>Ga0272448_1000031_pt1 | contig 193909 bp, 138 predicted proteins | sample YNPCB0191_FD_202220 | JGI IMG/M metagenome (GOLD analysis project Ga0272448, IMG submission 202220) | Hot spring sediment microbial communities from Yellowstone National Park, WY, United States - YNP-CB-019-1 | ecosystem: Environmental > Aquatic > Thermal springs > Hot (42-90C) > Sediment... | reverse complement strand
GAGGAGACCAAAACCACTTCCAGACCACGCTCGCGTAGGAAGTGCACCTGCCGGGTAAGGTCCGCAATCCGGGCGTAATCAAGTCGGCCGTCGGCGGCAGAGATGACCTCTGTACCGATTTTCACCACTGCCCGCTTGACACGGCTCATGGTTTTCTTGCGCAAATCGTCGGCCAAGGACTCCTCCCGCTCCTGTTGTCCTGCCTTAATAATCGCCCGGTGTCGTCATCTGCATCTGCGCCCGCGCAGCCATGCCATCAGGGTCCGGAAGGGCCGGGTGTTGAGAACGTGCGCCGCCTCCAGCCAACCGCGCTGGGCTGTGGCTACGCCGAACCGCATAAGTTGCAGTTGTTCGGTGTTGTGCGCGTCGGTGTTAATCGCCACCATGATGCCCAAGTCACGCGCACGCCGGCAGACTACATCGGTGATATCAAGACGCAGCGGATGCGCGTTCAACTCCAACGCGGTGTGGTGCCTGGCTGCCTCCTGTAGCACCGCCTCGAGGTCGAAATCATAGGCCTCGCGCTCGCCCAGCAGCCGTCCGGTGAGGTGACCGATGACATCCACATGTGGGTTGCGGATGGCGGCCAGGAGGCGCGCGGTCATCTTTTCGGCGGGCTGTTTGAAGGCACTGTGGACGGAAGCGGTAACGATGTCGAGTTTGGCAAGGATGCGGTCGGGCAGATCGAGCGAGCCATCGGCGTGGATATCCACCTCAACGCCGGCGAGGAGGCGGATGCCCTTGACCCTTGCGTCTGCCTCACGGACGGCCCGAAGGAGTTTTTCCATGCCCGTCTCGTCAAGCCCACCGAAGACCTTGAGCGCACGCGTATGGTCGCTGATAGCGAGATACTGGTAGCCGATAGCCTTGGCTGCGGCCGCCATCTGCTCAATGGAGTCGCGCCCATCGCTCCAGTCGGTGTGAACGTGGAGGTCACCGCGTATATCCTCAAGTTCCACTACCCGCGGCAGTTGCCCAGCGAGGGCGGCCTCAATCTCGCCGCGGTCTTCCCGCAGGGTAGGGGGGATCAGCGGCAAGCCTAGGGCACGATAGACTGATTCCTCGTCCGCGCCAGCGATCATTTTCTCGCCACGGAAGACGCCGTACTCGTTGACTTTGAGGTTGTGGCGCTTGGCCAAGTCGCGCAGGCGGATGTTATGCGCCTTTGAGCCGGTGAAATATTGGCATGCAGCGCCAAACGAGGCCGGGGGCACAACCCGCAGGTCCACCTGCAAGCCCTCATGCGTGCGAACACTGGCCCTGGTTTCACCCGCGGCAAGGACCTCGGCCACCATCGGCAATGAAGTGAAGGCCTTGGTGATCCTGACGCTGTCCTCGCCTGCAGCAAGAATGTCCAGGTCGCCCACCGTCTCGCGCATGCGGCGCAGGCTGCCAGCAGGCACGACACGCTCAATTCCCATTGCCCGTAACTGAGCCACGATGGCTTCCACAGCTGGAATGGCATCGCCGAGACGAACGCGCTGGCTAGCTTGTTTGCGCAGGGTGATGCCGTGGAGAATATTCTCCACCTTCCTGGCGCCAAGGCCTGGTAACCCTTCCAGTTTGCCGGCCCGCGCTGCCTCTTCAAGTTCGGCGACAGTCTCAATGCCGAGATGCTGATTGATGACCGCCACGGTCTTCGGCCCAAGGCCGGGAATAGCAAGCATCTCAAGGAGGCCTTTTGGGGTGCCCTGCAAAGCCTCCTCATATCGTTTCATGTGGCCGGTTTCCAGATATTCCTTGATTTTCTTGGCAATGGCCTCACCAATGCCGGGCACCTCGCGGAGACGGTCCTCGCGGGCGAGGACGGCAACATCCTCGCTCAGGTCTGCCAAGGCGCGCGACGCCCGCCGGTAGGCCCCGACCTTGAAAGGGTTCTCGCCCTTGTATTCCAAGACATCGGCCAACTCGCTGAAGATACGAGCAAGTTCGCGGTTCTTCATGTCCCCATCGCCTTCGCAGGAGCCCCAGCGACCAAGATTATAGACTTGCAAGAAGAAGAATGCAATCCGGGGAGGCAACCCATAGAATAGGCAGGGAAAATTATTTTGGACTAACCCCAAGACAAGACAGCAAAGAGGGAGCGAAAATGAGTAAGTCCCTTTTGGCAAAGTGGCATTGGTAACGGGAGCGGGCAGAGGTATCGGCCGCGCGATAGCACTGGCACTCGCCAGCCAGGGGGCACAGTTGGTTCTGACGGCACGCACGGCCGGACAACTCCTGCAGGTGCGCGCCGAAATTGAGCACCAGTCGCCGACTGTAGGTGACAAAACGCCTTCAGCACTCGTCGTGCTTGTCGCTCCTGCGCGCAACAGGGGGGTGGCTAAATCGTCAATCTCGCTTCGGTGGTCGGGCTCAAGGGCTTAATCACATCGGGCGGCTTACACTGCCTCCCAACACACTCTCATGGGCATGACCAAGGTGTTACGCAGGAGGTGCAGGGCGAGGGCGTCCGCGCGCACGCGGTGTGTCCCGGCGGTGTGGATACCGACCTCATCACCGACATAAGGCCGGACACAACACGATCAGCGCTGGCGCGCCCCGAGGAGATGTGCTTCTTCTGATTACCCTCCGCGGCAATGCGGTTACTTAGCGAGGTGCACGTGCGCCGGGCCGCAAGCGAGCCACGTTTCAGTTGATAACGAAGATGCAACCACGTAACCTGTTACTCGCCAAGGACTGGGGACAGGAGGCAAAGCAATGGGCGCGCTGGCAATCATCGGCGCGGACCACTGGCATGCGCCGGCGTGTGCCAGTGCCCTGCGCAATCTCGGGGAGCAGGTCGTGGCGGTGTCGGCCTCCAATCTGGAGGCGGCGCGGAAGGTGGCAGGGCCGCTGGGGGCGCGCGCCTATGCCGACTGGCAGGAACTCCTGGCACGAGAGTCGGTGGAGTTCGTGTTCGCCTACGGGGTACACCGGGAGATGACGGTCATTGCACGTGGCCTCGTAGAGGCAGGAGTCGCCTTCGTCATGGAGAAGCCTATGGGCCTTGATTGCCAGGAGTTGGCGTCAGTGGCAGCAGCGGCTGAGAACAAGCGCCTGTTCGCCGGCCCCTGTCTGCAGATGCGCTGCACCGCGCTCGCGCGGGCGCTCCTAGACTTGCGGGCCCAGGGGCAACTCGGCCGCATGATCTGCTACTTCTACCGTTTGTTCGCGGGCGGCCCGGAGCGCTACCTCGCCTGGGGCGTGCCTTGGATGTTGGACCCGGCGACGGCGGGGAGCGGACCGCTCTTCAATTTCGGCCCCCACGTCTTCGACCTGTTCCTCCTCCTCTCCGGCGAGGAGCCGGACACTATCTACTGCCGCGAGAGCCGCCGCCTCCACGGCTTGGACATTCCAGACCAGGCGACGGTGGTGTTATCCAGCGCCTCAGGACTGATCGCCACAGTGGAGGTGGGATACGTCTGTCCCGAAACCACATACGACGAGGTCTTCAGCATCTGCACCGACCAGCTCTTCGTCCCGACGACCACCCTGAAGGAGGGGACGGTGGTGTTCCGCGATGGCAGACGGCTCGTGGTGCAGACAGGCGCGTTGCGGCCACTAGAAGAGTTTGTGCGCGAGACGCTGCGGCGCTTCCGGGCCGGCGAAGCGCCGCTGGCGCGCTTGGGCGAGATGTGCCGGATTCTGCAGCTCATCGGCGCGGCGACGGAATCCGCACGCCGAGGCACGCCCGTGAGACTCAACTGACCCGTGTCGCGGGAACCGTTTCAAACGTGTTCCAGCGGCCACTGCCAGAAGGGTAAAGGAAATATGTCCGCACCGAAGTCACTGACACGTTCGGGGCCGAAGAACAATTTGGCCGCCTGGGCGCGAGGGAGGACACAACGCTGGTCGCCGCGGTGCAATACGACGACGTCTTCATTCGCCGAGGCGTAGATGTCGTTCAGGCCGAACGCCGCGAGGATACCCTGCGGGTCTAGGAGACGCAGCATGCCTGCGTAACCAACGTTCACCGGGATACGGAGGGTATCCAGGAGGTCCAGGAATGGGTGGCCACCTACCGGGGCCGCCAGAGTCATCTGGTCACGAACGATGGTCCTGAAGGCTTCGTCCCGCGCGGAGGTGCTCGCGCGTGGGTCGTCGCGCATCTCGAAGTAGGCGCGCACCAATCCTGCGACTAGGGGCGCAGGGCCGCCCCACTCGACCACATTGGCGTCCCAGGCAATCAGGTAGGCCGCCACGGTATCCTGCTGACAAGCAAGGGCGATGCGCGGCAGGCTGCGCCGCGTCATCACCTGGCGAAAGGTCTGCGCATCGCGCAGCCCACCCAGCCGCTCCTCACGGCGCAGGCGAGCGATATCCCCCACGGCCTCCGCACCTGCCAGGCGCACAGTCACGCCGGGCGGCAGCGCCGGCAACAGGCGGACGTTCGAGCGGTTGAACTGGAAGGTGCAGGCAGTGCCGGCGAGTTCCCAGCCCAATTTGCGATACCAACTCACAATCTGCGTAGAAAGAAGACCAAGGTGACACCCGAGTTCACGCATTCGCGCGTGCGCGGCCTCCATAACCTGCGTCCCCAAGCCGCGGCGGCGGAACTCCGGCAATGTGGCCAGGCAATTGATCCCGCCAACCCGGAGGACTGCCGGGCCGAGCGCTACTTCGTTGACCCAAATGCCGACGGTGGCCACTACTCGCTCGGCTGAGCGGATGATCATGATGTTCCCCAGGTTAGCCTCGTTATAGACATGCGGCCAGTCGGTAGCCACGGAGCCTGGTCGCCCCGCCCCGGCCCGAAGGACAGCGTCAGCGGTCGCAACGATGGCCCTCAGTTCACCCGAACGCGCTGGCCGCGGTCCATCAAAATATCGTTGTAACGAGGTCACACTCATGTCCCGGCCACCCTGACGGCCCTGATCTCCCTTGGGAGGAGACTTAATCGCCGCACCCCTTCGGCCTCCAGGATGTACATGTCCTCAATCCCGCCCTTGAGGCCAGCCCAGATTTCAATGCAGATCACCTGACCAACCTGAAAGGTAAGTCCCGCCCGTTCACTTTCCGCCATCGCCTGGAGCACCGCCTTGGTAGCATTACCACACATGGGCAGCATGTTGCCCTCGGTGCCGATGCGATGAATCTCAAAAGGTAGATCGTGGGGCACTGCTTCAAAGATCATGCGCACGCTACGCCCAGGGCGGATTGCTTGCTCAATCAGTTCCTGCCGGGCCAGCACCTGCCGATGTGCTTCCTGCAGCGCGGCGGGAACCGGCCCGAAGTAACCGTAGCGGCCCAAGTCGGCGCAGTAGCCCAAGCGCCGGATGGTAGTATCCATCCCCCATAGTGCACCGGCGCGGAGCGGGACACGGTTTAACCGCATTTTCGGCGGTGCACCACCTTCGGCAACCACGTAGGGAGAACTGCTTGAGGGGAGCAACTCTGCCTGGTGTGCGGCGAGTCGCGCGCGCAGGATAGCATCTACTTCCTCGGCAGTCATCCCCACCCGCGCCGCACTGAAGACAGCCTGGTAGGCATCTTCCAGAGCGACAATGGCCAACCTGCAGGGCTCAGCCTCGCTCATTACGCTGCCCCCTTGCACGAGTGCGACTACCCGATAAGGACCTTGGCTACAACCTTCTTGACCGCCACCAGTCCCCGGACCGTCACTCCCGGCATGTGGGCATCTTCGGGGAATAGAATTACAAAAGTGCCGGGGTGCATGGTGAGAAAATCGCCATCGCCTTCAAAAAACATTACGTCCCTGCCCTCATCGTAATTCTCGACAAGGCGCAGATTCTGCACGTTGGCATAGCCCACCAGTTCCTCACCTGCTACCAAATACTGCACATCCATATAACGACGGTGTGCTTCCCAGCGGCCCATCGCACGCGGCTTGGTTGTGTATTCCTGTACTAGGACATAGAGGTTGGCGCCGTCCAATTCGTAGCGGCCCTGGGGCACACGACAGAAATCTGTCTGGCGCAGATATTCCAACGCAGCGGCGAGTCTCGGGCTGAGGCTGACGTACAACGGGGCATTGGTGATGCGGTCCGCAATCATGGGCAATGCTCCCTTTGCTACCTCGCCTCCGGAACCCCACCACACCGGCCGCGATGGTCTCACCTCTTGATCATCTCTGGCGGGCGAAAGCCGTAAGCTACCCCAAAGGCGGCAATCTCCTCCAGCGCACAAAGGCCAATGTCCAGGATTTCCTCATGGTTGCCCGGGTAGTTCTGGTAACCACAGGGGAACTCAACGCACAGCGGCAGCGCGCCGCAGACATGGTAGGCCAACTCCATCTGATAGAAGACATGGCGTGTGGACTCTGGGCGCATGGGGATGCCATGTTTTTTCAGGCCCTCGCGATAGCAGCGCATGCCCACGACGGCACTGATCTGCATGACACGCTGGCGGAAGTGAGGTGGGAGATACGTGTGAGGCGGCTCCACCAGGCTACCGTTATTGGAATGGGAAAAGAGCACGCAATCGGGCAGTTCATCGCGCATCAAGCGCACCAGTCCACGTGTCTCTGGCTGTAGATCCCAACCGAACCCACAGTCATAGCCCAGGTCAATGCCATTGTCGTTGAAGTAACTGCCGAGCGGGTCCACTTTATCCACTGGCAGAGGATTATAAAGCATGCACTGTGGCCAGCCGATGGGTCTACCGTCCTTCCAGTTGCCGTCGGTGATTTCACGCAGGGCTTCGGGCGCGACGCCTATGAGGTGCCGTACCTCGCGGAACCGTTCACGGCCATCCATGTTGAAGATGGGAATGATGACGAGACGGAGCCTGCGGCCCAGTTCTGCCAAGCGGGGCTGACGCCGCCCGCGCAAGTCCTTGCCGGTGACAACGGCGTTGAGGAAATTTAGCGCAGCAACCGTCCCCTCAAACTCGGTGCCGTGCGTGGCACCGACGAACAAGAACACCTGCCGCTGCCGCTGGCCTCTCCCATAAAATGCCTCCGGGGAGCCGCCGCCGATGGCGCAAGCGACACTCTTCGTCGTGCGACCTGGCAGGTCTTCGCGTGCGCCCCACGCCGCAGCGAGGATGGGCCTGCCGCCAGCACTGCGACCGACCTCAAGAACCTCCACGCCGCCACGTCTCTGCCCACGCGCAAGAGAACGGAGATAGGCCTCAATCTCGTCCGGCCGAGTTAGCCACCAACGTGGGGCCACGCTTGTGTCTACATAACCTCTGCCACGATAACGCTTCAGCAGCCAAAGCTTCTTCTGATGACGGAGCCGCACCGCCATGCTACTCCTTCCGCACAGAGAAAAGCAGATGCGCCGGCCTCTTCGCTCAAACCCTGAGCGCCTTCACGAACTCGGCAACTTTCGTGCCGAAATCGCCGGCGCGTACCTCGCTCTCTGTAAGACTGAGCGTTGCGACCGGATCCTTGCCGCACAACATGCCCATGACCTTGAAGGCGCTCTTGTCGCCCGAGCCACCCATGGTGCAGAAGAAGGCCACCGTGCGAAAGGCTGCACGATTGTCCTGAATGTAGGTGCGCATGGCACAGGACAACGTCCAAGCCCAGACTGGTGTGCCCAGGATGACCAATTCGTATTCGGCAGGGTTGCGCTGGGGCGGGGCAATGGGCGCGCGCCGCTTGAAAATGGCATCCTTGATGGCACCGCAGTAGTGGATAAGGCCCTCCCGAGCCTTCGTGTCGATGATTTCCTCGCAATCACACGACAGCGCAGCAGCAATCGCCTCAGCTACCTTGCGTGTAATTCCTGTCCGCGAGTAGAAGACCACTAACGCCTTCACCTCGGCCATGACTCCCTCCTCATCAAGCGCCCAATGCTCAGTATAGCCGTGTGCCCTGCTTCCGACAAGGCTGCGAGCCTGTGTCACGGCCAGATGCGTTCAAGTTCCACCCATTCAATGAAGATGTCGCCAACATCTTCCGGCATGGTGAGCGTCAGTCGATGTCGGTGAGCGTCGGTGATCGCCAGGGAGTCCCAGGTGTATACCTGGTCACCTCTCATGGCGAAGTCGTGCACGGCCCGGCCGTCGAGGTGAACGCGGAGCGTTTCTTTCCTGGTGGCGCAGTTGGCGCGCACGCGCAGGAGGTAGCGTCCGGGAGCGAGGCCGTCGAGGTGGTAGGTAACGCTGTCGTTCTCGCACCAGAAGGAGACACGTGGCGATTGCACATGCAGTTCGTGGCGGAAGCGCAGGGCGCACTCGTCAAAGTCGGCAGCAGCGAGGCGGATGGCGGCGGTGGCGCGCAGGGGAATACCCAGATTGTCAAGCAGGCGCGTCGCGAGCCGCTGTGCCTTCTCTGATGACGCCCACTGCTCATCCCACAAAATCTGGTCTATGACGACGAAGCCATTGCCGATGTCCACACGGAGCAGCGCCGCGCCAGGCTCCGGCAGTTGCTGGCCCTGCGTCGCGGCGAGGCGCTGCCCGGCGGTAATGCGCCCGGCACGACCAAAGTTCGTCGTCCAGGCGGCCTCCCGAACAAGAACCTTGACATTATCCCACGCTGGCCCGTCTACGACGTGGCGCACGATCGGGCCGCCGTCACGGAACGTCCCCACCAATTCCGTCTCCTGGGGGAGGTCAAGCCAGAAGAGGTCGGTGCCGGTGATCCCCGCACAAACCGGATCAGTGGCGGCAAGTTCAAGTTGGGGATGTTGCAGGCCGCTTTCCCGGACGCGCCAGTCACCGCCAAGCAATCGCCCCACAGCGGCCTCGTCGCCTGGTTTCAGCGCGTGTAACACCACGACACCTCCCTTGGCAACAAAGTTACGGTCGGGGAGATTTTCCAAGTGGCCACCCTCAAGAAGCAGGACGTCATGGTCCTGGCCCGCCGGGACAGCAGAACAACCCAGCTCGCGAAGGGCCCTGGCGAGGCTGCCGCTCACCTCTCCGGTAGCGAAGCGCGCACGAGGAGGTTTGGGGGAAGTGGCGGCCGCAGCAAGCAGACCGTCCAGCAGCACGCGCGCCGCCGGCTCGCTATCCAGTTTTCCGACCAAGTCCAACTGGCAGAGGATGATGCGGCCTTGGCCAACGGCCATCTCCAGAACAGCCGCGTAGCGGAGGCCACCCACGCCGCCCACGTCACAGAGCGCGCGCCAGTTTCCACGCGTCGGCTTTTGAAAGTTGCCGCGGCTTACAATGCCATCACTGCGCCATTGACGCAGGTCTGCATCGCTGACCATGCGAAATGCAGGGTGCTCGCGATGCCGCACGAAGACGATGCTGGATTCCGACACCGCTACCGGCCGCGGCCAGCCAGGCAGCCATCGCACCGGCGCGTTCTGCCGCAAGCAGAGGATGGAGCCGCCGGCGTCAAGATACCTGCACAGTACTGCGGTGGCTTCTCCAGGCATCTTTTCTGCCGCACTCTCCCCAACCAAGAGGAGTGCCGGCGGGTTCGCCACTATTTTTTCAAGAGCCTCTTCAACGGGAACTTGCAACCCCGCCTTTCGCAACGGTCCAGCGGTAGTGCCTGCCGGATCATATAAGACCACTCCATCTGGAGCAGTCAGCGAGCGACGCGGATATATCCGCACGGGCAACCGCAGGCGGTGGGTCTCCTTGCCGTCGCGTCTCAAAATGACTTCCACCTCCGCGTCGTCTCCGTGAGAGGTGCCACCACCCGCCTTCCCATGCGGCGGCAGCACAATGGTCGTCTCTATCTTCTCGCCCGGCCCCGCACGGTATCGGGCCTCGCCGCGACCGGATCTTCCCTGCCAAGTCAGCGTCAGATCGCCAGGCGCGTAGGCGTCGTGAAGGATAACAAGGTCCAGTTTCACCTCCTCATCGGCAAAGAAATTGAGACCTGGTGAGTGCAGAGCAACCCGCACCGGCGTGAATGCTTCTTCAACTTTCCGCCACCCCTGCTCTGTGCGCTCATTGCGTTGGATGTCCCACCATGGGCTGATGCCGGCCATGCCGAGGATACGGAAGGCGAGGACCTGTTCGGCCACTTGGTCGCCCACCGCCTCCCAGAATGCCGTCGCGCGCCCGAAAAGGTCGCGGTAGGCGGCGTCCCCAGCGCGAAAGGCGACAACGTCCGGGTGCGCAGCGATAGCGTGGCCGAACTCCCCCATATACCAGGGCCGGTTTCGCGCCAACGCGCTGAGGCCCCAAAAGTTCGGCACCTCTGTGGGTGTGGCCCATTCGGGCCAGAAGAAACAGCGCGGGACATTGGTACAGGCCATCCAATGGCGCGGCGGGCGCTGGGCCCGCCCGATATCATAGGGATGCAGGTTAATAATCTCGACCGGCTTGCCGACCTCCGTTTCCTCCACCTCACGTGGTGCGCCCACCATGTTGTTGCGCAGGTCACCGTCGCCTGAGAACATCACTGGGCGCGTCGGGTCAAGGAACTTGAGGCGCTGGCCGAGCCGCCAGAGGTTGTCGCTGATCTTCTGCCGGGCATGGGCCATGAGGAACTCATTGGCGACGCTCCAGATGACAATGCTTGGCTCGTTGCGGTCACGGCGCACGCGCGCCTCCCATAACCGCTCGCAGTTGGCCCAGAACTCTGGGTTGTCCAGGTCAAAGTGGTAGTCAAAACATATCTCCGACTCTCCCACCATCATCACGCCGATTTCCGAAGCCACCTCGTAGTAGGCGCGCGGCTTGGGTGCGATGTGCGTGCGATAGACGTTGGCATTCCCTTTGTGCCACGCGAGAAATTCGCGGATGGCGCCACGGTCGTAGAGCGTCACATCCACCGTCTGCGAATCGCCGCGACCACGTAGATGCACGCGAACTCCGTTCAACGTAAAGTGATCACCATCAACGCGAAACTCGCGAAAACCAAAGCGGTCCACGCGCCGGTCAATCAACTCCTCGCCGCGTCGCAGTTCGCTTACCAGTTCATAAAGGTAGGGCCGGTCCGGCCACCACAGAACCGGGTCTCCCCAAGGGGTGCTAAGAGTGAAAACCGCTCCCGCCGGGCCGGGTGGGGGGAGGGGAACGAAGCGAAGTGTGGCCGTTGGCTTGCCGCTGCCAGCCACGCCGCAGGCGCGCACGTAACCGCCGAGGAGGAGGTCAGTGGTCTGCCGTGCGTCGAGTTCGAAGCGGACGCGCAACTCCCGGCGCGCCACCGAGGGCTGGACGAAGACATCACTGATGAAATCGCGCGGTCGCGCCAGGAGGCGGACACTCTGGGTGATGCCGCGATACTGGTCGTCGCGGTAGCCACCCAGCGGTGCAATCACGCTGGCCGGCGGCGCCTCATGAATGCTGCGCACGCCAGATTTGTCCACTCCGGTCTTCAGGAGAGCCAGCGCACCTTCCACAAAGACATCCAGGCGGCAGAGCATCCCGGCCCGAACGTACTCGGTGATCTCAAACTCAAACGGCGTGAAGCCCCCCAAGTGGTAGCCAAGCGGTCGGCCATCCAGGTATGGCCGACATCCATATGCAACTGCCTCAAAGCGGAGAAACATGCGCTTGTCCTGCCAGTCCTTGGGTATGGCCAAATCGCGGCGATACCACGCACGCTGGACGTCCATCCGCGGCCACTGTTGAGCGGGAACAACTGTCTTCGTCCACCCATCAGGAGGGGGGCCGCCCTCCGTCTTTTCTGCCAAAGCTAGCGGACGGAAGAGCCACTCACCGTCCAGCACAATCTCTCCCCGCGGTTCGGCGGCAAGAACGCCGGCCGAGACCAGAATGCCGAGCCCCAACACCCACGCGCGCAACATCATTTCGCCTCCTGACGCAACCCAGCAGCCCTATTTTATCATCTGCTCCTGCGACCGCCTACGCGTCTTACGGATTGGCTGACTTGGCAAGAACGCAGGTGGGTTGTAGAATGGCGACCTGACCGCGGGCGCAAGGACGCGTCGCTGTCGATGATTGAGCCCAAGCGCATTGAAGAGAACTACCGAAGGGTGCTGGGCCGCATTGCGGCCGCTGCTGCGCGCGCAGGCCGCGACCCGGGTGGAGTGACGCTCGTCGCCGTCACCAAGAGCGTGGGCGTTGAGGAGGTGCGCATCCTGCACGCGCTCGGCCACCGCGACTTTGGCGAGAACCGCATCCAGCCGGCGCGAGACAAGATCGCGGCGACCCGCCCGCTCGGCCTGCGCTGGCATATGATTGGCCATCTTCAGCGCAACAAGGTCAAGGAGGCGCTGGAGAACTTCGCCCTGATTCACTCGCTTGACTCATTGCGGCTTGCCGAGGAGATTGAGCGGCGTGCCGCCGGCCGCGGCGAGCAGCGCGAACTCTTTGTGGAGGTCAACGTAAGCGGCGAGACGTCAAAGTTCGGCCTGCGACCGGATGAAGTGGTGGGATTGCTGGAGGTCGCCGCCCGGCTGCCGCACCTGCACATCACCGGCCTGATGACCATGGCACCTTTCAGCGCCGAGGCGGAAGCGAGCCGACCCTACTTCCGGCAACTGCGCCAGTTGCAGGCTGCTTTGCGGGAAAAATATCCGGACCTTGTGCATCTTTCAATGGGGATGAGCCAGGATTTTGAGGTGGCGATAGAGGAAGGTGCCGATTTCGTGCGCATCGGCACGGCGCTCTTCGCGCCGCAGTGAACCGCGCATAAGGCAAGGATGGGGGCGATGACAGAACTGGGAACGATAGGATTCATCGGCGCGGGCAACATGGCCGAGGCGCTATGCCGGGGCATCCTCAATGCCCGCCTGGCGCCGCCGGAGCGGGTTATCGCCGCGGACATTCAGGAAGCGCGGCGGCGCCTCTTCGCCGAGCAACTGCGCGTGCGCGTTAGCGGGGACAACTTAGCGGTGGCGCGCGCCAGCGACATCGTCATCCTCGCCATCAAGCCGCAAACTTTCGCCGACGTCGTGCCGCCAATCGGGCACGTCCTGAATGGCACGAAACTGGTGGTGAGTATTCTCGCCGGAGTGCGCACCAGGCGCATTGAGCGCGCCTGTGCCCCAGGGGCGCGTGTGGTGCGCGCCATGCCCAACACGCCTATGCTTGTCGGCGCCGGCATCACCGCCCTCTGCCGCGGCGCCAACGCCAGCGGTGAAGACCTGGAGAAGGCCGCCGCCATCTTCCGGGCAGCTGGTCAGGTCGTTTTCGCGGAGGAGGCGCAAATGGACGCGGTAACCGCGGTCAGCGGCAGCGGCCCGGCCTACTTCTTCTATCTCGTGGAAGCCATGATGGAGGCCGGCGTCGCGGAGGGCCTTTCCGCAAAGACTGCGGCAACCCTCGCCGGCCAGACGCTCCTGGGCGCAGGTAAACTCCTGGTGGCATCCGGCGAGAGCGCCGCGGCCCTGCGCGCAAAGGTAACCTCACCCGGTGGCACCACCCAAGCTGCCATTGAGCACCTAGACCGGGAAGGCGTCAGAGAACGCATAATCGCGGCTGTGCGACGCGCCGCCGCCAGGTCGCGTGAACTCGCCGCTGAATGAGGGGTAAAAATAAACGGGAAAGGACAAGGAACCGTCATGGAACACAGCAGAGGAGATATTTTCGCAACACGCGCCAGGGAAGCCGCTGAGAAGCGCGAGCGAGTCCGACGCTACCTAGAGGCCAGGAAACTCACTGCCGTGGTTCTCACCCAGCAACGCAACTTCGCTTGGTACACCTGCGGCGGTGACAACCACGTGGTAACCGCCAGCGAGGCCGGCTTCGCCTCGCTGGTGATTACCCGCGACCGACAATGTGTCGTCACCAGCAATATTGAGGCCCAGCGCATCCGCGATGAGGAGGTCGGCTCAGGGTTTGAAGTGCTGGATTATCCCTGGCATGAGCCGGGCAAGCGCGACGAGTTGCTGCGCCAGGTAATCGGCGCGGGCAGGGCAGCTTCCGACGACGGCAGCGCCGGCCTGCCGCTCCTGGAACCGGACTTTACCGAACTGCGCTATGTCCTGACGCCGGAGGAGGTTGCGCGCTACCGCTGGCTCGGCCGCACAGCCAGCGAGGTGGTGACCATCGTCGGCAGGGAGATTGAACCGGGTATGACTGAAAGCGAGGTATCCGGTCGCCTCTGTGGCGAACTAGAGAAGCGCCGCATCACGCCGACCGTGGTGCTTATCGCCGCCGATGACCGCATTGCCAGATATCGCCACCCCATCGTCACCGACAGGAGGATAGAAAAGATCGTCATGGTCGTGCTCTGCGCGCGGCGCTGGGGGCTGGTGTGCTCGCTGACGCGACTGATTCACTTCGGCCCGGTGCCAGCGGCGCTGGCGGAACGTCATGCAGCGGCGGTGGCGGTGGATGCGGCCTTCATCCTGGGAACCCGGCCGGGGCGACCGGTGGGCGAGATCTTCGCAGAGGCGACCGCAGTTTACGCCGCGCGCGGCTTCGCCGACGAATGGAAACTCCATCACCAGGGCGGTGCCGCCGGCTATGGCGAGCGCGAGTACGTGGTCACGCCGGGAGACACGCGCCGCGTATACGCGCACCAGGCCTTCGCCTGGAATCCCTCTATCACCGGCACCAAGTCAGAGGACACCATCATCGCCAGTGAGGACGGGCCGGAGGTAATCAGCACCCCTTTCGAATGGCCGACCCTGGAGGTAACTTACGGCGGCGGGAAGGTTCGCCGGGCGGCAATTCTGGAAAGGTAAAGCCCCGCCGCCCAAAAAGCACTGTAGGCTGCGGACTTATTTCTGCGGCGCGGCAAGTTTCTCCTTCAGTGCCGCACACGCCTCGTTGCAGCGTTTCTGCACCAGGCGCTCCTCCGCTGCAAACGGTGCCCAGCCACGGGCACGAACGCGCCAGACCTCCTTGCCCGTGGCCGCCTCCAAGCACCGTGCCTCAAAGGCGACGCTGGCCACCTGGAAGAAAAGCACCCAGAGGCTGCGGTAGCGGCGCACTTCGCCCACCACCACGCCGGAACTGCCCAGGACACGTGCCGCCGCCAGCCACTCCTCATCCATCGGGTAGGCGCCGGACAATGACATCTTCCTGAGAACGGGGCGCGCCTGGCCCTCGGGCACTACCTCGTGCAGACCCTGGCTCTCCAGCCCCCGCCCCAGGTGGCGCGCTACCACCGGCCCCGGATTTTCGCAGCCGGTGGTGCCAAAGAGCACATAGTCACGCAGGGCCCGATAGCAGCGGTCGTCGCGGAAGGGGGCTACCAGGACGCGTTGCACCGGCTGTGCTCCCGGAAGGCGAACCGCCTCCACCGAGCTGCAGCCGATGCCCCCGGCCAGGAGCAGGGCAGTGCACAGCCCCGTTCCTAACGTGCGCAACCGACCGGCAGTGCGCCTGCTCCTCACTCATCTTCCTTTCGCACAAAGACTTGCCGCTCTCGGTAACTGGACCCTGTTACACGTCATCCAGGCACTGTGGATGGTCTATAGGGCAGATGCAACGCTGCCGAGGTTCAGCGCGTGCCCGCACATGAGCTGTCCCGGCGCGAACAAGGAGTATTTGCCCACGAAAGTCCGATGTTGCCGCCGCATCACTGAGCATAAGCATGAAGCTGATCCGCTATCCCCCGCCGCCACGCCACCACATCTTCAGAACACCATCACGCCGTGCACCCGCCGACCAGATTATATCCCCAGCGTGCCCGCCTGCCAACCGCGCCCCAGCGTCCAAATCGCGGGACAACCCCGGCCCACACGCTACTGTGCCGGTAACGCTTTCGAACTACCCGATGGCCCTGACTCCGGCGAGTGGCTGCCGTGCCCCAGAACAAAAGTCATTTTCTTGTCAGTCCCGCATGGTACATTACCCGAGGGGAGGGCCTGGGCTTCAGGGGAAGCCAGGCAAAGGGGGGAATAACTGCCACGACTTGGCGCTGGGGTGACGAAGTTGGCCCCGGTCTGCGCCATTGCGATATCGGCCACGGCGCAGGCAGCGTCATCTGGTGATGGCAGGAGTCGCGGCTTTACACGCGCGTGTCGGCTGGCGGCGCGACGGACTTTCACCATTGCCTCATGCCCTGCGCTCCGAGTACCCGCCGGCGCGGCCATGCCCAGTGGGCAGGAGGAATCGTGACCATCAAGCCACCACTGGCTGCCTACGACGACAAGACCCTGCCACCAGAAGCACTCCTGGCCGCATTGACGGCGACGTTCCGCCCGCGGCTGATTCTTGCCGACTCTCCCCGCGGACTGATCCGGCGGATGCTGTGGCAGGCAGACCCGCCGGGGAAATAGAGGACAAGGAAAACGTAATGAGCACCATCATCACACCTTTCATGCGCCGGGTTGTGAACCTCTTTGAGGCCAACGATATTCGCGTCTGCGTCTTCTTGTCACGCCTTGACCACCCAAAAGTGGACTCGCCCGACTTGGGCCCGACATGTATCTGCGACGAGGTCTTCCCCAGTTACAGCCTGCCGCTGGTAGTGGCCGAGGGTCGTGTTGAAGCACAGTTCAGGTCCGTTCCCGCAGTGGCGCTCAAACTTAAGGGCGGGTTGGAGCCGCTAACGGGTCCGCCCTGAGCGTGCGCGAGTTGTGGAGAAGAACATTGCTAATTGCCAGGAGCTCCTCAGGACGCTTGAGGGTTCTCTCGCATCAATGAAGTTCAGTGAGCGATACCTGAGCAAATCTCTCGCAGAGGGAACACTGAGGCGCGATGACCTTCTGGCGTTCTCCTCCGGCGATGAGGTGCGGGAAAAATTCGCGGCGATCGAAAAAGAGGCTAAGGTCCTCGCTGCGCCCGTGGTTGCCTTGGCCAATCCGTGCATCTATAATGCCGCCAAGGATGAATCGGTAACGGAACGGATAGGGCGAAGGAGTGAGCCGACCACCCCTATTCCCGTGGAGGCCAGACGAGACAGCGCCTAGAGAACAGGTGAGTAAGGATCCGCCCTTCCGCTCCCGGATAAGGATAACAAACACAATGGGCGAGCGATTCGTTCTAGTAGCCGCGCTTCTTGCCTTCCTGGTGCCCTGCCTCGGAGCAGGTGGCAGGCTGGTGGACCGCATGCAGGAGCGCGAGGCTGCCAGCCTCCTTGACAAGGCCGACAAACTCTACCAACTGCGCGAATCCGCCCAAGCTATTCAAATCTATCACAACATCGTGAATCTTTATCCGCAAACCCCCCAGGCCTGCACCGCCAACCTGCGCCTCGGCATGCACTACAAGTCAGAACGCAAGTATGCCGAGGCCATCACGCACCTGAACCTGTGCGCCACGGCCAGCCGTCAGAGTGCGGAGGTGGCCGCTGCGCTGGTCGCCATCGGGTCGTGCTACCACGAGCAGCAGGACCACGGCAAGGCCTTCACGGTGCTGCGAGAGGTTACTGAGCGCTTCTCCGGCACCGACTACTGCAACCAGGCCTTCCAGCTCATCGGCGACGGTCACTTCGCGCTGAAGAACTACAAGCGCGCGATTGAGGCCTACGCCATGGTGGGCACCGTCGTCCCCGGAGACGACCCACACCTGCGCAAACTGGCGCCGGGCCAGCGTCTCTTCGTCCGGCTTCAGGACGCCGACCTGCGGCGACAGGCACGCCTGAAGCAGAGCATCACCGTCGAGGTCGTCGCCGCGAGCGGCGACCGCGAGTCGGTCGCGCTCAGCCCCCTCGGGGCCGACGGTAACGAGTTTCTCGGCTGGGTCGCCACTGCCCTCGGCAAGGCGGTCCCCGCCGATGGTACGCTGCAAGTCCTGGGCGGCGACGAGGTACAAGTGCTCTATACCGACGCTCACACCACCGGGGGCAAGGCCAACGTCACCCGTGTGCACCGGGTCGCCATGGTCAGCGATGGCCAGGTAGCCTTTACTGACGGGGCCTACGCGCACAAGGTTAACGGCATCGCTTTGGAGCGTACCGCGAACATTCGCGTCGTGGACTACGACCGCAGCCGCAGCGCGGAGCAGAACGCGGTGAAGGTGCTGCTGCGCGTCCTCCGCGAGACACCGTTGAGCGAGGAGGAGCGCGCCGCCGCGCTCGCCAGCGGCAAGCCACCGGAACCACGCTGGCAGATAGTGGACCACATGGAACTGGTGCTGGCGGAAAAGCCCAACGCCGAGGGTGCGCTCCACACGGGCGTCTTCACCGGCGCCGTGCCCGTCCGCGACGAAGCGCCCAACGAGCAGGATGCCGCGCTCCAGGCCCGCAGCGGCGACATCATTGAGGTGCAGTACGTGGACGAGCAGCGGCTGAGCAGCGAGAAGTCGGAGACGCTCAGCGACCGCGCTTGCGTGGTGGTCGGCACGCTAAATCCCATGAAGGCCTTTGACAGCAACATCGGCGACGTGCACCTGCGGGTGCGCACCGAGTTGCAGGTGGCGACCACGCTCCTGGAGATGGGCCGCATCTATAAGGACCTCGGCCTGGAGGAGCAGGCGCACAAGAAACTTGAGGAGGCGCTCTACGAGGCCGGCAAGGTGGCGCGCGAGCAGGGCGGGCGTGACCGGCAACTCCTGGAAGAATGCCAGTATCTCCTGTGGCGCATCTACTTTGAGCGCGACGACCCGGTGCGCGCCCAGCAGGTCTGCCTCAACCTTCTCAAGCAGTTCCCCGACAGCAAGTACGTGGACCACGCGCTCATGACCATCGGGAAGGCCGCGCAGGTGAAGGGCAACTACGGCGCTGCCATCTCCTCGTATCAGCGCCTCCTGGGGGTGAGGGGTAGCCCGCTGCGCGCCGACGCCCAGTTCGCCATCGCCGAATGCTACGAGAAGATGGGCGAGCGCGCCCCGGCGCACTACGAGCAGGCGCTGCAGGAATACCGCCGGTGCGTCGAGATGTTCCCGCAGAGCAAGTTCGCGGCCGAGGCCATCGTCAAGATTGCCAACTTCTACTATCGCACCAAGGATTTCCCCCGCGCCGTGGAGACCTACGAGCGCGCCCTCCGCGACTACCGCGACGCCGGCTTTGCCGACCTCATCCTCTTCAACTATGGCCGGGCGCTGCTGGACATGGGCGAGCGCGGGCGCGCCCTTGATCAGTTCCGGCAACTGATCGCCGACCACCCCGAGAGCAAACACGTCGCCGTCGCCAGGGCCATCGTTGAAAAACTGCGCCAACTGCCGGCAGGCGGCGACATCAGGATGGGTGATGAGAAGGCTGGAGAGGGCGAAGGCCGACCATAGTCGGAGGCTCACGGGCCTAGCGGCTTGTTGACCCGGGAAAAGGTATGACTCAATGCCGTGAAAGGAAGTCATGAAGGCGAACTGCGGGCATGTACGGCGACGAGGGCTCTCCTGGTGCGCCGCCATTATCGTGGCGGCGGCAGGGCTGGCCGCCGGCGGGCAGTCCACGGATGAGGCCAGTTACGCCCAAGGGCTGGCCTTGCTCAGGGAGGGCAAGTACACCGAGGCAGTGCATGTCCTGCAACATTTCTGCGCCACTCAGCCGAACGCCAAGGAGCGCACCGCGGCCCAGGTAGCGCTGGTAGATGCCATGGCACAGGCCGGCCAGCCGATGCAGGCAGCGCGCGCCTGCCAGGAGTTCATCAGAAACCGGCCGCAGGACCCGCAGATTCATGAAATCCAGTATCGGCTTGCGCGCCTCTGCGAGGCTCTCGGCGCCTTCCCGGAGGCCGCGGCCGCCTACAAGCAATACCTCGACCGTGCCCCGCAGGACGACCAGCGGCGTGAGACGCGCTTCTACCTGGGCGAATTTCTCTTCCGCGTCACCAACCAGTATCGTGATGCCATCCGCGAATTCGGCAAGTTCGTTGAGGAATACCCGCAGGACCCGCGCGCCGCCGACGTCGCGTTGCGCATCCCGCAGACCTTTGACTACCACCTGAACCAGCCCCGGGAGGCGGCGGAGGCCTATGCGAAATGGCTCGGCGCCTATCCCCAGGACCAACGCGCCGGCGCAGTGATGCGGCGGCTGAGTTACCTCTACGGGCCGGGCGTCCTCGAGAACTGGCCGGCGAGGGCGGCAGTACTGGAGGAGTATGTGCGGCGCTTCCCGCAGGCCGCTGACCTCGCCGACCGCTACGCTGACCTAGCTTTTACCTGCCGCCATTACCTGCGCCAGTACGAGAAGGCAGTCGAGGCCTACCAGAAATCGTACGACCGGCGGCCTGATGAAGCTGTTCTCTGGGAGAAGACAGAAACGATCCGAAGCACGGAAAAGGACCCCGCCCGGCGCATTGCGGCGCTGCAGGAATATCTCGCCCGGCATGGTGATTCCGGTCGGGTGCGCCAGGCGCAGCAACACCTCGCCGGGCAACTCCGCGCCGCCGGCCGCCATGAAGAGGAAATCGCCCTCCTCCAGCCCCTCGTGACAAAATATGGCCAGGACTGCGCTTGGGAGATGTGGGCGCTGGCCAACGCCTGCCTCCGGGCTAAGCGCCACGACGAGGCGCTGAACCACTGCATCACGCTGGCAAACCGCTTCCCCGGCTACGGCGGCGTCGAGGTCTTCCAGCTCCTGGTGCAGGCGGCCGAGGCGGCCGACAAACTGCCGGCCGCCGAAGCGGTGCTCCTGAAAGCCGTCAGCACGAAGCCGGAGGCAGCACCACTCTGGGTACTCGCCAACGACCTCTACCTCGCCCGCCTCGAGAATCCGGCCAAGGCGGCCGATTACTTTCGACTACTCCTTGACAAGGCGCCGGAGCATCAGTACGCCGGGCGCGACTATGCGCTCCGCGGCCTGGTCGAGGCTTACCGCGCGCTCAATGACCTCGATGGCGCCATCGCTGTGCTGCGCGCGTTCCACAAGGCCCACGACACCCCCGACGCCAACCCGCGCTTCGCCCGCGCTCTGTGCATCCAACTCCTCGTCGAGCAGAAGAAATTCGCCGAGGCCGTGGCGGAGGCGAGAGCAGTGCTCGACCCGACGCTGGATGACGAAGCCCACGCCTGGGCACTGCTGTACCAGGCCCGCGCCTATGCCGGCCAGGGTGACCGCTACCACATGCTCCGCGCCTACGCCCAACTTGCGCTCACCCGCGCCGAGCCGTGGCTGGGGTTCGTCCACGGCGCGATTGACCAAGACCGCCAAGCCGTGCTGCGGCCGCTCCTGAAGGAATACGAAGAACCGCCCCCCTCCGCCGGGGCCGGAACGGGCCAAGCGCCCCCCGACGCAGCCGCGAAAAGCACACCGGTCCGTGCCGCAGCCGAGCGAGCCGTAGAACTGCCGCTTCTCCATCACGCCCTCGGCAACCTCAGGGTAACGCTCACGGAGGGCAACGAGAAGAAAGAGGTCACGCTCGACGCGCTCTATGAGGCGGCGCTCCAGACGCCGAGAGTCTCCCGTGAGCGCACCGCCGACCTGCGCGCCCTGCGCGGCCAGGCCGAGGTGCTCGCTGCATTCGCCACGCTGTACGCAAAAGGCCCCCACGACCACCTGCCAGTCCGCACGCTCATGCGCCGGGCACAGGAATATTTCGACCGCAATCAGGCGGCGGAGGCCGCGGCCGCCTATGAACTTCTCGCCCGGCGCTCGCCCAGGTTAGCCGCCTGGGCGCAGCAGCGCATTGGCGAGGCCTATGAGCGCGCCGGGCAGTGGGAGAATGCCTGCAAGGCCAACCTGGAATACTTTCAGGGGCGCCCGAATGATTCCGGCCGCGAGGCCCATCTCCACCGCGCCGCCTGGCTCGTGCTGGAGCGCTGGCCCGACGCGCCGACCCACAACCGCATCCAGCGGCTGATGACCCGCCTGGCCGAAAAGGGCGGTGAGGCCAACAACTACTGGGCCTATCGCCTGACCAACAAGGAACAGTACCTCGACGCCTATGAGCACATCATCCGCCAGAAGAAGGATATGGCGGCCATCCGCAACGTCCTAGAGATGCGCCGCAACTTCTACTGGGAGGTTTCGCGCAAGTGGCAGGAGGCCGGCAGGTACTTCGAGTCCTGGGCCAGCGAGTATCCCGACGACTCCTACGCGGGGCAGGCACTCGGCTGGGCCGTGCAGGCGTACTGCCAGGCCCAGAAACCCGAGGACGCAGTGCGCGCCGGTAAGGCGCTCTTGGCGATGAAGCCCCCGCCCTACGCCCTGCGCAACGCGGCCTATCACGTGGGCTATGTGGCGGGGAAGTGGGACGTGGCCGCGGAGATGTACCGGGCTTGGTTGGCGGCCTATCCCAGGGACCCCGATTTCAACGAAGCCTGGTGGTACTACTCGGAGTGCCTGTCACGCACCGGCAATAATGCCGCCGAGGTGCAGAAACTCTGGCGCGAGATCTTCGACAAGGTGGGACACCAGCACTGGGCTGGCCAGCGCGCCGCCTGGGCTCTGACCAGCGCTGTCAGTGCCAGGGACTCCAGGGCTGGCGCTACTCTCTGCGAGGAGATGCTTGCGCGGCTCAATCCTGCGAGCAATGAGGCACAGGCCGCCGCGGTCCAGTTGCTCGCCTGGTATCGGGCCAGGGAGATGCGCAACGACGAGGCCTTTCGCCGGGTGGCGTGGCTGGCGCTGGATAACCCCGGCGAGGGCGCGCGTACCATGCAGGTCGCCGCCATGCTCGCCGATTTCCACCGCGAGGAGGGGCGGTTCCTCGACGCCGCCATCGCTCTGGCGCGCGGCGTCCGCTTCATGCGCAAGGAGGAGCACTACTTCCTCAACGAGGCCATGCCCCAGGCGCGCAAACTGCACGACCTGCAGCGCTATGAGGAGGCGGCGGCGTTCCTCCAGCACCTCCTCCGGACGTTCGGCCCGCAGGCGAGCGAGCCGGCCCGCGCCGCTGCCCAACACCTCAGCAGCATCTGCCTGAGCAAGAGTGGCATCGGGGTTGAGTATGTGGACAGCGCCCTGCCACACGCCGAACTGCTGCGCGGCGACATTCTCTGCCGCCGCGGCGAAGAGGATCTGGCCTTCAACAAGTACCTGGCAAACAAGTCGCTCTTCCCCAGATACCAGGGACTCCTCAGCGCGGAGTACCACCTGCTGATTGGTCGGCGGCTCCTGGCCCGCGGCCAGTTCGCCGAGGCGACCGAACTCGCCCGTGCCTTCCTCATTGCCCATAAGGACAACCAAGAGACCACCGCGTCCGAGCGCGCCGCTGTGCAACTCTTTCTCGGGGATGCCCACCGGCACGCCGGCCAGGAAGAATTGGCGCGCGACGAGTACCGTACCTGCTTCAATCTCTACCCGAGCACGCCGCAGGCCATCGAGGCAAAGTTCCGCACGGCCGAGTCCTTCCTCAACCAGAAGATGTTCGCCAGCGCCGAGGAGGCGCTGGCGGAGTTGGCGCGGTCGCCGGAGCGCGATGTGCAGATTCGCGCGGCGCTGATGCGTGGCGTCCTCCTCCACGCCGTCGGCAAGGAGAAGGAGAGCGCCGAGGAGTTCCGCCGGGCGCTGGGCATGAACCCGCCTGACCAAGTGGCCGATGAACTCTTCTTCCGACTCGGCACGCTCTACCAGGAACGGGGCAAACTCAAGGAGGCCTACAACCTCTACCGCCTCGTCGGCTCGGGAGGTCGCGAGATGAAGCGCACTGTGGAACCCGGCACCAGCCTGCGCTTCCGGCTCAGCGACCAAGACCTCACCATCACCCGCGGCCAGGCCAGCGTGCCCATCCTCGTCGAGACCACCGCGGGCGACCGGGAATTGGTCCGGCTCCAGCCAAGCGAACTGGGTAGCAGCATCTTCGTCGGCGACATCCGTACCCGGCTCGGCCTCCCTGCGCCAGGAGACGGTATCCTTCAAGTCAAGGGCAGCGACACGGTAACCTACCGCTACGACCCCGCCTTTGCGCGCGACTTCGTCCTCAAGGGCGAGGCTCAGAAGACCCACGAGGTCCGGGTCGCCGCCGACGCCACGCTTCAGGTAAGCGCTGTGCAAATCCCGGAGGAGAAGGGCGAGGCGGAGCAAGTCAAGGAGGCCGTCGCCCAACTCGCTGCCGAAGAGGCCCACCGTCGTCACGGCTTCCGCAATGACAAGCAAATCAAGCCCGGCAACAACATCTACATCCGCGTCGCCGATGCCGACCGCAGCCGGAGTCCGGAGGCGGACACCGTCGCGGTGACCGTCACTGCCGATAGCGGTGATGTCGTCCAACTGCCGCTCAAGGAGACGGCCCCGCACAGCGGCGTCTTCCGCGGTGTGCTGCCCACCGCCCGCCGCCCGCCCGACGCCAGCGCGTCGGATTTCTCGCCCCAGGGCGAGCCCATCCGTGCCTTGAGCGGCCGGCGCGATCCTGCCAACTGTTGGCTGGCGCAGCGTGATGCCCGCGTGCCCAAGTGGTTCATGGTGGACATGAAGGAGGTCCATCCCATCAGTCGCGTCGTCTGGCATCGCGGCGATGGCGCCGCCGACCGCGGCCTCCTGCGCTATCTCCTCCTCGCCTCCGAGGACTGCCAGAACTGGGTGCCCCTGGCCATCGTTAACGCCAACCGCCCAGCGCTGCCCGGCGTTCGCGTCCTCTGGAATGCCGACGGCCTGCGCGCCCATCCCGCCGAACAGATGCTGCAGGCCAATGGCGACATCCAGCGCATGTGGCTGGGCACACCACGGCGCAACGAATATCTCATTGACCTTGACTTGGGCGGCCTCATGCCTGTGGAGCGTACGGTACTCCTCCCGGGCGCAGGTTACGAGGGCGTGCGCACCTACGAGTTATATACCCCGAGAAACCCCGACAAGTATCCCGGCCCTGCCCGCGACCTCGCAGAGTGGGAGCGGGTGTACCGTTCCGAGAAGCGCAACGGAAGCGAGCCGGACACGGCCGAGTGGGCAGGTCGTCCCGCGCGCTACTTGCGCTTGCGCCTTTGCGACCACACCTACCCCGGCCATCCGAGCATCGGCGAATTTGAAATCCACCCGCGCGTGAACTCCAAGGTCACGCCGGCGAAGGACGGCATCGGCGCCACCATTGAGTGCGAGCCTTATACCTGCCGCTACCTCAAGTTGCACATCCTTGAGTACGAGGGGGATGCGCCTGCCCTGGCCCTCTTCGCCGCCTACGCTCGCCCGGCCCACGGGCCGGCGCAGCGCCAGGCCGAGCACGGCCCAGGCGCTGCCGCACCGCCAGAGGAAAAACAAGTCGTCCCCAAGCCGGGCGTTAACCTCCTTGAACTGGCCGAAAATCAGATACTGGAAATGACTCCCGGTGACAACGTCACGGTAACTTACCTAGACGAGGTCAATGTCAGCGCCGGCCGCCCGCGTGTCCTCCGCGATAGCGTGCAGGCCACCTTCTTTGACGGGCGGATCGAGGCGGTCCGGCACTACTTCTTCGAGGACGCCGCGGGCCAGCGCCGGATGCTGGACCAGCCGGTCTATCGGGTGCAGCCGGGCATGCGCTTCATAGTCAGCATCACTGACTATGACGCCGACAGCACCGATGGCGTGGACTCGCTGCCATTCGTTGTTGAGAGCGCCTCCGGCCAGCGGCTGGAACTCACGGCCGCCGAATCCGGCCCGACGTCCGGCATCTTCACCAGGGAGGTGGACACCGCTGCCGCGCCGCGGCCGGGCGAGGAGGTCCTCGTCCTCAAGCCGGGTGAGCGTGTCACGGTCAGTTACGTGGACGAGGAGAACACCGTGCCCGGCCACGCCACGCGGCGCCGAATGACGCTCCTAGCCACGGAGCCAACGAGGGGGGAGATTCGCGTCTTGGCGCAGGAGTCAGGTGCGCCCGCGAGGCCACGCGCCAGGCGGGCCGCCAGCGGTTCAGCACCGCAGCCTAAGGCCCTGCCCGCGGCCGTTGCCAGCGCACTACCGGTGAAGTCCGCGGTCCCGCCTGCTGTTCCGCCCAAGGCAGAACGAGTCAACCCGGCCGCCGCGAGCAAGACGTCGGAACCGTCCAACACAACCGCTGCGGCAGCAGCGAAGATGCCTGAGGGCGTGCCCGCGGCTCCGACCCCCGTGGCCGCTCCGCCTGTGGCCGCGGCCGGCGAAGAAGCCGAGGCCGAGCCGGCCGTCCCTGTGACCCTGGAGCGGCCATTGACCGTTGAGGTCGTTGACCCTGATCGCGCCCTTGACGGCGGGTCCACGGTAAAGGTCATGCTGAGCACGTCCAGCGGCGCCAAGGCCGAGGTGACCTGCCACATCATTTCTGAATCCGACCTGGCAGCAGGGCGCTTCGTGGGCGAAATACCTCTGCGTCTCGGGGACCGGAACTCGCCCGATCGCCTAGTGGACGCTAGCCAGTTGCCGTACAAACTGCGCGAGGCGCGCCGCAGCTTTGACGAAGGCATCCCCGTCCTCAACGCCAACGGCAGCGACCTCATCACCACCACCTACACCGACGAGGTGGCTCCGGGCGAGCCGCCCAATGCCGTGCGCTTCGCCGCCGCCCGCCTCGTCACCGATAGCAAGGTCGGCTTCTTCGACGACAAGTATGAGAACCCGGTCAAGGCCGTGTATATCGGCGACTACCTCTACCTCAAGGTGGATGACCCCGACGCCTCGCTTTCGGCCGAGAAGGACACCGTGCCGGTAGTGCTGGAATCATCCAACGGCGATCGCTTGGCCGTGGAGTTGACCGAGACACTCGGCTACAGCGGAGAGTTCACCCGAGCGGTGCTCATTGAGCATGCGGTTCAGCCGGATCCTGCCAATGACAAGTTTGAGGCGGATTACGATGCGACCATCAAGGTCACCTACAATGACGTGCGCAGCCGTGCAGCCGAAGGCTCGGTGGCACGCGTCGCCGAGGCGCGCGTGGTCATCGGCAGCGATGGCACCATCGTCGGTTTCGGCAAGAAGTACGCTAACCCGAAACAGGCGGTGGAGACGCAGTATAAGATCGGGGAGTCCTACTTCCACTTGGGCAAGAAGCACGCCGAACTGGCCGAGAAGGAGCAGGACGCGGTGGCGAAGGAGGAGTTCGCCCAGATGGCGCGCGAGGAGTTGGCCCAGGGGCGGGAGGTTCTCGCCGCGCTCCTACGCGCCTACCCGGACAATGAACGCATCCCGGAGGTCGCCTTCCTCCTCGCCCGGATCGCCCAGGAGGAGAAGCGCTACGACGAGGCCATCGAGGCCTACGAGCGCATCGTACGCGACTACCCCGAGCGCCCGACCGCTGCCGACGCCCAGTACCGCATCGGCATCTGCCACGAGAAGAAGGGCGAGTTCGAGGCCGCCTTCGAGGCCTATGTGCAATTGGCCTATCGCTACCCGGAGAGCACGCTGGTCGGCGACGCGATGATCCGCATCGGCCTACACTTCTTCGACAACAAGGAGTACGCCAAGGCGGTGCACGTCTTCAGCAAGTTCATCGAACGCCATCCGGCGCATCCAGGCGCTGAGGGCGTTTGGTTCAAGAAGGGGTTGGCGCTCATCCTTGACAAGAAGTACCGCCAGGCCGGCGAACATCTCCAGGAATTCATTGAACGGTTCCCGGAGGCGGAGACGAAGCCGGCAGCGCTGTACTGGGCGGGCGACGCCTTCCTGAATGCCGGCGACCCGCAGAAATCGTACCAGATGTTCAAGCGCGTTGTCTGGGACTTCCCCGACTCGAAGTGGGCGAAGTGGGCGCGCGGCCGCCTCACTGCCCCGGTCTTTGAAAGGATCGAATGACCATGCTTGACGCGCTCCTCAAAGGCCCGGTGCTCAACTGGCTTATCAAGGGCCAGATCTGCATGGTGCCCCTGTCCCTGTGCTCAATCTGCATGCTGGCGGTCATCCTGGAACGCCGCCGGAGCCTGCGGGAGGCGACGATTGATGTGCGGCCCTTCCGCGAGGAGATACTCGCCCTCCTGCGGGCCGGGCGACTAGAGGATGCGATCACCCTCTGCAAGCACACACCGGGGCCGGTAGCAGAAATCCTCCGCGTCGGCCTCCAACGCTATCACCTTCTGAAATCCCTCGGCCGACCGGCGGATGCCATTGAGGAAGGCGTGGTCAAGGCCATGGAGGACCATGCCCCGCACGTTGTCGCCAACCTGGAGCGCTATCTCACCGTCCTCGCTACCATCGGCACCATCGCACCGCTCTTCGGTTTTCTTGGCACGGTTACCGGCATGGTGAGTACGTTCAATGTTATCGTCGCGCGCGGCGGCGCAGACGTGAAGTATATCTCCGGCGGCATTAGTGAAGCACTTATCACTACCGTCTTCGGCCTGGTCATCGCTATCCCCTCCTTCAGCGCCTACAACTACTTCACCACGCGGGTGAAGAAGTTCGTCCTGGAAATTGAGGAGAGTTCCACCCACCTCATTGAGGCGGTCCTTGCTGGAGAGTCAGGTGGTTCCGGGCCATGAAGATCGCCTTCAGGGAAAAGCCGGACGTCGTCGTGCCCGTGACCTCCATGGCAGACATCGCGTTCCTGCTCATTATCTTCTTCCTCCTCACCAGCAGTCTGGTGAAGGAGTCAGGCCTGGATATTGACCTGCCCCAAGCCAAGGAGGCCAAGGAAAAACAACTGCGCGAGAAGAACGTGGCCATTGACAAGCGTGGGCAAATCTACTTCAACGGCGTCCCGGTGACCGCCGCCGAACTCAAGGTTCAACTCAGCGAACTCCTGAAAGGTGCGGTCTCGGAAGAGGATAAGGTGGTCAGCATAAAAGGAGACGAGAAGGCGCCCTTCGGCGACGTCGTCACCGTGATGGACGTCGTCACCGGCCTGGAGGGCCGTATCGTCATCATATCCGAGACCGAGGGCAGCGGCAAGGAGACAGAAGGAAAGGGCAAGGTCAGGCCATGAGTCGGACTCCCGATTCAAACGCGCACAGCGGCTCCGAACCCACGGCAGCGGCGAAGGGCACCCAAGCCGAGCCCACCGGTGCGGCCGGCAAAGGCTTACTGGCGGCGCATAAATGGCTCCTGCGGTATGTCGGCCTGTCTCTCATCATCCACGCGGTGATAGTGCTCGGGCCGTCGGTGCCAATGCTGTTATTACAGTCGCAGACCGCAGAGGCGCCCCAAGAGACAGTCGTGCCTGTCGGCACCAAAAAGGCCAAGCCCTCGTCCGAAGGCACGGTCACTGGGCCGAACGAGCCTGTCGCGGCCCCCGCCAAGACCGACCCCACCCGTCCAACTGGCCGGGAGGAGGACTACTGGAAGCGAATGGGCACGGGCGGCGCTGCCAAACCGAGTGAGATCCCGCGCAGTCCGCTGGAAGTGGAAGAACTGGGGACTTCCAGACCGCCGACGAACCGGAAGTAGGGCCAGCGCTCCAGCAAATCGCCACAAAAAGTGATGCGTGCCGTGAAACTTAAGGAAAGCCACTCCCTCGCGGACGCCGTCGGCCGCCGCCTGAACGAGGTGGGCACTTTCCTGCTTCGCGCGCTGGCATATGTGGGGTGCGCGCTGGCACCGCCGGCGCGCCGGTTCCTCGGTCCGCCCACATATTGGCTTGGGCGGCACCTCGCCCCCCTCGCCAAGTTGTGGCTGCACCTGCTCGATTACCTCCTCTTTCGCCTGGGGATCCGCGACCCGCGCTTTACCCGCGGCCTCAGCTACTCCCTTACCGCCCACCTCCTCATCATTATTCTCACGGGCATACCAGCACTTCTGGAAGGATTCGGCTGCATTACGCCCTACCGCATCCCTGGCGGCAAGCCTCCCAAGGCCATCCAGGTGCAACGTGTCCGGATACAGAAACGGCATAAGGTCATTGTCAACCCGCTCAGTGAGGTGGCCTTCAACCTGCCCAAGGTAGAGGACATGCAGGACGGCCTTGACCAACTCACCATGAACGCACGTTCTGGGCAGGGTGAGGGTGGGACGGGATTCGGCGGCAGCGGGTGGGGTCAGATACGTTTCATCCGCCTAGAGTACAACGGGGACTGGGATCAGGACATGCGGGAGCAGGCGGGCACAAATCTCCTGCGCGAGTTCACCAGACTGACCGGCATCCCGGCGGCAATGCGCGAGGAATCACACCGCATCGCACTCCTCAAAAAATATCCGAAACATCAGTCACCGCCGTTCGTTTACATGACAGGGGACCGCGGGTTCAGCCTCTCTGAGTCTGAGGTCAAGGACCTGCGGGAGTACATACTTGAGCGCGGAGGCATGATCTTCGGTGACTGTGGTGGCCCGCACGGCTTCCACCATTCATTCCTCCACTGGATGGCGCAGGTGGTGCCCGGCGGGCGCTGGGTGGTCATCCCCCGCGATGACCCCATCTACCAGTGGCCCTTCCTTTTAGCTGGCTCGCCTCCCCTCTGGCACCACGGCGGCAACGATACCCTCGGCATCAAGCGAGAGGGGCGGTGGGTAGTCTTCTACCATCCCGGCGATATAGGCGATGCGTGGAAGGAGGGCCATGGGGGCACCAGCCGCGAGTCTTGGGAGGCCGCCTATTGCCTGGGGGCCAATGTCATCTGCTATGCTGTCCAGCAATACCAGCGGTTTATCGGCCAGAGCAAGCTGCCGTAATGACCGGAAAGCAAGAACTTTACAAAGCGTCGCACCAAAACACGAGAGATATGAGGCCCATTTGCCACAATGAGTTGTTGCCCGTCGTCGCCCTAGTTGTCGCGGCAACGCTGGTCGGCTCTGTGAGCGCCCAAGGCCAACTTGACCTGAAGCGCTACGGCGAGTTGCGCGAAGCTGAGCGCTACCAACTGAACATCGCCGACCGCCTCTTTGAGGCGCGCAAGTGGGATGCCGCCCTGGCCGAGTATGAGAAATACCTGCGCCTCTACCGCCAGAGTGTCGCCGCCTCCTATGTCCAGTACCGCGTTGCCCAGTGCTGCGAAAACCTGCGCCTTATCCACCGCGCCACGGAGGAATACCAGGCAGTCGTGGAGTTTTTCCCGCAGTCACCGGAGGCGCCTCTGGCCGCGTTCTCCATCGGCCGCTGCCGCGAGGCGACCGGTGAGTTTACGCAGGCCATTGAGCAATATGGGAAGGTAGTTGCCGACTACCCGAAGCACCCATCTGCCGGAGACGCACTCTGGAATGGTTCAGAACTGGCGCTCCGTCAGGGCGATAAGGAAAAAGCCCTCACCCTCCGCCGACGCATCGTCAGCGACTACCCCAAGTCGGAGAAGTGGGACGACGCCGCCCGCTGGCTGGTGGACTATTACCTTTTCTCCGAAAACAGCCCCGACCTTGCCCGCGAATATGCCCGCGCCATCCGCCGCCCGGCCGAGGCCGAGATATATCTGGCCGACCGGCTCTACGAAACTGGCCGCCAATACAGCCGCCGCGAGGAATCGCGGCCGCAGGGTACTGAGTTCATGGACCAGGCTATCCAACTCTATCGAAACGTGCTGCAGGATTGGCCGACGACTCAACACGCGGCCGCCGCGTCCCGCCGTATCGTGGAGTGCTACTGGCACAGCAGTCGGCCCGCACAGGGCATAGAGGCCGCCCGCGCCCATCTGGAACGATATCCGGATGACGACACCGGCCACTACTGGACCGGCCTGATGCTGGAGCAGTTGGGCCAGTGGGAGGAGGCACGCCTTGCCTTCCTGCGCTACAAGGACAGAGGCCAAGGCGCGCTTCAGGTGGCCGAGTCATACCAGCGACAGGGTAAATACAATGGTGCCCATGACGCCTACATGGAAATAGTCGCCAAGCACCCAGAACACGCCAGATACGCCCTGTACCGCCTCGGCGAGATGCATCTCCAGCGCACCGGCGATTACGCAAAGGCCATCAACGCCCTCCGTCAGAGCGAGTATCAGCCACCCGCGTATCTCTTCCAGATGGCCGAGGCCCTTCGTCGGTGGAAAAAATATGAGGAGTGTTTGGATATTTTTCGTCAGATCCGCGGATTTTTCCCCAAGGATGCTCCCGAGGCCATGTGGCGGCAGGTCATGGTCTTGGAAGAGCGCAACCACGAAGGCGACAGGTTGGCCGCCATCGCTCTTCTGAAGAAAATCTGCGACGAACACCCCCGTTCAAGTCAGGCCTCGTACGCGCACCATCGCCTTGAGACGAAATACGGCATCTCCTACACTGGCGGCGGTGTGAGCAAGTAGGTCCCGCGCCAGCGGAGTCCCCACCGGGACGCATGCAGCACCAAGATCATTTTGATCATCAGCCGTCTTTCTCACCCTGATGGCCTCAAACTGAACCGACATATTGCCATATCGCACAATACCGCGCGTGTGCTCGCGTTATGCCCTCAAAAACAAACGCGTCGCCACGAACTCACGGAGAGAAAAATACGATTTTCATTGCCGCTATACCTAAAGCTATGTTGCGAATTGCATACAGGTGTCCAGCAAATGCTCTATCGCGCATATCTCCATTCAGCATAGTTAGTTAGGCAAAAACCGCGGGGCGGCCGTGTCGCGCGAGGGCAACATCGCAGTTCACCAATCACGTGCACCCTAAAAAAATTATCCTTTTGAGAAGCAAAATTGCCAGAAAACAAATGTCGTAAATGTTTATCAAAATGGATGTTGTGACGTGCTCCATATAACTTTCCTCTATTCGCCCCGCAGAAAGAAAAGGGATGAATGACACACGGCACGGCGTTTGCTCTAAAAAAATGGGAAGTGTGATCAGCAGAGGGGAGGCTGTGTTCTATGAACTGCGTAGCCCGACGAGAGGAAATCATGATCCCGCTGATGCTCCGACGCAACCGCTTTTCGGCCGTCACTATTCTTGAGATTCTTCTTGTTCTCGGAATAGTCGGCTTCCTTGCCGGGCTCCTTACCTATGGCCTTACCACCGCCAGAGAAAGGAGCAAATCCGTCACATGTGCCAGCAACCTGCGGCAGATTGGCCTAGCCATGGCCATGTATCGCAACCATTACGGGTACTACCCCGTGGTCACTGATGAGTCGCTCGCGGGTGCGCTCAACGGCCTTGTCGGGAGCCCCGAAATCTTCCGGTGTCCCAGCGACAGCAGCAGCCACGTGGACTCATATGGCGCTTTCTACGTGCCGCATGATCCGATGCGACCCGGAGCACTGCTGATTTGTTGCCCCCGGCACGGACGGGAGCAACGAACGGTGGCGCTCTTGGGCAACGGGCGCTGCGAATTCGGCACTACCATGCGGGTTGAGTGGAACGGCCGCCAAGTCCTGCCGGGCACGACCGTCACCGGTGGTACGTTGACTTTCACCGACGGCACCACCGTAAATATTGAAGCCAACCTCTCTGTCGTCGTCGTTGCCTCCTTTGAGCCGGAGCGCGGCCCACTATGGAGCGCCATCCGCATCCCCACCGGCGCCCTCGGCACCATTGAGGTCAACGCTGCCAACGGCACCCATCTTGACGTGGCCACGATTGCCGCCACCGTCTCCGTGGAAGGCACCCGCTTCCGCGTCACAACCACCGAGGACGACTACTTCTATTACACCGGCGTGCAGGTGCTTGAAGGCACGGTCACGGCCGAATATCCGTGGGAGAATGGCGCACCCGGCGGCCGACAGCACCTGCGCCAAGGCGCGAATAGCCTTTACCGCTATCCCAAGGGGCCGGTGGGCGCGGTGGGCGGTCCTACGCCGGGACCGACTCTCCTGAGCGTGGCGGTGTCGGGACCCTATCAGGTCAACGAGAACAGCACCGCCAACTACAGTTGCGTCGCCAACTTCAGCGATGGCCGCACGGTGGACGTCAGCAGCGCCGCCTCTTGGTCACTCAGCAGTCCCTATGCCACCATTGACGGCAGTGGGCGTCTCACCACCAGCGAAGTCAACTCCGACCAAGTCTGCCGCATTACCGCCACCTACGGCGGGCGCGTCGCCTTCTGCGACGTCCTCATCAAGAACGCCGGCTTAAGCCTCGTCAGCATCGCCATCAGCGGCCCGAGCCAAGTCAACGAGAACAGCGCCGCCAACTACACCTGCACCGCACATTTCAGCGATGGCAGCACCCAGGATGTAACCAGCGCGGCAACTTGGCAGGATAATTCCGCCAACGCCACCATCGCCGCCAACGGCCTACTGACAACACAGTCGGTGCCCGCCGACGAGACCTGCCGCATCACCGCTACCTATCAGGGCAAGACCGCCTCGCTGGACGTCACCATCAAGAACGTGCCCGTGCTGGACCACATTGCGGTCACCGGCCCCGCCCAAGTCAACGAGAACTCTACCGCTAACTACACGTGCACTGCGTATTACGACGACGGCAGCACGCAGAATGTCACCGCCGCCGCGACTTGGTCGGAGGACTCCGACTACGCGAGCATCGCTGCCGGTGGCCAGTTGACCACCCAGGCGGTAACCGCCGACCAGCCTTGCCGCGTCGCTGCCACCTACGAGGGCAAGACCGCCTCGTTGGATATTATCATCAAGGACGTGCCGCCAACCGTGGAGCGCATAGAAATCGCCGGCCCCACCGAGGTCCCCGAGGACAGCACTGCCAACTACACCTGCACCGCCTACTACAGCGATGGCTCGTCTAAGGTCGTAACCACCGAGGCTGCCTGGTCGGACAACAGCGACTACGCCGCGATTGACGCCTCCGGAGTCCTGACCGCCTACGTGGTGGCGCAGGACGAGTCCTGCCGCATCACCGCCACCTACCAGGGAAAGAGCGCTTCGCTGGACATCACCATCAAGGACATCTATTCCACCGTGCAGTCGGTCGTAGTGTCCGGTCCCAACTACGTGCCAGAGCAGAGCACGACCAACTACACCGCCACGGCCAACTTCGCCGACGGCAGTTCCAAGGACGTGACCACCGAGGCCACCTGGTCGGAAGACAGCGCCTTCGCCACGATTGACAGCCGGGGCTGCCTGACGACCATTGAGGTCACTGCCGACAAAATCTGCAACGTCAAGGCAACCTTCCGGGGTGTATCGGGAACTCTCAAGGTAACCATCGCCGACATTATCGCCAACCTTGACCGCCTTGAACTCGTCGGCCCGGCCCAGGTGGACGAGTGCAGCAGCGCCACCTACACCTGCATTGCCTACTTTACCGACGGCACAACGCAGGACGTGACCGGTGAGGCGACCTGGTCCCTGAGTTCCTACACCTATGCCAGTATCAGCGGCGGCGTGGTAACCACCGAACTGACAACCGCCAACCGCACCGTGACTGTCACTGCCAAGTATGGCGGCAAGTCGGCCTCACGGAGCATCACAATCCTCAATAGTCTGCCTGACATCACACGGATTGAAGTCACCGGCCCGGCGGAAGTCCCAGAGAACAGCACCGCCAACTACACCTGCACCGCCTACCTGGCCGACGACAGCACCCGCAACATCACCACCTGGGCGAGTTGGAGCGACAGCTCCTCCTTCGCCACCATTGACGGCAACGGCGTCCTGACAACTCTGGAAGTGACCGCCGACAAGACCTGCACCATCACTGCCACCTATCAGGGCTTCACCGGCCGTCTGACCATGACCATCAAGGACACCTTGAACATAACGCAAGTCGTGGTGACCGGCCCGACGCAGGTGGACGAACTCAGCACCGCGCAGTACACCGCCACCGCCTATTACAATGACGGCTCCACGCAGAACGTAACTGCGGACGCCACCTGGTCGCTCTCCACGGGCACCGCCTACGCCAGCATCGCCGCCGGCGGCGTCCTCACCACTAACGAGGTGGACCAGCAGCGCACCTGCACCGTCAAGGCCGCATACGGCGGCAAATCCGGCACGCTGGGAGTTACCATCCGCGACGTGCTGCCCAACGTCACCAAGATTGTCGTCACCGGCCCGGCCCAGGTGGACGAGAACAGCACCGCCCAATACACCGCGACGGCCACCTACAGCGACAACTCCACGAGCGACGTCACCAACTTGGCCACTTGGTCGGAGAACTCGGCCTATGCCAGCATCAGCGCCACCGGCCTCCTGACCACCACCGAAGTCACCAACAACGTCAACGTCACGGTCACCGCCTCCTTGCAGGGCAAGAGCGGCTCGCTTACCGTCGTCATCAAGAACCTAGCCAATCTTGTCTCGGTCACCGTCACCGGCCCGGCCTCGGTGCCGGAAATGGACACCGCCCAGTACACCTGCACGGCGAACTACGACGACGGCAGCACCGAGGACGTTACCGCTGACGCCACCTGGTCGCTCTCCACGGGCACCGCCTACGCCAGCATCGCCGCTGGCGGCGTCCTCACCACCAACGAGGTCAACCAGCAACGCACCTGCACGGTCAAGGCCGTCTATCAGGGCAAATCCGCCACGCTGCTCGTCACTATACTGGATACCGTTCCCAACCTCCTCGCAATCGAGGTTCAAGGGCCGACCATCGTGGACGAGAACACAACCGTGAAGTACAACTGCATCGCCCGCTACAGCGACGGCAGCACCAAGGACGTGAGCACACCGGCGGCCTGGTCGCTGAGCGCCGAAACTTATGCCACGATTGACGCGGTGGGCAACCTAACCGCCTACGAGGTGACCACCAACCGCACCGTTACCGTGCGGGCGACGTATGCGGGGCTCACCGACACCCTGAGCGTGACCATCAGGGACCGCGTCGTCGCCTCCGTTGCCGTTACCGGTCCGACCACTGTAGAGGAGCAGAGCACGGCGCAGTACACCTGCACCGCCACTTTCACCGACGGCAGCACCGAGGATGTCACCGCTGGCGCCACGTGGTCGCTCTCCACGGGCACCGCCTACGCCAGCATCGCCGCTGGCGGCGTCCTCACCACCAACGAGGTCAACCAGCAGCGCACCTGCACCGTCAAGGCCGTCTATCAGGGCAAATCCGCCACGCTGCTCGTTACCATCCTTGACAGCGTCCCCAACCTGGTATCCGTCACTGTGCAGGGGCCGACCGTAGTGGACGAGAATACGACAACCCAGTACATCTGCGTCGCAACGTACAGCGATGGCAACACCCAGATCGTCGCTGCCGACTCCTGGTCACTGCCTTCGGGCAGCGCCTACGCCACGATTGACGGCAACGGCAACCTCACCACGAAGGAGGTTACCACCAATCGCACCTGCAGCGTCAAGGCCACCTACAAGGGCCTGTCGCATACGTTGAGCGTGACCATCCGCAACGTGCAATAGGAGGAATTTCCCGCCGCCGGCCAGTGTGGCGGCGCAGCAGCGGAAAGGAGGTGCAAGCAGTGAGAAAAGCAGACGCCATCGCTTGCACTGTGCGGTGAAAAGCATCTCTTGTCGCCACCTTTTTGGTGGCCTCAACTATCCGGGAAAGGAGATAGAAATGATGCGAAAAGCAGTAGGGGTGGTGGGGCTGCTGGCTATCGCGCCCGCAGCACTGGCGTTGTCCATGACTGACTTCGCCATCTTTGCAGGCAATGAGACTCGCCTCGGCGCCAACGTCTATGTTGGCGGCGGGCCGGTGGGGAGCAACAACAAGATTACGGTCGGTAACTACGACGACATCATCTTCTCGCTTATGGGCGGCGGCGTCCTTTTCGGCGGCGCCAACCTGGACATCAACGGCAACATTATCTTCAACGGCAACGTCAACATCGGCAACTACGGCAACGTTGAAGGCAACATTGACAGCGGCGGCAACGTGGACATCGGCGCCAATGCCCTCATCGGCGGCAACATCACCGCCAGTGGCAAGGTGGAGCTGGGGAACTACACCCAGGTCAACGGTAACATTCTCGCCGGCGGCAACTTTAAGGCCAACTCCAACGTTCTTGTCCAGGGCGACGTGGGCACGAATGGCAGCGCCACGCTCGGCAACTACTCCCACGTCCTCGGACACGTGACGCACCAGGGGCCGCTGAACCTGGCCGCCACCGCCTCAGTCGGCTCGGAGTCCACTGGCTCGGTCACCGTGGTGCCGCAGACCTTCTCGCCGGTGACGATCGCTGATCCCTCAGTATTCACCGCCGGCGGCGCGAATATCACCAAGGGCAACTACCAGACGACCACCCTTGCCCCCGGCACCTACGGAACTATCAGCCTCGGCTCCAATAACAGCCTCTACCTGTCGTCGGGCACCTATTATTTCGACGCCCTCTCGGCGGGGAATTACCTTGACCTGTACCTGACCTTCACCGGCGACGAGGACATCCTCATCTATGTAGTGGGCGATTTCCAGATCGGCTCCAACCTGGATGTCTTCCTGACCGGTGCCGACGCCTCGGACATCTACCTCGAAACTCACAGACGGTTCATCGTCGGCAACTACGGCCAGTGGTACGGCACAGTCTTTGCGCCTTACGACAGGATTGAATTCGGTTCCACAGCCATCATCACTGGCGCGCTGTACAGTACCACGCTGGTTGACGTCGGCAACTACAGCACCCTCAACTTCGTATTGGCCGAACACCTGGGCGGCGGATCCGGCGGGGGCTACATCCCGGAGCCGGCCACCATCGCGCTCCTGGGCCTGGGAGCCGCCGGACTCCTGCTGCGGCGTTGGCGGCGATAAGGCGCAAGTCGAGCAAAAGTCACGGGGCGGCGGCGCAGAATGCCCGCCGCCCCCGTTTTTCCCCGCAGGAACGCCGCGCGGCCTTCTATGCCGGTGGCATCGCTACCGCATATCAGCAGCCTTGACAACTTTGCGCCGTAACACTATAAGGCGGAAGAGCAGGAAGCACCGGCCACGGGGGGAGACGCTGAGCTGGCGAAAAACCTCCTCTTGCATAGATGAACCCTTATCGAGATGCTCTGACAGGTAGCGACAGAAAAAATTTCCCGTCCGCTTTCCGCAGCGGGAGGTCACGGCGATGAAAAAACACGATGGGGGGAGAGACTCGCTGTGGGTTCTCGTCGTCGCCCTGTGCCTCGGGCCTGCCGCCTCTGCCGATATCCTGGTAACTACGGATGGAAAACGCTGGGAAGGCAAGGTTACGGAAGAGGAAGACGCCTACATACTCGTCAAGATTGGGGGCGGCAGGATGCGCTTCCCCAAGGGCATGGTGCAGGAGGTCATCCGCGAGGCACCAAAGCCAACGCCCAAGGCATCGCCAAAGATAGAGCCGCAGCCCGAGCCCAAGCCGGAGCCGCCACCCCCGCCGAAGGTGGAGCCGCCGGGTGGGGAACTCACTCCCGAAATCACGGCGGCCATCGCCGCACTGGACAGGATGCTGGCTGAGTCCGGGACAGACCACACGACTGCCAGCCGCCATGCCATCCGGCAGGCGCTCTTCAAACTGGACTTGGCCACGGAAGGGCGCGACCTGGCCGGGCCGGCGCATGCTGTGCGCCAGCGTGCGCGGACAGTGCTCGCCCAGACTGCCCTGCCCAAGCCAGTGATGGCTGTCCCGTTGGAGGCCTACAGGTCTGGCCGGCTGCGCCTCAAGGACCGCAACCGCGTGGCGCAGGGCGAAGCCCGCTCTGCACAGAAGGTGGAGTATGGCTGGCCGTTCCCGCGCATACTCTACTACTGCCCAAAACTCACGCGGGAAAAAATACCCGGACTCTACCTCTACACCGAGGATATAGAGCAACTCCTGGTGCGCGCTGAGGGCATCCTCCACAATACGGAAAAGGGCACCTATTACATCGGGCGAATCAGACTCAGCGAACAAGATGAGGCCGGCTGGCTGGTGCCACATCTGCGCGCACTGTACGGTCTCGCACCGGGCGGCCCCCTCATGCTTTACTTCCACGAGGGCGAAAAGGAAACCGTGGTCCTAGCGCTGGCAGAGAAGAAGTGAGCCAGCGTGCCGCAGCCCGCAGCAGGCCAGTGGCCGGGCGTGCCTCAGCGTGACCACTGATGTGGCTTGACTTGGCCTATCCTGCCGCTGTAACATGCGGCCAGTGCGCCGCAGACGGCTTTCTCCTTCCGGAGGTCGGGTGATGCCCGCCATTGAAGGCAAAGTCGCTGCCATCCTCAATGAATCGCTGCTGGTCATCAACGTCGGCAGTGCCGCCGGCGTGCGTGAGGGAATGATATTTGCGGTGCTGGCCGAGGGGCAGATGGTCAAGGACCCTGACACCGGCGAGGAACTCGGTCGCTGGGAGTTGCCCAAGGGCCATGTGCGCGTGGTTCTCGCCCAGCCGCGCATGTCCACTTGCGAGGCAGTCATCTGGCCACCCGCGGCCAGCGAGCGCAGCGAAGGCACGCTGCCCCTGAGTGCAGTAATGGTGGCTGATTCAATGCGTCGCGGCCCGACCGAGGGGCCGCGGCCGCGGCTGAGTGTGCGCCGCGCCGACATCACGGGATTGCCGGAAATTGGCCCGATTCAGGTGGGCGATCGGGTGCGCGCGCTCGCGGAGACCTCATGAACCTGAGAGTGGTCAGCCACGCCCAAGCCGACCTCGCCCCCCTCCTGCTAGACCTGCGGCGGCGTCTCAGCACGGCGGGGGAAATCATATCCGAGCGCTCGCGTGCCCGGACCATTGCGACCTTCGGCAAACCCCTCGCCCCGCGAGAGATCGTGCAGCGCATCCTCGCAGAGGTGCGCCAGGAGGGCGACGCTGCCGTCGCACGCTACACCCACCTACTTGATGGTGTCGCCCTGCCTCCGGCCAAGTTCCGCGTCACCGCTGAGGAGATTGCGGCAGCATGGCGGGCAGTGCCGGCCGACTTGGTCAAGGCCATGGAGCGGGCGGCGGAGAACGTGCGCGCCTTTCAGCAACATATCCGTTCCGCCGACCCGGAGCCGAAAGAATGCGGCAACTGCCTGGTGCAGCTGCGCCAAGTATCGCTCCAGCGGGTGGGCATCTACGTACCGCGTGGCCTGGCGGCCTATCCCTCCACGCTCATCATGTGCGCTGTCCCGGCGCAGGTTGCGGGCGTGCCGGAAATCGCCGTCGTTACCCCTCCGGATAAAGATGGCACGGTCGCACGGGAGGTCTTGGCCGCCTGCCAGCTGCTGGGCATCACGGAGGTCTATCGGGTGGGTGGGGTACAGGGCATTGGTGCCCTTGCCTTTGGCACGCCGCAGATCCCGGCAGTGGCGAAAATAGTTGGTCCCGGCAACCTCTTCGTCACCCTGGCCAAGAAGCAGGTATTCGGCGAGGTGGGAATTGACATCCTCGCCGGGCCAAGCGAAGTACTCATCTTGGCCGATGACAGCGCCCGCCCCGACTGGGTGGCGGCGGACATGCTCAGCCAGGCCGAGCACGGTCCGGGCTGCGCCGTGCTGCTTACTCCCTGCGAAGATCTGGTCACGCGCACGACACACGAACTGGACCGCCAAATTTCCGGCATGGCAACCGAGGCCGCGGCCCGCGAATCGCTTGAGGCATATGGTCTGGCCGCCATTACCCGCGACATGGACCAGGCAGTGGATTTGGCCAATCTCTTTGGTCCAGAACACTTGGAAATCGTTACGGCCAATCCGGAGGCAGTGCTGGAGCGCATTCGCCACGCCGGAGCGGTGTTCATGGGTGGCCATGCGCCGGAAGCAGTGGGCGACTACATCGCCGGGCCTTCGCACGTGCTGCCGACAGGCGGCGCGGCGCGCTTCGCTTCAGGGCTGAGCGTGCGTGACTTCCTGCGCAGCATGAGCGTCATCTCCTGCTCCGAGCAGGCGCTGGCCCAAGTAGCGCCAGACATAGTGCGAATGGCCGAGGCCGAAGGTCTGTGCGCCCACGCCCGCTCGGTTCTCATCCGATTTGAGACGAAAAGGCGCCGATGAGTCTCCTGCGGCCCAACATTGAGCAGATGGCAGGTTACCAGCCTGGCGAACAACCGCGCGAGGCGGGCTTCATCAAACTCAATACCAATGAGAACCCGTACCCGCCCTCGCCACGCGTTATTGATGCCCTGCGGCGCAACATCAATGAAACACTCCGCCTATACCCGGACCCCATGGCGACAGCTGTGCGCGAGAAAGCGGCCGGCACCTATGGCTTCCGGCCGGAGCAGATCCTCGTGGGCAACGGCTCGGACGACTTGTTGACTATTATCATGCGGGCGTTCGTGGCTCCGGGAGAGGTAGTTGCTTACCCGATGCCGTCATATACGCTCTACCGCACGCTGGCGCAGATCCAGGATGCGAGAGCGGTGGAGGTGCCCTTTCCCCACGATTATTCGCTGCCAGCGGGGCTGCGACAAACAGCCGCAAAGGTGGTTTTTCTCGCCAATCCGAATTCGCCTTCAGGGACGGTCATTCCCCCATCAGAAGTGGCGGCATTGGCCGACGCCTTAGTGGGGATTCTGGTGGTTGACGAGGCCTATGTGGACTTCGCTGAGGCGGATGCGCTACACCTCGCGCGAGAGCGGCAGAACGTAATTGTGCTGCGCACCTTCAGCAAGTCGTTCAGCCTGTGCGGGTTGCGCGTGGGCCTGGCTTTCGGCCACGCCGACCTCATCGCCGGCATGGCGAAGGTCAAGGACAGTTACAACGTCAACCGCCTAGGAATCGTGGCGGCGGTGGCAGCGCTGGACGACATCGAGCACATGCGCGCCAACGCCGAGAAAATCCGCCAGACACGCGCCCGGCTGACGCGCGAACTGGAACGTCTCGGCGCGTATGTCTGGCCATCGCAAGCCAACTTTGTCCTCGCACGTTTTCCCGCAGGAGAGGGAAGGCCGACGGCGGCCGAAATTTACGCGCGCCTGAAAGAACGCCGCATACTGGTGCGCCACTTCAATCAGCCGCGACTGGAAGATTGTCTGCGCATCAGTGTCGGCAGCGACCGGGAGGTAGATATCCTTTTGGAACGTCTGTGGGAAATCTGGCAACCAGCGGCGGGTAGTCTCCACCAGTCGGACAATTCGCGGACACGACAGGACATCTCACCTCCCTCCAACATGGAGGCTACGCACAAGTGGAGTGAGCCATGACGCGACAGGGGGAAGTGGTGCGCAAGACCGGCGAGACCCAAGTCCGGGTCAGCCTCGCCCTGGACAGCGAGGGCAGATGGCAGGGTGCAACCAGCGTCGGTTTCCTTGACCACATGCTGGAACTCCTCGCCCGCCACGGACACATTGACCTGCGCGTGGAAGCCAGCGGCGATGTCCACGTGGACGACCACCACACCTGCGAGGACGTGGGCATCTGCCTCGGGCAGGCACTGGACCGCGCGCTGGGCAATCGCGGCGGTATCCGGCGCTTCGGCGACGCGGCGGTGCCGATGGAGGACGCCTTGGCCATGGTGGCGCTGGACCTCGGTGGGCGCGGGCATTTGGAGTTCCGCGCCAAGTTCCCGACAGAAAAGGTCGGCGGTTTTGACACGGTTCTGGTGGAGGAGTTTCTCAACGCTTTCGCCACCCACGCCAGGATGAACCTGCACGTCAATGTGCCCTATGGCCGAAATGCACACCACGTTGCTGAGGCCATTTTCAAGGCTCTGGCGCGCGCGCTTGACGTAGCGGTCAGCCTAGACCCGCGCACGCGCGGCGTGCCCTCAACAAAGGGGGTCATCTAGACCATCGGTGCCCCAGCGCACCGCCCACGAAACAGGTTCCTTACACTCACAGGAGATCATCGAATGCGAAAGTTGACGCTTTCATGGATTATGCTGGTTGGTTGCCTCGTCGGTCTGTGCGGCTGTCCCTCACGGCCGCCGCGGCCGCCCAAAGTTCCCGTGCCGGAGTACGACCGGCCGCTGCCCATGGGTGAACACGCCCTACGCAAGATAACCGCGCCGCAGGACATACCTGATTTCACCCGGGCATGCGCCGACCTCACCGGACTGCGCCAGAGCGTGGAATACAGCCTCAACTATCTGGCCCATCCGTCCAGCCGCAAGTTCTTTCCCATGGCCGGCATCACACACGAGAAGGTGGTGGCCAGCCTGCGCGCTTTCGCCGCCCTGCTTGACCAGCGTTTGCCCCCGGCGGCGATGAGTGCCGCCATCCGCGAGAAGTTTGACGTGTATACCTCCGTCGGTTGGGACGGCCGCGGCACGGTCCTCTTCACAGGATACTACACGCCCATCTTTGAGGCCTCGCCGGTGCGGACGGGGAAGTTCCGATTCCCACTCTACGGCGTGCCACCCAACCTAGTCAAAGGGCCTGACGGGACGCTCCTGGGCTGGCGTGGGCCGGATGGGTCGCTGCGACCGGCACCCTCACGACGAGACCTAGAAACTTCCGGCGTGCTCGCCGGCCAGGAATTGGTCTGGCTGAGCGACGCCTTTGAGGCCTACGTCGCTCACGTGCAGGGGTCGGTGCGGCTACGCTTCCCGGATGGGCGCGAAAAAGTCTATGGCTACGCAGCAGACAATGGTCACGAATACCGCAGCGTCGGTGAAGAATTGGTGAAAGACAACAAGATCCCAAAAGAAAGCCTGAGCCTGGCGGCCATGATGGCCTATTTCCGGGCGCATCCCGAGCAGGTGAACGAATATGTCTGGCGCAATCCCCGCTTTATCTTTTTCACCGAGTCGGGTGCGGTGCCGGTGGGCTGCCTGAACCAGCCGGTAACACCGTTGCGGACAGTGGCAACCGACAAGAGTATCTTCCCGCGCGGCGCGCTGGTGTTCCTGGCAGTGCCGCTGCCTCAGCGCGTCAATCGTGGCGTCCAGTTGCGGCACTACGAGGGCTTTGCTCTGGACCAGGACGCGGGCGGTGCCATCCGCGCACCTGGCCGCTGTGACATCTACATGGGAGTAGGAGACGAGGCTGGGGAGTTGACCGGCCACACACGCCAAGAGGGCCGGCTTTATTACCTCTTCCTCAAGTGATGGCTCCTGTTGGCGTCAAATCCGGCGCACGGCGATGTGACAACCAGCATGACGACCTGACAGGGCCGCGCTGGTGGGCCAAGGATGAGGACACGGACGTGGGCGGAAATTGACCTGGAAGCGCTGGCCCACAATTTCCGCGAGGTGCAGCGTCTCGTTGGAGCAGGGGTCGGCGTCTTGGCCGTAGTGAAGGCCGATGCCTATGGGCACGGGGCAGTGCCCTGTGCACGGGCGTTCGCGGCGCTGGGGGCGGCAATGCTGGGCGTCGCCTGCGCTGAGGAAGCGACAGAACTCCGCCGCGCCGGCATTCGCACGCCCATTCTCATTCTCTCTTGCGTTCTGCCCGATGAGGTTGATGAAATCCTTGCCGCGGACGCCGCCGTGAATGTGAGCGACTTGGAGACCGCGCGGGCAATGTCCGCCGTGGCCACCGGCCGTGGCGCGACTCTGGCCGTCCACCTGAAGGTGGATACGGGAATGGGACGCCAAGGAGTCTGGGCTGACCAGGCAGCGGCCACGGCGCACGCAGTGGCCCGCCTCCCTGGCCTGCGCCTCGACGGCATCTTCACCCATTTCGCCAGTGCCGACGACCCGGCTGAGGTTGACTTCACCATGGCACAAGTGGACGACTTCGTGGCTGTCCTGCGCGAACTTGAGGCTAGCGGGCTGGCCATTCCCCTGCGCCACTGCGCCAACAGCCCAGCCATTCTCAACTATCCGGCGGCATACTTCAATCTTGTGCGGCCCGGCCTGATGCTTTACGGCGCGCGTTACTGTCAGGCGGCGCCAGATGGAGCCACGCTCCGCCCTGTGATGACGCTAAAGAGCCGTGTTACACTCGTCAAGGCGGTCGCACCCGGTCAGACGCTGAGTTATGGACGCACTTTTACGGCAACGCGGCAAATGCGAGTGGCAGTCATCCCCGCCGGTTATGCCGATGGTCTGGACCGGAGGCTTTCCAACCGTGGCTGGGCATTGGTGCGGGGGCGGCGCGTGCCCATTGTTGGCCGCGTCTGCATGGACCAGACCCTGCTGGATGTTACTGATGTGCCAGAAGTTATGACAGGCGACGAGGTGGTGCTCTATGGCGAGCAAAGCGGCCAACGCATCCCCATAGAAGAGGTGGCGGCGCTGCTGGAGACGGTGCCCAACGAAGTCATGTGTGCGGTGAGCCGACGCGTGCCGCGGATCTACGTGGGGGGCCAGGCACCTCCGGGTGATGGTTGAAGGGCGGCGCGGCCAGGGCGTGGCCGCTCTTGTGACGTGGAGCAAGGACCACCTGAAACTTGGTCCGGACAATGGTAAACCCCACCGTAGGCGTGGCCCAGGGCGGCAAGAAACTGCAAATTTTGCCTATTGCAATTGCCGGAAGTTCGGTATAATGGCCGGCGAGCAGTCCGTGGACAGGAGGCGGATGCTGTGGCTTTGCAGGCAAATCAGAGATCTACGGTATCGGGACCTACCCCTGCGGGTTCGCCCATCAACCACATGCCGCTCCTGAAAAAGGTGCGGAACTATCAGGACAGCAAGAAGGTGCGGGCGATGGGCCTTTATCCCTATTTCCGCCCGATTTCCTCCGCCCAAGACACCGAAGTTATTATGAATGGCCGCAAGGTCCTGATGCTCGGGTCCAACAGCTACCTGGGGTTGACTAACCACCCCGAAATCAAGGCCAGTGTCAAGGCAGCGGTGGAAAAGTACGGCACCGGCTGCGCCGGTTCCCGCTTTCTCAACGGGACCCTGGATATCCACCTTGAACTTGAGGAAGAACTGGCCAAGCTGGTCCAAAAGGAGGCCGTTCTCCTCTACAGCACCGGATTTCAGGCGAACCTGGGGGCTATCAGCGCCCTCGTCGGACGCGGCGAGTATGTTATAGCCGACAAAGACGATCACGCCAGCATCGTGGATGGATGCCTCCTGTCGCGGGGACAAACGCTTCGCTATGCGCACAATGACATGGACAGCCTCGCCAACCGCTTGGAGGAGATACCACCAGAGGCAGGCAAACTCATCGTGGTGGACGGGGTTTTTAGCATGGGAGGCGACATCGCCAAATTGCCGGAAATCGTCCAACTGGCGGAAAAACACCGCGCTGTCGTCATGGTGGACGATGCCCACGCCATCGGGGTACTTGGCGAAAATGGCGCTGGCACCTCCAGTCACTTCGGGCTGACCGACAAGGTGCACATCATCATGGGCACCTTCAGCAAGTCGCTGGCCTCCCTCGGTGGGTTCATTGCCTCCGACGCGGACACAATTGAATACCTCAAACACAACTCGCGGCCACTGGTGTTCAGCGCCAGTATGAGCCCGGCGAACGCGGCAGCAGTACTGGCGGCGCTGAGGATTATGCGCCGCGAGCCGGAGCGAACGCAGCGACTCTGGCATAATACCCACCTAATGAAGAGCGGGCTACAGGCACTAGGTTTTGACACGGGAGTCTGCGAGACTCCCATCATCCCCATTCATTGCCGGCATATGATGAGCGCCCTGCAAATGGCAATGCGCCTTCAGGAAGAAGGCGTGTTCGTCAACCCGGTTGTGCCACCGGCGGTTCCCCCCAACGGCGCATTGATCCGCATCAGCCTCATGGCAACCCACACCGAGAGCCAGATCGCCTTCGCCTTGGAAAAACTCAGCAAGGTGGGGAGGGAACTGGGAATAATTCCTCAATGACGAACGACCTGTAACCGATGGCGAATTGCCGTCGCAGCGATGTCCTCCACGGAACATGGCCATCCTTGTACAATCCGTCGGTTCCCGCCGGGAAATGCGCGAGTTCATCCGGCTTCCGCTCCTGCTCTATCGCGGCAATGCCTGCTTCGTGCCGCCGCTCCTCGCTGAGCGCCGGGCTTTCTTCAGCCCGAAAAATCCCCTGTTTGCCTTCATCGAGGTGGCCTACTTTCTCGCCCGCGATGACCGCGGCGCTCTCCTGGGCCGCGTCACCGCGCACATCAACCGGCGCCACAACGAGTTTCATGGCGAGCGCACCGGTTTCTTCGGTTTTTTTGAGTGTGTGCAACGCCTGGATGTCGCCCAAGCCCTGATGCGGACAGCCGAAGAATGGCTGCGCACGCGTGGCATGACCCTCATCCGCGGACCTTTCAACTTCTCCACCAACGAGGAGTGTGGCTTCCTCGCCGAAGGCTACGACAGCCCGCCCGCCTTTATGATGCCCTACAATCCCCCGTGGTATCTTGACTTCATGTTGCAGATGGGCTACACACGCGCCAAGGACCTCCTTGCCTTTGAGTACGTCAAACAGAACGGGATCCCGGAGTTTCTCCTGCGCGTGTGCCCACGCGTGCGGGATAAGACCGGCGTCAACGTCCGCCCCTTAGATATGCGCCACTTTAATGAAGAGGTGGAGGCCTGCTTCGCCGTCTACAACACCGCCTGGGAAAAGAACTGGGGGTTCGTGCCCGTCACGCGCGAGGAGTTCCACTACGCGGCCAAAGGGCTGCGGCAGATCATTGACCCCTCCCTGGCCCTGATCGCGGAGAAAGACGGCAAACCCGTGGCCTTTTCCCTGGCGCTTCCGGACTACAACGAAGTGCTGCGCAAGATGAACGGAAGACTATTTCCCTTTGGTTTCTTCCACTTTCTTCTCGGTCGGAGGAAGATTCGCCGCGTGCGCGTGCTCCTGCTGGGAGTCGTCGCTGAATATCGCAACCGCGGCATAGACCTCCTCCTGTATCACGACACCTTCAAGAACGGCCTGGCACGCGGCTACACCAGTTGTGAGATGTCGTGGATACTTGAGGACAATCACCTCATGATCCGGGCTCTGGAACATATCGGCGCCCGACGGCACAAGGTTTACCGCGTTTTTGAGAAGGCCCTATGAGGGTACTCCTCACCGGCGGCAATGGTTTCGTCGGCAGTCACATCCTTGATGCCTTGCGGGCGCATGACCTGGCCGTCCGCCTCCTGCTCCGGCGTACCAGCGACACAACCTTCATCCGCGAGCACCTGTCACACGTGGAAGTGTGTCGTGGCGCCTTCAACAACGCCGCCGCGCTCGACACGGCTCTGGAAGGCATGGAGGTTCTTATTCACTGCGCCGGCAAGACCAAGGCTGTGCGCGTGGGGGAATACTATGAGGCCAATCATTTGGCCACGCGCAACCTGGTGGCGGCAGCCAATCAGCATCAGGCCACCCTGCGCCAGTTCATACTTATCTCCAGCCTCGCTGCGGTCGGCCCGGCCACAGCTGCATCACCTGCGCGAGAGGAAGATATCCCGCACCCCGTCTCCGACTATGGCCGGAGCAAACATCTCGGCGAGGCGGAAGTCCGCGAGCATTGCCGTGTCCCCTTCACCATTCTCCGCCCCGCCGCCGTCTTCGGCCCGCGCGATCGCGACTTTCTGCTCACCTTCCGCCTCCTCCGCTGGCGGCTGATGCCTCTTCTGGATGGCGGTCGGATGGCCTTCAGCCACATCTATGCGTGCGACCTCGCCGCCGCCACCCTCGCGGTCCTGGGCCGCACGGTGACCTTCGGCAAAACCTACCATGTCGCCCACCCTCAACCCTGTACCAACCGGGAGTTCCTAGAGGAAATCGCGGCCCAGATGCATGTGCGAGCCGTGTCCTGCCCGCTGCCCCTTCGCGCCGTGTATCCCCTCTGTCTAGCCCAGGAGTTGGCAGCGGGATTGACCGGAAAGCCGAGCATCCTCAGCCGCCAGAAACTGGCAGAACTCGCCGCCGCGGGCTGGGTATGCTCAGTGGAGCGTCTGCGCACAGACATCGGCTTCGTGGCACCCACTTCGCTGCAGGAAGGCGTGAAAATGACGCTGCACTGGTACCAGATACACGGATGGCTATGACGCAGCAGCCGAGGCGACGTCTGGCTGCCGCACCGGAATCCGTCACTTGAGACAACTCCTGCGCAATTATCGGTTCATTGACTGCGCCACTCAGGGATATATCCTGCTGGTGGGGCTGCTCATCGTCTTTTTCCACAACGAGCGTGTGCCACATTGGCCGACCATACTGGCGGCGCACGCGGTGGCGCTCCCTCTAGTGCATGGACTTCTGGCCGCCCACGCCCGCCGCCCGACAAACTGGCTTCTTGCCCTGCTGCGACACTTCTATCCCATCATCCTCTACACCGGCCTCTACTGCGAGACTGGCCTCCTCAACCAGATGTTCACGCGTGGCTACCTAGATGAATTCTTCATGCGCTTGGACGAGCACCTATTCGGCATGCAACCCAGTGTGGTGCTCATGGAGCGTCTGCCGTACCTGGTGGTCAGCGAGTTGCTCTACGCCTTCTACGCCTCCTACTACGTCATGATTCCGGGGGTGGGGCTGGCGCTTTACTTCCAGAGCCGCCACCGATTTTTCCACTACATAACGCTGGTCTCATTCATCTTCTACGTCTGCTATCTCATCTTCATCTTCCTGCCCGTCGCCGGGCCGCCGGCCTTCTGGATGGAGAGAAACGAGTTCCTCGCCGCGCATGGCCTGCCGCTTCTCCGTCTGGAGTTCCCTGCCTCGGTGCAGCGGGGGCTGATGTTCCGCGTCATGGGTTTCATCTACCACCACTTTGAGGCACAGGGGGGCGCCTTCCCCAGCAGTCACGTGGCTGTGGCCATCTGCACGTTGTGGTTCACTTGGCGGTTCCTGCCGCGCATCCGCTATTTTCACCTCGTTACCGTCATCCTGCTCAGTGTGGCCACGGTTTACTGCCGGTATCACTATGCGGTGGATGTCATCGGCGGCGCGGGGGCGGCGGCACTGCTCATCCCCATCGGCGAGCGCCTCTACCGGCGGTTTTCGGCAGGCGATGCGGGTGCATGGCCGCAAGCACACTGAAGCAACGGCCGCGGCTTCAGACTCTGACCTTCGGCTTCCGGCTCCTTCGGAACCAGAAAGCCGGCAGTGCGTCGCGCTCCCTGGCAAACAACTCGGCCATGATCTTCTTGGCGTCGGAGATAGAGTTGACGATGGGGTCGGTCATAAAGGCGCGCAGGAGGAGGCCGCGGTCGCCGCTCACTGCGGCGGCCACCGTCAGTTCATGCGTGTCCAGCACCTGCTGCTGGAGCGCCAGCAGGCCTCGCGGCATCTCGCCGAATGGCTGCGGCCGGGGGCCGTGCATGTCAATGTCGCAACGCAGTTCCAGAAAGGCATCCGGCGCCATGTTGGTCACTGCCCCGCGGTTGGGGCTGTTGATGTAGTAGGCGCGGCCTAGACCGCCCCACATGTTCTCAATGATGTCACTCGCGTGGTCGCTGCGCATGTTCTCCAGGAAATGAGTGATGGGCTTCCGTCCGGCGTTGTAGTCGTCAATCTCCGCCCAGACCTTGGCGACAAGTTCTGCGCGCTGGGCGGCGCTGAAGATATCTATTGGCGGCAGGTCTGGCGGCGAAGTGGAATAGCCCTGCCAGAAGGGCACATACTCCTTGGTGTGGCCGACGGCGGTCGGATAAGCTCCATAGATGTCCATCAGGGCCAGGGCATAGCGGTTGTTGAACCGCCGCTTGGAGTAGGCCTCGTCAGCCGACTCCTTTGCGGCGCGTTCTGCCACCTTCCGCCGCCAGGCTGGAAGCATGTCGCGGCCATCGTAGCGGAAGCGCACCATGAAGGTGCAGTGGTTGACACCGCCGACCGCAAGGTCAAGTTTACGCTCGTGCGCGGCAGTCAGAGGTTCCTGGGGACCCAGGACGCCAACCTCACGCAGGACGCGCTCGCGGAAGTACGGCTCGTGGTGCCCGTCGCAGAGGGCGAAGGAGCGCAGGTTGGGCGCATGACGCATGAGGGCAATGCCGAGGCAGGTGGTCGGGTTGATATAGTTGATGAGCCACGCATCGGGACAAAGCCGTTCTACGTCGCGTGCGCAGGCGAGTGCACTGGGAATGGCCCGCAGGGCGCGGAAGATGCCGCCCGGCCCAATGGTGTCCCCCGAGCACATCCGCACTCCATACTTGGCGGAGACCTCACAATCCACCCCGCGAAAATAGACCCCGCGATCGGCAAAGGTGAGGACCACGAAGTCAGCGCCCCTGAGCACTTCGCGCCGGTCGGTTGAGGCCTCAATCCTGAGTGGCGCGCGGGTGGCCGACACCACCTTACGCGCCAGCCTCACCATCTTGCGCAGAATGCCCGCATCGGTATCCACAAGCGCCAGCGTCCCGCCGCGCAGGACCTCGCTGCGGGTCATCTTCCAGATGACCTGGCGGCCGAAAAACATGCTGCCGGCACCGATGACTACCACCTTGGGCGACCCCATAAGTAAGTCTCCTCAACCGGCCTCACCAGGCACCAGGTGCGCCAGGTTGCGCCAGAGGATGCGCTCCCGGTCGCGCTTGGACAGACGGCACAACTCCAGTGCCAGGAGCGTCGGCTTCGCATAGCGCATCAGAAGTGTGCTGCCGAAGACAAGTCGGTCCGCACCGTATTTCTCAATGAGGCTGGGCAGGCGCGTCCCACCGCCGCCGACGAAGCGGACAATATCAAAAAAGCACATGGGCCGGTCCCAACGTCTCTTTTCCGGCGCGTCGTAGAAGTTGAGCATGAGAAAGGAGACTTTTGGAAACTTCCCCAGGAACGCCGCCACCTCTGCGTTGTCCGCCTCACGACCAGGGTCCAGAAAGTGCCGCCCGCGGTGGTCCACGATGCGCCCAATGAGGGCCACGCATATCTTCAGTTCGTGCGCAGCAGCCACCATCTCCTGGGCAATCGGGTCCTTGAGAGTATAGTTATGGTAGTGCGGCACGAGCCGCAGGACCGGCATGCCGAACTCTTCCCGGCACTGTTTCAGGTCACGCTGCCAGCCGTAGTATTTCGGGTTGAGGATGGCGCACGGGACGAGACGGTCGCGGTGGCGGGCCGTCTCTCTGGCCAACTCGCGGTTGGCCTCATGTGCGTCCTGATAGAAGAGCCCGTGCAGCGAGCCGACCAGCGCCTTGTCAATCCCATGCTTGTCCATCTGCCGCAGGAGGTCGCCCGCCGTGCGATAAGGCAGTGGGCGGAAGGGCCAGTGGCCAATCCAGGTATCAGCGTCAAAGATCATGCCCTGCTCCCATGAGCCGAACGCGGCGCAGGATGATGCCCCACACCAGTGCCTGCCGTCATATCCTCCGCCGCGCCAGTATCTTCTGCATGTTCTCCCCGAAGATCATCTGTCGCTGACGTTCGGTGATTTCCGCATCAAGAATCTTGCCCACCCCACGTTCGTGGTTCATGTCGGTGCCGAAGAGGAGCCGCTCCGCGCCCAAGTCGCGCACACAACGCTCTATCATGCCGGCGTCAATGACCGAGCCGCTGGTGTCCAGGTACACGCTCGGCGCCTCCCGCAGGGCCTTGATCTGCCACTCCCAGTCGCCGCCACCGCCGATGTGGGCGCAGATGAGCAGCGCCTCCGGGTAGCGGCGGGCGACGGCGACGAAGTGCTCACCGCTGGAGACGCGCGGCTGCATCGCCAAGTCGCCCGGGTCAGTCGGATGCGCCGCGTGCATGAGAATCGGCACCCCCAGCGCGATGCAGCGCTCAATTATGGGAAACTGCACCGGCTCGTCTATCCGATACTGAAAATAGAGCTTCACGCCCATCATGCCGTTGTCCACGACACAGCGGGTGATTTCGTCCTGGGCGTGGCGTCCGTATGCCGGGTTGACGAAGCACTGGCCGAGGATGAGGTCGGGATAGCGGCGCATTGCGGCGAGGATGTCGTCATTGGCTGCCCGCACCTCATGCGGCTCGGCAGTCATGCGCGTGACCGGATGCGAACAACAGCATTTTTCTATGCCCAGTTGCCGCAGGCTCTTTACCACCGCGTCCAGTGGCGGCCAGCGCTTGGTCAGTGTCGTAACGTGATTATGGCAGTCAATCCGCATGGGGCCAGACTCCCTATATGTGAAGTGCTTTATGCTAACTTGCCAGTGGCATCTGGTCAATAACGTTCCCATCCGACAACAGGGAAAAAATCGCTTCAGCAACCCGCCAGGTATGACGAATAACAACAATGAAGGGGCGCATACCGCCGCGCCGGAGGGAAAATTTGCGTTACTTCCGGCAGGGAGCGGGTGGGAGGCCCAGATGCAGCGAGCAGCTAGGACAACACCGAAGCCGCCGCGTATTTCTACCCCTATCAAGACCGCCATCATCTACCTCCTGCTTGCCGGCCTGTGGATCATCCTAACCGACTATTTCCTGCGCGTGGAGGTTCACGACGATGATGTGTTCATCGGTCTCCTCCTCTATAAGAACTGGCTCTTCGTCGTAGCGACCAGCCTGCTCCTCTTCTTCCTCATCAAGCGCGACATGACCGAAATCCAGCGCTCACAGGCCGCGCTTCACGCCCTCTCCATGCGCGATGAACTCACCGGACTCTACAACCGCCGCGGCTTCACCACGCTCCTGGAACACACACTGCATGTCGCCCACCGCCTGGGCACTGGCGGTTTCCTGCTCTACGCCGACCTGGACGGCATGAAGGCCGTCAACGACACCTATGGCCACGCCATGGGCGACCGCATGTTGGCGGACGTGGCGGCCATCCTCCGCCGCACATTCCGCGAGTCTGACATTACTGGACGCATGGGGGGCGACGAATTCGCGGTCATCATCCCCAACGCCCCGCCACCCGCAGTGGAGACCATCATCGAACGCCTCCGGGAAAATATTGAGGCCTTCAACGCCCGCCCCAACGTGCCCTATACCATCTCGCTCAGTGTTGGCATCGTCAAGTATGAGCCTCGCGACCGCTCCGCCGCTGCAGACCTCATCGCCCGCGCCGATAAGGCCATGTACGAAGAGAAGAGCCGCAAGAAGCAATTGGCCGCCTGCACCTGAGTTGACGGCGGGCAGTGAGCAATCCGCAACCGGACCCGCCCAGCGGGCAGGATGAGTGGCCTGACCGCCGTAGCCTCGCTATTCCCCTGTTCGTCCTGCCCACTTCATCCCTCACACCCCATCCCCCAGAGACGCTTGCACCCCCGGCGGATAGTTGCTAGGCTTGGCCGCTGTGCGGACTGGCAGCGCTTGTCCGTGGGGGAGAAGCGGTCAGGATCGCGCCCATGGCGGCGACGACGCATCCCATCGCCGGGAGAAGGGAGGAGCCAATGGCGACCTACGTCCTGCTCAGCACGTTGACGGAAAACGGCGCCCTGACGGTTTCGCACAATCCCGACCGCATCCGGGAGGTGAATGGGGAAGTTGAGAAGATGGGATTCCGCATCTTGGCACAGTATGCGCTGCTGGGGCCTTACGACTTTATCACCATCATTGAGGCGGCAAATAACGCGGCGGTGGCGCGCCTTTCCGCGAGCATCGCCTCACGTGGCAGCGTCAGGATTATGACGCTCCCGGCAATTCCCGTGGACGAGTTCATTGCCGGGATGAAGAAGTAAGGGTGGCCTCCATGCCGCGTCCGGCGGGCCCGCCCCGCAGCGCAGTCATGACTCTGCGCGCAATGGAACGCAATGTCTGACGAACCGCTGGAGTGCACCGCATGCCCGCGCGAGTGTCGGGCACGGCGGCATGAGGGCAAACTCGGCTATTGCCAGACTGACGCCAACTTCCACATCGGCGCCATTTGTCTTCACCGCGGTGAGGAGCCGCTGGTCAGCGGACGCCACGGCATTGTCAATGTTTTCTTCGCCCGCTGTAACCTCCAGTGCCTTTACTGCCAGAATTACCAGATAAGTCGCACGCACGGCCCAGTCATTGACCACCGCCTGGAACTACCCGAGATCGTGGCACGCATTGAGCGCCTTCTTGACCGCGGGGCGAAATGCGTGGGATTCGTCTCGCCCTCCCACTGTATCACGCAGATGAAGGCCATCATCGCTGCGCTGCGTGCGCGCGGGCGCCGGCCGGTCTATCTCATGAACACCAGCGCCTATGACAAGGTGGAAACGCTCCGCGGGCTGGAAGGCCTCATAGACGTCTATCTACCCGACCTGAAGTACATGGATGCTGACCTGGCCGCGCGCTTCTCTGACGCGCCTGACTACCCGCAGGTGGCGGCCAGGGCCATCAGGGAAATGTATCGTCAGAAAGGTTCCTACCTCATGCTTGATGGAGAGGGCGACCTGGTTTCCGGCTTGATTGTGCGCCACCTCGTCCTGCCCGGACATATTGAGAACAGCAAGCGCTGCCTGCGGTTCATCGCCGAGGAACTCTCCCCCTCGGTGACTATCTCCCTCCTGGCCCAGTATCAGCCCACCCCGCAGGTGGCAAATCACCCCGAGCTTGGCCGCCGCCTGACGCAGGCGGAATACGACGAGGTCGTCGCCGAGATGGAACGACTCGGCTTCTACCGCGGTTGGACGCAGAGTCTCGCCAGCCCGGAGTGCTATCAGCCCGATTTTGCCCGCACGCATCCGTTTGAGGGCGAGTGACAACCCAGCGCGCTTGCAGGGGCAGGGCGGCGGGGTTATGCTACGTTTCGGTTCGCATGCAGCGGGGGAAACCCGGAAGGAGGGCCGATGAACGAGAAGATACAGGAGGCGCGCGCGGCGGCGCTCGACCTCCTCAAGCCGAGCCAGCGCGACCTTGATTGCGGCCTACAACTCCACGCCGAGGCACTCACCTGCGAGGCCTACGGCTTCGGGCCATTCTCCACCGCCGATCCCGACCGGCTGCGCCAGGCCGCCGCAGGGGGTGCCTCCCCGCTGGAACTCCAGGACCTCAACGAAGATATGCGGATGACGCGTCATGCCGAGGACCCCGCGGCGCGCGCCGAGTTCGTCGAGGCCTGGGAGGCAGCGGGCGTCACCTGCATCCTCCAGAATGCCGGCGAGGAGGGCCAGTCGGCCCTCCGGCTGCTCAAGCGCCTCGCTCGCTACACCTACGCCGCCGACCTCCTCCGGCCCTTCCTGCGCCGGGCGGCAACGCCCGACGATATCGTCCAGACGAAGAAGGATGGCGGCCATTGTTTCTACCTGACCTGCAACGGCGTGCCGCTGCCGCAGGACTGGGTGTCGGTGGAAGAGGAACTGCGCTACATCCGCGTCTTCTTCCAACTCGGTTGTCGAATGATGCACCTGACCTACAACCGGCGCAACATGATTGGTGACGGTTGCGGCGAACCAAATGATGGCGGGCTGAGCGATTTCGGCCGTGCCGTGGTCGCGGAGATGAACCGCGTCGGCGTCATCGTGGATGTGGCGCACTGCGGCTGGCGCACGAGTCTGGAGGCGGCACGCGCCTCCAAACTGCCCATGGTGGCCAGCCACACCGCCTGCGCCGCGCTCAATCAGCACTGCCGCAACAAGCCCGATGAGGTCATCCGCGCCATCGCCGACACCGGCGGCTACATCGGCATCTGCTGTGTGCCCAGGTTCCTGGGCGGTAGTGCCGACATCAACGCTTTCCTGGACCACATTGACTACGCGGTCAGGAAGTTCGGGGCCGACCACGTTGCCATCGGCACCGACGTGGCCTATACGCAGCGCCGGCCGCCGGGGATAGAGCCGTTCAGGGACAGCCCGCGCCGCAAGGCCTGGGAGTCCCTCTGGCCACCCGACTCGCCACCATCCGACCCGCCAGGCCTGGAGCCGCACCGGCGGCTAAGCCTCGCCTGGACCAACTGGCCGCTGTTCACCGTCGGCCTGGTGCAGCGCGGGCACAGTGAGGACACCATCCGCAAGATTATCGGTGGCAACGTCCTGCGCGTGGCCCGCGCCGTCTTTGACGGCCGCGCCAGATGCTGGCAATAGTGCTGTCGGGGTATTGCCAGGCGGCGTCGCCCGTCAAGGAGCTGGCGGAACCACGGCGCAGGAAAGGGGGTTCAGATGAACAACCACCTATTCCTCGCCCTCATCGCCTTGGGCGCCGCCCTGTTGTCGTCCCCCGGCCTCCCGCGCGGGCAGGCCAATCCTGCTGCGCCGCCGCTGCCGCCGGAGGACGCCTGGACCGAATCGCTTGACTTTCCTCTCGCCGCGGGCCGCCGTGGACGCGGTTGGAGTTGGTATCACGAGGATAAAGACAAGAACCTCTGCAAGCCCATTCCCGGCCAGACGCTTCTCCTCGATGAGGTCATCAAAACCACCGGCAGGGTCAGCATCCGCTGCCGCTACCTTTCGGCAGAAGCACAGCGCATCCGCACCGACATCCCGCCGCAGCAGCCACGGCAAATCTACAACGTCCTTTATCTCCCGGCTCCGCCCGTCAACGCCACCGGCTATGACGCGCTTGAGTTTGACTTGCGCTGCCTCCCCGAAGGAGCGGTGACTGCCATCAGGATACTCATTGGTCTGCAATCGCCAGAAGGGCGGAGCGTAACGGTCGCCAGTGGGGCGATTCCCTTCCTTGGCGGCAGTTCCTGGCGGCGTTTCGGCCTTGATCTGAAGCGCCTGCGGCCCCTAGGCCAAGCCACCGGGACCGAAGGGCCGGCCGCCCCCGACCTCAGCCGCTGCGAGCGCATCGTGATTGACGTGCGCATTGCGGCCGAGGCGCTGCGTCAATCGGAGTTCGTGGACCTCTGGCTCGACGGATTGCGGTTCGTCCAGGGCGAATCTCCGGCGGCAGAGCAGACCGCGCGCCAGGCTCCGGCATCGCCTGTGGCCGCGCCGGACACCAGCCCCACCATCGCCTGGGAGGACCTCGGCGTCATGGTGCGCGGGCGCAGTACGTTACACGGCTCGCCGGCCCTCGGCTTCAGCACCGACAAAGACGGCTGGAGCGCCTATGCGGGCTACCGCGACCACATCGTCAAACGCAAACCCTGGCTCATCTGCGAAATCAACCTGCAGACAGGCAAGGTCAAGCATTTCCTCGGCCCGCCGGAAGAGCAATCCGATACCTGGGGCTTCCAGGTTTTTCCCGACGGGCGGGCCTATACGTTTCCCGGCGGCGGGAGCATCGTGGGCGCGCGCATCGCGCGGGTGGACTGGCAGACCGGTGGGCTCCAAATCTTCGGACCTTGCCCCGACCCATGGAACTACTGCTGGGCATGGGGGGCGGCGGACGCGGCCATCTACATCGGCGGCTACCGCAAGCACCACGCCATTCGCTTCGACCCCGAGACCGGCGACATCACCGACTACGGCGTACAAGGCCCCCCGACTGCCGGCGGCGTCTATACGATCGCCGCCGATGACGCGTACGTGTATACCACGGTCGGCCTCCCCACCAACCGCCTCATTGCCTGTGACCGCAAGACCAAAGAGCAGCGCATTCTCCGGCAGGTAGAACACCCGCAGACCCTGACCCTCAACAGTTACGACGGGCAGATCTTTGTGCGTCTGCACCCGCCGCGCCTGGAGGAGGGCGGCGCCAAGTACGAGGAGTTTCGCCTCTGGCACGCGAGACTGGAGCCGCTCGCCGAACGCCCGCCGCGCAGGGGCATCGACCTGCCCGCCGAGGCCTTCGGCCTGCCACGGCCCGAACTGCTGCGCAACTCCGCCGTGTGCCTCGGCGACGGGCACGCCACGCTCTGGTATCGCCTGCCTGGCAAACCGTGGCAGTCGCTTCGCTACCTGGTGGACGACGTGCCGAGTTATCTCTTCCGCCTCGGCCTGACGGGCGACGGCAGGCTCATTGGCTCGTCGGAAGACCCTTACACCATCTTCACCTATGACCCGCGCACCGGCATGAAACAACTCCTCGGTCCCACGCCGAATATGACACACATCTACTCTTTCCTGCCGCATCCCAACGGAAAGGTGTACATGTGCGGCTACTCCGGCGCGCCGCTCTTTGCCTGGGACCCGCAGAAGCCGTGGGACTTTCTCCCGGCGACGCCGGACAAGCCCATGCCCGACTGGAAGGACGCCGGCGTGAATCCGCTGCAGGTGGCGCGCATGTACCGCCAGCGGCGGGCCTACCAGATTGTGCGCGCCGCCGATGGCCGCCTCTACCTCCCGTGCTCGGCCTACGTGGAGACGATGCCCGGCGGATGCCTGGGCTGGTACGACCCCGACAAGGACGAGGCCGGTCTCATCCGCGAGGGCTTCGAGTCCTGGCGCGGCAACGATGCTTGCACTGCCCTCAACGGCCGCTACGTCGTGGTCACCACCGTCCCCTGGCCAGAGTCGCCCCAGGAAAAGCAGTTTGTGCTCACCGATCCCCACGACCTCCTGAGCACGAAGGAGGCCCAAGAAGTGCGCTACCGCGGCCCCGAGGGCCAGACCGGCAAGCGCCTGACCCCGGAGGCGACTCTGGAAAAACTCTTGGGCGGGCGCAAGAGTCGCACTGTGACCTACGACGCGAGCGACTACGTAGTTACTTACGACACGGAGACGCAGGCGGTGGTCGGCCGCCTGCCGCTCGGCCAGACGGCGGGCGGCTCGCGCGGCCTCAATGGCCGGGTGTGCGAGTGGAAGCCAGGATTAGTCGTGGTGCGCGCCAATGCACCCAACGGCTCGCGCTACGGGCTGCTCGACGTGCGCAGCCAGAAACTGGAATTCAAACTTGACATGCCCCCTGCCAACGCCAATCCCGGTCTGTTGCCCCTGCCCGATGGCCGTATTGCGGCCGTGCATCAGAACAACCTCGTCCTGATTGACCCCGCCGACTGGTCTTGGCGCTCACTGGGAAAACTGCGTCCGCTCACGCCTGGCAGGGAGGCTGCCCCCGCCGATTGGCTCATCCTCGATGGCGAGCTCTATTTTGTCTGCGGCACGCAACTCGGCCGCATCCGCAACTTCGCGGCGCCGGGCAGGGAGTAGCATGGGCGGCTGCCTGGGCCGCCAGCCCCCCGCTCCCCACGCACGACCCGTCAAGGGTGCGGCCGCCAGAGTTCCGCATCGGGAACTCGCCGGCGCCCCGGGTTGTCCAGTTCGTAAATCGCCGCCAACGTGGCCCCCGCTACCGAGACCGCCACGATGGGTTTCTTCTCCCGGGCATAGTGCCAGCACTCTCCGTCCCACCAACCCTGACGTGACAGCAGGACAAGATAATCTGCCTGCTCCCGCAAGGTTAGGGTCGGTGGCGCGAGGATGCCCAATTCCGCGTAGAACTTGAGCACCTCGTCGCCCGCGGGCACATGGAGCCTCGCCCCAGGATGCGTCCGGAGCCAGGGCAGGAGCCCACGGAACGAACTGCCCCAATAGTCGGCCTCAAATCCCCTCGCCGCTGCCCCCTTCGCGCCGCCGACGAGTTCGTTGTAATACGCCAATTGATAAGGATGATAGGCAACGACCGAACGCCAGACCGACACGATAAAGAGCAGGACGAAGAGGACAGCGAAGAGCACATGCACGCGAATCCGCCGCGCGAGCCGGAACAACTCGGCTGCGCCCAGCGCCGCTAGTGCGCCCAAGAAGGGAAAGGCCGCCAGGAACAGCCGCACCCCGTCGTATTTGCAAGGAGTCAGAAAAGCAATCACCGCCAAGGGCGCCAGGGCATTGGCCAGGAGAAACACAGCAGCGCTGCAGTTTGGCAGCCGACGCAGCCGGACGAGCGCCACGGCCAAGCAAAGCAGCAGCAGGAGGGGAATGGTCACCACCGTCAGGACAAAGGGATAGTGCCACGGCGGTTCAATATAGGTCTGCCCCAGGTAATGCACTGGCACCGGCCGGTGCGCTAGGTGCGTAATGAAATACTTGGGGATGCGGCGCACCGGGTCCACCCACAACCACGGCCAGCCCAGCACGAAGACCACCCATGGGATCGCCGCCAGCATAACAAGGCGGAGGAGCAATGCTTCTCGTTCACGCCGCCCCCCGATTCTGGCCTCCGCGCCGGGCGCAAACAATCGTTGTCGGAACCGCGCCACGAACCAGCACAGGATGAGGGCGTGAAGGAAGACCGCGTTGATTTTGGTGAGGAGCGCCAGCCCCATGAGGCCGGCGGCGAACGCCATCCAGCGCGTGTTCGCCAGGCCCCGCCAGAAGGCCCATGCCACGGCCACCGACATCGCAGCCACGGCATAGTCCACGGTGGCCAAGTGCGACTCAACAAAGAGCCGCGGCAGCACCAGGACGAAAAGGCTGGACAGCAACCCGACTTTCCAGCCCCAGGCATCGCGCACAAAGCAGAAGAGCGAGTAGAACAGCGCCAAGGCGAAGACCAAGTTGCGCCAGCGGAAGGCCGTCAGCGGCCCCATGAGGCCCAGTCGCTTGTGCAACAGATAGCGGGCGACGCCCCCGAGGAGCGGAGCCAAGGGCGGGTGCTGGTGGAGCGCGAACGAAAAGGCGGCGTCCACATTCGCCAGCGAGGGATGCCGCAGCCACGCCGCATTCGCCAAGCCAGCCCAGTAGTAGAACCGCTCGTCCCAGCAGATGCCGTAGTCGGCGATGGTCAGCGCCACCGCCAGGCAGCATGCCGCCGCCACCAGAAGAGGAAGCAGGTGCTGAAGCCACGCGCGCGGCCGCTCCGCCTCTGCCAGCATAGTGTCAGTGCCCCCGCTCCAGCACCCATTCCAGGCCATTATCGTAGAGCGCTGCCTCGGTCGGCACGCCCCGTTCGTCCCACCGCATCATAGCGTAAAAGGTGCGGATTGCCGCATCGAATGCGCCGCGGTCAATCACGTCGCCGCGGCGGGGGCCGGCAGCAATGGGCTCCTGATAAAAGCGCGCGGGCAGGCCATCCTGATCGTGGCCGATGCCTTCGCGCGCGTTATACCAGCGCATCAGGTGATTGCGCCGCTCGCCAATGCACATAATCTCGTAACCGCTCGTCTCCCAGCCGGTAACGGCGTGAACCAAGCTGACCATTTGGAAAAGAGACATGAGCCGCGTCGGTGCAATCGCAAAGATGCAGAGGTCAAGCGCGTCCGCCGCCGACCAGAGGTTGAAGAGCACCTTGAAGTTCCGCACCTTCTCTGGCCCGATGTAGTTCATGGGAATGCGCTCAAGAATGCCCAGCGTGCGCGAGAGGGCGAGTGTGTGCTCCCAGCCCACCTTCGTGTCGTAGTCCCAGTCGTGTTCGCAGATGTCATAGCGCGGGCCGATGGGCGCCACCGCGTAGCCGAGCGCGAGGTTGCTCTGGCTGCGCGGCTCAAAGCAAGTCATCTCCTGGCCCTTGACGTGCATCGCCCATTGCTCCGCGCCACCACCGATTCTTGCCGCCGCCCGCCGCGTGCCCTCCGCCAGGACGTCCCCCAGGCCACGCCGGCGCACAATATCGTCAATGGTCGCCAGCACCCCCTCGCCATCGCCGAACCGTAGTGCCCGGCCGCCGCCGTCCTGCGCCGTCAGTATCCCGCGCTCGAAGCACTCCATGGCAAACGACAGCGTGAAACCGAGCGAGGTAGGGTCGAGTCCATACTGATTGCAAAGATTGTTGGCGCGGAGGAGAATGTCAAGGTTGCCGAGGCCGAGGTTCGGCCCCATCGTGCCGGTGACCTCCTGATGCATGCCACTGGCCTCTGGGTCTAAGTCCTCACCGTTCTTCGGGTGAATGGCTTTGATGCAGTCGTTGGGGCAGCCGGGACAGGGGCAATCGCCGCGATAGCGTTCCAGGAAGCGCTCGGGCTTGAAGGCCTCTAGGCCGGCAAAGACGCTCTGGCGGTAGTTGTTGACGCAGAGGGCTGCATCAAGGCCGTGCAGGTAGAGCCAGGCGGAGAAGCCCGGGGGTTCTTTCTGCCAACGCGTCAGGGGATTGGACCCCACGCGGCTGGCGTAGTCCACCGTCAGGTTTTCCACGGTTTCCGGCGCGAATGGCGGCGGGCAGTGGTCGCCGCGGATGATGACGGCCTTGAGTTTCTTGGCACCCATCACTGCGCCCATGCCCATGCGCGCCGCCTGGAAAGTATAGTCGGTGACAATGCTGGCGTAGCGGACCAGGCGCTCGCCCGCCGGCCCGATAACGGCAATGTGCACCTTACCGCCCTGACTGGTGCGATGGTCCAGCGCCCGTGTCGCAGGCCCCACCGGCCAACCCCAGAACTCCGTGGCATCCAGAAACTCCACTTGGCCGTCCTCGACCAGGACCGCGGTCGGCTTGTCGGCGACGCCGCTGAACACCAACGCATCGACACCAGAGCCCTTCAGTGCCATGCCAAAAGGACCTTCCGTGCGCGTCTCGCCGATGCCGCCGGTGAGCGGGCTTTTCGCGGCGGTGGTGAAGCGCGCCAGCCCGGCCCCGCGGTGGCCGGCTACCACACTGGAGGCGAAGATGAGCAGGTTCTCCGGCCCCAGTGGGTCAATCCCCGGCGGCGTCCGCTCCAAAAGTAGGCGCGTGGCCAGCAGACCCCCGCCGACGTAGGTCCGCCAGAACTTCTCGTCGCGCGTTTCCAAACGTGCGGTGCGAGCGGTAAGGTCAATCCACAATATCTTCCCGTGGTAGCCGCAAGCCATGCTTCCAAGGCCTCCCTAATTGCCGTCGCCCCTCCACGCACATGTAGAATCTAGCAAACCCTTCCGCGCGAGAAAACCACCAAGGCGCCGGCAATACTTGTTTCGCGACTGAAAGCGCCTCCCCCAGGGGGCAATTTGCGCGAACACGCGGAAGGGCGAGTTGACTGCGGAGCCCAGATTCCGTAGCATTACTAGACAGACCAGCGGCTGGGTTGGCCAGCCATCTTGACGGCGTCGGTCCTCTTGAAGGAAAAATGCATGGCCACGCGCGAAGAAGTGCAAAAGGTGATTTCAGAGCGGATTGCGCCACTCCTGCGCACGGATGGCGGCGATATTGAACTGGTGGAGTTCACCGAGCCCGGCACCGTCAAGGTCAGGCTGCAGGGGGCGTGCGCCTGCTGTCCGGGCGCACGAATGACGCTCAAGATGGCGGTGGAGCGCGTCCTCAAACAGCACCTGGAGGGCATCCAGGAGGTCGTGGCCGTCTAGCCTCCGTCTTTCATCGCCGGCGGAGCAATCCAGCGCAGCCCTTCCCGCAGGCGGCGCCAAGAAAGTCGTATCCTTGCGGTGATTTCAGGAAGGGGGCAGTCGGTGGGCAGGCCGAGGTGCGAGACGCACGCTCCGCACTCCGTCTTCGCGCGCCCCAGTCACCTCATCCTCGGCATCTTCCTCGCCCAGTTCCTTGGCGCTTCCCTCCTGACAGCGCAGACGTTGGTGCAGGAGTGGGAGGCGGAATCTCTGCCCGACATCCCCCCGGGACGCATTATCGTTGACGCCGCCGCATCCGGCGGCAGCGCCGTCGCGTGTGTTCCCGGCGAGCCGGTCTTTCGCCTGAACCTCACCGGCCTAAACGTGGGGATGTACGCGATCCAGGTCTATGGCCGCGTTACCGACGCGAGCATCCCACAGTACCGCAAGCCGATGTACATACACCTGCGGGTGGACCAGGGCGGCGGCACAGGCATCCGCGAATATCGGATGCGCTGTGGATATCTGCAAACCTACCAGGATATCGCGCGCATATTCTTCTACTGCTTCGAGCCGGGCGACTACGCAGCAGAGGTCTTCGTCGGCCAAGGCACGGTGGTCTCGGTCCTGGTGGACCGCCTGCAACTTCTGGACGCGCTGGGCGAGACGCAGAAGAGCCGCCTAAAGCAACGGATGATGTACGTAACGCCGGCGGAGCGCGAACGCCTGCGGGCGCTGGAGCGCGCCAATCCGCGCTTCCCGACGCCCTGGCGCGTGGCCCCTCTGCCGCCCGACCAGCGCGCGGCAATGGATGAGCAACTCTGGCGCACCTTCCCCCCGCTCAACTCCATGCGCTTCCAGCGTTACAGCGGCTACTTCAACAAAGTGCCCGACGAAGTCCGCGCCGCCTATCCCGACCCCGTGGGCGACTGGACGCTCTTCCAGCGCTACTACTTCCAATACCCGTTCAAACTCACCAACAGCACCCTCGGGCTCGAGTACACCTATGACGACCTGATCGCCTACCGCCCGCTGCCGGCGCCCTGGCCCTGGCCTGATGACGGCATGGGCTTCTACTTCGACCCGGCGGTCTACACCTACGTCCAAGACAAGACCAACGCCAACTACTGCGTCATCGGCAACGCAGTGACCAGCAAATACGACCTGAACCTCGGGGCGGTCACCGACCACCATGGCATCAGCGGGCCCAAACTGGCCCTGCGTTATCATCTGGCCAACGACACCGAGGCCGCGCGTGACGGCGCGTTTCTTCTGGCCATCTGGGCGCTGCAGTATCCCGGTCTCCAGGAACTCTATCAGAACTTGGAGCGCAACTGCGCCATCCCTAACCCCGACTACGGCCAGGACTGGCGCTTCGACCGGCGGCGCGATGGCAAACTGGCATACTACGGCTGGGCCACCGAAGACCACAAGCACCTCCTCAAGGCCTACGACCAACTCTACGACTACATCGCCACGAGCCAGGAACTGGCCAACGCCCTGCGCCGTTACATCCCATGGATTCAGACGCCCGACGATGTGGTGCGGCTGATTGATATGTCCCTCCTCGACACTGGCGTCCAAGACTCGCGGGCAACGCCCCAGCGCCTTTACAGCACCAGCATTGAGTCAGCGCTCTGCGCCGGCCCTGACCACCCGGTGGCGGACTCGTGGATGGAGGATTTTCTTTACAGCCCCATCTACATCTATCCCTACACCATCCCCTACGTGGACCAGATGCGCACCAACTACACCCGCGATGGCTCCTCGTGGATTGGCTCGACGTACTACACTTGGGGACCGGCGCGGGACCTCGTCAGCCGGGCGATGGACACTAAGCGTTACGTCAATGCCGGCGGCAACCCGAAGTATGACCTCTCCGATGCCGACCGGTATCCGAAAACGCGCGTGGCGCCCGGCCTCCTCCTCGACACGCTGGTGGCGGGCTGCTACTCAACGCAGATAGGCAACGTGGGCACGCCCGACAGCCCGCGCGAGTGGAGCAACATGGCCAACTGGGGCGAGACGTTCATGCACGGCTGGCGGCTGACCGGCGAGCCGCGCTTCGCCTGGCTCCTCAAGCACGTGTATGGGCGCACCATCCAGCCCGACGACGAGTGGGCAGCGATTGAGGCCGCGGCCGCCACGACGCGCGACCCGCGCCTGCACCAGTCCTCGCGCGTCCTCGGTGGCTTCGGCCTAGCGGTCCTCGAAAGCGGTCAGGAAAGCGATGACTACCGCTTCAAGCGCACGGTGACACTGCGCACGTCCTTCGGCCGCGGCCACAAGCACAACGACCCGCTGGATCTGCAGATCTTCGCCACGGGCGTGCGCATGGCACCGGACATCGGCGGACGTTTTGAGGGCGAGTACAAGACGCGGCCGAGTTCCGACCGCACGAAGGTGCACAACCTCGTGGAAGTGGACAAGATTGATTTCGCCAACCAGGACGCCTGGATAGAGGTCTTCGCCCCCTGCGCGGGCGCACAGTTCATGAGCGGTCGCCTGGTCTGCGGCAGCCCCAGCGGCCTCAACCTCTACCGGCGCGCCGTGGCGTTGATTGATGTTGACGAGGGCGTGCCGCCTGTCATCCCCCCCTCAACGCCGGTTTATGGCCAGAACACGGTCCACGACCCCAACGCCGTCCCCGCCACCTCCTATGTCTTTGATGTGGTCCGCGTCTCCGGCCGCAACGTCCACACCTGGTGCTTCCACGGCCCGGAATCGGACGACATCATTCTCAACACCGAACTGGTGCCGGCCTACTCGCAGGAGGCGCTTGAATACCTCAACAGCCAGCCGGGGGAACCGCACTCCTACAGTTATCGCAATCAACGCGAAGGCGTGGTGTCGGGCACGCTTGAGGTGATCTGGCCGCTCAACCGGGACTCCGAGCGGGCCATGCTCGGCGCGGACTACAACCCCAATGCGCCGCGCCGCTACTTGCGTGCGCGTCTCTTCGGACACGATGGCGAACTCCTCCTCGTTGGCAATGCCTGGTCTGACTCATACAACTATGACTACCCGTTCGTTTATGTCCGCAGCCACGTTGAGAACACCCACGAGTCCGTCTTCCCCGCCCTCTATGAGCCGTATCAGGGCACGCCGTTCATCGCCGCGGCGCGCGAACTGGTTGTTACTCCCAATGAGGGCGACGCCCGCCGCGCCGTAGCCCTGCGCGTGGAAACCACCAACGGCCACGTGGACACCTGCTTCTCCGACGACCGCCCGGAAACTGAGCGCACGCTTGAGGACGGCAAAATCATCCAGGCGCGCCTCGCCTACTACTTGGAGGCCAATGGCGAATTCCGCCTCTTGCACCTTGTCGAAGGCACACGCCTGAAAACCGACAAGATTGAGGTCCGCCCGCTGGTGCGCGGCTACACGGCCACCATCGCCGAGGTGGACTACGACGCGCGCCGGTTCTGGACCGCCGAGCCACTCCCGGAGCGCATCCTGGACGGCAAGGTCTGCCTTATTGAGAACGGCTACCGCTTCCATTCCCGCGAACTCGGCGAGGTGCGTCCGGAAGGCGGCGGCTCCGTGGTCACCTATCCGCGCGCCACCGACGAGTATCAGTCGGCCGTCGTGAGCGTCAATCCCGCCACAGGCGTGGTGACCTGCGCGACGCAGCCGGCAGTGTGGACAGGCAACAACCCCAACTGGCGTCTGGGGCTGACGGCCACCAACGAGGCGCGCAGCAGGAAATGGCGCTGCGAACTGCTGGGCGAATCAAACCAGTTCAAACTCACCGGCCCGCCCGTGGCCATGAGTGACTTCACCGATGAGGACGGCGACGGCCGCGCCACCATGCAACTGCACGACTTCGGGCCGGGCGACCGCCTGCATTACACGGGCAGCACGCGCGTCGAGCAGGTGAACCCCGTCACCCATGAGTATCGGATAGAGACCGATGTGCCGGTCAGGATGACCCTGCCGCTGCCGCCGAACGGCATCGAGAGCGTGCAGGTCACCACCGACGGCGGCACCACCTGGCAGGACTTCCCGGCGACCATCGGCCCGGATGGCGTTTTCGTGGACGTTGACCCCGCGCGCGACGGCGTCGAGGTCTGGCTGCGCTTCAACCACCGCCCCTGGACACTGGTGATGGCGGCGTATCCGCCGACACTGGGCACGACGTTACCCGCGCCGGGACCACATGAGTATCCCGACGGCACCATCGTCGAGGTCTCCGCGGAACCCCTGCCCGGATACGTCTTTGACCACTGGGATGGCGACGTCGCCGACCCACAGGCGCGCGAGACGACCGTTACCATGAATGCGAATAAGACGGCAACGGCGGTCTTCGCGTATGAATATCATCTTGACCTGCGCGAGGGCTGGAATCTCGTCTCCATCCCCATTGAACCAGTCGCGCCGGACCGTGAGCGCGTCTTCCCGCCGGAGGACTGCACCGCCGTCTGGGAATACGCGCTGCCTGACTCTTACGTGGTGCCTGCGGAGATTCGCCCCAAGCGCGGCTACTGGGTGAAAGCGACGCGGGCAATGACCCTGGTCATTCGCGGCTTTCCCGTGGCGGACCGCAGCGTCAGCCTGCATGCCGGCTGGAATCTCGTCGGCCCGGTGGGCCGCAGTGCGGCGGTGCCGTGGCAGCCGGTGCCGCCATGTATCGCCATCTGGGAATATCAACCGCCCTATCGGATCCCACGCCAGGAGTGCCGCGAGGGCCGCGGCTACTGGATAAAGGCCGGCAAGGAAACGATCATCTGGGCGGAGTAAAGCCTGCCCTTATCCCTCTTTCAGAACCGCCATTCGCCCCGCCCACAATGAACTGTCCTCGCCATCAGCGCGCACTTCCCGGCGGCAGTGATTGTGCTGCGGTCCTCTGGTATAATGCCGCCACGGTTTCCGGCAAGCCAGGCTTCCTCCAGGAAAGAGCAGGCACATGAAGCACCGCATTATCTTCATTGACGGCGACGGGGTTGGTCCGGAACTGGCGGCAGCGACCCGGATGTGCGTGGAGGCCACGGGCGTGGACGTAGAATGGGACATCCGCCAGGCGGGCGAGGATGTGTTTAAGGCCACGGGCACGCCGCTGCCCGACCAAGTAATTGAGGACATACGCAAAGCGGGCGTGGCCATCAAGGCACCCGTGACTACGCCCGTCGGCAGTGGCTTCCGCAGCGTCAACGTCGCCCTGCGCAAGGCGCTTGACCTCTTTGCCTGCGTCCGCCCGTGCAAACTCTATCCAGGTGTACGCTCGCGCTACGAAAAGGTGGACCTCGTCGTCATCCGCGAGAATACCGAGGACCTGTATGCCGGCATAGAGTTCGCCAGGGGCAAGCCTGAAACCACGCGTCTGATTGATTTCATCGCCGACCTCTCCGGCAGCCGCATCCGCCCGGATAGCGGCATCAGCATCAAGCCGATTTCCGTATTCGGCTCGGAGCGCATTGTCCGCTATGCGTTTGAATACGCCCTCGCCCACCAGCGCCGCAAGGTGACCGCCGTGCACAAGGCCAACATCATGAAGCACTCCGACGGCCTTTTCCTGGAGGTCGCACGGCAGGTGGCAAAGAAATACGAGGGACGAATTGAGTTCGAGGACCGCATCGTAGACAACATGTGCATGCAACTGGTGCAGAAACCGGAGGAGTACGACGTCCTGGTGCTGCCCAATCTCTACGGCGATATCGTCAGCGACCTCTGCGTCGGCCTGGTGGGCGGACTGGGCGTCGGGCCGGGGGGGAACTATGGCGAACGATGCGCCGTGTTTGAGGCGGTGCACGGGTCCGCGCCCAAGTACAAGGGGCAGAATAAAGTCAATCCCACCGCCCTCATCCTCAGCGCCGTCCTCATGCTCGAACACATCGGCGAACGCGAGGCTGCCCAGCGGCTGGAAAATGCAGTGGCCACCGTCATCCGCGAAGGAAAATACGTGACTTACGACTTCAAGCCGCGTCGGGATGATCCCACGGCAGTGGGCACGCGCGAAATGGCCGAAGCCATCTGCCGGGCGATGGGCCGATAGCGCGCGCTGCTCACGAGCTGGCCCGGCTTGGTAGACGCGTCCAAAGGAGCAGTGCAGTGGCGAGACCGAAAGTTGCGGTGATCGGAGCGGGAAACGTTGGGGCGACGACGGCACAACGCATTGCCGAATCGGGGCTGGCGGATGTTGTGCTCACCGATATCGTGCCGGGGATGCCGCAGGGGAAGGCGCTTGACCTTTTTGAGGCGGCGCCGCTGGTAGGTTCCCCTGCACGTATTGAGGGGGCGAACAATCTTGAGATTATCGCCGGAGCGCGCGTGGTGGTAATCACCGCCGGCCTGCCGCGCAAGCCGGGAATGACCCGCGAGGAACTGCTGCACTCCAATGCCGACATCGTCGGCCCCATAGCCGACGCGGTAGCCGCGCGGGCGCCAGCGGCCACTGTCATTGTTGTCAGCAACCCACTGGACGTGATGGCGCAACTTACGTTGCGACGCACACGCTTTGAGCCGCGCCGGGTGGTGGGCATGGCCGGTGTCTTGGACGCGGCCCGCTTCGCCTGCTTCATCGCCCAGGAGTTGGCGCTCGCCCCCACCGATGTGCGGGCGATGGTCCTTGGCGGCCACGGTGACGCCATGGTGCCGCTGCCGCGTTTCTCCTCGGTGAGCGGCATCCCGATTACGGAACTCCTTTCCGCCGAGCGCATCGCCGCGCTGGTGGAGCGCACGCGGAAGGGCGGTGGCGAGATTGTCAACCTCCTCAAGACCGGCAGTGCCTACTACGCGCCTGCCGCCGCAGTGTCCGCCATGGTGGCCTGCATCCTGCGCGATGAAAAACGCATTCTCCCCTGCGCCGCCTACCTGGAAGGACAGTATGGCGTGCGCGGGGTGTACTGTGGCGTTCCCGTGAAACTGGGTGAGGGCGGCGTGGAAGAAATCATCGAACTGCCGCTCACTGCAGAGGAACTCTCGGCGCTTAGGGACTCTGCCGAGACCGTCCGCGCCGGTGTACGCGAACTGGGCCTGGAATAAGCAGGCACGGGTAGTCCCCTCACTGATGCTCATGCCCTGGCAGCGCGAGGGTGAGTGCATTACCTCTGTCCTCTCTCAGCGCAATAACGGCCGGATAAAGACTTGTGATGCCTTCCTGGAAAAAAACGCTCTACGCTGCGTGGGTGGCGCAAATATTCTCCATAATCGGCTTCAGTTTCGTACTACCCTTCCTCCCCCTCTACATCGGCACACTGGGGGTGTCGGATGCGCGCGCCATGGCGCGCTGGGCGGGGATCGCCAGCGCCGCCATGGCAGCAACTATGGCGGTCTTTGCGCCGCTCTGGGGTCTCCTGGCCGACCGCTTCGGCCGGAAGAGCATGGTCCTGCGCTCAATGATAGGAGGCACTGTGGTCCTCGCCGCTATGGGATTCTGCCAGAACGTCTGGCAATTAGTCATCTGCCGGATGCTCCAGGGGGCACTGACCGGCACGGTGGCGGCGAGCCAGGCATTGGTGGCCGGGACGACCCCGCGCGAACGTTGCGGCTATGCCCTGGGCATGATGCAGGGGGCAGTATTCCTGGGCAACTCAGTCGGTCCGCTCATTGGTGGCCTCTTGGCCGATACGCTCGGCTATCGCGCCGCGTTTCTGGGCGCCTCGGTCATGCTCTTTTGCGGGACGATACTGGTGGCATGCGCGGTGGAGGAAGGACCATTACCGGAAAGGGAAGCGGAGTACGCAGGCCGGGGCGGATATGGGCGAGTATTGGCAGTTGGCGGTTTCCTCGCTGCTGCCTGCGCACTCTTCATGGTGCGCTTCGCCAACACCGCGGCGGCGCCGGTCTTCCCGCTCCTCGTCAAGGAGATTAGTGGGCGGCAGGAGGGCATCAATGCCCTTACCGGAGTCATCCTTTTCTCCTCCAGCCTGGCAGCCACGGTCTCGGCCGGGCTCTTCGGTAAACTGAGCGACACCTGGGGGCATCGCCGCCTTCTCATCGTATCCAGTTTGTCGGCAGGAGCGCTCGCTACCCTCTATGTGATGGCGCAATCGGTGGCGCACTTGTTCGCCCTCCGGGTAATGTTCGGCTTTGCAGCGGCGGGGATGATGCCATCGGCCAACGCCATCATCCGCGGCCTCACGCCCGATCGTGATATCGGCAAGGCCTTTGGGGCTGCCACTGCTATCAGCACCATAGGGATGGCGCTAGGTCCGCTGGTGGGTGGCTATCTCGGCGCCAGCGCCCTCGGGCTGCGCGCGCCTTTTGTCCTCACCGGCCTTGTGCTCATCCTCGGCGCGGCGCTCGTCCTCTGGCGCATCAAGCCCGCTTACGTCACCGCTTCGTGACGACCTCCCTCCACTGCCCAGCGCGATGTCGTCGCCCGCCTCCCTTGCCAGGCGTGCCACTGCGCATTCCATGCGCCCCTTCAAGCCAAGTCACCCTCACGAAGGGGAAGGGGAGAGAGGACAAGCAGGGTGGCGATCCTCGCTGATTGCCGCCGGGATTCTCATCCGCCATGACATGAACAGGGCTTACCTCGAGCTCTGGGACGACACTAATGGCTGCCGCGGAGTGAAGTGACACGTCGTGAGATTTCTCGATCCCGGTATCGGCTAGTTTGTGACCAGGAAATCCTCCATGCGGCGACAAGTAGGTTTGTTTGTGATGCGATCGGTGAACATATCGATGTAAGCGCGATAACTCGCTCTGCCGCTGGCAGATAGGACAATTAGCACTTCTGCGTGACGCTGAATGTAGACATCGGTCACCATTTCACCCATGATGGCTGAGGAGATAGCCACGGCCAACGATTCTTGCAAGTGGCTTTGCTGACTATGGTTACGATAATCTCCTCCGGATATTCGTGCACATGGCATAGATTTTGCGAACTACACGACGTGTGCTTGTTGTGACTTGATGTATTTGCGACTTATCGTGCCGGTCATGGCATGTAATGGTCGTGCGGTCAGCCAGAGAAAAGGAGAAAGTGATGAGGAAAGCGCTGACGCTTGTGGCCGTGCTGGCGTTGATGGGGGTTGTAGCGGTGGAAGCCGTGGCGCTGCCGGTCACGGTCTATCTGGACGCGGAAACGCAGGGAGGCGGCAACAAGGGCACAAGTTTTCGCCCCATAGGCGCAGACTTCTTGCTGACGGCGCGGTGGGGCATGGACTCGGCAGGCAACAATGACGCTAGCAAGAACCCCAGTACTAGCGCCGGGCTTGTCTTCGTGGACACAGACGGTACCGGCGTCTGGGCGCAGAATTGGAAACCTGGAAAGAAGCCGAGTGACCCGCCCACGCTTGACCATGGTTCGGATGGCATTTCCGGCGGCGGGCCGCACGGGCTCGAGGAACTCTGCTTCACCTTTGACAAGCCGGTGAGGCTGGATTCGATTATCCTGGGGCTGGTTGATATTGAATTCGGCCGCGGGGCAAGGGATAAGGACGACCCCCTTTTCCTGCTTTCCTTGGACAATTCGTCCTTTGTCCCCGTGTTAGAATCCGAGATATTCGCGGCCTTCACATCTACCGGAAGAAGCAAGGACAAAACTGGCTACGTGGATTTCAGCCTGTTCACCAACCCGCTTTTCGGGCCGGACGCGGTGGTCTACTCGCTCAAGACGCGCGAGACAAGAGACCATTACGAGATTGCCTACATCACCTACGATGCCTTGAACCAGCCTCACCCCCTTCTTCCCGAACCCACAACCATCTCGCTGCTGGGACTCGGCATTCTCGGGGTGGCCGCCCGTCGGCGGTTTCGTCGGTAGCGAGACGCCCCCAGCACCCGATCGGGCGGCGGGCGATGGTGCTCGCCGCCCGCCTGCTTGTGGGCCGCTCCACCGCGTCTGCGCGTGCTTCTCGCTCCTCCGGCTCGCTGCGAGGGAAAGAGGGCGTTTCGAGTTTGACCTTCACGGAAGTGAGCCGGGGCGCCGGCGCGTAATCTCATAAAGTTCGGCAAGCGGGTATCGTCGCAGAAGGCGGGGCATGGCAAAGTCGGCCAGGTTCAGGCCGGCAGCAGCAGTCACCTCCTCTAGGCTCTGGCGCTCCGGTTTACAGGTGACGACCACGATGCGGGAGGCGGTGTCCAGGTCGGAATTGAGCAGAGTCAGGGGCATCCGCTCGACCGTGAAGTGGTAGGTGAGCACTCCATCGGCTGGCGGCAGTACCAGGACGCGATCGTCCCTTCCCAGGTTGCCCTTGAGAAATGCGGTCACCACCTCGCCGTCGCGGAAGGTTCCCGTCTCCTCGCTGTAGTAGATGGACTGTCGCAGCAGGGCATTCGTGCCCAGGTAGAGCACCAACAAGATGCCTGCCGCGCTACTGAGAAAACACCCCCAACCTGGCCGCTTGGCCTCAATGCGCGAACAGATGTGTCCCACTCCCGCCACTGCCAGGCCCAGGTAGAGCGGCAGCACAAACAACCACACGCGCGGGAATGGCGTAACGCGCTGCAATCCCACCACGGGAAGACACCAGGCGAGCACCCCCGACAGCAAGGGGAGCCGAATCGCCGCTATGCGACGATGCCAAATCAGCGACATGATAGCGCCTACAGCGAGCAGCGCCGCCAACCATGCCGGAACGTCCATGTGCCACTGTGCCCAAGTGGCGGCCAGCGATGGAGGAAAAGTCCTCACAAAGTGCGCCCACGGCTGCGCTGGGCTGACCACCGCCCTCACCCCTGCACGCAGGAACACGGGCAGATAGAGGAGAGCGGTCAGAACCGCCGTGCCCGCCAACGACACAACAAGCCGTCGCGGCAGGCGTGGGTCACGTGCGCCTGCGGCGGTGGTAGCCCACGCAGCCACCAGCCACAGCACCACTCCACCGAGCGCATAAAGCATGATGGGAATAGCATAGAACCCCGCCGCTGCCAGCAGCGCAAAACCAACCCACCACCACACATTTGCCCCGCGCAGCAGGCGGATGGCGACTAGAACCAGCGCCACGAAAATCAGGCAAAACAACGTATAGCCGCGCGCGTTTGTAGAGTAGAGAATCAAAGGCGAAGAGGCAGCAACCAACGCCGCCCCCAGGAGCGCCGCATGCTTCTCGTAGAAGACGCGCAGAAGTAGATAGACCGCCGGCACGAGCAATAGGCCGCAAATCAACGCAGGCATCCGGATAGCCCATGGTGCGTTTCCAAGCCAGCGGCAGGAATAGTGCACCAGGAGCGTGTGCAAGAGGTGATTGTTCGGGTTGTGATAGGTAGAGAGAGCCACGTGTAGCGGCTGTGAGGCATATCGCGTGTACGTGTATGCCTCATCCGCGCGTATGGGCTGAAAAAGAAACGCGACGCGCAGAACAACAGCGACAAAGATGACGCCCGTCAGCGCCGCCAAGTGGAGGCGGTTCTCATTCCTGACCCAACACAACTGTGCTCTCCACAGCACCAGAACCGCACCAAAAATGCCTGCGGCAAGCGTTGCCAAGCCCGATTCTGCGCCTTGCCGGAACACAATCAGCGCCCCCGCGGCGGCAAGAAGGGCAAGGCCAAGAAGTGCGAAGGCGGGCGACAGCATCCGTGCTGCCGGCACCGTATAGAAATCGGCCCGGCCGTCGGGCGCGAGCAGGTCAAATACGCCACGCGCGAAACTGTACGGCCCCACCGCAAGCGCCAGGCAGAAAAGTCCCCCCGCGCCGAGCGCAATTACCAAAATCAGTACACCAACACGCGCGCCCCGCGCTTTTCCGCCCGCATTCCCCATTTCTGCTCTAAGCAAAGGCTTTGGCCCGCCGCAAGCAGTTATGGACTTCCCTTGGCCTTTACCAGGAAGTAAGTCCACGGAGGCCACCGGGCGTGCCGATTATTGGAACAGAGCGCCAAGCCGAGGCGGCCCGCTACACACGAGACACGCGCGCCAGCAGAGAGATTTACCGCCGTAGCCAAACAAGACAAACCCCGGCTCAGCCGTCTAGCGGGGCCGCGAAGCGCACGGCGCCACCGCCCCATCCTCCCCGAGGGGGACAGCGGGCAGCGTCCTCGCGACACAATCTGGAATCAACGGTAGTGAGCGCAGTCTCTCTTGCCAGGCTTGGCTGATTTCGTCCAAGGCTTGGGCGATCTCGCCATCCAGGTAACCCTCTGGCATGTTCTTCGCGGGATACCACTGACCGGCATAACGCTGGCAGAGTTCACGGAAGAGTTGTGGGTGATCGATAAGGACGCAGGGGGCACGCCAGTCGTGGATTTTCCGCTGCTGCTCGCGGAAGCCACGGAAGAAGGGATGGCGCATCACCAGGTCACCCAGCGAGGTATATTCGCTGCGACCGGCAAGGATATCGTGCATGTTGCCGCAGGCAACCGGGCTGAAAACGCAGGGCGAGATGTCGCCATTGGCGTAAATGTGGAAGTAATACTTGCCGCCGGCCATACATCCGGCTACGAACTGACCATCGTTCCAGAAATCCCCGATAAAAATCGGCTTCCCTTCCGCACGGAAGCGATATAGTTGCTCGCGCATGTGCGCACGCTGCTCGGCGGTAACCATCAGATTCACGTCCGGATTGCGCCCGATGGGCTGCAGGAGGAAATACCACCCGAAGAGGTCGCCCTCGGCGATGCGCTCGTCTATGAACTTCTCGCTGACAACCAAGTCCAGGTTCTGTCGGGTGACCGTGGCGGAGAATCCATACATGACCTCGTGTGCGGCCAGGAGTCGCCGCGCTGCGCTGGTGCGACGATAATATCCGGAGCCACGCCGCCGGTCGGACTCCACCTCACCGCCCTCCACACTGATGGCCGGGAAGACATTCCCCACCTCTCCCAGCTGCCGTGCCACCGCCTCGTCAATCAGCAGACCATTGGTGTAGGTGAGGAAGCCGAGGTCGGGGAACTCGGCGGCCAGCCGCGTGATGGCCCGGTCCTGCCGCTCGCGCAGGAAAGGTTCACCACCGCTGAGGGTGATGAGTGTCGCCCCCATGTCCCGGCACTCAGCAATGGTATCGCGGAGGATCTCGTAAGACATATCCTCGCCTTGGCTTGTGCTCTTGGCATAGCAGCCCGGGCAGTTGAGATTGCAACGGCTGGTCGGCTCAACAACCACGGTGCAGGGAGTGACGCCTGCCTGTTGCTGGGCGTTGGCGGTGCGGCGGCGCACATCCCGCGACCACACGTAGGCCAGGCGCACAAGCGCTTGTGCCGCGCGCGGTCGTTCCTGAATGAGACGTCGCGCAAATGGGCGCAGGCTCCGACCAAACCAGATCTGCATGGCAAGCAGCAGTTGGTCGCGCGCTGTGTCCTGATATGACTTGCCCAGATTGTCCGCCAGGCGATCGAGCATCCACTCGCGGAAACGCGGCGAGCGATGTGCCCAATTGACCGTCTGGTCAATCGCCACGCGCGCCAACCCCGTCTTGAAGCGCCCGACGCGTTCAACTATGGCCGATACCATGTTCCCCCTCCCGCCATCAGGTTGGCAACAGACACCGGCTATCCAGGTGCGCGATTCGGTTCAGGAACGCACGCGATTCACGCTCCCACGCGTCAAGAACAGTCCAGGGCAGGCGGGCATTGCGCCAGCAGAGCGCAATTTTCCGCCGCAGCGCCTGACGCCCCTGAAGAAACTTGACAACGCGACGCCAGTTGAACACGCTCGCGCGGTAGAACTGGCGATGCGCGGCAATCAACTTCTCCTGGAAGTTACGAATGCCCATCCGCGTATCGCGGTAGAGCGCGTGCACGCCGTCATAGAAATCCCAGTCCTCCGGGAAGCGATTAAGAAGCAGCCGCGACTTGCTCTCCTCAAAGATGCGCGTCCCCGGAAAAGGCGTCAGCGCTGAGATCTGCACCGATTCCAGACGATTAGCGCTGCTGAAGTGAACGATGCGCTGCAAGGTGTGCTCGGTGTGATCAGGGCCGACAATAAACATCCCGTGAATCCACAGGCCAGCCTCGTGCAGCAGGTGCGTGTCCTCGGCACAGCGCCGGGCCAAATCACCCGCGCCCACGTAGCCCTTGCGCCACGCACTGGCGGTCCTGTCATCAACGGTCTCGTACCCGACGTAGAGCACGTCGCCGCCGGTCTCCCGCATCAACTCCAGCAACTCCACGTCGCAGCGCCGCCGCTGGCCGGGGTCTTTCCAGGCGAAGTCAATGCGCGTCTGCGCGTTCCAGACAATGTCCAGGGAACGGGTATCCCTGAGGATCTCCCGTGTCCGCTCCCGATCGGCAGTGAAATTATCATCATAGAAGAAGAAGGCGCGATATCCCTGGGCGTAGAGGTGGTGAATATCTGCTGCTACGCGTTCGGCGCTGCGGTGCCGGTAGCGTCGCCCGAAGAGCGGAGTCACCGAGCAATAGCGGCATTGGTGCGGGCACCCCCGCGATGTAACCAGCGGCAGGTAGTAGTTGTCCTTACCTCCTGCGACCTCCCACAGCCTGGAAAAATCGTAAATCAGGTCATAGTCTGGCAGCGGCAGGGTATCAAGGTCTTCCACGGGCGCGCCCGAGATGATGCCTGGGGCAGCGCGGCCCTCCACGATCTCCACGATCGCCTTCTCGCCCTCCCCACGCACAACGAAATCGGCGTGTGCCAGGGCCTCCTGCGGGCAGAAGGTGGCATGCACGCCACCGAAAACAATTTGGGGGCGAGGCTGCCGGGCACGCAGCGCGTCGGCCAGGCGATAGCCCCGGTTCGCCGTCGCGGTCATGATGGAAATGCCCACGAAGTCCGCCGCACACAAATCTTCAAACAACTCCTCCCGCTCTAAAAGTGAGCCGGAGATGTTCTCGTTATAAACGCGCACATCATGCCCGCGCTGGGCAAGTACCGTGCCCAGATACACCGGCCCCATCAGCGGCCACTGACGCACATAGTGGTGGAAGGCTGTGTTGGCACGGCTCGCCGGCTCAATGAAGCGAACCCGACTCATTGAGGGAACCCTCCTCCCTCGGGCAGCATCGTGGTTCAGTTGCCCGGTGCCGCAACCCAGACCAAGCCAATTATAGGTCGGCGTTATGAGAGTGTCAAGCCAAGGTTGAGGCGGGCGGGCACAACTTTTCTCGTGGGCCGTCCCCCAGTTGCCGCCCCCGATTCCGCCCCGCTACCCGTAGGTAATGAATTCTCCTAACATCTTGCGCTGCAAACCCTTTCACCGCTGTAGCCACACACCAGTCATGACCGGACAAGTTGTGTTCAACCACGCCGTGTCGCTCAATTGCTGGCCAACCACTGTCCCCGCGTCCGCAGAGGCGGACCGAGGTGCGAAACTTGACGTGGCGACCGCCTCTGGGGTTTTATGATCATGCGAGGTGTAAACCCTGGGAAATTCAAGCGTGAAGAGATTTCGGCAGCTGCGGGCCCCCAAGGCACCAAAATCAACCACGGAAACGCTCAAAGTGCGACGTGGCCACCGCCAGACAAGTTCCGCGGGAATCCCCTCTCCATCTAATCCCGCCAAGAGCGAAACAGTTCTCGGAACCCGTTTCCCGTCTACTTTCCTGACCGACAGATAGTGCTCTGTCGCGCCACCTGCTTCTATGCGGGATGGCAGCCGCAAGATATTGCCTAATAACTACTTATAAAGCCAGACGCTCGGCGACGGGAGCGGCAGATTTTCCTTGCCCGGCAGCCTGTGCCCGTTTTATAATAGTGGTATTCCCGTGACGCGGCGGCTCATGCGCGCTTCTGCTGCTGGCCGCTCTGCCCGACCGCAGAGGAGGTCCCCAAGTAATGGACGCACCCACAGAACGCACCCGCGATATCATCCTTGAAGAGGAGATGAAGGACTCCTACCTGACGTTCGCCATGAGCGTCATCATGAGCCGCGCGCTACCGGATGTCCGCGACGGCCTCAAGCCCTCGCAACGGCGCATCCTGGTGGCGATGAATGACTTGGACCTTGGCCCGCGCAGCAAGACCCGCAAGTGCGCCAAGATTATCGGCGACACCACTGGCAACTATCACCCCCACGGCGAGGCAGCGGTCTATCCCGCCCTCGTGCGCATGGCGCAGCCTTTCAGTTGCCGCTACCCGCTAATTGAAGGCCAGGGGAACTTCGGTTCCATAGACGGTGATCCGCCAGCGGCAATGCGCTACACTGAGGCACGCCTCAGCCCCATCGGCGCCGAGATGCTCGCCGACCTCAATCAGAACACCGTGGACTTCGTGCCAAACTATGACGATACGCGCAAGGAGCCGGTGGTGCTGCCAGGCCGTTTCCCCAACCTCCTCTGCAACGGCAGCAGCGGCATTGCCGTGGGTATGGCCACCAACATCCCGCCGCACAACCTCGGCGAGATTGCCGACGCCATCATCAAGGTGATTGACGACCCCGACATAAGCATTGACGAGTTGATGAAGATCGTCCCCGGCCCAGATTTTCCGACCGGCGGCCTCATCTGCGGCCGCAAGGGCATCCGCGACACTTACACCACCGGCCGCGGCACCATCATCCTGCGCGCCCGCGCACAGATTGAAACCCTGGAGTCAGGCAAGAAACTCATCGCCTTCACCGAGGTGCCCTACGGTAACAGCCCCGACCGCATCGTCGCCCGCATCGCCGAACTGGTGAAGAATGGCAAGATCCAGGGAGTCGCCGACGTCCGCAACGAAAGCGACCGGCGCGGCGTGCGCATCGTCGTTGAGGTCAAGAAGGGCGAGGACGAAAACGTCCTGCTCAATCTGCTGTACAAGCACACCACCCTCCAAGACAGCCAGGGTCTGATGATGATTGCCCTGGACAAGGGCCGGCCCGAGACCATGAACCTGAAGCAACTCATCCTCGCCTACCGCGATCACCGCGTCCAGGTCATCCGTCGCCGCACACAGCATCAACTTGAGCAGGCCGAGGCACGCGCCCACATCGTCGCTGGCCTGCTGATCGCCCTCCGAAGCATTGACGAGATCATCGAGACCATCAAGAAGGCCAAAGACCGCGACGAGGCGAGCGCGCGTCTGCAGAAGAAGTTCAACCTCACCGAACGCCAGGCCGACGCCATCCTTCAGATCCGCCTCCAGCAGTTGACCGGCCTGGAACAGGACAAACTAAAGAAGGAGCACGACGACCTCCTGGCGCAAATCAAAGACTACCGCGCTATCCTCGCCGATGAGGCGCTCGTCCTGGACATCATCCGCGAGGACCTCTACGAACTCAAGGAAAAATACGGCGACCCGCGCCGCACCGAAATCATCGGCGATATCGCCGAGTTTGACATAGAGGACCTCGTCGCTGACGAGGCGATGACGGTGGTCATCACGCACGAGGGCTACATCAAGCGCCATCCTGTGGCCGCCTATCGCTCGCAGCAGCGCGGCGGCAAAGGCATCACCACCGCCGAGACCAAGGAGGGTGACTACGTTGAGCACCTCTTTACCGCCTCAACGCTTGACTACCTCCTTATCTTCACCGATCAGGGCCGCGTCCACTGGCTGCGAGTGTATGACGTGCCGCAGATGGGCCGCGCCGCCCGCGGCCGTGCACTCGTCAACCTCCTTGAACTCAAGCAGGGCGAGAAGGTAACCAACTTCATCCCCGTGCGCAATTTTGAGGACGGCTACCTCATCATGGCCACTGAACGCGGTATTATCAAGAAGACCCTGCTAAGCGCCTTCCGCCGGCCGCTCAAGGGGGGCATAATCGCCATCCGCCTGGAGGAGGGCGACCGCCTGGTCGGCGTCCAGCACTGTGTGCGCAACCAGAACGTCGTCCTCGCCACGCGTGAGGGGCAAGCCATTCGCTTCCTGGAGACCGACGTCCGCCCGATGGGCCGTCCGGCGCGGGGAGTGTGCGGCATTCGCCTGCGCAAGGGCGACCGCGTCACCGGCCTCGTCGTCGGCCGCCCGGAGGACACGCTCCTGACCGTCTGCGAGAAGGGTTACGGCAAACGCACTCCCCTCGGCGAGTATCGGCTCCAGCGGCGCGGTGGCACCGGCGTCATTAACATCCGCACCACCGAGCGCAACGGCAAGGCCCTCGGCGTACTCAGCGTCAGCGACGACGACGAGGTCATGATCGTCTCCTCCAGAGGCATGATGATCCGCGTCCCAGTCAAGGGCATCCGCCCCATGGGGCGCGCCACCCAGGGCGTGCGGCTCATCACACTGGAAGAGGGCGACCGCGTCGTCTCTCTCACGCGCGTGTACGAGCGGGATGAGCGCGAGACGCAGGAACAAAATGCCGGAGCAAAGTCGTAGGAAGCGCGCCAGGTCCCGGCCACGACGACTTGCCTGCAGGTTCAGCGGCCGACTGAGACGCGGGAATCTGCGGTCATGGGCAGGTCCAGGTTGAGCACCCGCGCCGCCGTCTTCCAGAAGAAGCACTCGCGCGCCTCTTCGGGGATTTCCAGGTAATCCAGTATATCCAGGGCACGCGGAATCCACCGCTCCAGAGGGGGATTATCGGTGCCGAAGAGGAGTTTCTCGCGGAACAGGCGCAGGGCGAGGTGCTCGTCCGGATTTGTCCGGTCCGCTCCCGCAAACGGTGCCAGCGCCCGTTTCATGCGGCTGCCCCACGCTGCCGAGGCGCTGCCACCACAAATGTCAAAGTAGACATTGCGCACGTTCAGCGCCAGCACGATGGCCTCCTCGCTCCACGGCATGCCCAGATGCGCTCCGATGAGCGACAGTTCCGGAAAATACCGCGCGATGCGCTCCAGCCGCGCCGGCCGCATGAAGTCCACCACGCACGGCCCGCGGTAGGCGGGCGGAAAACTCAAGTAGCCGGTGTGAAAGAGTATCGGCATGCCGTGCTTCGCCGCTGCCTCGTAGAGCGGCATGTAGGCATCGTCGTCATAGGGACGCGCGGGACGAATGCACTTCAGGCCCCGGAATCCCCGCGCGCGCAATGCCCCCACGACCGACGGTTTGTCCGGCGAGGTCGAGAGGTCCAGACCGGCAAAACCGATGAGATGGTCCGGATATCGTTCCAGCAGGGGCAGAAGTTCGTCGTTGTTCAAGACTCCCCACCCCGGATCGCCCGGCCCCAGCGCCGTGCACAGGACGCAGGTGCGCATGGCCCCCTGCGCCTTCCACGCCGCGATCTTGGCGTCAGCATCGGCGTCGCGTCGGATGTGCGCGTGGATGTTGATGACCCGGCGCGGTTGAAAAGATGGGGTGGTCACGGGATGCTCCCCATGCTCTCAAACGCGACATTCCGACCGCCAGTCGGTATTGAGGCCCGACGGCTCCTGCACGCACACCTTCCCGCCGGTGCCACCGAGCGCTGGACACCCACGCCGGCAGTCAGTGATGAGGAGAAAGCACCACCAGTGCCGCACCGCTCGGCGCTCATGACACTTCCGCGAGCATTGCCTCTGGCAGTTCAAAATTCGCGTACACGTTCTGCACGTCATCGTGCTCGTCAAGCGCTTCCAACAGTTCCAGCACCTTGCGGCCGGTGGCGGCGTCCACGGCCACCGTCGTCTGCGGCATGTACGTGATCTGCGCCGAGGCCAGCGGGATGCCCCGCTCGGTGAGCGCCCGTTTCACCGCAGCAAAGTCGGCCGGGGCGCAGGTAATCTGAAAGGCGTTGCCGCTCCGCTGCATATCTTCGGCACCGCTCTCCAGCGCCAGGGCCAGCAGGCTGTCCTCGTCGGCCTTGTCCGCCTCCACCATAAACAGGCCCTTCTTCTCAAAAATCCAGGCAACGCTGCCGGTGCCGGCGAGACTGGCGCCGTGGCGCTCCATCAGGTGACGGATCTCGGCCGCGGTGCGATTCTTGTTGTCGGTGACCGCCTCAATGAGCACAGCGACGCCGCCGGGCGCGTAGCCCTCATAGGTGAGCGCGTAAAGTTGCTCGCCGGCGAGTTCGCCCGTGCCCTTCTTTATCGCCCGCTCAATGGTCTCCTTGGGCATGCTGGCCGCCTTGGCCTCCGCGATGGCGTATTCCAGTTTGAGATTAGTGGCCGGATCGCCGCCCCCCTCGCGCGCGGCTAGGGTTATCCGCCGTGCGATCTTGCTGAAGAGGCGGCCGCGTTTGCTGTCCATCGCTGCCTTCTTGTGCCTGATACTGGCCCAATGCGAATGTCCTGACATGGTCGCTCTCCTCCTGCCACTAGGCCGCCGCGACCGGGCAACGCCCTGACTCCTTCTGCCGAGCTGCCTCGGTCGCTCTCCAAAAAAACAACGAGCGCCGGGCGCGGCCGGCGCTCACTTTGTCACTTCCACACGAACGGGTGCCAGTGGTTTCTTCATGCGCTCCGCGGGCGCACGGGTAGTGCCGGCCTGCTTCTCCTGCTCCAGCAACCGCAGCACATAATCGCGTTTGGCCTCTACTTCAGCCGGGTTGGGCAGGTCTGGCCGCTTTTGCTTGCGTGCGAGTTCCAGCGACCGGTTCCACGCCGCCACCGCTTCCTCCCAGCGACCAGCCACAAAGCAGACGTCGCCGAGATGATCGCTGATGACCGCATCATCCATTCCCTTGTCCGCCTCACGAAGTTTCTCCAGACTCATCTCCAGGCGGGCGGGGTCGTTGTCGCGCAGGGCCATCTTGTAGTAGGCCCACCCGAGGCTGTCAATGTAGGCGGCCTGGTTGGGCTCCTTTTTCAGGGCCAACTCAATCAGGCGCACGGCCTCCTCCAGGTTGCGATTCTGCTCGGCGTAGAGATAGCCGAGGTGATTGGCCGCGCCCGCGTGTTCCGGGTTGAGCGCCAGAACAATCTGCAGTTGCGGTTCGGCCAAGTCGTCGCGGCGCTGGCGGGCATAGACCTGCGCGAGGCCGAAGCGCAACTCCTGCTCGTCTTCCCTGGTGCGCGCGGCGGCAATCGCCTCGGTCAACATGCGCACTGCCTCCGCGCCCTGGCCAGCCTCTTCCAAAAGTTCGGCGAACAGGGCGCGCAGGGAAGCATTCATAACCCCGGCGTCCGCCAGCGGCCGCAGCACCTGCACGGCCTCGGCAGCCCGTCCCTGGCGGGCATAAATGCCGGCCAGGTGTTGACGCACCGGCACTTCGTTGACCAACGGCAGGTCGCCCGCGCCCGCATCAAGGAGGAGCCGAAGGGCCTGTTCGGCGCTGGCCTCATCGCCGGCCTGCCCACGGCGGATGGCCAGCGCCAGCACCTCGCCGGCGGCGATGCGTTTGAGGGCCCCATGCTTCGGCGACGGGGACGCGAGAATCTGACGATACAGGGCAATAGCAGCCGCGGGCTGATTGGCCCGCTCCAGGAGACTAGCAACGATGACCGCCAGACGCGGTGCATCAGGATGGCGCGCGAGGAAATCGCGCCCCTGCGCGATGGCTTCCTCCACCTTGCCCGCCCGCTCCAGGAGGAGCACGAGCAATTCCGCAATCCGCGCCTGTTCCGGATGGTCACGGAGGAGTTCGGCGAAGCGCGCTGCGCCCGCGCTGGCCTTGTCAGCGCGTTCGTATTCGCTGGCCAGGAAGCCCAGCGCCCGCGCCGACAGTTCGTCGCCGAGGGCCTCTAGCCCGCGCGCGATGAGGGCATTGACCGCGGCGACTGCCTCCTCATGTCGGCCGGCCTCAGAGAAGGCGTACGCCAGGCTCATCCGCGCCTCAAGGTCAGCTTCATTGGCCCGCAGAATCTCCTGGTAAAAAGGCACGGCCTCTTGCGGCCTGCCCATGGCGCGGTAGAGTTCGGCAACCTTACGACGCAGGGCCGTCTTCTCGGCCTCATCGTCGGCGACCTCCAGGGCCCTGCGATACTCCTGGATGGCCTCGGAGTTCCGGCCCAACTCCTCATAGGCCTCGGCAAGTCGCTTGCGGCCCTCTACGGTGGGGGGCAGAATCTGACTCAGGCGCGCGAGTGTGCGCGTGAGCCGCTCCTGCTCGTTCAGCCGGATATAACAGAGGGCCAGTGCCCGGTAGATGTCCGGCTGACTGCGGTCGGCCTGGAGCGCCGCCTCAAAGGCCTCAGCGGCGCGGCGCCAGGCCTGTGCGCCCTCGGCGAGCAGGCCACGGCGATCCAGGTCGCGCGCCTCAAGGACCTCCAGCCAGCCAGCGAGATAACGCCCCAAGGCCTCGCTGCTATTCTTGCCACCGGCGGCGTGGACAGCCGTGCAGGCCCCGCAGGCAGGCAAAAGCACCAAGAGCACAAGCGCCAGGCGCAACCCGAGACGACGCATTGCCGCGGACATGCCTCAGGGAATGACCTTGTTCAGCGGATACTCAACAATGCCCTCAGCACCGGTGCGTTTCAGTTCCGGGATAATCGCGCGCACCACAGATTCATCCACGATGGTTTCCACGGCGTAACCTGCATTGTTGGCCAGCGGCGAGACGGTGGGCATGCGCATAGCTGGCAATCGGGCAAGCACCGCCTCCAGGCATCCAGGCGGCACGTTCATCTTCAGGCCCACCTTGGTGCTGGCGGCGATTGCTCCCTGGAGGAGCATGGCCAGCGCCTCCAACTTGGCCCGCTTGGCAGGGTCCTTCCACGAGTTGTGGTTGGCAATCAGTTGCGTGCACGATTCCAGGACGGTGTCCACAATGCGCAGGCGTGCCGCCCGCAAGCTCGCGCCGGTCTCGGTGACGTCCACCACCGCGTCCACCAGATCGGGAGCCTTGGCCTCAGTGGCCCCGTGCGAGAACTCTACCTCGGCATGGATGCCGCGCTGGCTGAGGTAGTCGCGTGTGACCTGCACGAGTTCTGTGGCAATGCGCTTGCCCTCAAGGTCGGCGGGGGTGCGGATGTCGGAATCAATCGGCACGGCCACCACCCAGCGCACAGGCGTCAGACGCTGCTTGGCGTAAACCAGTTCCGCCACCACCTTGACGTCGGCGCGGTTTTCCAGCACCCAGTCGCGGCCGGTGAGGCCGGCGTCCACAACGCCCCTCTCCACAAAGCGCGGCATGTCCTGTGGCCGGATGAGGCGCGCCTCCAGTTCCTCGTCGTCACCGAGCGGGAAGTAGGAACGGCGCTCCACGTAGAACTTGAAGCCGGCGCGCTCCATCAGGTTGAGCGTGGCTTCCTGCAGACTCCCGATGGGTAAACCCAGTCTGACCTTCACGCCGACGACCCTTTCTCCTGTTGCTTCACCGGAGCGTGGCCAGCGTCGGGGGAGACCGCCTCGCCCTCCTCCGGTGGGGCGCCCGTCGCGGCTGGCGGCTCGTCCGCCCCGCGGTCGCTGCGCTCTGCGGCCAACTGGCGCAGTAGCGCGGAGACGCGCACGCTCTTCTTGATACCCTCGTCGTGCTGAAATATGAGCAGCGGGGTGCGGCGCATCCTCAGGCGGTCGGCGAGGAGGCGCTGGATGTGGCCGCGCGCATGGGCAATAGTCTTCAGCGTCCGCTGCTGCACCGTCTCATCGCCCATGACGGAGACATAGACCTTTGCCGTCTCCAGGTCCTCGGCGACCTTAACCTCGGTTACCGTGATGAAGCCGAGACGCGGGTCATTCATTTCGCAGGTGAGGATGTGGCTGATCTCGCGCCGCAGCGCCGATGCCAGCCGCTCCAGCCGCCGACTCAAGTCCCAACCTCCCACACCCGCCAACCCAGGCGTGCCTACCAACTGACGAAGCGGCGCCTGGCAGGCCGGATGTGCCTTGTATCTCTCAATCCAGCTCCAGCGTGTAATCCACCAGCTCCAGCGCCGGGGTAGTTGTGGCAGCGGCACTTACCACGCCCGAAAGCAGGCCGTTGACGTAACGCCGGTCCGTGCCTACCGCCGCCACGCCCAACTCCAGGCTCTGATGGTGGTCCTGGTCGCCGATTTCGGCGATGGAGATATTGAAGCGGTTTCGCAGCCGATCCTTGAGGCTCTTAAGGACGCGGCGTTTCTCTTTGAGTGAATGCGCGCCGCGCACCACCATGCGCAGGCGCAACACACCCACAACCATGGCTGCTCCTCCGGCAGCGACGCACCCTCAAGCCTCGTCAGCCTTTGACGGCTTCGCCGCGCTCCGATTGGACGGGAGCCGGCGCGCCACCTTCGTCACCTCGTAGGCCTCTAGGCGGTCGCCGACGCGGATGTCATCGCCACCTTCCACCCTGATACCGCACTCAAAGCCCTCGCGGACTTCGCGCACGTCTTCCTTGAACCGACGCAGCGATTGCAACGGTCCCTCGTGGATGACCTGGCCCTCGCGCAGGACGCGCACGCGGCAACTCCTCAGGATGACGCCATCAGTAACATAACAACCGGCGACGATGCCGAGGCGACTGATGTTGAAGACTTGGCGAACCTCAGCGTGGCCGCGCACCTCCTCGCGCACCTCCGGTTCCAAGAGGCCTTCCAGCGCGGCCCGCACCTCTTCCACGGCGTGGTAGATGACTCCATACTCGCGGATATCCACACCGCGCTGCTCCGCCAGGGCGCGTGCCTCGGAGTCCGCGCTCACATGCAGCGCGACGATGACTGCGTCCGAGGCATCCGCCAGCAGGACGTCCGAGAGGCTCACCGGCCCAGTGCCTCGCCGCAGCACCCGGACCTGTACTTCCCCAGCGCTTAGGTCCTTGATGACTTTGTCCAGCGCCTCCAGCGAACCCTGAACATCCGCCTTGAGCACAAGGCGCAGTTCTCGGGTGGTTCCCTTTGTAATGCGCTCAAAGAGGTTTTCAAGCGTCACGTGCGCTGGCACTGCCAAGGCGGACTTGTGCTTGCGCTCCCGGCGCGACTCGGCAATTGCCCGCGCCTGCAACAGGTCAGGAACGACGAGGAAGTGCTCGCCAGCCTCCGGCGGCTCGGAGAGGCCCATCACCTCCACCGGCTGGGAAGGGCCGGCCTCCGCCAAGCTGCGGCCGCGGTCGTCGCGCAGGGCCCTGATCCTGCCGTAAGCCGTCCCGCACAGCACGACGTCCCCACGCCGCAAGGTGCCGTCACGCACCAGAAACGTAGCCACAGGCCCTAACTGAGGAGAAACCTTGGCCTCCAGCACTGTGCCACTGGCTGGCTTGTTCGGGTTGGCCTTCAACTCGCGCAACTCGGCCACCAAGCAGAGCATCTCCACCAGTTCTTCCACACCCTGCTTGGTCAGGGCCGAGACATTGACGAAGACCGTATCGCCGCCCCACTCCTCGGGCACAAGGCCAAGGGCTGCGAGTTGCTGGCGCACGCGGTTCGGGTTGGCCTCGGGCTTGTCTATCTTATTGACGGCGACCACAATGGGCACACCGGCAGTGCGGGCGTGGTCAATGGCCTCCTCGGTTTGGGGCATCACACCATCATCGGCGGCCACGACGAGGACGACAACATCGGTGACGTTGGCTCCACGCGCCCGCATGGCAGTAAAGGTCTCATGGCCTGGGGTATCCAGGAAGGTAACCTCGCGATCCCCCTTCTTGTAGCGATAGGCACCGATGTGCTGAGTGATGCCGCCGGTCTCACCTGCAGCCACATTGGCCTCGCGAATGGCGTCAAGGAGTGTCGTCTTGCCGTGATCCACGTGGCCGAGAAAAGTAACGATAGGCGCGCGTGGGCGCAGGTCTTCAGGACGATCCGGTGCACTGGCGGCCAGTTGGGCCAAATCGACATCCGGCTGGCTTTCCTGCGTGGTGATTTCAATGCCAAGGTCCAGACCCACCAACTCCACCGCGTCGGCGCTGAGGGGGTCATTGATGGTCGCCATAATACCGTGCTGCATAAGGCGGGAAATGATGACGCTGGCCTTGACCCCCAGCGTGGCAGAGAGTTCCTTTACCGTCACGGGGAGATTAACACTTATCTTGCCATCGCGCGGTGCCGCCACCGGGGTTGCCCCCAGCAGGCTGGAAGGTCTGCGTGCCGCCCCCCCACGCCGGCGCCTGCTCCCCCAAGATTCACCGCGTTCCCCAGAGGCGCCAACCGGTGTCGGCCGCCGCGCCGCGGCGGTGTCGTACGGCTTCGCCACCGGCGCCGGCGGCACTGGCGGGGCAAGCCCGCCAGGCATGTGGCCCTCCAGTTCCCAATCCTCCCTGACCTTTTCTGCAGCCCCACGGCCTGGCTTCAGCGGCAGTTTGCGCGGTCGGGCCGCCTCTTCCTCAGACACAGGCGCGCGAGGTGGGGAGGGACGCGGCGGAATCCCACGAGGCGGTATCGGCGGCACAGGTTTGGTGGGCGCTGGCCGCAAGGGCTCCGGCTGCACCCCGGAAGGCCGAGACACGACCGCCGGCTTCGGCGGCGCCGCGGGCGGCTCAATTTTGACCGTCGGCGGCGCAGGCGGGGGAGTCACAACCGGTGTGGGTTTGGGTCGCGGCTTGGCACGGATTGGACGTGGCTTGGGCGCCACCGTTTTGGGCGGGGAGGCAACAGCCTCCGGCGGCGCCGTGGGTTGCACCCCCGGCGAAGGCGTTTCCACTCTCGGCCCAACAACCACCGGCGGCACCTCACCCTTGGGTGGCACCGCCGGCTGCGACGTCAACGTGGGCACCACCACTTCGGGCAGCGGCTCCGCCTTCGGGAGGATTGCCTCTACCCCAGATGGGACCGTTTCAATTTTCGGCTGGGGTTCGGCGGGGCGGACGCCGCCCGCCGGCTCAATCACGATAGGTGCGGCGGTGGGCTTTTTCTGCGTAAATTTGCGCTGCACCAGCGGACGCAGCGCGGGGGCCGCCTTGCTGCCGAGGGCCTGGCGCAGCGAGGCTTCCTCCTCAGGCGTCAGGGCCTTCAACTGGTTAGTTATGGACAGGCCGAGTTCCCTGGCCTTGTCCATGACCTCCTTACTATTGAGGCCCAATGCCCGTGCCAGTTCAAAAACCCTCATGCCGACTCCTTGACGCCCCGCGCACTATCGGCTGGCAAGCTGTTTTCGGGACCTGCGTCGCGTCCTTCACCCACTGCGGCCGCTGCTGCCGTTGCGCCGCCACCTGATTCTGGGGCCGCCTTCGCCGCCGGCTCTTCCCGCTTGCCGCCGGCGAGTTCTTCGCGCGTGGTGATCTCAATCTCCCAACCAATGAGTTTTGAGGCGAGACGCACGTTCTGGCCCCGTTTGCCTATGGCCAGCGAGAGTTGATCGGGCGCGACGATGACGACCGCGCGCCTTGCGGCGGCCTCCAGCCTGATTTCTTCGATTTCGGCCGGCTTGAGGGTTTGAGCGATGAGGACCTGCGGGTCGTCGCTCCACCGCACGACGTCCACCTTTTCGCCGTTGAGTTCATTGACGATATTCTTGATGCGCGCGCCCTGGACACCAATGCAGGCACCATAGCAGTCCACCTTAGGGTCGCGCGAACTGACGGCTATCTTGGTGCGGTGGCCCGCCTCGCGGGCGATGGCGCGCACCTCAACAATGCCCTCGGCAACCTCGGGAACCTCCAGTTCAAACAGCCGTCGCACAAGGTCGGGGTGCGTGCGCGAGAGCACCACCCGGACGCGTGTGCCGACTGGCTTAACCTCAAGGACAAGGGCACGGATGCGGTCGCCCTGATGGTAGTTTTCGTTGGCAATCTGCTCAGAACGCGGCAGCAAGCCCTCAGTTCGCCCCAGGTTGACGATGATGTTGGGGCCCTCAAAGCGATACACTGTTCCGGTAACCACAGTGCCCACACGCGCGGCGAATTCCTCGGTAATGGAGTCACGCTCCGCCTCGCGGATTTTCTGAATAATCACCTGTTTGGCCGTCTGTGCCGCGATCCGCCCCAGCGCCTCGGGATTGATCTCCCGATCTCCCTCGTAGGCACTGATCTTGCCGGTCTGCCGGTCGACGTGAACGCGCAGGTTTTCCTCTGCCCCGAAGTGCTTCCGGGCCGCTGTCAGAAGCGCAGCCTCTATCCCCTGGAATATCACCTCGGGATCAATATCCTTCTCCCGGCGGAGCGCATCAACTAGGCGCAGGATATCCTGTTCGGAAAAACTCATCGTCGGTCCCTGTAGCCTCCACCTCAAACGCCGGGGCCGGAAGCCGAGGTTATGTTCTTTCCCGTGGCGGCCTCAAAAAAGTGCGCATTATCCATACGCAGCCGCAAGGGTACGCGATCGCCAACACGGACGCTCGCCCGTGCTGCTAGCTTGGCCACCAGGGAATCGTTGCCGACCGCGAAGTGCACCAGACGCTGATCTCCCAGCGGCTCCACGACGCGGGCGAGTGCCGTAATCGTGCCCACCTCCCTCTGCGTCTCGTCTGCAGCGACGCAAATATCCTCAGGACGAATGCCGAGCACCAACGGCACATCGCTCCAGGCAGCCAACTTAGCGCGCCTCGCAGCAGGCACGGGGAGACATATGCCTCCGCTGCGGAAGGCGAGGGCTTCTGCGTCGCCTTCCAACGTCCCGCGCAGGAAGTTCATGGGCGGCGTGCCGATGAAGCCGGCCACAAACAGGTCCGCGGGGCGGTCATAAACTTCTTGCGGTGGCGCGATCTGATGGGCCACACCCTCGTTCATCACGACAATCCTGTCGCCGAGTGTCATGGCCTCAACCTGATCATGCGTGACATAAATCATCGTCGCCGCCAACTCCTGATGCAGGCGGCTGAGTTCAGCTCGCATCTCCAGGCGCAATCTTGCGTCCAAGTTACTCAGCGGCTCGTCAAAAAGGAAGACCGCTGGATGGCGAACGATCGCCCGACCCAGAGCAACGCGCTGGCGCTCGCCACCTGACAATTGCCGCGGCCTCCGGTCAAGAAGATGCTCAATCCCCAACAGGTGCGCCGCCGTTGCCACGCGTGCCGCAATCTCGTCCCGCGGCACACCACGCATCTCCAGCCCGAATGCCATGTTGCGGTACGCCGTCATATGCGGGTACAGCGCATAGTTCTGAAAGACCATGGCGACATCGCGCTCCCGCGGCGCCAAGTGATTGACAACCCGTTCGCCAATCCTTATCGTCCCAGACGTCGGTTCTTCCAGTCCGGCAATCATCCGCAACGTGGTCGTTTTGCCGCAGCCGGAAGGCCCGACAAGGACAACCAACTCGCCATCGCCAACGGCCATATTCAAGGCGGAGACGGCGAAAACATCCCTACCGTACGTCTTGGAGACGTCCTCCAAGACGACCGTTGCCATAGTTCTCGACTCAGGCTCCAAAAAGAAAAGCGCTCTAACCCCAAGCCAAACAAAGACTTGGGCGGCGCCCGACGTGCACGACCTTCAGCGGCGTCGGTGAGCCTTACCCTTGCCGCTTCATATAGTAATTCTAGCACACCCGCGGCCGCTGTCAAGCACAAAACCAAGTTTTGCCCGCAGTATCCGACACCTCCATATCTCCCGGGCCCCATCGGCATAACCGTCGACCCATTTCTGGTCCCCTCTGCGCTCTATGCGCTGCCCTTGGGAAAATGTTAAAATACGGCCCCTGCGGGGGCAGTTTGCCGCTGCTGCGCAAACTCGCACAAGAAGGGTGACACAATTGCCCAAAAACGCGGCAGAAAGCAACTGAGGAGGGAGGAGGAAGGAAGAAATTGAATATGCGCCGGCGCATTTCAGCACAGGATATCCTGGACTTCTGGGTAAAATCCGGCACAATCAAATGTGCCTCGCTACTGGTGCTGCACCATGGCATGGTGGCGATCCGCCACCGCGTTGGCATGGCACGCTTTACCGGTGAGCAACGTGAGGTTTCCGCCGAAACGGTGTTCACCATCGCCTCCATCACCAAGACGCTCACCGCGACCTGCTTCATGCAATATGTGGAGGCGGGGGATTTCTCGCTGCACGAACCGGTAGCACGCGTTCTGCCCGAGTTTGGGCAGAACGGCAAGGAGGCAGTGACCTTCTTCCACCTCCTGACGCATACCTCTGGGCTGCCGGAGCAGGTGGAGGGCAAGGACGAGTTGCGCGCACGCGAGGGGCAACTGGACGAATTCCACGCGCGCATCTGTCGCGCCCCGCTGCTCTTTGCGCCCGGCACCGGTTACCAGTACAGCAACTGCGGCTTCGGGCTTCTGGCGCGGGCAGTGGAGCAAGTGGAGGGCAGGCGGTTCGGTGCGGTCCTGGCTGAGCGAATCTTTCAGCCCCTGGGCATGAAAGACAGCGTCCTGGGGGCGGAGCCGCGCTGGGATGAACGGATCGCCGAAATAGAACTGCCGCTGGGACAGGAGACGGAGCGCGCCTTCGTCAACAGTCGCTACTGGCGCGGTATGGGCGCGCCCTGGGGGGCTATGGTGTCGAACACCGAGGACCTGGCACTTTTTGCCGAGGCCATCCGCCAAGGCGGGCAGGGCCGCCAGGCGCGCATCCTCGCGCCCGCAACCGTGGCGACCATGTTGCAGGACCAACTGGCGACGCTGCCGGCCCTGGCCGAACGCCGCGACCGGCGGCGGCAAGGTCTGGCGTGGATACTCCAGGGCGGGCCCAGGCCCAGCCCGTATGGCGACCTCACCTCCCCACGCACTTTCGGCCACGGCGGCGCTACCGGCACACTCCTCTGGGTAGACCCGGAGCAAGAGATTACTTTCGTGTTTCTCGGCAACAAGGAAGGTAGTCTGCCGCCGGAGATGTTCGCCCGTCTCTCCAACGCAGTCGTGGCCCAGGTGAGTGGCTGAGCCTGCGTCGGCGCGGGTCCGGCATCCAATAATAATTGCGGAGGTCGCCGAGCCTCGCCGTCACGCAGCCGAGTTTCCGTCACTCCGCGCCGTGGAGAGTCCACGTCATTCAGCGAGCGCTCGCGCCCAGACGCTCCAGCGCCGTCACCAGTTTAGCCTTGAACTCGTCCGGGTCAAACCCGTCGGGGGGCTGACGCTGGTTAAGTCTGACGGCGCCGGCGGCCCCTTCCAGCAGGCGCGCCGCAGTCTCAGCGGTGGGGTTGCTCCTGCCCTCCCGCCGCAACTTCTCAATCTTGTTCCAGAGCGTCTGACAGAGGTAGAAGTCCTCCGCCCCCTCGCGGCAGCGCTCGAACTGTATCGTGGGATAGATGCCCCGCCGCCCGTAGCAGAGCATGGCCGTGTCTGGTTCGCGCCCGTCAAGGTCAAAGAATTGATAGCCGTGCAGGATGTTGAGGTGCCACTGCCAACGGGCGCGCACGCCCTTGCGGTGCTCGCTCCACTGGTAGAGGCCGAAGGAGTAGCGCGAGGTGCCCTGGTTATAGATGTGCACCTCCTTGCCCAAGCGGCGGGCCTCGGCCATCACCGACTCGTCGTGCTGGTTGAGGCTGCTGATGTCGAGCGCCTCAAAGAAGCGCTGGTGCCAGTAGAGCAGGTCGTTGGGGCCGGCGGGGCTTTTACTGAAGGTAACACTGTAACTGCCGCTGGTGCGCACCGTCTGGGGGAAGGCGGCGCTCACCTTGGCCATCATCTGCATGAACTCCAGTTCGCGCTCGGCTACGTCGCGCACGCGCGTCTCGTCACACATCGCGTAGAGGATGGTGGGCCAGTTGGCGGTGCGGGCGTGGGCGTCCACCGCCCGCCAGGCGCGCAACAGCACCTCGGCGTAGGGCAGGCCGCTTTCCTGCTCCACCTTCGCGCCGGCGGCACCCTTCTGGTAGCGGTCGTGCAGGCCCGCAAAACGTGCCCCGCCGTAGCCATTGAGCGGCCGGTCAAAGCCATATTGGCGCAGGAGCGCGCAGAAGCGGTCCATCTCGCCGAAATCAATAATCGGCTCGACCGCCCCTGCTGCCCCAGCGGGCCTGCGCCAGCCCTTGAGTTGCCAGTTGGGCCCGCCGGAAACTGCATTCATGCCGTGGTCGCGCAGCAACGCGAGCGTCTCTTCCAGCACCGGCCCACGTCGTTCCTCGGGCAGGAGGTTCGGCGGCATGAGTCCGAAAAAGCCCATGAGAAAGTCCGTCTCGCGCTCAATGAGCGCGGGCGACACAGTGAGGCGCAAAGGCACTCGCAATAGCGACCTCCCCGCGCCATCGCGCAGGAGCAAAGCGCTGCGGTAAGCGCCGGGGGGCGTGTCCGTGCCCACGCGCACGGTGACGATTATCTCGCGCGTGACGTTGCTGGGCAGGCGCAGGGATTTCTCCACTCGCAGCGTATGCGGCATGACGCGATAGGCGATGTTGCCGAAGCCGCGGCTCGTGTTGTAACGGACGACTTGCACCCGTGCGGCCAGCGGTGCCGGTCCCGCAAAGGGCTCCAGTTGCAACTCGCACTCGCCCAGGTCGCGGAGCGGGCGCACGGCGAGGCAGAAAGGCTCGAACTCGCCCCGCGCCGCCAGTCGCTCAATGACGAGGTCGTGCGGGCCTTTCAGCGGCGGGGCGGGCACGGCGTTGGGCGTCACGGTGTCTTCGAGGTGCACCGGCCAGGCCACCAGGCCAAGATTCGCCCAATCGGGCGGGGCAGTGAAGATTGGCGCAGGCGCATCGAGGCACACCGCCTGACTGCGGAACTCGGCCGCCACGGCCGCCAACTGCTCGCCCAGCCACTGCGCAGCAGCCGCGTCGCCCGCCGGATGCACAGCAAGCGCCGCAATCTTGCTCCCCCAGGTGCGGTCGGCCTCGAAGCGCAGGGTTAGCCCGCCAGGGCCGACCTCTACCTCAAAGGCGACGGGGCGGGCCAACTCCGTCGCCATGTACGTGTCCCAGATGTCCACGCCTACCGGCTCAACATCCTCAAAGCGGTAGAGCGCGTGGGCTGGGCCGTCGGGGCGCTCCTCCTTCCAGGCCTCGCGGCCATTGGCGAGGATGCGCCGCTCGCGGTGCATGGCCTGCTCGCCGCCCCAGTAGCCGCTATTCTCGTAGATGGCGGTGACACGGTAGCGCCCGGGCAGCATGTCCACACGGAAGTTATACCCGCCCGCCTCGCAGAAATCGCGCAGTAGCGCCGGGCCGAAGGTCGTGTCGCGCGCCGCTCCGGCCCAGGGCGCGCCACCCGGTCCCCAGCCGAAGCCCTTCTCCTTCAGGTAGCGGCTCTCGTGGGAGACCGGCGTCCAACCCGGCATCAGGCTCTGCTCGGGCGGGCCGAAATCAAAGGCCCACACCTGCGCGGGCCGGCTCGCCCTGATCAAGCGCAGGTTGTCAATGACGATGCGCCCGCTGGTACCCTTGCGACCGAAGCCGAAATCTAGGCGCACGATGCTGTTGGTGTCTATGTTGCGCTTGATGTCGTTGTTGCGGCTGCCGGCCTCGCCGCGATAGAGGCCGCCGAGCGGCACCAGCCAGCGCGTCCTGCCTGGCGCGAACATCGTGCTGCCGTTGTGCCGGTTCCAGTAGGTGCGGCCCTTGTCGGCCCAGGCCTGGTCGGCGACGAGGATGTATCCCTCCACCGGCTCCGAACTCGGATTGAGGACGTCAAGCGCAAGCGCATCGTAGCCCGACCAATCGCGGCGCACGCGGCGCCAGCTCATGTAGGCGGGGTGATACTGACCGGCAGGATCAAAGAGGATTTCCAGCGCGTGCCTCCCCTGCGTTGCGCCCTCCTCCACCAGGCGCGGTGTGCCACTCCGGAACTCCCAGGCACTGACGTCGGCAGCGTCCTCAAAACCACTCAGGAGCACCACCTCGTCAGCGTGCGCGCCCGCCGCGAGAATCAGCAGCAGTGCGTAGAGTGCCAGACCAGCACCGCGCGCGCACCCTGGCGCCCTCCATCGCGGAGCACTTCGCCGCCCCATGGCCTGCCCTCCATCCGCAGCATCCAATGCCGCATCCGGCCGCAACCACCCGCGGCGCGCCGGATAAGTCGGCACGCCAGCTATGATATCACCTTCGCCGCAAAAAGAGACGCGTGAGGTGTAACCACAGGCCTGTCGCGTTGCACCACAGACATTGAGGAGAGGGGAGTCGCATGGGCCGGAGAGCCGGAGACAAAGAAGGAGGGCACGGCGATGCGCACTGCAACTATCGTGGCGTCGGGCGTGGTGTTGGGAGTGGTGGCGATGCTGGCGACGTCGGTGCGGGCGGGGACAGCAACGCCGCGGGCACCTCTGAGTGCGGGGGCCGGGGCTGAGGCGCTCGCGCCGCTTGGCCCGGGCCGGCCCCTGGCGCGCTGTCTCCGCGAGAGTTTGTTTAAACTGAGGGCGCTGCGCGACGAACTCAATCTCTCTCCCGACCAGAGGCAGGCAATCGCCAACGTCCTCCAGGGCCACAAGGCCGAAATCATCGCTGCCATCCGGAGCGTGCACGAGAAACGCAAAGCCCTCCTGCAGGCGGTCCGGGCAGAGAATGTTGACGAGCAGGCCATTCGCCAGGCCGCGCAGGGGATGGCCACGACCATCGGCGATGCGGCGGTGGTGTGGGCCAGGGCCCGCAGGGAGGTCCTCGCCGTCCTCACGCCGGAGCAGCGGCAGAAGGTGGAGCGCGCCCTCGCCGAGATCCAGAATTCCGTCGAGGGAGCCATGGCGGAACTGGGGGCGCAATGACCGTGACGTGTGCCAGGGCGACGGCCCTGCCGACGGGCGCTTCCCTCGGCAGGGTCTCCCCCCTATACTGGTGGGGCATGGTTGCAATTGAGGCACGACCGGCGGGCGCGGCGGACTCCAGCTGGGACTCCGCCGACCAGGCCGATGTGCGCCGCAGCCGCCAGGGCGATGGTGATGCCTACGCCCGACTGGTGCAGCGCCACCAAGCGACCATCGCCCGCCAGATGTGGCACTTCACCCGCGACCCGGACAAGCAGGCCGAGTTAGTGCAGGAGGTCTTCGTCAACGCCTATCTCAGCCTCGCCTCCTACCGCGAGGAGGCGCCTTTTCTGCACTGGCTGCGCAAGGTGGCCGTGCGCACGGGCTATGCCCATTGGCGGCGCACCCGGAGACGGGCGCGGGAGCGTCCGCTTGAGCCGGAGGTGGCGGCGCTCCTGGCGGCAGAGCCCGAGGATGGCAGCGCCGCCGAGGCGGCCGAGTTGGTGCACCGCGTCCTTGACCGCCTGCCGCCGCGCGACCGGCTGGTCCTCACGCTCCTGCACCTGGAGGAGCGCAGCGTCGCCGAGGTGGCGGCGCTGGTCGGGTGGAGCGAGACGATGGTCAAGGTGCAGGCCTGGCGTGCCCGCGGCAAGTTGAAGAAAATGTTGGCAAAGGCGTATGAACCGTGAGAAGATGACAGGCGCGCAGGAAAAGGGGATTCACCATGACGAACCTGGAGCGGTTTGAGCGCTGGGTGCACCGCGCGCGGCAGGAGACAGCGCCCCAGCCGGACGTCTGCGCGGCCGTGATGGCGCGCCTGCTGCCAGCGCTGGCAGCCAGGCGCGCGCCGGGCGCGCCAGCTGAGTCCAACGTCTGGCTGTGGCTGGTGTCGGGGGCTACTGCCGGCGCCGCCGCTGTCTGTGCCGTCCTCGGCTACGGCGCCTGGACCACCTTGAGTGACCCGTGGCCGATGTGGTTTGACCAGGCCTTGCCCGGCATTTTCAACTGGGGTGTCCTATGAACGATGTCAAGCCCGACCACGCCGGCGGTGCGCCGGGGGCCTTGCCGCCCCAGGCGCAGAAAAAGCCCGCCGCCGAACTGCCGCCTCCGGCTCGCCACGGACACTGGCGCCAGTTAGGCCGCGTCCTCCTTGTACTCGCGGTCTTCGCTTTCGGGATGGTCTGTGGCGGTGCGCTCACCCTTGTCGGCGTGGTTCGCCACGTCCGCGAGGGAGCACGGCATCCCGAGCGCCGCGTGGAAAGAACCACGCGCTGGCTCAGTCATCGCCTGCACCTCTCCGCCGCCCAGAAGGAGCGCGTGCGTGCCATCCTCCAGGCCCAGCAGGCCGACTTCGCCGCTCTGCGGCGCGAAGTCCAGCCGCGCGTTGTCGCCCGCCTGGAGCAAACCGACCAGGAAATCCGCGACATCCTAGAAGCTGGGCAGAAGGAGGAGTGGCAGCGGATCGTTGAACGTATCCGCCGCCAGTGGTTGCCACCTGCCGAGGCGGGCACTACACACTGAGCCGCTCTATAAACAACCCGCTCCCTGAGTAGCGTGTGGGCAGATAGGGCTCAAACAGAAGACCGCCGCTGGGGCTCCATCGCCACGACCAGCCCCGCCGATGACAGGACTGCGATCAGATAGAACACCAGCGCTACGACGAGTAACAGGCAAAAAACCAGGGGCATGGACAACGCCTCGGCCGTGCCACCGACCACGGCGCCGGCGATGTTGGAACCGAGCGCGACCTCAGGGGTGGCAGCGTGGCGAAAAATGGGCACGACAAAGCGCGCCACGTCCGGCTTGCGGCACTCCGTGCCGAAGTACACCTCCTGCGGGGCGGTCTGATTGCCCACGTCCGCCATCAGCCCTTCCCACCGGGGGTAGACGCTGAACATCCCCAGCGTCAGCAGCACCGCCACCACCAAGAGGAAAGGCGACAACGCCAGCCAGTCCGTCTTCGCCTGCGCCGCCAGGCACCCACACGACATCCCAGGAACAACACCAGGAAGCCGACAAGAAACAGGTTCAGACCCTGTTCCTTTGCGTTCGCCGGGGCCGGACCCGGGACTTGTATTCCATACTCGGACGGCGTGCTAGGACCGTTCTGGTGGCTGGCAGTCCCCGGCTTGTCCTCTGACGGGTCGGCAGCCAGTGAGGCGGCGGAGATAGTCAAGCGTATAACGCGAACTCTCTACAGGCGTAGTGAGCGTGTAGTCCAGGTCGCAGACAATCCAGCCATCGTAGCGACGTGATTGCAAAAGGCGCCAGACGGCGGCGAAGCCAATCTTGCCCCGCCCCGGCTCGCGGACGCGGCAATCGCTTTTGCCCCACTTGCCGTAGGTATGGCGCGCGCCCCCGGGCCGCAGCTCGGGCTCCGGCTGCCCCTCCGCGTCCAGGAACTCGACATCCTTGAAGTGGATATAGATGACCCGGTCAAGGTAACGGCAGATGGTCTCCTGCACATCAAAGCCGCTCATGGCCAACTGCGCCGTGTCAGGGCAGAAGCCGACAAGTGCGGGGTCGGTGAGCGCCATCAGCTGCTCGAAGGCGGGCCACTTATCAAAAATGGTGCCGTAGTGCTGATGCCAGGCGCAAGCGAGGCCACACTTGCGCGCCAGTTCACCGACGCGGTTGGCGTAGTCGGCGATGCGGCGGATGTGCGTCTCGGCGCGCGCAGCGGGGGCGCGACCGCCACCGTCCAAGAGGATAATCCCGCTGCCGCAGGCGCGATTTATCTCAACGTGTCGTTCCGCCGCAGCCAACGCCGCACCCATGTCAAAACCGTCGGTCAGTGACTGGCCTAGATAGTAGGTGGCGAGGCTGAGATTGTGTCTGCGGAGGAGCACGGCGATGTCCTCTGGCCTGGCCGGGTAGAAGGGCGCCTGGCTGTTGCACATCTCCAGGCCGTCCCAGCCAGTGGCGGCGATGTCGCGCATCGCCTCGGCAAGCGTGCCCGGAGGCTCTGCGTGCAACCACGGGGAGGGATGGAAACCGAGTTTTATCATTTCTTCTTGCCTTGGTGCCAGCATGGCACATTGCGTGGAATTGTGCACCGGCAGCCGGTTGGTGTCAAGCGCGCCCCATACTTCGTGTTCTGGGGCATGCGCTCGCAGCAGCGGCAGGGCTGTACACCTTCCCCCTTAACGCGGCCACGTCGTTGGTGTAGAATGTGCACCGCGCTTGGGAACCGGCATGAGCGCGCACAATCACGGGTACGGAGAAAGGAACACCATGGAACGCACGATACGAGTGACGGTGTGGAATGAGTTTCGCCACGAGCGGAAGAAACCGGAAATTGCCAAGATTTACCCACAGGGTATGCACGAGGCCATCGCCTCATATTTGCGCAAAGAGCCCGGCCTCAGCGTGCGCACGGCGACGCTGGACGAGCCGGAGCACGGCCTCACGCAGGAGGTGCTGGAGGCAACCGACGTCCTCACCTGGTGGGGCCACGCGGCGCACGGTGAGGTCAAAGACGAGGTCGTGGACCGCGTGCACAGGCGGGTTCTCGCCGGCATGGGCCTCATCGTGCTGCACAGCGGCCACTTCTCCAAGATTTTCAAGCGCCTGATGGGCACCAGTTGCGACCTCAAGTGGCGCGAGCGGGGCGAGCGCGAGCGGCTGTGGGTTGTCGCCCCCGGCCACCCTATCGCGGCAGGCATCGGCGACTATTTTGAAATCCCGCACACGGAGATGTATGGCGAGCACTTTGACATCCCCGCGCCCGATGAACTGATCTTCATCAGTTGGTTCCAGGGTGGTGAGGTCTTCCGCAGCGGCTGCTGCTTCTATCGTGGCAATGGCCGTATCTTCTACTTCCGTCCCGGCCACGAGACGCATCCGATCTATCACCAGCCGGAGGTGCTCAGGGTAATCGCCAACGCCGTGCGCTGGGCAGCGCCCGTGGGACGTCCGCTGCCCGTGCGGGGCCATGCCAAGCAACCGCTGGAGCAAATCCCGTAGCCTGCGCATCGCCAAATCCGGCGCCTTCTGTGTGGCCCCGGGGAAAGCAAATGCCGCCTCACGCCACGACGCCCAGCTGCTGCGAACAGTCGGCACTCTTTGTCGCCGGTGAGGGCGGCTATCATACCTACCGTATCCCGGCGCTGGCGGTGAGTGCAAACGGCACCATCCTGGCCTTCTGCGAGGGACGCAAGTACTCCCGCAGTGATTCCGGCACCATTCACCTCCTCCTGCGGCGCAGCTTGGATGGCGGTGCCACCTGGGGCCCGGTACAGGTCATCGCGGCGGAGGAAGGCATCACCTGCGGCAACCCCTGTCCTGTGGTCGATAAGCATACCGGCACCATTTGGCTACCCTTCTGCAAGAACCGAGCCGATGGGCCGGAGAGCATGATCAAGGGGGGGAAGGCACCCCGTACGGTGTGGATGACAAGGAGCGACGACGAGGGCGCCTCCTGGGCGGAGCCGTGGGAAATCACTGCAGCAGTGAAGCGGCCGAACTGGACCTGGTACGCCACTGGCCCGACCCACGGCATCCAACTAGGCAGAGGCCGACTCCTGGTGCCCTGTGACCACACCGTCGGTGTCAACTTCCGCTCGGACGACCCCATGCACTCTCACGTCATCTACAGCGATGACCACGGCGTCACCTGGCGGATTGGCGGCATCGTGGACGTGGGCACCAACGAGTGCGCGGTGGTGGAGGCGGAGAATGGCGCGGTATATATCAACTGCCGGAACTACATCCCGCCCAAGCGCCGCGCGTACGCCTGGAGTGAAGACGGTGGCCTGACGTTCGGCGAGCACCGCTGGGACGAATCGCTGGTGGAGCCGATCTGCCAGGCGAGCCTTGTCCGTTTCACCTGTACCTCCCACCACGGCCGCAGCCGCGTTCTCTTCTGCAACCCCGCTGCTGAGGAGCGGATTCGCCTGACGGTGCGCATGAGTTACGATGACTGCCGCACCTGGCCGGTCGCGCGCTGTCTCTACGATGGTCCTGCGGCGTACAGCGACTTGGCCATTGCGCCCGACATGAACATCCTCTGCCTCTATGAGCGCGGCGAGAAACAGCCCTATGAAACGCTGGCGCTGGCGCGTTTTAACTGCGCCTGGCTCAGTGGGGGAAAAGACCTCCTCAGCTGAGGAACCGCTGGCGCTACCGCGCCGCTGACCGCTTCCCTGCCAGGACTCCGGCGATGAGGCGCTCCGCGTTGTCGCGGAAGATGCCCTCAACGCCCGCGCCGGAAATCCCCAAATCGCCGCAGGCCTCCTTGAGCGCCCGCAGTGCCTCATACATATAGAGCGTGTAGCGCGCCTCCACCTCTGGCGGCTCATGGCGGCCACGGTTGAAGAAGAAGTCGTGACTGGTGTGATTAATGTACTGGCGACCTTCCCAGGTGCGGCGCCCTCGCATGAAGAAAACTGGGTTGTCGGTCCCGTAGAGCAGACGCTCGGGGCCGATGCACTTCAGGGCAAGGCGCAGGACAGCGGGGTTGAGGACGGCGGAGATGTCAAAATAAAGCCCCGCATCGTCGGCCAGGTGCGGCAGCGCCTCGCGGGCGTGGGGTTCGGTGTAACATCGCCCCAGGTGGGCAATGACGGTGACGACGCGGGGATACCGCCGCCGCAGTTCCCTGATCTCGCGGAGATTTTCCGGGTGGCCGAGGCGCGCAGCGCGCGGCACATGCAGCGTCACCCAGGCGTGCCGCTCGTTGAGGACTTCTAGTAGCTCATGCGGGAGGAAATCAAAAATGCTGGACTCAAGGTGACGGTCGCGCGTGTGCGGATCGTGGCTGATGAGCGAATAGTAGGGTTTCACGCCGATAACGCCCGGCAGACCGAGCAGCGCTTCTACCTGGCGCCTGTCCCACTGTGGGCGCACCAGGGCGAGCGCATACCAGCCGCGTCGTGCGCATTCCTGCGAGACGTAGGCATTGCTTGCCTCAATGTCATACGCCAGGTCAGGATAGGCAAAGGCAATCGGTGTGACCTCGCGTCCGGGATACACGATGCGCATGCAGCGTTCGACAGTCTCAGCCGACATCGGCTCATTGACCTCATTGACCCAGAAACTGCGGCGCATGGCTTCGGTCATCGGCTCCCGCCGCAGCGCCGGGTCCACGAGGTGCTGGTGCGCGTCCACTAGGCGACGCGGCACCCAATCCTCCAGGTGCTCCGCCCAGAATGCCCGGTCAACGTCGGTGTAATCGTAGACGTAATGGAGTTTGACGCGCTCGACCATGTGCGGCCCTTGCCGGTTGCGGGGTGAGCGGCCGTCTATCGCTGGCCGTGCGAACGCTTGGGCGCGAGCGGCCGGACCCTGACTTTTACCTCAATGCCACGCCGCGCTAGTTCAGTCACGAAGATCTCCGGAGGCACAGCCAGTTCTACGGGCACGGCTCCACGCGGCGTCTGGCCACGCGCCATCATCGCCGCGACAATTGCACCATCCCACCCCGTCGTACGCTCCATCGCGGTAAAGCCCGTCTTCTCATCATAATAGTCAACCAGGTCCACAACGATTTCCGTCGGCCGACCCCTCCTGAGGCCAGTAGCACGCACGCGGATGATGACCAGGTCCTTCTCGCGCGGAAAGGTGACGAGCGGCTCAAAGAGCGCGTGGAAGATATCGCGGGGAATCACCTTCTGCCCACGCACCATCACCGCATCCGTGCGCCAGAGGCCAAGGTCGTAAAAGGCGCGCAGTTGCGCGTAATGTCCGGGGTAGCGAAGTGTCTTGTTCTGTAGCGTCCGCAACTTGCCCCTGAAGGTCCAAGGGGCGGTGGAGACTCCGCCGCCCGTGGTGAAGGCCTCAAGGGTGCCAATGGGCGGGGGAAACTCCACTGTTTCCAGTTCCGCCATGGGCGCAACCTTCGTCAGGCGGCCATGGCGCAGGAAAATCGCTGGCTCAGCGTATTCGTTGGTCAGGCCTTCAATGTTGAAGGTGAGGAGGTAGTGGAAGGGCGGGCGGGGTTTCTGCGGCAGGCCACCATCCCACATGAACACCTCCTCCGGCTGGTCGAGGTGGCGCATCGCGTACACTATCAGCGTGGTGCCCATCCCCGGCACCTGGCCGCAGTCGGGAATGATGCTGATACCGGCAGCCCGCGCCCGTGCGTCCAGCCTCAACTGCTGGCGCGCAATGCCGGTGTGGCCGCCGAGGTCGCACATGCTCGCGCGCGCCTCAATCGCGGCGCGGGCGATAGCGAGATTGTAGTAATAGGGCACAGCGCTGAGAAAGGCATCCTTCCCCCGGAGGAACCGCACAAGTGACGCGCGGTCTGTGACGTCCAAGCGTGCGGGACGGGCGCGCGTAGTCCGGAGGAGGCGATTGACCCGCGCGGCTGCCGCAGCGGCAACTTTCCACGAGCGGTCGGCAATCACAACGCTTTCCGCCTCGCCATGTCTGATGAGGTCGTAAGCGCAGGCCGTCCCCTGCCGCCCGCCCCCCAGCACAGCATAATGATAGGCCATAGCATCACTCCACGTCCTACACCACCACAAAACCTATATCAGATGCAGACTACGATGTCCACACCACACACAGGGACAACCCTACCCTGCACTTGCCGCTTGCCGCGCACGTTCACCTGCCTTATACTGGATAGTGGGCCATCATCCTTGCCGCGCTTCTGAGCACAGGAACAGGGCGGTGAGAACAAGCGCTTTCGGGCTGGCAGCAATCCTTGGCGTGTGCGGGCTGGCTGCGGCGGGCGCACGCGCAGATGCTGGCGAAAAGGCAGGGGCTGCCGCGGCAGGCCCGGTCTCCGCAGCCCCCACCTGGCAGGACCTGGTGCAAAAGCGCGACTGGCTTGCAGCGGAGAGGGAATTGCGGCGCGTCCTAACCGAGGCTGCACGCAAGGACTTCCTAAAGGACCTGCGGGAACTCGGCGAACTATACTACTACTATTGCGTGGCACGCTACTTCCCACTCCTGCGCGAACGCATTCTTGAGGCGCAGGCGCGTGAACAACTCACCAACTGGCTGCTTGAACATCGGGGCTTCACTGAACAACTCCTCTGGGCGCTCAGCGAGCGTGACGACGCCGGCAAAGCCTTCGCGGTCGTCGCCGACCTCGTCAATGCCTTTGGCGAGCGTGTCGCACAATTCCCCGCGCTGGCGGTCGCCTATGCCACTGTCTGGGACACCGCCAACTACAACCCATCTCTGGTGGTGCAGGGGTTCCACTTCTACACTACCCAGGGCAGGCGGATGATCTTTGATCCGCAGACGCTGCCGGTTGCCCTGTGCAAATATTTGGTGGATGGACGCGCCACGGTGGAGGAGAAGCAGGAAGCCCTGCAGCGTTACGCAACGCAAAAGTATGTAGCAAACCTCCTGGACACGGTGCGCCTTGACGAGGACGCCTACCGCGATGCCAGGCGGGCGCGCCTGCGAGACAAACCGTACACTCTGGCCAACATCCGCCAGTATGGAGGCACACAGCGCGACCGTGTCTATTTCGCCACTGAAGTCGGCAAGGCCATCGGCGTCCCCTGCACCGCCTTGACCGTGGAGAAGGGCTCGTACGCAACGACGTGGGTGGCCTATCTCTACCGCAGTGGCACGGGGACGGTGACTTGGCGGTATGGGGCAGGGCGCAACTTCCATCTGGATGACGACGCCGATGGAGCTGCGCGAGATCCGAAAGAGGGCTGTACCGCCTTTGCCGACGACCTAGAGCGCGACGCCACATTGCTGGAAATCGCGGCGGAACATCAGCGGCGCTTCGCGGTATGCCTCGGCGTTGCCGCCCTCCTCCTCGGCGAGGAAGGTGGCCCCCGCCTGCCACGTGAAAAGCCGCCCGAGGCCGGCAAAGAGGATATGCCGCTGCTTGACGCCGCCCTGCGCCTGGCGGCCACGGCTCACGAGATACACCCTCTGGCCCCCGAGCCCTGGCAGCTCGTGGCACAGGTGAGTCAGCGCCTCGGCCGTGGCGGGACACCCCTGATTGAGCGCGCGCTGGAGAACCTCTACACCGATCAGGCGCTGGCTCAGCGTCCCCACACCGCCTTTCACATCTTCCAGACCCTCTTCAAGTCGCTCCCGGAGGCCCCACCGGAATTGCGGCAGCGTCACCTTCAGCGTGCTGCCGCCCTCTGCAAGGGCAGAGGACCTCTGGTGGCGCATCTGGCGCAACTGGAGGGCAAACTCCTCGCCTCCTCCGGGAGAAAGGGCGAGGCACTAACCCTCCTGGCCCAGGCGGCGATTCGCCACGCCCAGGACGGCCACGTGGTCGTTGACCTACTGGAGGATGTGGAGGCCCTGGCGCGGGACGCGAACGATTTAGACCTCGCCATTCGTGCCCACGAATCCGTCCTTGCCCGGCTCCCGCGCCCCAACCGTGGCGCCTGGGCGCGAGAGACCATCTACTATCACCTTCTCGACCGATTGGCGCGGGCCTACCGCGACCGCGGTGACATGTTCAAGGTTGACTTTTACAGCCGCCAGATGAAGGCGCTGGTTAGTGGGTAATCGTGCCGGAGACCAGGACGCATGAGGGCTGGATGGATGCTGCGAACTTCACCGATTCTCGCTTCCGTAGCGCTTCTCCTAACGATCGCGTTGGTGGTGGCGAGCCTGCTGGCGCGCGGAGGCGCGCCTCCGGCCTCGCCGCAGGAATGGCAAGCCACCGGTCTGACCGCACCACCAGGCGATTTCAACATTGACTTCCGCCTGGAAGGCGACACCCAGGGCACGGTGCGGCTTATCCTCGGCCTGCGCGGCGAGGAAACGGCGCAGTCCTACGTATTCGCAGAGTTCCGGGCGCCGGCCCATGTGCTTCTCGGCGAGGTCAGGGGTGGCCGGGAGCACGTGATCGCCGCGGGCAAAGCGGAGGGCAGCCTCCTGGGAAAAGCGCTCACGCTCCGGCGGCGTGGCGAGCGTGTGGACGTCATTGGTGAGGGGGCGATGCTCCTCGGCGCCTACCTTCCCGCGCCGGCAGATGGCCGGATTGCCCTGGCCGCGCGCGGCGGTCTGAGAGTCGCCGCTCCGCGCGTGCAGCCCATTGAGCCGGTCTATTTTGCCGACGACTTCATGCGCGTGCCAGAAGAAAAAAGTGAGTGGCAGATCATCGCCGGCGAGTGGCAGGTCAGTGGCAAGCCCAACCCGCTGCGCAGCGCCAATCCTTTCAACTATTTCGGGCGGGGAGCCCCACGTGCCGCGGCCGTAATCGGCCGAACTTTCTGGAGCGACTACCGCTTCGCTGTCGCCTGCGGCACAGGGGACGCCGATGCCGTCGGCATCTACTTCTGTTACCGCGACGAGGAAAACTACCACCTCTTTCGCTGGGCGCGGCGTGGCCGCCCCGACGCCGCCCTGGAGTGGATTGAATGCCGTCACGGTGAGCGCCGTGTTCTTGCCCGCCAAGCGGGCGGCTTCCTGCCCGACCAGTGGTACACCCTCTGGGCAGAAGTCCGCGATGGCGCCGGCCGCGTCGGCATTGACGACATCACCTCATTTGACCTGACCATGTGGGACGTCCCCTCCACCTTGACACAGGGGAAGGTGGGCCTCCACGTTGAGGGCGAAAAGGGGGCGGAGTTTGATGACGTCCTGGTCCGGCCCACCCGCAATGTTTACGACGGTCTGAGCCACTCCTACCACTCGCAATGGCTGCCGGTGCAGGGGATGGGAACCTTCCTTCCCGGCCCGCCGCACGGACAAAAGGTCCCGTGGATTTGCCGGCTCCGGGACGCCACAATCCTGTTGCGCGGATTCAGCAGCCGCGATTACCGTGTGCACGCGGAGGTAGCGGTGCGGAGCGGCATGGCCGGCCTCGTGTTCTGCCACCGCGACGCTGGCAACTATCTTGCCCTTGAGGTAGAGTGGCCCCGCGTGCGCCTAGTACGTGTCGCCGAGGGGAAGCGGGAGATCCTCGCAACAGGCGAGGGTGACAGCACGAGCGACGATGCGCTGCTCAACCTCACCGCCAGCGTGCGTGGCGGGCGTGTGGAAGCCGCTTGCGGCCGGATGCCACCTCTGCGCGCTGCCGACCCCGCCTACACGGGGGGGCGCGTCGGGCTGCTCGCCGCCGGGCAGGGGCCGGCAGATTTCCTGCGCTTTGTTGCCGAAACCCTTGAGCCACTGCCGCTCCTGGCGAGCACCCAGGAGACTTTCGCCCACGAGAAAACCATGACTATCTGGGCGGGAGCACTGAGCGACTGGTCCTTTCGCCCACTGTGGGCGCCTTCGGGCACGCGCGAACACACCTGGTGGCACCGTGCCGACTTCCGCGGCGATCTGCGCCTGGAACTGAAGTTGCCCGCCCTCCTCAAGGCCAGCCGCAATCTGGCGCTTTATGCGGCGGCGGCTGAAGACAACCCCAGGGAAGGATACGCCCTCAGACTGGAGATGCCGGACGCCGCAGGCTCGGCCAGTGGCCGACTGAGCCTCTGGCGCCGGGCCGAAATGATTGCCGAGCAGAGTGTGCGCGCGGACGTCGCCCACCAGACCCTGGCGCTGCGGCGGCTTCAAGACGGCATCTTTGGTGAACTGGACGGGGAGGTCATCCTGCGCTACCGCGATGACGCGCCCCTGAAAGGCACGCACCTCGGGTGGGGCCTCCTGAAAACTACCGCCGACGCTGGCAAGGATCAGCCTGAGAAGCCCGAGGTGGCAGAAGCGCCGCAGATCCCTATCATCGCCACTGACAACGTCCGCAACTACACCTTCGCCGAAGCGCCGGTGGATTGGCGCGTCGCCGCCGGTACCTGGGAGGTAACCAGCCGCTGGGAATGCGACCCACGCTGGTCGTTCTTCAGCGGCAGAGGCGAGCGGCTGGCCGCTATCTGGAACAAACGCTCCCTGCATGGTGACGTCACCCTCGACTTCTACGTCGGTCCGAAAATGGAAAGCGCCCGCGGCAAGAAGTACGAGTACGTCAGCGATATGAACGTCGTCCTCTGCGGCGATGGCCAGCACCTGACTTCCGGGTACAGTTTCATTTTCGGCGGCAAGAACAACACGGTTACGCGCATCTGTCGCCAGGGCCTAGTGGTAGCAGAGACCCCTAATGTGCGCATTGAGGCGAGCGGCGGGATTCACCGGCGCTGGTATCACATCCGCGCTGAGAAGCGCGGCGGGCGTGTGAGTTTGTGGATTGACGGCCAAGAAGTGCTGCGCTATGATGACCCGCGGCCGCTCGGCGATGGCCAGGCGGCCATCTGGACATACAACAACGCCATCATGGTCGCGCGGGTGAGCTTGGCCGCGGAGGCCATCGGGACACGGGAATCGCCCCTCGTCGCCGCGCCTGAAGTGTGTAAGTCCGTGTACGAGCCGTAGCCGCGACAGGCGCCGGGCGCACTGGAGGCGCGCAAGGTCAACTGGCGAATCCATGAACTGCCTGATTACGGGCGGCGCAGGCTTCATCGGCTCCCATCTGGCGGAGGCGCTGCTTGCCGAAGGCCATAATATTTGCGTCATTGATGACCTCAGCACCGGCCGCGAGGCAAATATCGCTCACCTGCGGGGGCACCGGCGTTTCCGCTTCGTGCGCGGGACGGTGTGCGACCCCCAAGTCCTTGCCCCGCTCGTCGCCGCCGCGGACGAAATCTATCATCTCGCCGCTGTCGTTGGTGTCCGACTGGTAGTGGAGCACCCCATCCACACTATCCGAACCAACGTAGAAGGAACCGAGGTCGTCCTCCGCCTCGCGGCCCCCAGCCGCAAGCGTATCATCATCACCTCCACCAGCGAGGTTTATGGCAAGGGCATCAACGGCAAACTGCGCGAGGATGACGACATGCTTCTTGGCCCCACGACCCACGCCCGCTGGTGCTACGCTTGTTCCAAGGCCCTTGACGAGTTTCTGGCGCTTGCCTACTGGCGGGAACACCACCTGCCAGTAACCATCGCACGCCTCTTCAACACCGTCGGCCCCCGCCAAGTAGGCACCTACGGCATGGTCCTGCCGCGCTTTGTGCAGCAGGCGCTGGCCGGCGGGCCCATCACCGTTTACGACGATGGCCAGATGGTCCGCTGCTTCGCCCACGTCAGCGACGTCGTCCGCGCCCTGGTGCAGTTGAACCGACATCCGCAGTCACTCGGACAGGTCTTCAACGTCGGCAGCGAAGAACCGGTAACCATACTGGAACTTGCCGAGCGTGTCCGCGCCTGCGTCGGCAATCGCGCCCGCATTGAACATATCCCGTACGAAAAAGCCTATGAGGCCGGCTTCGAGGACATCCGCCACCGCGTGCCGGACACTACCAAACTCCGCAATCTCACCGGCTTCCGGCCAGAATATGACCTGAACCGAATCATTGAAAGCGTCGTGACCTACTACCGCCACCAGAGCAGCGCGGCGACCCTGCCCGTCGCTGGGGTGGCGGAGCGGCCTAGGAGGCGGCCATCCGTACGTAAGCCTGCCCACACGAAGCGACACTCCCGGCGAGGTGCAAAGCCATGATTGAAGGCGTCAAAATCAAAATCCTCAAGCCTATTCCCGACGAACGCGGGAGGGTGATGGAGTTGCTTCGCTGTGACGACCCCTTCTTTGAAAGGTTCGGCCAGGTATATATCACCACCGTCTATCCGGGCGTCATAAAGGCCTGGCATTACCACAGAAAACAGGCCGACAACCTTGCCTGTGTCCACGGCATGATAAAACTCGCCCTCTATGACGACCGCCCGGATTCGCCGACGCGCGGTCAACTCGTGGAGGAGTTTCTCGGCGTCCACCGGCCACTCCTCGTTCACATTCCTCCGCTCCTCTACCACGGTTTCAAAGGTATCAGCACCGAAGAGGCCATTCTCGTCAACTGCCCGACGCTCCCTTATGACCCGCAGCAGCCGGACGAATACCGCCTTGACCCACACACGGCGACGATTCCCTACGACTGGGCACGGAAGGACCGCTGAGGCACAAGCCCGCCCGGCAGGAGAAAACCAGTGCGTATCCATCGCCAGAAAGAGCACGGCCTGCCACCAGAGAAGGTGGACGAGGTGCTCGCCACACGGGTGGCGGAACTCCTGGCGAGTTGCGAATTGCGGGTCGTTCGCCGCGCGCCATCGTGGCCGAACGCATGGGTGCGCGCGGGGAGGTAACCTGGGACGAAAAGTGCATTACCGTTGAGGTAGAATTGCCCTTCCTCTTGGGCTTCTTCGGGCAGCGCCTTGCCGCGAGGATTGACTCAGAACTGGAAAAGGTAACGGCCCCAACGCCACAAGGAAAAGATTGACATGGCCAAAATCACGTTCATGGGGGCGGGCAGCACCGTCTTCGCCAAGAGCGTCATCGGCGACGCAATGCTGACCCCCGCACTGCATGATGCCCACATCGCGCTCTACGACATCGACGCAACGCGCCTGGCCGAATCCACACTGATGTTGAAGACGCTCAACGCGAACATCAACCAGAATCGCGCCCACATCACCGCCCACCTGGGGGTGGAGCAGCGCCGCGCCGCGCTGGAGGGTGCTGACTATGTCATTAACGCCATTCAGGTCGGCGGCTATGAACCGAGCACCGTCATAGACTTTGAGGTGCCGAAGAAGTACGGCCTGCGCCAGACCATCGGCGACACCCTAGGCATCGGCGGCATCTTTCGCGCCCTGCGCACGATCCCCGTCATGCTTGACTTTGCCCGCGACATGGAGGCAGTCTGCCCCTCAGCTTGGCTCTTGAACTACACCAACCCGATGGCCATGGTTACCGGCGCGTTGCTGCGCGCCACAGGCGTGCGCGCTGTCGGCCTATGCCACTCGGTCCAGGGCTGCGCCGAGAGCCTCCTCCGCCGGTTGGGCATGCTTGCCGAGGTGAAGGCGCTCCGCTGGAAAATCGCCGGCATCAACCATCAGGCCTGGCTACTGGAAATCTACGATGGCGACCGCGACCTCTACCCGGAAATCCGACGCCGCGCCGCCGAGATGAACGCCGCCGCCCGCCGCCCGGGTGCCCCCAAGCACGGCGACATGGTGCGCTTTGAGGTCATGCGCCACTTCGGCTACTATGTGACCGAATCCTCCGAACATACCGCCGAATACATGCCGTACTGGATCAAGAGCCGGTTTCCCGAACTCATTGAAGAGTTCAACATCCCGCTGGATGAATATCCCCGCCGCTGCATCGCGCAAATAGAGGGATGGCGCCGTCTGCGCGACGAACTGGTGCGCAACCCCACCCTCACCCACACCCGCACCCGCGAATATGCCTCCTACATCATGGAGGCCATGGAGACAGATGTCCCCTTCCGGATGCACGGCAACGTCCTCAACACCGACCTCATCACTAATCTGCCGCGGCAGGCAGTGGTTGAAGTGCCCTGTCTTGTGGACCGCAACGGCGTCCAGGGCTGCCATGTCGGTGACCTGCCCGAAGTCTGCGCCGCCATCAACCGCACGAACATCAACGTGCAACTCCTGACCATTGAAGCCGCCTTGACCCGGCGCAAAGACCTCATCTACCAGGCGGCGATGCTAGACCCGCACACCGGCAGCGAATTGACCCTTGACCAGATTCGCGCGCTGTGCGACGACCTCATTGCCGCGCACGGTGATATGCTCCCGAAATACCACTAGCACATTCGGGCACCAACCGCGGAAAGGAGCAGAGCATGGGTGAAGTCAAGCCGGAGCCGCAAGAAATGTCCGGGGAGGAACAGGGACGCGAGTCCTGTCCCGCAGGTAGCGTGTGCGCCGGGAAAATCGTGCTCTACCTGGCCCTCGGGGCACTGGGAACAGCGTTGCTGCTCTGGTCGCGCAGCGGCTATCGCCAGTTCCTGGAGGCCTCTCTGTCGCCCGCAGCGGTCGCGGTCCTCCCGTATCTTCTCATCCCCCTGTGGCTCCTCTGCATCCTGGCGATTGTGATGGAGGTGCGGCGGGGACGGAGTAAACCGCAGGACATGGCAAGACAAAGGAGGGGCGACACAACTCAGGGTAGCGGCGGAACCGAAGCCACATGATTCGCGCCGCCCCAGAGGGGTGTCTCCGTTGAACTGCTGGCTTCAGCCAGCCTGGCGCAGTCGGCGCTCGCGGCGACGAGCGGCGATTTCTTCCGCCAGCGCCGCGGGCAGCGACTGGTAGTGGTCAAACTGCATGGTGAAGGTGGCGCGCCCCTGCGTCAGCGTGCGCAGTTGCGTCGCATACCCGAACATCCGCGCTAGCGGCACCAGAGCCTCAATTTCGCAGAGTTGCTCCTTGCGCCCCACGCCCGTGATGCGCCCCCGCCGGCCGCAGAGATCGCTATTCACCGCCCCCGCAAACTCTGCAGGCGTAACGATGTGAACGCTCATCACCGGCTCCAGGAGCAGTGAGCCGGCGCGCCGCGCCGCCTCGCGGAAGGCCTGCGCCGCGCAGGTGCGGAAAGCGAGGTCTGACGAATCTACCTCGTGGTGTGAGCCATCATAGAGCACGGCGCGCACGTCCACCACCGGATACGCCGCAAATGCGCCCTGCTCCAAGGCATCGCGGATACCGCGCTCTACCGCCGGGATATATTCGTGCGGGATGCGTCCGCCGACGACCTCGCTGACAAACTCAAATCCCGTGCCGCGCGCCAGCGGCTCCAGGCGCAGGCAGATATGCGCATACTGCCCCCGACCGCCAGTCTGCTTGACAAACTTGTGCTCAATCTCTACCGCGCGGGCAATCGTTTCACGGTAGGCCACCTCCGGCGCACCCACACGCGCCCCCACACCGAACTCCCGCCGCAGCCGGTCCACAATAATGTCCAAGTGCAGCTCGCCCATCCCGCTGATGATCGTCTCCTCGGTCTCCGGGTTGTAAGTGACGGTGAAGGTCGGATCTTCCTCGGCGAGACGCGCCAGGCCGTGCCCCAGGCGGTCGCGGTCGGCGCTGGATTCCGGCGCGATGCTCACCGACATCACAGGTGCGGGGAACTCAATAGGCGCCAGCACCAGCGGGTGCGACTCGTCGCAGAGCGTGTCGCCCGTGCCAGTGTCGTCCAGCCCGACGGCGACGCCGATGTCGCCGCAGTAGATAGCCTCACGGCTGTGTTGCCGGTTGGCGTGCATCTCAATGAGACGGCCGATGCGCTCGCGCTTCCGGCGGGTGGCGTTGAGGACGTAGGTGCCGGCGCGCATGACGCCGGAGTAGACACGGAAATATACCAGTTTCCCCTGGTGGCGGTCGGCCACCACCTTGAACGCCAGCGCGGCCAGCGGCTGCTCGTCGCCGGGGATGCAGGTGAGCGCCTCACCCTGCGGGGAAATCGCGCCGACCGCCGGCAGGTCCAACGGCGATGGCAGGTAATCCACCACCGCGTCCAAGAGGGGCTGGACGCCACGGTTGCGGGCAGCCGCACCACAGAGAACGGGCACCAGTTGGCGTGTCAGGGTCGCGCGCCGCAGCCCGGCGCGCAGTTCCGCCGCGGTAATGGACTCATTGGCGACGAACTTCGCCATTAACTCCTCATCGGCCTCCGCCGCCTTTTCCAGAAGGTGATGCCGCCAGGAGGTCACTTCGTTGCGCAGCGCCTCCGGAATCGGCTGCGCTTCGCGCCTCCCGTTCCCCTCACTCTCCGAGAAGTAATACGCGCGCTCCTCCATCAGGTCCACCACTCCCAGGAAGGCGTCTCCCTCGCCGATGGGAATTACCACCGGCACAGCATTCGCCCCCAGGTCGCGCTCAATCTCGGCGACCGCCGCGAAAAAGTTCGCGCCCACGCGATCCATCTTGTTGACGAACGCAATGACCGGGACGCCGTACTTCTCCGCCTGCCGCCACACCGTCCGCGACTGCGGCTGCACGCCGCCGACCGCGCAGAAAAGTGCCACGGCCCCATCAAGCACGCGCAGCGAACGCTCCACCTCCACGGTGAAATCCACGTGGCCGGGCGTATCAATCAGGTTGATGCGGTGCTCACGCCAGGCGATGCTGGTCGCCGCGGCGGTGATGGTGATCCCGCGTTCCCGCTCCTGCGGCATCCAGTCCATGGTGGCCTTGCCTTCATCCACCTCGCCGATGCGGTGGGTCTTGCCGGCATAGAACAAGATGCGTTCGGAAAGGGTAGTCTTGCCGGCATCAATGTGCGCCATAATGCCGATATTGCGCACGCGGTGCAGTGGTACCTCTCGCGCCATGCGATAGACCCGGTCTTCCCAGTGCAATGGACGCAGAATCCCTCGCTCACTGAAGCCTTCGGGAAAACGCGGCAGGCGGGTGCGTCCTCAAACCATACTTAATGATAACAGATTTCCCGGCCAGAGTAAAGTATGAAACGCCGGGGTGGCTGTCGATGCAGTTTCCAGTGTCCGGGAAGGCGAAATCCGTCGTCTCTGTATGCAGGCCCGCGTATGCCAGCCGTGCAATCCCGGGGGAAGGCGGGGAAAGCCGCCTACGTGGCCCCGGTCTTGTCACGTATCAGGGCGGCATACTCGGCGCGGTCAACGGGGAGGGTGACGGGCCTGCCGCGCGCGCTGGAAAGGATGATGCCATTGGCCAGTTCCAGCGATTTCAGCGCCTCTTCGCCCGGCACCATGGGGGGGCGGTCCTCGCGCACGGCGAGGGCGAAGTCCCTGATAGTCTCGCGGTGACCGTATCGCCCCTCGGCCTTGATGTCCTTCCAGGTGACCTCCAACTTGCCGCCAAAGTTGTCGGTGGAGCGGGCGATATACTCGTCCAGTGGCGTGGCGGGAATGGCAACACGGACGCCGTCGCGGATGACCAGTTTGCCGCGCGTACAGGCGACCTCAATCTCCGTGGTGCTCGGCGCCTCCGTGGTGTTGACGTGGAGGATGCCGTGCGCGCCATTGGGGAACTCCAGGAGCGCGCTCGCTGTGTCCTCGGTCTCAATGCGGTGCAGGCGAGTGGCAGTGAGGCCGGTGACACGCACTGGCAGGCCGACGAGCCAGACGAAGAGGTCAAGGGGGTGGGGGGCTTGGTTGAGGAGGACGCCGCCCTGTTCGCCTTTCCAGGTGCCGCGCCACTTGGTGCCGCGGTCGTAGTACGCCTGGGTGCGGAAGGAGGGGGCAATAAGGCTGGCGCGCAGGAGATCGCCCAGTTCGCCACTCTGCATCATCCGTGCAGCCGCCTGGTGCTCGGGTTTGGTGCGCTCCTGAAAGACGACGCCGAGCTTGCAGCCGGTCTCCCTGGCGGTGGCAATCATCTCGTCGGCGTCATAGACCGTGCCCGCGATAGGCTTTTCGCAGAGGACGTGCTTCCTGTGGCGAAGCGCGTCCACGACTATCTGCTTGTGGAGCGGGTGAGGCGTGACGACGCAGATGGCCTCAATGTCCCGGCGGTGGATGAGTTCGTGGTAGTCCTCGTAGCAGTCAAGGCCGTGTTTGGCCTTGAAGTTGTCACGGGCGACGGGGTTGATGTCGGCCCCGGCCACCAGTTCGGTCTCCTCCATCTCAATAATGGCGTTGACGTGGGAAGCGCCCATGCCGCCCACACCCACGACCCCGAAACGCACCGGTTTCATTGTATCCTCCCGTGGAAATAACGCAAGGCAGGAACGCCGAGCGCGACGATGGGATCTATTCTTACCATATTGGCATGCGAATCGCAACCTCCTGGACGAAGAACTGCCGCAGATGCTGCCGAAGTGGTGCCGCGCTTGACCATGTGCTGCGCCTCTGGCATAGTGACCGACGGTCTCTGTCAAGCGTGTGCAGGGCGCAAGGTGTGACGCGGCCGGACAGCATAGTCCGCCACTCGCGCACGACATGCGCACGAGCAGGCGCATCCGGCTGATGGAGCACAACGAAGAATTGATCCCCGCGGCACCCATGGGTGGCAGGGAACGGAGTAGCCCCTGGCTGCAGGTGGGGATATCTGCGCTCTTGGCGGTGGCCACGTTCTTTACCTTCCTGCCGACCCTGAGAAACGGTTTCGTCACCTGGGACGACCCCATTATCCTCCTCGTCAACCGCAACTATCGCGCCATTCGCTGGGAAAACCTGCGCTGGATGTTCACCACGCTTTACGCCAACCAGTATCACCCGCTCACCTGGCTCTCGTATGCGCTGGACTATCAGTTGTGGGGCATTGATTGGCCGCAGGGCTATCACCTGACGAGCCTGTGCCTCCACATCCTGAACGCGGTCGTTTTCTTCTTCCTAGCGCGCGAACTCCTGGTGCTGGCGCATCGCCCCCAGACGAACAACGTTGCTGGAGGGTCTGGAGGGCATGCCGGCGCGGTGGCGGCGCACGAGAAGCACTTGGCGGTGGGCGCGGCAGTGGCGGCTCTTTTCTTCGCCCTGCATCCGCTGCGGGTGGAGACGGTGGCATGGGCGACGGAGCGGCGCGGCGTGCTGTGTGCAACCTTGTACCTTCTGGCCCTCCTCACCTACATGAAGAGCAGAGCGCCGGCGGATGTCACACCGGGGGGCAGCCCGGACAAGACCAGCGCCTGGTATCTGTCCTCGGTAGCGTTCGCGGCGGCGGCGCTCCTCTCCAAGTCAATGGCCGTGAGCATTCCCTTTGTGCTCCTCATCCTGGACGTTTATCCGTTGCAGCGCCTAGGGGGTGCGGCAGGCTGGTTCGGCCCGGCGGCGAGGCGGGTATGGGCCGAAAAAGCACCCTTCTTCCTGATTGCACTGGCGGGCACCATCATTGCGCCCGTGGCCCAGGGCGAGGTCATCGCGCCCCTGAGAGAACGGGGCATCATGGCGCGGCTAGCGAACATGGCCTACGCCGCTATCCTCTACCTGCGGCAGACGCTCTTCCCGCTCCACCTCTCGCCGTTCTACCGCTATCGGCAGGACCTGACACCCTTCGCGCTATCTTACGTCCTGAGTGGCATGGAAGTAGTCGCAATCTCGGCCCTCACGTGGGCGATGCGCCCGCGCTGGCCGGCAGGTCTGGCGGCGTGGCTGGCGTATGCGGTGATGGTAGCACCGGTGATAGGCATCCTGCCCCTCGGGCACCACGTGGCGGCGGACAGGTACACGTATCTGCCCTGTCTGCCGTGGGCGTTGCTTGCGGGCGTAGTGGCCTTAAGGCTGCTCCGTCCGGTGCGGACACGGCCTCTCGCTCTTGGCGGGATAGTGGTTATCCTGGCCGCGTTCGCCGTACTCACTTGGCGGCAGACGAGCGTCTGGCGCGATGGTCTGTCCCTCTGGCGCCAAGTACTGGTCACCGACCCCGCCGCATCACAGGGACACAATGGCTACGGCGCTTCAATCCACGAGCGTGGCCGCCACCGCGCCGCGATCGCTCACCTGCTGCGGGCCGCCGAACTGGACCCGGAATGGGCGGATGTCCACTTCAACCTCGGCAATGTCGCCAGCGAACTGGGAAATTTGTCCGAGGCCGCCGACCACTATCGCCGCGCAACCGCCCTCGCCCCTGACTACGCCGCGGCGCACAACAACCTTGGCTTGGTGCTTGAACGCCTGGGCAGGCGGCGGGAGGCGGAGGAATGCTACCGCAAGGTCCTAGCACTGGAGCCGGACGCCGCCGACGCCCGTGCCAACTACGCCGCGCTCCTGGGGCGCGAGGAGCGCTGGCGCGAGGCCGACCAGATATTGCGTGAGGGTCTGGCGCGGACGCCCCACGACGTCCTCCTGATGGCCCGTCTGGCAGAGTTGCGGGCCGCCTGTCCCGAGGCGGAGCTCCGCGATGGCGCTGAGGCCGTGCGCTTGGCAGAAGCGACGACGAGGGCACAGCGCGGCGGGGATGATGCCGCTGCGCTGGACCTTCTGGCCGCGGCGTATGCCGAGGCGGGACAGTTTGAGCGCGCGGTGGCGACCGCCGAGGCGGCCCTGGCGGCTGCACGTGCGACGAACAATCATCGCTTGGCTGCAAGCATCGCTGCACGGCTAGAGGGATATCGCGCACGTCGCCCGTTTCGCGGCCAGTGGCAGTGATAATAATGCCGGTCCTGGCGAATGGCCAGACAAATCCCACCCCTTGGGGCAGACCACTATCAATTACACAACATGATGCGCTGGTTCTCATTGACCGGTCGTCCCCTGTAGTGGTAAAATATTTATACAAATATTGCGGTTCTCCAAGTGGTTCCTGCCACGATGCCGAAGAAGACCAAGCCTTGCCGCGCCCACTCCAAGATGGCGAAAACGACGGCTCGGGCAACTGGTCGCCCCGATAGAGGCCCAAGCCCAAATGCCGTTCCGAGCAGCGCCGCGACTGCCACTCCGGCCTCTTCAGACGCCAGGGATGAGCACCTTGCCATCGCCCGGGAGATGGCGAAGCGCCAGCGGGAGATATCAGTTTCAGAGTTTTTCACGCGCAACCGCCACCTTCTGGGCTTTGACAACCCGCGCAAGGCGCTGCTGACGACCATCAAGGAGGCCGTTGACAATTCGCTGGACGCCTGCGAGGAGGCTGGCATTTTGCCGGAGGTGCAGGTGGAGGTCGTGCCCTCCGATGGGCACGAGGACCGGTTCCGGGTCATTGTAGAGGATAACGGGCCGGGCATAGTGCGCGAGCAGGTCCCGAAAGTCTTCGCGAAGTTGCTCTACGGCTCCAAGTTCCACCGTCTGAAGATGTCCCGCGGCCAGCAGGGCATCGGCATCTCCGCGGCGTGCATGTACGGACAACTGACCACCGGCCAACCGACGCGCATCCTGTCACGCGTCAGCCCGAAGCGGCCAGCCTACTACTGCGAGTTGCAGATTGACACCCGCACCAACGAGCCGCGAGTCCTCCGGGAGGCAAAGGTGGACTGGGAACAGCCTCACGGGACGCGCGTGGAAATTGAACTGGAGGGCAAGTATCAGAAGGGCCGCCAGTCAGTGGACGATTACCTTGAGCAGACCGCGATCGCCAATCCCCATGTGACCATCCGCTACCGCCTGCCCGAGCAGGAGGGGGTGGTACTGGCGCGTGCGAGCGCGCAGTTGCCAGCCGAGCCGCGCGAGATCCGGCCGCATCCGTACGGTGTGGAGATCGGCACCCTGATGAAGATGCTGCAGTCCACGCGGGCGCGCACGCTGCACGGATTCCTGGTCCAAGATTTCTCCCGCGTAAGTCCGCGCAACGCCAGCGACATCTGCACCGCGGCCGGCCTCAGCCCGCGCGCACGGCCATCGCGCATCGCTCAGCGCGAGGTGGAGGGGCTCTACCGCGCCATCCAGGCAACCAAGTTGCGCCGCCCGCCCACCGACTGCATCGTGCCCATCGGCCAGGAACAGATGCTCAAGGGCCTGCGCAAGGGCGTGCGGGCCGATTTCTATGAGTGCGTAACGCGCCCGCCAGAGGTCTACCGCGGCAACCCGTTTGTCGTGGAGGCCGGCATCGCCTATGGCGGCGACCTGCCCCCCGAAGGGCCGTGCCGGCTCTTGCGCTTCGCCAACCGCGTCCCGCTCCAGTATCAGCAGGGCGCGTGCGCCATGACCGAGGCGGTTACCGAAACCAACTGGCGCGCTTACGGCCTGCAGCAGCCGAGTGGCGGCTTACCGGAAGGGCCGCTGGTTATCATGGTGCACCTCGCGTCGGTGTGGGTGCCTTTCACCTCGGAGAGCAAGGAGGCCATCGCCCACTATCCGGAAATCATCAAGGAAATCAAACTCGCCCTCCAGGAGTGCGGCCGCAAGCTGGCCCTCTTCCTCGGCCGCTGCCGCCGCGCGGCTGAGGCTCAGCGCAAGCGGGAATACATAGAGCGCTACATCCCGCACATTGGCATCGCCTTGCGCGAGATTCTGGCCCTAAGCGAGAAGGAAGAGCGACAGGTGGTGACGCGCCTGCAGGACATTCTGGAAAGGAGCCGCAAAAAATGAGCACGCCGCGTGCCAAGATTGAACAGACCGCCCGCGAAATCCACGCGAAGATCCTCCGCGGGCAGAAGCCGAGCGTGCGCATCCCACTGCGTGCCCTCAGCAATGTCCGCTACCGCGCGCGAGAGGGTTACTTTGAACTCAAGGGCGACGACAAGGAGCGCACCCTGACCTACAACACTGTCAAGACCTTTGCTCAGATGCTGCGGATGATGGCCCAGGCCAAGGAACTGGTGGTCCGCCGCGATATCGCCACCAAGCGCGAGATGTATTACATCAGCAAAAACTGGGGCGAGTGCCGCTTCAATGAGCAGGCCGAGTCGGACACGGTCATGGACGACCTTGAGGCCATGTTCAAACTCCACCGTGAGCAACTGGGCTTCGTGCCCGAGGAGAAGGGCGGCTCGGTGGCCGGACGCCTGATAGTCATTGACCGCGACCCGGCGACCAGCAAGCCCATTCGCATTGACTGCACTAAGTTCGGCTCGGGCGCCTACTCTGTGCCGGTGTCAGTGGAGGAACTCAAGTTCGAGACCTGTGCGCGCTTTATCCTCGCCATTGAATGCGCCGGCATGTTTCAGCGCCTCGTCAACTACAACTTTGCCCGCGACGCCAACTGCATCCTCATCTCCATGGGCGGCGTGCCCACCCGTGCCTGCCGGCGCTTCATCCGCCGCCTCAGCGAGTCGGCTAACATCCCCGTCTATGCCTTTGTGGACTGCGATCCCTACGGCATCTGCAACATCTATCGCACGCTGAAGGTCGGCAGCGGCAATGCCGCCCATGTCAACGAGTTCTTCTGCGTCCCCAACGCCACCTACCTGGGCGTCACCCCCAAGGACATCAAGGACTACGACCTGCCCACCCATCCGCTCAAGCCTGAGGACATCAAGCGCGCCGAAGATGCCCTCAAGAACGATCCCTTCATTCAACATCACAAGGCCTGGCAGGAAGCGCTCCAGTTGCTCCTCCACATGGGCGTTCGTGCCGAGCAGCAGGCACTCGCCGCCCATGGGCTGGATCACGTAGTCAGGAAATACCTCCCCGACAAACTCAAGGCCACGCACTCGTTCCTGCCCTAGGCGACCGCGGGAAATGGCCAGCACGTCTGAACCGTGAGCGGTGTCGCGCCGTTGGATGCGGTTGTCGCCATCCTTCAGCGGTGGCTGACGGAGTCAGCGCGCTCAACCTTCGTCGGGACAGGATGTTATGGCGTCGTTGACGGATCCAAAGAGTGCCTGTTAAAATAGTAAGGTTGAGTGCCCAACCACGAGGGTGTCGCAAAGGCAGGGCCGGGAGCCCGATGACGCGGGAGCCAGCGAACGCATGATGGCGAGTTCCCAATGCGTGCCTCCACCGCTCGGGGCCCGGCATCTCCGTTTGTTGGAAGCCCCCAAAACACCACGATGGGGGGCCTGTTTGCCCCACTTTTGGCACCTCGGCGTCGCGATCTGCCTGTGGCTGCTGCTCTGCCCACCTTCTGCCGCCAGTGGCGCAACCCTGACTGCCCGCGCTCTGGCCGACAAACTCGGCCTGGAGTATGCTCCCATCAGGAGTGCCCAAGACCAGATCACCGGCGCGCGCCTCAGCGGCGGCGGACACACCGTCGTGCTGGTCTGTGGCCTGCGACTGGTGGCAGCCGACGGCGAGAGCATCTGGCTTGAGCGTGAAGTGCGCCTAGAAAACGGCGAAGTGCACGTCCCCGTTGAGGCCTTGGGCAAACTGCAGCGCCTATTTGGGCAACGCCCCACCGAGACAGAGATGAGAGGAGTGGTGGTGCTGGACCCGGGCCATGGCGGCCGCGACCCAGGGGCCATTGGCCCATACTACGGCACGGAGGAAAAAGAGATCAACCTCCACGTGGCACTGCGGACGGCCGCGCTCCTGCGCGAAAGGGGAGTCCAAGTGATACTCACCCGCGACAGCGACCGCTATGTGGAACTGGACGAGCGTGCCGCCATTGCCAACCGCGCCGGAGCCGACCTCTTCGTCAGCATACATGCAAACGCCAGCGAAGACCGCGGCAACAACGGTTTCCTTGTCCTCTACCCGGCGGACGACTGGGAAGACGCGAAGCGCGGCAATGTCCGCGAGAAGGCCGAACGCACCCTGGGTCTGGTTCCCAGCCTAGAACTCAGCCTCGGCGCGCCAGGGCCGATGCCCGAGGCCGCCCGCAAGGCGCTCTTCGCCGCTGTTCTCACCGAATATTACCTGCGCAGTCGTGAAGCCGCCGAGTACATCAGTGCCGGCTTGCGGCAATGGGCGGACACGCCCCAGCAGGGGCCTCTCGCCGATTTCCGCGGCCTGCGCGTCCTGCGCGGCACCATCTGTCCCGCTGTCCTCGTGGAAGTGGAATACCTGTCCAGCCGCACAGGCGAACGCCGTCTGCGCACCAGCGCCTTCCGTGAGCGCTTGGCCCGAGGGATTGCCGCGGGTATCATTGAATACCTGACACAGCATCCGCGGGAGGCAGACCGATGAAGGCGTGGCTGCGGACCGCTGCCCTGCTCGCGTTAGCTGCCCTGACGGGCGGGTGTGTCGCATGGGGACCGCCACTCCGGATGCAGGTGAGGGACACATTCGTCGCGGATGCGCTGGAGCGGGACGCCACAGACCTGAGGAGCGCCGACCCGACCATCCGCTACTGGGCGCTCATCCGCCTGATGCAGCGTGTTGACCGGCGTGCGATCCCGCTGATCCGCCCGCTTGTGCGCCGCGAACGGGAAGATGTGCCCATTATCCGCGCCGCCGCCGTGCAGACGCTGCGCCGCCTGGGCGATACTGACAGTCTGGCGGAATTGGCACTTATTTCCGACGACCCCGACCCATTCGTCCGCCGCGAAATCCTGAAGACGTTTGGCACACGGCCCACCGACCTGGGCGTCTCGTGCCTCCTCTACGCCCTGCGCTGCGACCCGGAAGAAGATGTGCGCATTGAGGCCGCTGACTGTCTGGCGCAGGTGGGTGGGCGCGCGGCCATCCCGCGACTCATCGCGGCGCTGGACGACCGCAAGGAGCGCTCCGCCAGCGTGCGCCTGGCAGCATGGCAGGCACTCGTCCACCTGACGCAGACTGACCACGGAATGCGACCTTCCCGCTGGGAGAAATGGTGGAAAGAGCAGGAGGCTACGCCATAGTCTTTGTCCGGCTGGAGGAGCGACCCCACCCACCCCCGGCGCTTGCGTGTCCGAAGGCGAAGAGCGCTGCCAGTAGTTGCTCGGACTGGCGCAGGCGCTTATGGCGTTACGGAATCTCCCTGGGCGCGCTTATTGTCGCACTCCACCTGCTCGGCTGCCGGGCGCCGGAGCCACGTCGGCCACCCCCTGGACTGGTGCCCACCCAGCCATCGGAGCCAGCGGCACCCGCGCCCAAGCCCACGACGCCACCCCCACCTCCGCCGCCGATGAAACCGACCGTCTCCCCCGAAACCGAGAAGCCGCCTGTCCAGGTGGCAGAGTCATGGCCGCGCCAGCCACAACCGCCGCCGCGCCCTGCGCGGGAGATCGTGACCTTCGCCGGCCCCTTCACTCGCAAAGGCCACGTGCGCACGCACATCTTTGGCCAGTATAAACCCGAGGCCAGCCTCTTCCGGGGCGAACGGACAAAGCGGAGTGGCGACGACTACTACCACCAAGGCGTGGACGTCCTCGCGCCCCGCGGCACCATCGTCATCGCGCCGGCAGATGGTGTCGTGGTCAAGGCGGGCATGTGGGACCCCCGCGGCTATGGCATTGCCATCCTTGTGCGCGTGGCGGCCGGAGCCAACCCGCTTTACGTCCTCTATGCCCACCTTGACCAGGTTCTCGTGGGCGAAGGGGCGCGGGTGCGGCGTGGCCAACCCATCGCCCGCACAGGCAAGAGCGGCAACGCCGCCCGCCTGCCCCGCAGCGAAGAGCACGTACATATTGAGGTGCGCACCCAGGAAGTGGTGGGGCCGGGCCTGGCCGGGCGCCTTGACCCGCTGCCCTACTTCCCGAACATCGCGCCGCCATGAACACGCCGCATGGCGGCCGGATGCTGACCGGCCGTAGAAGGATAAAGTGCCGCGCCACCAGAGGGCGAGAAGTGACTCTCTGGCGCGGCCGGAATGCAAGGCAAGGAGGCTGGAAGTGAACTCGACAGGAATGGCGAAGGGAATGCCGTTAATTGCGGGATTGGCTGGCGTGTTGGTGCTCACGGGCATGGCTTTCGGCGGCGAGCCGGTGCGCCCCGTGCGCAGGAACCTCCAGGTCGAGGACTTCGGCACCATCCTGCGCGCGCGTACCGTTACCGGCGAAGTACTCTACCGCGAGCCGAAAAGCGGACATCTCCACTTCAACTGCTCCCTTGAAGCCTGCAACGGCCTGACCGCCGAGGACGGTGCGCTGGGCGCGGAAGCTCCCTTCCAGATCTTCGACCTCGACCTTGAAACCGGCGAAGGACACATCGTCACCGGCCGTCAGGGGCGCACCTTTGTGCCCTTCAAACACTCCAATGGCAAACTCTATTTCATGACCTCGCGCCCGCCGGCGCTCCTTGAATACGACCCAGCCACCGGCAGGGCGCGTGACCTCGGTCTCCTCCAGAAAGATAACTACTATGCCGGCGTGCAAAGCCGCATGGAAGGCCCCGATGGCCGCATCTATATGGGGATGTACGGCCTGCACCTGACTGTCTATGACCCGGCCACCGATAAGGTCGAGGACCTCGGCGACGCCAGCAACGGCAACTGCAAGAACGGATATGTCTACGAAATCGCCGTTGACGAACACTACATCCGTGGGCGATTGACGGGGTATGGGGCCACCGGCTACTGCGTCTATGACCTCAAGGCGAGAAAAAACTACTACTTCACCGACGAGGAATACGCCGCCGCGCTGAGGACCGGCATTTGGAAGCACGGTGAGGAGCAGGTCTTTATCGATAACCCGCCGAAGCGAGTCCCCTTCTCCCCCTATCGCGCCCTGGGACACGAGATGTGGCATGCCAACTCCGCTGAGATGAAGCGCCTCGGCCTGGAGATGGACCTGACCGACCTGCGTCCCACCGACTGGAATGGTGGCCTCGTCACTGTGCGCTGGCGCAGGCTGGGCGAGGAGAAATGGCGCGTCTCGCAGACAAAGGGTGCGGACCTCATCCCCAACAGCATCAAACGACTGACGGCACTGCCCGACGGTCGGCTTATCGGCATGAGCGCCTTCTACGGCCTCATCTTCACTTATGACCCGGCGACGCGCCAGGCGGCCATGCTCGGCCCGTCACCGGGCAGCGTTTACGACATGCTCGTCGTCGGCAACACCGTCTATTTCTCCGGCTACTCCGCCATGTTCGCGGTCTACGACCTGACCCGCCCCTGGACCTACTTCAAGGAGGACCAGCGGGGCAAGAATCCGAACTACCTCGTCGGCGGCGGCAAGTATAATTACTACATGGCCGCCGGCGCCGACGGCCGTATCTACATCGCCGGCCACCACGAGCGACACACCACCGGCGCGGAACTGTCCTGCTACGACCCTGCCGAACCCGGCAAACTCAAGCAATTGCTCCGCAAAGACCTGATGGAACATTCGCCCACCGACCTGGTGGCTATCAACGGTGGCAGGACGATGGTCATGGGCTACGGCCGCCAACTCGTCGTCTGCGACACTGAGCGGCCGCAAGCCGCGCGGCGGGTGGATTTGCCCGAGCCAATACCCAATGCCGGCAAACTCCTTGACGCTGGCCCCGACCACGTTGCCGGCCTGGTCCAGGTCCAACAAAAGGGCGAACCGGAGGCCACAGAACACGGTGTCCTCTACAGGATCAACGTCAAGACTGGAGAGGTGCTCTACATCAAGACCATCCCCGGGAAGGTCTTCAGCGGCCAACTCAGAATGGAGTTCAAGGGCGGCGACGCCCGCTTCGCCCAAGGGCCGGACGGCTGTGGCTGGCTCTTCATTGACAAATGGCTCGCGCGCATCAACCCGCAGGACGGAACCGTCGAAAAAATCATGGAGATGGACAAACGGGGCCGGATGTTCTTCGTGGGCGACGACCTCTACATCTACAATGGTGGACGGCAGTACTTCGGTGGCTTCGCTGGCATCCTGCGCATCCGCAATGTCTTCGAGTAGCCCGTCGCAGGCCGTGCCCCCAACGTTTCTGGCCGGCGGGAGCGCTGGTGGTGTGCTCCCGTGTGCCCGACACTCCGCGAGCCGCGAGAGGAGATGCGCGTGAAAGAGAAATGTGTCTCCGCACCCCTGTACCATTCCACTCCCATACCGTTGCGGCCGTACCGGCTCCTCTGCCTCCTGTGCCTCCTCGGCGAGGAGCGCGCCGCCGCCGAGCGCGAGGGCGAGTCCGCCCGGCCCCCCAGCGCCGTACCCCGCCCGCACAGGGAGGATTTCCTCCGCGACCTCCTCACGCAACTGCGGGCGACCCCGGACCATCCCCTGGCACTCGTCTGCAACGCCGGCGATGTCTTCGCCTACCAGGAACCGGGGACGGAGGATGACAGCCCCGAGGGGGCGGAATACAACACCAAACGCGACCTGGACATCCTGCGCGCGATGGACCTCGTGCCCGGCTGCGTCATGCCGGCCCGCGCGCTCCTCCACCGCCTCCAGCACACCATTACCACCGTCAAGGGCGTCTGCGGCTACGAGGCCTGCACCGCGGCGGCGTGGAGGGGATGCGCCCGCGCCAACACGGGCTTCTACGAGCGCGGCGTGCGCCTGCCCATGGACGAGATCCTGCCAGTGCGTTCGGACGCCGAGCGCGCGCGGGAAAAAGAGGAATCGCTCGCGGCCATGAGGCGCGCCGACACAATCACCATCCGCCCGCACCTCCTCCTCTGCGCCGTGTGCCAGTATGGCAGCGGCATTCGCCCGCCCCTGGACGCCGACAACCTGCCGGAACTCGTGGCCCTCATCCTGGAAAAGCCGCAGACACGCATCACCCTCGTCCGCGGAGCCGACTGGATGATATGTGCGCCGTGCAAGCGCCGCGTCGCCGCCCTCAACGCCTGTGTTAACGTCTGGGGCACCGGCGGCCTCTCCAACGAACTACGCGACCTCAACGTCCTCCAGCACCTCGGCCTCACCTACGGCACGACCATGCCGGCCGCTGAACTATTCCGTCTCCTCTTTGAGCGCCTGCCGACCACCGCGCCCGTCTGCGCCAAGGACAACGCCAAGCCCTCGGCCTGGTGGGACCCCTGCGGCGACCGCAAGTCCGGCAACCCGCACTACGTCATCGGCCGCCAGATGCTCCAGGCTGCCGGACTGGGGTGAGGGGCTTCACGCCTCAGTGTCCCAGGCGACTGACCGAGATGGGCCAGGACGTAACGTAGAGAAGAGTCCCGGCACCTCCATCTCCACTGCTCATCGCCCTATGAGTGGCGGCCGACCATATTGACGCCCCACCTCACGTTTGCGATACTACAAAGGTTGACGGTTGATATATGAACTAATGGAGGCTTAAGGATGGCGCCTCGGCGCGGGGATGATGACCTTGCCCATGTTCGTGCCGGGATGGGGCGCGACCTTGACACCATCCTGATCTTCAACATCCAACGCACGCATGCCTGTCTGAGCCCCTTTCTCAACGCCGGTCTGCGCCGCCAGAACCTGACAGCGGCGCAATTGAACGCTCTCCTTCTCCTGCGCCAGGCGGGGGCGCAGGGCTTGCGCATGGGCGAGATTGGCCAGCGCCTGGTGGTCACCAAGTCCAACGTGACTGGCCTCGTTGACCGCCTGGAACGGCAGGGTCTGGTGGCGCGGGCGGAACACGCTGACCGCCGCGCGACTGTTGTGCGGCTGACCGCAGCAGGCGCAACCCTGCTGCGGCGGGCGACGCCGCGCCACGCGGAATTACTGGCGGAGTTGACCGCTTGTCTCAGCGTCCGGGAAAAGCGGACGCTCATCCGCCTCCTGACGCGCCTGCGCCGGGAACTGCGTCGCCGCCGGGCAGGAGGCTGAGCAATGAACGGCGGCTGGCACACGAGCATGGGGACGGTCGGGGGCCTGACGCGCACCTACGGCCTGCATGAACACTTCACCAGGGGTGGTCTGGAAGGACCGGCCCCGCAGATTACCCGCGCTGGGCTGCGGCGCATCGCCGCCTACTTCCGCCCCTATTGGCGGCAGTGGCTGGCGATCCTAGCCTGCATTGGGGCGGTGGCGGCGCTCAATGTCCTGCCGCCCTTCTGCGCGGCGCGGATTCTCGACCGTGCCATACCCCAGGGTGACACGCGCCTGCTCGCCCTCCTCGCCGGGGCCATGGTCATCCTCGCCGTGGCCATCGGCCTCCTCGGGGTTCTGGAGCAGTCGCTCACTGCCCGCGTCGGCCAGAGCATCATGTACGACCTGCGGCGGGAACTGTTCAAGCGCCTGCAGCGAATGTCCCTGCGTTTCTATACTGCCACCCGCTCCGGGGAAATCGTCTCGCGCATCAACAACGACGTCAACGCCGTGCAGGGCGTGGCGACCGGCACGGTGGTGGCGATTGCCAGCAACCTCGCTGGCCTGGTGGCGACTTCCATTGCGCTTTTCTCCATGAACTGGCGACTCGCCCTGGTGGCAGTGATGGTGGTGCCGGCGTTCTATCTGCCGTCAAAAATTGTGGGCCGCATCCGGCGCCGCCTGGCGACCGAGACACAGGAGAGCCAGGCCTCGCTCCTCGCCTTCCTCACCGAGCGCCTGCATGTCGGCGGCGTGATTCTGAGCAACATCTTCGGCCAGCGGAGCGCGGACGAGCGTGACTTTGACGCCAAGAGCGCACGCGTGCGCGACCTCAACGTCAGGCAAGCGGTGGTCGGGCGCTGGCTGCGCATGATTCTGACGACCTTCAGCGCCGTGGGGCCGGCGTTGGTTTACTGGTATGGCGGCTACCAGGTGATTCGGCAGGAACTGACGCCCGGCCTCCTGGTGGCCTTTGCCGCACTCCTGGCGCTCCTGTATCGGCCGCTGGTACAGTTGGCCTCGGTGTATGTGGACATTCAGGCAGCCTTCGGAGTCTTTGAGCGAATCTTTGCGTATCTGGACATGGAGCTGGACGTGCAGGACAAGCCGGGGGCGCGGACGCTGCCGCGCGTGCGTGGCCACGTGGTGTTTGAGCGCGTATGTTTCACCTACCCGCGCCGGGCGCGGGCCCTAGCAGAAGAAACCGAGACAGTAGAGCCGGAGGCCAGCGAGCCGTTCGCTTTGCGCGACGTGAGTTTTGAGATCGCACCAGGCGAGCAGGTGGCGCTCGTCGGGCCGAGTGGTGCGGGCAAGACCACCGTCACCTATCTCCTGCCGCGCTTCTACGACCCCGATGCGGGCCGCATCCTCCTCGATGGCCACGACCTGCGCGACCTCGCACTGGAAGAACTGCGGCGGCACATCGGCATGGTAACGCAGGAGACTTTCCTCTTCCATGCCAGTATCCGAGAGAACCTGCTCTACGCCAAGCCGGAGGCGACGAACGACGAACTGATTGCGGCCTGCCAGGCGGCGAACATCCACGATTTCATCACCGCACTGCCCGAAGGCTACGACACCGTGGTCGGCGAGCGCGGCTTCCGCCTGTCGGGTGGCGAGAAGCAGCGCCTCTCCATTGCCCGTGCCCTCCTCAAGAACCCCGCCATACTCATCCTGGACGAGGCTACCAGTAGCCTAGACGCCACCTCGGAGCACCTGATTCAACTGGCGCTGGAGGAACTCCTGCGCAACCGCACTTCTCTTATCATCGCCCACCGCCTCTCAACCATCCTCAGTTCCGACAAGATTGTCGTGATGAACGCTGGGCGAGTAGTGGAGATCGGCACCCATGCGGAACTCCTGGAGCGGCGCGGCCTCTACGCGGCGCTCTTTGAGCAACAGTTCCGGAAGGTCCTGGATCTCAACGGCGAACGACAGGTGACACACAAATGAATCTGCCCCATGCACACATGGCGCTTCTGGTTGCTCTGCTGGCCACCGCAGGCTGCGCGGCAGCCGCGGCAAACGACGGGAGAACTCCGATGTTTCAAGAGGACACTATCACGACGTCCGCCGGTGACCTGAAAATCACCTTCGTCGGCCACGGCACGCTGATGTTCTCCTTCGCCGGCACGGCCATTCACGTTGACCCGGTCTCGCGCGAGGCTGATTACCGCCAGATGCCCAAGGCCCACGTGATCCTGATTACCCACGAACACCACGATCATTTTGACCCGGAGGCCATCGCCGCGGTCCGCACGCCGGAGACGACCATCCTCCTGACCGAGAGATGTGCGGCAGCACTGGGCAGCGGCGAGGTCATGAAGGAGGGAGACCTCCGCACCGTCGGCGGGGTGCGTTTTGCGGCTGTGCCCGCCTATAACCTCGTCCACAAGCGCCCCTCGGGCGCGCCGTTCCACCCGCGCGGGCACGGCAACGGCTATGTCATCACCTTCGGCGACAAGCGCGTCTATGTGGCTGGTGACACCGAGAACGTGCCGGAGATGAAAGGCTTGAAGAACATTGACGTGGCCTTCCTGCCAATGAACCTGCCCTACACCATGACGCCGGCCATGGTGGCCGACGCTGCGCGCGCTTTCCGGCCGAAAAATCTCTACCCCTATCACTTCGGCGACACCGACACATCCGAACTGGTCCGGCTCCTGGCCGGAGAAAAGGACATTGAGGTCCGCATCCGAAAGATGCGGTGAGCGGGCGCGTCGCTCTCCGCTACGCCAGCACCTTGCCGAAGATGACCTTGTCGTCGCCCGGCGCGTAGAAGTCGCGGAGGATGGCCTCGGCGCGATAGCCGCAGGAGAGGTAGAAGAGCCGTGTGGGCTCATACTGGCTGGTGTTGGAGGTCTCCACGTAGAGGCGCCGCCCGCCGGCCGCGCGGACGCGCTCCTCAACGGCAGCGAGGAGGCGTCGCCCGATGCCGCGCCGCTGCACAGCAGGGCTGACGACAATCCAATACAGCTGATACGAGTGAAGCGTGCAGGGGGTGAACCCATAGCAGCAATAGCCGACGGGCGCACCATTCTGCACGGCGACGATGAAGCGATACTCGCTCTTCTCGCCGAGGGTCAGAGAGTCCTCTATCAGCTCTACAGCCACCGCAACCTCATCCTCGCGGAAGAATTTGGAGGCGCGGGTCATCTGTTCCAGCGGCACACGGTCGGATGGCAGCAAACCATCCCTAAAGGCTAGTGCAACTTCGGCAGTCGTCATCAGGCTGTCCATACGCAATCTTCCAAAATCATCTCCAACATCTGTTCCTGCGTCAGGCCGGCGCGCGCCACGGCCTGGCCAAACAGGCCGTCGGGCGACAGACGCGGGTTGGCGTTTATCTCCAGGACGAAGGGCTGGCCACCCTCGCCCACGCGCATGTCCACACGCGCGTACCCGCGCAGGTGGAACGCATGCCAGCAACTCACCGCCAAGTCCTGGAGCTGTTCCAGGAGGCTACTCTCCTCGGGCGGAAAATCAAGTCGCAGATGCGTATGCTCGTATTCAAAAGATGACGGCTCCCATTTGGCGCGAAAGGTGAGGATGCGCTCCTTGCCGGGCGGATAGTCCAGAAACACGATCTCTACCGGCGGCAGGGGACGAGGCCCGGTAGGAGAGCCGAGGATGGCCACGTGGAATTCGCGGCCGTCCACGAAGTGCTCAACGAGTATGGCTTGGTCCGGGAAGCGTTCCTGCATCGCGCGCAGTTTGTCCGGCATGAACGCGGCATCGCGGACAACGTTGTCCTCGTCAATGCCGACGGAGCCATCCTCCAGGGTTGGTTTCAATATCCACGGGCTGGGCACGGCGCGCCAGTTTTCCTCCTCGCCACGGCAGACGGCCCATTCCGGTGTGGGCAGGCCCCGCGCCACCAGGAAACTGTTGGCGAGGCTCTTGTCAGTCGTGAGGGCCAGGGCAAATGACGAGGCGCCGGTGTGCGGGATGCCGAGGAGTTCCCACAGCGCTGCTGCACAGGGGTGCAACGTCGCGTCCCCGCCTACAGATTCCACAAGGTTGAAGATGCGGTCAGGTTTGAAGGCACGCAGCCGTGTCAGCGTGTCACGCACGTTGCGGTCCAAGGCAAAGGCCTTCCACCCATGGCCCGTCTTCGCCAGGAGGCCGCCGATAAACTCCACCTGCTCAAGGACATCAAGCGTAGCGGGGTCCTTTTCCTCCGGCGCCACGGCATTATGCACTACGGCGACTCGCATCAGCCATCCTCTTGCTGGCGCTGGCCTGCCTTACACGGTGCCCACCACATCTTCAAGAATCATCTCCAACATCCGCTGCGGAGATATGCCCGCCTGTGCCACGGCGGCGACAAAACCACCGTCCGGCGCAAGGCAGGGGTTGGCGTTGACTTCAAGGATGAACGGGTTGCCAGCGGCGTCCACGCGGAAATCCACACGGGCGTATCCCCGCAGGCGGAAGACGTGCCAGCAGGCGGTTGCCAGTTCGCGCAGGCGTTCAAGAAGGTCGGCATCCGCTGTAGGAAAATCAAACCGCCGCCTGGTGTGCGAGTATTCAAAGGCACCCTGGTCCCACTTGGCGCGAAAGCCGACGACGCGCTCCTTGCCGGGAGGATAGTCGCAAAAAAGCATCTCCGCCGGGGGCAACACGAGGGGACCGGTAGGGGCGCCGAGTAGGCTGATATTGAACTCACGGCCCTCAACGAAGTGCTCAATCAGAACAGCCTGATGGGGGAAGCGCTGCTGGAGCGCCTGCACCCGCGGGGCCAGCGCTTCAGGCGTGCGGACAACACTATCCTCGTCAATGCCGATAGAGGCATCTTCGCGACTTGGCTTGACAATCCAAGGGGCCGGCACCTCATCACGCAGCACCGTTTCGCCGGCACGGCAGAGGTTCCATTCAGGGGTAGGCAAGCCGCGCGCCGTCAGGAGGCTCTTGGCCATGGCCTTGTCGGTAGTGAGCGCCAGCGCCAGGGAGGAAGAGCCGGTGTGCGGGATGCCGAGGAGTTCCCACAACGCCGCGGCGCAGGGGTGCAGGGACGCACGCCCCGAAACTGACTCCACCAAGTTGAAGATGCGGTCGGGCTTGAAGGTCCGCAGGCGCCGCACTGACTCGCGCAGGTCACTTTCAAGGGCGAAGCACCGGCAGACATAGCCGGCCTCAGCAAGTGTGCGCCTGACGAATTCCGCCTGGTCCAGGACGTCCCGCAGTGAGGGGTCGTCCTCGGCCTCAGATACGGAATTATGGACGATGGCGACCTTCATGCCCGTTGTCCACACACCTGCTCGCACCGCGCCATCGCCGACTCAACTATCTCGCGGATAAGGTCGCGATAGGTGCCGCCAGCGAGGCTATAGAGGATGGGCAGGTCGGAATGCGTTGGATGCAGCCCGGCAAGTGGATTGGCCTCAAGGAACATCAGCCGCCCGGAGGCATCGGCGCGCAGGTCCACTCGCCCGGCGTCGCGACAGCCTAGAACGCGATAGCAGGCCAGGCCGAGGGCTGCGGCCTCTGCGCGCAACGGACCCGGTGCCACCAGGCGGTAATCTACACGCTCCTCGCAGTGCTCCTTGTTGATGTATGAATAGACGCCCGCCTCGGCGCCGGGACGCAGCGCAATATCAAGGACGCCCACCACGCGGGCCGCTCGCCCCGTGCCGACCACGCCGACGGTCACCTCGCGCCCCGGGAGGAAGCGCTCCACCAGTACCGGCTGATCAAAGCGTTCCAGCAACCGACAGCAGGCGCTCCGCAGCGCAGCGCGGGTGCGGACAATAGAAGCACCATCTATCCCCTTGCCGGTGCCCTCGGCGTTGGGCTTGACGAAGAGCGGGAAGGGCAGCCGAACCCGCGCGATGTCGGCGACTTCCTCCACGAGGCAGAAGTCCGCCGTCGGCAGCCCCGCATCACGCACGACACGCTTGGCCATGGCCTTGTCCAAGGCCAGCGCTGCCGTGAGTGGATCGCAGAAGGTGTAGGGAATGTCAAAGCATTCCAAGACGGCGGGCACTTGCGCCTCGCGCCCCCTGCCCCGGAGACCCTCGGCGATATTGAAGACCAGATCCCAACGCTCCCCCGCCACCAGTCGGCGGACAAGTTCAACGCAGCGGCCGACGCGAACAGTCTCATGGCCGAGGGCGCGCAGCGCGCCTTCAATTGCAGAGATGGTCGCCTCGCTGTCAAACTCGGCAGTGGCCTCCTCACTGAGGCCGAGCGCCAGGTATTCTTGGCGTAGGTCATAGGTCAGTGCTATGCGCACGCTGGCAAAGCCTTTCCTGACATCGGGCTGTTGAAGCGTATCCCCCAGGCAACACTCCGACCGCTGTGTGGGCACCGGCGGCCCCGACCACGGGATAAATCAGCGCAACGGACACGTCGTGTTACGTCAGGTCCCGGCACGCTCCCGGCGCCATGGCAGCCCGCTCCCGACGACGCCGCTGGCGCCCAATGTTTTCCGGCACGATGGCCGAGACCCTGCCATTGGCCAGACCCCAGACGCCGGGGTCACAACCCGGCCGCAGCGTGCCCGCATCCGGCTCGGGCGCGGCATAGGGCTCGGGGTAGTTTACCAGCATGCCTTCAAAATTGCGCAGCACGGTGTGCGTCGGGCTCATGGAGACGATGTAATTGGGCAGCAGCGGAATCTTGCCGCCGCCGCGCGGCGCATCCACCACAAAGGTGGGGATGGCCAGGCCGCTCAGCCGTCCGCGCAGGTACTCCATAATTTCCAGACCACGGCTGAGGGGTGTGCGAAAATGCTCTACGCCGCGCACCAGGTCGCATTGAAAGAGGTAATAAGGACGCACCCGCATGCACACCAAACCGCGGCAGAGTGCTTCAACGACCTGTGGACGGTCGTTGATGCCCCGCAGGAGCACCGACTGATTGCCCAGTGGGATGCCCGCGTCGGCGAGCCTTGCGCATGCCCTGGCCGCTTCCGGGGTCAGTTCCTGCGGATGGTTGAAATGGGTGTTGATCCACAGTGGATGATACTTGCGGAGCATGGCGGTCAGTTCGTCCGTAATGCGTTGCGGCAGCACCACTGGAACACGTGTGCCGATACGAATAATCTGCACGCTGGGCACCGCGCGGAGCGCTGCCAGGATCGTCTCTACGGCGGCGGTGGACATGGTTAGGGGATCGCCGCCGGAGACAATGACATCGGAGATTTCCGGATGCGCCCGCAGGTAGTTCAGCGCCTGTTGCAACCGGCGCAGGCCGATGGCGCTTTCGCGCGCGCCCGCGACGCGCTTGCGCGTGCAGTGGCGGCAGTAGGAAGCGCAGGTGGTCGTGACGATGAGCAGCGCCCGGTCCGGATAGCGATGCACTAGGCCGGGCACGGGCATGTCCGCATCTTCTTCCAGAGGGTCATCACTGAGCGCCGGCGAATCAACGAGTTCGCGGCCCTGCGGCACGCACATGGCGAATATGGGGTCAGTGGGATCAGGCCGTCGGATAAGCGAGGCGTAGTAAGGAGTGATCGCCATGGGGAACCGGAGCGCGGCCTGTGTGACGTCGGCACCGTCGCCCAGATCGCCCAAACAACGAACCAGCTGCCCCACCGTTCGGATGCGGTGACGCATCTGCCAGCGCCAGTCGTCCCACTGCTCGGGCGTGGCGCCAAATAACTCGCGAAACGCGTCGCTGGCAGAGAGGCCAGCAGTAGTTTCGGCGGCCTCTGGCTCCGCCAGGGCCACCGCCGACGCCGTACCCGGAGGTTCGGCGCTTTCTTCACTCAACCCAGGCGATTCGCCCGACTGCCGCGTACGAGCCACATCTGCCAACGGCGTCGTCTCCATCAGACCGGCTCCTCAGGAAGACATGCGGTCGGCGACGGAGAAACCACTTCCCCGCCCGGTGCCGCGTTCTGGTCTTGGGCCGAGTCAACGAGGTCGCGCACCGCATCCAGCATCACCTCAGCCACGCGCGTGTAAGCCACCCCCGCCTCGTCCGCTGCTGGACCAAGGGCGGTGCACGAGAGATAACCGCTTGAGATATTCGTCAACATAATCACGACTCGCCGCAGGTATGCCGGGTCCATCGGCGCACGCGCGTAACGCCGGATGATGCGCTCAAGGGTGGCGAAGTACCTATCAAAAAGTGATCTGACCTCTGGCAGTTCCGCCTCATTGAGCAGCAGGAGCGAGCGAGCAAGGACAATCAGGCGGAAGCCGCCAGGATCGCGCTCACGATAGGCCGATTCAGCCTCCACCACTTTCGCCAGCGCCGTGCGCAGGTCCGCTGCACTGTTCTCCACCTCGCGCACCTGCGCCATAAGTTCTTCGAGACACGAAGCAACAACGCTCTCAAATATGGCAACTTTTGAGGAGAAATAGATATAGAATGTGCCCTTGCCAAGGTCGGCCCGCTCGGTTATCTCCTCAATCGTGGCCCCGGCAAGCCCGCGCTCCAAAAACACGTGACGCGCTGACTCCAGAAGACGCCGGCTCGTGCGCGCCGCGCGTCGTTCTCTGCGAGTGCGGGGAGTAAGGACTTGCTCGCCAGTTGTCATGCTCAAGTTCATTGTTGACCGCAACGTCAACAGTGACCGCTTCGTCTTGGGTAACTACATGACCACTGCTGACTTCAACGTCATTTTATGCTGCCATGCTCCCGGTGTCAAGAAAAAAATGCACACGCCTTCTTAGCACGTGAGCACATAATGATGCGCTTCTATGACACTTGGCACCCATTATATTGTGTCCAGGGGCCCGTGTTGCAACGGGCCATGGGACTAAATCAGCAGGCAGCAACGGGGCCGCTTGGTGGCAGCAGGACCCTTGTACAGAATTTGCCGAACAACCATGGGAAGAGAGTCCCACGGCGAGGTATACCCGGAATAACGGCGTTCGCGTCCATTTATGTCCATCGCATCCTTCCTCCAACCTTGCTTTTCAAATGAATGAGGCAGAGTCCGCGCATTGGGCGCTGCTCAGCATTTGCCGACGATCGCGCGCCTCCGATATACTTTCTGCATCTATCTGGCCGCGAATCATCCTAAAACTGGGCTTTTTTCTCTCGCCCCTTGAGGCAGTGTGCATGAAATTAGCACGAACTGAAGACAAATTGACCCACACTGCCGTTTTATTCACCACCATTTTCGGCGCCTCGGCCATATTTCTGCTCCTCGCCATCCCCATGCTCGGCGGTCGCATCTACACTTGGGGTGACTTGAGCAACCTGCACCTCCCTTTCCGCTATTTCTACAAACAGTGCCTCGCGGCGGGGGACTCTTTTCTCTGGATGCCCGACATCTTCTGCGGCTTCTATCTCCACGGCGAGGGTCAGGCAGGGTTACTGCATCCATTACACTTGGCGCTCTACGCTGCGCTGCCGCTGGCAGTTGCGTTCAACCTTGAACTTCTCCTCGCGTATCCGGTGCTCTTTTCCGGCCTCTATTTGTTCTTGCGGCGGTGGCCAGTCTCTCGCGCGGCAGCGGTGTTCGGGGCGTTGGTCTTCGCCTTCTCCGGCTTTAACCTCATGCATTACATGCACCTGAACGTCGTGGCTGGGGTGGCACACATCCCCTGGCTTCTTCTTGCCATTGACTTGGCCATGCGTGGTCACGCGCCACGCCAGGTGCGCGCCGGACGGCTCCTGGTCGGGCTGCTGACGGCCTCGCAGTTGCTGGTGTCGCACCCGCAGTTCATCCTGTATTCGGCGATGGCAGAGATCTGGTATGTCACCCTCCTGACGTGGCGACAACGCCGATGGACAGGGCTTGCTTGGCTCGGCACAGCGAAGTTCGGCGGCATTCTTATCGGTGCTCTACAACTGCTGCCCACGCTGGAAGCTGCCGCGGCAAGTCCCACGCTCACGCCCGGCTACTCTTACTCTTTCTCGCTGCATCCGCTTAACCTCCTCCAGTTGGCCGGGCCGTATCTCTTCGGCATGAGGGACCGTTTCTTTGGCGACGGCAACAATGAGGAACTGGCCGTGTACAACGGCGCGGTTCCCCTGCTCCTCTTTGTCCTCGTGGTGTGGCGTTGGCGACGGCTGGTAACGGTGCGGCCGCTTGCGTTGGGATCGGCAGCATTGGGCATCCTGGCCGCGGTGCTTGCACTAGGCAGGTATGGCTACCTTTACCGGCTCCTCGCGCATCTGCCGCTCTTCGGTTCATTCCGCTGTCCGTGCCGCCACATTGTGCTGGTGCATCTGGCCATGGGCATTACCGCGGCGCTGGGACTGGACGATATCACCCGCGCCGCAAGGACGAGTGCAGGGCGTGGCTGGCGCCGCGACTGGCCGCTCTTGTCCGTGTCGCTTGTGAGCATCGCGATCGCAGTTGGGGCGCTGGCGCTGTGGGGCGTTGCTGGGCCGGGCGGGCGGCGGCTGGCCGCCGCGAACCTGGGGCAACCGGCGCACATCGCGGCCGGAGCGCTGTTGACGACGGCGGCCACCTTCCTGCTTGCCGCGGCGCGTCGGGGCAGCCGCCTCGCCCTGGTCGGCGCGGTCCTCTTCGCCGCGGGCGACATCGGTGTGTATGGCCTGGCCTGGGTGTGGCGTTCACCGGTCGTCCGTCTTGCCAACTTCGCGCCAGAGATGCCGCAGCCGCCCCGGCCTACCCGCAACCGGCTATTCTTCTACGACTGGTATCACAGCAATGCGCCTGTGCTGTGCGGGGTCCGCCTGGCCCACGGATACGCGAGCCTGCCGCCGCAGCGCGAGTTGCAGGAGCGGCCGGATCTTTTCATGCAGCTGGCCGGCGTGGAGTGGGCACTGCCTGCTCCGGACGCGGCCTGGCAGCACATCCCTCACCCCACGCCGCGCGCCAGGCTTGTGGCCCGGGCCCAAGTGAGCAAGGATGTCTGCCACGACGCGCATGGGCTGGAATTGGCATCTGTGGTGCTCCTCGCCGAACCAGTGGACCTGCCGCCAGGCGAGCCGGGCAACGTGCACCTCGTTTTGGACCGCCCCGGACGAATCCGCCTAGTCACAGTAGCGCCCAGTCGACAAGTGCTGGTGCTTTCGGAGAGTTACCACCAGGGCTGGCGCGCCTATGTGGACGGCAGACCGACGCGGGCCCTGCGCGCCTATGGCGATTTCCTCGCCTGCGTAGTAGAGGCCGGCAATCACGAAGTCGAGTTCCGCTTTGCGCCGCGCAGTTTGCGCCTCGGCGCGTGGCTGGCGGTTGTTGGCGCTGCGCTCCTGACGTTCGCCTGCCTCAGCCTCGGAGGTGAACCTTCTGAACGCCCAATCTCGCGCAGCGGCCAACCACCCTAGCCCCCAGCGAGCGGTGGCGTCGCCGCCCGCTGTGACCAACAGCAGCCCCTTCACCACCAGTGAGTATGCAGGCACTGCTAGGAATGGACACCAACTTGCCGGCTGCGGCGATTGACTTGCGGCGTAGGGGTGATATATTGATAATATTATGAAGGAGGCGCTGTTATTTCCCCTCACCTGGGAGGCGACTAGGCGTGGCACCGGATGGCCTGGATGCCAACACAATGTTTGATGACGGGGGCGGCCTTACCTACGATGATTTCATCCTGCTGCCCGGCCACGTGGATTTTGATGTCCAGGACGTGGTGCTTGATACTTACCTGACACGCAACATCCGCCTCAGGGCACCATTTGTCTCCTCCCCCATGGATACGGTCACCGAGTCACAGATGGCCATCTACATGGCCCTCCTCGGCGGCATCGGCTTCATCCACTACAACAACACCATAGAAGAACAGGTCAAACACGTCCGCCGGGTGAAACGTTTTGAGAACGGCTTCATCACTGACCCCATCGTCCTCAGTCCCAACCACCGCATCCGGGACGTGGACCGCATCAAGGCCGAGCATGGCTTCAGTGGCATTCCCATCACTGAGGACGGCACCCTCAACACACGCCTGGTGGGTATTGTCACGCGGCGCGACATAGACTTCGTCACCGACCGCGAGCGGCCGTTGCGTGAGGTCATGACCACCGACCTGGTCACCGCTCCCAAGGGCATCACCCTGCAACAGGCCAACGAGATCCTCGCCCGCTGCAAGAAAGGCAAACTGCCCATCGTGGATGAGGCTGGCCGCCTAGTCAGCTTGGTCTGCCGCGCCGATCTCCTGACCAACGAGGAATATCCCCTGGCCAGCAAGAGCCGTGACAAGAACCTCCTATGTGGCGCGGCCATCTCCACTCACGATGAAGATAAGGAGCGCCTTGCGGAACTCGTCAAGGCCGGTGTGGACTGCGTCGTCATTGACAGCAGCCAAGGTGATTCCATCTATCAGATAAGAATGATTGAGCACATCAAGAAGAACTATTCCCACTTGGACGTGGTGGCCGGCAACGTGGTGATGCCACGGCAGTGCCGGCGCCTGATCGCGGCCGGGGCGGATGCCCTGCGGGTGGGTATGGGCCCCGGCTCCATCTGCATCACCCAAACGATGATCGCCGTGGGCCGCGCCCAAGCCACCGCCGTCTACCATTGCGCCAAGACCGCCGCCGAGTTCGGCATCCCAGTCATCGCCGACGGCGGCATCCAGAGCGCCGGCCACATCGCCAAGGCCCTGGCCCTCGGCGCCCACACGGTCATGATGGGCTCGCTCCTGGCGGGCACCAGCGAGGCGCCAGGCGAGTATTTCTACGAGAATGGCCAGCGCCTAAAGAAGTACCGCGGCATGGCCTCGCTGGAGGCCATGGCCGCCGGCGGCGCTAAACGCTACAGCGCCGTCAAGGACACCATTCGTGTCCCCCAGGGGGTTGAGGGGGCCGTGGTGGACAAAGGCTCCCTGCGGACGTTCATCCCCTACCTGATGCAGAGCCTGCGTCACTCCCTCCACGAAGTCGGCTGCCGCAGCATTGAGGCCTTGCACCGCGCCCTCCGCGACGGCACGCTGCGCTTTGAACTGCGCTCGGTCTCGGCGCAGCGCGAAGGCGACGTCCACGGCCTCTATTCCTATCAGCGCCCCAAGACGCCGCTGTGAAGGTCGCCTTGCCGCGCGCCAGGCCGTGGGGCGTGAAAGGGGAGTAGTATGGAAGAGTTTGCAGAGCACTGGCAGCGCCTAGTCTGCGTCTTTGATGGAGATTTTGGTAATGCCTGCCATCACCTGCAGGTCTTCGGGGAGTCCCTGAGTGGGCCCGCTATCGCCGGCTGGCGTCCTCCCACGGACATCTATGAGACTCCCGACTGCATCCTCATCAAGATGGCACTCCCCGGCCTGCAGATCCCTGGTGACGCGGAAGTGACCGTGCATGGGCGGGAAGTGGTGATTCAGGGCCAGCGGGTAGATCGCAGCCGCACCAACTGCACGGCTGTGCACCACATGGAAATCAGTTACGGCCGCTTCCTGCGCCGCTTCGTCATCAACGTCCCCTTTGACGCCGAGCGCGTGTCGGCCCGTTACGAGGACGGCTTCCTCCTCGTTTCCCTGCCTAAGGCCGCCAAACTCGCCGAGAAGCGCGTGCGGTTGGCCATCCATGCTTGAGGGCGCCCATGCCACCCGAAGACGACCAGGACAATCTACCCCCGCCCGCCAGTATCACTGGCCTCCAGGAAGAGGGCCCGCCTATCCCCATTCCCGGCGAACTGCCCATACTCGTGCTCGAAAACATTGTCGCTTACCCCTACATGATGCTGCCCCTGACGCTTACCGACGAGGCCGCCATCCGCGCCATCAACGACGCAGTGGTAAAAGACCGGCTGGTGGCCGTCGTGGCGCAGGCGCCACAACCGAAGGACGCCGCCGGGCGGCCGGTGCTCCGCCCCATGGGATGCGCCATGGTCATCGTCCGCATGCTGCGCGTGCCCGACGGGAGCGTGCGCATCCTTGCCCAGGGCATCGCCCGCGTACGCATCGGCGAACTGGTGCGCACCGAGCCATATCTGGTAGCCCGCGTGGAGAAGGTGGACAGCATAGACGACGACAGCAAGGAGACGGTAGCACTGGCGCGCAGCGTTGTGGCCCAGTTTCAGAAAATGGTAGCGCTCTCGCCGCACCTGCCCGACGAACTGGGCGTGGCGGCGATGAACATCAGCGACCGCAACCGCCTCGCCGACCTCATCAGCACGACCCTCAACCTGGAGGTGGAGGAACGCCAGCGTCTCCTGGAGACGCTTTCCGTGCGCGAACGCCTCCAGCGCATCAATGAACTCATCAGCCGCGAGGTGGAACTGCTGGAACTCAGTTCCAAGATCCAGTCGCAGGTCCGCAGCGAAGTGGGCAAGACCCAGCGCGAATACTTCCTCCGCCAGCAACTCAAGGCGATTCAGGAAGAACTGGGCGAGACGGATGAGCACACCGCCGAAATCAGGGAACTGCGGCAACAGCTTGAGAAGGCGAAACTGCCGCCGGAAGCGCACGCCGAGGCCCAGCGGGAACTGGACCGCCTTGCGCGCATGCCACCGGCCGCCGCGGAGTACACCGTTGCCCGCACCTATCTGGACTGGATACTGAGCCTGCCGTGGAACGTCCAGACCCGCGATCGGCTCAACCTGCGCCGCGCCAGGGCGGTGCTTGACGAAGATCACTACAACCTGGAAAAAGTCAAACAGCGCATCCTTGAATTCCTCGCCGTCCGCCGCCTGAAGCAGGATTCCAAAGGCCCCATCCTCTGCTTCGTCGGCCCACCGGGCACGGGCAAAACCTCACTGGGGCGCTCCATTGCCCGCGCCATGGGCCGCAAGTTCGTGCGCATTTCCCTCGGTGGCGTCCACGACGAGGCCGAAATCCGCGGCCACCGCCGCACCTACGTCGGCGCCCTTCCGGGCCGGATTATCCAGGGTCTGCGCAAGGCCGGCTCGCGCAACCCCGTCTTCATGCTGGACGAGGTGGACAAACTCAGCGCTGACTTTCACGGCGACCCGGCCTCCGCACTCTTGGAGGTCCTGGACCCCGAGCAGAACAACTCCTTTACCGACCATTACCTCGATGTGCCCTTTGACCTCTCCCGCGTCATGTTCATCACCACCGCCAACGTCCTGGACACCGTGCCGCCGGCGCTGCGCGACCGCATGGAGGTCCTGGAACTGCCGGGCTACTCGCTGGAGGAGAAAATCCTCATCGCCGAGAAATACCTGATTCCGCGCCAGAAGGAGGAGAATGGCCTCGCACGCTTCAATATCGTCTTCCCCCGCGAGGTGGTGGAAACAATCGTCAATGAGTACACGCGTGAGTCGGGCCTGCGCAACCTGGAGCGCGAGATCGCCACCGTCCTCCGTAAGGTGGCCACCGAAGTCGCGAACCAGAAGCGCCCGCCGTGCAGACGCGTCCTTGCCGTTGACGAGGTGCGCCAGATGCTGGGGCCGCGGCGCTACTTTCCGGAGGTCGCCGAGCGCACCGCTGAGCCCGGCGTCGCTACCGGACTGGCCTGGACCCCCGCTGGCGGCGAAATCATGTTTGTTGAGGCCACCCGGATGCCCGGCAATAATCGCCTTATCCTCACCGGCCAACTTGGCGAGGTCATGAAGGAATCGGCCCAGGCAGCCTTATCGTATGTGCGTGCCCACGCGCGTGAATACGGTTTGGATGCGCGCCTTTTCCGTAATGCCGACCTCCACATCCACGTCCCCGCCGCCGCCATCCGCAAGGACGGCCCCTCGGCAGGCATCACCATTGCCATCGCACTTCTCTCGCTGCACACCGGCAGGAAGGTACGCCCCGATGTTGCCATGACCGGCGAAATCTCCCTGCGCGGCCAGGTGCTGCCCGTGGGCGGCATAAAGGAGAAAATCCTCGCCGCCCACCGCGCTGGCATCCGCACCGTCATCATCCCCCGCAAGAATGAAGGCGACCTCAGCGAGGTGCCTGAGCACGTTCGTTCCGCCCTTGACGTCCGCTCCGTGGAGCGGATAGACGAGGCCATCCCCATCGCCTTCGGCGGTCCGCTCGCCGACCGCGCCAGCACACGACAGAACAAATCCACCAGGCCCCGGCGCGCCCGATAGGTGTCATGTTGCTGCGGAGTGCGCTTCCCACTGCCGCGCTGCTACTGACGGCCAGCCTCACCGCCTGCCGTCCTGTGCCACCGCACCGGCCACCTGCGCCAGCCGCCTACCCCTGCGAGCCGGGAGGTCCGGCCAATGCGCCTGCAACAATCACGTTGGACGGTGAGTTGCGCGAATGGCGGCAGGCCCCGTGGATTCCCCTGGGCGCACTGGAACAGGCGCGCGCCGAACGCCCCTGGGGCGGGCGTGAGCAACTGTTCGGCTGGCTCGCGCTGCGCTGGGACGAGCGCTATCTGTATCTCGCCGCGCAAGTGCGCGATGGACAGGTGCGGGCGTATGCCAGCGCAGCAAGAGAAGACTGCGACGGGATAACCCTCCGCATCGGCGGAAAGGGCACGAGTGCAAGCCACCAGGAGTGCTTCTTCCCGGCGCGCTTCCCCCCTAGCGATGACCTCATCGTCCTCGTGCGGCGGGGGGGAAACATCTCCCTCGCCGCAGTGGCCAAGTCAGGACTCGCCGACCTCGGCATCGCCTTCGGCGCGCGCGGCCCCTATCCACGCCTCATCCCCTGCGCCGAACCCTGGGCCGCATCCGCGTATCTCACCGACGGCTGGGAGGCAGAGGCCGAGCCCGCGCCCGATGGTGCCCCCGGCCCGCACCGTCGCTGGGCCATAACCACAGAAGCAGTACTCCAAATGCCACTCTTTGGCAGAGGGCCGTGGCGGCTGCGCCTCTGTGCCGAACCCGCCACGGGCGGTCCCAAGCGAATGGAAGTCTGGCTGAACGGGGAGAGATTGTCCACGCTGCCCGACTCCGGGGAGTGGCTGCGCGCGCAGACCTTTGAGGTCGCCGTGCCTCCCGGTGCAGCCCGCGAGGGCACCAACCGCTTCATCCTCCACTTCCCCGGCGAACCACCCAAGGAGGCGGCACCGCCACTGCGCCGCGCGGCCTTTTACGCCATAGAATTGCTTCCCGCCCAGGAAGACGAAACACTGCCCCGTGACATCGCCGTAGGAGACTTGGACGGTGACGGCGGTGATGAGACGTGCTTCATTGCGGCCGACGAGGGCAACTGGCAAGCCGCTTGCCTCCACTGGCGCGGGGAAAACTCCTGGAGCCTCGCACTACCCCCACATCAGGGGCCGGCTTCGCTCGCCGACCTGGACGGCGACGGCACGAAAGAGTTACTCCTGCGCTCGAGCCATGACCTGATGGTCTGCGGTTCCTCGCCATCTGGCGCAGTCACGCGACAAATCCGCGGCGTGCCCGCCGGACTGATGGCCTCCGCCGACCTTGACGGTCTGCCCGGCCAGGAAATCGGCATTGCCAGCGGCAGCACCGTGCGAGCTGGGCGCATCAGCGGCACAGGATATGTCGTCCTCGGCGAGACATCCCTGCCCGGTCCCTGCCTGGCCCTCGTGGGCGGACGGTTCCGGCATACCCCCAACGAAGAACTCTGCGCCGTCGTCGCCACTCCTGGCGGGTGCTCTGCGGTTTTTCTCGGCCTGGATGCCGAGGGACGACTCGTGCACCGGGAGATGCTGGAGCTGGACTCTGACTGCCTGCTGGTGCAGGGGACGGGCCAGGCCACCGCGGGTGATCTTGACGGGGATGGGCTGGCAGAACTGGTGCTGCTGACCCTGCGCGACGAGCGCGCAAGCGAGGTCAGCATTGTGCGCGCTGTTCCCCGGCAGCTGGCGCCGCGGCCCTCCAGCCGCCGCCTACTCATCCCCGGCGAGGTACTGGCTCTCCGATGCGGCCGTCTGCTCGGCGCGGCCAGCGGGCAATCACCACCGCCCGGCGATGTCGCCAGGGAAGTGCCAGTCATCCGGCACGCCGGCCCGGCGTCATGGGAATCAGCACCGGGCGGTGAGTGCGCCGCCCGCCGCACCGGGCGCGGCTACGACCTGGAAGCGCGCCTGCCCTGGAGCCTCCTGGCCGAAGCGCGCGCAGGAGATGACCTGCCGTTCGCGGTAGAACTGACCGACCGCGAGGGTGGCACAACCCTCACCTGGCCCCCGCGCAACTTCGCCCGTTTGCGGCTTCTGGCCAAGGCGCTTCCCCGCGACCGCAGCGCGCTGGCCGCCGAGTATCGGCGGGCACTGACGGCCGTCGCCGTGCCGAATAACTATGTCCTCGCCGGCGAGGATGCGATGTTGCACGTGCTGCGCGGCGCGCCATCACCGCTCCTGCCCGCGACGCGCGAAGTTCGCCTCGCCGACCGCCGCGGTCGCATACTCCACGCGACCCGCCTCGCCGAGACGCAGCTCGGATCCACTGCGGAGGAACTGTCCTACAGCGTTGAGGCCTGGCTGGTCAGAAATCCCGGCGCGCTGGCCGACGGCCCCCTGCGGGTGGTAGCAGTGGCAGAAGACCGCACCATCCTTGCGGACACCGGTTGGCAGTGCCGGGCGGCGGAGTATGCGGCGCTCAGGGAGGAACTCTCCCGGCCGCCATTTGCGGAGGCACGGGACGCTCGGGGGCCTCCGCCCGCGCCGACGGCTGTTGACCCCGTGCTGGCAATACGGGCCGAGTATGAGCGGACCACTTTTGCCGCCATTGCCCGCCACACGCAGCGGCCCGACCTCACCCAAATGGCGCGACGCCTGCGCACCATCCGCGCCGCGTGGGCAGATCCCGCCACCTTCCGCGAAGCACTCGCGCAAGAACGCGGGCAACTCCTGCGCGCATACCGCTCCGAGGTGGATGACTCCGCACAACCCTACGGCCTCTACGTCCCCGAATCCTACACCCCCGACCGCAAGTATCCACTCGTTGTGCACCTGCACGGCGCCGGCTACCACCCGTTCCACGGTTATCCACCCCCAGCTGTCGCCGGCTGCCTCGTCCTCTCGCCTCACGGACGCGATTGGAGCGACTACATGTATCTGGGCGAGGATGATGTACTCCGGTGCATCCGCGAGGTGGTGCAGCGGTATTCGGTGGACGCGGACCGCATCTACCTGACAGGCAATTCCATGGGGGGCACGGGCTGCTGGCATCTGGCCGCACATTACCCGGATTTCTTCGCCGCCATCGCCCCGGCGGCGGGCAACGCCGACTACCGCGTGTGGGATTGCTACTGGCGCCTGCCGCCGGCACAGCCGCCGCCGCTGGCCGACCTGCGGGAGCGGATGAAGGCAGTCCTCAGCCCGATAACTTACGCGGCCAACCTCCGCCTAGTGCCCGCGCTGGCGGTGCATGGCACACGCGACAGGGTGGTCTATGTGGAGCACTCGCGCCACATGGTGACCCAAGTGCGGGCGGCAGGTGGCGCGGTTCTATACCGTGAAGTCCCAGGGGCCGGACACGGCTTGCCTAGCGAGGCGGTGGCCGACCGCCTCATCTGGCTCCTGAGCCAGCAGCGCGGCGGCCCGCCGCGCGAAGTGCAGTTCAGCACCTACGAGGTTCCCGCCGGCGCCTACTGGGCGGGCATCCTGCGCAAGGCGGATCGGCTGCGTCTCGCCACCGTCCGGGCGCGTTTCGTCGCGCCGAACCGCGTGGACGTTGCCACGGAGAACGTCGCGGCCCTGGCCCTGGATTTCAAGACCTGGCGCGCGCGCCGGCCACGCGATTGGCATAACCGCCTGCGTGATCCCTCCTTTGAGACAGCAGACCAGGGGCGTCCCGGCACTGCGTGGGAGGCGTATGGCCTGAGTGTGGGCCGCGTTGCCCCCGCCTGGCATGGCCGGTTCGCGGCGCGCCTCGCCGCCGGCCCCACGCGTGGCAGCCGCGCGGAACTGGTGCAGAGACTGCGGGGCCGCCCACAACCCGGTGAGCGCTGGTCGTTCGGGGTGTGGGTGTGGGCCAACTGGCCGCCGCCGCGCGCGGCGCTGGAAATCCGCCTGCACGCCGCAGGCGAGGAGACACCGCGACGTATTGCGCGCACGCCCATATACGCCTCGCCCCGCTGGCAATACGTAGTGGCTGAAGGCGTCATCCCCCCAACCAAGACCGCAGACCTCACCTTCGCCATTACCCTGGAAGACGGGGAACTCTACTGCGACGATGCCTTCGCCGGAGAGGGCGGGGGCCTGCCGCCGCTTGACATAACCAGCGACCCGCCCGCAGCTTGCACCAGCATCCGCACCAACGATGGCCGATGGGAGTGGCAGCCGCTGAATCTAGTCCGCGACGGTTCCTTCAGTGACTTTTTGCCAGAGGACAACGGCGTCCTCCGGCCAGTGGCCTGGCGAATTCGGGGCGCCGAGGCCGAAGCCAACAGCGACGCGCTCTTCGGCACCACCTCCCTGGCGCTGACGCTGCCGGAAAGCGAGGACGCCTGTCGCGTGTGGAGCATGCCAGCGACAGTTGACGGCGTAGCCGGTCCGCTCGTGGCGGGCGTCTGGGGGCGGTGCGAGCAGGGCCAGGTTGTTCTGGTATTGGCCATCAGCGACGACGAACGTGAGTTGGCCGCCAGTGCACCCCTGGCGCTCAGCGAACGCTGGCAACATGTGGAAGTGCCGCTCTCCACGCCACCGCACGGCGGGGTGCGCCTCCATCTGCGCCTTGCGGGGAGGGGGGCGCGCTGCCTCTTGGATGGCGCCTACCTATTGCCTCAAGAGGCCGTGCCCGCGCTGCTGCGCTCGGCCAGCGACGCACGCCTGCTGAATCCTGACCGACCGCTAACGGTGGTGCTTAATGGCGCGCTGGCATATGAGGGCACGTTGCCGCCAACCGGCCCACTGCTCTTCGGCGATGTACAGACGCCGCCGCCGCGCGGTCCCATAGAAAGCGCCTTCCGAGAGCCCTTTCTGGTCGTATACGGCACACAAGGGTCTGAGCGCGAACAGCGCATGAGCCGCCGCGCTGCGGAGGAGTTCGCCGCCGACTGGCACTCGCGGTATCACCGGCCCTGTCGCATGAAGGCCGACCGCGAGGTGAGCGAGGCAGACATTACCGCCTACAATCTCGTGCTCTACGGTGGGCCGACAGTCAACCTGCTGTCTGCGCGCGTGAACGACCGGCTGCCGGTGCGCTTCGCCGGCGACCGGATTGTCGTCGGCGCACGCAGTTTCATTGGCCCCGACATCGGCCTTCACCTCATCGCCCGCAACCCCCTGAATCCCGCTCGCGCTGTCGTGGTCATGGCCGGCACCACGTGGATTGGCCTGTTCCAGATAAATCAGCGCTTCGGCAACTGGTTCAACTGGCGCATCTACGACAACCGCAAGTGGTATGATTTCGCAGTATTTGACAACTTCTCGGTCGGCCCCGGCTCGTTTCTGGCCTTCGGCTTCCTCGATGCACGGGACAATCTGTCCCCAGAGATGACGTTCTGGGGCGAGGAACACGTGCGGCGGCAGATCCCGCCCCGCGCAGTGCCCAGCGTGGAGCACGTCCCACTGGGATTCTCTGAGTTCTATCTCAGCGACCTTATGCCCTCCGCGATCTTCCAGCGACAGGGCCCGGTGGGGTTTGATCGTTCCTGGGAGGGCAACCCCATCCGGCTCGGGGGGCGCGTCTTCCCGCGTGGGCTGGGCGTCCGCGCCCCCAGTCGCGTTGAGTTCAACATCGGCAGACAGTTCCGCTACCTGACCACCGTAGTCGGAGTTGACCTGGAGGGAACCACCGCTGTCGCCCCCGAACGCGCCCGCGCCGAGCGGATTCAATTCCGCGTCCACGGCGACGACAGGCTCATGGCCGAGAGCCGCACCCTGCGCTGGGACAGCCCGCCGCAGCGAATGGTGGTGGATGTCACGGGCGTGGAGAAACTCACGTTGGAGGTCGCCATTCGCGGCAGCCGTGAGTGGCTTTACGGCAGCGCCTCTTGGGGCGAGTTGCGGCTGACCTCTGCCCGCGAGTGACCCCCGGGCCACTAGACCGCAAAAAGTTTCCTGGCGTTATCGGTGGTGTGGCTGGCAAGTTCCTCAACGGCGACGCCGCGCAGGGAGGCAAGTTCGCAAGCAGTATAGCGTACGAACGCTGGCTCGTTGCGCTGGCCACGCACGGGCTGGGGCGCGAGATAGGGGCAGTCCGTCTCAATGAGCAGGTGCGAAGCTGGCACGGACTGCGCCACCTGCCGCAGGGCACTGGCCTTGGGAAAGGTCAGGTTGCCCGCAAAAGAGATGGCGTAGCCCAAGGCCACGAGTGCCTCCGCGGCCGCCGCGTCCCCAGAGAAACAGTGTGCCACCCCGCGCAGGCGGCCGGCAAAATCGCGCAACACCGCGAGCATATCAGCCATGGCCTCGCGGATGTGCAGGATGACCGGTAGGTCCAACCTACGCGCAATCTCCAGTTGCGCGATCAGAGCACGGCGCTGATCTGCGCGTGGCGAGGACTCGTAATGATAATCCAGCCCAATTTCTCCAATGGCGACCACGCGCGGCTGGCAGGCGAACATGCGCAGACGCTCCGCCTCCGCCTCGGTAAACCTGCGCGCATCGTGGGGATGGCAGCCGATGGCGGCGCACACGCCCTCGCGAGTCTGCGCAATGGCGATCGTCTTTTCCCAGGCTTCAAGATCCGCACCGACGGCAAGAATGTGAGCGACTCCCGCCCCGTGCGCCCGCACCAACACTGCGTCAAGCTCGCCCTGGAATCGCGGATCGTCAAGATGTGCGTGGCTGTCGAAGAGTACCATGCCTGTCCCGGCTGCGCGGACTAGGCGCTGCCGGCCTACCCCTCTGGCGGCCGCCGCCGGTGGTAATCGGTCTCCCGCTCAAAGCGGTGCGCCACCCGGAGGATGCCAACCTCGTCAAATGGCTTGCCGATAATCTGCAGCCCAATGGGCAGACCATCACTGGTGAAACCACACGGAATGGAAATCGCCGGCAGTCCAGCTAGGTTGGCAGGGATGGTGAACACGTCGGCCAGATACATCGCCAGGGGGTTACCCGTCCGCTCGCCTAGGCGAAAGGCGGCCGTGGGGGAGGTCGGACACATGATAACGTCTACCATCTCAAAGGCGGCGTCAAAGTCCTGCTTGATTAGGCGGCGCACCCTGGCAGCCTTGAGATAGTAAGCATCGTAGTATCCGGCGCTGAGGGCATAGGTGCCCAGGAGGATGCGACGCTGCACCTCGGCGCCGAAGCCCTCGGCCCGCGTCCGACAGAAGAGGCGCACGATGTCCTCCTTCACCGCCGCACGATAGCCGTAATGCGCGCCATCGTAGCGCGCCAGGTTGGAACTCGCCTCGCTGGGCGCGATGATGTAGTAAGTGGCAAGTGCGTAGCTCGTATGCGGCAGGCTGATGTCCACCACCTCGGCGCCCATGCGGGCGTAAAGGCCGATGGCGTCGCGGACTGCGCCGGCGACCTCGGCATCCAGCCCCTCGCCGAAATATTCCCTGGGCACACCGACACGCAGCTGGCGCGTGCCGTCCTCCAGCGCGGCCAGATAGTCACAGGCCGGCAGTGGCGCGCAGGTGCTATCACGGGCGTCATGGTCAGCGATCACACTGAGCAGAAGGGCCACATCACGCACGTCGCGCGCCAGGGGTCCAATCTGGTCCAGCGACGACGCGAAGGCCACCAACCCATAGCGCGAGACCCGCCCGTACGTCGGCTTGAGGCCAACCACGCCGCAGAGGGCCGCTGGCTGGCGAATAGAGCCGCCCGTGTCCGAGCCGATCGCGAGCGGCACCATGCCTGCCGCCACGGCCGCTGCCGAACCACCGCTGGAACCGCCAGGAATCCGCTCGGTATTCCAGGGGTTGCGCGTCACCTGAAAGGCGCTATTTTCCGTGGAAGACCCCATGGCGAACTCGTCAAGGTTGGTCTTCCCGATGAGGATGGCATCCTCGGCGCGCAGGCGCTCAACCACGTGGGCGTCGTAGGGTGGGCGAAAGCCTGCCAGCATCCTCGAGGCACAGGTGGTGGGCTGATCGCGCGTGCACAAATTGTCCTTGATCGCAATGGGCACGCCTGCCAGCTGGCCGAGTTTTTCCCCGCGCACACGGCGCGCGTCAAGGGCACGGGCGGTGCGCAGCGCCCCCTCGCGGTCCACGTGAAGAAAAGCCTTTATCCGCGGCTCCCATTGGGCGATGCGGTTGAGGAAGGCTGCGACCAACTCCTCCGCGCCGACCTCCCCCCGGGCGAAGCGGTCGCGCAACTCCAGCGCACTGGCATATAACAACGACAACGGGTTGCCTCCACCAATCGCGTGATAAACCTGCGGCCAGGCCCATGGCCGCGCGGGCTACTCCAGCACCGCCGGCACCCTGAAGCAGCCCTGGGCCTGGTCGGGAGCGTTGGCCAAGGCCGCGTCGCGCGGCAGCGAGGGGCGTAGTTCATCCTCGCGGAAGACGTCCTGCAGTCCCGCAGCGTGCACCAGCGGCTCAACGTGCGTGGTGTCTACTTCTCTCAGTTTGGCGATGCAATCGAGAATGGCCCCGAGTTGGGCGACCATCATTTCCTCGCGTTCCGGCTCCAGTTCCAGCCGCGCGAGGAGGGCAACATGCTCCACTTCCTTCCGCGTGATGGACACTCTCTTGTCCTCCATCGGCACGTTGATAGGCGGGGAGGTGACCTCACTAGTTCGGCTTCGGCGCTGCCTTTGCGGGGGCCGGTGACGCAACCTTCGCCTTGAGGTCTTCCACATCCTTTTCCAGTTTTTCCACCCGCCGCGTCAGCGCATCAAATTCAACACGCGAGGGCACAGTGCGCCGCTCCACCGGGGCGATGTCGTATCCCTCCCCCATCCGCGTGTCCGCCGGCGAGCTCTTGGCACTGATGTCGTCCACCGTTCGCGGTGTGGCACCCTCGCCCGGCCCCGCCGCCAATGTCAGCGCCAGCACCACCGCGACACCAACCACTCCCAACGCCCCCAATTGCCAAGCCTTCATCTCCGTTCCCTCCGTGCAGGCAGTTTGACCATGCGCCCGGTCTTGGCGCTCTGATAGGCAGCCGCCGTCACCCGCAACACCTGTAACCCATCCTCCAGCGTGTTCATCTCGGGCAGCCGCCCCTGCACAATGCACTCGGTCAGATATTCCACCTCGGCGCGATACATGTTGAACTCACCGGGATCGACCGGCTGATAGCCGGCTGCCTCGGCTGTCCGCTTCTGCTCGGCATCGTAGCCGCCGCCGGCGGCCAGTGAGTTCACTCGCATCGTGCCGCCCCCCTGGCCAATGGTGCCATCGGCCAGTATGCCACCCTGTGAGCCGTAGATCTCCAGCCGCCGCAGACAAGCCTCGTCCGGGATGCAGAAGAAAGCATCAACGATGCCGTGACAGCCCGTGGCGAAGCGGCAGATGACGGTGGCCGAGTCCTCCACGGGATAGTCGTGGACCTGGGTGCTGCAGAAGGCGCTGACCGCTACGATGTCAGCGTCGAGAATCCACTGGAAGAGGTCAAAGACATGCGTGCCCATGTCAATAAGTGAACCGCCGCCACCCGTGGCCGGATGTTGCCGCCATGCCCCTGGCAGTGGCGGATACCAGCAGGAGAGTTGGCCACGCACCAGCACCGGCTTGCCTAGCCTGCCACCCTGCACCGCAGCCCGTGCGTGCGCATGGAGTGGATGAAACTTCATCATGTAACCCTCGGTGCAAAAGGCCTTGCGCTTGCGGGCGAGGGCGACCATCGCCTCGGCGTCCTGTACCGTGTGCGCCAGCGGCTTTTCCACAAGGACGTGCTTGCCCGCCCCTACGGCCCACTCAAAATGTTTGCGATGCAGATGAGCAGGACTGGCAATGTACACCGCCTGCACCTCAGGGTCCTTCAACAGATCGGCCTCCTTCTCGTAGGCCCGAGCGACGCCGAACTGCTTGGCCACTTCCTGGGCCAAGCCAGGGACCACGTCCTGCACCGCCACCAACTCGCAATCCCTGGCCTTCGTCAGCCCCTCAGGAATCGTCCGGCGACGCGCAATGCCGCCGGCACCGATCACACCCCATTTCACGCTCATCGACTCCTCCTCTGCGGCATACCAGGCCCTCTCCCAATACCATATCGTGCAAAATAACTACTGCCCCCGCTTTTTGCAACGGGTTCACGCGGGGAACGTCTGCCCACCCACCGGAACTGCCAACAGGCCCGCTGATTCCTCGCACCGCCTTCTGACTTCAATGCCGTCCCACGTCGCGCCACGGGCAACCCCAGCGGTGGCGGTGACGGTGTGGCGGCCCAGGGGGCGGCGATGCGAGTGGGCGGACGTAGATATCGCGGGCAACCTCCTCATCAAGGGCAATGTTAGTCTCGCCGACGAAAATGATGTATGAGGGACGGCGCTGGTGCAGGTGAATAAGCGCCCCCGGCACAAGACCTAACCCCGCCAGCCGGTCAAGGCGCTCGTGGTGGTGGGTGGCGATATAGGCCACACGCGCGGCAGCAGGGGCTTCCAGCGCCGACAGCGGCACCAGCACTGGCTCAGCCTCCCGCTCCTGCGTGGCGCAGCAGGGGCCGGGAGGAATAGGCCGCCCGTGCGGACACGTAGTGGGGTGGCCGAGGAGGACACATATGCTGCGCTGCACCTCCTCACTGAGGTCGTGCTCAAAGCGACAAGCGTTGGACTCCATGCGCTCATGGGCCACGTCCAGCACGTCGTGCATCAGGCGTTCGGCCAACCGGTGGCGTCGGATGACCTCGCGGGCGCGCGCACGCCCGGCCTGGGTGAAGACATAGCGGCCCGCTTCCTCGCACAACAACCCCTCGGCGACAGCCGCGGCCAGTGCCTCGTCCAGCCCGGTCTTGCGCAGGTGCGCGTGAATCTCGTCCCGCGCCAGTTGGCGGCCCTGCTCCTCGGCCATCCAGATTTGCTCCAGCAGCTCGTCTATCGCCCGTCGGCTCACCATGGCCTGCACCCTTCAGAAGGAATCACGGTGCCAGCGCGCCCGGCGGCAGAAGGGCAAGCACGCCCCGCACCACCGCACCCACCAGAACTGCCACCGGCACGACGAAGGCAACGATGAGCAGGGCCACCTTCAGCCCACGCTCCTTGACCATGACGAAAAACTGCGCCACGCACGGCACGAACAGTGTGATGACCACCATAGCGACCAGCACCTGGGCCGGGCTGATGCTCTCTGGATGTTTGAGGATGTCCACCGCCGCGTAATCACGGCGCAGGAAGCCAAGGATAAAGCCGCGCGTCGCCTGCGCCGGCAGGCCAAGAACTCCGACGACTACCGGTCGGGCCAAGCGCTCCAACGCGGCCAGCACGCCAGTCTCACCCAGGATGAACATCAGCAGTGTGCCACCAAGAAAGAGCGGCACCGCCTCCGTCGCAAACCACTGCACCCGATAGGCCGTCTTCGCCAATACGTTACGTAACTGCGGGCGGCGGATGGGGGGAATCTCCATGATGAAATCGCCCCGCTCGCCGGGGAGCACCCAAGAAGCCGCTGACCCCACCAGGACGAACACGGCGAGAATGACGCCGATGTAGATGGCGAGCGCCGCTCCCGAAACGCTGCCGAGCGCGCCGGCAATGACCCCAAGTTGCGCCGAGCAGGGCACCGCCAGCGCCAAGAGCAACGTGGCAATGATACGCTCGCGCCGCGTCTCCAGAATGCGTGTCGTCAGCGTCGCCATTGTGTCACAACCCAGGCCCAACACCATCGGCAGCACCGCCTTGCCGCTCAACCCGGCCCGCTTGAAGAGCCGGTCAAGCATTGCCGCCAATCGCGGCAGAAGGCCGCTATCCTCCAGCAGCGCAAAGCAGCCGAAGAAAAGCGTGACCACCGGCAAGACAATGGCCAGAGAATAGGTCAATCCCACTTGGATGAGTCCGGCGTCGCGGCCAAGGAGGAGGCGATAGATCAGGTGCTCCGGCGGTATCCAGCGGCGCAATAGGTGGCCGAGATAGTAGTTGAGGCCCTGAAACCTGACATGCCAGCGGCCCAAGTAGAAGCCGCCCGATGGCTCGCCCACGCCCCCCTCGCCCGGCGCAGCGCTGCCGAAGACCTTGTCCTCCAGGAAATCCACACAGGTGCCCGCGCCGAACTCACCCACCACCTTGTACATCCCCCAGAGGATGAGCAGCACCAGCGGCGGCGCGAGGAGCGGATGCAGCATCAGCCAGCCGAGGTGCTCTGTGACGGTGCCTGGGCGGAGGCGCTGGGCGCGGACGAGATGCGCCAGATAGAGCGCAAACAAACTGGCGGCGAATAGCCATGACCCCCAGGCAGACCACGCCCCGCCCAGTCCTATGAGCCGCGCCGCTTCCGCCACCAGTCGCCCGAGCACATAACCGGCAGCGCCACCGATCAGTGGCAGCAGTCCGTAGAGCGCCAGACGCCCCACCGCGCTGCCGGCGACCCCTCGCGCTTCAAGGCGCTCAAACTGGCGGCAGAGTGCCCCCGCATACTCGTGACGACACCGGGCGATGACGTAGCGCAGCGGTTCGGCATGATGACGAGCCTCGGCCTCGCGTATGTTGCGGGCACGGGCGATGACCTCTGCCCCCAATTGCTGCGCCAAGCGCGCCTCTATCTCAGCGTCGCCTGCGAGAAACATCAGTGCCAGGCCGCGCCGCCCCTCACCGAGCGGCGCGAAGAGGGCCTCTATCTCGGCCAGGGCGCGCTCCAGGCCGGCGCCGAATGGAACTTCAAGCCGCGGCCGGCTGGCTCGCGACAGGGCGCGCACCACGGCGCGCATCCCCCGTCGCTCGGTCGCCACTGTGGCCACCACCGGAATGCCCAAGCGGCGGGCAAGGCCGCGCCGATCCAAGCGCACACCGCGTGCCCGCGCCTCGTCCCACAGGTTCAACTGCAGCACGGCCGGCAAGCCGAGTTCGCCGATCTGACTGGTGATAAGGAGGGCACGATGCAGATTCTTTGCATCCGCCACTTGCAGCACAATGTCCGGACGCCGCTCCAAGAGAAGATTGCGCGTTACCTGCTCGTCCTCCGAGTTGGGGATGAGGCCGTTGACGCCCGGGGTGTCCACCACCTCCATCGGACGGCCGCCTGGACCAGGGACGCGGCTGGGCCCCGTGCATACCTCCACGGTCGTGCCCGGATAGTTGCTGATGACGACATGGCGGCCGGTCAGATACTTGAAGACCACGCTCTTGCCGACGTTGGGATTACCCACTAGCGCCACGAGGAGGGGTGTGACCCTTGTTCCGGGCTGGCAACACTCGCTGACTGGCGGTGAGGCAGTCATTGCGGCTTATCCTTCCTGCGGCCAACCGGCTGCTCCGACCGCCGGCGCTGCGCGGCGCACTTGACGCACAGCCCGCGAATCTGAAGGCTGTGGCTGCTCGCCGCAAACTGATTGCGCCGACACACGGCCTCCTGCAGGCGCTCAATCGCCGGCTCGTGGAACTCCATGATGCGGCCGCACCCCAAACAGATGAGGTGGTCATGGTGGCGCTGGCCGACCGCCTGTTCAAACCCGGCTCGGCCCTCCAGAGGCATCTCGCCTACCAAGTTGCTCTGCACCAGGAGCGCCAGTGTGCGATAGACCGTGGCACGCGAGACAGCGCAGCCCTCCCGGCACAGCGAATCATACAGACGCTCGGCATCAAAATGCCCGCGGTCAGCAAAGGCGCGCGCCAGGACGAGACGGCGCTGCGGCGTCAGCCGCAGCCCGCGCTCGGCGAGAAAGCGCGCGAACAGGACGTCCGGAGCGACGCGCAACCTCGGCATCCGCAACCTCCGGCCATTGGCCCTCCAGCGGGCCGCACGACTAGCGTTCTTTTGAGATTGAGTCTCAATCACAATTATATCATTCCCAGCACCAAAGGCAAACCCTGCCGTCCTCTCCGCCGCCATCGCCAGGCCAGCGCGGCGCGGGCGACAATGACCTAACGTCGCGGCGAGGAGCCCCGCCGCCCTCATCTGCGGGTTGCGCTCTTGGCCCTTGTCGCGCCCACCGCTCCTTTGCTATTCTCTAGCCCTGCCGTGGGCCGGCGTGCTCGTCCAGGAGGGATTCTGCGCCGAGCACTTGACCGGCCCACGGCCCTTGCCAGGCGGGCGCGGGCAGCCGTAAGTGCCGCCGCGTTGAGGCCGCCGGAATGCAAGTTGCTAGCCGCCTACCTCCGCGGCGGCGGCCGCGCGGTGCGTCTCTAGTGAAACGGCGGACGCGGGTGGGCGCAGGCCGCGACGCGGGTGGGCGAACTGGCCTTCCCCCTCCCCGCCGCGACCGGAGTTACGTGCCAGGGCGTCGCCGCTGACGAGACGGTGGGAATCGCGCGCGCCCAAGGCACATAGGCCGGTCGCAATGACCCCCAGGAGGACGAGCGTGACCAGCCCGCTTGACCTTGATTTTGAGCTGCGGCGGACGCAGCCGGACTACGTTATCTACTGTCCACGCAGCGCCGACGGCTCAACGCACGATACCGGCAACGAACACCTGATGGTCTTTGACGGACCAGATGGCGCGCTCCTGGCGCTGTGGACGCAGAGCACCCGCGAGGGGATGCCCGATCAGCGCATCGCTTTCTCGCGCAGCGACGACGATGGGCGAACGTGGGAGCCGCCGCGTGTCATCGCTGGGCCGACGCCGCCCACTCCCGGCCCGATGGCGAGCTGGGGGTTTCCTCTCGTCGCCGCCAGCGGCCGCATCTACGTCATCTACAGCCGCCACGTCGGCGTCAACGACGTCTTCACGCACACCACCGGCCTCATGGCGGGCCTCTACAGCGACGACGGCGGCCGGACCTGGTCGGCGGAGCAGATTATCCCGATGCGCCGCAGCCGGTGGGATCACCCCGACCCGGCCGTGCCGGCCAATTGGATAGTGTGGCAGAAGCCGGCACGCCTCTCCGCGGGCAAATATTTCGTGGGGGTCACGCGCTGGGTGAGCAATGCGGTCTGCCACCAGCCACCTATCAAACACTGGATTGCGCAGGAGTCGGTGGTGGAGTTCATGCGCTTTGAGAACGTGGACGAGAACCCCGAGCCACGCCACCTGAGGCTCTCGTGGTTCGCGTCGGACGAGGCGGCGCTGCGCGTCGGCTTCCCCGGCCACCCGGAGGTCAGCGTTGCGCAGGAGCCGAGCATCGTGGCGTTGCCCGATGGGCGCTTGTTTGTCATCATGCGCACGGCGACGGGGAGCCCTTACTGGGCGGTGTCGGCTGATGGCGGTCGCACCTGGAGCGCGCCGGAGCCACTGCGGCGGCATGATGGCGGCCCGCTGATGTTGCATCCGCTCAGCCCCTGCCCCATTTACGCGCTCGGCGATGGGCGCTACATCTTCCTCCACCACAACCACGACGGTCACTTCCAGCAATGGGGGCCGCTAGACACGGGAGAGCATCGCCGGCCGATCACCATCGCCCTAGGCGAGTTCCGCCCCGGCGCGCGCCAGCCCGTATGGTTCAGTGAGTCCTGCTTCTTCATGGACAATGGCGGGGTACACGTGGGCTACGGCAAGGGACGCGCCGACCTGGCGATGTATGCGAGTTTCACCATGCGCGGCGGCAGGCGCATCCTCTGGTATCCGGACCGGAAGTTTTTCCTCCTCGGCAGAGAAATCAGCGACGCCTTCCTCTCCGGCCTGAGCGCGCCCACGCAGGAGGACGTTAGCCGCGCAGGATGATGGCGGGGTCGTGGAAGAAAGTGCCGGCGACAGCGCCGGTCTGGAGGCAGGCAAGCGAGGCAGCGAGTAGCGCCCGCGGCCCGACGCGCGCGAGGTCGGCGCGCCGCTCCGGCACCAGTGCCGCTGTGCCACCCACGAAGATGGCCATAGAGGCGACATGGGCGAAGCCGCAGAGGACATAGGCGATGACCACAGGGCTGCGCGGGTGAGTGAACACGCCGCCGGCCATCAACTCGGCCAGCCGCAGGTAGGCGGGAACCTCGGTGGCAACGAGGCGCTCACCGAAAAGTTGTCCGGCCACCAGAAGGTCACCATGCGCAATGCCGGTCATGGCCGCCAACGGCGCAAAGGCATAGCCGAAGAATCCGGCCAGCGACCACTTCCCCGTGATGCCCAGCCACGCGCCGGCGTGCGCCCCGAGCTGCTCCAGCACAAGGTCCGCCAGCGCCACCAGGCCCAGGAAGGCGATAAGCAGCGCCACAATCCCCAGAACCATTCTCGCCCCCGCCATGGCGCCGTTGATGATGGCCTCAAAGGCGCTCGTCTCCCGCTCGTAGGCCACGCGCACCTCGTGCCCCAGGGTCGCCGGCTCACCGGACTCGGGCACGAGGACTTTGGACATCACTATCGCGGCCGGCGCCGACATCAGCGAGGCACTGATGAGGTGTCCGGCAATCGTCGGGAAGCGCTGGCTGAGGAAGAGGACGTACATCCCCATGGTGCTCGCCGCCACGGTCGCCATCCCAGCCGTCAGGAGTGTGCAGAACTCGGAGGGAGTCATCGCCGCCAGGTAGGGCCGCACCGCTGTCGCCGACTCAATACCGACGAAGATATTGCTGGCGGTCACCAGGCTTTCAGCACCACTGACGCGCATCAGGCGGCTGAAAACCCAGGCAAACGCGCGCACCACCCGCTGCATAATGCCGCAATAGTACAGGAGGCCCATCAACGCAGCGACGAAGACAATAATAGGCAAGGCTTGGACGGCGAGGATGAAGCCCAGCGACTTCTCGCCCTGCGCGCCGGTCGCTCCAGGAGGCAGGGCAAGAACGCCGAATACGAAGCGCTGGCCGGCGGTCGCGGCACTCAGCAGCCTGAGCACCAGGTCGTTGAGCCACAGAAAGGCACGCGTGCTCCCTGGCAGCCAGAAGACCAGCGCCCCCAGCACCAGTTGCAGGAGGATGCCGCAGGCGATGGCGCGCCAGTTCACCACACGCGGATTGGCCGAGAAAAGCCAGGCGACGAACACCAGGCCAAAGACTCCAATGAAACTCACGAGGTTGTAAAGGTCCATCGTCCACCTCACTCCACAACAGGGGCCTAGCGCAGCGTGTCCTCATGCTAACATGGGCACGTGTCCGCCTCAATGGGGCTGCGCGGGGCATCCGCGAGGGGTGCCGCCGGCGGACTGCTTCTTGCCCAAACGTCGCTCATTCAGTAGTATAATCGAGCAGCAGGGGCGCGGGAGATAGGTGGAGGCTTCTGCATGAACCGTGCGGCAATACTGATAGCAATGATCCTCCTTGGTGGGTCGGTGGCCTCAGCCGGCACCAAGGGTGACATCCTCATCGGTGGCGTTGCGCCCAAGACGGGCGAGGCAGCCACCTTCGGCCTCTCCACGGAGAACGGCGTGCGCCTGGCCATAGAACAGGCCAACGCCGCCGGCGGCCTCCTCGGCGGGCGCAGGATACGCCTGATCTTTGAGGACGACAAGGGCGACCCAGTGGCGGGGAAACTGGCCTTCTCGCGCCTGATTGAGCGCGACCGCGTCTGCGCCGTCATCGGCACGGTGATGAGCAAAGTCTCCATCGCGGGCGCGGACGTGGCCGAGCGGGCGCGCGTGCCCATGATTTCCACCGCCTCCACTAACCCGCTGGTCACGCTGGGCAAGAAGTATGTCTTCCGCGCCTGCTTCATTGACCCGTTCCAGGGGCGCGTGATGGCCAAGTTCGCACGGGAGACTCTGGGCGCGCGACGGGCGGCGGTGCTCTACGACGCCGCGAACGACTACAACAAGGGCCTGGCCGAGGTCTTCCGCGACGTATTCACTGAACTGGGCGGCCAGGTGGTGGCCTTTGAAAGTTATCCGGAACGGAGCGTGGACTTCCGGCCGCAATTGACGAAGATTCAGCGCGCAGCGCCCGATGTGCTCTTCCTGCCCAACTACTACAACGATGTGGCACTGCAGGCGCGCCAGGCACGCGAGGTTGGCATCACGGCACAGTTGCTCGGAGGCGACGGCTGGGACTCCCCCGACTTGGCCAAGTCAGCTGGCCCAGCGGTGGAAGGCGGCTACTTCTCCAACCACTTCACGCGCGAGTCAGAGGCGCCGGCCGTGCGCGCCTTCACCGAGGCCTATCAGCAGCGCTTCGGCGCTGCGCCCGATGCTCTCGCCGCGCTCGGCTACGAGGCGGCACAAATCCTGCTGGACGCCGTCCGGCGCGCCGGCAGTGACTCGCCGGAGAAGATCCGCGACGCCCTTGAGCAAACCGACCTGGAGACCATCACTGGCCGCATCACCTTTGACGCCAACCACAACCCGCTCAAGGCGGCAGTCATCCTCCGCCTGGAGAACGGCCAGCAGCGCTTCCACTGTTGGGTGAAGCCGTAGTCGCGGCGTGGCCACTCTTGCCGGGTGGCGGCCCGCTCCGCTAGGATAACCCCAGTGCGAGTGCCCGCGGTCGTTTTGTTGCCGGAAACCAGGGTCATTCAGGGCAGGATTTCTGTGGAGTTCGTCCTCAACCAACTCATCAACGGCCTGCAGCGTGGCAGCATCTATGCGCTGATTGCTCTCGGTTACACCATGGTCTACGGCGTGCTGCGCCTCATCAATTTCGCCCACGGCGAGGTCTTCATGCTCGGTGCATTCGTGGCGTATTTCGCCGCGACGCTCCTTGGTGCGGGACTGCCCGTTGCCCTCGCCACCGCCATGGCCTTTTGCGCGCTCCTCGGCCTCCTCATTGAGGCGGGCGTTTACCGGCCGCTGCGACGAAGGCCGCGCCTCGCGGCGCTCATCGCCGCCATCGGCGTCAGCATCTTCCTCAGCCATTTCGTCCAGGCGCTGCGGCTGGAGTTCAGGGATGCCCATGGCGACCTAGTGCGCTTCTCGGGCGCCAGTTACATCCCGTTCCCGGCGCGGCAACTGGTGGCTGACCGGGCCTACAGGCTCTGGCCTGAGCGGGAAGTGCATGTGACCCGCATCCAGATACTGAACCTCGGCGTGTCAGTGCTCCTCATGGGTAGCCTGTGGTTTCTGGTGCGGCGGACGATGCTGGGGCGGGCCATGCGGGCCTGCGCTAACAACAAGGACGCGCTCGCCCTGATGGGCGTGAACGTCAACCGGGTGATAGCCATCACCTTTGCGCTGGGCGCCGCGCTGGCCGGCGCCGCTGGCCTGCTGAACGCGCTGACTTACCCCCGGATTGACGCCACCATGGGGCTGATGTACGGCCTCAAAGCGTTCGTGGCCGCCGTCCTCGGCGGCATTGGCAGCATCCCCGGCGCGATGCTCGGCGGCCTTCTCATGGGGCTGGCCGAGGTCACCGCCAGCGCCCTCCTTCCCGGCAGTCCGGTGGACTACACGCCGCTTGCGGACGGCGTGGCCTTCGCCATACTGATTCTCGCGCTGCTCATTCGCCCCCAGGGCATCTTCGGCGAGCCGGTAAGCGAGAAGGTCTGAGGGGGCGGGGTCAGGAGGATGATGTCGGCCTGGGTGAAAGGTCTGGCACAGTTCTGGCCGATTGGCGTGGCGCTCATGCTGCTCCTCTCGCCCGTGCGCTGGCGCTTCTGGCCGCTGGCCCTCGTCCTCCTCCTCCTCGTTCTGACGCCGCTGGCCCTCGCCCTGGGAGCGGTGGACCCCTACCTGGTGCGGCTGCAGGCGCTCATCTGCATCACCGCTATCCTCGCGGTGAGCCTCAACCTCATCAATGGTGTCACTGGCCTCTTCTCCCTCGGCCACGCTGGCTTCGCCATCGTCGGCGCCTATACCGCGAGCATTCTCACCGCGTTTCTCTTCCGCCTGGGGCCCGAGACGCCAATGGGGCTCGCCATCCCTGCCTTTATCTTCTCCCTGGTCATGGGCGGGCTGACAGCCGCCATCCTCGGCATACTCGTCGGCCTGCCCACCCTCCGCCTGCGCGGTGACTACTTGGCAATCGCTACGCTCGGCTTCGGTGAGATCGTCTGCGTCATACTGCGCTTCATCACCTTCCGGCGCGCCGTGGGCGGACAGGTCTTTGAGGTAGGTGGGCCGCGCGGCATCCAGGACCTGCCCTCCATGCCTGGGCCGCACCTGCCCGGCCATGAGGCGACCGTGCCTATCGTCATGAGTTTCGTCTTCTCACTCATAGTCCTCGCTATCATCGTCTGGGCCACCCGCAACTTCGTCTTCTCCTCACACGGACGGGCGTGCGCGGCCATCCGCGAGGACGAGGTCGCCGCAGAAATCCTGGGGGTGGACACAGTCTTCTACAAGGTGGGCACCTTCGCCCTGGGCGCCTTCTTCGCGGGGGTTGGCGGCGGCCTCCTCGCCCACTGGTCAAACATGGTGCACCCGAGCATGGGCAACTTCCTCCGCTCCATTGAGTATCTCATCATCGTCTATGTCGGCGGTGCCGGCAGCCTGAGCGGCTCGCTCCTGGCTGCCATCCTCCTGACGGTCTTCGGCGAACTCCTCAAGGACTGGATGCGCGAGTACGACGCCTGGCGCATGGCGCTCTACGGGGTCATCCTGGTGGCAGTGATGCTCTGGCGGCCGCGGGGCCTCTTCGGCGGGCGGGAATTCCCCTGGCTGCAGCCGCGGGCCGGGGCGGGAGCTGCAGGTCATGGCACTGCTTGAGGCGCACGGCCTGACACACTACTTCGGCGGACTGGCGGCGGTGAAGAACGTCTCGCTCGAACTCCACCCCTGCGAGCTCGTGGGCCTCATCGGCCCCAACGGCGCCGGCAAGACCACCCTCTTTAACCTCATCAGCGGGGTGTATACGCCATCGGCGGGCGACATCCGCTTCCGCGGCGAAAGTATCGTCGGCCTGCCCCCCCACGAAGTCGCCCGCCATGGCATCACCCGCACCTTCCAGAACATTCGCCTCTTCGGCGGCATGAGTGCGCTGGACAATGTCAAGGTCGCCCGCCACCACCGCACGCGCTCGGGCATGCTCGCCTCGCTCCTTCGCACAGCCGCCTTCCGCGCCGAGGAGACCGCCCTGGAGCACGAGGCCCTGGCGCTCCTCGACCTGGTCGGCCTGGCCGACCGGGCCGCTGACCCGCCGGGCGCGCTGCCCTATGGCCTGCAGCGACGCCTGGAGATTGCCCGCGCCCTTGCCGGCGCCCCCGAAGTGCTCCTCCTGGACGAACCCGCGGCGGGCATGAACCAGAGCGAGGTCGCTGACCTCATTACCCTCATTCGCCGCCTCCGGGAAGAGCGCGAACTCGCCATCCTCCTCATCGAGCACCAGATGCCGCTGGTGATGAATATCTGTCAGCGCGTCTACGTCCTTGACTTCGGCGAGGTCATCGCCCACGGCACGCCCGCCGAGATTCAGAACGACCCCAGGGTCATTGAGGCTTACCTGGGCACGGGAGCCAGGATGTGAGCCCGCTACTGGAAGTACGCGACCTCCACGTCCGCTACGGGGACATCCCGGCGCTGCGCGGCGTCTCGCTGACCGTGCATCCCGGTGAGGTCGTGGCACTCATTGGGCCGAACGGCGCCGGCAAGACTACGACGCTGCGCGCGATTTCCGGCCTTGTGCCCGTGAACAGCGGCGGCATCGTCTTCAATGGTGCCGACATCACCGGCGCGCCGGCACATGCAATCGTGCGGTACGGCATCACCCACGTCCCCGAAGGGCGCGGCATCTTCACCAACCTCACCGTGCGCGAGAACCTGGAACTGGCCAGCTTCGTGCGCCGCCGCGACCGTGCCGCCCTCGCCGCGGCCCGCGAGCGCGTCTTTGAACTCTTCCCCCGCCTGCGCGAACGCCTAGACCAGCCCGGCGCGACGCTGAGTGGCGGCGAGCAGCAGATGCTCGCCTTTGCCCGCGCCCTGATGACCGGTGGCAAGTTACTCCTCCTTGACGAACCATCCATGGGCCTCGCCCCAGTCCTCGTTAACCAGATTTTCGCCGACATCCGCGAGGTCAAGCGGCGCGGTGCCACCATCCTTCTGGTGGAGCAGAACGCCTGGCAGGCGCTCAGCGTGGCCGACCGCGCCTACGTCCTGGAGACCGGCCGTGTCGTGCTGGAAGGGACGGCGGCCGACCTGCGCGCCAGCCCGGAGGTCAAGCGCGCCTATCTGGGGGGATGAAAAAAACGCCGCCCCACCTGAAGCCCTTGCGCGCGGCCCTATTGCAAGGAGGCCAAATGCCCGTTGCCATGACCAGTCGCCAGCGCCTGTTCGGGGCGCTGCGCCACGAGGCGATTGACCGCGTCCCCATCAGCACCTATGAGATGGTCGGCTACAACCCCGACGGCTACTGGAACCGCGAGCCATCCTACGCCCGTCTCGCCCGCCTCATCCGCGAAAAGACCGACTGCATCTACATGTACAGCGTGCCCTTCCTCTACCGCATTCATCCGCGCATCAGGGTGGAAAAGGAGCAGCGCGAGGCTGCCGAGGGCACAGAGACGCGGACCACCATTCATACCCCCCGCGGCCCGCTCACCTCCCGCACCCTTGTCAAACCCAACCTCTTCACCACCTGGACGATTGAACACCTCCTCAAGGACGAAGAGGATGTGCGGCTCTATCAGTCCATTGAGTGGGTGCGCTGCCGGCGCCCCGACTACGATGCCTTTCATGCGATGGACCGCCGCCTCGGCGAGCACGGCATACCCGGCCCCGACCTCGGCGACGCCTTCTGCCACGTTGCCTCCCTCTTCTCGTTTGAGGACTACACGTTGATGGCCTACTGTCGCACCGACCTCCTGCGCGAACTGGTGGTCGCCCGCCACGCACAGGTCATGGAGAGCCTCAAGGCGGCGCTGGAGGCGGGGTGGTATGGCCTTTTCCGCATCTACGGCTCAGAATACGGCGCAGAGCCGTATGTCCCGCCGCGCGTCTGGGATGCGCTGGAAAAGCCCTTCCTGGCGGAGATGTGCGCGCTCATCCGCTCCTATCCGAACGCCTACCCGCGCATCCACTCGCATGGCCGCTACCGCGCCATACTCCCCTCCATCATGGCCTGCAACCCGGCGGCACTTGAGCCGTGCGAGCCGCCGCCCGATGGCGACATGACCCTCGCGGACCTGAAGGCGGAAATCGGCGAGCGGGTCTGCCTCATGGGCGCGATGGAGTTGAAGATGCTGGAGACTGCCACCCCAGAAGAGGTGCGCGCCGAAGTGCGCCGTTCCATGGAAATGGCCAAGGGCAGGAGTGGCTACATCGCCCTGACCACCGCCTCGCCCATCAGCGTGCCACTCGCCCGCCGCACAGAGGAAAACTACTTCGCCTGGATTGAGGCCAATCTGGAATACGGCCGCTATGAGCGGCAGCTTCACTCCCGTGGCAGCCAGACGCCGCGCAGACGCGGCCAGTCGGCGCGCGGGCAGGTCAGGACGATGAGGCGGTCACGCCCGGCCTCGTAGCCGAGGGCGCGCTTGGCCACGGCGCGGTAGAGGCTCAACTGGCGCGCAATGGGGGCGGGCGCAGGCTGGAACCCCTGCTCCGCGAGTATCGGGAACTCCTCGGTCCGGACGCCAGCGTCGAGGTCGTAGTGTCGCTGTGGGCCGTCCACGAGGACGACCACCCAGCGCCCACCATCGAGCGGGGCAAGCGCAACCTGGGCGCGGCCTTCGCCCACCACACGCTCAAGTGCCGCCACTACTGGCGACGCTTCGCCGCCACGCGAGAACTCCACCACCTGCCCGGTGCGCAGGGCTACGCGGCCGGCGCTCGGCTCCTGCCCGCCGCACCCGGCGACAAGCACTGCCGCTGCCAGCCCCAAGAGTGCCCGCGCTATGGCCTGCGGCATCTCCACCTCCCGCGCCCTTGCCGCGCCTCCTAATCCGGCTCAAACTGGAAGGCAATATCGGCGACGGCCACCGACGGGACGGGCACGGTTAACTTGCCGTCGCCGCCCACCACAATGGGCGACACCGTCGCCACCGGCACCGCCCCACTCGCCCAGACGTTATACCAGCGGAGGCGATAGTTGCCCGGCGAAACCCCGGAAAGCGTCAGCGTCTGCCCGCCCATTGTCCCGGCGGTATTCTGCAGCCAGCCGTAGCCGCGGTCGCTCAGGCCCATTCCCCAGCCGCGGCAGCAAGCACCGGTGACGCTCAAGGCCAGCGGCGTAAGGGCGGGATTGCCCAGATATCCGATGCCCGCCATGAACTGCGAGAGATACTCCAGGTGGTCGCGCATTGCCGGGTTGAGCATCGGGTAGTTGCCGCCGTCGCACCAGACGAGCGGGGCGATGGCTGCGCCAGTGGCCGCTCCCGCCCAGATGCCGTTGTGCAGGTGGGCTGGCTGCGTGGCGCCATTGAGGACATCGCCGCCGAACTCGCCGTGGAAGCAGGGTTTGCCTGAGGCACGCATTGTCGCCGTCTGCGCCGCGAGGAGGGCAGCGACGCCGGTATCGCTGCCGCGCTGCTGGTAACTGTCGGTCGCGCGCAAATCAAAGCCCGGGTCCCAGGTCGGTGCGTCCACCTTGAAGCCCGCCAGCGGCAGCGCCCCGGCAGCATTGCGGCGGAAGGGGTCGTTGGCCCGGAACCAGTCGCGTACTGCTGTACACCAGGCCGTGGCCTGCGCCGGATTCCGGTAGTAGCCGGTGGTGCCGTCCATCTCGCAGATGCCCACCCAGCCGGCGATAGCGCGGCTGTAGCCCCAGCGGGCGATGAGGTAGCGGTAGAAGTTCTTCTGGGCGTGCCACTGGGGCGTCTCGCCGCCCGCATCGCTGGTTGCGAAGAAGTCGGCGGCTGTACACACGCTGCTATAGGCGTTGTTGCTCCACCAGCCCGGCCCCCAGGGGTGGTTGTCGTCGCGCAACTGGCCGTGCGACCAGATGGTGGGCAGCAGATACACGCCCGCCGCCTCTGCGCGGGCCACGACGCCATCCAGATAGGCGCAGGCGACCTGGTTGTAGTTGCCGAGGCCATCCTCAAGATTCTCAATCGGCGCGCGCGCTGCCCACCACGGCTCCTCCGGCGATGTCCAAGATGGCCGCGCCCACGGCACCGCTAGCCAGAAGGTGAGCAGGTTTTCTCCCCTCGCCGCCATGTCCGCCAGCGGCGGCTGTTCAACGTCATACTGCCAGCCGGTGTTGTGGCCGACCGGGAAGAGGACGCTTCCCTCGCTCAGGCGGAGGACGGTGCCGTCAATCCGCGCCCAGCCGCGATGCGGCGAGGCAGCGCAGGTAAAGGCGCCCGTCGCGGTGTTTGACTGGCCGGAGGGATCGGTGGCCGTCACCGCATACTGCCACTCCCCGAGGCGGTCGGGCGCGAAGCGGATGCGCCAACTGGCGCCGTCGTAGAAGCCCGGCTGCCGCCAGAGATTACCATCAGGGTCAGAAAAGGTGGCCACGAGGTGGAGTCCACCTCGGGCAGGGTCGGGTTCATAGAGGTGCGTTGCTGCCACATTGGACAGCACAACAAGGAGTTCCACCTTCTCGTACTTCGGCACGCGCTGCGGGTTAGCGGGCGCGACCACCTGCACCGCATCAATGTGGATGACCGGCCTCGGCCAGATGGTCATGGCCCGGCTCACCCTTACCCAGTAGCCACGCCCCTCGCGACATCGCTCCCGAGGCCGCACCCAAGGCGGCCCACACGACCAGATGGCCGACACATCTGTCTCCGGCGGCACCGGCTGCGCGCCCTCCTGCGCACTCGGCCCGACCACACCGATGAGGTTCCAGCCCGGCGCGAGGGCGATGCTGGTGTCCCAAGGCCGCTGGCCGGCGATGGAGAGCGTTATCGCCGACGCCGCACGCACCCAGTAGCCCTTCTTCGGCTGAATCGCAACGGGGACGACATAGCCTGCCACCGCGTCATACTCAAAAACCGCCGCCACCTGCGGAGGCGGAAAAACGGCCTCCGGCGCCGGATTACTCGGAGACAGGGGTATGCTGACAAGGTTCCACCCCGCCGCCAGTTCTAAGTCAAACGTCTCAGCGAAACCCACCGAGGCGGCGAGAACGAGGACCGTCTGCACGAGTAGCTGCAACAGATTCATGCGCCCCCTGCGGGAGAGCCGCAACGCCCCACCGAATGCCACACCCCCAAGACGAGCGCAGCCTACGCCCTTGCCGCCCCCGCGTCAAGGGACTTGTCCACCGGGCGTCGCGCCGGAGGTTGCCGTTAGGCCCTCCTGCTCGTCCCTCTCCACCACCCAGATCGTCGGGTTGGGGTAGCGCAGGTCATGGATTGGCAGGAGCGACGGCAGGACGGGCAGCCACTCAAGGCCGAGGAGACACGCCGCCGCCCCAAAGGCACGGCCCTTGCCGAGCGCGCGCCAGAACTCCTCCTGTCGCAGCGTCAGGGGATCCCCGATTCGCAAGGGCGGGCGCTGGAAGTCGCTGACGACGACAATGTCAGGCGCCGCCTCGTGGAGTGCATCGGCCTCCTCCGCTAGGACGACCACCTCGTAGCGGCGGTCGTCCAGCGGCGGCATGTCAAACTGCCAGGGAACAGCAAGGACGCCCACACGCGCGCCGGCGGGAACCCGCTCCGCGATATATCGGCCGGCCGCCAGGCGCGGGTCCTCCCCGGCGTAAAGGTTGGACCATGCAAGCGTAACCAGAAGCGCCCAGAAGAGAGCGGCGCAGGTGAGGGCCGTGGCAAATAGCCAGCGCCGTCGCCAGGCGCCCTCCCCCGCGAGGGCCCCCCAGGCCCGCGCCGCGCACAGTGGCGCCAACGGCAGCGCAGGCAGGAGATAGCGCAACATGTGCGGCCGCGCGGCCAGCAGCGCCAGCGCCACCGGCAGAAACGCGCCCAGCACCAGAAGGTCCGCCCGTGCCCGCCGCCAGACACTGGCCACCAGGCCGAACCCGGCCAGCAGCGCCAGCGGCCCGCTCAACCCCGCCCAGGGGTAAATTACAAGGACCGTAGGCCATGAGGCCCCAGCGGTGCTGGCCGCCTCCTTCAGCAGCGCTTCGCGGAACTCGCCGAATCGGCACAGGATATAGGGATTGAGCGCCAGGAAAACGGCGACAGAAACGGCACCGGCGAGAAGTAAGTCGCCGAGCCCATGCAGGAGGCACCGGAGGCCTCGTTCACCGGCATCCCCGCGCTGCGGACGGGCCGGGACGCGCGCGAGGATATGCGCCGTCATTATCCCGAACGCGGCCAGCGCGCCCTGATAGCGGGTCGCCCCCGCCAGACCCACCGCTGCGCCCGCGAGGATATACCAGCGGCGGAGGCGACCCGAGCCGGTCTCCGCCGCGATGCGCACGGCACCATAGAAGGCCAGGCACACCCAGAAGAGCATGCTGATATCCGCGGTCATATAGCGGGCGTTGGCGACAAAGGCGGGAGCCACGGCCAGGGCAGTGGCCGCGATAAAACCTGCCGCACGCGCATACAGCTGCTGCGCCGCTGCCCCCAACACCACGACGCATCCGAGGGCAAAGAGTAGGGTTACGCCCCGCCCGAGAAGATAAAGGCGCGCCATTGCCTCCGGATGGGCGTAATAGAAGGCCAGGTCGCGGCGCAACTCGGCCAGCCCGGCCAAGTGCGCCACGCCGAGCACCGCCCCGACCCCGTAGATATAGGCAGCCGGCCAGGAGAAGAAGCCGGGGAAGAAGTCGCCCCGTCCCGGCGACATGCGTGCGAGGCTTTTGAGGATGACGTATTCATCAGGATGGTAACTGCGCAGCGGATTGAAGGCCGAGCGCGGGTATTGACCGAGTCGCGAGGCTCCCGGCAACGAGACGGGGTATAAGTCCCAGGCGCGAGCGAGGTCGTCCGCCCCCAGTTGCGGCACGCGCTCCGGCGCGAAGCCATCGGTGAAGTAAAGGGCGTTGCGCTCCGGTGAGGGCAGTCCCCAGGTGAACCCGCGCAGCGTCAGCAGGAGCAGGATGATTGCTGGCACCGCGAGCGACAGCCAGCCGCTCACCAGCTTGCGTCCATGCCACATCTGGTGCTATTCCCAGCCGAAGGAACCTATAAGCGAGCACAACCCAGCTGCGCGCGATTATACCGGCGAGTGACGGCGGGCACCAAGAAAATCTGGGCAGACGCGCCGGCGCCGCGTCAAATATCCAGATTCTTGACCTCCAGGGCGTGCTCTTCAATGTAGCGACGGCGGGGCTCAACCTCGGTGCCGGCGAGGACGCGGAAGATTGCGTCGGCAGCGTGGGCGTCGCGCATGCAAACGCGCTTGAGGACGCGGGTCTCCGGCCGCATGGCGGTCTCTGCCAGTTCGTCAGCATTCATCTCGCCAAGGCCCTTGTAGCGCTGGACCTCCAGGTCGCGGCGGCCAATGCCCTCCAGCGCGGGAAGGAAGTCACGCAGGCTGCCGACGTCGCGCACCTCGCCATCGGCAACGATGCGTAGCCGCGGTGTGCCCTTCCTGGGGTCGGCGGGGAGAAAATCGTCAACATCAAAGCCATGCTTGCGGAGTTCGGCCAGAGTCTGCGCGAGTGCCCGCGCCTCATGAAACTCCCGGATGCGGGCACGGCGCCTGTCCCGCTCAGCGCCATTCTCGGCCCCATCCACAATCTCCACCTCCTCGCCCGCGTCCCGCTCGCGCCGAGCGAGGAAGGCGCGCAGTTCGCCGTCGTCATAGAAGTAGTGCGTCTCGCGCTCAATATCCACGGCGTACTGCGGCAGACGACCGTCCTTGCGCCGGCGCGCCAAGTAGTCGGCAAGGTCCACGCCGCGACGGCGCAGCACCTCGGCATGGCGCTGCACGCGCCGGCAGAGCTCCACCAGGGCGCGCACGGCGCCGCCAGTCAGTTCCCCGCGCGTCTTGCCGCCCACCAGTGGCACGACCTTAGCGCCATCCAGGGCGAGGTGGAGAAGGCGCTCCTGCAGCGCGCGGTCATCGTACAGGTACTCCTCGTGTCCCTTGCGCCGGATCTTGTAGAGCGGCGGCTGCGCCACGTAGAGGTGACCGGCATCTATCAACCCCGGCATCTGGCGGAAGAAGAAGGTCAGCAGTAGCGTCCGGATATGCGCGCCGTCCACGTCAGCATCGGTCATTATGATGATCTTGCCATAGCGCAGGCGGCTGAGGTCAAACTCGTCGGGGCCGATGCCGGTGCCCACTGCACAGATGATGGTGCGGATCTCCTCGTTGGCCAGGACCTTATCCAGCGAGGCCTTCTCCACGTTGAGGACAACGCCCTTGAGGGGCAGGATGGCCTGGAAGGTGCGGTCGCGTCCGAGTTTGGCGGTGCCGCCGGCGGCGTCGCCCTCCACGAGAAAGAGTTCTGTGCTGGCGACGTCGCGGCTGGAACAGTCGGCGAGTTTGCCCGGGAGGTCGGCGCTGCTGAGCGCCCCCTTGCGGCGGGCGAGGTCTCGTGCCTTGCGGGCGGCCTCGCGGGCACGCGCCGCCTCAATCGCCTTGCGCACGATGGCCCGCGCCGTGCCCGGATGCTCCTCGCAGTAGATGCCGAGTTGCTCGTTGACAATGGCCTCAACCAACCCCTGCACCTCACGATTGCCCAGTTTGGTCTTGGTCTGGCCTTCAAATTGCGGGTCGGGCACCTTGACGCTGAGGACGGCACAGAGGCCTTCGCGGTAGTCGTCGCCAGTGAGCGTGAATGGCTCCTTCTGCTGCTTGCCGAGGTCAAGGCGCGCGCAGTTATTGAGCGTGCGCGTGAGGGCGGCACGAAAGCCACTCAGGTGCGTGCCTCCCTCGCGGGTGTTGACGTTGTTGGCGAAGGAGAGCACGGTCTCACTGTAATCATCGGTGTACTGCAGGGCGAGTTCTACGGTGATGCCTCCCTGCTCCTGCTGCAGGTGGATGATGTCGCGGTGAAGCGGAACCCTGTCGCGGTTGAGGTATTCCACGAAGGCCTTGAGGCCGCCACGGAAGAGGAAGGTATCGCTCTGACCGGTGCGCTCGTCGGAGATGGTGAACTTGACGCCACTGTTGAGGAAGGCGAGTTCGCGCAGGCGGCTGGCGACGACGTTGTAGTCAAATCCGGCCTCGCCGAAGATCTGGTCGTCGGGAAGGAAGGTAACCTTGGTGCCGCGCTTGCGGGTCCTGCCCCGTCGCTCCACGGGCGTGGCCGGCTTGCCGCGCTCGTATTCCTGCACATAAACATGCCCGTCGCGGCATACCTCCACCGTCAGCCACTCGCTCAGGGCGTTGACGACGGAGACACCGACGCCGTGCAGGCCACCGGAGACCTTGTAAGACTTGTGGTCAAATTTGCCGCCGGCGTGAAGCATGGTCATCACCACCTCCAGTGCCGGCTTGCCGGTCTCCTGGTGCAGGTCCACCGGGATCCCGCGGCCGTCGTCAGCGACGGAAGCGCTGCCGTCCAGGCCGAGGACAACGTCTATCTCCCTGCAGTAGCCGGCCATCGCCTCGTCCACACTGTTGGCGACGACCTCCTCGAGGAGGTGATGCAGGCCACGCACCCCCGTGTCCCCTATGTACATGGCCGGGCGTTTGCGCACGGCCTCTATGCCGCCCAGAACCTTGATGGTCGTGGCGTCGTAACGCAACTCTTCCGACATGGGTCTCCCCAGTTGTTGAGCGCTACTCGGCTGGGGGCTCAAACCGCCCCAATGTAACCTTCAGATCTCCGATGTGCACCCCAGGCAACTCGTCAGCAAGGCGGGCGAGAATCTCCCGTTTCCGGAGGCCCGCGATTTCCTGCAACATTGCCGCAGAATCAACCTCTACGCGCAGGACGTGGCGGTAGAGGCCGCAGACCCGCGCGTGCTTCGCGATCTCCTCGCCCACGACGCGGCCCCAGGCAGCGAAGAGACGCCCCATTCGCATCTGGTCGCGCAGTCCCGAGGCACGAAGAAATTCGGCGATAATCTCCCCTACCGGTCGGGCGGCGCGTTCTTGTCGCGCGGTCAGACCTCCTCGCGCGTGATGGGCATCACCAGATAGAGATAGTCCTTCGCGGTCTGCAGCAGACATGGCTTGTTTGGCGATTTGAACTCCATAGTCAACGTCTCTTCATCACAAGCGCGCAGCATATCCGCGAGGTAGTCCGGATTCAGCAATATACTCGCGGGGGTTCCCGAGTATTCAATATCCAACTCCACACGGGACTCGCCCGCATCGGGCTGTTCTGCAGATAGGGTCAACCGGCCCGGCCCAAAATCAAACTTGACCGCGCGGCTATCCCTTGCCGCCATGAGCGAGGCCCGCCGCAAGGCCGCCAGGAACACCTCCCGGTCCAGGACCGCCTTTTTGTCCAAGTCGGTCGGGATGACCTCTTCATAGTCGGGATACCGGCCCTCCACAAGTTGTGCCACCAGCACCGCGCTGCCGCAAGTTGCGAGCAGGCGTCGCTCATCCAGGCGAATTCTGACACGCGGTCCCGCAGGTTTACGCCCAGTTTCTTTCTTGCCCTTGCCGCTCTCTTCCGCTTCCGCGGTCTCGTCCTCTCCTACCGCATCAGAACCGACCATTTTCTCCAGTTGGACCAGAGCCTTCGGTGGAATTATCGCGCGAGCTGACTCCGGCGCCGCCTTAATCGCCTTGCGCCGCACGCGCGCCAAGCGCCGCCCGTCAGCCCCAACCATTTCCACATCTTTCTTGCCCGCCTGCGTCACCAGAAGCGCACCATTCAGAGCATATGTTGAGCGCACCAGAGCAATCGCAAAGCGCGTCCTCTGCACCATTTCCCGCAAAACTAGCCCATCTATCTCCAGCGCACCCCCTTCTGAAAAACCGGGGACTTCGGGAAATTCCTCAACAGGCTCACCGCGCACCTTGAACTTGGAATTGCTCCCCACGATGTGGCAAACTGAATCCTCAGCCCAGATATCTATCGTCTCGTCCGGAAGTTCGCGAACTATTTCCGCCAACACACGTGCAGGAATTACGACGCCGCCGGCGCTTCCTACCTCCACATCACCGATGTAATACCGCATTCCCACTTCCAAATCAGTAACAGACAACTGCAGTTGATCATTTGTTACCTGCAAACAAATATCTTGCAGAATCGGTTTGATATTCCTCGGATCAACAACACCAGCAAGCATTTGCACGGCGCGATTCAGAACATTACGGTTGCACCGCAGTTTCATTATGCAGCCCCCGGTAACTGATGCGGATGATACATGAAAAGATCAGTATTCATCTCACTAGGCAACGACAGTTTGTCAGTATTTGACGGGGAATCGCCTTCAACTACCTGAATTATACCAGATTGCGACGCAAGATACGAGTGTCTGTTGCGCGCGCACGCCCGTGGATATTTTGGGGATAACTCGTCTGTGATACAGGCAATGCACGACAGCGTGCCAGCAAAGGTCAGAAATGGCATAATATCTGACGAGTTTTCCACAACTTCTCAATGATAACTTCCCGCTTGATCACTTTTCTCTGACTATTTCCGCCCGGAGCCGCGCAAGCAGTTCTCGCGTTGCCGGACGTCGCTCCGCCTCTTCGCGTATTTTGGCCTCGGCGTGGATGACCGTGCTGTGGTCGCGGCCGCCGAAGTATGCCCCGATCTCCTGGAGCGAATGGTTCGTGAGTGTTCGTGATAGGTACAGGCAAATCTGGCGCGGATATGCGACCGAACGCGAGCGTTTCCTGGACAAAATGTCCGCCACTTTTGTCCGAAAATGGTTAGCCACGGTGGTCAAAATGTCCTGCATTGTCACCGTTCTTGCCGGCCGGCCCGGCGCTGTCAGGACCTCGCGTGCCAGTGCCATCGTTATCGCCTGCTTGCAGAGCGAGGCAATCCCCGCCAGTTTGACCAGCGCCCCCTCCAACTCGCGCACGTTATCCGTGTAGGTCTCCGCTATGTACGTCACCACCTCGTCGGGCAAAGCCACGCCGCGCAACTGCGCCTTTCGCCGCAGGATGGCCATGCGTGTCTCCAGGCACGGCGGATCAATGCCCACCACCAGGCCGCTGGCGAATCGCGAGGTCAGCCGCGGCTCGATCGCTATCCCCTGCGGCTCGCTGTCCGACGAGAGCACCACCTGCTTCTGCGCGTTGTGGAGCGCGTTGAAGGTGTGAAAGAACTCCTCCTGCGTGCGTTCCGCCCGCGCCAGGAACTGGATGTCATCGATCACGAGCGCATCTGCATTGCGGCAGCGCGCCCGGAAACTATCCAGCCTCCCGTGCTGGATCGCCGAGATGAAATCGTTGACGAACATCTCGCACGAGAGATACAGCACGCGCAGTGGCGGTTGGCGCTGGCGCAGCGCGTGGCAGATGGCCTGCAGGAGGTGTGACTTCCCCAGCCCCACTGCCCCGTGCACATAGAGCGGGTTGTACACCGTGCCCGGCGCGTCGGCCACCGCCCTGGCCGCGGCGTGCGCCAGCCGGTTGGTCGGGCCGACCACGAATTCCTCAAACGTGAAATGCGGGTTCAGCGGCATCCCCGGCCCCTGTTTCTCCGGCAGCTCCGGCGCCTCTGCCGGAGCCAGTGCCGGGTCCACGCGTAGCCGCACCTCGCCCGCACCCGGCTGCACCGCCGCTACCGCCTCCCGCAGCAGCTGTAGGTAATTGCGCCCGATCCACTCCCGGTAAAACTCGTTGGGCACCGTGAGCGTCAGCTCGCCGTCGCTGTCCGCAAACTCGCCCCGCACGCAGGCAAACCACGTGCGATACTGCTGCGGCGCAAGGCGGCGTTGCAGTTCCTCCTGCACCTGCGCCCACTTGTCGCGTAGCTTGTCCCCCATAGCTCCGCCCGCCGCTTGCCGAGCACTCAACCACCACTCGACGCATCCTATCACCGCCGTGGCGGCGAGTCAACCGCGCCCGTCGCCCCTGCGCGCCCACCCAGGACGCTGCCCAGTCCCGCCCCTAGTGTGGCGCCCCAGCGCGCTCGCCGCCCCCGCCTGCCGCACCCCGATTCGCCCTGCGTGCGGCGCGCTTGCTCTCTGCTCCCCGGCGCGCTAAACTGCACACGTCAGGCAAGCGGAGGCCAGCTCATGCCACACCGCAACCTCACGGTTTGTCTGCTTCTCGCCGCGATCCTCACGGCGTTTGTCGCCACGAGTTGTCGCCGCAGGGGGCCGACCGCGCAGAAGCCCGCCGCTGAGGCCGACCGCGCGCTGGAGCAGCCGCTGATTTATCCCCCGGAACTCTCCGCCGCCAGCACCCCCGGCCAGGTCGCCGCCCGCCTCATCCGCGCCCTGGACGAGGACGACGAGCAGACCCTGCGTGGCCTCGTCGCCGCCCGCCACGAGAAGGAGCAGATCGATGCCCTCTTCCGTAAGCACGGCCGGCGCGCCCGCACCACGCCGGAACTGGCCGCCAGCCTCGCCGCCGCCGGTTGGCGTGCCACCTACGCCTTCATGGAGCAGGGGGCCACGAGAGTGGAGGGCGAAGAAATCCAGGGCGAAACCGCCATCGTCCGCGCTTCTGCCCGCCTTCTCGCCGGCGGCAGGCCGCGCCGACTCATCATCTATCTCCTCCGCGAGGACGGCCTCTGGAAGGTCCGCGCCGGCATTGAAGCCCGTGAGCCGTAGAGAACTAGCCACGCGCGTGCCACTGCCCCTGGCCCTGGCGGAGGTAAACGAAAATAGAGCGCCCCGCCAGGTCGCCCTGGGAGGCGCTACAGGTCGCCCTTACGGGCGGTGCCCGCGGAACGAAAGTTCCTTTACTGTAACTTGACGGAACAATCGCCGCTCAGGTACACTTCGCCTATATTATACCACATGCGAGGCGTTTGTCAAGTTAATTTTTCCCCGGCGCGAGGAGGCCTGCCATGTCGTCCTACATTCTCGGCCTGGACGTCGGCGCGAACTCTATCGGTTGGGCTGTCGTGCCCCTCCAGAACGGAGCGCCCGCGGGCGTGACGCGCGCTGGCGTGCGCGTCTTTGCGGCGGCCGTGGCCAACCTGGAGGAGGCGCAGCCCGAGACGGCCAATGCCCAGCGCCGTCTCGCGCGCCTCACCCGGCGGCGCCTGGACCGCCTGGCGCGGCGGCTGGAGCACCTCTTCCGCCTGTTGCAGCGGCACGGCCTGCTACCGCCCGACCCCGCCCCCTCGCCCCCTGCCTCTCGCCTGGAGGCTGCGCACCGCCGCCACGACCTCCTCCGCCGCCTGGATGCCGACCTGTTGTCCGAGTGGGCCGCCCGCGGCGCCCGCGGCGAAGTGCCCCTGCCCGACCCCGCCACGCTGCCCCATGTCCTGCCCTATCTCCTCCGCGCCCGTGCCCTCGACGAAAAACTCAGCCCCTATGCGCTGGGCCGCGCCCTCTATCACCTCGGCCAGCGGCGCGGTTTCCTCAGCAATCGCCGCGCCGGCGCGAAGGAAGAGGAGGGCGAGGTCAAGAAGGGCATCGACAGCCTGGCCGCCGAGATGGCCGCCGCCGGCGCACGCACCCTCGGCGAATATTTCAGCCGCCTGGACCCGCAATCCGCCCGCATCCGCGGGCGCTATACCAGCCGCAGGATGCACGAGGACGAGTTTGCCCTCATCTGGGCGGCGCAGTGCGTCCACTACCCCGACCGCCTCACCGATGACCTCAAAAAGCAGGTCCACCACGCCATCTTCTACCAGCGGCCGCTGCGCTTCCGCAAGGACGCCATCGGCCCCTGCCAGTTTGAGCTCAACCGCCGCCGCGCGCCCATGGCGCTCCTCGCCTGCCAGCGGTTTCGTCTCCTCCAGAGCGTCAACCACCTCCAGGTGCTCCTGCCGGATGGACGGCCTCGGCCGCTGGCGGAGAGCGAGCGGCAAGCCCTCATCGCCGCGCTGGAGGAGCAGGGCGACCTCAAGTTTGCCCAGGTGCGCAAACTCCTGGCGTTGCCCAGGGACACCGCGTTCAACCTGGAGCGCGGCGGCGAGAAGAAACTCCCCGGCAACCGCACCGCCGCCGCGCTGCGCGCCGTCTTTGGCGCGGCGCGCTGGGCGCAACTCACGCCCGCCGACCGCGACCGCCTCGTGGACGACCTGCGCAGCATTCAGCAGGATGAAGCTCTCGTCCGCCGCGCCATGCGCGTCTGGGGGCTGGACGCCGCGGCGGCCCAGCAACTTGCCGCCGTGCGCCTGGAGCAGGGCTACCTCAACCTCTCCCGCCAGGCCGTCGCCAAACTCCTGCCCCTCCTGGAGGCCGGCAAGCCCTACGCCACCGCCGTAGCAGAGGTCTACGGCCCGCGCCCCGCCCCGCCCCCCGTTGACCAACTGCCGCTGGTGAGCGCGGCGCTGCCCCACCTGACCAACCCCGTCGTCCAGCGCGCCCTCACCGAGGTGCGCCGCGTCGTCAACGCCCTCATCCGCCAGTATGGCAAGCCGGAGTGCATCCGCGTGGAACTCGCCCGCGAGGTCAAGAAAAACGCCCGGCAGCGGCACCAAATCGCGCTGCGGAACCGCGAGAACGAGCGCCTCCGCCGCGCCGCCGCCGAGCGGATTGTTCGGGAGGTGGGGATAGCCAACCCCTCCCGCGCCGACATCGAAAAAGTCCTCCTCGCCGAAGAGTGCAACTGGCACTGCCCCTACACCGGCAAGCCCATCTCCATGGCTGCGCTCTTCGGCGAGCACCCGCAGTTTGATGTGGAGCACATCATCCCCTTTGCCCGCAGCCTGGACGATAGTTTCATGAACAAGACCCTCTGCGACGCCGAGGAGAACCGGCGCGTCAAGCGCGGCCGCACGCCCTTTGAGGCCTATGGCTCCCAGCCGGAGCGCTGGGCGGAAATCCTCCGGCGGGTGCGCGCGTTCAAAGGCAGCGCCGCCGACGCCAAACTGGAGCGCTTCCGCTGCGAGTCGCCGCCGGATGCCACTGAACTGTGCTCCCGCCTGCTGAACGACACCCGCTACGCCGCCCGCGCGGCGGCCGAGTACCTCGGCCGCCTCTACGGCGGCCAGAGTGACGCCGGCCACCGGCGCCGGATACAGGTGGCCACCGGCCAGGTGACGGCGTTCCTCCGCCGCGAGTGGGGCCTCAACGCGATACTCGGCGATGGCGATGAGAAATCGCGCGACGACCACCGCCACCACGCCGTGGACGCGCTCTGCGTGGCGCTCACCGATGCCGGCATCGTCCAGGCGCTGGCCGCTGCCGCCGCGCGCGCGCCAGCGGAGGGGCGCCGCTGCTTCGCCCGCCTCGCCCCGCCCTGGCCCAGTTTCCTCGCCGACGCCCGCCGCGCCGTGCTGGAAATCACCGTCTCCCATCGCGTCCGCCGCAAGGTCAGCGGCCCGCTGCACGCGGAATCCTTCTACAGCCGCCCGCACCGCGACCCCCAGGGCCGCGAGTGCCGCCACATCCGCAAGCCCGTGGAGGCGCTTTCCCCCGACGAGGTTGCCGCCATCGTGGACGACAAGGTCAGGGAGTGCGTGCGCGCCGCCCTGCGCGCCAAGAACCTGGACCCCGACGCCATCCGCAATAGCCGCGCGATCGCCCAGGCCTTCGCCAGCCCCGCCGACCACCCCTGCCTCGTCGCGCGGGATGGCCGCCGCATCCCGATCCACCGCGTCCGCATCCGCAAGGTCGTCAATGCCTTCACCCTCGGCGACCGCCACGTGGTGACCGAGACCAACCACCACGTGGAGATCTTCGCCCGACTCAACCCCGATGGCGAGGTCGCCCGCTGGGAGGGCAAGGTCGTGACGCTGCTGGAGGCGGTGCAGCGCCTGCGCGCCGGACTGCCCATTGTCAACCGCGACCACGGCCCGGACACTCGGTTCCTCTTCAGCCTGGCCCTGCGCGAGGCCGTCCGCATGGACGATGGCCAGGGTGGGCGCATGCTCTGCGTGGTGGTGGTCGTCTCGCAGACGCAGCAGGGAAGGATTGACCTGGAGTTCCGTCGGCACCATGACGCGCGCCCCGGCATGCAGGGCGAGCGCATCCGCAAGACGCCGAATTCGCTGCGCCTGGCCCACGCGGAGAAGGTGGTGGTGGACCCCCTGGGACGGGTGTGGCCGGCCCATGACTGAGCGCATCGTGGACATCTCGGACGCGCCGGCGCGGCTGTGCGTCCGCGGCGGCCTCCTGGTCCTCGCCCGCGCGGACGAGGCGGAGTTCACCCTGCCCCTGCCGGAGGTCGCCGTGCTCCTCATCGCCCACCCCCAGGTGGCGCTCACGCACGCGGTGCTGGCCGGCATTGCCGGCGCCGGCGGCGTGGTCGTCGTCTGCGACGAGAAGCGCCTGCCCGTCGGCATGCTCCTGCCCCTGGTCGGCCATTTCCTTCAGGCGGAGCGATTGGCGCGGCAGGCGCGGGCGAGTTTGCCCACGCGCAAGCAACTGTGGCGACAGATGGTGCGCGCCAAGGTGCAGGCCCAGGCGGCGGTCCTGCGGCAACTGCGTGGGCACGACGCCGGCCTATCGGCCCTCGCCGCGCGCGTCCGCTCCGGCGACTCGGAGAATATTGAGGCCCAGGCCGCGCGGCGCTACTGGCCGGCGCTCTTTGACGACCCCGACTTCCGCCGGGGCGACGAGGCCAAGGCCGTCAACCCGCTCCTCAATTACGGCTATGGCGTCCTGCGCGCCATGACCGCCCGCGCCCTCTGCGCCGCCGGGCTCCACCCCTCCCTCGGCGTGCATCACCACAACCGCTACGACCCCTTCTGCCTGGCCGACGACCTCATGGAGCCTTTCCGCCCCCTCGTGGACCGCGCCGTGGCGCAGTGGGCCGATGCCCAGCGCGCCGCCGGACTGCCGCTGGCGCTGGACCGCGAGACCAAGGCGGCCATCCTCGCCGCGCTCCTCGGCCGGCTGGAACTGGACGGCGAATCCCGGACGCTCTTTGACCTCCTCGCCCGCGCCGCCGCCTCCCTCGCCGCCGCGCTCGCCGGCGAAAAAACGGAACTCTCCCTCCCACGGGTCTAGCCATGCCCCAGAAACCCAGGCCGCTCTCGGAGTATCGCGCCATGTGGCTCTTGGCGATGTTTGATCTGCCGGTGGACACCCCGGACGCCCGACGCTACTACGCCCAATTTCGCAAGGCCCTCCTCAAGAATGGTTTCCTCATGCTCCAGTATTCCGTCTATGCCCGCTATTTCGCCAGCGAGGAGGCCAGCGCCGCCTACCGGCAACGGGTGCGGCAACTGCTGCCCCCCGAAGGCCAGGTCCGCCTCCTGGCCATCACCGACCGACAGTTCGGCAAGATGGAGGTCTTCTATGGAAAAACGCAGCAGGAACCGGAAAAACCCCTCAAGCAGATGCTACTTTTTTAGGCCCCGGAAAAGCGGAACCTCCCGTAACTCGGCGAGTTACGGGAGGTTCAAGTGTACCTGAGCGGCGATTCCTGTCAAGCCACAGCGAGACGACGCCCGGACAATGCGGCGGAGGAGTGTACCTGAGCGGCGATTCCTGTCAAGCCACAGCCACTCACCGTCAGCGCTTCCTCAAGTGGTTAGTGTACCTGAGCGGCGATTCCTGTCAAGCCACAGCGCGCGACAGAAGCGGTGGTGGCAGCGATGGAGTGTACCTGAGCGGCGATTCCTGTCAAGCCACAGCTCTAAAATAAGTTTACTATTACACTGCCGAAGTGTACCTGAGCGGCGATTCCTGTCAAGCCACAGAAGAAGCGGGGCGGGGCGCCCGTGGGTGTGAAGCGCACCCGAGCGGCCGAACCGGTGGGCGGGACCAGGCCGCGGGCTAGAGGCCGAGTATGCCGCGGGTGTGGACCTTCTGGAAATCGGCGTCGTCGGACCACTCAATGATGCCGGTCTCGATGTTGACCAGGTTGAGGGTGAGTTTGTAATAGACGCCCCTGGTGCGGCCTTCCTTTTCGGTCATGGCGGTCAGTTCGCCGAAGAGGAAGTAGTCGGCGCCGATCTGTCGGCCGATGCGCTTGGCGGTGGCGGGGTCAACCAGCGCGCCCGTCTGGAAGCGCAACTGGCTGACGATCTCGTCTTGCGCCTCGGTGCTGGCGGTGAAGCGCAGTCCGCCCTGCCGCATCAGGATGACGCGGATGCGGTCGGTGATGTTCTTCATGTCAATGTGCTGGTCGGTCTTGTTGACGACGCGGGCGAAATAGACGACGGGGGGCGTGGCGTGGGCGCGCGCCGGGGCGCTCTGCGCCAAGGAGGCCGCCAGTTTCTCCGCCGCCATCTGCAGGTCGCGGTGGCCCCAGGTGGTGGTAACGACCGGCTCTTCGCTCACCGGCTTGCGCTCGGTGCCGCCACAGCCCGCGCCCGCGACGCACGCCATCACCAGCAACGCCAGAGTCTGCGCAGCCTGCCGCATGTGCACCCTCCAACCGCAGTTAGCTAGGAGTTATGCGCGCCGGACTGGGAGACAGCATACCACGCGGGGGCGGCGGTGGCAATCGGGTATCGGCCAGGGGCCGAGATGGCCATTCTGGGCCGCGGGGGGCGCCCGGCGGGTGGGGCGGCGGGGCTAGGGGATGGTGGCCGCGTGGGCGATGGCGCGGGTGCCGATGGCGCGGGCGACGATGAGGGTGAGGCCGCCCTCGCGGACCTCGGCGGCGACGCGGGCGCTGCCGAGGGTGGCGCCGCCGTGGGCGAGGAGTTCCAGGGTGAAGTGGTGGGTGCCGGCGGGCGCGCGCACGCGCAGGGCGTGGAGCGCGGCGGGGAGTAGCGTCCAGGAGCGCAGGTCGGCGCGTTCGGTGGCGCCGGCGGCGAGGGAGCCGAGGGCGCCGGCGAGTGCCGCGGCATCGGGCCCGTGTCGTTCGCCCGCCTGGCGGGCGGCGGCGTTGGCGGCGAGGGTCTTGGCGGTGGCGCGGATGAGTTCGCGGACGACGATGATGGGCAGTTCGTCGTGCAGTGCGCGGATGGCGGTGGCCTCCACATCGTGGAGCGGCTCGCTGAGGGCGAGTCGCTGGCCGCCGAGGACGAGCGCGGCGCGGGCGACGGGGGTGGGGCGCGTCTGGTAGCACGGGAAGGCGGCGGTGGCGAAGACGCGGCCCAGGGGGAGGACGAGGCGGACTTCGTGTTTGATGGGGGCGGTGCCGTTCTGGAAGACGAGGAGGACTTCGCCCTCGCCGCGCTGGGGGGATGGCGGTTCGGCCTCGGCCCCGAACTCGGCCTGCCAGCGGGCGTAGTCCTCGGCCAGGCCGAGGGCGCGGGCATGGCGCAGGAGGTCGCGGCGCACCGGCGTGAAGTGCGGCGCGAGCTGGTGCACGGCCTTGCAGTCCACATAGGCGGCGTTGATCTCGCGGTTGCGCTCGTAGATGACCGCGGAGAGGTAGTAGGCGAAGGCGTTCTGATAAACGTTGCCGGCGCGGCGGAGGATGGCGTCGTCGGGAGACGCGGCGCGGAGGCGGGCGAGCGTGCGGGCAGCGTCGTCGGCGAGGCCGCGCTCTCGCGCGGCGCGTTCGGCCTGCTCCAGGCGGCGGTGGTGGCGCTCGGCCTCGTCCTGCTGCGCCTGATAGGCGCGGCGGGCCTCCACGCGGGCGGACTCCAGGTTGCCATCCAGGAGGAAGTTGAGGGCCAGATAGGTGTGGAGGAGGATTTTCTCAAAGCCCTGCCCGCGGTAGGGCTGCGTGCAGTCGTTGATGATGAGTCCAGCGAGGGAGGCGGCGGCGTCCGAGGCGCTGATGAGGGCCTTTTCCTCGTAGTGGCGGATGAGGTCGGCGGCGGCGAGGAAGTCGCGGGAACTCTCGGCGTAGCGGCCGGCGGAGTGCAGGGCGAGGCCGCGCTCCAGGAGGAAGCAGATCCGGTCGGTGCCGGACCTGGCGCCCGGGGCGAGGCGGTCGGCCGCGGCCGCGAAGGCGAACTGCTCGAAGCAGCGGCGCGCCGCCCAGGTGCGCTCGGGGTACGAGCGCAGCGATTGGCAACCGGCGGTGCCGGCGAGGGCGAGCGGGGCCAACAGGAGGAGTGGCAGGGCGTGGGCGGCGCGGGCGCGGCCGGGGCTCATGGGGACGGCTCCGCGGGCGCGGCGGGCGCGTGCCCCGCCCGGCGCGTGCGGAAATAGAGGCGCAGCGGCACCTCGGGGAAGGGCAGTCGGGTGCGGAAGAAGTTGGCGAGGAAGCGCTGGTAGGCGGGGGTGAAGAGGCGGGCGTCGTTGACGAAGAAGACGAGCGTCGGGGGGTGGACGCCGGTCTGGGTGGCGTAGAGGACGCGCGGGACGCGGCCGGTGCGGCGTGGCTGGCGGGCGGCGAGGGCGTCGGCGAGGGCGCGGTTGAGGTCGGCGGTGGCGACGCGCCGGCCGGCCTGCTCGTAGAGGTCGTGGGCGAGCGGCAGGAGTTTTTCCACATTGTGGCCGGTCTTGGCGCTGATGAAGAGCAGCGGGGCATATTGGAGGCTGCCGAGGCGATCGGTGAGGTAGCGGGCGTAGTCGGCGGTGGCGACGCCGGCGGCGAGGTCCCATTTGTTGATGAGGAGGAGGCAGGGCTTGGCCTGCGCCTCGATGTAGCCGGCGAGGCGCTTGTCGGTGCGGGAGATTTCGCGGGTGGCGTCCAGCATGAGGCAGACGACGTCGGCGCGGCGGATGGAGCGCTCGGCGCGGTGGGCGCTGTAGAAGTCCAGGGGGTGGCCGTGTTTCATGTGGCGCTTGAGGCCGGCAGTGTCAATGACGAGGTAGGCGCGGCCCTGCCATTCAAAGCGGACGTCCACGGCGTCGCGGGTGGTGCCGGGGATTTCGGAGACGATCATGCGCTCGGTGCGGGCAAGGCGGTTGACGAGCGAGGACTTGCCGACGTTGCGGCAGCCGACGATGGCCAGTTGCAGGGCGGCGGGTGCGGGGCGGACGGTGTGCCGCCGCGGCAGGAGTTGGCGCACGTGCTCCAGGAGTTCGCGCAGTCCGGTGCGATGGAGAGCGGAGACGACGAGGGGTGGGCCGAGGCCGAGTCGTTCCAGTTCCGGTGCGGCGAGCGCGTGGCGGGGATCGTCGGCCTTGTTGGCGACGAGGATGATGGGCCGGCCGAGCGCGCGCAGGCGATTGGCCAGGGCGTGGTCGGCCTCGTTGTAGCCCTGGCGGATGTCCACCACGAAGAGGATGAGGTCGGCGTGGCGGAGGGCGAGGTCAATCTGGGCCGCGACCTCGGCGGCGATTTCCTCCTGGTCCACCATACCGACGCCACCGGTATCCCAGAGTTCAAAGAGGAGGTCGTCGGTCTCCACGAGAGTGGCGATGCGGTCGCGGGTGGTGCCGCTGGTGGGGTCCACGATGGCGAGGCGGCGACGTGCGAGGGCGTTGAAGAGCGAGGATTTGCCGACATTGGGGCGGCCGGCGATGACCACAGCAGGGATGGCCGCGGCGGACTCCTGAGCGGTGTCGGGGGCAGGGTTCATGGCTCCACGCGCTCGTTGGCGAGCGAGATGGTCGGCAGCCGGGTGCCGCGCGCCGGGGGCGGCCCATGTGAGGCGGCTGCTGACGGCCGCGGCGCGCCTCCACTGGGGAGACGCGCCGCGGCGCTGACGCTTGCTGACCTGCGAGGCAGCCGTGCCCCGCGTGGGGCCATTTTACTGGGCGGGCTTCGCTTCACCGCCCTCGGCCGGCTTGGGCTGCTCCGCCGGGGGGGCGGCAGGCGCAGCGCCCTCTGCCGGTGCCGGGGCAGCCGCCTCGGCCGGCTTGGCCTCCGGTGCCGGCGCCGCCTCTTCCTCCTCCTCAATATAAACCTCGGTCATATCGGTGCCGTCCACCGCCTTGCGCAGCAGGCTGTAGATGATAGTGGCCTGCGTGGCGAGGTAGGAGACGACATAGCCGAGGACGAGACCCCAGACGATGAAGATGGCCGCCTTGACGAGGACGGCGCAGATCTGGTGGCAGATATTGGCGTTGAGGCCGGGGGCGATTTCGCCGCGGAGGAAGTCGCCGGTCTGGAGGAGATGACGAATGGGCTCGAAGTGCGCCCCCATGGCCGCGCCGCCGACGCCGAGGCAGATCTTGAGCATGACGCTGGTGAAGGCAACGACGAAGGCAGTAACCGCCAGGCCGTAGGCGCAGGCGACCAGCCCATACCACAGGAGGCGCCAGGGCCGGCTGAAGATGTAACTATAGGCGCGGCTGATGGCGTCGAAGGCGTCGGTGCCCTCATAGGCGATCGTGGCGCCCATAAGGGGCACGCCGAGGACGCCGCCGATGGCGATGAAGAGGATGAGGAAGGCAGCGAGGATGGCGAGGAAGAAGAAGATGCCGACCACCAGCGGGCCGAGGTAGGGAATACGCCCGACCCAGCCGCCGATAAGGATGCAGAGGATGAAGAAGGCGATGCCAATGTAGGGCACCACCGGCCCCCAGAAGAAGGAGAGATACTTCTTCTTGGCGAAGGCCGTGGCCTCGCTGATGTCTATGCGGTCGTCCTTGGCCAACTCAACGGCGGCGATGCGCATGATGGCCCCGCCAAAGAACGACCAGATGAGGAGGAGAAGAAGTCCGGCGATGGCGGCAAAGACCACGGCTACTGGCCGGAGGACGCGCTCGGGCACGACCGGCGGCCTCGGCATGGCCCCTTCCGGCGGCGACTTGTAGGTGAAGGCCGACTCCAAGGCGTCGCGCAGGAAGATGCCGAGTTCCGTACGCGGGTAGACCCCCTCGGGCAGCCCACGCGACACGCGCATGGGGTTGGCGATCACCCCCACCATGTCCGTGGCGGCGGCGGGGAAGAAGGCCCAAGTCAACAGGAGAAGGATGAGGACGGAGACGAGCAGACCGACGAACCCCAGCATCATCTTCTTGGGGTCCAGCGCGATGCGGAACCCGAAGAAGAGATCACGCCAATCCTGCCTGAGCTCCCTCATTGCCAGGATCCTCCTTCCAATACTGGGAACGGGCCGACTTTTTCCTCAGCACGCCGGGCAGTATAAGGAGACCGCACCCGGCATGTCAAGCACATTTTGGGCGGTGGGCCGCTCAAGGCGCGTCCGCCGCCGCGGCGGCCACGGGATAAAGCGCCTGGATGCGCCGGAGGATGTCGTCTTTGTGGAGACACCAGGCGCACACGGGCATGGTTCGCACTTGCCGTGTGTCCGGGTCTTCGTAGGCAAAAGCGGCCGGGCAGCGCACAAGTCGCTCGCTCTCCAGGGTGCGCGGCTCCTCAAAGGGCAGGACGACGATGAAGAGGAGGTTGCCGACGGCGAGGTTCTGCTTGAGGAGGGTCTTGAGTTGCGTGCCGCGCAAGAGGCCGGAGGCGATGCGGCCCAGGCGGGCGCCAGCGTCCGGTCCGAGGATGTCGTGGAGGCGCACGTGGGTAAAGAACCAGCGCGCCGCGGTTGCGAGGGCAAGAAGTCTGTCGGCTCCGGCGGCCAGGGCCAGGCGGCCGAGGGCATGGTGTTCCAGGCGTGCGAGACGCCTGGCTAGCCTGCGGTCGGCAGCTATCAGTGCCGCTACTGCCTGATACAGGCTCGTTTTCAGATAGCGCCGCACTGGCACATATTCCTTCCCATTGGAGATGAGGAAGGTCATGCTCTCGCAGTTCGGATGAGCCCCTGCGAACGTGGAGCGGGAGAGATTGAAATAGCGCCCCAGCGTCGGGCAGGGCACTAGGCCGGCAGGGAGAAACTCCAGCTCCCCGCCTGGCACGCTGGCGGCGATGATGTCCTCAACGTCCTCCATGGCGGTGATTGCCCCACGCTCGGCCTCAACGGTGCCCGGTTCCCAAGTCATGGTCAGGGGGATGAACTGAAGGGCGTTGATGAAATCCTGGCGCTCGTGGCAGAAGCGCAGGAGTTTGGGCACCTCGCGGTCGTTGATGCCCTTGGCGAGGACGCACATGAGGGTGATCTTGGCTTTGCGGTATTTGCGGACGTTTTCCAGGGCTTTGAGTTTGAGGTCGAGCGCGCGGGCCGAGTCGCGCAGCAGGCGATAGGTGTCCGGATCGAAGCCGTCAAAGGCGAAGATGAGGCGCGCGCCGGTTTCCAGCAGACGGCGGCAGCGCTCCTCGTTGGCGAGGCCGATGCCGTTGGTGACCACGGCGACGGGGATGCCGCGCGCATGGGCGAGGCGCACGATGTCGGGCAGGTCGCGCCGCACCACCGGCTCGCCGCCGAAGAGTTTCACCGAGGGCACCGGCTGGCGCCGGGCGAGGTCGTTGAAGATCTTCTCAAAGTAGGCCAACGGCGGCTCAAAGCGGAAGCCCATGTGCGGGACGTTGGCGATGCAGATGGGGCAGTCAAGGTCACAGCGGTTCGTGATGTCCAGGAAGATGGTCTGCGGGGCAACCGGGTGGTCGCAGAGGCGACAGCGGAAGTCGCAGCCTCCCCCCGTGGCTGCGGCGCCCATAATGGCGCGCTTGGCCCGCCAGCGGGCGGCGTTGGAGGAGACGAGAGTCTCGGTGCGCCCGCAGCGGCCGCACTCCTTGACGAGCCAGACCTTGCCCTGGCGCTTCTCGTGGTGGGCGGGCACCTTCTCTTTGCAGGCGTTGCATACACTGTAGTTGGGCATGAATCGCCATCTCCTGACGTGGTGGCCTCGTGGGCCGCGGTGCGGCTAGGGCGGGCCCTGGCCGCGCCGGACTCGCGGCTCGGCGTGACGGAAGTTGACGATGCCGCCCGCCGCGTCGTCGTCCATGATATCAAGCGTCGTCCACCCCAAGATGAAATCCAGGAGGTCAAGCCAGCGTCCCGTGCCCACCACGCCTATCCAGCCGAGGTGGATGATGTGGGGACAGGTGATGATTTCCTTGCGGTCGGGGCGCGGTCCCTGGAGGAGGCCGATAATTCCTTCGCGGCGGAAGTTCACCGAGGCAGGGTCGTCCGGGTCGTGTTCGCCGTAGGCCTGCTCCTCCTCGCCCCAGAGGAGCAAGCCAAGGCCGCGGTGGTGATACTTCATCCAGCCCCACGTGCCCCCGGCATTGCCGAAGAACCAGCCATCCACATGGCCGTAGCCGATAGGCGTGAGCGTCTGGAAGTTGCCGTAGAGGGCGAACTGTGGCCGCCGGGAAAACGAGAGGCCGATGTCAATGATGTCATGGGCGTCGGCGGCACGGTTGCGCCAGTAGGCCCCGCACCCGGCACAGGCCAGAAACGCACTCGCCAGGGCGAGCAGCAGAGACCTCGGAGCGCGCGACTTCACGTGTTGCCCTTTGCCATTGACATGCCGCCGAGAGTAGGCCAACTGATGGCGCAGAGAGCGGCCATTGCGCGTCGCCATGTCCGGTGCGACGCATGGCCTATCCGACGCGTCAATTTTATCCGCAGGGGACTTGACACTCAAGGCTCCGCTGTACGCGGCGGCGGGCGTGGCCGGATGGATGGCTCGGAGGCGGCCCGCACCGGGCACCTCTCTGCGCGAGCGCCTAGCGGCAGGCTTGGATTTCCGTGCGCCGTTTGCCACGGTGCTGTTCGCCCTTGCACCGCTTCGGAATTGTGATACGCTGTATTGTTGCGCCCCAGAAAGGGGTTTGGGAAGCAATCCAGGAGAGGGTGACCTTGGCCCAGCTCCGCTGGGGGTGGGAACCCAAAAGGGGAGGGCAACTGATGAAGACTGGCTCGTCGTGTATGGCGGCGCTGGCTGCAGTGCTGGCGTGCGCGGCAGTGGGCGTCGCCGAGCCGTGGGTGATCAAGGAGGAGGCAGATCTCAAAGCGCGCGTCGAGAAGGCCCCGCCGCTCCGGGCCGAGGAGGTGGGCGTGCCGGTTACCACGACGCATCAGGGCGAACTCATGTGGGTGCCCAATCCCGACGGCAAGACCTATGACCTGTTGCAGTGGTATTGGCGTGACTACGGCGGCCCGACGCAGGTCTATGTCATGGACCTGGGGTCGGGCGAGTTGAAGCAATTGGGCATCCCCGACGGCCTGCAAATTCACATCTGCGGCCGCGTTCTCGCGCCCAACGGCAAATTCTACTTCGCTACGCCGAACTGGCGGCTCGGCATGCTCGTCTTCATCTACGATCCGGCCACAAACGAGATCACTAACTTGGGCAACGAGGTGGATGACCCTAGCGGTGCGAAGGGCCCCGATGGCAAACCGCGCCGCTGGCGCATTGCCGTGCCCGACCTCGCCGGCGAGCGCCGCGACATGGTTATCGGCACCGACGGCATGATTTACGGCACCGGCAGTTACAGCAAGGAGGGCAAGGCCGGCGCCTATCAAATCAACCCGGTCACCAACGAGATTACCATCTACGGCCCGGTCGGCCCCAGCCACAAGCCGAGTGGGGTGTGGGGCTACTCGGTCGCTGCGGACGACCGTTACGTCTATGTCGCCAGCGGCAAGGTTCCCTGGTATCTGGTCGCCTACGACCGTGAGACGAAGACCGACAGGGTGCTCGTCACCACCGATACCGTACTTGGCTATGTCGGCGTGCGGCAGGAGCGCTATGGGTGCACGGCGACGGCGACACGGATCATTGGTCCCGATGGGAAGATAATTGAGCGCATGGAGTACTGGCTCTATCGCGGCGAGGCCATTCCCAAGAAAGATCCCAAGGAGCCGCCGCCATGGCCGGAGCCGGCCGACAAGAAGCCCTGGGTGACCCTGCCGCCACGGCCGGAGGTATGGCTCGGCCGGGCCGTGCCGGATGCCAACGGCAACGCGGAGATCTGGTATCGCACGCCGGAGGCCAAGGCCGCCGCCCCCAAGGAACCCCCGCCCGACGCCAAGCCGGAAGACCTTGGCTGGAGGAAGTTCGCGTTCAAGGTGCCGCTTTACCCGATGGGCATCCACCGCCTGGTGGAACTGCCCGATGGTCGTATCTTCGGCACCGCCGGGGCGTATGAGGGCAACTTCCTCTATGACCCCAGGACCCGCGCGCTCACCCATCCGGGCCGCATTCACCTCAGCCATTACTCCACCGCTATCCTCGATGGCAAGGTGTACATGAGCGGCTACCCCGGTTCGCCGGTCTATGTGTACGACCCCAACCAGCCGTGGACGGCGAACACCTCCTCTGTGGTCGGCCAGCCACCCCTTTCCGAGCGAGACAAGCGCGCCAATCCGCGGCAACTCCTCCTCCTGGGCAGCAAGGAGCTTGCTGGCACGCACAAGATGTATGCGGCCGCGGTGGGCGCGGACGGCAGGATTTATTTCGGCGGCCAGTGGATACGCGACGGCAGTGGCGGCGGCGTCGCCTGGTATGACCCGCAGACCGAAAAGGCGGGTGGCTTCTGGCGGGAGCTGAGCAACTATCAGGTCAATTTCATGACGGCGGCGGGGCAGGGGCGCTACATCGTGATCTCCACCTTCGGCGTGCGCGACCAGACCCTCGGCAAGCCCACGCCGGAGCAGGGCAAGTTGTTCATCTGGGACACGGCCGCAGGCAAGGTTGTCCGCGAGGTGGAGCCGGTCCTCAAGGCGCGGGGCTCCGGCCTAGTGGCCGATGCCACCCCGCCGGCGGGGCAGCCGGCGCGCATCATTGGCTGGACTGTGGACCCGGAGGCCCCTGAGCAGTCCAGCATCCTTTATGGTGTGGATGTGGAGGCCGGACGCGTGGAGTGGACGCGCAAACTCCCCTGGAAGCTGCCCGTGGCCATTGGCTCTAACCAACAGGAGGCCTTTGACTTCCGCCTCGGCCCAGATGGCAAGATATGGACCTTCATGGG
>Ga0272448_1000030_pt1 | contig 194060 bp, 176 predicted proteins | sample YNPCB0191_FD_202220 | JGI IMG/M metagenome (GOLD analysis project Ga0272448, IMG submission 202220) | Hot spring sediment microbial communities from Yellowstone National Park, WY, United States - YNP-CB-019-1 | ecosystem: Environmental > Aquatic > Thermal springs > Hot (42-90C) > Sediment... | reverse complement strand
ACAGCATCTTCTTTCTTAATATAATGGACATCGTTAGTTGCAATAAGTGGAATACCCAAATCACGACTTAACTTAACCAAACCGTCATTTACTTTTTCTTCGTCTTTTGCTGATTTTTCTATATTGGCTTTAATTTCATTATCCTGAGTAAAAGATAAATAATCACGAAAGTTGTGTCTTTGAATTTCAAGATAGTAATCTTCCCCAAAAAGATCAAGATACCAACTTGCAACCTCACGAGCTTTGTCATAATTATCTTCTCTTAGCCAATATGAGATTTCTCCCTGCATGCAACCTGAAGAAACTATTAATCCTTCTTTGTATTTAGCTAAAATCTCCTTATCAATTCTCGGCTTGTAATAAAACCCTTCAAGATGAGCAATCGAGGAAAGCTCCATTAGATTCTCATAGCCTTGCTTGTCTTTGGACAAAAGTAAAAGATGATGTGTCTGCCCCTTTGAACCCTCTTCCTTCTTTAGACTCTCAGTAATATAAGCTTCCATACCAATTATCGGTTTTATTTCTTGTTCTTTTGCTTTTTTATAAAATTCTATAGCTCCATAAAGAACGCCATGATCAGTTATAGCTACAGCATCCCCTCCCTGATTTTTGACCGTACTAACAAGATCTTTTATACGACTCAAACCGTCAAGAAGTGAATATTCAGTATGGACATGAAGATGGATAAACTTATCTGCCATTTTTTTTACTTTCTTTATCTTTATACATTCTAGCATCAGCTACCTTCAAAGCTGATTCTAGAAGAACTTTAGAATCACCCTGCTCTAACCTAACTAAATTACCGCTTTCGTCCAACGCCTCACCAACTTCAGCGCCTCCAATACTAAAATCCACCTTAAGATCACTCGGTAAATTTGCACTCTTTATCATCAAACTAAAACCTTCTCTTAATCTTTTTATAACGGGTTCTTCTTGCGCAGCAAAAGCCAAAACTACAAACTCATCTCCATGCAATCTTACTAAGATATCCTCATCGCGCAGAATTTCTTTCCATCTAGTTGAAACCTCCTTGAGCAATTTGTCACCTTGGTCATGACCCAATTTGTCATTTACTTCCTTAAACCCATCAATATCAATATAAAAGATTCTTAAAGGCAATTCAATTTCACCCCGTCTTAAAATAGCCAAATAGTTTTCAAATTGCTCCTCTAATCCTTTCTCATTATAGGCTCCTGTTAGCAAATCATAGGAAGTTGATTCTACCTGTCTTCTTAATTCTTTTATATTAGGCCCGCTATAATCACCTTTTCCTCGTGGCCCTTTATTAAACCAATTAATTCGTCTTTCGGAAGAATTATTCTCCATAAATTAAAGATTTTCTTTCAACAACTTTTCAACAGCTTTTATCTCTCCTTTTCCTTTCAATTTCTTCTGCACCATTCCTATTAAATATCCCAGTACTCGGCCATTGCCAGCTTGAAAATCAGCTACTGCTTTCTTTTCCTCTCTTACAACCTCAAGCACAGCATTTTTTGTTTCCTCATAAGAAGCAAAATCTCTTTTCATTAATTCTACTGCTTTTTTTATAAGACCAGCCGGTTCAGGAAAACTATCCTGCATCTTTTTATTGACAATCAAATCAGCTAAGAACTTAGGCGAAATATCATATTCTTTACCAAGTCTCACAGCCTCCTCAAAATAAGAAGATTTTTCCAAATCAGAGACAAGAATTTCAGCATAATTGACAGGGATATTAAAATCAGACACAAACCGCTCTTTCTTCTGGTGTGGCAGTTCAGGAATTTGCCTTTTTATCTCTTCTACTTCCTCCTTGTCAAATTTAAGAGGTGGAATATCAGGCTCTGGAAAATATCTATAATCTTGAGCTTCCTCCTTTGTTCTCTGAGAAAAAGTCAAACCCGTACCTTCATTATAACCTCTTGTTTCCTGAACAGGCTTTTTACCACTCGATAAGAGCTCGGCCTGTCTTTTAAGCTCAGCTGCTATCGCCTTCTCCAAAAAACGGAAAGAATTAATGTTCTTAAGTTCTATCTTATAATCGGGAAGAAAATCCTTAGGATCAGTTTTCCTTTTTAAGGAAATATTTGCCTCAAGCCTCATTGAGCCCTTCTCCATATCAGCTGTCGAAATCCCCAAGTATCTGACTATTAGCTGCGCGTTTCTTAAAAACTCACTAACCTCATCAGGTTTATCAAAATCAGGTTCTGTCACCATTTCCATTAAGGCAACACCGCTTCTGTTATAATCAATGAGGCTTACACTTTCTCCATTCACTTTTTGATGCACCAATTTTGCTGTATCTTCCTCCAAATGTACTCTTCTTATTCTAATTTCCTTTCCACTTTCCAAAATCCACTTTCCAGAATGGCAAAGTGGCAGATCATACTGGCTAATCTGATACCCCTTGGGTAAATCCGGATAAAAATAATGCTTGCGGTCAAATTTACTCAATAAATTAATTTGACAACCAAAAGCAAGACCAAATTTTATAGTATCAAAAATAGCCTCTTTATTAGCGTAAGGCAAAGCCCCCGGTAAACCCAGACAAACAGGACATACTTGGGTATTTGGCTTTTTAGCAAAGTGATCCGCCGAACAACGACAAAACATCTTGCTTTTTGTTGCAAGCTCGATATGTACCTCAAGGCCTATTACTGGAATAAAATTATCCTCCAATTAAATCATCTCCTTTCCTCCTTAAGAATACGCCAGCCGCAAAACTTGAGGCTGAGATAATCAAAAGCAGAAATCTTACCCCCAAGAATTCAGTAAAAGCTCCGGAAAAAATTACAGGAAAAATACTTGCTACTGTTACCAAAAACCAAAAGTTCCCAAAAATACGGCCACGTAAGCCACCCGGAACTGCTTCTTGTAAAAGAGTTTGCGTAGGAACCACAACCCCGACAAAAGAAGCTCCCAAAATAACTAACAAAACTAACGAGAAAATAATCTTCCAAAAATCATTAAGCCAAATAAATAAGAATGAAAAGAGAAAAACAGAAACACCTATTAATGCCAATGAAACTTCTACTATTTTTTTCTTCCGAATTTCCAACTTTTTAAGCAAAGATGGAACCCAAATGGCTCCAATCGAAGCTCCTATGCCTGCCGGAACAATCATCAAAATTCCAGCTTTATCATAATGAATTGTGAGAATCTCCTTTGCCACAAGAGGAATATTGACCATCGCGATCGCCAAAGAAACCTGCATTCCCAACAAGAGCAAAAATGGAAAAAGAACTTTCTTATGAGTTTTAATAAAATTATAACCCTCTTTGATCCTTGCAAAAAAGTCAAAAATTAATTTATCAAAGCTCTTATTTTTTATCTGGCCCATTTTCATCTTAGGCAAAAAGGAAACACTTACAAAAGCAATAAATAGAAATAAAGAACACAAAATTAAAGAATTTCTAAAACCAAGCAGCTGATTCAGAACACCCGCAAACCCAAAACCGGCGACCAATGAAAACTGTTGAGTCAAAAAGAAAAGGCCGTTAGCAAAAGGCAAATCAGTCTTACCCACCACAGAAGGCAAAAAAGCCAATTCGGAGGGAACATAAAACTGATCCAGAAAAGAATAAGCCAAAGCTACTCCATAAACTAAGAAAACCCTAACGTTAAACGTAAATGCGTAAACCAAAATAACCAAAAATTGTAAGAAATTAGTAATCATCAAAAGCCTTTTCCTATCTGCCATATCAACATAAGCCGAAGCAAAAGGGCCAACCAAAATAGTAGGCAAAGAGTAAGCTACCCAAAGAAAAGAAGTAGCAATGCTTGAATTGGTAAGAGAAAAAAGGCGAGTTAAAAGCAAAAAATTCATCACATTGATAGCCAGCTGAGACAAGATTTGCGAAGTCCACAAATAAACGAAATTCCTGTTACTAACTAAAAACTTATACTCTTTCATGTTATTTTCGCAACCTGCGGTTTGTAATCTATAAATCGGTGATATTCAAGAGCAGCAGCAAATAAAAGCTCTTCTGAAAACTTTGGCCCCATTATCTGAAAACCTAAAGGAAGATTATCTTTATTAAAACCAGAAGGCACAGCTAGAGAAGGAATGCCACACAAATTAGCAGTCGCAGCATAAATATCGGTTAAGTACATTTTTAGAGGATCGTTGACTTTTTCCCCAAGTTTGAAAGGTAAACTGGGGGCAACAGGAGCAAGAATTAGATCTACATCTTCAAAAGCTCTATCCACCTCTTCTATTATCACAGATCTAACTTTCATGGCCTTAAGATAATAAGCATCATAATATCCAGCCGAAAGAACATAAGAACCAAGCATTATTCTTCTTTTTGCCTCATCGCCAAAGAAGCTTCTGCTCTTGCCATAGCGAACACCATCATAACGCGAAAGATTTGACGAAACTTCAGCTGGCTGAATTATATAATAAACAGCAATTCCATATTTAGTATGAGGTAAAGAAATCTCTACAATTTCATTGCCCATTTTTTCAAAAGTTTTTGCAGCCTCAAGAACACTATCTCTCACTTCATCTTCAAGGCCTTCTCCCAAAAATTCTTTGGGTAAACCTATTTTAAGGCCTTTGCTTTTTATTTGATAAGGCTTATGAAGAGAACTTAAAGTTGAATCATAACCATCTATTCCCCGGGTGACTTCAAAGACTTTCCTAACATCACTAACAACACGTCCAAAATGACCAATACTGTCAAGAGATGAAGCCATAGCAATAACTCCAAATCTTGAAACCGAACCGTAAGTTGGTTTTAAACCCAAAACACCACAATAATTTGCAGGCAACCTAATAGAACCGCAAGTATCAGTCCCTGTTGAAATTAAGGAAAAATCGGCCGCTAAGCTTGCTGCTGATCCGCTTGAAGATCCACCAGGGACTAATTTTTTGTTCCATGGGTTTTTAGTGGGCCCAAAATCTGAATTTTCCCCAGATGAACCATGAGCCCAAGCGTCTTGATTAGCCTTGCCAAGAGTAATACATCCTGCTTTCTCAAGCCTTTCAACCACAGTTGCCGAGTAGGCAGGAACATAATCTTCAAGCACATGAGAAGCTGCAGTAGTTCTTATTCCCTTTGTTAAAAACATATCTTTATAAATCACCGTCACCCCAAGCAAAGGAAACTCTTCAAAAGCTTTATCTCCCAGTTCTTTGATTAACTTGTCAGCTTTCTTAGCCTGACTGTAAGCCACCTCGCTTGAAACAGTAAGAACAGCATTTATTTCAGGATTAAATTTATCAATCCTCTCAAGGTAATAATCAACAAGATCAACGCAACTTAGATCCTTTTTCTTCAAAGCCTCTTGAGTTTGTTGAATTGTCAAAGGTACTTTCATAATTTATTTTTCTCCCCTTTCTGAAAGAAGTGCTTTCACTTTAAAATAACCGGCGTATTGATTATCAGTAGAAAAGAAGACCTCTTCTTCGCTAAGGCCTGATGAGACTTCGTCATTACGCCAGATATTGTTAAGACCTGTTGTTTGACTTGTTGGCTCAACTTTGCTGGTATCAACCTCAGAAAGCTGCTTTATAAAATCAACAACCGAAGAGAGTTGTTTTTTGAATTTTTTTACCTCAGACAAAGAGAGATCAAGACGAGAAAGTTTGGCAACATGTTTTATATCATTGTCCGTAAGTGATGCCATCACAAGAATAATACAACCTAAAGAAAGCTAAGGCAAGAAGTTAAATCATCTTTTCCAAGGCTTTAATTCTCTCCTCAATCGGCGGATGGGTATTAAAAAGTCCAGAGAACCAACCTACTGCGCCATGAGCTTTTTCTTTGAAAGGATTAACAATAAAAAGGTGGGCAGTTGCTTTGTTGGCAACTTCCAAAGGTTCACTATCTTTTGAAATCTTATAAAGAGCAGAAATTAGACCCGAAGGTTGCTTGGTAATAGCAACAGCTGAAGCATCAGCTAAAAACTCACGCCTTCTTGAAATAGCTAGTCTAATAAGTTGAGCAATCAAGGGAGAGATGATAGCAAACAAAACTCCTACCACCAAAATAAGACTTGAAATGCCATCTCTTTCTTCTCGATCATCTCTATAAAATCCTCCCCTCAAAAACATATCAGCTAAAAGAGAGACCAAACCCACAAGTACCGAAACAACAGACATCAAAAGAGTATCATAATTTCTAATATGAGAAAGCTCATGAGCCACTACTCCTTCAAGCTCGGTTCTATCAAGTTTTTCCAAAAGGCCGCGAGTAGCACAAACCACAGCTTTTTCAGGACTTCTGCCTGTCGCAAAAGCGTTAGGAGCACTATCCTCAATAACATAAAGAGCGGGTTTTGGCAAACCAGCCGCTAAACTCAAATTTTCAGCAACGGTATAAAAAAGAAAATCTTGGTCTCGCCTAGCAGGATGAGCATTTGATATAGTCAAAATAATCCTGTCGGAAAAATAATAGCCAAAAAAGGTAGTCAAACCAGAAATAATAAGAGCAATACCAAAAATACCCAGTCCGGAAGCATTATAACCCCAATAATAAGCAAAGGCCGAGGTTATCAAATAAACGGCAAGTGAAACAAAAATCAAAAAGAATAAAACCACAAAAAAACTCTTCCTTTTATTTGAAGCTTCTACTTCATAAATATTTTGCATAGCAAAGAAAGATTTTAGTCAAAAGGATAAGACAAATCAACAAAGACTAACTAAAAGCTTACCTTAGGCGTTTTCAGTTCTTCCTCTTTGACTTCAAGATGCTCCCCTTCTGTTGGTGTTATCAAACCAGGCTGTTCTTTAAACCCAAAGACAGTTGCCACCAAATTAGATGGAAAGGAAACGCGCTTGACATTATAGTCGGCTGTTAAATCTATAACCAACCTTCTTGCGTACATCACCTTATCTGAAGTGTCGCGCAATTCATCCATTAATTTACTGATGACCTCAGAGCCCTTAATTTCAGGATTTGATTCAACTACTACCTGAATTTTTGGAAGAACAGCCGCCAATTTACTGCCCGCCTCTGCCATCTCATTAACGTCTTGAGATTTAACCGCCGCTTCAACTGCTTTCCTCGCATCAGTTAAGGACTTGAAAATTTCCTTCTCGTGCGAAAGATAGGCTTTAGCTGAAACCTCAAGATTGGGTATCAAATCAGCTTGTCTTTTCAACTGATTGCCAATTTCCTGGATCGAAGCCTTAATTCTAGCTTCGGTTGATACAAAAAAGTTGTAAGTACTAACTGCCCACAAGAGTAATACGACTAAAACCCCAATTAATAAATAGATCATTAATTATCACCACCTTTCTTAAGAATATTCTAGAAGTAAGACCGTCTTTAATCAAGAAGATAACTGTTTCTCAAATTCAGAAAGGCTAAGACAGTTAACAACATCGGTTTTAGTAGCCCAGCCGCGTCTTGCAACCGATATTCCCCACTTCATATTGTCCAAGCTATCTTTATGATGCGAATCAGTACCCAAAGTAAATTTAACACCAACACCCAAAGCTTCCTTAACCAAAAAATCAGGCAGATCAAGACGCATCGGATCGGCATTGATTTCCACCCACTTTTTATTTTTCACACAAAATTCAAAAATTTTCATCCAATCAGCATCAACTCCTTCTCTCTCTCCTATCTTTCTTGCAGTAGGATGAGCTAGAATCTTAGCCTTGGGATGAGACAGTGCCAAGATTAATCTTTTAGTCACTTCTTCTTTTGATTGTCTAAAACTAGAATGAATAGAAACCAAAGCAAAATCAAGCAATTCCAAAGCCTCATCAGGAATAGAAAGTTTTCCATCAGGTAAGATATCTATTTCAAGGCTATTGAACACTTTTTTTACTCCAATATTTTTAGCTTTTTCCTCTGAACAATTAAATTGTTCTTTCTTGATTTCTGTTAATTTTTGGTTTAATTCACCAACTTTTTCTCTCTTCCTTTTCAAAATTTCCAAAATTTGGAATTTAGAATGTCTGCTTTTTGAAGGGTTGTGCTCTGTAAAAGCAATATATTCATAATTCAAGCTTGATGCTTTCTTAACAATATCCTCCATTGACGACTCTCCCAGATCATGGCTTGTCTCAATATCAAAGTCTGAATGAATCTGCAAATCTGCCTTAACATCATCAAGAGTAATTAAATCAGGAAGCTTATGATTCTCAGCCGCTTCAATCTCACCTGTATCTTCACGCAATTCCGGAGGAATAAAATCAAGTCCCAAAAAATTATAAAACGATTTTTCATCTGCAAATTTCTTGAGAGTATTCTCACTTTTTATCTTTATTCCATACTCAGAAAGACTAAGCCCCTTCTTCAAGGCATATTCCCTCAAAGCTATATTGTGGTGTTTGGAACCTGTGAAATGCTGCAAGAGCGAGCCATAAGAATCAGGATCAACCACCATCAAATCTACTTGAATATCAGAAGGCAGAAGAATTGAAGCTTTCTTTTCCCCCTTTTCTATAACCCGAACAATTTTAGGATAGGCAACAAAATGCTCAATAACACGTGATTGATTTTTTGAAGCTACAGCTATATCTATGTCACCAATGGTTGAAACCTGCCTTCTCAAGCTTCCTAATGCGTCCACACGAAGCGCGTATTTACTCTCCTTGATCCAGCTAATTACATTTTCTGCGATTTGGCTTGCATAAGGCAAGAGCATTCTCTTATCTCTGCCTTTAAACTCAGAAATTGCTTTAAGAATATCCTTTTGAGATTCTTCTCCAAAACCTTCAAGCAAAGCAATCTTTCCTTCCAAGGCCTTCTTTTCAAGATCAGAAATAGGATCTTTTGACGAAGAAAGATCTAAATCCTGAACCAGTTTCAAGGCAGTTTTTGGTCCCACCCTTGGCAATTCCATAAGAACAAAAACAGCCTCAGGAATCCCCTTTGTGACTTCCTCAAAATGACGCGATTTCCCTGTCTTGAAAATTTCAGCCAAATGAGAAGCTATTGAAGGACCAACGCCTGGGATTTGATCTAATTTTCCTTCATCGTAAAGATCTTTTGCTTCGCTTGAAAGGTGTTCAATTGCGCTAGCAGCACGATCATAAGCAATAATCTTAAATTTATTTTTATCAGGATCCTTTATTTGATAAGAAGCCGATATCGCTCTTAAGAGATTTGCAATTTGCAAATTATTCAAATTCTTATCAATTTTCATTATTAATAAAATTATAGCAAAATAATTGGCACTAAATATAAAAGCCACAGCTTGAAACTATGGCTTTTAAAGACGCGAGAAAAAGCTATTCGCTAGTCCTTCCGTCAAATTCAGGCGCATCAGCTTCTGCTTCTTCTTTTGTAGCGCGAACGACATCAAACCTGTGATGGGCCGGCGCATAAATTGTATAAAGCTTAAGAGGCTCGCTTCCTGTATTAATTACATTATGATTCGCCCCAGCAGGAACTACTACAGCATCGCCATCTTTCACTTGATATTCATTGCCATCAATTACTACCTTCCCTTTGCCTTCCTCAAAGCGGAAAAACTGATCATTTTCTTCGTGAACTTCTTCGCCTATTTCCTCTGATGGCTTTAAAGACATCAAAACCAGCTGAAGATACTTCCCTGTATAAAGAACGCGACGATAATCGCTATTAGTCTCGGTAGCATTTTCTATATCGGTATGATAACCCCTCATATTCTCACCCCCTTTCAAATAAATATAACACAAGACAACTTAAGTGCAATAGCAACCGATCACAATCTCTCGTAGAATAATTTATCCGTATACACGAATGCAAGTTGGATAAAAAATTGGGGGCGGGGCTGACGGGACTCGAACCCGCGACCTTCCGCGTGACAGGCGGACGCTCTGACCAACTGAGCTACAACCCCAACAACCTTATTTTATCACAAAAGAGAAAAACAAAAAATACATTAAGGACAAGATCTCCCAAAAATCATAGCTCTTGACAGAAACAAATTTTTAATCTAAATTCAACCTTAGATTAAGACCTGCTTTTCTCCTGCCCCAGAAAGATAAGGGGGTGAAAAAATTGGACCTCAAAAAAACACTTAAAACATTAAAACTTAATGAATCAACAATCAGCACCATTCTTGGTGTTGTCGTTATTATTTTTGCCGGCATTCTAGTTTTCAATTACCTTAAAAAAGGCAAGCAGGGTTCAACAGTTCCTGCAACAAACACCCAAATTGAAGAAAAAGAGGAAAGCCAAAATAACAAGAAAACATACACTGTTAAAAAAGGGCAATCCTTATGGATGATTGCAGAGGAAGTTTATGGATCAGGTTATAACTGGGTAGATATTGCCAAAGAGAACAATATTAAAAACCCAAATCTTATCAAAGAGGGGCAAGAATTAAAAATCCCTGCAGTCAAGGCTAAGATAACCAAAGCAACAGACGAGGCAAAAGAAAAGATCACAGGCGGCACTTATACAGTAGTTAAAGGCGATAATCTTTGGAAAATAGCAGTCAGAGCTTATGGAGATGGTTATAAATGGGTTGAGATTGCAAGAGAAAACAAGCTTGCCAATCCAAACTTAATTCATGCCGGAAATGTTTTAAGACTGCCGCGCTAGTATTGCCAAAACACTAGACTTTTCTTATAATGAAAGTGTTTTTGCAGCGGTAGTTCAGTGGTAGAATGTCTCCTTCCCAAGGAGAAGGTCGCCGGTTCAAATCCGGTCCGCTGCTCCAAATTTATTTGTCTTTCAACTCCTTCTTTAATAATTTCAGAGTCTCTTTTTTAGTCTCCTCGAGGCTCATGCCCCAAACTTTGGCCATATGGCGAAAATCATCTTCAGTCAAAGAGCCGCCGCCTTTTGAAACTTTGCCTTTACCCATATCATCCTCAGGTAAACCGCAGCCACAGTTATAACACATAGAAATCACCTCCTTTAAGATAATATATAATAAGAAAGATGAAAATTAAATTGTTAAAAAAGAAAAAGGAGGGTAAAGATATAAAATCCTTCATTTTTGAAAAACCTAAAGGTTTCAATTTTAAACCTGGTCAGTTTATCTATCTCACTCTACCCAAGCTTTTTTTTGACGATCAAAGAGGAAATACAAGGCACTTTACCATTGCCTCATCTCCAACAGAAGAATATCTAATGATAACCACAAGAATAAGAAAAGAATCAGGCTACAAAAGAACACTTGATAAAATGCAAAAAGGAGATCTGATCAATTATCGCGGTCCATTTGGAGATTTTATCCTTGGAAAAGAAAAAAAGGAAACACAAGTTTTTGTAGCAGGAGGAATCGGCATAACCCCCTTTAGAAGTATTATTAAAAATCAGATTGACAAAGGCTATAAGACTCCGATGCATTTAATCTATTCTTGTTCAACCACTGAAGAAATTACTTTTCGAAAAGAACTTGAAGGTTGGAAAAAAGAAGAAAAAATAAAACTTGATATCACCATTACTCACCCTGAAGAGTCAAAAGAAAAATGGAAAAAGTTAACAGGAAGGCTAGATTACAAAATTCTTAAAAAGCTAACCAAAAATTATGATCTTAAAAAGACCAGTTTTTGGCTTTGCGGTCCTCCCCCTTTTATCTCTGCAATGGAAATTGAATTTGAAAAATTAGGAATTAAAGAAAGAAACATTATCACAGAAAAGTTCTCAGGATACTAAGATGATCAAAATTCCTCTTAAATTTATCCTCACTTTAAGTCTTATTCCTATCTTTTTTATTGCTCCGATTGATAGCGACCTTGGCTGGCATCTAAGATACGGAAATTACTTTCTTGAAAACGGCAAATTTCTCAAAGAAAACATCCTCACATATTTTCTTTCAGGATATTCTTGGCCAAATTCATATTCTTTTTATCAAATTACAACTGCCATTCTCTACAAAATTGGCAATTTACAACTTCTGACACTTAATTATCTTCTAGTTATGCTTCTTTCTTTTTACTTACTCGACAGAACCTACCCCAAAAGCACAAAAACGAACTATCTTCTTTTTTTATTTGGAATAATTACCTCCTGGCAAGTCTTCAATTTAGGCTTGAGAGCTCAGGTTTACAGCTTTTTATTCTTTATAATCACAAATTTTTGCCTTAATAAAATAATTGAAAGAAAAGAGAAAAGACATTTTTTTATACTACCCTTAATCTTTCTTGTTTGGACCAATTTCCACGGAGGATTCATACTTGGGTTTGCTCTTTTTCTTTATTACATTATAAAAAGCACCACTGATAAAAAATGGGGTACAGCAATTTCAATTAGTCTTGTTTTCCTAGCTTCGCTTTCTATCACCTTGATAAATCCATACGGTATAAAAATATATGCTGAAATAATACGCCATATCACTACCCCATTAAGACTCCTAATTGTCGAGTGGACCCCTCCGCCATTTTATATCAAATTAGCTATTCTGACGTCCTCAATCTGTTCGATTTTAGTTTTACTCTTATCCAAAGCAAGGAATAAAATACCAAATTCAATGTTTTTGCTGGTATTTATGCTTTCTGCGATAGAAGCAAAAAGAAACGTCCCTTTCTGGTCTTTATTTTTAACAATTACGATCCTTGACAGTTTGCAAGAGAAAATAAAGGCAATTGAGAAAAATAGAATTATGACAAAGTTTGTTTATATCACTTCGCTTGCCGTTTTCATCTTTCCTCTTTTTACCTCGCTACCCAAAAATGTCTCAATAATTTACGATCAAGATAGTTTCTGTAATCAAGGGCTTTTGCCTTACCCTTGCAAAGCAGTTGAATTCATCAAGAAAGAAAAAATAGATGGCAAAAATGTCTTTTCTTCCTATGAATGGGGAGGATTTCTTGAATGGCAGCTGCCAGAATATAAGTTCTTTGTTGATGGCAGAATGCCTGCGTGGGAAACTAAAAACAAAGAAAGCCCATACACCACTTATCTAAAAATAATTCAGGCGCAAGAAGGCTGGAATAAAAAACTTGAAGAATACGAAACCGACTGGCTGCTTCTACCGGCAAACACTTTTCTTGATTTGTATCTTCAAGAACAAAACTCAAATTGGAAAGAAATTTATCGGGATAAGATATCGGCAATTTATATCAAAAAAGAATAGATGTATAATATTAATACCTTGGAAAATGATAGCCAGCGTAGCTCAACGGTAGAGCAATCCCTTCGTAAGGGAGAGGTTGGAAGTTCAAATCTTCCCGTTGGCTCCAGTCAAGACAAAAAGGCAGAGGATAATCCAACAACTAATACAACAAATATGAACAATGTTTATTCGAGAAGAGCTATAGTTCAGGAACGAAAAAACATAAGAAAGGCGGCTCTTTATATCCTCTTAACTATTTTAGCCATAATTATCTTTATTTTCTTTGGAATTCCCCTTATTGCCAAAACAGCCTCATTTATCGGAGAATTAAGAAAAAGCAACGGACCGATTGAAAAAACAGACACCACGCCCCCTGCTTCGCCAACAATTCAACCCCCTCCTGAATACACCAATCAACCTAAAATAGAAATAAAAGGATCAACAGAACCTGGAATTAGCATCATAGTTAATGCCAATTCAAAAAAGGAAGAAATAATTTCAACCAAAGAAGGCCTCTTTACTTACACTTTTGAACTTAACGAAGGTGAGAACAAAATCTCTTTTATTGCCAAAGACAATGCAGGCAACGAAAGTCAGGAATCGAAAGTCTATACTATAATTTATGACAATAAACCGCCAAAAATAACCATAGACTCACCAAAAGATGGAGAATCTTTCTATGGCTCCAAACAAAGGCAAATTGTAATTCAGGGTAAAGTAGAAGATGCAGACACCTTAAAAATAAACGATCGAATTGTAATTATTGAAAACGATGGCAGTTTTACCTATGCAGTTACTCTTCAGGAGGGTGATAACAATTTTGAAATCGTAGCAAGCGACAAAGCAGGCAACACCACAACCGAAAGACTCACCGTCCAGTTTTGGCGTTAGAAGCAAACTCCAAAGCAAGAATAACTGCCAAGAAAGCCAAAACCCAGGGATAAAAAAGGCTGTTATCAAACTGACTGTGGACTAAAAGAGAGATAAAAGAGACTCTAGTAGCAAAACCCAATTGGGAATAGCCTATCTTCTTAAAAATCTCAAATCCTAAATAAAAGATAATCATAAAACCAACAACACCTAAAGTAGAAAGAATCAGTAAAAAAGACGAACTAGAGCCGCTGCAGCTATGAGTCAAGGTATCATCAACGCCAAGAAAATTTCTTCGAGCAAGACAAAGATTATCAAATCCAACACCAAAAAGCGGCGAATAAGAAAAAATCTTCAAAGTTTCTTTATAATCATTGACTCTATCTGAAACACTGTAAAGCCTTTTTAAATTAACACCCTCCCCTGCAGGCTTGGGCACAAAAGACAAGATTAAGATAAACAACATCAAAAAAATACCAATTTTCAACCATTTTTCTTTAAATAAAAAGGAAAGATAAAAAACAGAAACCAATAAAGAAAAATAACTTGCTCTTGAAAAAGTCAGGGAAACGCCAAGCAAAAAAAGAAAAGCTAAAAATATAAATCTTTTATGGCTAGTAGACTTATACTTCACCCAAGACAAGATAAAACCAAAAACAAAAATAATACCAGTAAAACCAGGGTCTAAAAAAGTGCCCGTCATTCGAAAAAGATGATCATCCCACCCCAAAAATTTAAGAGAGGTCAAGTCGGGATAAAAAAAATATTGAACAAAACCAAACAAAAGAGAAAAAAATAAGACTGAAAGCAAGCTGTCAAACAAAACCGTAATCATTTTTTTGTTCTCCCTCAAAAAATCAAATAATAAAAGGCAAAAACCCAAATAAAAAACAACTCTCGCAAAATACAAAAAGCCAATCAAAACTTCTCTAGTCTTAAATAAAAAGACAGAATATATGAAAGAAAAAATAAAGGGTAAAAATAAAGTCCAAAGATTTCGATTTAAAAAGTAACCTTTTATCTTGCCCGAGAAAATAAGCAAAATAAAGCCAATAAAGGCCAGAAAATCAAGAAGAATAAAGGAAACCCTAAAACCAAACAAGTTAAAATCAAAGGCCAAAAGACGCCCAAAGGGAAAGGTAATAAAAAAAGAGAAAACTAAAAACTCAACTATTTTTTGCTTTTTTGTAAGAGCCATAATTTACTCCAAGACAAAAACGAATGAAAACTCATCAAAAGAGAAAAAACCAAGCCATAATTGCCATCTAAAAATCCTAACTTAAAGATAAAATTATCTAAAAATTTAAATGGCGGATAAAAAATTATCTTAAACAAATTTGATTTTTTCCCTTCCTCTAAATTGGAGACGGCATGAAGGTCAGAGTAAAAATTAATCTTATCAATAAAATCTTTAAGACTTGAAGAAGTGTAATGATCAAGATAGTTATTCAGAGTCTCAACCTTTCCTTCTATTTCCCAAAACTCATGAACCTTGCGTTTCCAAATTCCAGAATTTTTCCTTGCCAAGCGTAAAACTTTATCATCTTTTGCCTGCCCGTATTTTATTTCCCTTCCCAAAAAAAATGTTCTCCTTTTCAAAAAATAACCTGAGGTTTTGTTTAAAGGATCGTTGATTTTGCTTACAATTTCAAGTCTAAGAGGTTCAGGAACTATTTCATCTGAATCAACAAACAAAACCCAATTTCCATTTGCCTTTTCAAGACCAAAATTGCGCTGAGAAGAAAAATCCCCAGCCAGTTTTCTTTGAAAGACTAAAGCCCCGAGACTTCTTGCAACCTCAACTGTCTTGTCTTCCGAAAAATCGTCTACTAAGATAATCTCATCACAGAAAGCCAAGCTCTCAAGACACAGCTTGATATTTTTTTCCTCATTCTTTGACAAAACGACAGCTGAAAGCATCATTTAATAATTTTAAGACTTTATCACACTCCAAACAACCAAAAACTAAAAAATCCTCCTAAGCAAAAGGAACACTATCAAAATCAAAAGCAAAAATAAGAAATGCCATTTGGAAAATCTGGCAAAAACTTCAACCAAAAGTGCGGGAGCTAGACCAAAATGCTTTTTAAAATAATAGAATCTGCTTTTCTTAAAAATTTTCTTTATATAGGGAGGGTCTTTTTTACCGCCAGACCAAAAATGGACAACTTCTGACTCAGGAATAATATATAACTTATAACCCAGCTTCTTAATTCTTCTTCCCAAATCGCTTTCCTCAAAAAAAAGAAAAATATTTTCATCAAAACCGCCAATCCTTTCAAAAACATCCTTTCTAATCAAAAAGGCAGAACCAGGAACAGCATCCACCTCTCTTTTTTGATCAAGAGGTAAATCTTTAAGCCTATAATCCCTCGATATTTTGTTATGAGGAAAAACTTTGTTCAGAAAAGAAAGAGCAACCACACCTCTAACTGGAGTAAGTTCTCTTGACCCCAGCTGAGTAAAAATTTTACCCTTTTTGTCAATCAAATTCGGAGCTACAACTGCAACATCCTTATTTTTAACCAAAAAATCAACTAAAGTGTCTATAGAACCAGGTTTGATTAAAGTATCAGGATTTAAAATCATTAAAAAATCACCATTTGCAAGGGAAGAACCTAAGTTATTACCAGCTCCATAACCAATATTTCCCGGAGATTTTACATACTTTATCCAATTAAACTGCTTTTTTGCCTCTTTTTCTATCCTCTTTACCTCATCATTATCAACTACTATAACCTCAAAAGAAACTTTAGGCCTGTTTTCTTTAATTGATTTAAGACAATTAAAAAGTGCCTCTTTATCTTTATAATAAACAATAATTATTGAAACCTTTACTTTTGACATATTGCTATAAAAAATTCAGCATTTTCAATATCTGAGGTAATAGGAAAATCGGAAGTCTTAAGCGATTCCTGAGTCGCGCGGCCAAAGAAAGCTCCCAATAATTTCCAAATCTTTTCTTTCAAAGGTTTTGGCAGCAGTCTTCTAATGCCAAAACTATCACCCTGCACCATTTTTTCTCTCGCTTTTTGTGACTTAAGAAAATCGTCGAAGGCACTCTTTGCCTTTTCGCTTTTTGACTGGCCCATTATTTCCACTCTCTTAAAATACTTCTTCAATAAAGAAGACAATTCATCATAACTATATTCCCTAATATGATAAGGGCTTCTTAATTTGCGGCCAACTCTTTTGGGCGTAGACATTATAAACTTGCCTTCTTTTTTTAGAACCCTCTTTACTTCAGAAAGCATTTTCCTATCATCTTCAATGTGTTCTAAAACTTCAAAAGAACAGACTGCATCAAATTCATCATCTCCAAATGGCAAAAAGACAGCATCAGCAACAATAAAACTCGCACTACCTGAATAATGTTTCTTGGCATAAGATACTACCTCTTTATCAGAGTCAACAGCAAAAACTTCAAAATTTTTTGAAAGCAAGTTGCTGCCATAGCCTGTACCGCAGCCAAGGTCCAAAACTTTAATTCCCTTTTTAAGATTTATCCTAGCGAATTCATAGCGCGCAAGCGACTCCTGGAACTGAAAATTAGCAGTAACGCCGGGTATTACTCTTTCATTAAAATCCATCATAAAATCATTTTTCTTTAAAGACCTTAGCCAAATAATAAAAGACCAAAGGAAGAGAAACTAAAGTCCCAAAAAGAGCCGAAAAACCAGCCCCCACTATACCAAATTTAATTACTAAAGGAACAATTGTTAAACCAAGGCCCAAAATTCCAACTAAAGTAACCATCGTAGAATACTCTTGTTTATCAACGCCCAGATAAAGAGAATGAGCAGAACTTGCAATAGACCTTACTATGCCAAAAATAGATAGGACCTTAATTACAGGAACGGCAGAAAGCCATTTTTCCCCCAAAACTATTCTTACCAAAGGATCTGTAAAGAAAAATAAAATCAAGCCAAAAGGAACAACCAAAGCAGAAATTGTCAAGGTAACTTTATAAAAAGCCTTCTTTAACCTTTCTTTATCGTCTTTAATCAAATTATAAACAGGAAAGGTCACCTTGTTAAAAACCTGACCGACCTCGTAAACAGGTAGAGAGGAGACTTTATAAGCAACTTGATAAATTCCCAAAGATTGAGTTCCCATTATCCTCCCTACCACCCAATCATCACCTTCTTCAAAAAGATAATTAAAGATACCAGCGAAGGTCAACCATTTTCCTCTTGCTACAATAAATTTAATCTTTTCTTTCTCAAACTTAAATCTTGGAGTAGGTTTCAAAAAATAGAAGGAAAGAAAAACCTCAAGAAGAGCACTACCGATAAGGCCAATAGCCAGACTCAAAACAGACTTTGTCAAGAAAGCAAAAAGAATAGCAAGCGTTGCATCAAAAGAAAAAACAGAAAACCTTAAAAGAAACTCTTTTTTAAAATCAAGCTCCTTTTGAAAACTAACTATCATCGGATTGATAAACCCTCTTAAAAAAGGCACTAAACTCAAAAAGAGAATTACATTTAAAGAAGCAGGACTGCCAAAGAAAAGAGAGACAGGATAACTAACAAGAATCATAAGAAAAGAAATTAAAATACCGCGAAAGATAGAGACAACCCAAGCGGTATCAAGATAATGAACCAACTTTTTACGCGATTGGATTAAAACAATATTTACCCCCGTTTCTGTTATTACCTCAAGAAAAGCAAGTATCAAAGAACCAACACCGTAAATACCAAACTGGTCAGGAGTTAAAAGCCTTGCCAAAATGGCTATCCTTAAAAAAGCTATCGCACGCGTCGAAGCCCTGAGAAGACCCATCCAAGAAACTCCCTTTGCCGCATTTTTAAAGTATCCCACAGACAGATTGTAACCTAAAAATGGCAAATATTAAAGAAATTATCTTCCAAAAATTCCTTTCAAAAGACCAAGAATTACAGCAAAATCAGAAACAATCTGAACCAAAGGCAAATAAAGACGCTCTTTTTTAGTTTTTAAAACATCTCTCCACTTGTAAATCGGCCACAAAAGATAAAGCAAAAACAAAAAAGGAACCCAAAAATATAATCGGGAAAATCTTAAGAACTGAACCGATAAAAACAAAAGTAAAATATAACGAGCAAAGACTAAAATTATTTTAATATTGTGCGACATTAGGCCTTTGGAGGGATGCCAGAAAATTTTGGATTTAATATCTCCATAGGCATAACTTGAAACTTTGCCAAAGAATTCTTTAAGACTGAGCTTCCCCGGTTCTCCCCACACTACCCTAGCCTCTTTTGCCCTTGCAATTTTCACGCCAGATTTCACAGCTTTATAAAAAAACAAAGAATCCTCACCTGTTTTCTTTAAGCTTTCATCAAAACCCCCTAGCTTTTCCCAAACTTCTTTTCTAAAAGCGACACTTCTTGTTGAAGGCAAAAAAGAGATGGGGTCAAATCTTTCCTCAGGAACTCCAAGATAACAAGATATTACCTTTCCCAAAGGAGTTGGGGCTGGCATTTCATAAAAACCAGCAACTATTCCTATTTCTTTATGCCTCAAAAAATAGACAAGATTTTCAAGCCAATCACGATAAGGCTCACAACCTGCATCAGTCAAGGCAACTACCTCATTTTTAGCCAGACTTATGGATAAATTTCTGCCCTGAGCAATGGTTGATTTCTCAACAACAAGCTTAATACTCTTATCTTTCTTTTGAAAATGCCTGATTATTTCAACTGTTTTATCAGTTGATCCTCCATCAACAATAACTATCTCATCAGGCTTTTTAGTTTGCTCCAAAAGCCCCTCCAACACCCTCCCAATCGTCTTCTCCTCATTCAAAACCGTCAAACACACTGATATTTTCATAATAAAAATCTAAACAATTAAAACATAAAATCTGTCAAAAATTTTCGATCAAGTTTTCCACAGCGTTAAATAAGTATTAGCCAATCTATCCCAGGTCTGTTCCCTGACCCACCTGTAGCCTAATTCTACTTTCCTTTCAGCCTCCTTTGGATTAAGAAAATAAAATTCTACATACTTCGCCAATTCGCTAGAACTATTACATACCACAATCCACTCATAAAAAGGGGTCATTTCAAGACAATCTTCTTTCAAAGGATCATCAAACATAGCAAAAACCAACTTCTTGCAAGCAAAAGCTTCTAAAATAGAGAGATAACCCGAAACAAAAGCAAATCTTGATTTTTGGATAAAATGAGAAGGGTCCTCCACAGCACCTTTATAAACTAAATTTTTACTCTCCTTTATTTTACTTTTATACTTTCCGTCACCCAAAACCAGAAGTTTAAATCTAAGCTTTTTCTTAAGTAAAATTTTAAAAGCATCTAGATATTTCAAAAAACAACTTTGATCATCAAGTCGACCTAAATAGACTGCGTCATAAGCCATTTCCTCATTTGTAGCTGGATGGAACTTTTTAAAATCAACCCCTCCATAAGTTACAAAACTCGGCCTGGTACCAAACCATTTTTCAATAAAAGATCCTACACAAATATTACCTCTAGTTAACTTCTCAGCCATCCTTTGATAAAAAATTGCTTTTCTGCTTAATGGAAAAGAAGGATAACCATGAAAGGTAACATACACAGGCTTATTAGGAAATAAAAATCTAAACGGCAAGTACCAGATAAACACATCATGTATATGAACAATATCAGCTCTCTTAATCTCATCTAGATAATGGGAAAATAACTTAAACCAAATTAAAAGAAGCCCTACAAACTTAACCTTGGGATAATCAAATCTCAAAACCATTACTTTACCCAGAAATTCATCATCTGATAGATTTTCATCGTACTTTTCTGTAATTACAGTTACAGAAGCTCCCTTCTTACATAAAACACTAGCCACACTAGATACGTGTCTCTCTACCCCCCCTATATGCGGATTGAAATACCTCGCAAACATCAAGACCCTCATCTTATGAGAATAAACAAAAATTTAATTTTAATCATTTTACCACTCTAAATTACGAATTACCTACTTTTACCCCACTTAATAGCAAGACAGGTTGATACAGAAAACAGAATACCCTTTCCTACTTGTTTTTTGTATAATTTAGTTGGATTATTAGGGAGAATAAGGCAGAATTACCAAAATTGTTAACTATCAGACAAGCAACTGAAATTTTGAATGTCCATGTAGAGACTTTGAGACGATGGGATAATAGTGGCAAGTTAAAAGCTACACGGATAAATGAGCGGGGTGATAGACGCTACGACCCAAGAGATATTGAAAGTTTAATAAGCAAAAGACATGAAGAATAAACCAATTAAACAAATATCAAAATCGGTAGTAAAAAATACCATCTTAAACATACTAGATAGTATTTTTATCTTATCCGTTCATCCATATCTTAATTCGTCCATCATTGTATGTAAGGTGGCTGTTGAATCATTTTTTGATTTATACCCTAACGAGGGTCAAGAATTTTGGGAGTTGCTAGAACAATACACTCCTAAAATAAAAGAAAAATTATTAAGTTCGCAAGAATTCCGACAATCTTTAACTATAACCTTCGAAACTCTTTTTAGAACAAGAGAAAAGAAAAAGAGAGATCTAATAAAACAAATTTATCTAAATGGTTATATATCAGCGGAAGACAGACAAAATATGAATTTAGAAAGATTTTATAGGGTAGCTCAAGAAATATCATTAGAAGCTCTTGAATATCTAAAATTTATTGTCGACGAAATCATCCCCAAAAAAGAAAAATGGGCAAGAGAAGAAGTAGCCAAAATGAATAGAGAGAACCGAGAAAAAGATGACGAATGGTGGTTTAAGAGAACGATGGAGGGAAAACCCGATTCTGAAATTATCACACAATGGATTTATGAAGAATATAATCCTAAAAGTCAGATAGTAAAAAATAGAATACCAAATTTAGATGATGATAAAGCCTTAAAGGCTAAACAATGGGAAGAGGAAACGAAAAAATATAAACAATATAATGAGATAGCAAGCGAACTTGTTGCGCTTGGAATATTCAGAACGATTGTTAAAGATGGTGGTATGGGTTCAGGAGCATCAAAAGCAGAATCATTTACCGAATTTGGACTTAGATTTATTGATTTTGTCAGAAGTCTAAGTTTAGAAAAAGATTAAATATGGCTAAAAACAATCATAAATTAGAATTAAGCTGGTATAGCAATAGTACACAGATACAACACGGCAAATAAATACCGTCAAATATCAAGAATAAAGAATCTCTTACAAAAAATAAATGGATCAGCGTATATCAGGCTTGCCACCAAAAATTAAAAAAGAAGCCGATACATAGGACACAAGAATAAAAATTATATATTCCGAAATTAAACTCTGGAACTTGAAAAAACAACCAACTACTTCCACCTAAAGCTTGATTTAAACCAGAAGAGCAATTTTTGGAGAACAATCAAAGATACCACAATCACAAAAGAAAGAAGAAAGTAAAAGAGATAGCCCGATTTATAGGAGAAATCAGAACCTACAAAGAAAGTATGAAGAGAAATTAAGAAAAACAAAACATAATTAAGGTAATGAAAATAGCGCCAGTTTTCTTTCCACCAAGGCCTACTTCTTACAACAGCCGCAATAACAGCAAGAGTCAAAAAATAAAATCCAAATCTGCCAAATGAATAAAAAAGCTCAAGCTTTGTTCTGCAAAGAATGCAAAAATCAACAAAAACATAAAAAGGGTTAAAGCCCTTTTTGGCGACAAAGTTGAAAAGAAGCAAAGAAAAAGTATGGAGTAAAACCAAAAAATAAGCCACCCTGCCCTGCCAAATATGGAAATTCATTACCCAACCACCCAATATTGAGGACCATTTTGGTCGATAAGCGCCTATTACTATCTGCACAAAAAGCAAAAATAAAGCCAAAGAACCAGACAATCTCTGCAACAAATTCAAAGCGGTTAGAGAAAAGCTAAAACTCTTATAAATAGAAATTGCGTGAAAGATATTACTCAAGATACTGAAAGAGAAAAACAAAATAACAGAAATATAAAAAAATAAAAAAATACGCGATTTTTTATTCATATAACTTTAAGCAGTGCTCGTGCCTGGACTCGAACCAGGGACCTTTCGGATGTGAACCGAACGCTCTAACCAACTGAGCTACACGAGCAAAACAGGTTCTTAAACTAATATTTTAGCACCTTTTCATCAGCCTTTTCCAGAATTGACAAAGAACTACAAAAGCCATAAAGTTAAATTTGTGTTTGGAATCAAGAAAGAAAAAGAAATACCTCTAGCTTTATCTTACGATGATGTGCTTTTAGTACCTCAGCATTCAGAGATCAATAGCAGGCAAGATGTAGATCTGACTACTCAAATTACCCCTAGAGTTACCTTAAAAATTCCTCTCATCAGCGTTAATATGACTGATGTTACAGGAGTAAGAATGGCAGTTGCTTTAGGCCAACTTGGCGGCATTGGTTTTCTGCCTCGCTTTAACGCCATTGAAGAAGAAGTACAAATGGTAAAAGAGGTAAAACAAGAGGGAGTTAAAGTTGGCGCGGCTGTTGGCATAAGAGATGGGGAATTAGAAAGAGCCAAGGCATTAGTTGAAGCAGGAGCCGACATCATCACGGTTGATGTAGCTCACGGCGCTCTGCAAAAAGCTATAGATGTTACAAAAACGCTCAAAAGACTCTATGGAAATAAAGTAGATATCATCTCAGGAGTTGTAGCGACATACGAAGCAGCCTGTGATCTTTTTAAGGCAGGTGCTGATTCTGTTAGAGTTGGAGTCGGTCCGGGGACAATTTGCACCACGAGAATTACCACCGGAGCTGGAGTACCACAGATTACTGCTTTGCTTGAAGCCGCAAAAGCTGCCAGAAAATTTAAAAAGACTATTCTTTGCGACGGCGGGACAAAAAACCCGGGTGATATTATGAAAGGACTGGCAGCAGGAGCCTCAGCGGTTGTCATCGGGAGCCAATTTGCAGGCTGCGACGAATCAGAAGGAGAGATAGTCATCAAAGATGGCAAAAAATACAAGACCTACAATGCTTCAACTTCAAAAGCTGAAAAAGAAAAACATACACAAAAGATAAACACCAGCTCAAATTATCTCAAGCATATTGAAGGAATTGAAAGCCTAGTTCCCTATCGTGGCCCTTTAAGCGAAATCGTTTCTTATCTAGCAGCTAGCTTAAGAGCCGGTTTTTCCTATTCTGGAGCCAAAAATATAAAAGAACTCTGGAAAAAGGCAAGATTTGTCCAAGTTACTCCTCAAGGTCAAAGAGAAAGCGGATATCATGACGTTATCCCCAATTTTGACAATTGACTATTACTACAATCTTGAATTAGTATTTAAGAGATAAAAATATGAGAACTATCAAAAAACTTGGATCTTTTTTCTTTGACATACTTCAGACGGTAGTGTTTGCTATCTCAATCTTTCTTTTTATCTATCTCCTTCTTTTTCAACCGCATAAAATCAAAGGAGATTCAATGCAGCCAAATTACCCCGATGGTGAATTTTTGCTGACCGATAAAGTCACCTACCGGTTTAATCCTCCGCAAAGAGGCGATGTAATTGTTTTTAAAGCTCCTGTTAATGAGGAAGATGATTATATTAAAAGAATAATCGGTCTTCCAGGAGAAACAGTTTCAATAAAAAACGGTCATGTTTATATCAATGGAAAAATGCTTGAAGAAAATTATCTCGCAAGCACTCTTTACACAAGCGGAGGACTTTTTCTGCCAAATGATAAAGAAGTTGTTGTTCCTCAAGACCACTTTTTTGTTTTGGGAGATAATAGACCTTATTCCTCAGATTCACGGGCTTGGGGCTTTGTGCCAAAGCAAAACATCATCGGTAGAGCTTGGCTTGTCTATTGGCCACCACAAAAAGCAGGATTTACCCCCAAAGTGGAATATAATTTCTAGTTAAGAAACTAAAGCTTTATATATTTTCTGAAGCCTTTCCTCTGTTTCTTCAGGAGAGCCTTTCAAAATGAAACTGACACGAGTCTCCCTGCGTGAACGGGAAAGTTTCACTTGGGAAGAATTTTCATCGCCATCTTTTTCAAGTTTCTTTAAAGCCTGAAGCATTTCTTCCTGCATTCTATCTATTTCCTCTGAAATAATTCTCATTTGAGACTCACGCGCTTGAGGCTTGGGTTTTTGTCCTGCCTTATGCTTCATCCTCCGTGCCAATTCTTCGGCTCTTCTGACTGAAGCTGACTCTCGAAGAATAATCTTATAAGCTTCAATCATTAATTCCTGATCTTCAATACCAGCTAGTGCTCTTGCATGCCCCTCTGTTATCAATCCCGAAAGCAAACCGTCTTTTAGAGCATCAGGTAAAGCTAAAAGACGAATTGTATTTGAGACATAAGAAACAGACTTTCCAATCTTAATCGCAACCTCAGAAGTAGTCATCCCAAACTCATTCATCAACCTCTCAAAACCTTTGGCTCTATCTATTGGATTCAAATCAACTCTCTGGACATTCTCCACCAAAGCCATTTCAAGCATTCCTTTTGGAGTGGTTTCCCTAACAATACAAGGGACATGAGTCAAACCAGCTAGTTTTGAAGCTCTCCAACGCCTCTCGCCTGCAATAATTTGATAACCAGCCGGAGTTTTAGCCACCACCAGAGGCTCAAGAACACCATGCTCTTTTATAGAATCGACTAAATCAACTAGACTTTCAGGAGTAATAGCACCTCTTGGCTGCAAAGGATTGGGGTTAATCTCGTTTATATCAAGTTGAATTACTTCTTCTGCCATATCACTTTTTAACTATATAAGCTTCTTTTTTACCCTCTATGGTTCTGAATTTAACAATTCCTGATTCAACTGCATATAAAGTATGATCCCTTCCAACCTTTACTCCCTTACCCGCTTTAATTTTGGTTCCTCTCTGACGAACCAAAATCTCACCTGCTGAAACCTCTTGGCCGTCTGCCACTTTGAGACCTAATCTTTTTCCTTCAGGTCTTACATGTTGAGTTGTTTTTCCACCCTGTTTCTTCTTAGACATATTTTAAGACAATATAAACAAATTTTTCACAGCTGTCAAGAGGATTCATTAATATATATTTAGATATATTCTGTTAGAAGAACCGAGCTAAGCTAATTTAATTTCCTTAACTCTAACCTTAGTAAATAACGGCCTAAATCCATATCTTCTCCTATAGCGAGATTTAGCTTTGTATTTTAAAACCTCAACTTTTTCTCCCTTAACTTGATCTAATACTTCAAGAACGACCTTGGCTTTCTCTAAAACTGGCTTCCCCACTTCCACCTTATTGTCATCATCAAAAACAAGAAGCACTTCGGGCTCTATTTTTGAATCTAAATTTCTATCTACTAAAATCTCTTCCCCTTCCGAGACTTCATACTGTCTATTTTTTATTCTAATTACTGCTCTTTTCATCACAAAGGATATTTTAACCTCCAATCAAAATAAAAACAAGACCCTACTACTTTCTTTTGGAAATTCCATTCACCAATCCCAAAGAAATCATTATCGAAATTAGAGAAGATCCCCCAGCCGAAAGAAGAGGCAAAGTAATTCCAGTAACAGGAACAATACCCATATTCATTCCAATATTTACAAAAACCTGAACCAAAAGAGTAAAAAACAAACCTGAAATGAAAGCTCGTACTGAAACTGACTTTGTCTCTGATATCAAAGCAGCTAGTCGCCAAAATAGAAACAAATAAGCAAAAAGAACAAGCAAACTACCCACAAATCCCATTTCTTCGGCAATAGCTGCAAAAACAAAATCGGTATGCTTTTCTGGCAAAAATTGTAGTTGAGTCTGGACACCTTTGCCCAATCCCCGACCAAAAAATTGGCCGGCGCCTACAGCCATCATAGACTGAATGCTGTTATAGCCTGCACCGAAAGGGTCCGCAGTAGGGCTTAAGAAGGTTTTAATTCGCTGCTTTTGATAGGGAGCGAGAAAAGAATAAATAAGAGGAACAGCTAAAACAATAAAGAAAAGAGGCAAAAATATTTTTTTCTTATCAATGGGCAAGGAAAAAACCACTCCCAAAAAAGAAACAGCCGTTAAGATAGAAACACCAAGCGAAGGCTGAATTAGAATTAACGATACAGGCAAAAAAAACAAGACCAAAAGAAAGGCAAACCTTTTAATTGTTAACTTTTTACTTGCTAAGTAATTGGCCCAGAAAATGATCAAAAATGGCCTGACTATCTCTGCCGGCTGAATTGAAAAAGAACCCAGAGGAATCCATCTGATAGAGCCTCTGGTAATTTTGCCCACAAAAAGTACCAAAACCAACAAAAAAATAGAAAACCAATAAATATAGCGGGAAAAGAAAGAAATTATTTCATAGTCTAAATTTGAAAAAATAACAAACAAAACAACAGAAGTTAAAATATAAAGATAATAATTGGGAAATAAATAAGGTGAGATTGAATTTAGAATTAAAACACTAAGAGAAATAAGAAAAAATATGGGTATAACCAAAAAAAAATCAACCTTTTTTAAAGAGATCATTTTTCACTTAGAATCTCTACTCTAAAAGCATTATCCTTTAATATCTTAGAAGAAGAACTTTTTTTCAATATCATTTGCAAGAATTGTTTATCTTTAGGCAACCAAGGCGAATAGACAATCGTTGGTTGAGTAAAGGAAATGTTCATTTTCTTTCTCTCTTCTTGAATCTTTCTTAACAATTCCCTAGCTTTCGCCTCCTCTTCCAATTTAGGGGTAATTTTTGTGTTCAATTTCACCGACTCTTCTTTTGCAAACTTAAAAACCAATCTCTTCACATTTAATTCATCTTCTGCTATCTTAAACAAATCCATGCTTAATTTTTCAAATCTTTTATCAGGGGACATAACAATAGCTTCAATAAGAGGCTGGCGAACAGGAATTCCCAACTCTTTTCGCTTAGCATGCACTTTCTCAACAACATCTCTTAAGTAGACCATATCCTCAACTAAATTCTTTTCACCCTCAAGAAAGCCGAAATCAAGATGAGGCCATTCAGAAAGGTGAACCGATTCTTTTTTGGTCAAATTGCAATAAATCTCATCGCTGATAAAAGGAGTAAAAGGAGCAAGCAAACGGCTTAGAACTTCCAAAACCAGGTAAAGAGTTTGATAAAAAGCTTCTTTGGAAAGCTTATCTTCTGCCAAGAGCCCAACTCTATCTCTTGATCGTCTTAAATACCAATTAGAAAGATCGTCAACAAAAACTTCAATCAAACCACTAGCTACTGCGGCATCATACCGATCCAAATTCTCTGTAACCTCTTTAACCAATTCTTCAAGTCTAAGCAAAATCCACTTATCTAAAACTGATAAATTCGCTTCTTCTATTTTTCCGCCTGGTTTCCAGTTATCTATGTTGGCATAGGTCACAAAAAAGTTATAGACATTCCAAAGCTTAAGATGAAAGCGGCGTCTTGTCTCATCAGCTAATCTATACCCAAAAAGAAGATTTTCAGAGACATTTTGGCGAACGTAAATCCAGCGCATTACATCAACCCCCATCTTTTCTGCTCCCTCATTAAACTCTATAAAATTACCTAGAGATTTGTGCATCGGCCTTCCATCTTCAGCTAGAAGAGTGGCAAAACCCAAAACAGTCTTTGTAGGATTTTCATCCTCAAGCACAGTGCTCATTGCAATCAAAGAATAAAACCAATTTTTAAACTGGCCGGGAAAACTTTCAGTAATAAAATCAGCCGGAAACCATTTCCGCCACTCATCTTTATCAACTAGATATAAAGGAGCAGAATGATTATCTCTGCTAATAGTTGAAAAGGATACAATACCAGCGTCAAGCCAAGGATTACCAACTGGCTCAATTCTTGACATAATATTGCCGCACTTTGGGCACTTTATCTTCACAAAATCTATCTGCGGCTTATGCGGAGACTTGCCTTCAAATTTTTCCCAGCCAGAGACAGCTTTTTCCTTAAGTTCTTCTTTTGAACCAATTACCTCAAAATAGCCACACTCCTTGCACTCCCAAATTGGCAGAGCCAAACCCCAATATCTATTTTTCTTACTAATCAACCAATCACCCATATTCTTAAGCCAATCAATCTCGCGTTTCAGGCCAAACGAGGGAATCCATTTGATTTTCTTTGCCACTTTCATCATTCTTTCTCTTAGAGTTAATCCACGAGATGGACCTTCTTTTGTGGGCTTATCCATAGCGATGTACCACTCATCCGTTACCTTCCAGACAAGCTCTTCCTTGCAACGCCAACAGACAGGATAACGATGTTTATAAAGAAATTTATCAAAAACCCAATTCTCACCTTTCTTTTCCCTACTTTCAAGATAATCAAAAATAATCTCTGGATGTTTTTTTGCATTTTTACCAGTCAAAAACCCTAGATCTTCTTTATAACTTGCATCATCATTAATAACTGGAATCATTGGCAAATCAATCTTCTGACCAAGTCTGTAATCCTCAGTGCCAGCACTAACAGCAGTGTGAACAAGCCCTGTTCCCTCCTCTGTCGTAATAGGCATTATAAGATCGTCAGTCGCCACCACCGTATGAAACTTTGGATGAGATGAAACTTTTTTAACAGCAGGCAAATCATCAAAAGCGCTATCATAATGAAGTCCTACCAATTCTGAGCCTTTAACCACCTTAATCGGCTTTTTATCAATCTTAAAAATTCTCTTGATACAATCTTTCGCCAACCAATAAAGATCACCAGAATCTCCTTCAACCAAGGCGTAATCCAAATCTTTATCAACAGCAACAGCTACATTAGCAGGAATAGTCCAGGGCGTAGTTGTCCAAACCAAAAGATACTCATTTTTTCTGCCCTTGATAGGAAATTCAAGAACAATAGACATATGAGTAATTTCTTTATAATCCTCAGTCAAAATTTCATGCTGGGAAATAGCAGTCTCGCAACGAGGGCACCAAGGAACAGAATCATTACCTTTATAAATCCAGTTGTTTTGATAACACACTTTCAAAAAGTGCCAAATCATATAGTTATTCTCGTCACTCATTGTATAGTAGGAATGATCCCAATCCATAAAATACCCCAAGCGCTTGGATTGCTCCGTTTGAATTTGGGAAAACTTGAGGACTCTTTCTTTACACTTTTCTACAAACTTCTCCACCCCGTATTTTTCTATATCCTTTTTAGTCTTAAATCCAAGCTCTTTTTCAACTTCTACTTCTACCCAAAGACCCTGGCAGTCAAAACCATTTTGGAATCTCTGCTTAAATCCTTGCATATTTTTATATCTCTGCCACAAATCTTTATAAGTCCTTCCCCAAGCATGGTGAACCCCCATTGGATTATTAGCAGTAATAGGCCCATCAAGAAACGAAAAATATTTCTCAGAGTTTTTATTCTTTTCGCGGTATTTTTTCTCAATATCTTTCTTTGACCAACTCTCAAGCAATTTTTTCTCCATTTCTTGAAAAGAAGTTCTAGGGTTAACTGGTTCAAAATAATTTTTAGATTTCATAAATTAGAGCTATTTTACTACGAAAAAAAACTAAAAAGAAGAAGAAATCAATGAATCTTTCTCAAAAAAGCGGGGATTTCAAACTTTTGGCCGAAAATATCAGAATCTTCATCTGACGCTTGTGGAAACTCTTTCATTTCTTCCTCCTCCGGTGTCTCTTCTTCTTCCTTACTTGTTTTAAGAGTTTCGCTAATAATACCTTCTATCTTAGTTTCATTGCCAACTTTAGAAAAACTAGCCAGTCTTGACTGTGTCTCATCAAAACCTGTGGCAATAACTGTTATTTTTACCTGATCATTGAGATCATCTTTAACAACCGCACCAAAAATAATATTGGCATCAGCATCTGCCGACTGAGAGATAATTTTTGCAGCCTCGTTTACTTCAAACATTGTCAGATCATTTCCACCTGCAATATTGAAAAGAACTCCTCTTGCGCCTTCCATCGAAAGATCCAAAAGCGGGGAAGAAATAGCCGCGCGAGCAGCCATCTGAGCTCTGTTTTCGCCGACTCCAGTACCAATACCAAGAAGAGCGGTACCTGCGTCTTTCATTATCGTCTTCACATCGGCAAAATCAACATTAATAAGCCCAGGAGTAGTAATAATATCAGCAATCCCACCAACGGCCTGTAACAAAACCGAATCTGCTAATTTAAAGGCCTCAACCAAAGTCATCTTTTTATCAATGACATCCATCAAACGCTGGTTGGGAATAACTATTAGAGTATCTACCTCTTGACGTAACTTCTCAATTCCCTCCTCAGCAATTACACTTCTTCTTGTTCCTTCAAAAGCAAATGGCTTTGTAACAACACCAACCGTCAAAGCTCCAGCTTCACGAGCAGCTTTGGCTATAATAGGCGAAGCGCCTGTCCCTGTTCCACCACCCATTCCGGCTGTGACAAAGACCATATCGGTATCTATCAAAAGTTCCTTTATCTTCTCTATTGATTCTTCAGCCGCTTGCCTACCAATCTCAGGGTTCCCGCCAACTCCCAATCCTTTAGTAAGTTTTTCTCCTATTTGTATCTTTGTAGGAGCTTTATTTTGAAGAAGAACCTGAGCATCGGTATTAACCACTATAAATTCAACGCCATTAATCGAATCTTCTTCCACCATCGAAGAGACGGCATTTCCACCACCACCACCCACACCAACAACTTTAATCTTTGCTATCCTTGCCTCATCTGGTTTTACTAGAGCCATAAATTATTATAGGCAGATTGTATAACAGAAGGCAGATAAACACAACTGCCTCAAGTTAGGGCAGAAGATTTCTAATAGACTCAAAGATCTTATTAAAAGTTCCCTTACCTGGTAATTTAATTTTTTTACCCAGTTTTGTCAATGCCTCATCACTCGTTTGGTGCGAAGCATAAAGAATAAGACCAATCGCAACTGCATACTGTGGAGATAAAATATCGTCAATCAATCCACTAACCCCAGTTGGTACTCCGATCCTTGCCGGAAGCGAAAGAACTCTTCTTGCACTTTCAATTATACCAACTGTCTCTGCTCCTCCACCCGTTATGATCACACCCGAAGGGGTTTTGCCCAAGAGACCAAACTTATCAAGCTCAAGCCTCACCATACTAAAAATTTCATTCAAACGAGGCCTGATAATTCCCTCCACCAAAGTCTTGCGCGAGACTTTCTTCACTTCAAGATTTTCTTTACTTAAATCAAGACTATCAGGCAAAGTTATCTCTTCTGCTTTATCCTTCCTTTTTTCATAATTAGAAAGTAGCAGTTTAATTTTTTCTGCTGATTCAAGAGAAATTCTTAATCCAATCGCTAAATCGTTGGTAACATTTTTGGCGCCAATTGGCACAACCCCAGAATAAGCAAGAGCGCCTTCCACAAAAACACAAATTGAAGTTGTCCCTCCTCCTATATCAACCACCACGCAACCAAGCTCTTTCTCGGTAGCGGTAGCTACAGCCTCAGAAGCTGCCAAACCGCTAAAGACAATTTCAGAAATACCCACTCCCGCTTCATCCACAGCTTTTTTTAGATTTTTAACTGATGCTGTCGAAGCTGTTATTACATGGGTTTCAACCTCAAGCCTAACTCCAGTCATGCCAACCGGGTCTTTGACGCCACCCTCTCCATCAACAGTAAACTCGCGAGGAATAATATGCAAAACTTCCCTTGAAACAGGTAGAGAAATAGCAGAGGCTGCATCAATCACACGCTCAATATCAACATCCTTTATCTCACCATCAGGATCTGAAATAGCTACCACTCCATGTGAATTCTGAGAAGAAACACTTGCCCCCCCTAAAGAAATATAAACCGAATCAAGATTATAACCTGCCATTCTTTCTGCTGATTCAACACTCTCCACTATCGATTCAACAGCCTCCTCAATATTAATGATCTGGCCTTTTCTTATACCACGCGAGGCAACAGAAGAAACTCCCACAACTCCAATTCCACTTTCATAGACATCTTGAGAAGAATCAATCTGCGCAATAATTGTGGTTATTTTGCTTGAACCTAGATCTATAGCTGAAATTATTTTTGACCTTGTCATTTTATCTTAGAACAGGATTTTTATATCTTAAGTCTATTGTAATATTATCATACGACTTATCAAGCTTGAATTTATCATAATTTTCCTCAAGCTGGCTAAGTAAGAATCGACTTGCGCCAACCAAGTATTCTCTGTCCTTACCTTCTGTAGGCAAAACCAAAATAGGACCTGCAAGTATCTTAACTTCAAATCTATCATCAAAAAGTTTAGCGTAATTAATTTTATACAAATAATTAAGATAATAAAATAGCGACATAGACATTAAGACATCTTCAGGTACTTTATCACCTACTTTAAAATCGTAGGCATCCGTTTCTAAAAAAGAAACATCTGAAAGATTATCCCTTCTTGCTAAAACTTCTCCTTTCTCGCCTATTAAATAAAATGAATTACTTTTTGTATTCCTCAGAACAAAACTAGATTTCCGCAAGATGATGTTCAAAATTAACCTTGAAGGAAAAATAAAACGACTATTGTAAGAAAAAACTAAACTGTTTCCCTTAAGAATCTTGTCAACTTCTCCCCTCGTTTTAAAATAAGGTTTTCCTTTCAGCCCTTCAAGTTGAGAGGCAATTTCAGAAGGACAATCTCTATCAGAAACAAAACAAGACACCTCTTTTACTTTTAAAAAATAAGGCAAAAGAAAAATCAAAAATAAAATTAAAAACAAAGACGAATAGATTACCTTAACCATGGGCTACTTTTTCAACAAGATCAACAAAATTACTGGCAGCATTGATATCGGGACTAATTTTATCCCTACTTTTTCTAACATAAACTTCCCAATTAAGATAGATATCTTCAATTTCTTCAAAAAGCCTTTTACTTGAAAGCTCATCTTGCTTCAATACTTTGGCAATACCAAATTTTTTGGCAAGAATGGCATTTTTGGTCTGTTCATCAAGATAGGAAAAAGGTATGGGAATTAATATTGCTGGCCTTTTGACCACCATAATCTCAGCAACAGTATTCGCTCCCGCTCTTGCTACAATCATATCTGCTCGCCTATAAACTCCATCTATCTGCATAGGATCAATAAGAGAATAGACTTCATATCGCGAGGCAAGTTCAGAAGATAACTTTTCTTTCAACTTTTTAAAATCAGGATAATCAATCAATCCCGTTTGATGAATTACATAAAACTTTTCAAGGAGATTCTTTAATATAGGTTTTAAAGCTTCATTGACAACCTGTGAACCTCTAGACCCGCCGGTAACAAATAGCACCGGTATTTTTGACATTTTCTCTCTTGCCGGTACTTCAAGAATCTGAGTCATAACAGGGTTTCCCACAACCACCGACTTTGAAGAGCCAAAGTACTTTATACTTTCCTTTCTAGCAAGAGCAACCTTATTTGCAAAAGGCAAAGAAAAAAGATTAGCCCTACCAGCCGCAGCTGTCTGTTCATGAAGTAAAGAAGGAATTCCCAAAAACTTGCCAGCCAAGACTACGGGAAAAGCAGCAAAACCGCCAAAAGAAACAATAACATCCGGTCTTGTTTTTATTACCAGATATAAGGCATGCAAAAGACCAAACGGTATTTTCAAAAGAGACGGAATTGTCCATAAAGTAAACCTGCGCTGCAATCTGCCCATTCTAATAAAATATGTCTTAATCCCCAATTTAGAGAAGTGGACTGATTCTAAAGTAGGTATTTCCCTACCTTCAAATGCATTTTTGACCCCAATCCAATAAATCTCAAGAGGTTTATCTTGATATCGCCTTATAATCTCTTCAACAACAGCTATTGCTGTAGTTGCGGCATGTCCTCCAGTTAAAACAATTTTTTTCATCGTTTCTTTAAAACTAATTTCCTTCTTGATCCTCTTAAGATCAAGCTTTCTTGCCTATATCTGGATATATTCAAAATTATACCAGCCAAGGATAGAAGCATCACCAAAGAAGAACCTCCATAAGAAACCAAAGGCAAAGGAACCCCAGTCAATGGTGTTAAAGCTATCATTGATCCCAGATTTAAGATGACTTGACTACCAACCCAGGCAGCAAAACCAAAGCTAGCAACTTTAGAGAAAATATCAGGCGAAGAAACAGCAATCTTTAAAGTGCGATAGATAAGATAAACAAAAAGAAAAATCAAGACCAATGAGCCTATAAAACCAACTTCTTCGGCAATAACCGCAAAAATGGAATCAGTCGCTGCTTCAGGCAAAAAAAGGTATTTCTGTTTAGACTCTCCCAAGCCAACTCCAAATAACCCTCCTAGACCTAGCGAAATTAAAACTTGAGTTATGTGATAACCATGGCCTAAAGGATCTGTTGTTTGCGCAAGAAAAGTCATAAGTCTCGCCCGACGGTAACTAGAAGAGATAATTAGTATAATTCCAGAAACCAAAGAAACAGAAACTAATACCAGAAAATAAAAAAAATTAACACCCGAAACAAATATCTGCAGGATACCAATAGTAGCCACTACCAAAGTCGTCCCTAAATCAGGTTCAAGCATTATAAGAAAGGAAACAAACACGAGAGGGATTACAAAAGACCAAAAGCCTTTTTTTAACTGGGAAAGCCTAGCAAAATATAAAATCAAAGCAAATTTTACCAACTCCGAAGGTTGGAAACCAAAAAAGCCAAAATTTAACCACCTTCTAGCACCTAACGCCTTAAGACCAAAAGCAGGAACAATAACTAAAATCAAAGCTAAAACACTCAAGAAAAAAATAACGCTGGCATAGCGAAACCAAAATTTATAATTGATTTTTGAAAACAGAACAAATAGAACAATACCAACCAAAGACCAAACTAGCTGCTGCTTGGCAAAATAAAATCTGTTATTAAAAAATTTAAGAGCTTGAGGCGCCGAAGCATCAGCGATGAAAAGAAGACCAAGCAAGGTAAGGGATAAAACCAACAAAGCAAACTGCCAATCTATCCCTGTTTTTACCTTTTTATTAACTGAAGAAAGCATAGATCAGATTAATAAATTCAAATTAAATAGTAGAAAGCCAAAGAGCAAAAATTGCAAGTATAAGTCCTGTAAGCCAAGCTCTTGTTACTATTTTTGGTTCTTCCCAACCACGAGCCAAAAAAATATGATGAGCCGGAGCTATCAAGAAAATTGGCCGTTTGAGAAACCTCCAGCCTAATATCTGAATTGCAGAAGTAGCTGTCTCAATAAGATAAATAGCTCCCACCAAGAAAAGAGCAAAAACAGAACCTGTCAAAAGACCAATAACGGCAAGAGTTGCCCCAAAAGAAAGAGCTCCTGAATCCCCAAGAAATATTCTTGCAGGCCAAATATTAAAATACAAAAAGGCAATAAGAGAACCTATCCACAAGGCAATGAAAACTGAAAGAGGAGCGTCAAGGTTACCGCTTGCAATAACTGCAAAAACAGCCAAAGAAATAACCAAAAGCCCAGCAGCCAAACCATCAAGCCCATCGGTGATATTATAGGCATTGGAAAAAAGGACAATCAAAAAGGCCGCAAAAGGAATATACCAAAATCCCAAATTAAACGTGGCATTAAACAAAGGGATATGAATTATTTTAATACCCATCTTAAAATACAATAAAAATGAAATTGCAAAGGCCAAAACCCATTGAAGAGCAAATTTCTGCATTCTGGTTAAACCATAGGCTATTCCCAGAGGTCTTATTCCAGCTCTACCCTTACCAAAAATTTTAACCAAATCATCAAGCAATCCCAAAAAACCAAAAGACAAAAAAGTAAAAGCTATTACAAAAATCTCATATCTTAAGTTATAAGCGCTTCTAATATAAACTCCCATGCGAGATGAAAAAGGAAAAATTAAAGTAAAAAGCAAAAAAACGACCAGAATAATCAAAACTCCACCTCCTACTGGAGTCCCAGCTTTTATATCATGTAGTCTGTCAAAAAGCGGGACTTTGCCTTTTTTAGGCGCCTCTTTCCTGCGCTGAAGTTTAAGCTTATAGAGCAAGTTGATAAAAGGCACCACAAGAAGACTTGTGATAACAAAAGAAAAAATTAAAAGTCCCAGAAAAAGCGTTAAATAATTACTCATAATTAAAAACAAGACATAACCATATAACCCCCGTTGGCAATATTCTGTCGTTAGAATCAACCATGACTGTTCTATTATAGACTAACACACGATTTGTTTGCCATAAACTGGTAAAATACCACGAAGCGATTCTTTAACTGCCTTTTTATCAGACCATTTGTACTCAGTTTTGCCAAAACACAAGCTTTCCTCATGACCTTTGCCGCAAATCACTACAGTATCGCCCTTTTTTGCCAATTCGTTTATTGCAAAATAAATAGCTTTGCCACGATGTTCAACTTCAAAAACTTGAACTCGAGAACCTTTTATACCCCTTCTGATCTCGCGATTTATTACACTAATTGACTCAGTTCTTGGGTCCTCAGCTGTCAGAACTATTTTATCGGCCAATTTACTAGCCACTTTTCCCATTAATGGTCTTTTAGTTTTATCCCTTTCACCAGCGCTGCCAAAAACAACTATTAAATTTCCTTTTCCTTTGGTTTTGGATAAAAATTTTAACAATTCTTCTAAAGCATTTGGTGTATGCGCAAAATCTACTATCAATTTTAGACCTTTATCATTTGTAATATAATCTAATCTGCCTTCGGGAGTCCGGAGTTTCCTCATAATACTTTCTATCTTGGCATAGGGAATTCCCAACTTATGGCAAGCCATAGCTGCCAAAGCCAAATTTTCCCTATTATATTCTTGAGTAAATTTTTTATACACAGCCTTTTTTAAACTATAAGGCAAAGAGGAAATGCTCACAAAACTAACTTTAAGTTTTTCATTCTTTATAAAATGAACAAATTGTTTGTACTTTTTATTTATTATAGCTACTTTAGATCTATTAAAAAGCTTAGCCTTAGCTAAGGCATATCTTTCCATAGTTAAATGGTAATCAAGATGCTCATGAGTAATGTTGGTTAAAACAGAAACATCAAAATTTATTCCTAATACCCTATGTTGATCAAGACCGTGAGAAGTCGCTTCAATAACCAAAAACTCACTGCCAGCATTTTTGGCATCGGTAATCAATTTTTGCAGAGTTTTGGAATCAGGAGTGGTTGTATGTAAACCAGTCTTAATCTTTTTGCCCCCTATGATAGCTCCTGTTGTTGAAACCAAGGAGACCTTCTTACCTACCAATTTCAAAATTTGATATATCAAGAAAGAAGTGGTAGTCTTACCATCCGTACCGGTCACGCCTATTACTTTTAAGCGTCTTGAAGGAAAATGATAATAAATATTCCAATATATGGCTTCAAAAAAGTGAAGAGTATTCTTATAGCGAGAGACCAAATTTTTTTTCAGATTACTCCATCTACTTATCATCTGGGTGAATACCATAAAACAAAAACAAGTCTTTTGCGATATTATACCAAAGAGGAGCTGCCGTCTCTGAGGCCCAAGGAGAAGAAGAAGGTTCTGACAAGACAACAAGCATCACAAACTTGGGATCATCATAAGGAGCAAAACCGATAAAAGAAGCCATCGTCTTTTCAGGATCATAATGACCAGCTATCGGAATTTGAGCTGTGCCAGTCTTGCCTGCAACTTTAAATCCTTTAAGATATGTCCATTTTGACTCTCCATTTTTGGCGGCCTCAACCATCATTGCCGTTATTTCAAGCGCTGCTTTTTCACTGATTACTCTCCCTTCACTCTGAGTCTTGATATCTTTATTAACTCCATCAATCAACACTTTATCTACCACAACCGGCTTAACCATTATTCCTCTATTGGCTATTGCTCCCACCGCTTTAATCAATTGAATTGGTGTCACCGCTATACCCTGCCCAAAAGAGGCTGTTGCCAAATCAACATCACTCCACTCATTCCTATTTCTTAAAGGAGGAGCAGTCTCTCCTTGTAAATCAATACCTGTTAATTTTCCAAAACCGAATCTATTTAAATAATCAAACATTTTTTCCTTACCCAATCTAAAGGCAACAAAAGACATTCCAACATTGTCAGAATTAACTATGACCTGGGTCATTGTCGAATTAGGATTATATTTATTATTCCAAGTATTAATGAAGTACTTATCAATTTTCAGAGGACCACCACAAATATCACATTCCGTTTCAGGACGAACTACACCAGCATCAAGAGCCGAGGCCATAACAATCACTTTAAAGACTGATCCCGGTTCAAAAGAATTAGAGATAGCTGGGTTTTTAAAGACAGAGTCATCGTATTTAAAATAATAAAAGGGATCATAAGAAGGAAAAGAAGCCATCACCTTGATTGCTCCAGTTTTAGGTTCCATAACAATAACAGTTCCTTCCTTGGCCCCATATTTTTCAATACCTTCCCTAAGCTTTTGCTCTACCATTATCTGCAAGCCCTTATTAATATGTGTTTTTAAATCAACACCTTCTTGTGCTCCTACTTCCCTCAACCAATCTGAAAAGACAATTCCCCCCAAAGCATCTTTTTGCCCCAAGATATAACCTTTCCTGCCTGATAATATGGAATCGTAATAACCTTCAAGCCCAAAATATCCCTTATCCAAACCATTTTCATCTTTGCCAACAAAACCTAAAAGGTGAGCAGAGCTTGAAGCCTCAGGGTAGACTCTTAAATCCTGCTCTTCAAAACCAATGCCTGAAATATTCATCGCTTCAATATTTTTCTTAGTCTCACTGTCAATTCTTGATGCCAAGGCAACCCAATTAATGTCCTTATTTGACAATAAATTCGCTATCTTCTGTTTCAGTTCAGACAAAAAATTGCCTTTACTTTCCCCTTCATTCTCCTTCGAAACCAAAAATGGAGCCAAAGAAGAAGCTATCTTTTCAAAACTCTCTTTGACTTCAGGTTTATAAGCATAAACCAGCCACCCTTCGGTGGTTGCAGCCAAATAAGAACCATCGTCTGCCAAAATCTGGCCTCGAGGGGCTGAAACTTCAGTCTGGTGCTGATATTGGCCTTTAGCTCTTTCTTGTAAATCACGAGCTTTAATAACCTGCCAAAAGAAAAGTCTTAAAATGATTGCCAAAAATGAAAGCCAAAAGAAAACACTAATGATTCGTATGCGCGAATCCATAGTAATTAAGGGAGTTTGGCTACTTTCTTTTCACTCTCAAGGTAAACAATGTTATCTGATTTATAAAAACCTCTCTCCTGTGCTTTTGCAGCTAGTTCAAGCAACGAATCTCCTTTAACAAACTTGTCTTCTAGCTCTTTTTTCTCCAAAATTAATTTTTTCTCTTCTAAATTAAGAGAGGCCATTCTAGAACTCGCTAAGGTAATTTGAACAGCAAAAAGAACGCTTCCAACAATAGACACCAAGAAAACTATGGCAAGAGCAAATCTTAATCCAAATACGCCAATAGTCAATTTTCCTTTATTAAAATTTCTTCTTTGTGGATGTCTTTTAAAATTAATCATATTTTCTCAATAACTCTTAACCTTGCGCTCCTTGAGCGAGGATTTGCTAATATCTCATCCTCAAAAGGCGCGATCGGTTTCTTAGTTAATAAATTACCAAGACCCCTGTCTCTTAAACTTTCAAAAAATTCCTTAACAATCTTATCTTCACCAGAATGAAAACTAATTACAGATAGCCTCCCTCCTTTCTTGAGAAGAGAGAAAGAATCGGGCAAGGCTGATTTAAGATTTTCAAGCTCGCTGTTGACTGCCATCCTCAAAGCCAAGAAAACTTTGGTTGCAGGGTGTAATTTTCCCTTTTTTAATCCAAGCTTATCTACCAATTCCAAAAGATCTTTTACCTTTTCAAAGCTTTTCTTCTTCCTAGTCTCAGTCACCAATCTTGCAATTCTCTTTGATAGATTCTCATTTAGGACCACTGCAAAAAGACTTGTCAGCTGACTTTCGCTTAGAGTATTGAGCAAATCAGACGCTTTAATCTCACTAATCTCTCTCTCAAGCCTCATATCAAGCGGGCTTTCAGGATACCTAAAAGAAATGCCGTAAGAAGGAGAATCAAGTTGGAAACTGGAAACACCCAAGTCAAAAATAATTGCGTCAACCTCTGTAAAATTTTCCTTCTTGGCAATGTCTTTAATATCTCTAAAATTTCCCTGAACAAGCCTAAAGCTTAACCTACTTCTACAAAAGCCAGATACCACTTTTTCTGCTTCTTTTATGGTCTTAGGGTCAATCTCAATACCCAAAATATCCAAATTCAACTCAGTCATCAGCCTCTCATAACCTCCAAGACCAAAAGTTGCATCTATCAGCTTGCCTCGTAATTTTGAATGTGCGAAACGAGAAAGGTTTAATAAATCAATTAGCCTTTCTGCTAAAACCGGCTTATGTAAAACCTCTTCTTTCATTTTCTTTGTCTTGCAATTGCCTCAAGCATTTTTTCTGACTCCGCTTTAATCTTTGCTTCCTCACTCTCCCAAATTAACTTATTCCAAAGCTCAATTCGATCTCCTAAACCTATAAAAACTACTTCATCACCAGGTTTAATTCCTGAAACATCTCTTAAAAATAAAGGCAAGACAAATCTTCCCTGTTCATCAAGATCTACTTCACTTGCACTTGAGAAAATAAACCTCTCAGTTGACCTGATCGGCTTAGTCAAAACATCGGTCTTTCGTGCAAGTCTTGACATAAAAGCTTCCCAACCAGCTCTGCCAACAATCACAAGACATCCTTCATACCAACGTGCGATAAAAATTTTGTCCGTTGTTTCCTGACGAAATCTTGCTGGCAAAGCCAGTCTCCCTTTCTCGGAAACCTGAGAATAGTATCTTCCTAGAAGCATCTTCTTTTTTTGTTATTTGGGCAGGCATTTTCATTTGTTTAAAGCTAAATATTCACCACTTTAAACCACTTTAAACCATTTTCACACCTTTTCACAGACTTGTCAAGAGTCAATTGAGGAGACTTTTCTTAGAATAACTTTAAGAAAAGAAGAACAATCAAGAAGAGCTCTTTTGAGAAGCAAAAATTCCAATATTCGAAGCTTTCCCTTCATCAATCTTGACCCAAGAATCACCTTCCAAATAATAGACAGAGTCTCCTTCCAAACTTACCTTACCCGAGAATTTCTTATCCAAAGAAGCAAAAACACCATAAGGACCCGAAGCAAGGGTAAATTGGGGCTTTATCTTAACACCAAAAGTTTCCATAACTACAAAAAAAGCACCTTTGGGCATTTCATCCAAAACATATTTAAACTTTGAATCAAAAGAGGTCAATTCACGAGTATCAGAAAGGAGAGCAAAATCGGTTGATAATTTGCCAACAAGCTTTCCCTTATCATCCCTAAACTTTAGGGTCAAAGTCCCATTTTTTACTCCTTCATCGAAGCGGTATTTACCAGACGACTCTGAACCCAAAAGTATATCCCTCTCAAAATTCGACTCTGTCAATTTAACCGTTCCAGGCACTCCTTGGGTTCTGCCATCCGGCAATTGATAAAGAATCTCATAATCTAAAGAAGCTGCTTGAACCTTAATATCCTCTACTTTCAGCTTAAGCCAATGACCATCTTTACTGGGAATAAGCGAGGTAAAAGGCCTTTTATCAAAAGGTATTTCAGGCACATTTTCTTCTTGGTCTGATGGCACTTCTTCCTTAACGGAGGCTCTCTTTTTGACAGTAACTATTGCAAACAGAAGAACTAAAAAACCAACTACCAAAACTAAAAATGGCAAGTATTTTTTGAATTGCTCCATATTTTTAACTCAATTTATTTAATATGTATTCTCTCAAATTGTCAACTAAGACCCTTTCCTGAGCCATCGTATCCCTGTCTCTAACAGTTACAGTTTTATCTTTAAGACTATCAAAATCAACTGTGACGCACCAAGGTGTGCCTATTTCATCTTGAGCAAAATAGCGCTTGCCTATATTGCCACGGTCATCAAAAACTGCAGGGAAAGCCACAAGTAGGTCCCTGTAAATAGAATAAGCCATATCAACAAGATCTTCTTTGTTTGCCAAAAGAGGAAATACAGCCACTTTGTAAGGAGCAAGCTTGGGATCAAGTTTAAGATAAACCCTTTTTCCATCCTTCTTGTAAGACTCAAGCAAAATCACAAGCAAAGTTCTATTTGCTCCAAATGTTGGTTCAACCACATGAGGATAAAAAGGCTCACCATCTGGAGGATAATACTTTAAATCAACACCAGACTTCTCGCTGTGATTTCTCAAATCATAGTCTCCACGATAAGCAAGTCCATATAATTCACTTCTACCAAAAGGAAATTCATACTCAATATCCTCGGTTCTTTTAGAATAATGGGCTCTTTCTTTTTCTGAGTGTTCTCGCCAGCTCAATTTTTTCTTATCAACACCGAGGTCAATTAACCAACTCCACATTTCCTCCTTCCAGACCTCAAAGGTCTTTTCCCAGTCTTTTTCCTCTACAAAATACTCAATCTCCATCATATCAAACTCCAAAGTCCTGAAGATAAAATTACCAAGAGTTATTTCATTTCTAAAACCTTTGCCAATTTGCGCCAGACCAAAAGGAAACTTGGGATGGATACTATCAAGGATATTCTTAAAATTAACAAACATACCTTGAGCTGTCTCAGGACGCAAAAAAATTTCAGCACCTTTGTCTTCTGTTGCTCCAACATGAGTTTTGAACATCCCCTGAAACATTTTAGGCTCGGTTAATTTTCCACCACATTCAGGGCACTTTTCTTTATCCTTCAGGTGATCAGCGCGAAAACGTTTATGGCACAAAAGACATTCAACTAAAGGATCTGTAAAATTTTCAACATGGCCTGAAGCTTCCCAAACCCTTCGGTTCATTAAAATACTGGTATTAACTCCATAGATATCAGGTCTTTTCAAAACAAATCTCTTCCACCAAAGGTCCTGAATATTTCTCATCAACTCAACCCCCAAAGGTCCATAATCATAGGTATTAGCCAAACCGCCATAAATCTCGCTCCCGGGATAGATAAAACCTCTCCTTTTGGTAAGTGAAACTATATCTTCAAGTAAGCCCATAATCAAAGTATACAACAAAAAGGTGCTAGGATAAAATCTTAAGTCCTACTCTTTTGGAATTAATTTTCTTCTCCAAAATTCTTTCTAAAACTAAATCAAAATTCTCCAACTTTTTACTTTTTGGCCAAAAACCAAGGGTACTCAAAAGCTCAAACAAAAACTCCTGTCTTAGAACACTTAAATCTCTCCTCCTTTCAAGATCTTCAAAATAAGAAAGCGCAAGATCAAAAACTTTTCTGTTTTCCTCGCCTTCCGCCAAGATTTTCAAAAGCACTTCCGAAAAATAGTAAGCCAAAGCCATTTTCTTCAAATTTTTGCGGATTTTATCAAATGATCTAACCACCTCAGCCTCAATTATCAAATCCAAATTTTTGCCTCTTAAAGCTTCAAATCTGACCAAATTAAAAAGTTCAAGCGATCCCCTTTTCCTACTTTTCGTTCTTCTCACCCCTTTGGCTATAAAAGGCAATTTCCCGTAATCTTGAGTCAAGATAAAAAATATTCTATCAGCTTCTCCATAGTCAACTTTTGCCAAGACCAAACCCAAAGAAGAAAGAGAGCGTTTTTTCATTCAACTAAAAGCTGATACTAGTATCTTTGTTCAAATAAAACTCTTTATTTTTCTTGCCAAAAGTGAGGGTATATAAAGGCGCATCTTTACCCGGCTGTTTTTGAATCAAAAGATTATATTTACCATCAAGCTTAAAAGGCAAACGGTATTTAACTTCAACTCTAGCAATACCTTGTGGTCTAAGCTCAAAAAAACCAGCAAATACTGTTTTACCTGCCTCCTCATAGGGATCAGTGGTGTCTTTTAAGCCATCAAGAGATAAAAGCTGGCTGCCTTTGGGAACATAGATCCTTACCCAATTTGGCAAAACTGAATTCAACCAGCCATCTTGCTTTTCCGGATTTTTATAGATAATTACAAGTTTCTTTTCCAGATATCCATCCTGGTCAACTAATATTTCTTGACTTACTTCCTGAGTTACATAGAGATTTGACTTTCGCCCACCTAAATTGGCATCGTTGATATACAAGTAATCTCCTTTTGATTCAAGAAATCTCCCTGTAATACCAAATTTGTCAGCAGCCTCCTGAGCTTTATCGTCTTTAAAATAAACAAGGATATGCTTTTCCTCAAGAGATTTAAGGAAGACAGAAACAAGCTCCGGCATTTTACTTGCTGGCTGGCCCAAAGAATAAAAAGCAATAGAATTCATCAAAGGACCAATCATTTTCTTGCGATTAAGCCAATTGGAAGGAGCATAAATAATCTTTCCGCTACCACTCGGATCCCAGACAATCGGACCTTCGACATCAGCTAAACTCTCAAGCTCATAAATTACCTGAGGACAATTACACTCCGAGGTAATTTGATCACTAAAAGTGCCATAACCCGCCACCTGAATAGGCCCAAGAACTTGAAGGAGATTTACCAAGAATTGAGTGTCAACAGCAACTACACCATCAATATCTTTAACACCCACCTTTTCTGCCTCGTTAGTAAAGATTTTCATAGATTCATAAAAATCAGGTGACCAATTTAAATCTCTCAATCTAAATTTATTTGAGATTGCGTAAGGCCCTTTTAGATATCTAATTACAGGATCAGGAGCTACTATTGATGGCTTATACTTTGAATCGAGATTGTAAATATCATCGGAAGACACTGGATTAAAAGTCGCCTTATCTACTTTTGCTATCGCATAAGCAGTCATAAAACCTCCAGTAGGCCTTAACTCCTTATCATTCTGAAAAAGTAACAGATAATTACGAGATGAATTTATACCCAAAATATAAGGTAGCTGTTGCAACAAAGGCTCGCTATTTTCAACTGTCGAAATCGCACGATCTGCTTCTTCCAATAAAGACTCTATCCTTGACCTTACTTCACTTTTTCCAAAACGAACAGGATAACGCTTAGGGTTAATTTGGTTGATCTCTCCTCGTACTAAAGACAACTTTTGAACAATAGGCCCTGTTTTTGGCAAAACTTCAGGTAAAGCTTTTGTAATAAAAGCTATCTTATCAACAGTAGCTCCAGATTCCTTCGTTAAGGAAGAGCCAGTAAAACCCAAAAGATCAAGATGGGGACCAAGAGCTTTAATACCATCATCCAAAGCTTGAAAGGAATATTCACCAGCATTAAGCAAATGTCCAAAATCAGAGGCATAACCACCCAAAAAAGGAATAAATTTTGTCCATTTGACCAAATTGTAAGCACCTTTAAGCTCCGACAAACTTCCTTGAGAATTAGCCAAAGAATGATTAATTTTATCTAAATCTTTGGCAGCAAGAGAAACCTTAAGTTCTTTAAGACTAATGTAGAAAGATTTTGTCTTAAGATAAACATTAAAAAACAATAAAAAATTAACGACAAAGAGGAAAAACACTATGAAAAGAGGTATCAACAATTTCTTTCTTCTCTGCCAAAATCCTTTTTCTTTTAGGTTGGGGTCTTTTAATTGAACGTCGCCTGCATTACTCTCTTGAGCTATCTTGTCATCAAAAAATGGGGGTGTATTTAGATTTATCTCGGGAATAAATGTTTCAACCATAAGTTAAGAATAGACTATTAAACAGTCAATAATCAAGAAGTCAAACAGCACCCTTGCCACTAATCATTACAAAAGGAGTCTTGAGGATAATAAGAAAATCAAGCCACAAAGATTTCTTTTGAGCATAATAAGCATCCATTTGAATTCTTTTCTCAAAATTAACCTCACTTCGTCCATTTACCTGCCAATAACCAGTAATACCAGGTTTGGCTTCTAGCATCTGCTTGACCAAATCCTTAGTATGCGGATATTTCTTCTGCTGCTCTTCAAGCTCGTCAGGGTAATAAGCTCTTGGTCCAACCAGACTCATATCGCCTTTCAAGACATTAAAAAGTTGTGGCATCTCATCTATTGAATGTTTTCTTATAAATTTACCTATTTTTGTGACCCGCGGATCGTCATGCAATTTATAGCCAGAATTCTTATAAACTTCATACAATTTCCTATATTTAGGGTCTGTCTTCATCAGCTGATGCGCATTTACAAACATCGACCTAAATTTATAGATCTTAAAAAGTTTTCCTCTTTTACCTACCCTCTTGGGAATATCAGCAAGAACAGGACCGGGTGAAGTAATTTTTATTAATATCGCGGTTACTAACATCACCGGAGAGAAAATAACCAAAAGAATAATCGCAGAGACTATATCCAGAGTTCTCTTGGCAAAATCATAAAAAGGATTTCCTCTTTTGCTTAAAGATACCATAGGGCAGGTAAATTTATACCAGTTTTAAAGAAAAAAATCAAAGCACTTCTTTTTTGCCTCTTTTCTTTAATTCTTCAACAATTTTCTTTACATTTTGAGCTTTACTCTTAGCACATACCAAAAGAGCCTTGGGAGTATCAACAATAATAATGTTATCAACATCAACAATAGCAATAAGCCTTCCATCCGTGTGAATCAGAGCATCAGAGGTATCAATATTAATCACTTCCCCACCATCTTCATCTCCATCTATAATCACATTACCAAAAGCATCCTTACGGCTATTTTCCCAAACTTCTTTCCAATCCCCTATATCTGTCCAGTAAAAATTGGCCTGAATAACGGCAAAATTGCGGTCCCGCTCGGCAACTGCATAATCAATAGAAATTTTAGGCATAGTTTCATAAATCTCTTTTAATGCCTGTCTCTCTTTTGAGGTTCCCAAAGACTCCCCAATACTGTTCAAGCTCTTAGCAATTTGAGGTTCATATTTACTCAGAGAAGACAAAAGGCTGTCTGCTCTCCAAACAAATTGCCCAGCATTCCAAAGGTAATTTTTTGAAGCAACATATTTTTCAGCAAGTTCAAGAGGAGGTTTTTCGGTAAATTTCTTAAGTTTGAAAAATTTTACTCCATTCACTAAAGCCAATTTCTCACCTTTTTTAATATAACCATAACCGGTATGAGGATAGGTAGGTTTAATTCCCACACTAACCATTTTCTTAGTTTCAAAAGCATAACTTGCTGCTGCCTTCAAGGTTTTCAAATAAAGATTAAGAGGTTTGACCAAACGATCAGCAGCTTCAGTTACTATTACCGCTTCTGGATCCTTTTTATAGATATAAAGAGCCCCCAACCCATGAGCAGGAGCTGTCTCCCTCCTTGCTGGCTCAACTATGATATTTTCAGGCAAAAATTCTTTAACTTGCTTTAAAATCTCCTTCTTATAATCATCAGAAACGGTAACGCAAAACATTTTTTCCCAACTTGTTAATTTGCTTAGTCTATAGGCAGTTGTCTGAAACAAAGTCTTTTTCCCAAACAAGCGCAAAAATTGTTTTGGAGTTTTTTCAACAGATTTGGGCCAAAGACGAGTTCCTCCTCCCCCAGCAAGAATTAATGTATAAAGATGATCGCTAAAATTCATTTCTTCAATAATTCTAAAACCTCATTCAAGAATAATTCTCTAAACCTATCAAAAGAGAATCTCTGCAAATTACTTTTAAAATCATCGCGGTTAAATTTCATTTTAGCAAATCTATTAATTGCGTCAACTAAAGAAAAAACTTCTTGCTTATCAAAAAACACCCCAGTTTTTTCTTCCAATACTGTCTCGCAAGCACCTCCTTTTCTGTAGGCAATAACAGGAAGAAAATGACTTTGAGCCTCAAGAGAAACAAGACCAAGATCCTCATACTGAGGCATTATCAAAGCCTTCGCATTTTGATAATAGAAAGCCAAAGCCCCATCACTCACTTTTCCAAGAAATTTGACATTAAGCCCCGCTTTTCTTTTGAGAAAGAACATCTGGCTTCCAGTTCCAATCACTACCAAATTATTCCCCAATTGATTGAAAGCTTCCACAGCCAAATCTACTTTTTTATAAGGCTCAAGCCTTGAAACTACTAAATAGTAATCCTGAGGATTGAAACCAAGATCAAGATGTAACGGATTTTTAAAATTAGTGTCTCCGAAATAAATTGGCGGATAAATTACCTCAGATTCTAAACCGTAATACTTCTTAACCCTTTTTCTTACTTCTTGAGAAATACTAACAATTTTATCAGGACGAAAGGCAGCAATTTTATCCCAATAACGCAAATAAGAAACAATCGGCCTAGATAAAAATCTTAAAACTCCATTCTTAAAATAATCATCATAATGGCTCCACAAATAGCGAGTGGGAGTCAATAAATAGCAGAGATGTTTTGTCTTCGGTTTGGTAATTATCCCTTTGGCAGCCTCGCTCGTAAGAGAAATCACAAGATCGTAGTTGTCAAAATTGAAAGATTCAAAAGCAAGAGGCATAAGCCAAGGCAGACCTTGATGAAAAGATTTAGCAAAAGGTATTTTTTGCAGAAATGAAGTATAAACATTGGGAAAGACTTTAGCCCAAGACGCAGTCTTTGGATTATAAACGGAAGTAAAAAGATCAGCTTTGGGGAAAAACTGATGAAGAGCAAGTAAAATCCTTTCTGCCCCTCCCCATTTATTTACTCTATCATAGACTAAGGCAACTCTAAGATCCTCTATTTCCATTGATCAATTCTACTACAAGACCAACATTAGCTTCAAAATTGTTAAAATTCTTTCTCCCCTTACTTGTGTTACATAAAAACCAACCTAAACAACCAGTCTAACCTATCAAAATTTCCTTATAAGAATTAATTACGATTTTGGCCATATCCGACCAAGAATATCTTTTCAATAGTTCTTGATCACTTTCTATTTTCCTTTTTCTTTCATTATCTTTCATTTCTAAGACAGAAATTATGATCCGCGCCAAATCTTTAGGGTCTTGAGGGCTAAAATAGAAGCAAGAGTTTTGATAAACTTCTCTAAAGACTGGTATATCACTCGCTAAAAGTAAAGTCCCAGCTGCTATTGCTTCAAGACCCGGCAATCCAAAACCTTCTGACAAAGAAGGAAAAACATAAGCCAAAGAATAATGCATTAGAGAAGCCAAATCACGATCAGGCACAAAATCCAAAAAAATAACTCTATCCCCTAATCCCATTCCTCTAGCTTCCTGCTCAAGTTTTTGTCTGAAATTATTTCGAGGTGAGACAACTAAAAAAATAAAATCCTTAATCTCCTTCTTCTCCAAATACTTGATAGACTCCAAAACTAGAGTCAAGTTTTTATGAGGATAGGAATTTCCACAATACATCACGTATTTACCTGATAAATTATACTTTCTGTACAAATTTTCTATACTTACAAATTCATCTATAAATTTTTTGTTCACTCCATCATATGTAACCCTTATTTTAGACATCTCTACTTTAAAATTTTCAATTAGTTCTTTTGCAACAGCTTTCGTGGGAACAAAGACAAGCCTTGATCTAACAACAGCATGCTTAAATACTAGAGAATAGAAAAATCTTTTGATTTGATACAAAGGATATGGAAGAGTAGTGCTTGAAGCTCCTTTAAACTTGTGCATTAACATATCATGGATTGTAACCACATATTTACCAAAATAAAAAACAGGCACATTAAAATGAGGAAAATGAACAAGATCCGGCTTCTCGCGATAAAGGATAAAAGGCAATAAAATCTGCTCTAAAACCGAATAATGCCTTATATCAAGACAAATCTTCTTAAAGTTAGAAGGCAACTTCAATTCATTGAAGTACTTTTTTCTTAAAATAATGACAAAATTAAATTCTGTATCTTCTGTTTTTTTTAACTCATCAATCAAACTAACCAGATACCTTCCCAAACCCATATTTTCAAGACCATAAAGTCTTGCGTCTATAACAATTTTCATCTTAAGTCAAAAATCAACCACTCCAAAAATGTCTTGATAATTCTTGTTAATAAAATCAATTTAATTCCCACCAAAACTAGATAATTGACAAGAAGCGGGTATTTCTGCCAAAGTCTTTTGCGATAAAAAATTTCCATAGATTTGACTCCCTGTATCCTTATTTTTATTTTTTCTCCAAGATTCACTTTACGTCTTTTATCAGAAACTAATTTTCCCTTACTAACACCTTTCAAGTGAAGAACTTTAACCTTAGGATAATAAATTAACTTCCAACCTTTCTCCTTTATTCTCCAAGAAAGATCTATATCCTCCCCATCAAGAAAATAATCCTCATCAAACCAGCCAACATCATCTAATATTTTCTTTCTTGTCATAAAAAATGCTCCCTGCAAAGCATCAACTTCATGAATTTCATTTTCAGAAATATATCCATACCAATACCTTCCAAAAATAGGAGATTTGGGAAAGAGTCTATCAAGCCTTAAGACCAGATGAATTAAGCCAATCCAAGGAGTAATAAAACTCCTTCTTGTGTCCTTATCTAGCTCTCCATTTGGCAAGACTAACTTGCAACTTATCACTCCAACTTCCTTATTTTCATCAAGATATTTAACGGTTTCCTTAATAGCATTGGGGTAAACAACAGTATCAGAATTCAAAAAAAGAACATATTTCCCTCTAACTTTATCCTTCGCTCTATTATTGCCAGCCGCAAACCCAAGGTTCTTATCATTTTTTACCAAAATAACTTCAGGGAATTCCTTTTGAACCATAGAGACGCTTTTGTCACTCGAGGCATTATCAACTACAATCACCTCAAAATCAGCTTCATTTTTAACCTTCTCTAAAGAAGAAAGACAATCAAAAAGTAAATCACAAGTATTATAATTTAAAATAACAATTGAAAGCTTGGGGTTTCCCTTCTTAATCATTATTCACTTTTTGCAGTCTCTTTATAAATCTTATCAAGTTTATCTGAAATAACACTCCAGCTAAAATTTTTCTCCACCAAAAGACGAGCGTTACCTGCAAGCTCTTTTGCTTTTTGAGGATGAGTTAAAATAAAGACCGCTTTTTCTGCCATCTTTTCAAAATCATCCTCAACCAAGATATGCTTTCCTTCAATAGCATCAAGGCCCTCAGCACCAACCGTCGTTGTCAAAAGAGGCAGTTTTGAGGCCATAGCCGCAAAATGCTTTAACCTTGTACCACCTGGACCTTTTAGAGGAGAAATAAAAATAGACGACTCGCGGTATGCCTTTCTTATCGTTTCCTCATCATCATAATCAAGATCGCTAACAATCACATTGTCGCTACTTTTCTTCTTGATTTTATCTGGCACGTGCTGGCCAACTATCCAAAGTTTGCACTTTGGCAATTTCTGCAAGACCATTGGAAAAACTATATCAAGCAAGGCTTCTGCTGCTTCAGTATTTTGTAACCATTTAAAATTAGCAACAAAGAGAATCTTCGGATTTTCATCTTTCCAATTATCCTTAACTCGAAAGAAATCAAGATCAACACCATTGGGCAAAATGTCAACATCCAAATGAGGTGAAACCTTAAGCATTTCTCTTTTATCAGCCTCAGAAACCGCTACTACTTTGTTTGCCTTTTCCCAATATTTTTTCTCCCAATATTTTAGCTTAATAACATCAATCAAAAATAAAGGCTTCAAGAAAAGCCAAGCTTGCTCATCTACATAATGCTTATAGACCAAATATTCAATAGTCTGGTCAACTAAAAGTATCGGAATCTTAGTCTCTGGTATGTGAGGCATTACATAGAATGTCTCAGCGTGGATAATATCATACGGCGAATCTCTCAATTCTTTTTCAACCGCTTCTTTCTCCTCATTAACAAGATTGCGAATAACCAAAAAGGGATAAGTGCCAAAACCAGTTCTCAAGATATTCTTCAAAGTCCAAGGGCTCATTGATCTCTTGAAAACTTTCACTTTATGGCAATACTTTTCAAGCTCCGAAACATATTTTTTCTCATCATCGCTTTTGATCAAAGAAAAGAGAGTTATCTCGTGTTTATCCGAAAGATGTTTAATAAGGTTGTAAGACCTAACCTGCCCTCCTGATGAAGGAGGAAAAGGCAAATATGGTGTGAGCATTAGTACTTTCATTTTTTGTTCTTAGTTAGGTCGGCTATAAAATAACTATCAGTCTCTTTAATCACCAAAAAATTAGATTTTATATATTTTGAGTCTTGGCTTTCCTTGTCAACTGAAACATAATAATCAGCTCCTCTTTCTTTTATCAATTTTTCAAAAGATGTGTCAACAGCAGGCCAACCAAAGCGCTTAGTCTGATACAAAAAAGCCGTATCACCATTGTAAGGAGCAATAACTCTTGCATCCTTTGGAGTTAGTTCATCAACAGCTCTGCCTGCTTCAATTATTTCAGGATGGTTAATTTGATAATAATCTTTAACTTTGTAAAAAGACATAAAAAACATCATAAAACAAAAGAAAGACCAAATCAAAATCTTCCCAAAATCAAGACCTGAAAGCAGAAAATAACTCCCCTGCGCTAAAGCTAAAGAAACAGCAGGAATAACAAATATTTGGTAATAATCATGTCTCACATTAGCAGACGCAAAAATTGAGACATAGAAAAACATACCAATTAAAAAGAAACGAATAAAATTACTTTTTTGTTTATTAATTAAGCCCAATCCAAAAAGAAATATTCCATAAATACCCAATATTAGATACCCCAGCCTTTCACCGAAAAGCCAACGCCAAAAAGCAGGATGGAAACGAATTAAATCTCCGTTAAAAGACCATTCCATAAAAGGAATCCCTGCCGGGAATTTGTTGACCCAGACGCGCCAAAGGAAAAAAGGCAAAAGGACAATAGCAAGAAAGACAACGATCTTAATAAAATTACTCGCTTTCTTAAAAATACTACCAAGAGAATATTTCTCTAAAAATAAAAGCAAAATCGGCACAAAATAAAAGATTGCATGGGGTTTAACCAAAACCGACAAAGCCAAAAACAAGGAAGAAAGATAAAAAAACAAAATCTTCCCTCTATCTAAAAAATTAACAAAGAGGACTAAAGAAAAAAGAGCTAAACTGACAGCTGTGGGCTCAGGCAAAATAACACGCGAATAATATATGTTATAAGGCAAAAATGCAAAGAATAAGGCTGCCAAAACCCCTCCCCAAGAAGAGATAAACCTTTTCCCCAAAAGATAAATAAAAACAATTGAGAAAAGAGAAAAAATAACACTTGTCATTCTCCCCCAACCATCAAAAGTCAAAGGACCACCCAACCTTGCAAGTAAAGTATGAACTATATTAAAAAAAGGAAATTCAACAAAACGATAGCCTTGAGGATTAAAAAAACCAGATTGAATACTTGAGATATCATAATAACGAGGATGAAGAATATCAATACCGTCGTTAAAATAAATACGAGAAACAGAAGCAGTATCAGCTTGACGCCAAGAGTGCCAATCAGCAACAGGGCTATTAATCTTATAGAGCCTCGCCAAAAAAGCAAAAACTAAAATCAAAAACAAAAAGAACTCTTCCTTTAAAAAGATAAATCTTTTTTTTCTCATATTCTTTTGGCAGCCCTGAAATTATAATCCAAATACCCAAAAGTTACTCCAAGTAAAAGCCAAAGTAAAGAAGCTATTTTACTTGCCTCAAAAACGTCAATCAAGAAACTGTTGATAATAAAGGCAAAAAACAAGGCTATAACACCTGAAATATAATATCTCAAAAAACCTGATGACTTTTTCCAAAAATAAAACAGTCTTTTAAAGACTAGATAAAGCAAGATGATAAAAGCAAAAAAACCAAGAATTCCTACCTCTGCCAAAAGCCTTAAGAAATCATTATCAGTTGCAAGCTCCACTGAAGAATAGCCACTTCCCAAGAAGGGGTTTCTTAAAAACGCTCGCCAAGCCCTTGGCCACTCAACTTGGGTTCTAATCTCAAAAGAGCGATAAACCGCGACTTCAGCAATATTATTAGGTTCGCCCGGAACTACATCAGCCGGAAAGTCTTCACCAACATCAAGCCTTTTACCACTTGAAGGCAATGTCGGGATATTAAGCTGACTTCTTTTTTCCTGCTCTTTGTTTACAGCGCTAAATGAACTCCACTCTTTAGCTATATTAACCTTAATTGTCAAAAGAAAACGATCGCGAAGTTGTGAAGGATAAGCCAAAATTGCAAGGAAGATCAAAACAGAAAAAAGAATAAGCTTCTTTTTATTAAGTAAAAGTAGAAGAAAGATAACCCCAAGAAAAAGGGCAATAAAAGAAAGGCGTGCCGCAGTTAACATAAAAACATAAAAAGAGAGTCCCAAAGCAAAAATTAAAAGAAGAAAGACAAAAAACTTTATCTTATCCTTTCTAACAAAAGGTAAGAGATAGACGACAAAAGAGACTAGAGGAAGCATCATCATTACCAAAAATACAGCCAAATCGTAATGTCCAGCAAAAGTAGAATTTACTCTCTGGCCAGGAACAAGATAAACGATTTTTCCTTTTGAGAGCTCTGTATTTATAGTTGAAATACTGGGAAAGTGAAGATAAAGCTGCCCTACAGCATAAAAGTTAACAATAAAAAGAGAAATAAATAAAGTCAAAAGAAATAAAGTAAATCTTCGCTTATTTATAGGAATAGTCATTCCCAAAAAAACAAGAATCAAAAGTTCAACTCTTCTTAAAAAATGAAAAACAACTGCAGAAAAAGAAACAGTTTGAATCAAGGATATAGCAGAATAAGAAGACACAATTCCTACTAACCAAAACAAAACAGCGGCTTGAAAAATTCTATTCTTAATTAAATCTTTCCACTTCCCAGAAAAGAAAACATAAAAACTAAAAGACAATACAGTGAAAAGAATAAGAAAATCCTCAAGCCTCACCGAAACCACCATCCTGGGTAGTTCAATAAAAGGAAATTTCTGATACAAAAGGACAAACACCAAGACAGAAAGGATAAGCCAGAACAAAAACTCTTCAAATTTGCTTAAGTATTTGCGCATAAGTTTTCGCATAACTAACCTTACCAACAAAAAGAAAAGCCACTGCCCTTAAAGCTACAAAAAGATAAATCAAAAACAAAAGAAAAGCTCTTGATAACTCGCCAAAATGTTTTTCATAGAAATACAAAAGCCCTCTAAATTCCCCCAGCCATTGCCTCAGCTGAGGTTTATCTAAACTAGCACCACCAAGATGAATTATTTCTGCTTTATCGGTAAAACCAATTTTAAACCCTGCCTTTTTTGCCCTGAAACAAAAATCAACATCTTCTCCATACATAAAAATCTTATCATCCAAAAATCCTATTTTTTCAAACACTTCTTTTGAGATCAGCATTGCAGTACCTGCAACCCAACCAACCAAGGCTCCATCTTTAAAGTATTTCAGGTTTCTTTCCTGATAAGAAGGAAGCCTTAAGATAGGGCGAAAAATATCATCAAGTCCTGATATCCAAAAAAACAAAGGCCAAAAATAAGGCAATTCTCCTCCACTTGGTTGAAAACTCATATCAGGATTAAGTAGCTTGGGAGAGACAATATCAAAGCCTGACTTAGCAAAACTATAAAGTTTGTCAAGAGAGCCTTCCAAAACTTCCGTATCTGAATTGAGAATTAAAAAATATTCAGCTTTATTTAGATATCGCTTGAGTGCCAAATTATTTCCCCCGGCAAACCCCAAATTCCTGTCTGAAGCAATAAAATCCACATCTTTAAATTTTGGCTTAAGATAATCAAGAGATCCATCAGTTGAAGCATTGTCAACCACCACAATCTTGACCTTCCTACGCCATTTCTTATCCAAAATGCTTTTGATGCACTTTTCAGTTAACGCTTTGGTATTGTAATTTAGAATAACTACTAAGATATTAGTCATAGCTAATTTTTCGAACAAAATTATATAAAAGGATAACTATCAAATTAATTCCCGCCCAAACCCCTAGTCTATTTATGATTTTGGTCGGATAATAACGCAAAGTAACTTTCGTCTCATAAAGCATCCCCCCGGCAGCAAAACGAGTAGCCCCGTCGTATCTTGGTTCTTTAGTCTTTTCATCAAAAGGCTCAAGCCCATTAACAAACAAGGAACCACGCAGAGGATAGACATATTCTTCAAGATAAGTGCTTTGGGTTTGATCTTTTATATAATTAAAGGCATATTCAGGAGGATGATTCAAAGTTAGAGGAGGGAAAGGAAATTTAGTCATAAACTGAAACTGATCGCGATAGTATTTAGTCACAAAAGAGCGATAGTTGTCAGAAAAATAAGCAGAGATATTAGGCACTTCAACTGTATCGCCACTTAATTCAGATTTCGTTGATTGAGGCAGGGAAGCAAAATCGGAAATTTTCTTCGGCTCAAAAGGCCAGACTAAATACAAGAGGAAAACAAAAGAAAAAATAAAAAAAAGAAGCTTTAGGAAAATTCGCATTATTGGAAAAGTCTTGCTCTGCCAAGGCGATAATTTAATTCTTTCAATTTCCTCTCTCCTATCACCCTGGCAGGCACTCCGCCAACTATTTCAAAATCACCAACATCTTTGGTAACAACAGCTCCTGCTGCAACAACTGCTCCTTTGCCTATTTTAACTCCCGGCAAGATAATAACCCGAGGTCCGATAAAACAATAATCACCTATAACAACAGGCTCATTTATTGCCTTAAAATCTTTATCTGCCAAATCGTGCTCGGAATTAAAAATCATTACAGAGGAGGCAATGTCTGTATGACTTCCAATAATTATCTTGTCTCTACCATCCAAAAAGGCATGGTCTCCAATGATAGTATCCTCCCCAACAACTATATTCTTAGGATCAAAAAAACTAGCCCACATGTGGAAAGTTGAACCACGACCAATCTTTATTCCAAAAAGACGATAGATATTGTTTCTTATGATATGCGAGGGAACGTGCCCCACCCAGCGAAGAAGCATCAACTCAAAATCAAGAAAATAATTATAAAACCTATTGGTTATCTTCCTTAAAGCCTCGCTCCAGCTAAGACTTTGGCCATATTTATCTTTAAAAAAACTTTTCATTTTCCTAATATTTTATCAAAGAAAGATAAAGTTTCTTTAGCCGTTTTTTCCCAAGAAAAAAGCTGAGCACGTTTGATACCTTTCTTAACCAATTCATTATACTCTTTTTCCCTCATACTAAGCACTTTCTTAATACCATCTGCAATTGACTGGACACAATAAGGATCAACCAAAATCCCAGCATCACGAACCACTTCAGGAAAGCTCGCGATGTTTGAGACCACAACAGGTGTTCCACAAGCCATAGATTCAAGCGCAATTAACCCAAATCCTTCCCAAAAAGAGGGGCTAACAAAAACACGAGCGCCTGAAATTAATCCCGGCTTATCTATTTCATCAACAAAATCGGTAAAGATAACATTCTTTTCAATACCCAACTTTTTGACTTTCTCAAAGATATTTTCAAAAAGCCAACCCTTCTTACCAGCAATCACCAATTGATAATCAGGGAATTCCTCTTTTATTTTCGCAAAAGCCTCAATTAGACCCTCAATATTTTTACTTGGCTTTAGAGTTCCAAGATAGAGGATATAGTTTTTACCAATCTTATACTTTCTTTGCACCTGTCGCACATTATCTTTAGGGATTGGAAAGTAAAATCTTTCCTTGTCATAGCCAAGATAAGTGACAGTAATCTTGCGGGAAGCAAAAGGGTAATGTCGCAAAATATCACGAGCAGTTTCTTTTGAGATGGCTATGATACCTTTTGATACAAAAATAGAGATAGCACTCCAATACTTTAACTGCCAAAACACTTTTTTTTCAAATTGTTCCGAAAATTCAAGATATCCTAAGTCCATTATGGAAACCACTCTTGCAATACTTAAAAAGGGCACTGTATAATGGCTAGGAGAAAATAAAAGGTCTAACTTGTCTCGATTAGCCCAAAGATAAGGCATCAGCCTTGTCAAAATCCAAAGTCCCTTTCCGGGTATAACTTTGTACTCCCAAAAATTAGGCACAGGAAGAGGCATATCAGAACGAGGTTTTGAGGCCAAATATATTACAAACCTATAGTTTCCTTTAATTTTATCCTGTAGTCTATAGAGGGACCAGAGCAAATTAAAAGCATAGATATTAACTCCTACCTTATTTTCAATGTTTGCCTCATTTCCGTCTATTCCAATTACCATATTAAGCTAAAGCTTCTTCATAAACTTCAAGTGTTTTTCGCGCAGTCTCATGCCAAGAGAACATCTTTAATCTCTTTTCCCCTTCCCTTACTAGACTCTTGTGTCTCAAAAGGGCTTTTTTTATACCATCCGCAATATCTGACTCATCATATGGATTAACCAAAATTGCTGCTTTCCCTGCTACTTCAGGAAGACTTGAAACATTTGAGGTCACAACTGGACAGCCACAGGCAAAAGCCTCAAGGACAGGCAGTCCAAACCCTTCGTACAAAGACGGATAGACCAAGGCCGATGCGCTGTTGTAAAGCTTTCTTAATTCATTCTTAGTCACTTGACCTGCAAAAATGACTCCCCTTTTGCCCTGAAATTCGGGGATCTTCTCTCCAACCACAATCAGTTTTAAGTCTTTACCCGCCTTAACTAAATCAAAAGCCGAAATTATACGATCTAGATTCTTTCTCTTGTTTGTACCGACAGCTAAAATAAAATTATCAGCATGATATTTTTTCCTAACCGAATCTTTTTCCTTTGAAGAAATCTTTTTATAAAAAGGGTCGACTGCCTCAGGAATAACTTTAATTTTTCTTCTGTCAAACTTTAAAAGCAGAAGATCCTCATAAGTTGCCTGGCTTGGAACAATGATTCTATCAACTTCCTTTTTTATCCACTTTAATCTATTTTTTGTTACCTCAACTATTTTGGGGTGTGTCAACTTTGGGAATCGCAAAGGAGAAAGATCGTGAATTGTCGTTACACGAAAACCATAAGAAGGAGGTTGAACCCAATCAGAGGAATGAAAGACATTAAGCCTACCAGTAAAAGTTTCAACCGGCAAAATATGCCATTTGTTCCAAAGCCAATCAAGAAAAGTTGGAGGCAAATGGAAAATACGGCTTTTGACACGAGAGCCGTACTTATAATCAAGACTTTTAGCAAAGCTAATCAAGCCCTCTCTCCTTCTAAAAGAACCACCAAAAAGGAGATATTCGTTCTTTACGTCAACTTCAAGAAGGCTTTTAACCAAGTTTTCAGTATAAATAGAAACCCCGGTTGAATAAACAATTTGCGATATATCAATTCCTATTCTCATTTTGTTTCTTATTATCTCATATTAAAAGGTAAAAATACTACTAAAGTCGCAGATTTAAAGATGTTATAATTCATATAAATTTGATGAAAAAATTAATCTTTCTTGGTTTTCTTCTCTTTCTTTTTGCAACAAGATTATTTTTGGCAACTATTCTTCCACCCGGATTATCTGACGACGAAGTTGAATATGCAATAAGCGCAAAAAGCTACTCACTTTATGGAAAAGATGTTTCTGGATATCACTTGCCTGTTTCATTATTCAAGACTGAAACCTATGGAAAAATCAGCCCAGTTCCTGCAATACTCATCTCTTTACCACTAAAGATTTTCCCACTTAACTTAACCACATTAAGAATTTCATACACCACAGTGAATTTAATTACAGCCATACTTCTTTATATCTTTGTAATTACAATCCTAAAAACTAGAACTGTCGCTATTCTGGCCACTATATTATTCATTCTTAACCCCTGGAGTACTTTCCTCTCTTATTATATTGGTGATTCCCCTTTCGCACTCCTTTTTTACCTAGCTGCTGTCATTACTTTAATAAAATACAGCGGTAAAAAAATGATAATTCCTTTTATTCTGTTTGCCTTAGCCTTCTTCTCATACCAAGGAGGAAAACTAATATTCATACCAGTGATACTTATAACCATCTGGTATAAACTCGGAAACCAAAAAATCAAATTTTCAGAATCAAGAGCAAACCTAATCTTTACTGCCATCTCGATAATCTTCTTTATATCCTATCTTTTTACAAGTCTTAAAATATCAGATTCTGATATCCATTCTCGCTCAAAAGATATTTCGGTCTTCGGCTCCGAAACTAAATCTATTGTCAATGAAAAAAGAAAGCAAACAATAGCAACAACTTTTGACAATATATTCATAAACAAATTTATCACCGAAGGAAAAATAATAACTAAAAGATATCTTTCAGCTTTTTCTCCAGAGGTCCTTTTTATTAGCGGCGATACGAGAGCAATATATAGGTTCGAAGAACACGGTCTGTTTTATCTAATAGATATACCACTTATCATACTAGGTATTCTTGAAATTTATAAAAGAAAGAAAAACGCTTTCCATTTTTTAATTGCTTTATTAATAATTGCTCCACTGCCAACCGCGTTAAGCAAGGTTGAAACATCAGTAATACACAGATCTTTCTTTCTACTACCCATCCTTACAATATTCTCTGCCTACGGCTTATACAAACTACTAAAAACTAAAAAACTTAAATCTTTGTTGGCATCCTCGCTTATAGTACTTCTCCTCATTCAAGTTTTATATTTCTACCATTTCTATTTCTTCAGGTTACCAGTACTGGGGCAAGAAAAATATTGGCTCAGCGAAAGCGTGCTTAAAAAATATCTAAACTACAGCGACTCAAAAGCAGTATTTGTTAGTCCCGCAGCAAGGTCTTCTTTCTTAAGATTCATTTTATTGTCAGACAACAAAACCCAAAAAGAATTTCTCAAAAAAGATTATCCCTATAGAGAAAACGAGACTGAAAGAGAATATCAATTTAAAAACATAACTTTTACCCACAACTGCCCTGAAAAACTAGATGACAAAATCATTTACGCGATAAGCTATAGAAATAATTGCAAAATCGATGAAAAACCATCTTTCTTGATACAAGACCAACGCGACGCCGGCACTTTGATCAGTATTTATAACAGCAAAATCTGCCAAGGAATAAGCAAAGACACTTACCGAAGGTTCCATTTGAGAAGATATTACTCTCTAGAGAAAATGAATTACGAAGATTTTTGCTCAAACTGGATAAACATACCCTTACCCAATTAGTTCTTTTACCTTCCCTTCCAAAAACGATTTAACCTCATTCCAGTCAACATCAACCAAAAATTCAGGATCGGGTTGTTTTTCTGCTTCTTCAAAGTAAACAAGAGATTTTAAAATATGAGACATTTGATAATTTACTCCCTTAAACTTCTTCTCAAAAAGATCTAAAAGCTCACCAAGACTGAACTTCTGCAAAATAAAATAAAGATCAATAAAATCTTTTTTGCTTCCTCTTGAGGATATTGCTGAAAGCTTCATACAAGCAATATCTTCAAGGGAGGCAACCTTAACTTGATCAAATTCAAGAAAATCACCGACCAAAGGATACTTATATTCTAAAAAGCTAACCTTAACATCATCGATATATAAATCAAGTGTTCCCCTATCTTGATTAATAACCTTAGGATTAAGGGTTTTAAGTTTGGCAACTAGAATTTCAAATTTAGGAAAAGAAAAGGAAAAAAAATCAAGATCAATCGATTTTCTGTGCCCCAAAATTAAAGATAAAGCAGTGCCACCTGCAAGATAGAAGTTGTCTAAGACTTGAGTTTCTCTTATTTTTCTTAAAACCTGTCTTGTCTTTGAATCAATGGCTTTCTCAAACATAAAACCTCCTTTCTTGGAACCTTTAAAATTAAAGCATAAAAATTGGCGCTTTTAAATGACAAGTTGTGAGAATTCTTCAAAACATTTTTAATATCTTCAAGAGAATAAAGTTTTTTTAAATCTTCAAAATCACAAACATCACCAAATTCAAGAACCCTCTCTATGATAAATTCTTTGTTTTTATCCTTTTCTAAAGTAGAAAAATCTATATCCCAAAAAAGCTTCTTGAAAGACAAAGGAAGGCTACTCATTGATGCTTAATTATACCACCACTAACTTAAAACTTAAAAATCAAAAGTCAAAAATCAGATTACAGATTACAGAATACAGATTAGAGAATAAAATTACAAATCCTAATATCTAAATTCTAAACAAATTCCAAATTACAAGCTCCAAATTACAAACAAATTACAATATACAAATCACAAGAACCAAATTCTAAATTCTAATATCCCCGCCTGCAACGCTTGATGCGTAGCATCTGCGGGCAGGTAAATCCTAAACAATTTTACAATTATCCAATTTTTCAAATTACAAACTAGTAAATTCCAACTTTGAATTTTTAACTTTGAACTTTTAACTATTGAGACCAAATCTGTTAAAATCAAGGAATGGGTAAAAGAAAAATATTTATCGTCATTCCAGCTTATAACGAAGCAAAAGTTATTGATAAAGTCATTTCTGATATTAGAAAAGAGGGATTTAAAAATATAGTTGTTGTTGATGATGGCTCAAACGACGATACTAAAAAAGTAGCATCAAAGGCAAAAGCTAAAGTCTTAAGTCATTTTATCAATCGTGGAAAAGGCGCAGCTGTTAAAACAGGCCTTGAATACGCAAAATTAGAAAAGGCCGATATCGTGGTAACTATAGATGGCGACGGTCAGCATAACCCTAAAGATATTAAAAGAATGATCAAAAAAATAGATGAAGGATGTGATATCGTTCTTGGTTCACGCTTTCTTAACAAAAAAAATAAAATGCCTCTTTTCAATAGATTAGCAAACCACCTTGCCAATATTATAGTCTTTCTAACATACAACCTTTGGGTTTCAGATTCCCAATCAGGATTCAGAGCCTACACAAGAAGAGCTTTAGAAAAAATAGACACAAGGCTTGATAGATATGAATTTGATAGTGAAGTAATAAGAGAAATAGCAAAACATAAAATCAAGTTCTGCGAGACACCAATAGATGTTTTTTACACCCAATACTCAATTTCAAAAACCCAAAAGCAAAGTCTAAAAAATGGAATAAAAACACTAATAAAAATTATTATCTCATAGCTAAACACCTCTTAAACTTTAAATTGAATAACTTTTATATTAAGATATAAATATTATGATTTGGGGAATTTCTATTATCCGCTGGGTTTTAATAATTTTGGCCGTATTTATGGTAATTGATCGCGTCTTAAAATTCACAAGACGAGAATCAGGGCAAACACTTTTTAAATTGGTTTCATCTGTCTTGATATGGGGAATCATTCTAGCTATTTCAATTTATCCCGATTTTGCCTACTTTATCGCCAAGAAACTAGGTATGGGAGAAAACCTAAACACTTTAATTTTCTTTGGTTTTGTAGTTGTTTTTATGCTTATCTTCAAAATCTTGTCTATTATTGAACATATAGAACAACAAATAACTGAAGTGGTAAGAACCACCGCTATCAAAAAAGAAATAAAAAAATAGATGCTTCACTTGGTAAAAGAAAGTGCAAACAAGATAAAAGAAAAAATTCAAAGCAAAACGCTCCATTTCCCTAAAAACAAAAAAATTTTGGTTGACCCCTTGCCGGCTTACAAAAATCAGCTGGCAGACGCCCAAAAAGAGAAAATAGAAAAATTTTATGGAAAAATAGACGACAAAAAAGCAGCATTAAAATTTGGAGCCAAAGATATAAAAGAATTTTCCTTCTGGGCATGGAGAAGCTGTGGTATAGCTTGCCTTCAGATGATCCTCAAAAACAACAAAAAAACTATGGAACTCGTTAACGATGGCATTCGAAAAAATGGCTATCTATTCAAAAACGATATCGGCTGGAAGCATCAAGCTCTAGTTAAAATTCTAAAAGAATATGGTTTCAACGCAAAAATAATTCGAATCATAACTCCTTTTGACATCGCACTTAACATACGAAAAAACAGATATGTGATATTATCAGTCAAAAGCAAGACGGGGGGACATATGATTTTAATTTTTGGTCTCAAGACGGATAAGAAAGGAAAGATAAAAGAATTCTACTATTTTGATCCCCTGGAAAAACCAGAATCAAAATTTCCTAAGCTAGACTTTGAAAAATTAAAGCATATATCTAAAAAGCAAGGAATTGCGGTGTCGAAATAGATTGAATTTAAATATTTACTCTATGAAAAAAATAATAAAAGCCTGGGAAATTTTAAGATCAAGACACTTTGCTAAAGAGCTCAAAAGATTATGGAGAAGGAATATCAACCCTCCCAAAGAAAAGTTTGTCTACCTAAAACCAGATAATTTGGAAACAATATCTCTCAAGATATCAGAATCAAAAACTCCAAGAGAGCCAAAACAAGTCGCCTTTGATCAAGAAACACAAATAGCTTATGTAAGTTGTATGTCTGGCAACAGCCTAAGCCTTTACAGTACCACCGACAAAAACACCAAAAAGATAAAAGAAATAAAATTTCCCAATCAATGTGTAGAAATAACCATTGGTAAGAAATATATCTATGTAACAACCAGCGATTTCAAAAGACCCCCTTCAATTCTTGATAACAAAATATGGATACTGTCAAAATCAGGAGAAAAAATAACTTCCATAGACACAGGAGGCGAGTGGAGCAAAGTAATTGCGATAGATGAAAAAAGAGAAATAGCAGCTGTATCAAATTGGCACTCTCATAATATCAGTTTTATAAAAATAAATCCCAAAAAAGCAAAACTTATTCAACTCGTAAGCTGGGGCGAATCGCCAAGGGGTTTGGTTTTCCTGCCAAATGGTGATCTTTTGGTTACAAGCTTTTACTCGGCTAGAATAGGTATCTTGTCTGCAAAAAGTGGCATCTGGAAAGTGACATACAATAGCCAACCATTTGATAAAGCTAAATATCAGGGAAATATGAGGCATATAATACTTTCACCAGATAAAAAATACGCTCTAATCTCAAACTTAGGCAGAAATCTAATACACTGGTGGTCAATTAAGGATAGAGTCTTTGAAACCAACCTACTCGTCGGCAGAGAACCAAACACAATTGACATCGTAAATGAAAACTTACTAGCCGTCTCCTGTAGAAAGTCAGACCTAATATATTATGTAGACCTTAAGCTAAGAAAAGTTATTGGTAAATCGGAAAGGACAGGACACCTACCAACAGGCCTCTGCAAAGTAGATAAAGACAAAATCTTGGTAACAAGTTTTCAGGATAACCAACTAGAACTACATCAGATAATCAGGACGATACAAAATTGACAACCTCCACACACTGCCCCCCTTTAGCTAACAGGCTCAAAACTGAGATAGAACCACATGGAATAATCAATTGTCTCCTGTTATCAAAGCTTGAACCCAAAGAATCTAGTAAAACAACCTTTATTAGATCAACATGGGTACAGACAAAAATATTCTCATAATTACTCACCTCTAGCTTACGCAAAAACTTGCCAATTCTCTCTTTAACCTCTTCATAAGACTCACCGTTCGGGAATCTAAAAACAGTAGGTCTATGCATCCAGCAATCAATAGTTTCATTTCCAAAGACTACTCTTAACTCTGAAACATGGTAGCCCTCAAAATCGCCCATATCAGTTTCATCAAGGCTTCTGTCAATTACAATCTCTCCCTTAAAACCTAACACCCCCGACAAGATATTTGCTGTCTGCTGGCACCGGAGCCTAGGGCTTGTAAATACAGTCACACTACTCCCGTCTAAATTTTCAAAACTCTTCTTCAAAAGAAGAACCCTTTTTTTAAATTTATCAACCTGCTCATCTTCAACTATTGAGGCGTCAATTCTTCTTCCCATCAATATTCCATTTCTATTGTTCTCTGTTTCCAAGTGGCGTATCAAGAAAAGTCGTTTCATTTTCCTTTTCCTCCCACAATAGTACCATAAACAAAACAAACATTCTCCCCAATATCGCCCTCACCATTAATATAAAGGTAGCGACAACCAGGAGGTAAACTATTCTCACTCAGAAGACAAAAACGGCCCACAAAATTTCGAAAAGATTCCTCGTCAGGCCCATGTCCACCATTAGATCGCCTAGCCCGGACTCTACTTAGAGCCGTATCAGGATTAACCCCAATATCAATAATCGTAACATCAGGCTTTAAGTTCATTCCAGAAGCATAATTCCCAAGCGCCTCTATCGTATCAAGTAAACCTTGTTTGTCACTAAAAGGCTGGCACCAAATAACATCCCTACCTTGAGTCAAAGCACGACGAGCTTTGTGGAGTAAAAATCTGTAAGGAAAATACCTGGGGTCCAAAGAAGGAAAACTTTCTCGTAGAACCGAAACAAAATCATTATACTCAACTCCGTTATGGTCTATATGATCAGGATCAAGTAAAGAAACATTCCCCAGCAAAGAAGCTAGTTCTTGCGCAAGCGTTGATTTGCCACTACCAGGCAAACCTCTTATAAAAATTATCCTCGGATTCCGACGATCTAGACCCTCCTTTTCTCTCCCCAGTCTTAACTCCGATTCAGACATAAGGATGCAATTATAAACACTCTAAACACCCTTTTCAAATTTAACAACGCTACTTACTCATCTTCCCTTTTAAAATCATCTCCAAAACACCAATACTCAAGCCGAAATCATAAACAATTTTAAATATCAAAAACCTCAACTCCATATTTTTTATCCCCTTAAAAAGTCCCAATACCAAAGAAACCGGCAAAGAAGCTCTTATTAAAGCTACTAAATAACCCAAATAACCCATTTTATACTTTCTTTTTCCTACCCACTTTGCATGATTATAAACCTCGCTCAAACTTTCAGGGTTTTTATGATAAAAAATTGCGCCTTCTGCATTTTTGGCTTTATAACCAAGTTTTCTATAAAGACTCCAATCATCATCATAACCACCAGCTTCAAAGCCATTAACTCTTTCAAATTCGCTTTTTAAAATTGCCCTAAAAACAGGCTGAAAATCAGGATAATTTTTAGGGTGGCGACATTTTTCTTCCCAATTCTCGTTGATATTCCAGCACCTGGCCCAAATATTATCCCAATTTGAAACGTACTCTTCCTTGCTAAAAGTCCCCTTAGCTTTGCCTAAAACTATTGGCTCAACCAATTTTTTCAAGAAATCCTTGTCAAAGGTCATATCAGCATCAACAAAAACCAAAATTTCTCCTGTCGCACTTTTGGCGCCCAAGTTTCTTGCCGCACCTGCGCCAAGATGGGCTCCCCTTACCACTTTTAACTTTAAATTTTTAACTTTTAACTCCGACAAAACATCCCAAGTTTTGTCGGTTGATCCATCATCAACCACTATAACCTCAAAGTCTTTGTAAGTTTGATTTGCCAAAGACCTCAAGCACTCCCCAATTACTTTTTCCTCATTGTAAGTTGGAATAATTAGTGACGTTTTCATTTCTTTGTAATTTAAAAAGGCCAAAATTTTTTCCCACATCTGTTAGTTTAATTGCTTCTTTATAACCAAAGCTTCGTATCTCCCAAACCTGAGTTTCAGAGAAATTGTAATCTAACGGTGCCAAAACATAAAGGGTTTTTGAGATGGGATAGTCCTCAACATCCAAAGGAGAAATGTTATTATTGAATCTCAAATAATATCTTAAGATATGACCCCGGGTATCAAAATCGTTGATAACAACAACATTAAAGTCAAAAGGATTATCTCTTTTAATTTGTGAGGTAGCATAACTAATATTTTTTATAGTAAGGTCTTTCGGCATGCCGGTCGGTCTATCAAATTTCACCAATGAGGAACTGATATTGAAGAAAAGATAAACAGTCACAAGCAAGCATACTATCAGTTTGTTTTTATCCCAAATTTTAAACAATAAATACCCTAAAATTAGTGCGACAACTGGCCAAAATTGCAAAAAATGATAATACGCAATTCCTGAAATTTCAGGTTTCCTTATTGCATCAAGAAAATATTGCCATAAAACAGTTAGATTGTAAAAATTATGTCTCATGTCAAAAATTATCAGAGGCAAATTCGGAATTAACGACGAAGATATAAAAATCAAAAACGATTTAACACGCTCCTTTGATAAAGCCAGCGTTAAGATCAAAACCAGTAAATAAGTAGGCAAGTAAAGATATTCCAATGAAATTCCGACACCTGAAAGAATTCCCAACCAAAATACTTGCCAGTATTTAAATTTTGTTTTTTCTTCATGTAACAAGTACAAAGTCAAAACACCAACTAGTGGTAGATAATTCAAAATCCAAATAAAGAGCGAGTGGTAGATCATATAATTGTTAAATAAAAATAATATTAGAGAAAAGGTCGCAGTTTTTTTACCAAACATCCTCTTAGTAACCATGTAAAAAATCAGGGCGGTGAAAATGTTCAAAACAGAAAAATAAATAGATATTGGCAATACTTGATAATTAAAAACAAATAGTAATGGAATCAAAGAGTAGCTAAATAAAGACCCTGAAAAGATTTTAAGTCCTCGCGAAGTGATCCTTTGAACATTTTCAATTCCAAGAAGGGAAAATTTCTCTTTGATCATATTAGCCGAAGTTTCCAGACTTATCGCCTGCTCGGGGCCAAAAGTAACTCTATTCTCAAAATTATAAAAACGGACAACCACTGCAACCAGAAAGATCACAATTACCAATAAATTATTTTTTGATAATATTTTTTTGAAAAAGTTCTTCATATCTCTCGGCAATTTTATCCCAATCAAACTTCTTTGCCTGAAGTCGTGGAATATTTTTCCAATCCTTATTCAAGGCCAAATCCAATGCCTTTGCGTATGAATCAATATCAGTTGGGTCAACTAAGATCCCAGCATCCCCAACAATTTCCCTGCGAATAGGATCGTCTGTTGCCACAACAGGAAGACCACAAGCCATCGCCTCAACCAAGACATTTCCAAAAGCTTCGCTTGATTCAGATGGAAGCGTAAAAACATCCGCCGCCTGATATATTTTTGGCATCTTCTCAAATGGGATACTAATAACATTGAAGTGGTCCTTTCCTAAAATCCTCAATCCATAATCTATAATCTCCTGCTTTTTGTCTCCTCCCCCACCAGCAATAACCAGCTTGGCATCTTTTAGCCTTGAAACCGCTTCTATCGCAAGCTCAAGTCTCTTTGACTTAACAAAAGCACCCACCGCAAGAACTGTCTTGAATTTATTTTTGACTTTTGACTTTTGAGTTTTGAGTTTAAATTTTTCAAGATCTACTCCATTTGCAATCTCTACTACTTTAACAAAAGGATTTGCCTTCTTTGCCCAATTTTTGGCTTTTTCAGAAAGTGCAACAAAGACATCAGGAAAGCACCAAAGATTATTTCTATCATCCCACCCTATCCCTGACTGGCCGGAAATAATCATCTTGCCACCATAAAGCCAGGTTACAATCCTCAAAATAGCAGGCATAAAACCGCCATTCACAGGAACGACAATATCATATCTTTCTTTCCAGATCTTAGGGACAGACTTCAGAGTAAATATAAAAACCAAGCGGTTCCAATAATCAAGAAAAAACAACGATAAAAATGTACCCGCTCCCGTCTTCCTGCTCCAGTCAAAATTTATTGGAATCCTCTCCACAAAATATCTTTCACTACCAACCTTATCTCCTGCCTGAAAAACAGTTACCTGATGATTTTTAGACAAACGACTGGCAAGCTCTTTGACAAAAGTCTCAGCTCCTCGATTAACCACCCCGTTATAGATATTTAAAAAAGCAATTTTCATAAGAATCTAGGAAATAAAGTAACCCCTCAGAAATAAAGATGAGAAAAAAACAAATAAAACAAAAGAAAATAAGAAATACACTCTACTAATCCTAGGAGAAAGAAAATCAGCCAAAAATAGGTGCAAAGGAAAAATAACTAGCATATATCTTGGTAAAGATGCTATAGAACCACTAAAAATAACAATTAAAAAATTGGCTAACATAAATATCCAATAATCCATCTTTATTTTATTATAGGAAAAAACAATCGCCCAAGCGAAAAATAACAGGAAAAGGAACTCCAAGATTATAACAGGATAGACAAAAACATTGTCGTAAGATTTTAGGGGACCAGACAACAAATTCAAAAACACCTGTCTTAATAAATAAAAGGGCGCTAATAGCCCTAATGGTTTATTCCAACTTGAAATTTGACTTGAGATCATCTCAAAAGGATTTCCTGTTGTTATAAATAAAAACAGACAATAACCTAAAAAACCAAAAGGAGAGATAATAAAACTAAAATTTAATTTACCCTCTTTCTTAAAAGACTCATAAGCACTAAACAATAAAACAGGAAAAAGAGAGAGACCATTTATTCTAACAGCAGAAGATAAAGCTGCAATTAGACTTGACAAAAAATATCTCCTCTTATTCATTAACAGGAAAAAAACAACAACCAGAAGAAAAAACAAAGATTCGGTATAAAAAGACAGAAAAAATACTGAGGTTGGAAAAAATATCAAAAAAGACAGAACTTTAAAAGGTTTAGCAAATTTAATGTCCTTCATTAACAAATAAAATAAATAAACTCCGACAAAAAAGAAGGAAAAAGATAACAACAAACCGGAATAAACAGAATTTATACCGGTAAAATAAGAAAAATATCTGACCATCAATGGGTATAGTGGAAAAAACGCGTGCAGATTATAGACACCTTTATTAAAATAACCTCTCTCTGCAATATCTAAATAGTTCCTGCCATCAAAATTAAGAAAGGGCATCAAAAGAGATTTATGCCAAATATTAGCATTGTAAGAGTAAGGAATTTCGTAACTTGTGCGGTCGAATATAAAATACGTAGACAATTTATTGATCAAAACAATTAGAAATATCCACAAAATCAAAAGCAAAACTAACACTAACAATTTATTATCTTTCTTATTCATTCTCAGCAAAAAATTGTATCTTACCTACACCACCTTTAACAAAATAGTTCTTACTAATATACTCATAAAGCCTCTGAGGAACATAAGAAGAAAGACCAGAATCAGTGTAAGGATAAAAAACTATGAATTTCGGTCTTGTTAATTTAATACTCTCAATTTCCCGATCCTGAATACCTTCAATCTCCTGATACCATGGAAGTTGAGGCACCCAAGGACGAGTGGCTGGCAAAGTATCAGTTAGAGGATAAACACTGTCCCACCAGTTAAGAACAAGAATTTTCTCACCAGGACTAGTACTTTTCTTAACATAAGAAACAACCTCTAGAACTTCTTTTTCATAAAAACGTGTGCCTTTGCCATAATTTTTTAAGCAAAAAGACAAAACCAAATAAAAGGATGCCAAAAAATAAAAGGCTAAAAACAATCGGAGAAAAAAAGAGCGAAAATTAAGATTTGATATTAGAAGAGAAGTGGCGATCGCAAGGTAAGGAATTGCAGGTTGGAAATGGAAAAACTCAAAACGAGGAAAAGCGCCTAGAAAACCAGCAAAAGCCCATAAAAATAGATTTAAGACTTTGGATTTTTGATCCGAACCTCGGCCGGGCCAACTTAAAAACAAAGGCAAGAAAATCAAGAAAGGAAAAATAGCAGCAAGAACATTTCTTAAAACCGGAAATTGTATCTGCCCTTGAGATTTGGGCAAAACAAAAATTCCAAATTTAATTGCCCAATTCCAGAAATCAGGCAAAATACCCAAAGCATAGACTAAAACAAAAAACAACGAGAAGACAACTACCGACCCCCCTACAAACTTTAATATTCTATCCTTTAAAGGTCTGACCTTTAAAGGTAGTCGCACAATAATTGAATAAGATATGGGTATCAAAAACCAAAAAGCGGTTTGTTTTGAAAGAAAAGCCAAAGCCCAAAAAACACCTGTCCAAAACCAATCTTTCCTTAAAGCAAAATAAAAAGAACAAAAAGCAATAACACCCATATACAAATCAAACCAAAGACCATTCCCTTCATAAAAAATCATCCAAAAAGAATAAAACAAAACTGAAAAAAGCGCTGTCTTTTTATCCCAAATTCTTTTGGCTACAACAAAAATCAATAAATCAAACAGCAAAATTAAAAGCCAGGTAAAAATCTTAAGTTGAATTATTCCAACTCCAAAAATCTTATAAAAAATAGAAAGATCAAGAAGCATCAAAGGTGTGTGAGCAATTGCAATATCAGAGTAAGGCAGCCAGCCTTTTATCATCAAATACGGCCAAAGCAACATCTCAGGCCAAGCAGTAAACTTTAGCATTGCCAAAATAAGAATCTTAGAAAATAATATAGCTAGTAAAATAAGATAAAGTTTTTTATTCATAAAATATAACTTAAAACTTAAAATTCAAAAGTCAAAACTGCAAATTAAAAACTTAAAACTTTAGATAACAAAATAATTTCACTTCTTACCCTTAAGCTTAATAACCCCAGACGCTATCATCTTTGATATTTCACCTAATTCAGAAATCAAACTCTCAAGTCGTTTAAAATCAATATCAATACTTGAGTCTCTAATTAATTCTAACCAATAAAAAGTCTCGTTAGCACTCTTAAGAGCTATTTCATTAAATCTCTTAAATTCCAGTCTTGAACTTGAAGAAGAAGCTTCCGTTAAGTTAGCACCAATACTTGTACCACTTCTTAAGACCTGATTTGAAATAACCAGATTAACATTGTTTCTTGGCAGGCTATTAAGAAATTTAATCAAATCAAGACTAAATTTATAACACCTTTTTTTCAAATCTGTCTTGAATTTTAAATCACTCCTTTGCATTTTAATTAAGTCCTAATAATAGATTCCAAATTTTTACTTTTGATTTCAGAAATTAAATTTTTGACTTTTGATTTTTAATTTTTAACTTTTAAGTTTTGAGTTTTAAGTTAAACTCAATATCCAACCTTCCCCTTCCAAATTCTTCTTTTTATCATCCTAATCGGTGTTTCAAAAAATGCTCTAAGAACATAATACCCACTTCTTTTCTGCCATGGGTCAAAAACAAAATCCGGCCTTTTTTGATAAAAAACTTCAGGATATTTAAAACCACGAGGAAAAGGAATTCCAAGTTCATACTTATACTTAATATTTCTTTTAATAACCTCTTTATCCTTAAAAACGGTTGAGGATCTCACAAGATGAGTAAAGTGAAGATAATAATCATCAAGATGAAGTCTTTTCTTATTATCCCTCTCCTGAATCAAAACCCCATCCCCATCATAAATGCCCTGTGTTCCATGAGGATTTGAAAAATGAAGTCCTGGAATTTTTCTATTGAAAAATCTTATGGTCAAATGCCCTGTCACACCATCAATACTATACCTTCCAGCTTTTTCTTCCTGATAATGATAAATATCTCCAACTAAGTTGTAATACCTATGAACCAATGACTCTAAATCATCACCCCTTTTATTAATAACATCAATCGCTCTTTTTATACCATCCTGCCACCAAACTTCGTCACCATCTAAAATCATCACCCAATCACAGTTTGAGGCATCTAGCATCTCCTGCCTTACTTCTGTAAATTTTTGCGAGTCTACCTCATCTACTTGGCAAAAGCTGATTTTATCCTGATACTTTTTTACTAACTCCTTTTCAATTTCTATGCTTCTGTCTGTACTTCCCGTATCCCAAAGAAGAATCCTGTCAACATAAGGCGCAACTGAATTAACAGCAAACCAAAGCCACCGCTCTTCATTTTTGACAAGAGTATGAGTACAAATACTTTTCATAAATTCCAAGTTCCAATATACAAATCACAAACAAGCTCCAAATTCCAAATTCCAATTTACAAACAAATCCTAAATCACAATAAACAAATTAGAAAACATAAATCCTAAATTCTAATATCTAAACTCTAAACCCTGAACCAGAATAAATTCGATTCAGGGCAGGCAAATTCCAAATAACAAATTCCAATATACAAACAATATACAAGCACCAATAAACAAATTACAAGCAAACTCCAATCTATAAATCCTAATTTCTAAATCCTAAATTCTAAACAAACTACAATTTTCCAATTTTTCAAATTACAAACCATCTTTTTCTAAACGTTATTACTGTTTATAACATTGGAACATTATTTTCTTTGATATTTTGTTTAGATATTAGATATTAGTGCTTAGAGATTGCACTCCCTTACTACTTTCTACTTTCTACTTGTATTCCCTGCGTAATACATAATTCATAATACTAAGTTCAGATTTTTTCCCTTTGTTCTTTGTTCTATGTTCTATGTTCTTTGTTTTAGTCTTAGGTTTTGACTTTTGATTTTTAAGTTTTAATTTAATTTGCGATTTAAAAAATTGTGTAATTTTAAAATTGTTTAGTATTTAGAAATTAGGATTTAGAATTTATTGTGTAATACTTAATTACTATTCCCCATGCATAAACCAAAAGAATTGTGTTTGTGATTCCAAAAGTTATTGTTGGACCAAAGGCGCCAAATTTTGGAATTAAAAGATAATTTAAAACCAAAATTGCCGCCGTCTGAAAAACTGAAAAAACACCAATAATCTTAGGTTTTTTCATTGCGTAAATGATGGCCGAGACCGAAGGGGCAGTAAATAAAAAGGGAATCATAGAAAGAGCCAAAGCCTGAAAGACTTTCACCGATTCAAGATATTTGGTGCCAAAAAGAAAAAGAACAAAAGGCTTGGCAATTATCACCCAGAAAATTATCCCCAAACTGATACCAAGTAATGCTAAAACAGATTTTAGGATAAACCTCTTTTCCCTCTCTTTATCTCCCATCGAAGCAAGGCGTGGAGAAATAACAGCTGCAAAACTTGATGTTAAAACGGCAATAAAAAAAGCAAGACGACTGGCAACTGAATAATAACCAGTTACAGTTGCGCCAGCTAAAGCCGCAAGCATCTGAATATCAGCTCTTCCTGAAATAGAAGACAAAATCCTATTTACCCCAAGCCATCCGGAAAACTTAATCAAATCAAAATAAATATCTTTTTTTGGTTTGGTTTTCAAAAAATCAAAACCCAAAACAAAATAGGTAACAACAACGGTAACAAGCCCCGCTAAAGCAAAAGCAAAAAGAGACTTTGATAGACTAAGTCCGAGAAGAGCAAATAAGAGAACAAAAACCACACGGCCCAAAGAATATGAGACATCGGAAATCATTGAAGAGAAAAATCTCTTGTGAGCCTGGAGAACAGACGAGACAAAGCTTGATAAAGAAAGACCAATAAGAATAACTACTACCCAATATACCAAAGAGATATCTCCGCTTGCCAAAAGTCTATTTGAAACAAGGCGACCCAAGGCGACTAGGAAAAATGAAACGACAAGAAAGAACAAAAATCTAATTACCAAACCAGCTTTGGCATATTCCTTTGCCTTTTTATCTTCACCCTGCTTGATACTTGCTATAAAGTTGATAAGCGCTGAACTAACACCAAGATCAAGAATAGGAACTATCATCAAGGCGAGATTGTTGACGGCTGAAAATACTCCGAAGTCAGAAACTGAAAGAGCTCTTGCCACAAACCAAGTGAAGACAAATCCCAAAAAAGCCGTGGCCACATTGCTGAAAAAAAGAATGTAAGTATCCCGCGCAGTAGATGAGCGAGCCAGGCCAAAAGCTTTGTCAAAATATCTTCTCACTCCTCTATTTTAACATTGAAGCGACAAAAGAGGTAGCAAGTAGAAAAGAGTAAGAAAACTCAATTTCTAAGCACTAATATCTAAATTCTAAACAAATCACAAGTTCCAAATTCCAATATACACAATATACAATATACAAATTCCAAATTCTAAATTCTAATATCTAAATTCTAAACCCTGAACCAGAATAAATTCGGTTCAGGGCAGGCAAATTCCAAATCACAAATTCCAAATTACAAACAAAAAACTCCAACTTTTAACTTTTAACTTTTAACTATTTATTAATTTTGCTTTCTACTTTCTACTTGTATTTCCTGCATAATACATAATACATAATTCATAATACTAAGTTCAAAATTTCCCCCTTTGTTCTTTGTTCTATGTTCTATGTTCTAATTCTACGTTTTAATTTATCCCCATTGTCCTTCTTTACCAACTAATGTGTATAATAAATGCAATGAACTTAATCCTAAAAAGGACTTTGAATAAATTTAAAAAACTGAATAGAAAACAAAAACAAACATTTATTCTTATATCTCTATACTTGCTTTCTGTCTCTATCAGATTGTTTGATATCAAAAATGCTTCAATATACTCAGACGAGATAACTTGGATGGTCAGAGGTAAAGAATTAATTTATGCCATAATTCACGGCAATGATAATTTTTTCATAAATGCGTGGTGGAATAAAACAAGCGACACGGAAGCGATAGCAATTCCATTAACTTTCTTAAATGGCATATTCCAATTTGTATTTGCAGGAAACGGGAAATACAGTTTGAAAATATTTAGCGATATATTAGCTTCAAGAATACCAATCGTTCTCACCGAATCCTTAATCCCTATCACAATTTATTACTTTGGATCCAATCTATTTTCAAAAAGATTAGCTCTGTTCTCGGCTATTGTCTATATTTTTAACCCTATCTCAATAGCCTTTAGCAGATCGACAATAAACGACAGCCTACTAACACTATTCAGCTTCGTCTCTTTAATATCTTATATCTATTTCCTTAAAAAACAGAAAATAAATATCATTCCAGGAATTTCTTTAGCTCTAGCTTTTCTTACCAAACCAAATGGCCTATTGGTTATTCTTGGATGGTTAGTCTACAGCCTCTTAAGCTATAAAAAATCAAAAATATCAATAAAGTTCTTTATCATAAATTTGTTTACATCAATAGCTACAATTACAGCCCTCTGGCCTTCTTCATGGCAAAAACCAGTCTACGCAATAATCGAATATATCTACAGGCAATTTACCCTGACACAAACTGGTATGACTGTTTTTTATAAAGGTCTATCCACCAAACAGCCAGGATTAGATTTCTACTTTCTACAATACCTTATAAGAACACCTGAAATTTTAATTTTTGGCTTTGTGATAAGCTTATTCTTCCTCATAAATAAAATCAGCAGGAAGACAAGATTGAACAACCAAGAACTAATATCAATAATAATCTACAATTTAGTATTCTTTATCATAATAAGTATCTCCAACAAAAAGCTTGGAATAAGATATGCTCTCCCACTTTTACCTTGGTTTATCATCGCTTCTGTTTGGGGCTTGATAAAATTGATTGAAGCTATAGAAAATAAATATCTTAAAGCGACAATAATAACTATCACAACAGCAAACATATTGTATCCACTTCTTTTTAATCCCGATTATTACTTTTACTACAATTTTCTGGCAGGCGGGCCGAAAGGAGCCCAAAACTATGATATGGTTGGTTTTTGTAACAGTTCCAGACTCGCAACCAAATATCTAGAAAATATAAACGCCAAAGGGAAACTGTTTGTATTGGGCTGCCCTGAAGCAATTCCTTATTATCTGTCTCCAGACACTAACTTAAAATTAACTTATCACTATAAAGAAGCAGACTATATTATCCTTGAAACCTATATTACCAAACAACACCCAGAAGACGAAATAGTTAATCAGCTTACTTCCAAGGAAGCCTTTAAAGAAATAGTTTTTCATAAAGCGGTAATTGCAAAAATATATAAGAATTGACAAGGTCCGTCCTTGTCACTTAGCATCCACAATCTTCAATTTTTCAAAACCATAATAAGCGGCGACACAGGATGAAACCCAGCCTTTATTATCGGTAAAACTATCAAGACCGCCCACCGGCTTAATATTTTTAATTTCAGGAAGATTTTTAACTTCCCTATCCCAGCTAACAGCATAGTTTGCTATCTCGGATCTAACAGACAACCAGTGAGAAAAAACTGACCTGGTCAAAAAGAAAATAGCAAAAAAATTTAAAAACAAAATAAGCACAAATATCTTTTTCTTAATAAAATCCGAAGAAAAATAATAATTGAACAAGCCAAAAAGAGAAAGAGAAATAACATAAAAAGAAAATAAAACAAAATAAAAGACAATAAAAAGAGTCCTTTCAGGAGGAATTATAGACATCGAATAATATCCGGAGAAAATAACCGCCATTGTAGAAAAAACTATATTTGCCAAAGCAAAAACTAAAATCAAAACCGTCTTTTTAGGATCGATTTTTATCTTTTTATCAAAAAATAGAGTTGACGCAAAAATAATCAAAAGAGAATACAAAAAAGGCTTAAGACTTGCCATTCTCAAAAGGTACCATTTTGTGGCAAGAACTGAAGACTTAACAACAAAGACCAAACTCTCAGGCTTTGTGACAGTCAGACTTCTTGCATCATTGCCAGGTGAAAGAGACATCAAAAAGAGAGAGACCAAAACTCCCAAAAAACCCGAAATAGCAAATTTTAATCTTGACTTTAAGCCATCAAGCTTAAGAATATATAAAGAAGCAATAACTAAAAATATAAAGACCAAAAGACTAAGCGCAAAAGCTTCAGAAAAACCGGAAGCAATAAAAAGCAAAATGAAGCCCAATAAAAACCTGCGCTTGTTTTCCCGAAGAATAAGAAGCGATAAAAAGGCATTCAAAAATACAAAAGGAATAGTGTAATTTAAAGAACCAGTCTGCCAATAAAAAGACTGAATTATATTCGGCGCATTAATTAAAACCAAAAGAATAAAGACCACGGAAAAGATAATACTCTTAAAGAAAATAACACGAGAGGTCAAAACCAAAAGGGAAAATAAAACTAAAGGCAATATCCGAACAACCCACGGACCCATTGATTCAAACAAATCAGTAAAAAAGACAGCAGAATATCTCCCTGTCCAACTTTTCCACCAGCCAATCTGCGCCCCGACAAAGCCATTATTCCGAAGAAAAACTGCGGAACAAAAATCATCAACCCAATAACGGACATAAAAAGAGGTGGTAACTATAAAATAAAGGCAAATTGAAATAAAAACGAGGTAAGGAAGATAGATGAGAAACCTTTTAAACATAGGCATCAGATTACAAGCTCCAAATTACAAATCACAAATTACAATTTACAAACAACTAACAAATTACAATATACAAATTACAAATTAAATCAAAACTTAAAAATCAAAGTCAAAATTACTTAAATTTATTTATTATTGACGAAAGAATATTTCTGATTTCGATGCACTCTTTAATCAAATTTTCTAGTTCGAGCTTAAACTTTGGTTCAGCCTCGAGTAAAATATCCAACCAATAAGAAGTCTCTTTGGCTTCTTTTCTAGCAATTTTCAGCCTAAGAATAGAATCTTTTTTGCTCAAGCTATCATTTGCTTCTCGATAATTGGCACCAATGCTTGTTGCAGACCTTACAATTTGACTAACCAAAGGCAAATTAATACCGTTTTTAGGAAGTTTCCTGCAAAGAGAAATCACATCTTTTGAGAAGACTAAAGTTCTTTCCTCTAAGTCGTAAACCTTCATATTATTTTGTTATCAATTGTAATTTACTTCTTTAAATTTTTTTAATTGTTTGGAACTTGGTTCTTGGAATTTGTAATTTGTTTATTGAGATTTGTTATTGTTTGTAATTTGTAATTTGGAGCTTGGAATTTGTTTGTAATTTGTGATTTGGAATTTGGAATTTTAACCAGGAGTATTGCTTTTGCTTCTATTCTTTCATAATTCTTGGAGGGCTCAATCTGATACACACCCTTTAATTCATATTCTTCTGCAATTTTGTCACATCCATCACATTTCCATTTAGTTTTATCTTTTGGGTTTTCAAAAATCATTCTCCAATCCTCACCCATATAATAATTGGGGTCGTCAATTTTATAGCTTGTTAGATAAATCGCATCAAAAGGAATTGTTTGAGTTTTTTCGTCAATAAGTTGTTTTAGCTCAAGAGGAAACCAAACGGTTTTGCGTTCTCCATACCAAGTGCCCCAAGTATCAAGATTTGTAACAATCACCTGGTTTGGCTCTGTATTCTCTTTTAAAATTTTTGAGAGCTCTACATAAACAGGTGGCTTGCCAACATTATGTGTCCTTGCCTCAAAGCGCGAGTCAAGAAGAAAGATTCCAAGGGTTTGACCAACAGCTAAGAAAAGCACCAATATACAAGACCCAATAAACAAAAAGCTTCGCTTTGTAATTTGTTTGGAATTTGGAATTTGCCTGCCCGCAATCGCTAAAGCGATAGCTTTTGCAGGCGGGGGATTTGTAATTTGTTTGTGATTTGGAATTTGGAATTTGTTAATTATTTCAACCAGTGTTCCTACTCCAACTATATAAACCAAAGGTACAACAGGGTGTATGTATCTAAAAAAAGGAATTCCAGCTGCTGTTACCAAAAGAGTTAAAACTACCATAAAAAAAGACGCCACTTTAAAGCTCCTTTGAAGAGTAGCTTGCTCTTCTTTTGTCCTATCAAAAAGAGAAAATAATCCTATTACAAAAAGAGTAAAAAGATAAGGATTCAAAATCTGCGGCATCAACTTGTAAAAGTTGTAAAGGTTGTAAAAAACTTTCTTGAAAAGAGAAAGAAAATTAAAAGACTGTCGCGGCAAACCGCGCAAAGCATCAGAAACTGCCACACCAGGGCTATGCTGAAGAGAAACAAAATTGCCGATTGAAGTTACAGAATAAAGGAAGAACCTTCCTTGAAACTTTGGAATTAGAAAATAATCAACCAAAAGGCCAACTAAAATTAAAATTAAAAACCAAGACAAAGCCTTTTTTGGTTTAAAATTAATAAGCAGCCAATAAAGAATAACTCCTGCGATATAAATAAAGGCTTGAGTACGGGTAAAATACATTAAAATCAAAAAGAAAAACATCAAGAAATTAGCCCATTTTTTCTTCAAAGAAGCAAAATATAATGAGGCAACTATCTGAAAAATAAAAGTAGATTCTGAAGCTCCACTTGTTGCATAGTCAATGAGATTATAATTTGCGCCAACTGCCAAAGAAGAAAGAAAACCTATTAGTTTTGAGTTGAAGATCTTTTTTGCAAGAAGATAAACAAAGACTAAAGTCAAAAGAAAATAAAAAAAGGAATTGGCGATAACTGCAAAATCAGAAATTCCAAAGATTTTGAAAAAGAAAGAGATAGATAAAGGATGAAAAGGCAAAATGCCAGTATTTTGAAAAAGAGGTTTTTCCAAAACTTCAAAAATCCTTTCTCCCCAAAAAGAAAAACTTGTCCCCCACCCCCTACCCAAAACAAAATTCCTCGCCACATCAGCATATTTTGCAGAATCAGAAAAAGTGAGATAAAAGTCCATATTCATTCAGACTTAGTATACCTCCCCAAAATCTCGCTGACAAATTTAATAATCATTAAAAAGAATAATATATATACAATTACAAGGTAAACCATTATAATAAGGAAAATTAGTAAGATAAAAAGGAGAATGAAAAATCTCATAAGAAAATTAATTAATAAAGCCGAAAGAAATAGTTATTTTTCTGTGTTAAAGACTATTTACCACAAGACTCCTGCCTATAATAGGCTGTTAAAAAAAACAAAAAGAATTAAAATCAAAAGAAAAATCTATCATTAAAAAATATCTCAAGAATAATTTCAAGATAAGGTACGGTCCATTTGCAGGAATAAAGTACATCAAAAATTCATTTGGTAGTGTCCTGTTACCCAAAATAATTGGGTCTTATGAAGAACCTATACAGGAATGGATTAATCAGGCTATTAAAAGAAAATATTATAAGGTAATCGATTTGGGTTCTGCAGAGGGATATTACGCTATAGGCATGGCAAAAAATTTACCACAATCAACTGTCTTAGCAAGTGACATAGATCCAAAAGCAAGGCACCTTTGCCGAATTTTAGCAAGAAAAAATAACTGTAATAATATAAAAATCGTAGGAAAGCTAGATCACCAAAGATTAAACAAGGAAATTATTAGAAATAAGACAATAATAATATGCGACATTGAAGGGAATGAGTTAGAACTGTTAGAACCAAACAAGGTTAAAAAATTAAATTTTTGTGATATTATTTGCGAACTACATGACGATCTAGTATCAAATAACATAACAGAAGAAATGATAAAAAGATTTCATAAAACACACTCTATAGAAATAGTTGTAGATAGACCAAGAGAAAAAAATAGATATAAAATACTAAACTCACTACAAACAGATATTGTATCTTTCATACTAGACGAAAGAAGATATGGTATATCAAGATGGGCAAGATTAATAAAAAACAATAATAAAAAGACAAGCAAGACTTCTCATATATGAAGATAAACATAGGTTGCACCTCAGATAACAACTACTCACAACACCTTGCGGTTATGCTAGAGTCCCTTTTTTACAATAACAAAAAACACAAAATCAAAGTCTACATATTCACAAACGATATAGATAAAACAAATCAAGAAAAGATACTAAAGGTATCAGAAAAACACAATCAAAAGATAGTATTTCTTGGAGTTAAAATACCAAAAGAAATAAATAAAATTAGAATACCTGAAAAACATATCAGTATTAACGCTTACTACAAAGTATTGATACCAGAAAGCCTGCCTGAAAAAATAAGTAAAATTCTAATATTAGATTGTGACTTAATCGTACTAAAAGACATTTCCAAATTGTATAACACTAAACTTGAGGAAAAAATAATCGGTGCAGTTCCAAATCCTCTCTCAGAAGATAGATGTAAGATCTTGGGCATTTCCCCTAAGGATGGTTACTTCAATTCTGGTGTCATGATTGTAAATACAAAAAAGTGGAAAAGTCAAAAAATAGCAAAGAAAGTCATAGAGTATGCTATCTCGCATAATGATATTATAGCCAATGCCGAACAGGATCCTCTCAACTTTATATTAAAAAACAAGTGGAAAAAAATAGAATATGTATATAATCAACAAACCATAATGTATGCTTATAATTACCGGCGCCTCAAGATCAAAAAAAAGGAATACTTAGAAGCTATAAAAAAACCCGTAATTATTCACTACACATCCTCCAATAAACCATGGCTACTATCAGGCAACCACCCACAAAGAAGATTGTACTTCCAATATCTTAGAATGACACCTTATAAAAACTACAAATACAAAGACTTTACCTTGAAATCTATAGTCCAACACTACTTAAATCCAAAAATCGAATACTGTATAGTTGACACATTAAAGGCCATAAGGTCTTTAAGATTTTAACAGCCCTATAAATATAAAGGCCCTATAAATCCCTATGCTTGGTCCACTTCTATCTTTCTACTAAACAAAATTAGAAATCTTGGCTGAAATATAATTAATATCATTTGAATCCATAAATGGATGGCAAGGTAAGGACAATACTTCATCGACAAACTTCCTAGCGACAGGAATTTCAAGTCCCTTATATTTTCCTTTAAACATCGGCTGATCAGGAATAGCAATTGGATAATGAACTAGAGAAGGAACACCATTCTCTTTCAAAAAAGATTGTAGTTTATCTCTTTGTTTTGTCCTAACCACAAAAAGATGGAAATTAGAGTCATCTATCTTCCTCGGCAAAACCATCTTCAAATCACGAATATCTTTTAGCTTTTCGACATATTTCTTCGCAATATCTCTCCTCTTTTCATTATATTTGTCAAGATACTTTAGTTTCTCACGCAAGATAGCTGCTTGAAGCTCATCTAATCTACTATTCAAACCAAAACGCACATGAACATACTTAGATTTTTGCCCATAATCTCTTATCTCCCTAAAAATTTCAGCTAGATCAGGATCTTCTGTCACAATTGCTCCCCCGTCTCCTATGGCACCTAAATTTTTAGTAGGATAAAAACTAAAACAACCAACATCTCCATAAGTCCCCAGCCTTTTTCCTTTAAAAGTCGAGCCATGGGCCTGGCAAGCATCTTCCACTAAGAATAACTTATTCTTTCTGCATATATCCTTTATCCTTACCAAATTAGCTGGCTGGCCATATAAATCTACGGGAAGGACAGCCTTTGTCTTGTTAGTAATGGCGCTCTCAATTAAATCAGCATTAATTTGCCCATTTTCATCTATATCAACAAACACGGGAGTAGCTCCAACCGCTAGTATCGCCAAAGTCGTAGCAACAGCTGAAAGAGGAGTTGTAATTACTTCATCTCCCTTTTTTATACCTAAAGCCATCAAAGATATCTGTATTGCCTCAAGACCATTACCCACACCCACGCAACATTTGACTCCTAGATAATTGGCAAATTCTTTCTCAAATTCTGTAACCTCATTCGACAATATATATACCCCTGACTTAAACACCCTCTCCACAGCAGAAAGATATTCCTTCCTGTGCAAGCTAAACTCCTTTGAAAAATCAAGATAATTTATCTTCCTATACCTTTGCATATCTTTCTAAAAATTCATCGTAACTCCTTACATAATCAGATTCATTATATTCCTTAGAAGCTAATACTAAAATTATAGTGTCTTTTTTAAAATCCTGCATCTCGTGCCAAACGCCAGGCTCTAAGATTACTCCCACATTAGGCTTATCAAGCAAAACTTTTTTCCTTCTTATCCCGTTGTCGAGCAAGATAACAATACTCCCCTGAATACAAAACAAAGCCTGTATTGCTTCCTTGTGGGTATGCGCTCCACGAACAGCTCCAACTGAAACCCCATAAATGAAATAAGCCCTTTTAATCTCAAAAGGTATATCTGGATACTGGAGTTGCACTAAGGTACCATCAGTCTTAAAACTGGGAGCTTTAATAATTTTTACAAGATTACCCATTTGCTAAAAAAGTCTTTATTCTCCAATAAACAGGTCCTAAATATTTGGCCATTCTCTCTTTAAAAACCATAAGCTTGTTGCTATTTTTCTTAGAAACTTCTACAACAAAATTAGGATCAAATCCTTTAACCCTGTCAAATTGTTTATCAATTTCTTCCTCATAAGGTTTGTAAATATAATTAATAACATCTTTAGAGAGAGTGTAGCCTGAAGCCCTAGCGAAACGCCCTTTATCTATTATTTTAAACTGATGAAAATGATAACAAATTAATTTATCGGAATTAATGTAAACAAATTTTCCCCTTTTACTAATCCTATATTGAGATATATTCCAAGGGGCAGCATCTAATCCCAGATTAGTAGAGATTACCAAATTAGGCCCATATAAAGAAGGCCACTCATCGAGATACATTTGGTCGCCAAGCTTCCCATTCTCTTTTTTCCAGTAACACCACTCAAGGCATTGTGCGCGCCACCTCTTCAGACATTCAGAACTGATCTTATCTTTTCTAAAGACATTAAAAGCAACATTAAACCTCCCATTTTCTTTCGCCAAAATAGCAAAATCTTTAGGAAACCTATGCTCAACTACTAGCAAAGACTTGTCATCTATTTCCCTTAAAGCTTCATTAGGATCAGAATAAAAATACAAGTCAGCATCAAGGTAAACAACAAAATCGGCATCTTTATTGTGATTCATAACATACATTATCCAAGATGGAGTGCAAGTCCAATAGTATTCAACAATGTGCCTCGTGGATTTAACCGCCAGTAGTTCTTTATCCTCAAAATCACTTAAAGAAACTACAGTAATACCCTCCAATTTCATCCTCTTAAGAATATCCTCTGTATACTTATCAAATGCCAAGATCCAAAGATTTACACCAGGACTATGTCTAACCAAAGAATAATAAAGGGCCAAACCCTTTAGCAAAAAGCCTTTGTCAAAGTATGTGCAATATACAATCTTCTCCTTTTTATCCATTTTCAACCACCTAAATCAAAAACAGCCATAGTAGCAAAAAGATTAGAAAATTTTGAAAGTAGATTATAAACAAAAACATATTTTGACACAAGTTTTCTTATAAAAGAAGTGGGAAAAAGATAATAGACTTTCCTTATTTTAAGATTATAATTCGAACAGAAATCTTCAAAATCTTTAATCGACAATTGGTGTATTTGTCCTGTTGTATACCAATCATAACCAAATAGAGACCACCTCGGAAACCTGCCATTTAGTAAGAGATCAATCCTATTAAGAATAAAGGCAAAATTAGGAAAGGTAATTATCTGTCTCCTTGAAACCCTAACCATTTCCTTAACTAAAACCTCGGGATACATTGTCATCTGCATAGTAGTATTACAAATCGCAAAATCAAAGGATTTATCCTTAAAAGGCAATCTTTTATCTATTCGACCCCTTAACACATCCAGACCTTTCTCTTTGCAAACAGATACTCCACTCGGTGAGATCTCAACCCCCTTACACTTGTTGCCTTCCTCAATAAGGATTTGCATTAAAGAACCATCTCCACATCCCAAATCTAAAACTCTCTTTCCCTTTCCAACAATATTCTTTATAACCAAAAACTCTTCCCGAAATGTCTTTGAACCTCTCTTATAAAAATATGTTCTGTTATTCATTTATTACTAAAATTTTTAATCCTAGCAAAAACACGAGACACCAAAAAATTAATCCTAGATTTGATATTAGCAGGCAGTGATAAAAGATACAACCTTATTAAAATCAATCTCAACCAGCCACCCTTCAACATTTTGTCAAAATACAACAAATCATTCTCCCTCCTATATCTTAACAGCAACGGATGTTCAGCTGGTAATATCTTACCGAAGCTATGGTAATATCTCTGAATAGAAACATCAGATGCAGATCTATTAATTCCAACATTATTTACCAGATTATTTTTGGGTGTTATAAAATACATCCCATTTTTTACCGCGGAAAAAACTAATTGCATAGCCCAACTATCAAGCTTTCCATCTTTAATAGCTTTCCAAAAGGTCTCCAAATAAAATCGGTATTTGGAGCTAAAAAAGTAATTCTTATAGGCATCATTATTCTTTATACTAGGAAAATCACTTAGGTTAACATCATATAGCTTCCAACTTCTCCTCCACAAACCAAATCCCCAAATATCACCTATTTTAGACAGATAATAAGATTCTTTAGATCGTACCAGCTCTGGGTAAAAATTAGTCCCATTTATAGAAAATATTCTTTTGTCGTTCTTATATCTCTTAAGAAGCTCCCTCTGAAAATAAAAAAAATCCTCACAAGGCAGGGTGTCGTCTTCAAGGTATATACCATATTCTTCTTTTTCAAAAAATCTGTCAAAAGCCTCAGGTATATGTTTTTTAAGACCTAAATTTTTTTTATGTTCCCAAAAAGTTAATTTACAATCCCAATTAATTCTAGACAACACTGCTTCCCTCGTCTCTAGCACATCTTTTTTCTCTTTTTTATTTCTCGGCCCGTCTTGAGAGATATAAAGTTTTTCAGGCTTAACTTTAGCGATAGCATCAATCACTTGGAGCGCTGTATCTTTTCTTCTAAAGATTATAAAGAGTATTGGGACATCAAATTTTTTTGCCATATTTTTTCTCTCCTAAAAAACCATATAAAACCAGAAAAAAAAGAACAAAAACCAAGACTTGCCAAACAATGCCAAATCTCTCTAAAGATCCCGATAAGGCTTTAAATTCTACATCTTTAGATATAACCCTATAAAAAAGAGATCCCAAAAATAGTACAAAAAGATACCACGACAAGAAACAAGATAACAAAAAAACTTCACCCTTGAAAATCCTGCGACTACTCTTAAAAAAAATCATGATGATAAACAAGATCAAAATAAACACTTCCCAGATAAGAGATCTAAATATCATTACTAAAGGATCTAACAACCAAGATAAATTTATATTACCCAAGCTCAAAACAAATTGTTCGACAAAACCAAATTGATCTGTAAAAAACTTATTTGGGGTAAGACGATACCACTGATTATATTTGATAACAACAAAACCGACTATATAATTTATCGCAAAAAATACTAACAAATACAAAACATTTTTGCCCTTAAGCAATTTCCTTTTAATTAGAAGATAAATTATCATAAAGGCGAAAACTGCCATCCAAACAGGCTCATTTCTAGTAAACCGAGCAAAGGAAAATAAAAGAGTAGCAACAAAAAAATCCTTACTTTTATCTTTTGAGAGCCATATAATCAAATAGAAAACCCCTAGAATCAGAAATGTGGAATGGGTTAAATTTGTTAAAGGCTGAATAGAATGTTGATAAACTAAAGGGAAAGAGGAAACCGCAAAAGAAGCCACTATTGCAAACTTACGGCTAGAATACTTTCTTACAAAAGCATAGACTCCCATAATCAAAGCAAAAAAAACAAGCGTATAAACATATTGAGGATTAGTGCTACCAGCAACATACAAGATTGAATGCAGGAGAGAAGTTAAAAGGGGATATGAAATATCATAATAAGACTGCGCCGGAAAGAAAATGCTCTGACTTTCCACAATCAATTTAGCTCTATAATCATACATCTGAACAGCATCCCACATCCAAATCGGCCAATATAGATTTCTAATTAAAGAAGTCAACAAAAAAAACACTATTCCTCCAACCAGAACTTTCTCTAACAAGTCCAGCTTCTTAAAAAACCCAACAACGGAAAAAATATCTAAAGAATATTTATTTTTTAGCATAAGATTGAGCAAAGTTAATAGCACATTTGCACCAATCAAAAAAAAGAGAATATTTTGAAAATTAAATTTATAACCAACAAATCCCAATAAAAACAGACCAAAAGTGGAAAAACCAATGCCCAGCATAAACCCCGAAGATAATTTTTCTGCCAAACCAGCCTTAAGTCGTAATAATTTTAAAAAATTAATACCTAGAAAAAGTATTAAAAGTATAAAAGTTATTTGTTTCAAAATACTTGCTATCATTTCTTTATTTTTATAATTCCCCAGACATCTTTTGTCCTGAAATTATCAGGATTATAATCTTCGTTAACCACTTTCTGCACATAGTTACCACCTTCTTCTCTTATCAAATATATTATTTCGTCGGAACTCACAGAAAAGTCAGGCCAAATATAATCCTTTTTAGGTGGACCATCATAAACGCTGTGGAAGTACCCCTTTGCTATCAAAACATAATCAAAATCTTTAATATTAACTCCCGAATAAAAATTTTCTATCTTTCTATTCCCCAAAAATGGCCTCCAGTATTCTTTTCTTGCATCTACACTATGAGGCGCTGATTCGTATGGCAAAAGAATATAAGAGCCTTCAGACGTGTTATCTCGTACCAAAGCAATCACCTTGTAAAAAAGACCCCACTTTAACTGCATTTTCTGATCATAAGAATAATCAGGATGACTAAGTATAAAAACAAGATCAGAAAAAGCATCTTTAAATGTAGCTGCAAGATTATTCATAAAATAAAAAAATAACAAAAAAAACAAAACAGCTAAAACAATGTTTCTCCCAAGCAAAGAGGTGGCATCTTTTGTCATCTTTCCGGTTTCTCTCAAACTCTCTCTAATCATCTCGGATTCTGAAAAAGACCAGAATCCTAACTTTCTAAAGATGCTTACCGCTTGTTCTTTTGTAAAGAAAAAATCTACTTTAAGTAAAAAAAGCGCGAAGCTCAAATAAACAATGTTAATAAAGTTCTGAGGCTGTATATGATAAGTCGCAAAAACATAATTTGCATAATTCTTGGCGTTTGAGACCTCCATTATTATATATAAGATAAGCAGGGGTAAGAATAAGACAGAGTTAAAATTAATTACCAACTTTTCCAAATCTCCCTCTTTATAACTTTTATCCTGCAGCCTTTGATAGAAAACAAGAAAAATAGATATTATAGATAGGACAAGGAAGAATCTAGAATCAACTAAGAAAAAGCGCCTCAAAAAGCCAATATACATATAGGATTCAAGGAGAAGAAAAAAATAAGTAAGCCCGATTAAATAAGGAAAAACTATCTTATTGATAACCAAAACTTTTTTAAAATGTTCGTTTTTCATACAAACTTGTCCTATTTTATCATCTTTTAAGACCTTTTTTGAGTATAAAACAGAAGTTAACTTAAAACTTATGATCAGATTATAGAAACAAATTACAATATACAAGCTCCAAATTACCCGCCTGCATCAGCTATGCTGAAAGCATTGCGGGCAGGCAAATTCCAAGCTCCAAATTACAAATCACAAACTACAAGAAACAAATTCTAAATTCTAATATCTAAATTCTAAACAAATTACAAATAACAAATTCCAATATACAAACAAATTACAATATAACAATTAACAGTTAACAAATTAACAAATTAACTCAAAACTTAAAAGTCAAAATTACTTTAGATTTAAGATTTATGAATTAAGAAGCAATCAACTCCGATATCCGAAGGCTGATAGCTGAAATCCGAATTCTTTTAACTTTGAACTATTGAATATTGATTTAAGAATTAGGAATCTCATTCATCTTTATTCTAAAACTACCAAAATTCTTCCTAGATGCACAACGAATTGCCTTAAGACCAGACTTGTTGTAATATACCATTAGTAGGGTAAAAGTTGGCTCTTTCAAATTCTCAAAACAGGAGGCAAAGATGTCTGGCCCTGGAGATAAAAGTGGAGTATCTGATATACAAGATAAGTTTGGAGTTGACGGTTACACTGTCTCTTCGAACGATTATGGTGGGCAACATCATACCGTCTTTGATTCTGACGGTGGTTCATACCGATTTTCTTGGGATACCGACAGTAAAGGTGAATATGTCGATGGTAGCGCTCACATAAGTGAGCAATAATCTTTTTTGCTACAGGTCCTACCTCTATAGTAGCCAACTGCCTGTAGCATTTTTTATATGAGATACTTTACGGGAAAGAACAAAATTGAATTGCCTTTATCCAAATCAAAATGGAAAGAAATTCTTAAAGCCGTTGGGGCGGATGAAAGAAACCTAAGTGAAGAAGATGCCAAAAATATCTTCTGCCTATCTTTTGAGTTTTTCCTAAAAGGCAAACTTTCAATAGATGATATATCTTCAATCAATGGTAGGCTTTTGGAAGCCATAAGCGGTAGAACCAATAAATACCCAGAACTAATTGACGGACTAGAAGCAGGATCAGAACTAGGCTTTTACATTAGAGACATAAACTTGATACCAAACTTTAAAAACTTTCTTGAAGAAGTCTTCTCTGTTTATGATTCACTCCGCTCTCAGACAAAATAACGATTAACAGTTAACAAATTAACAAATTAACTCAAAAGTTAAAAGTCAAAAGTCAAAAATTAGATTATTGATTATAGATTGTAGATTATAGAATTTGGCTTTCTACTTACTACTTTCTACTGCATCTCTTTTACCTTTTACCTCTTGCCTTTTACTTACTAGATTAGAACATAGAACAAAGAACAAAGGGAAAAATTCTAAAATTATATTGATCTACTTGTAATTTGTAATTTGCCTGCCCTGAATCGAATTTATTCTGGTTCAGGGTTTAGAATTTAGATATTAGTGCTTAGATATTGAATTCACCTTACTACTTACTACTTAAATTTCTTTTAACTTTGAACTTTTAACTATCTTTTTTCTTCCCCAATTATTGAGTTTGTGAAGGAATAAGATCAAGGGGTTTTTGGTGTATTTTTGGACAATGTCCTCGTCTTTTGTAAGCAATTTTTCAAATGATGTTGAAGAAGCATTTTCTCCGCTCATTCTGAATGATGAAAGATTTTTATTAATTAAAAGAGGCATTCTCTTTTTTGAAATTTTAAGCCAGAGGTCGTATTCCATAACAAAGTGATCAGTGCCAATAAATGGGCCGAATTTTTGCCACGCCTTGCGGGTTATAAATACGGAAGGCTGAATAAGATAATTTACAATTAAAAGTATTGTTCTTAAGTTTAAAAATAAAAGTAAATTTTTATAGAAAGTAACAAGTTTTGCCACTTCTTTCCCCGCGCTATTTACCACTTTTCCTTTCCCTGCTAACCAAAGACAATTGGGATTTTTTTGATATGTTTTTGCAACTTCAAAAAAAGCGTCTTTTTCATAAAAATCATCAGCATTGATAAAAGCCAAGATTTCACCTGTTGCTTTATCAAAGCCTTTATTAATTGCATCCCATTGACCCTTATCTTTTTTGGATTCAAATTTAATAATTTTTGGATATTTTTGAGCGTATTTTCTAATAATTTCCAAAGTTCCGTCGGTTGACGCCCCATCCTGAATAATCACTTCTAAATTGGGGTAATTTTGGGAAATAATAGAGTCAATCGTCTTTCTGATAAATTGTTTTTTATTAAAAGAGGGAATGACAATAGAAATTTTGGGTAAATCCATAGGATTATTATAACAGGATAAAAGGTAAAAGTTAAAAGAAATTTGGACTTCAGACTTCGGACATCGGCTGCCGGATATCAGCTGCCAGAAGTTAGTCAAAGTTGGTGAAGCTGGCCAAAAGATAGTATTTAGTATCTTGTATTATGTATTATGCATAAAAATGCATCGTCCCCATAATACATAATTCATAATACTAAGTTCAGATTTTTTCCCTTTGTTCTATGTTCTTTGTTCTAACCTAGTAGGTAAAAGGCAAGAGGTAAAAGGTAAAAGAAATTCAAGTATAAAGTAGAATGTAGTAAGTAGAAAGCAAAATCAATAAATAGTTAAAAGGTAAAAGTTCAAAGTTAAAAGTTAGAATTTCTTTGTTTGTAATTTGGAATTTGGAACTTGGAATTTTATCTATAATCTATAATCCAAAATCTATAATCCGATTAAGAAGTTTTGACTTTTGAGTTTTAAGTTTTGAGTTAATAAAAGATCCTAACGAAAGATAAATAAAGGGCAAGATTATAAGAAAATAACGGCTGAAAGGAGCATTAAAGATATTTATCAAAAAATAAAAAATAGGAAAAATAAAAATAAAATCCTTTTTTTCCAGTCTTTTGATATTTTTAATCTGCAAAATCCCAAAAACAAAACCCAAAGGCCAAAAGAAATTCCAAACATCAGCTTTTAAGATTCTTCCCTTCTCCCACCAACTCACAAAATGACCGCTGAAAAACAAAAGTAGATTATTGCCAAAAATAGAAGTGGTATTGTGAGAAAGCATAAACTTAAGCATTTTTAATTCAAAAAGAAAAATGTTAAAAAGGCCGCCATAATTTATGAAAGTCTTGATATAAGTAAGACTGAAAGTAAAAAAGGCTACCAAAAAACTCAAAAACATATTTTTATAATCAACCTTTTCTTTAATCAAAAATTTTCTGTAAAGAAAAATAAAAACCACAAGAAGCAAGCTTGAACTCCAAAACTTGGAGGCAAAAAGAAGACCCAAGACAACACCATTCAAAATAAAATTGCCGGGAAAATATAAAGCCAAAATTATGTAAAATAAAGAAAACACAGCTTGCGCCGGATCCAAAAGCAATTGTGTAATATTATCCTTTAGAAGTGGGTCAAAAACAAGAAAAAGCGAGGCCAAAAAAGCAACTTCTCTCTTCTTAAAAGCCATCTTTCCCAAAAGATAAGTCAAGAATATTAAAAATAAAGCAAAGAAAATTTGCACCCAATAAGGATTCCCAAAAAAGAGGGTAGCAAAACCAAAAAGATACTTTACAAGAGGAGGATGCTGAAAATTAAATTTTGTCGGGTCCTCACCCTTGGCATAAAGATAACCTGTGGCAAGGTAAATTTCAGAATCAGATAAAAATATTCTATCTTTTATTTTGTCTTCTTTATCTTCTATATCTTGGCTACGAAAATAATTGCTAACTAATTTATCATCAAAACAATATTTGAAAATAGCGGGGCTTCTAAAATAAGAAAAAACCAAAAAGAGAATAAACACGAAAGACAAAAGCCAAAAATCAACTTTTTTAAGCATTAAAAGAGGTTATTTCAAACGAGCCAGATTGGCATCAACAAGCATCTGAACAAGCTTTTTAAAAGATGTCTTGGGTTTCCAACCAAGAACCTTCTTCGCTTTTGAATAATCAGCTACAAGAGGCCCAGTTTCAGTAGGCCTTATGAAACGAGGATCCACATAAATATACTTTTTATAGTCAAGGCCAACATAAGAAAAGGCCTCTTCACAAAGCTCCTCGATAGAGTGAGTTTCACCTGTACCTATAACAAAATCATCCGGCTCCTTGTGTTGAAGCATCAGCCACATACTTTCCACATAATCGCCAGCAAAACCCCAATCTCGTTTCGCCTCAAGATTACCAAGCGCCACTTTGCCATTTTTAACAATAGGTTCTCCTTCTTCATTCAAGTGCTGGCTGTTTCTAATACCAAGCTTTGCACAGGCAGCGGCATAAGTAACTTTTTGGGTTACAAAACCAAGACCACGGCGAGGCGATTCATGATTAAACAAAATACCGCAGGAGATAAACATTTTATAACTCTTGCGATAAATTCTGGCAATATTATGGGCATAAAGCTTTGCGGCAGCATAGGGATTAGCAGGGTTAAAAGATGTTTCTTCATTCTGTGGAATTTCTTTAACCCAACCAAACATCTCACTTGATGAGGCTTGATAAACCCTGGCTTGAGGAACTATATCCCAAGCAGCGTCTAACACCCGATGTGCCCCAATACCTGTTATTTCAGCCGTATGAATAGGCTGTCTGAAAGATTCTGCAGGATGGGATTGGGAAGCCAGATTATAAATTTCATCAGGCTTGACTTTTTGTATTGCTTCTCTAATTGAAACAGGATCCAATAAATCAGCCTGAATAAGATTGAGTCTCTCCTGGATATGGGCAATATTGGCATAATAAAAATGACTGGTTTTTCTGACAGTTCCAGAAACTTCGTAGCCTTTATTAAGAAGAAATTCAGCCAAGTAAGAACCGTCTTGACCGGTGATGCCCGTAATAAGCGCCTTTCTTTTATTAGTTTTAGGCATATACAAGTTTTAGTATTATACTGTAAAAATCAAGTCTTGAGTTAGGTTACTACATGATTTTAAAAATTTCAATACACAAATCATAAACAAATTACAAACAAATTCCAATATTCAAATTCCAAATTACAAATCACAAACTACAAGAAACAAATTCTAAATTCTAATATCTAAATTCTAAATCCTAAACCCTGAACCAGAATAAATTCGATTCAGGGCAGGCAAATTATAAGAACCAAATCATAAATCATAAATCCATATTCAAGAGTCAAAAATTAGATTATTGATTATAGATTGTAGATTATAGAATTTGGCTTTCTACTTACTACTTTCTGCTTGTGTCTCTTTTACCTTTTACCTCTTGCCTTTTACCTACTAGATTAGAACATAGAACAAAGAACAAAGGGGAAAATTCTAAAATTATATTGATTTAATTGTGATTTGGAATTTGTGTATTGTAATTTGTTTGTATATTGTGATTTGGAATTTGGAATTTGTTTAGAATTTAGATATTAGTGCTTAGAGATTAATTTTCCTTACTACTTACTACGTTCTACTTTCTACTTAAATTTCTTTTAACTTTGCACTTTTAACTATACCTGATACTAGCTTCTTGATACGTGATACTAACTCCGACTAGCTTTTGGCCAGCTTCACCAACTTTGACTAACTTCCGACAGCTGACAGCCAATGTCTGATATCTGAAGTCCCGTGCCCGATATCTGGTACCTGATCATTGATTAAGGCTGAGGTCTTTTAGTTCTTAACATTCAATCAAATGACCCGTTCGTTGTTGTCTATTGTTTTTTAGAAACTCTACAATAACTCAAAATCAGCCCTTCTCAGAAAGAAGATCCTTATAAACCTTCAAAGTTTCTCTTGCTGTTTTTAACCAAGAAAAATCTTTGGCTCTTTTTAAACCATTTTCAGTAAGCCTTTTCCTTAAATCTTTTTGAGAAATTATTTCATTAAGCTTCTCTTCGAGATTAGAAACACTATAAGGATCAAAAAACAAAGCAGCATCAGAAGCTATTTCTCTATGTGCACCTATATCGCTTGCCAAAACAGGCGTTCCACAGGACATTGCTTCAAGCAAAGGAAGGCCAAAGCCTTCATAAAAAGAGGGTTGAACATAAAGTGTCGCCAAATTGTAGATAGCAACAAGGTCATTATCAGGCACAAAACCCAAACGAACAACTTTTTTACTCTTAGATATAATTTTAGAGAGATTTTTAAGATGACTAATTTCGGGGTGAGATTTGCCGAACAAAAATCTTACCCAATCCATTGGTCCTGCCAAATTTTTCTCTTGATGCAAATTGTCAATTTCAAAAGCTTGCTTGCCTACTATTACCAAGGTTAAATCAAGGCTATCGCACGCCTCAACTAAAGTGGAAATATTTTTATTGTAGTTGATATCACCAACATAAAGCACAAACTTATCAGGCAAATCATAGCGCTTTGCAACTTCCAATTGCCAACTTCCAGCTGACAGCCGTTTGAAAATATCGCGGGGTGCAAGATAAATAACATCAATTTTTCCTTGCGGGTAAGAAAGAAACTTAACTATATCTTTTTTGGAGGTTTCAGAGATGGTAACTATTCTATCAACATCAGAAAGCCTTGATTTCTGAAACTTAAAATTAAGCCTTCCCCTGACACCTGGCGGATAATGGCTTGGATAGACAAGAGGAATCAAGTCATGAATAGTAAGAACAACTTTCTCGGCAGGCTTTGAGAGAGGAAGAGTTTTAAAAAAGGGATGAAAGTATTGATAATGAACAAGATCAAAATTTGACAAATCAAAGGATGAAAAATCAACTGCTTTAACCTCTATTTTATTTTTACCAAAAACAAAATCAGACTTTGGTAATTTATCAAAAGCAGATATTAACTCACGAGTGTTTACTCCAATACCCCGAACCTTATGTCCAGATATTAAAGGAGATGTGTCAACAGCAACATGATAAAGCATGATCACAACTTATTATACAAGTAAAGTTATAAATAAATAAACTTTTTGTTAAAATAAGCTGATAGTGAAAATAGAAAAACGAGATTTACCATACTTATTATTATTGATTGCAATAGTAATCACCTTCTATTGGAAAGTTTTCATAAAAGGACTCGTACCCTTTCCAGGCGACTTACTAGTTGGAGCCTATTACCCCTGGCTCGACTACAAATGGGGATACGAAGTTGGAGTACCTATAAAAAATCCTCTTATATCAGATATCTTTTCCCAGACATTCATATGGAAAAGCTTAATAATAGAATCTTACAAAAACCTGCAATGGCCATTATGGAATCCATATGAGTACTCTGGGATACCACTTTTGGCTAACTTTCAATCAGGATCATTAAATCCCTTCAATCTTCTTATGCTACTAGGAGAAATAAATGGGTGGACACTTATGATTATTGCACAAAGCTTAGGTTCAATAATAGCCTTTTATCTTTTTCTAAGATCTCTTAAGATCACCCAAGGTGCTTCAGTTTTAGGATCAATTTCCTATACTTTCTCCACTTTTGCCATGACATGGTCCCAGTTTGCAAACCTAGGATTTGCTATGATTTGGCTACCTTTAATACTCCTCGTAATTAATAAATACTTCGAAAAAGGAAACCACAAATACTTGCTCATTATAGTTCCGCTTGTATTCCTTTCCATGTCTGCCGGCCATTTACAAGCTTTTATCTTTACAATAGTTATATATAACCTTTTTTTTATATTCAAAATGCTAGAGTATCGTAGAAAAGATAAAACCAAAAAAGTAGTATTCTTCGTTATAACAAACCTAATAGCTTTTGCTTCAACAGCAATACAAATTTTACCCACTTATGAACTATCACTTCAATCAATAAGATTCAAGGAGAAATATATAGAAGGGTACAACTACGGCCTTTTACCCCCCAAACACCTAATCACTCTTATGACTCCAAATTTCTTTGGTAATCCAGCAACTGGCAACTATTGGGGATTCTTCAACTATCACGAAACCACAATTTACAGCGGCTTAGTGGGAATCTTCGCAATAATCTGGTCGATCAAAAGCTTCAAAAAATTACCAAGCTATGCAAAATTCTTTACAATCACTGCTATATCATCTCTCTTACTGATTTTTGATAACCCCGTTTCTAAACTATTCTATCAATCAGGTATACCCTTTATCTCAACAAGTTCCGCTTCAAGATCTGGCTTCATTCTCTGTTTCTCAGTGGCAGTATTAATAGGAGTCTGGAGCGAAAGAATCAAAGACTATAAGCTATCAAGCTTCATCGAGGAACACTGGATGGTTATAGCATTTATTTTCCTTCAATTTCTAATCTTAATCTTCTACCCAAAACTAACAAAAATAAATCTTGAAAACGAAGAAAAAATAAAGATAGCAATTAGGAATACAATACCTACATTGGGAATAGCAACAGGAATCTTAACCATATTTTCTCTAAAACCTAAAAAGACGTTATTCTTTACAATGATTATTTTTATCACAACAGCGGAACTTTTTTACTACAACTGGAAATATATTCCGTTAACAAAGAAAGACTTTGTGTATCCCCAAACAGAAATCATCAAATACTTAAAAGAAAAATCGGGATTGGGTAGAGTAGAAAGTGAGAGGGGGCCCCTCCTGCCTGCCAATACCTGGGTATATTACAGGTTACATAGCATATCGGGTTACGAACCACTTGCTTCTGAAAGATATGTAAATTTTTACCAGAAAAATATATCAAAACAAGAGTATGCCAATCCTTCAAGGTACTCAACTATGACAAATAACTACGATGCAGAACTATTAGGTAAGCTTTCAGTTAAATATCTACTATCTCTAGAATATGATGAAGAAATGGAAATAGCAAAACACGGAAAGAATTTCTCTCGGGCCATAAACACTAACGATTGGAAAGAAGCATATGACTACGGTTCTGTTAGAATACTCGAGAATAAAAAATATAAAGAAAGGGCAAGAATAGAAAACCAGAAAGGTAAAATCGTGGGAAGTGCTACTATCTCTAGATATTCTCCAAACGAAGTAATAATTAGGTTTTCATCACCAGAAAATGCAAACCTTGTATTAACCGACTCATATTCAGAAGACTGGAAAGCTCAAATAAACAACCGGCAATCTCCTGTAGAGAGATATCTAGATGTCTTCAGAGCTGTGAAAATACCAGAAGGTGAAGGAGTGTTAAGGTTCTATTATCACCCAAAATCATTTTACAACGGCCTAATCATAACTATAGCATCCTTCTCAATCTGGCTTATACTAACAACGCTAAGTCTCAAGACCAAAAAGACAAATTAAGTCAAATTTGACTTTGATTCCCCATAATAATTCTTGGGATAAATTGAGATTTCTTCTTTTAAAGTATCGTTTTTTATCTTTGCAACAATCGTTTTTGCTAGATCAATAGGATCAAGATAAGCTTTGCCCTTTTTGTTCTTCTTTATCTTCTCCTCAAGAGTCAAGGGACCAAAAGCAGTTAGAACACTTCCCAAAGTCAAAAGGACAAAATTAACATTTGTATTTTTATATTCCTTGGCAAGAGAAAGCATTAAGCCGCGAAGCCCAAATTTACTGGCGCAGTAAGCGCTTCTTTTCGAGACTGCTATTTTCCCCATCCCGGAACCCATACTAAAAACTAAGGACTTCTGAGATTTCTTAAGAAGAGGCAAAAATTCCTTAATTACCAAAAAAACTGAATCAAGGTTAATAGATAAAGACCTCCTCCACTCATCAAAACTCAAATCCTCAAGCTTCTTATAAATACCAATTCCGGCGGCATTTACTAAAATGTCAATATTTTTAAAATTAGAAGACACTTTTCTTACCAGTCTTCTCACTTCTTTTTCAGAAGAAATATCTGTTTTAAATATAAATATCCTCCCTTTAAAGCCCAAGCTTTTTATTTCTTTTTGAAGAGCTTTTAAAATCAGAGTTCTTCTACCAACCAAAACCAAGTTAGCACCTTCAAGAGCAAAAGCAAAAGACAATGCCCGTCCAATGCCACCCGTTGCTCCTATTATCACCACATTTTTATCTTCAAGTTGCATATTACTTTAACAAAAGATAACGAAAATAAGCTCTCGGAAATCTCAAAGCTGAAAAGAAACTAAAGACTATCCCCCGCCAGCCATCAAGTATACCCTTATGTCTTATTTGAGTTAAAAAGAACCAATGTAAGGGTTTAAAAACAAAGAAATTTAAAAATTGAAATAGGTTTCTGTCAACTTTATTTTTCTTTAAATCCTTTGCAATCAAATCTATATACCTTGAATTTCTTTCAAGATACCTTTTGAAATTAGGCGAATCATAATGAAAAAGCGGTTTACTAAGCCATCCAACCTTACCTTGAACTACTATTTGCTCATGGACATCCTTGCAAGGGAAATAAGCCTTTCCCTTCTTAACCAATCTAATAACACCATCTGGATAAGTACCACCATACTTTAGAAACTTACCTAAAAAATAATTTTTTCTTGGGATAAAAAAACCAGCATACTCCCCATTTACCCCTATTTTTCCATCTCTTTCTTCAAGCAAAGCCTGATGTCTTAAAAACAAATCTCTTTCTTTTAAAGATTTTTGATACAAATCAATTTCTTCCTCACTCATATTAATTATTTTCTTAATTTCAAGAGCAAGATCTTTTGAGACAACTTCATCAGCATCAAGCTGCAAAATCCAACTATACCGCGCAAGATCTAACGCCTTTTGCTTATTAATATGGAATATTGGAGGATTATCGGTAACTAAAACTTTAGCTTTAAATCTTTTTGCTATTTGGACAGTTTTATCCTTTGAAGAGCCATCAACAACAACTATTTCACTGGCAATATCAATAACCGAATCAAGACATCTGCCAATATTTTCTTCCTCATTATATGTCGCCAAAACTACCGAAAGTTTGTTCATATTAAAAGCTCAAAAGTAACTTTCGCCTCTTAATATTCTATCAACTTTCAAGATAAAAGCCCAAACCAAGATTACTTTTGATAAACAAAAAATGCAACCTTATCTCTTACTAATATCTTATCAACCAAAAATCTCTCCTGGCCCACCATTTCTTTATCCGAAAAAACCAAAACTCCTTCTCTTAGATCCGAATCTTCAACTTTCTTAAACACAAATTTATCAAAAGAATAAACAGTTGAAAAACCCCATCTATCATAAGAATTGTAGGTCACTGATCGCCAAAATTCTTTTGGGTTATAACTATTATAGAAAAGTGCAAAGATATAAGGCTGGGCATAATTTTCAGAAACAACTACCTTCTCGTTTTTTCTAATTAAATCTTTTCTATCGTAAAAAACCTGCTTGTATTGACTCTGCCAGCTTGATGCTGAAACCAAATTATAAGTTTTTACAAAACGCAGAAAGTAAATACCAAAGAAAACTAGATAAGAAAAACAGACAAGATTCAAAACCATTTTTTGTTTTCCCTTCTCAAAAATAGCCACAAAATCAATAATTCCAAGAGAAATAACTAAAGGCATAAGAAAAGCAAAAAGAATAGATCTTAAAGAATGAGGAGATTCCTTGGTAAGAGTTGCAGGAATTGGAGCAATCAAAAAGAGAAAAATCAAAAACAAAGACTTAAAATCCTTTTTCATCACAAGCTTTAAAAGACCAAGAAACAAAAACGGCAAACTAAGAGGATAAATTTCACCAAAACCAGGCATCTGGCTTCTTAAATTTCTATCCCCGCCAAAAAATAAAAAATCAAAAGAAAAATGAGAAAAGTAGTTTCTGGCAAAAGCAATCAACTTGTCTTTCCTTTCGCCTTCTAAAGAAAGAACTTGAAAACGAAAAGCACCACTATCAAACCTATACAAGCGATATATAGGAATAGAAGAAACTCCAATAATTATAAAAGATAAAAGCAAAAATATTAATTTCTTGCCCAAACTGCCACTTTGTTTAAAGAAAGCAGCTAAAAATAGAAAAGCAAAAGTCAAAGGAGAAATAATGCGAAAAGAATTATAAGAATAAAAAGAAATAATGAGAGGCAACAAAAGCAAAAACATCACTCCAAAGATCTTTAAAGAAAATTTGCCGGTATCAAACACAAGAGGACTAAAAACAAACCACAAAAATATAAAAAGCAAATAAAAGAAAAGACCCGAAGAGGCTTCATAACCCGTCCTTGAAAAAATAAAATTCCAAGGCAAAATCAAGAAAAGAAAAGAAGATAACAAAGCAAGCTTTTCTTCTTTAAAAATTCTTTTAACAAGTAAATAAATTAGAATAAGGGAGAGAAAAGTATAAAAAACTGAAGGTAATCTGAGAGAAAGCTCGTTCAATCCAAGAAAATAGACAAAAGGAATAACAGAATAAATGTAAACAGGCAACTTAAACTCGCCAAAAGCGCGAAAATGCAATGGTAAGAACTCCTTCCACTCATCACGGCCGGTTTTCAAAACCGAATAAGCATTGTAGCCAATCGAAGCCTCATCCCAATAAACAGACGAAGGAATAGAATTTATCTTATATAAACGAGTAAAAAGAAAAAGTATTATCAAAAGCAAGAATATTTTTTTGTTTTTCATTCAAAAATATTAAACGCTCTTTTGCCATTAAGAAAGTCAACCGAATAAAGTAAGCTTATTCCTTGAGGAGTCTCATCCGGAGTAGCTATAAACAATATTTTCTTGCCTGCAAATTCTTTTCTAATATCATCAACTTTAGTTCCTTCATCGCCAAGATCGGGAAAATAAAACTTATCAAACTTAAGAACACGCACCCAATCATAAGTCTCAAAACGAACAAGGTTTTTATCATTTTGAAACCTACTCGGAGGATAATTCAAATAAAACAAAGTAAACATATGAGGTTCCCCATACTCACGAGTAAAAACTATTAGATCATACTTACTATAATTTTCCTTTATATACTCGACAACTTGTTTATTACCATATTGCCAATCGCGGGAGTACAAAACTGGATACTGGTTATAGAAATAGAGCTGATATTTGATAAATTGGTAAAGAAAAACAATAAGAGAAGTAGTAAGTATTAAGTAGAAAGTAGAAAGGTTGAGAGATTTCAAGTAAGAAAAGGCGTAATAAAAACCAATTGCTGTCAAGATCTGATAAACAGGGGCGGCATTTAGCGTTCTTAGAGCATGAGGAATACTATCACGCGTTAGTGATACTGGGATAAAAGCAGTCAAAAGCCAGGAAATCAAAATCCACCTATATTTATTTTTCTTTCTAAAAAGAAGATAAAGTCCCAAAAGTAAAAACGGAGCTTGAATAAAGTATAATTCACCTATTTGTTGCGGATGGTGCTGTTTATGCCCTGCTCCTGAGATAAAAAGAAAATCGACTGTAAAATGAGCTAGATAGTTTCTGACTATATAATAACTGATAAACGTATACCTATTGTAAATTAATCTCTTAAAGATAACTGGAAGATGAGAAAGATTTCTTCTTTCCTCGATCCTTGGAATAAGACCGGCTTCATCAGTAACACTTACCAACTTATAACGAGCTTTTCCCTCACCGAAGAAAAGAAAATAAAAAATAGGCAAAATCAAAACAAAAAGAAAAAGAATTGGTAAAAAAATCTTTTTGCGCCTTTGCCATACTTTTTTAAAGTAGATTACAATTAAGACAAAAATAAAAATGGGAATAAAACCGCGAGCGGAATTGTAGGTATACATTGAAAGAGCCAAGAATAAGCTAGAGAGGAAGAAAAATTTACTGTTTTTAATCCCTTTGACTAAATATAAAAGTCCCAAGACAAGCCACATCAAAGCAAAAGACGCTTCAAAAGAAGCTCTTGTTAGTTGTATATGCCAAGGAGAAACTGCCAAGAAAAAGGCTGAAATTAAAGCTATAGTTTTTGATTTAGTAATCTCAAGAGTCAAAAAATACAAAAACAAGATGGTAAGTGTTCCATAAATAACTGGGGTAATACGAACAGAAAAGTCATTCAAGCCAAAAATAAAAATTGCAGGAATTGAAAAATAAATTTGTCCAGGGAGCTTATATTCACCATAAGATTTGAAATGCAAAGGCAAGAACTGGCCCCATTCATCACGACCTGTTTTTAAGATCGAATAAGCATTATACCCAATTGATACCTCGTCCCAATTCAAAGAAGGAGGAACCTCAAGAACCTTATAAAATCTAAGAAAAAAGGCCAAAATAATAATAAGAAAAAGTAAGATTCTATTTTTCATAATTTTTTCGCTCTATTTGATATTATTTCAGACCAAAAAAGAAAATACAAACGGATCATGTTAAAATGATATTGTGATAGAATTTCTGTTCTTAATTATTGCGACTTCTCTCACCATAGCCAGCTACGCATGGAGTGATTACGGCTTTATCAGTCTTATTACACAAACCAAACCCATATTTAGCAAGCTCTATACCCTAAGGGGGCTTATGCTTTACAACAGACATATTGCTGAATTTTTATTTGTCACCTTAATAATTTCTCTGGTCTCTATACAAATATATTTTCTCTTCACAAAAAAAGAAAAAATCAATCTGAAAATCATAATAATAAGCCTGACTATCCTATTTTTCGCATACCCCTTTCTGTCAAGCGACATTTTTAGCTACCTATTTGCAGGAAAAATAGCCTACGTTTATCATCTGAATCCTTACAAGACAATACCCGAAGCTTTTCGAGAAAAAGATATTTGGTTAAGCTTTACTTACTGGACACATCGAAACTATATATATGGCCCACTTTACCTTTTAATTTCCATCATTCCTCTTGTAATTTTAGGCGCTGAAAAATTCTTAACTGTTTTTTACCTAACAAAAATAATTAGCGGCTTAGTCTTTATTCTCACCGGGCTAGTAATATATAGGATAACAAAGGATATAAAAAAAGCGATTTACCTATGGTGGGTCAATCCCCTCGTAATAATAGAGCTTCTAATCAATTCTCATAATGATCTTTTTATGATATTTTTCTTTCTTCTTTCTATATTACTTTGGGATAATAAAAAACGATTTTGGGCAATTTTTAGCTTTATTTCATCTGTTCTAACAAAATATGTCAGCGCACCATTCATAATACTGTTGTTTACCAAAGGGAAGACAAGAGAAATATTATCTAAGGTTTCGCTTTTGCTCTTTCTTCTTTTCCTAAGTTTCAAGTATCCATCTTTCCAAGCATGGTACTACACCTGGATTTACTTTTTAATCCCACTAGCAAACCTAAAAAAACGAAGCCTTCTTGTAATTTTTTTGTTCCAAGGATTGCTCATCTTGGATAAATACTACACATTTATTTCCTCGGGAAATTGGGGACCGGTAAATCAAAACATAAGAATTTTATTCATCTTTCTACCCTTTATCACAAGCCTAACCTTAATAACAAGAAGAATAAAAGCTAATTCTCAAAAGATGGCGGAATTAAATAACCACTCCTGACAAATTTACTTAACAGCTCATCACTATCACTTTTGAGAATAAAGATATTACTATCAAAATCAAATTGTCCCAAGCTAGAGTACTTGTAAGTGAAACCTTTATCCAGAAGTTTCATATCTCGAAAATTAAGATAATTATCTCTTAAAAATCCAGAAAGAAACCTGCCCGCGGGTATATTACCATTAAAGAAGTAAAAAGACGTATTAAAGACAATCACCTTGGGTCTAGCCTTGCTGAGATCTTCAATTATTTCATTTTGTATACTCGGCACAAAATCCATCCCGTTTAATACTACAATATACCTAGAGGCGGGCTTAGACCTCAGATAGAACTGATCCTCAAAATCAAAAGGCCCAATAAAATAATAATCATCCCTGTCTAGGACTTCATTCAGTAGATTAGCAACCGGAGGTCTATCATAAATCAACGATTGTTTACCCATATATTTCAAATAAGTCTTCTCAAACCATTTATCAAAAAATAAATAAAGGAGAAAGAACATATAAGTCCCCAATAAAATCAATAAAAGCGAGTAAACAACTCTCTTGGCGAGATCTAATTTCACTTTAGCAATAGATTTCCAAAAACAATATAAGGCAAAGATGGAATTAAACAGCGAGATTAAATAATAATGCATTGATTGATAGTCTTTTTCACCAGCAGACAGCGGGCCTCCTCCGCGCAAAGAAGAATAAACCATTACCAGAAACACGAAAAGAGACAAAGAATACTGCCTACTAAACAACAAACATACTATCAATGACAAATTACCCAAAGCAAATGTTTGAAAGACTGGATTGGAAAAATTCAGGTCTTTCACCATTACCAGAGCACTTCTATAAGACTCCGTAAATTTACGAAGATATACAATTGCTAGACGAAAAGGATTCCTAAAACTAGCTCCGTCAGGAAACTGAACATAGACATCTGTATTATAACGAATAGCATATCTATAGAAATCTCGGTAGCTATTGGATAAAAGCAAATAAGCAGCAAATAAAAAGTAAGGTATCAACAAAATCAATAATACCACCGAGAATTTCTTAACATTTATTCCTTCCTTTAGCCAAATTAAAAGAAATAAATAGATATAAATAATAGCTATATAAAATACCAAAGCCGAAGAAGTAAGCAGAGCAAAGGAAGACACAATAGAAACAAAAAGGATATCTGACTTACTAAAACTCTGCCCCTTAAAACTCTTCAAAAAGACAAAAATATAGCAAGCAGTTATCAAGTAAGCAGATAAGCTATCTGCCAAAAGCATATGACCCCAAAAGTAAGTTGCTCCCAAAAACACATAAAGGTAAAAAAAGATAAGCACTTTAGAAACATGAACAAAGCTTTTAGTAACATATAGGTAAAAAGACAAAGAAGCAATAAGATAAGATAGACCTAGTAAAAGACGAAACTTGACAAATGAGATACCGGAAAAGAGCAAAATCAAAGAGGAAAAAAAATAAGCAAATGGATTGTGGTGGGTAAAGAAACCAGAATAAGGCAATCTACCTTGAAGTATAAACTTACCTCCCAAAATATTCTCAAACTCATCTGGATAAGATTCATGTATTTGATTTGTAAAAATCAAAAAGGCTAAGAAAGCAAAGAAAAGAACAATTTTCCAGTTTTTAATTAAAAAATGGCAAGTCTCATTCCACACTAATTTGAAAATCTTTTGTCTTTCCATACACCAACCAAGCTTAACCTATAAAGTATAACTAACAATAAACCTCCTGCTACAAATTTTACACCTTTCCAAAATCTAATAGAAGAAGCTTTTTCATGATAGCGGGTCGGAATGGGAACCTCACCAATTCTAAAACCATAACTTAAAGCTGAGATTGTCATTTCCTGATCAAAGACAAAATCGTTGGAAAAACGCTGAAAAGGAACTTTCCTTAAAAGCTTGGCGCTATACGCCCTAAATCCTGAAAAATGCTCAGTAAAATTAACTCCCAAAAGAATATTCTGAATAAAGCAAACTATTCTATTGACATAATATTTAAGAGGAGGCATTCCGCCTTCAAGAGCTCCCTTTTTTGTGGCAATACGACTACCAAACATAAAATCAAACTTTCCATCAAGAATTGGCTGAACAAGGTAAGGAATCATTGTCGCATCATATTGATAATCAGGATGAAGCATTACAACAACATCTGGCTTTAATTTTAGAGCTTCCCAATAACAAGTCTTTTGGTTTCCACCATAACCTAAATTATTAGGGTGAGCAAAAACTTTGATACCAAGTTTTTTTGCTACTTTTGTCGTATCATCTGAACTATTATCATCAACCAAAATAACATGCTTCCTATACTCAAGAGGAATCTCGCGATAGGTATCTTCTACAGTTTTTGCCGCATTGTAAGCAGGCATAACAATAACAACTTTAGATTTTCTTCTCATAACGATCTCAACTCAAACTTGTTACCTTTCTTAAAATTAACAAAAAAATAGTAACACTTATTAAGCTAATAATCGACACAAGATAACCATTATTCCAAAAAATGTTTATCGAGGAACGGTTTATAAAAGGATAACCCCAAGAAATGAAAAGATTGAAGAAAAACATCAAAGATAATACCAACCAAAAATGCCAATTAAGTCCTCTTGAGATAGTAAAGAGGAATAGAAATAAAACCCCCGGGTAAAAATATCTTTCCAGAACGTTAGTTCCAAAAAAGAAAAATACTCCAAAAACAACAAAAAGGCTAAGAAAAACCGATTCATAACTTAGCCCTTTTCTCTTAAGCCTTAAGAAAGCATACAGATAACTTAAGCCAATAATAGCAAAGGACCAAAAAGCAACAGGCAGAATTAAACGAGCAGAAAAGGTATTTATATTTCCGGCTTTAAGAAAAATCCTCCAAAAAGAAAAATTATGACCTCCCAGAAGTTTTCTATCGCTTCCAAAGACCACAGGTAAAATAGCGTCTTTAGTATAAGAAAAAGCATTACCAAAACCTGAAAAGGGTAATGTTAACAACCAAGACAAAGACAAACAAGAAATGAAAGAGTAAAAAAAATGTGCCAAGGAAGGACGGGATCTTAGATAAACCAAGACATAGATCGGTAAACTAAAAATAACATATGGTTTAATCATAAAACTTAGCAAAAAGAAAAGAGAAGAAAATAACAATTTGAAAGTCTTTTTATTACCACTTGCAGACAAAGAACTAGAGACCAAACAAAAAGAAACTACAAGAAACAAAGCAGCAACCGAATCATATTGTCCCCATAAGGAGCTAATATACCAACTAAACGGTGAAAAGAGAAATAGAGAGGTAAAAAATATTGGTCTTTTAATATCCCCCTTACGCTTGAGAATCCTAAAGATAATAAACCCGATCATAATATCTGAAAATATGGGAAGCAGTTTCATAACAAACAAAAAGCCATTCATGAAAGGTGTCTCAGAAAAATAAGTCCAAGCAAACCAATTAAAGAACCTAAACCAGTAAGAAAACAAAGGTGGAAAAAAGTTATGATTGGAAAAGAATGTGTTAATAAGTGAAAAGATATCAACCAGTTTTCTATAAAACAAGAAATTACAGTAATAAATTATATTCACAAGCGGAAATTGAGTGGGAGGAGAATAGACCCAAACTTTATTTTGGTAAAAATCACGAAAACCATTAAAATATATCCACTCTCCCCAGGAAGCATTAGAGAAAAGATCTTCGTGATGACCATGGGTTGCAATAACAATTCTAAAAACAAACGCCAATAAAAAGATAAAAAACACCAATGAACTTCTCTTATGCATAACCTTCTAATTCCCCGTCCCTAAATCACGAAAAGAAAATAAAAAGAGATAGTACAAAGCACCGCCCACAAACAAAGTTTGAAAGACACTTCTTGAAAAATTGATATCCAGATTCAACCCTAAGATTTTCCATATAGAAGGGCTATTTATCAGATTCGGATAAAGAGGAGAAAAAAGGCCAATTGTCAGACTTGGCTCAAAGAAAAACAAGAGTGCTACAAAACTAAAAAGAGAAATTGCGACCAAAGGCCAATGAAGAAAACGGGAATAAACCAAATCAATTATCAAAAAGGGGGTAACCCATAAAAACCATTGGGGGTGGTAGTGAGTAAAGATAAAGAATATCAAAAGAATCACAAAAAATCTTTTCCAAAGATCTCTGGCAGAAATGGGCTTGAAATAAAAAAATAAATAAGCAAAAATCAAAAAAGTCGGATAAAGAATTATTGACTCCCCACCTGATATTGGTATTTGAGCATAAAAACTTTTCAAAGTCTGCCCCGCTACCAATGCTGAATTTCTAAAACCAGGCGAATTAAGAAATGGAATTAATGGTAGAAAGTAGGTCCCAAAGACTATAGTTAAAGAGACAATTCTCTCCTTCCAACTTTTGGTTAACAAAAAAGTGGGAACAACAAACAGCAAAGGATATATCTTAAAACAAGCGCCAAGGCCTAAAAAGAAACTCGCCAGATAGAGATTTTTAGTCATATTTGCCTTCCTTGAAAAAAGCAGAGACAAAGACAAGACAACAAAAAAGGTAGGCAGAATATCAAACTGCCCCATCATATAGCTAGCATAAATCGCCAGTGGATTAAAAATCCAAAGAACAAAAGCTAAAAACTTATCCCTTTCGCTTTCAAAGAACCTCATCAATAGAAAAGCAATAGCAATATCAAAAGGCAGATAGGCTAATTTAAAAAGCAACAACAAAATCTTAAACTGGCTACTACCCATGACATAGGGTAAATTATAGATTACTTCCCTATGAAAACTGTCAGGTATAACACTACACAGGACACCCGAAACATAACCAAAAAAAGCAAAAGTAAGAGGAGGATAATGAAACGGATAAGGAGGAAGCAACTTAGATAAAGGGTCATTAAGCGAAAGATTAGCAATATAATCATAAAGATTCAAAAAATTACCTCCCAATATCAGCCTTCCAGCAAGATGTGGTGTGATAAAATCAGGATGAAAAGTAAAACAAGCTAAAACAAGTCTTAAGACAATCCCTAAAAATAAGACAATAAAAATATTTCTTTTCATAACTTTCTCTTATTAAGCTTGCCGTTAAATAAAATATACAAGAGAGCCAAAAGGAAAGCAACAGAAATCAAGTCAAAAATCAACCTTAGTTTAGTTTCTTTCCGCTCCCCAATAATGTTTTGATTAATACTTGATATTACCCCCAAAAAATAAAAGCGAGAGGTTGGTATACAAATTCCTCTCTAAAAGGCAGTTCTTGTTTTTTTTCATTTAAAAAGTCATAGATATTCAAAACTCCACTACTCAAAAAAGAGGATTGGAAATTGTATATTTTTATATCGGGGTGATACAAAAAGGGCATGATCAAAAACCTCACCAATAAAGCAAAAACAAAAAGATACCGAGGAATGGGAGTTTGGAAAAAGTCACGCATATTTTTTCTTATTTAAAAATAGATACAAACATAATAAAAACGACAAAAATGAAACCAAATCTAACAACTTGTTCCTTAAAGTCTCATTGTAAAAAACCTCAAGATCGTGCTCGCCTTTTGCGACTGAGACTACAATCTGACCAAAAGGTTTGCCTGAGTCAATAGTAACCTCTTCCCCATCCAATTTTACCAACCAGCCAGGAAAATAGTATCTTCTAATATTGACATCTGTTTTGTCTTCAAAAACTTCTATTTTAGCCTTAAAGTCAAGACTGTTGTTTTCCTTAAAATCCTTAACTATAAGATTATAACCAAAGAGAATCGGCATTACCCTATCTGGCCTTAATTCTGTTGAAACAGGCAATCTTAGGTATTCTTCAGAGGTTTTTCTGTACTCCTCACTTGCCTCAGGAAGAGGTATATAACGATTAAGATAATAGTCATCCTGTCTCTTCAAATATTCACTTGGTTTAAAATAAGAGAAACCAAAATATAAAGATAGACAAATTAAAGAAAATATCACAAACCCCCTTATCTTTAACTTTTCAAAGGTTATGACAAAAATGGCAGAAGTAAAAATTATCAAAGTCAAAAACCGCCAAGGAAATTGGAAATAAGGTAAAAAGGGAAAATTCTGCCAAATAAAGCTTGATCTATGGTTAGTCATAAAAATAGAAGCAAAAAGTACAACAAAAGACCAAATTAAGATTGAAGATTTGTCAAGAGAAAACTTCTTAAAATTACGAAAAAGCAAAAATATCGAAAGTACTAAAACTATAATCTGCGGCAGGCCGATAAAAAATGACATACCATCAGAAGGTCCAGGAACCGAGGCGCCATAACCAAAATAAGGAGTAATAAGCTGCTTAAAAGTGGGAAAGTGATCAGAATAATTAAATACTGTGTCGTACTTCATTAATCTACTGTCAAGAATTGCTGGCACCCAAAAATAAGAAGAGACAAGAAAACCCAATAGAAAAGTAAGCAAAAAGGGCTTAACGATCAGACGACCATGCTTTAGAAAAAGACCAAAAAAGACAAGAGACGACAAAGGTAAGAACATATAAGAGGTTATGTTGTGAGATAAAATCAAACCAAAAATAGACAAAGAACCAATAGCAACCCATCGCCAATTAATTTTCTTTTTGTCTTCATCCAAAAGGGAGAAAAAAGAAAGTAAAACCAAAGGCAAAAAAACAAAAGCCAAAGATTCCCCGATTGCTCCCCTTACATAGACATCTGTCGCTCGATATGGAGCATAAAGATAAATAGTTGCACCAAGAAGGCTAAGATACTTGTCAGTAAACTTTTTTAGAAGTAAGTACATAGAAAAAAACGACAAAAATAAGCTTAAAGCAAGCACTATTTTTACGCTATTAACTAAGCTAAAACCCAAAAGATGAAAAACTTCACCCAGGTAAAATGGCAAGGGAAAAACAAAATTAAAAAGAGGGTAGCCAAAACCATAACTTAAGCTGGGAGTATATCTTGGGGGGAACCTGCCAGACCTAATTGCCTGGTCCATTTCATAAAGCCAAGCAATATGCATATCATCAGACACACCAAAATATCCTGATTTTAAAAACAAAGCAAGAATAGAGGGTAAAGGAATCAGAAAAAGAACAAGCCAAAAATTATGATCTAAAAAATTTAAAAGCTTTTTCATATTTTATGAAAACAACAAACAACAACAAACTTAAAAGTGAAATCCAATTAGAAATTCTTCTAACTCGCGTGTCTACTAGCTTACCTTCAACCATGTATTCACCTCTTGGCAAATTCACTACCACAAGACCTTTATCGCTTGTTTCATGATTTAAAAACTTATTACCTGATTTTACCTCCCAAACAGGAAAATTAAATACCGGCACTTCTACTTTCCCTTCCCTTTCCGCCTTAACCAAAAAACTCCAACTATCAGTCTTTAGATTAAAATTTGAAACAACAATACCGTCATCCACTCTAGATAAATGAAGTGGAGCTGGAGATTCTGGAACAACAGCACCAACAGGCAAATAGTCATTAATTGACCCTCTTTGCATTATTCTCAAACTCTCGCCACTTAATATCTCTTTATCACTTGTTCTGAAAAATCTTTCAGGCCTAAAGTATCTGTAATTCAAGAAGATAGTTAGAAGAACCATAAAAATAAAAAACCACCTGAGGTTCTTCACACCCAAACAAGCAAGGCGCGATATAAAAAAACCTCCAATAATTGATGAGGAAAAAATTGATAATGATAAAAATCTCCAAGGAAACTGAGTAAAACTCAAAATAGGAATCCTTTCCCAAATAAAAGCTGACTTATTGTGAGTCATAAAAATTGAAAAAACAAAAACAAAGAACATAAAGAGAGAAAGCAAAAGACCTAAATCAAATTTCTTTTTCTTGACGATATAGAAAGTTATGAATGGCAGAGATAAAAAAACAATGAACCAATGCGGCCAACCAATCTGAAAAGAGATAGTGTCTTCCTGCTGAGGATTTGAAGCACTATAATGCCAACTTCTATCCCAAAAAAGCTGACTGACTTTCACAAAATGAGCTCTAAAATTAAGCTCATCTTTGGTCATAGATTCTATCTGAACTAAATTCTTCTCAAAAAAGGCTGGCAAGAGAAAAAAACTTGAAACACCAAGGCTAATAAAAAGAGAGACTAACAAAATCTTTAGACCGAGTCCTTTTTTATAAAGATACACCAAGATCACCCAAATGATAATTAACGGAGAAAAAAGCATCACCATAACATTGTGTGACAAAAAGAAAGAAGCTAAGGATATCACCAAACCCAAAAAATACTTTTTTTCTTTCTTTTGGGACAATTTATAAACAAAATAAAAAATAAAAGGGACAAGAGAAATAGCAAAGATTTCAGCCAAAGCCCCCCTAACATAAACATCAAGAGCCCGATATGGAGCATAGGTAAAAAGCACGGACGAGAAAATTGCTGCCCAAACACCAAAAAATTCTTTTGTTAAAAAATACATCCCCAAAAAAGAAAGGATAAAGGTTAACAAAAAAAGAATTTTTACTGAAGTAATATAGCCAAAAATAAAACTCAAAAGCCCACCTAAATAATAGGCAAAAGGAGCATAATAATTAAAAAGAGGAAAACCATAGCCATAGCCCATGTCAGGCACCCAACGGCAAGGAATCTGGAGATCAAGAAGACATTTTTTCATTTCGTAAACTCTAATCACCTGTAAATTATCATGATGAGTAAAGAAACCGGGAACAAAAAGAGGCCAAATTACAAAGATTAAGATCAAAAACAAAAGAAAGCTAAGAAGTTTTTTGCTCATATTTTCCTTTGACTAACAAGAATATTATTGCACAAAAAGAAACCAAAGAGATAATATTTGCAATTTTTCTAACGGGCGTATCTTTCAATCTAATTTCAATATTATATCGACCATAATCAAGGTCAAAAGTTACAAGGCCAAGACAATATCTCTGCGAAGAGCAGTCGTTATTAAAATGAGGAATTGTCTTTCCGTTTGCCAAAACCACCATTCCAGGAAAATCAAAAATAGGAGCGCGAATGCGAGCCTTATCACTTAAAACTACAACTTCCCCAATTTGATAATCACTTCCTTTGTTGTATGACAAAATTTTAGCATCACCAAAAATAATTTCAGGAAATTGAGGCGCCTTTGACCACGGAGGTAAAGTAGCATAAATTGGCAGATAATCAAAGATACTAATGGTTAATTGCCTTTCCCAAAGCTGACCTGAAAACTTCTTTGAATCATCAATATCAAAATACCAATCACGAGGTTTAAAATAATTTATATTCAAAAAAATTGCCAGAACAGAAATCAAAATACCTAAAAATAATCTACTTTTCCTCCTAAAAAGTGTTAGGCCGATACCTGTAACAAAAGCAGAAAGGAAAAGAGCTACTGTCATAAAGCGCCAAGGAAACTGAAACAAGGCTAAAAATGGCAAATTCTCCCAGATAAAAATTGATCTTGGGTGGATAATAAACAAAGAAAAAAGAATTAACAAAAAGCCTATAAAAATCATCCAATCATAATTAGATTGTTCTTTGGTCTTCAAAATAAATTTACGAAAAGAAAATATCAAAAAGAAAATAAGAGGGAAAACCCACTGCACAAAACCTAAAGATAAATTAAGTTTCTCGTCCTTGAAGCCTGAGGAACCATAACCCCACTCCCTATCAAAAAGCAACTTATAAATACCCAAAAAATGCTTCCTGTAATCAAAATAACCCATCGTCATTGTCTCAATATGAGCATATTGCCTTTCAAAAGCGACAGGTAAAACAAAGAAAGCAGAAAGAGCAAATGCAAAAATGCCTGAAAGTAAAACTCGAAAAAGGCTCGAAACCTTTTTTTTGTGAAGAGCCCAAAACAAAACCCAAACCAAGAAAGGAACAAAAAAGGATATTGTCATTAAGATGTGAGTAGTAAAAAGCGAGGCCAAAAATAAAGACAACAGAACAAAATAAATACTCTTGCCTTTCTTAATCAAAAGATAAGAAGACCAAAAAATAAGAGGAAAAAAGACAAAAGCCCAAAACTCGCTCAAGGCTCCCCTTACATAGACCTCAACTGCTTTATAAGGAGCGTAGGTATAAACAATACTAGCCACCAAAGCAGGTAAATTACCCGTAAACAACCTTAACAAAATAAACATTGATAAAGCAGATAGAAGATAACCCAAGACAAAAAGTATCTTAACAGTGTCAACAAATTCAAAACCTAAAAGATGAATTAATTCGCCCAAATAATAAACAAGAGGAGGGTAATAATTAAATTGAGGATAGCCATATCCGTAACCAGCATCAGGAATCCAACGACAAGGAATCTGTAAGTCCCTAAAGCATTTATCCATTTGCTGAACCCGGAAAGCCTGAAGATCATCCTGCATATAAAAAAACCCTCTTTTTAACAAAGGAGAAATCGTAGGCAAAACAAGTAGTAATAAAAGAATAACACTTAAAATAGTGCCCCTTTTATTTCTAAAAAAATTGGAAAATCTGATTATAAAACTGATAAGGTAATGATTAACAATGCCATAATAGATTTTGCTTGAAGGAATTAACCTCTTCCACTGATCTTTATCAGAAGCTAAATTCTTTCCACTTTGCCCATGAAGATGAATTATTTCTGAATCTGGAAGATAATAGACTTTCAAACCTTTTTTGTTAACTCGCCTGCAATAATCAAGGTCCTCAAAATACATAAAATAACGCTCATCAAATAGGCCGACCTTTTTAAGAGCAATAGGTGTAATTAGAAAAGCAGCACCTACTGCTGATTCTACAACTGTTGGTTTTTTGCCCGTAGGATAAAATTTATCAAGTAATCCCTTTTGACCTAAGAAATATTGCTTGAACGCTCTTGAGACAGAAGGCAGATTAAAACAGGATGGCTGTATTGAATTATCCGCATTAAGAAGACGGGGGACGATAACACCAGCGTCTTTTTTCCTTCTAGCAAAGTCGATAAGTTTTTTTATCGCGCCTTTTTTAACTTCTGTATCTGAATTTAAAAGTAAAATATATTCACCCCTTGAAAGCTTTATTCCCTGATTTACTGCTTTCGCAAAACCAAGATTTTCTTTATTTCTTACTATGACCAAATTTTTCCACTTTAATTCATTAAACTTATCAAACGATCCATCTGTTGAAGCGTTATCAATCAGAATTATTTCATAAGGAGGAATACTTTTGTCTTTGGCAATAGAAGACAGGCAATCAATTGTCAAATCAGAAGTATTGTAATTTACAATAATTATTGAAATTGTCTTTTTCACCTTTTAAAACTATCAAGAATAAATTCATCAGCTACGAGACTTTCTTTACTTTCCTTCTTGCGCATTTTAATTACATCCCTAATTTTCAGAAGAGCCATAAAAACAATTAGCAAATAACCTGGATGCCTAAACAAACGCTGAAAAAGGCCAGCTATGTGCTTGGTCATAAGTCTTCTGCTCGTTAAATTCTTCCAAATAAAAAGAAGCTGATTCCTTTCCTGAATACGCGCCTTTTTCTTCTGATTGAATTTCCCTATCGTCGCTTCATGTTGGTGAATTACTTTAGCTTGTGGATCCCAATAAAGTTCATAGCCACGCTTCAAGGCACGGTAAGATAAATCAACATCTTCCCAATAAAACGGTATAAACAATTTCTCATCCATCCAACCCAATTCTATCCATATATCTCTTCTGAATACTCCGCTGCCGCCACTTACCCAGAAAGTCTTTCGCGGCCTCTTAGACAAAGGAAGCGGCTTGTGGGCTATAAAACCATCTTCGAAATAACCACAAGCAGGACCGTATATTCCTTCATTTAAAGAAACAGCAAATACCTTGTCGTCTTTATCAAAGATATCAAAAACAGACTCAAGAAAATTCTCAGAACAGGATACATCATTATTCAAAAGACAAACTAAATCTCCTTTAGCAATTCTAACGCCTGTATTCGTAGCAACAGCAAAACCTCTATTTTTTTTATGAGAGATTACCCGAACTTCTGCAAAATTTCTCTTTAAAAGATTGACACTACCATCAGATGAGGCATCGTCAACCACTATTATCTCAATTATCCTATTTTTTGGGTTTTCTTTGGCCTTAATTAAAGAAGGTAAATTTTTGGAAAGAAGATCTTTGCCATTATAATTTGTAACAATAACAGAAACTTTAGATTTATCCATATTTTTTCAAGCACGATTAATCAAGTTCTTTATTCTATCAGAAAAAGCTTGATAAGAAAAATTGGCACTTTTTTCAATTGAAGCATAACTCAACTTTTGAAAAAGAGAATTATCCGCCGCAATTTTTTGGGTAAGATCAATCAACTCATCTTTCTCATTCCACAAAAACCCGTCCTTACCCTGACTCACTATCTCTTTATGGCCACCTGCATTAAAGACAATAGGAACAGCGCCTGAAGCCATAGCTTCAACCACAGTGATACCAAAATGCTCAACTTTCTCCGGATTATATTCCTCACTAACTCCAAACCCACTTGCAGACCAAAAAATGCTAGCCCTCTCATACAAAGATTTGATTTCCCTAAAATCAGGATTTTCTACAATTTCAACCGGAAGGTTGCGGGAAAGAAGATGTAGTTTTCTAACATAGTCCTTGCCTCCCACCTCAGAACCACCTGCAAGGATTAATTTCCAATCAGAAAAACCTTGCTTATACATCCTTGAGAAGACTTTAACCAGAATATGTTGATTTTTGGCCTGCTTTAATTGAGAGAAACGACCAACTGAAAGAATAACTTTTTCTTTATTCTTTAAACTAGGTTTAAATACTTCTACATCAACAGGAGGATACAAAACCACGCTATTAACTTTATACTCTCTATCTATAAACTTCTTGGTAAAAAAAGAATTGACCACAACTTTATTTATTCTCAAAAACTTAATTCTATTCATTAAAGAACCGCCACCCACACCTTTAAAAGGAACCTGAAAATGAATAAAATTTTTACTCGCAAAAAGAAAAGGCACACTCCCATCAGAAAGCCAAAAACAAAAATCGTAACCCCGACCTCTTTTAATACTGTCTACAACGTTCACTCCAGATAAATCTACACCAAATCTAGACTCAAGTTTAGGCAATATGTCTTTGTCTTTCCACTCAAGATCTACTCTATAACCCAAATCAAGAAGAACTCTTGCTACCCCCATAAGATATCTTTCCCCTCCTCCAAGAGTATCAAGATAAGGGCTGTAAATTGACGCAAACATAAAAGATAATTTAAAACGCAAAAATTAAAGGTCAAAACTAGAAAAGCTTAAGGCCAAACAAATCGTTATTTATTTTTGACTTTTGAGTTTTAAGTTTTGAGTTGTCTTCTTGCATTTCCCAAAGTTTGGCGTAGCTTAAAAGTCTGCTCCAAACCTGGTATATGCCGTAAATCACGCCCTCAACACCATCAAGAAAAGCCAGTTGTTTTATCATTCTTAAATAAAACTCACGAAAAATAGATGAAGCAAAACGCAGAAGATTCATAGGCGGGTGGCAAGCATCAAACATCAACTTAGCTTCAATAAGAGACCATTTATTAGTCTTTTCTACTATGTCAAAAAGGTTGTCATGTTTAATATGAATAAAATAATTGTTCATATATCCCAACTTGCCTTTGATAACTGGCGTCTCATGCAAATCTCCCTGCCAAGTAACAAAATCTTTCTTCTTAAAAAGCCTAACCACATAATCAGGCCAAAGTCCACAGTGTTTCATCTTTTTGCCAAAAACAAAATTAGAACGAGGTATAGCATAATGAGAAAAGCTATTAGAAGATATCGCTTCTAAAATTTCCTCCCTTAAACCATCTGTCATTCTTTCGTCAGCATCAATATGCAAAACCCACTCCCCTTGTGCCTTTTTGGTGCCAAAATTTCTTCTCTCAGCAAAGCTTTCTTTTTTAAACTCAAATATTTTAGCTTTAAATCTCCTAGCTAAACTACAAGTTGCATCCACAGAACCGCCATCCACCAAAATTATTTCGTCCACCCAACTAACAGATCTCAAACATTCAGTTATCTTTTTTTCTTCATTTTTAGCCAAAATAACAGCGCTTATCTTAATTTTATTTTTATTCTCTCTACTTGCCATATTTACAAAATATTTACTACAGATACATCGATGTATTTATAGTTATTTCCAGCTGCCTTTTCCGAATTTACCAAGGTAAAAATCCCTCACCCCAATTTTCTGCCACTTTCTACCTCTTAATAGGAACCTTAAACTTTCTCTGAACAAAGCAATTTTTGTTCTAAGCTGTGCATATTTCAAACCAAACAAAAGACGATTGCGGCTGATAAAATAATCATTCAAGTCGCTGCCGATATTCGAACTTTGAGCAACTTTGTGCCAAACTATACCCTTTGGCTGAAATAAAACTTTATAACCAGCTTTTTTAATCCGTAGAGAAAGATCAACATCTTCAAAATACATAAAATAACGCTTGTCATAAAGACCAACCTTTTTTAAGACAGGGACTGAAAAAATACTAGAGCAACCAGTTGCAAAATCTACTTCCTTAATTTCTTCAAATTGGCCCTGATCCACCTCGTCAACGCCTAAGTTAATACCCATTACATTATTCCAGTCTACTTTGCCGCCAGCATACCAAATTACCCTACCTAAATCACGAGTTGAATATCTTTCTTTATGAAACTCAAAACCTTTAGCAAAATAGATTTTAGGTGATACAACACCGACTCTTCCGTTGTCTTCAAAGACAGATAAGAGATGGAGGAAGATTTTCCTGTCCACCAAGGTATCATTATTCAAAACCATTGCATAATCAAAACCTTTAGAGATTGCGTACCTTAAACCTACATTATTTCCTTCGGCAAACCCCAAATTGGATGTGTTTTGGATCAGCTTAAAATCAAATTTCTTCTTATATTCTTCAAGCTTATGTATAGAATCATCATTTGAGGCGTTATCAACCACCAAAACTTCAAGATCGAAAGAAGAAGTGTCAACAAGAGAAAGACTTTCAAGACAAGAAATAGTATCTTTCCATCCATTCCAATTTAAGACAATTGTGGTAACTTTTTTCTTCATCCAAGATTAAGAAATCCTTAATTTTCTTTTAAGTCTTAAAAAAAGAGAGTTAATCTTTTTGTTTTTGTTAATCTTAAGAAGCATATCAGCCTTCCAATAATTTAACTCTCTTTCACTTTTTACCAGTTCTTGATTTAACTCATCAAGATCAAGATCTGCTTCGTTAAATTTATTTGCTTGCCACAATTTAAGATAAAGCACCAATTCTGAAAAAGATTGAAGCAATGCCAAAGCCAAACCATGAAGGCCATCCTTATAACCATTAGCTGAAAAAAATCGTCTGACAAATTCAGCCATTGGCCTTCTTATTAGATCTTTCCAATCAAATACATAACCCTCTTTTATCTTATCTTGAGCTTGTATATCGGTATATCTATTCATTCTAAGAATATAAGAAGAAACTGATGAGTAATTTCTGTGAACAATGGCATATTTTTCCTTGGGTAATAAATTTGTTCCTTTACCTTTCGTCTCAGGCTGGCTATGTATTTCATCTCTCCAAATAACCGAACCTTTCCTAAAAAACCTGATGTTATAATCAGGCCACCATAAAGAATGTCTTATCCATTTACCAAAGATCAAATTCTTGCGAGGAATATTAACAAAATCGTATTGATTTTCTTTGACAATCTTTTTAAGCTTCGCCAAAAGTTGGGGCGTTGCTCTTTCGTCAGCATCTAAAATAAAAACCCAGTCACCACTTGCTTTACTGATAGCAAAATTCCGAGCTGGCTCCACATAACTTTTCCTCTCAAAGGTAAAAACCTTTGCTCCAAGACTTTCTGCCACCTCACAAGTCTTATCTTCAGAATGCATATCAACAACCACTACTTCATCAGCAAACCCACGCACAGATTTAATAGCAAGAGCTATATTTTTTTCCTCGTTTAAAGTGTTAATAACAACCGAAATCTTTTTCATAAAAAGAGCTAGCTATATTTTATCAGTTTTGGAGTAAATAAGCACAATCAATTGACTTGATAGATAGTTACCCTTTCATTGTCAAAAATATTGGTCAAATCAAGCAACTTTTCATCTAAACCAGGGTAATAAATTAATTTAGGACGATAAATATACTTAATATCGTTTGATTTTAAGAATTTCCGACCTTCCTGAGTATTAGGGTTTGACAAAAAAATTTTAAGCTTCTCTTCCCTCTCTTTTGCCTCTTTTCCATAACCCAAAATATTCAAGTTAACAGTATCTTCTAAATAAACATCTTTACCAGAAAAAGCAGATATATAAGCTGTGGAATCATAAAGGTAAAGCGGAACCGGAGCATCAGGCTTCTTGATATCAGGATTATAAACAAAAGCAAAAAGAACAATACCATTATCTTTTGACTTCAGAAAATTAAGGGCTGCTAGCTCTTCTTTAGGCAATAATGATTGAGGTTTTGGCGCTAGATAGTGTTTAAGTGAGCTAAAAGTCGTTGGCATAGATAAAAATAGAACAAACAACATAACTACATATTTATTTACTTTTAATTTGGATAAGGAATCAGCAGCTAAAAACGAGGCAAAAAATACTGAATAATAAGAAAATTGAATAGTATTCCAAGGAGTTCCTTCCTGAATAACTAAATTGGGAATGATAAATCCAATAGAAAAAAACGAAAAAAAGAATATAGTCAACCAATCAGGCTTCTTAAAAAAGTTCTTCCAGCCTTTGAAATCTAAAAGAAAGATAAACCTAATACCTAAATTGCCAATAACAAAAACCAAAAAACTAAAGACATAAGCTGGAATTCCCTTTAAGAGATTAAGAGAAGCTTTATAATTGATCATAGCTTGATACATCCTCGGCCAATAGACTCGGTCAGGAAAAGCAAACATTGTTTCTACAGTCCAAAAAAGAGCCGGTTTAAAAAGACTCCTTGATCTCAAAAGGGGTAAGAATATCAAAAAAGTGAGTAAAAAAGACAAAATGAAAACTTTCACAACCCTTTTCCTTTTGCCAAAAAATATCTCCCACAAAGAGACTATAAAAAGCGATATCAAAACAAGAACAGCAGCGTAAGCCTTTACCTGCATCAAGCTTCCAAATAAAAGAGATGAAAAAACTAAATATTTTACTTTCCCCAGGCGATAATACTTATCAAGATTAAAAATCCCAAGAAGAAGAACCACTAAAGACAAAGCAAAAGGAGGATTAATCAGGGTATAGATAGTGGGCTGAGTCCAAAACATAGATTCACCTGATATTCCCTGTCCTCTTGAAAGCGAGACAAGATAAGCAAAATTACCACCGAAATAAACCAGAAATAAAGACCAAAAAGAAACCCAAAAAGACTTTTTCCAAATATAGGTGACTTTATAAATCAAAAAACCTATCAAAAGAGCCAAAATGAGAGGGAAAATTTGAAAGTAAAGATAGGAAGCAGAAATAGAAGTAATTTTATGAATCAAAGCCAAAAGGAAATCATAACCAAGATGATAATTAGCCATCCTTGCTCCGGACAAAATAGGAAGACTAAATTTAAACTCAGATAGACGATTAATTAAAGAAAGATGCCAAATGCCATCGTGGCCATTTGCGCCCCAAAAGCCTATTCCCAAAGAACAATCACGAGGAAAACACAAGCCGCTTCGAACCATAGTCAAAGACCAAGTAACTGATCCAAGAACTATCAGAGACAAGATAAGCTTATTTTCCCCTACCAAAAAATACTTTAAAACTTTTTTTAACATCTTCTTTAAAAACTTCACCCACCAAAAGATAAATCAAGACAAGATAAGAAAAGGCACCTACTAGAATTAAAAGTATTAAAGATTTAAAATTTGAAGGGAAATTAATCCTTAAGGAAACAATAAGAAAAAACATAACAAGTGAAGAAAGAAGAGGCTTTAAAAAGGAGCGAGAGAAGGAAAAAGGTAGAAATCTTCTAACTATGATTACAGCAACAATTGAGCTTATACCCAAAAGTAAATAACCAAAAGCAGCACCATTAACTCCAAATCTATAAGCCAAAAAAGGAATCAAGAGCCAAGATAAGATGGTCCACATCACCATTAATTTAAAGGTTGTTTTGATTCTACCTGTCGCGTTTAAAAGATTCGTCAATTGCGTACTTACTGATGCAAAGACTGTATTACCACCTATTAAATAAAGCGGTATTAAAGCTGGCTGCCACTTGATGTATTTAGGAATAATTCCAACCAGAAGCGGGGCAAGAGCAAGTAGCCCAAAAAGAGAAGGAAAAACCAAAAGAGAAATGAAAAATAGAGATCTTTCAAGCGATGAGCGCAACTGGTTTTTTTCATCCTGCATCCGGGAAAAAGCAGGAAAAGTAACTTTAATTACCTGGTCCATAAAAAACCTCAAAGGCGCTTGTCCCCATTTTTGTGCCCATCCCAAAAAGCCTAGTCCGGCTCCTCCCAAAATTCCTCCTAAAACCGCGGTCAAGCCATCATCTTTAACCGTCGCAAGCAAGGTGTTAACCTGATAAGGCAAGCCAAATTTAATCAGATGAGAAAAAGAAGACGTGGCAAAAAGAATCTTGGGTTTCCAAGGCCGAAGTAGGTACATGGCAACAAGGCCTACCAATCCCCTTGCCAAAACACTATAAGTGAAACTTCTTAAACCAAATCCACGCCAGGCAAGAAATACGGCTAAGATGTTGTAGGTCAAATTTTCCAAGATCTGTGGAAGAACCAATTTTCCAAATTCAAGCTCACGCTCAAGCAAGACTGAAGGAATCGTCTTTAAAGAGGACAAAAAAAGGCTTATACCAAGAGAATAAAGCAAAAGTTTACCCTCAAAATCAAGATGATAGATTTTGACAAAAATTGGCGTGGCAAAAAAAAGCACGATAAGAATGACAAAAACCAAAAGCTCTTGAACCAAAAATGTGGTAGACAAATCTTCTTCTCTAACCTTCTCTTTTTTCTGAATCAAAGCTGCAGCAAGACCAATATCGCTAAAATAAGCTAAAAAATTAACTACGGCTGAAACCATCCAAAATATTCCAAATTGAGAAGGATCAAGAAAGACGGTTAAAAGCCCTGTTGCCAAAAAAGACAAAATGCTCAAAAAAAATGTCCTTCCTGTCAAAACTACCACGCCCTTAACCGCTCTTTTTTTGACAACTTCAAGATCAATTTCCGGACTGGTGTTTAAATTCTCATCAATTGACACACTTTGATTTTAGCAGAAAATAATCTAAAGGCTAATCCACCTTATAGAAAAGAAGCTTTTCAAAACTCCCATCTTTTTTCTTTGCCTTCGGATATTCGGCCAATCTTTGAAGATGCGAAAAATCACTTATCTTGCTTCTTGAACTATTAACCACAAAAAATGTCAAAACACCGTTCTTTGAAGACTCTATTAACCCTGAAGGCACCTCTTTGAAATCAAGCCCCATACCAACTACTTTGATATTCGGATAAGAATTAAGATAAATCTCTAAACCATCAGGAAGTGTGCCAAAATAACCTTCAGTTCCAACTAAAATCTCCTGTCCATTCTTTTCTTTTGACAGCATCACTAAATAATTAGCAACTTCTTTTATTCCATACCCTGCAGTCCACTCTTCAAGATATCCAGAACGCTCGTTTTTAGGTAAAAAAGCCGATTCTTTCCTAAACGCAAAGCTTACATTTTGAAAAATAGAAAAGGTAACAAAACCCAATAAAAGCAACCAAGACAAAACTTTTAATTTGCTTGAGAAGAAAGAAAGAGAAGAGATAAGAACAAAATAAGGCAAGACAAAAAGAATGTATCTGGCAGTAAAGACCTTCGCGTACTCAGCTTGGATAAGAAGTGGAAGCAAAAAGAGTATAAGTAAGAACAAGGTTTGCTTTTTGTAATAGACAAATCCTTGCCAAACGCCAATGACAAAGAGAATGATTAAAAACAATGAATTAAAATAAAAGAACCATAGGAAAATGTCTTTCAAATGGCCAAAAAATGGATTAAAAGGATCTTCTAAAATATGCGAGATGGAAAAGACATAATCATAGTTACGGGAGGATAAAAGATGAAAATTAGGGCCAAGACGAAGGATATTATAGATTGAATAAGCAATAATATAAGTTAAAAAAAGCAAAAAAAACGAAGTTAAAATTTGCTTTTCTACTTCTTTTTTCTGCCAATCTTGCAAAAGCAAGACCGAAGGTAAGAAAAGAACAAAAAACAATGCCGGCGATTTGGTAATCAAGGCTGCGCCAAGAGAAAATCCGGAAAAAATAGCAAGATCTGTTCTTTTATATTTAAGCGACAAAAAAGAAAGCAAAAAAGCCCAAAGACCAAACATAGAAAGCATACTGTCAACCAAAGCCATCCTCTCAAAGAAAACTGCAAAAGGAGAAAAAGCATAAAAGAAAAGAGAGAAAATAATTATTCTTTTATCCTTGAAAAGAAAAAGAGAAAAGATCAGAATCCCAAACATTGTTAAAAGACCGCAAAGAAGAGATAAAAACCTTCCAGCAAATAGAGGGTCTGTAAATAATTTCAAAAATGGAATCATTACCCACATAAAAAGAGGCTGTTTACCATCTGAAAGAGGCAAAAAACGAAGAGTTTCCTCCGCTCTCATCACCTGAGCCCACCGAATATAAATTGCCTCATCAGCAAAAATTGGCCATGAAGTGAGGTTAACAATTCTAAAAACAAAACCAATAAGAAATAAAACAAAGGACAAAAAAAGAAAATTCCTGTCCTTTATGGCTTCTCTTTGCGAAAAGGATCTCATAAACTAGTTATACAGTCCTTTTAGATCATTAAGCTTAACTCTCAAGATCTGAAACAACATTTCCTTTGATTCTTTAAAATACTTGGCTAAAGGCGATCCTTTGGTCTTACTTTTATCCCTATCATTCCATAAAACAGAAACTTCAACTATGCGACCACCAGCTTTTTTAATAAGATGGAGAAGTTCAACATCATAAGAAGTAACAATCCAACCCTTTTTACTCTTCTTCTTATCTTTGAAAAACTCAAGTTTGGGGAAAACTTTTTTCAAAAGGGAGCTTTCAAAGAGTTTGAAACCACATTGAGTATCTACTATTTCAGGCAAAATAAGCATTCTCCTAAAAGCCATGAAAATAAAGGCTCCGATCTTCCGATAAATTGGAAAATCCTTTCTAACCACCCCTCTTGAACCAATTATTGCTTCAACTTTGTCTTTTGTATAAGGCAAAAGCTTTCTTAACTCAGCAATGGGAGTAGACTGATCCATGTCGGTAAAAAGTATGTATTCCCCTTTTGCTTTTTTAATCCCTCCAAGAAGAGCATTCGGTTTTCCGCCATGAGAATTTTCTACTAAGATAAAATTCTTAAACTTTTTTATCTTTTCCTTTATTAGCTCCCTACTATTATCGGTACTACCATCGTCTGAAACTAGAACTTCCCAGCTAAATTCCTGCCCCTTTAAAAAACCATAAACCTCTTCAAGCACACCTCTTTTTATATTTTCAGCTTCGTTATAACAAGGAATTATTACTGAAAGAAATACTCTTTCCATTTCCTCTATATTACCAAATTAAGCCCCAAACTACCAACCAAAATCAAGAGGATTAAAACAAAGAGAATAAGCCTTTATATTGATCGGGCAATTCTGCCTTGAAGGACTGACAATCTGAATTAAAGGGGAGCCATCCTTCTTGTTGTAACCAATATTATTAAAACTAAGAAGATAATAAAAACCAGCGTCTTTTCCTTCAGCTATATCAAGGGAGACATCGTAATTTCTATTTTCAAAAACAGCTTTAAGAGAAGAGATAACTTTCTCTTTATAAAAAATACTCTCATTATCGGGGTTGTAAAGAGGAAGACTAAATTTTAAAAGCAAGATTAAAATAGCCAAAAAGATCGGTATCATTCTTAATTTAAAAGTAGAGAAAAATTTATCAAACCAAAAAGAAAAAAGCAAAACAAAAACAGGCAAAGAAAAATTAAAATAATATTCGGAGGGCCTAAAATGATAGACAAACAAAAAGACGAAAAGAGGTAAAACCAAAATTGAAAAAAGAATAGAAAGAATGTCCTTTTTAAGATTATCTTTCTCATACAAATAAAATTTAAAAGAAACAAAAAGAACAAAAAGATAAAAAACAAAAGAAATAGTTTTCGAAAAGCCAAAACCAAAAACTATAGAAAGAAAATTTCGCCAAACCTCAATCAAGCCACCCTCCTGAATAGCAGATTTGCCAAAATTAAGGATTAAATTGAGGTTCAAAAAGTTATGCCTTATATCAAAAATAAAAATCGGAGAGAAAACAAGAATAAAAGAGAGAAAAAGCAAAAGCAAGTTTTTAGACAAATAATTTTTACCACCTCTAAATAAAGCCAAAACTATAAAGGGCAAATAAAAAGTTGACTCTATATGAAAAGAAACTCCCAAAAAATATATTAAAGACAAAAAGAAAAAGATAAGTGGTTTTCTTATCTTGAAATAAAGATAATAAAGAAAAAGAAGAAGGAAAAAAATTAAAGGAACAAGAAGCGGATTCCAGGGCACGCGGTCAATTGCTATTGCGCCTGGCAAGAACGACCAAACCAAAATAAACCAAAAAGGAACTTTATTGTCAAAAATTTTTGATAAAGAAATCATAGAAATCACAAAAAATAAAACCCAGTAGAAAAACAAAAAGGCAACTAAAGAAGGAGGTGGTTTAAGCTTAAATAAAAAATAAAAAGGAGAAAGAAGATAGAAAAAATAAGGAGGCAGGAAAAAACCATTTGGACCAACAACACGAGGGCCTATTAAAGTTAATTTGCCTCCTATGATATCTCGAACCCAAAAAGCATCACGCTCTTGATCCCAACCAAAAGGCAGGCGGATATCTAAATTGTAAAATCTCAAAAACAGAAAAACTAATAAAAAGAGAGAAATAAAAACAATCTTCTTGTTCGTGTAAGAAGCAAGTATGATAAAAAACCAAAGAACAAGAAATGACAAACTTAGAAGATTAAAAAACTTTTGAATAGGAGTCTGAACTATTCGCCAAGAAATCAGATTATAGTCACGAAATTCGCTTGCATCAATACAAACACGACCGTTACAATCTTTATAAGGTACTTTATCTTTCCCATTAATATTAAATTCGTAAGCTCCCGGAAAATATTCAAGAGCAAATACAACTTTATCTTTGATATTCTTATCTGCAGTTAACTTAATTATTCCAAAGTTGGGAGTACGCCTAACTAAACTAAAATTAGAAACAGAACTCGATTCCACAAACTTATCTTCAGGGCTGCAAAGCGAATTCGAGCCAATAGCTAATATCTCATCACCAATTGTAGTTGTTCCCATAAAGTATGGGTAAGTAAGATCTTTGTACCAGGCTTTCCTCTCTTCATATGTATGCCACACTCGCATATGATTACGGTTACCAAACAAAGCAAGAAAAATCAGAAAGATTGTAAATATTAGGTATAGACTTTTATTCCCCTTTAGACTTAACGATACGTAGACAGAGAGGGCCGAAACAAGAAAAACAGAGACACCCAAAATTCTCCATGGATATTGAACTTCTTGCAAAACTTTAATTTTTTCCCAAACAAAACCAGAATAAGGAAGAAGTAGGAATAAAGATAGAATCGATAAAGAAAAATAAAAAAATAACCAAAAGTGGTTATACCAAAAAGAAGAATATCTCTTATTCCGCTTTTTGAAAAGATAAAAAATTAAAAAAAGAGAAGCAAAAAGCACAAACCATTGAGCATAACCCAACATAAAGGACATTCCGTCGTTATTACCTTTCACCGAGAAAAAATATCCCCAAGGCGAACGAAAGATTTGAAATAAACTTGGAAAATGATCCCTATAATCAACAATATTTGAAACCCCTAACCTAACATAAGACCTTTCTAGTACGGCTGGACCAACAAAAAAAGAGGATAAACCAAGCATGCTCAAAAAGGAAAAGCTTAAGGTAATTAAGTCTTTTTTACTAAAATTTCTTACTTTCAAAACAGACGCAAAAGAAACCAGAACAAGAAGAGGAAAGACAAGCATTACCACAATATTGTGAGACAGGATAAATAAGGAACCAAAAACAGTAAAAGCAAATAAATATAATAACTTTTTCTTAGATGATTCTTCCTTCAGAAAACAAGAGAGAAAAAAAAGAACAACAGGAAAAATAGCGTAGGACAAAAATTCAAGGGATCCTCTGACAAAAACCAAAAGAAAACGATAAGGAGCAAAAAGATAAAGAAAAGAACCAACAAAAGAAGACAATTTATCTTGCGTTACATTTTTTGCCCAAAGATAAAAAAACCAAGATCCCAAAAAAAGAGATAAAAAGATCAAAATCTTCCAGCTTAAAAAAATGTCACCTAAAAGAAAATATAAAAGGGCAAGCAAATAATAACCAAGAGGATAGAAAAAATTAAAAATAGGTACCCCGCAACCATTATTTAGACCGGAAGCCCACCTTAAGGGAAAGTGCCCAGATTTAAGCATTTGAAAAGCCTCAATTCCACGCGAAAGATTATAATCAAGATCATGCGCATAAAAATAATTTGGGACAAAAAGAAAACGGCAGGCAAAAAGAGTCAAGAAAAACAAAACAAGGAATACCCAAAAATCCTTATTTCTTCTTAAAAACAAAGAAAGATTATTCAGCATACGAAATACGCAGTCTCCTTTCTACTTTAATATCGAAAATGCAAAACTCTTTTTCGATTCTTCCTATTTTATCTTGTCGTGCCATCCATTTTTCCAACCGTTCAGGATGAGCGCCATCCTCTTCGCTTAAAGTGTAAAGTAATTCTACTTGGTCCTCTCTAGGCAAAAAACCATATTTTTGAAAACCATACCATTTAAAAAGGTAGTCATAAGCATAAGGAACGACAGGAGGTACATAAACATCCACATTAAAGTCTCTACCTTTTGCATCTTGATACACCCAATCAATTGCCTTTAACTGATCCTCAAGAGTAATCGGATTATATTTTCTGAAGTCATAAACAAAATATCTTGAAAGTAAATAAAAATTGCGCCCCAGAAAAATTAAAATAAATAAGACTATAATCAAATAACCTCTTTTAAATTTTAAAAGTTGCAACAATAAAAAAGAGAAAAAGATGACAAAATATAAATAAAAGCCGGTAAAATAATAGCCATAAATTACACCTTTATCACCTCGCAGAAACAACATTCCCAAAAGAGGAACAACTATTGATATTAAAACTGTCAGAAAATACTTATTTTTCTTCATTTCTCTAAACTCAAAGAGAACAGAAAGCAAAAGAAGAACAAAAAACAAAATAAACAAAAGGCTTTTTTCTCCCCAAACAACCTCTGAAAAAGTATCAAGATAAAGGTAAATACGAGATTTCAAAACTACCCAGAAAGATAAGTCAAAAGAACGACTAGAACTTAAAAATTGCATCAAGCCTTTTCTTATTACTCCATTATGACGCACATCAAAAATAACCTGAGGCAAAAATGTAAAGACATAAAAAGCCCAAAAAAATAATATATTTTTAAAATTGAGAATCTTTCTTGACCAAATAAAAGCAATCAAAAAGGCAATAAGAGGATAAAACATATCAGCCGCTCCGCCAAAATGCATAGACATACCGGACAAAAACCCAGAAAGCCAAAAATATTTTTCTTTCTTTTCAATAATTCCAAAAAGAGACCATAAGAATAAAACGCTTAATAAATACATCAAAGTTGGATTTGAAAGCCAATGAGAAGAAAGTATCAAAGAAAAGGAAAAACCTGAAATTATAAGAGACAAAAAAGCCAAATATTTTCCACCGATTTTAAGACAGAGGAAATACAAAATTAAAATTGCAACAACTACTGAAAAAGATAAAAACCAAGCCGGAAAAACAGGATTCCCCTTCCCTAACCAATAAAAAGGAATCAAAAGCCAAAGGTACCAAGGACCACGAGGGACATCACCTACCCCCATAGTCGGGCCTATTGTGGGACCTATCAAAAAAAATTTTCCATCTTTTAGAAAATTCCAAATAATTAGAGCGTCTCTTCCCTGATCAAAATAAAAACCCAAAAAACGATGGAGATTTAAAACTCGAACTAAAAATGCAAGAGAAATTGCTATCAGAAGAAAGTACTTTGATCCAATAAACTCTAAAAAGGAATTCACAAAAGTAATTCTTTTCTTTATACTCATAATTTATTCAGGCTTTCCTGACGGATTATGAACCAATCTAAAGACTATCAAACCATCAACATTAAAGCTTGCGTCTATTTTGCTCCAACCAAAGTTAGCTACTTCAGCTTTGGGATTTGAAACAGGCTGGCATTTAGTTTTGTCTTCATATTCGCAAACCACAAAGAGCTGATCAGTTACAGTTTCACTTGCTCTTTGAGGATCAATAATCACCACTGGCTCTTTCCAAAGTTCAAGAAAATAAAGATAAGCACCTTCATAGTTTCTTTCCGCAATAACGGCAAGATTAAATCTTTGCCCTCTTGCCTCTTCAGCTATTTTCTTTGAGACATCAATTGTCCTTTGAAGTTGTCTTGAAGGATTGTCACGAAGTGGAGAATTAACAAAAGAAAAAAATAAAAATAACAAAATTAGAGGAACAAATAAAAACTTGCCATACCTTTTAAAAGTCATGAGCTCTTCTAGAAAAAATGAGAGAAGTAAAAACGGAGCTGGAAACAAAAAGCCAAAATAATGATCATAAATTTGTTCCTTATAGACACTAAGAACAAAAACAGAAACTAAAATCCAAGATAAAACAAAGAAAAAAGCAACTACTTTCTTTGAATAAACTCTTCTTTTTAAATAAAAAATTACCTGCAAAAAAGAAAGCGAAAATAACAAAAAAGCAACAATCTTACCAAACAAAATATTCTTGCTCGCAAGAAGACGGGTAAAAACCAGATTCCATATCGTAAAAAAACGCAGGAAAGGAGAGATAAAAGAATTTGAAATAAAATCGCTTCTTTCAAAAAAGAAATCCTTCATCGCCATAAAATTTCGCCAGTTATATTTAGCATCAAAAATGACAAGAGGAGACATTAATAAAAGAAAGACAACAACAGAAATCAAAAAGTTCTTTAAAAACTCTTTTTGCTTTCCCACTTTCTTCGATTTAATAAAAGAAAGTAGCAAAAAAATACCAACGAAAGGCAAAAGCGCTAGAGCTAGATAGTGTGACTGAAGACAAATAGCAAAGGATAAAGAAGCTAAAACTATATAAGAATATTTTTCTTCATACCAAAACTTAAAAGTGGAATAAATAACAAGAAGAGAAAAAAAAGGCATAATATTTGGATTCCAAGAATGTCTTGAAAAGATAATAACAACAGGAGAAAAAGCATAAAGCAAAGCTGCAGCAAGGCTAGCCCTCCTACCAAACCACTTATAGGCAAAATACCAAATAAAAAAAATAGTCAAAACACCAAGAAGTGCAACACCAACAGCAGGTCCTGTTGGATCAAAACGAAACAAAAACAAAAATGGGGCCATAAAATAATAATAAAAAGGCCCAAGATACATATTGCCAACCGATGTGCCAGGGCCAACAAAGACTAAATCATGATCAAACAATAGTCTCTTAACCACCAAGGCATCCCTACCCTCATCACCCAAGAAAGTCATATATTCTGAGATCTTGTACAAGCGGAGAAAAGCCCCAACTATCAAAATCAAAATAAGAATTAGAGAATACATTTTATTCTTTTTTATAAAATCAAGAGATCTAAAAATAAAGGAGTTAATCTTCATCTTAGTTTCCACCAAAGTTTGAACAAGTCGGAAAAGCTTTTGACTATTACCTTAATACTTCTTCCTGTCGCTTTGCCCGCTTTTCTCGGGTAATGACTAACTGGTATTTCTACAATTTTAAATCCTGCTCTTTTTGCTTTAATAAGAAGCTCACTGGAGATAAAAGCACCTCTTTCTGATTCAAGAGGTGGTATTTTTTCAATTACTTTTCTTGAAATAAGTTTAAAACCACAATCGATATCTTTAACTTTAAGGCCAAATAGAACAAAAACCAAAGCTTCCCAAATTTTGCTGGTTAAAATTTTAAACAAAGTCTCTTGCCTCTTTTTGTAAAAACCAATAACCAAATCAGCATTGGTCTTCTCCTCCGTCTCAATAAAATTAGTTATCTCAGAAAAATCAAATTGTCCGTCAGAATCGGTAAAGGCAATCCACTCGAAACTAGAATTATAAAGTCCACTTTTAAGCGAAGCACCATAGCCTCTATTAACCTCATGATTAATAATTTTTATACGGAAGTCACTTTTTGACAAACTTTGTGCCACTTTTAAGGTGTTATCCTTTGAACCGTCATTTATAATCAAGATCTCCCAATCTTTAAGTCTTAACTTATCAAGAACCTCTTTAGCCTTAAGAACAGTATTTTTGATGTTAGCCTCTTCGTTATAAGCAGGAAAGAAAACAGACAAACGACTAATTTCCATTAACCATAGTCTAGCAAAAAGCCAAAACTTTATAAACTCCCCTACCAAGGCCAGGCTTTTTTGGGCCAGACCTTATAGAACTTGTGAAATTAAGGCTGAAATAGTATCATCTAATTAATGAAAAAGAAGATAAGGGATTTTATCTTTATCAGCCTGATAACTATTATCCCTACTTTACTCATTTGGCTACCATTCTTTGCTAAGATTGAAAACTTTTGGACTATTCCACTTGGCAAAGACGGAATGGCGACAATCGTTGCCAATTACGATGGACCTCTTTACATCGTAATAGCCAAATCTCTTTATAACACAGAAATCATCAAACAGATTGCTTCTTTTCCACTGCCGGTCGAATACTATGCCGCACATTTTCCCCTTTTCCCTTTACTTATAAGATTGATCGCGCCTCTTTTTGGTTTCCCTTATGCGATGCTCTTAACAACAATTTTTACTTCTATTTTTTGCATCTATTTTTTCTACAAGCTTGCGAGAACAAAATTAAATGAAAGCCAAGCTAAATGGCTGGCTTTCATCTTCTCAATCTTCCCAGCAAGATGGCTAATAACAAGGTCAATAGGTTCCCCTGAACCTCTTTTTGTCGGAGCAATTATCGCTTCTGTTTATTATTTTAGAGAAAAGGAATATTTGCTTTCAGGAATAATGGGAATGGTTGCACAATTAACTAAATCTCCTGGAATATTACTATTTGTAGCATATATTATTGCCATCTTTATCCAAGAATCATCAAGACTTACCAACATAAAGCAAGAAAAGAAAATTAATAGTCTTAATCTGTTAAAATATCTCCCAATTCTCCTTATTCCTCTTTCATTAATAATCATTTTCATAATCTATGGCATCAGATTTAACGATTTCTTTGCCTATTTCCACTCAGGCGACAATATTCATCTTTTCTTTCCCCCTTTTCAAGTATTTAACTATTCTTCCCACTGGGTAGGAACATTCTGGCTTGAAGAAGTAATATTTGTCTATCTTCTTTCGTCTTGGGGAATAATTAAACTCTTCAAAAACAAGGAAACCATTCTAGCTACTGTATCAACTATTTTTTTCGCTTCAATTCTATTTGTAGCCCACCGCGACATCATTCGCTACCTCTTGCCAGCAGTTCCATTTCTCATCTGGGGATATAAGGATATCTTATTAAAAAAAGAATTTCGACCAGTGATTTTTCTAATCATTATTCCCATCTATCTTTTTGCTATTGGATTTATCTCCCAAAACAAGATGCCCATTGCCGATTGGGCACCGCTCCTTTAGAAAAACACATAAAGCTATCAAGGCTCCATCGCTCAATCAATTGCTATAATATAGCCCTAAACGAAAGTCCCCATCTATCCATACGGCCTAGCTCGATGTAGTAAAGTTGAGAGAGTTTGAGAATAAAAGAGACTTAAAATACTTTTGTATGAGTGAAATTCCACGTTATTGGCGCCTAAGGGAACAACTCCTCAGACTAGAAGGCTCAAACTGTCCAAATTGCAAAAAGGTTCACTTTCCTCCAAGAGAAGTTTGTCCTGATTGCGGCTTCAGAGTCAGTGGAAATAATAAAAAAGACGTCTTTGAAACCCCCAAGAAAACTATACCTCAAGATCAACGGTAAAAGTAGCCAATTCTTTATTAACCAAAGAAGAATCCTGCAAAGGATTAATAACCAAATTTCGCTTAACAAGATTCAAGTATTTCAAATAACCAAAAACAGCCTCCTTTACACCCAATCGCAAACTTAAATCGCCCCTTACAATATCATAAGCATTATAAAACTTATAATCCTTTAATTTGAAACTTGAAAAATGAGACAAAGAAGATAAATCCTTTGTCAAGCTAAGGTTATAGACCGCTACTCTAACATCGGCAACATCAAGATACATAAAAGGTTCAGGCAGCAAAGGAACCATCTCAAAAGGGAAACTCCCTTTGACCACAAGTTCAGTAAAAACTTCATGTTGCAAAACACGTATAACTCCTGTTTTTCTATTATCCCTTTTTCTTGAGTAACCCATCGGTAAGGACAAAGAACCATATTTCTTACCCAATTTCAGAGAAGGTACACTAATGTCTTTTGCCAATAAGATCTTATTAGGATCGTTAAAAGGAGAAATAACCAAAGCCACACCGACTCTTCTAGTTAGCCCCTGCTTCATATATGAATAAATCCTGTAAATTGTCTTAAGCGAAGTTTGGAAAGACAAAGGCATTTTTTTGTAAATACTCTCAATATCAGCGGTATCTTTAACAAGATGCTCAAAAAAAAGAATTGTTTCTGATATGCGGCTATTTGGACCAGCAGTTTTGACAACACCATATTTATCAAGAACCCTCTGATAAGTAGCTGAAGAGACTGGCAAAGCAAAACGATAATGCCTTAAAACCCGATCAACAGATCCAAATCTAAAATATTCGCGTACCAAAAATTGGCTAAAATACGGCTCTTTTTGAGGGAATGAGGACATCTTACTTTCTCTGCCAAGGCAGCTTCCAAGTCTTCCAAATAACAGCGTTGTACATAAAATAATTATAAGGCAAGACCAAAAAGACGATAATAAAAAGCAATACTAATTGTCTTGCGCCAACTCCAAAGACAAGATCGCCTATATTACCAGCAATAGTCTGAATAATCAAAGCTCCCATACTAGTTAAATTAAACTGCACAAACTTGTAAATTATATTTTTAAGACCACTTATTTTCTCCTGTTTGAAAGTCCAAAGATTATTAAGTGTAAAATTACTGATAATTGCAAGCTCAACAGGCAAACTCCAAGCAAAAAGGCCGGGAGCTCCAACAGAAGTCATAATTTTAAGAGATATTGCATTCACGAGATAGCCTATAAAACCAACTACTCCAAACTTGATAAATCTTTGCTTATCCTTGATACCCAAAATTATTGCCACCTTAAATGTCGTAGTCATTTCTTTGGGATTAAATTTTGATTTTTCTTTCAGACGAGGTCTAAATTCAAGAGGAACTTCCTTAACTTTCTTAGCATTTTTAATGCTTTGATAAAGCAAATCAACTTTATAAGCGAACCTTTCTTTAGCCATCAAATTATCTAGATCAATTTTATTTAAGACTCCATCAACCTTAGTTAAGCGAAATCCTGTAGTAGTGTCATGAATATTAAACTTAAGCCAGACTAAACGTATGAAAAGATTTCCTAGATAGCTCATTGCCTTTCTTGAAAACGCCCACTCTTTGGGAACAGAGCCGCCAGGTATATAGCGGCTGCCAATAACATAATCAGCTCCATCAAGATAAGCGTCAACCATTCTTTTGACATTGTCAGGCGGATGTTGACCATCAGCATCCATCTCCATCACCGCATCAGCTTTAAGTTCTTTCATAGCATACTTAAAACCAGCCACATAATCTGCACCTAAACCTTCTTTTTCCTTTTTCAAAAGATGGAGATTCGCAAACTTTTTCATCTTTTCCTCAACAATTTTTGCAGTACCATCAGGAGAGTTAGCATCAACAACCAAAAGGTGCATATCTGCTTTTATTTTTGGAAATTCCTTAACAAAAAGCTCATCAATCATCCAACCTATATTCTTGACCTCGTTAAAAGTAGGCATCACAATGACAACTCTTTGCATGTTTTTATCTTACAACAGCAAGATAATTGAGTAAAGAAGAAAAAATCACAAAGGCTCCAGACAAGGTTGGGGCAGGGTCCGACCTTGTCCAGCAACGCTAAATTTTGAAGCTAAAAAGGATTAGGTTTTAACAGGGTCGGACCCTGTTCAAGTATCATTCATGCCTACTGATTCTGGCCACGAAAGACTGGGTTTAACTGAATGGTATTTGCAGTAATACTACCATCCTGGTTTTGCGAACCAAAGGCTGATATTTTCTCACCCACTTTTAAATCTTCCTTAGCTGCTGACTCAGATTTACTTATTGCCGTACTATCACTCAATAAAACAATCTTGCTTGAACCGTCAGACAACTTAACCGTTATACTTTTATTGTCAACCGACATTATCTCTCCATTCACCGGGCGAAAATTCTGACCATTTTGTGCTCCTCTAAAATTAGGACTCCCTGAAGGACCAAGAGCTCGGTTTGAAAAACGAGGATTTTTAGATTGTTGATATTTCATTCCACCAAAGAAACCAGCTCCACCAAAAACAACAGCTACAACTATCGCTATTAATAAATTTTTGTTTTTCATTTATTTCACCTCCTTTCTACTCATATCTCAAAGCTTCAATAGGCTCAAGGCTGGCGGCTTTTTGCGCTGGATAAAGGCCAAAAATAATACCCACCAACCCTGATACCCCAAAAGAAAGAAATACCGACCAAATAGAAACTACAAAAGGCAGATTCATAGCTTGAGATAGAAAATAAGAAACTACCACTCCAAAAGCTATTCCGATTACCCCGCCCATCAAAGTCAAGATTGCAGACTCAAGCAAAAATTGAAAAATAATCAATTTTCTTTTTGCTCCGAGAGCCTTGCGCAAACCTATCTCGCGAGTTCTCTCTGTTACTGTCACAAGCATAATGTTCATTATGCCAATTCCTCCCACTAAAAGAGAGATTGCCGCAATCCCGGTAAGCAAAGTCGTAAAAGTACCAGTAATTGAAGATGCTGTCGAGAGAATGTCAGCTTGGGAAAATATGGTAAAATCAGCATCTTGGGGAGTTTTAAGCTTATGCCTTTCAAGAAGAAGGTACCCAATCTGATTCTGGGCTTCAGTCATAACATCTTCACTCTTTGCTTCAACCGCAATACTACTTAAATGGTCTACTCCAAAAACTTGTCTTTGGGCTGTAGTTAAAGGGATATAGACGGTATCATCTGGATTATTAAATCCTTGACCACCCTTAGCTTGCGTTTCTCCCACAATCCTAAACGCAATACCTTTTATCCTTATCGTCTTACCAACCGGGTCTACTCCTTCCCCAAAAAGATCACTTGCCACCTGAGGCCCAACAACTGCAACATAAGTCATACCATCAACATCTCTTTTAGTTATAAAAAAGCCTTTTGCCATCTGCACTTTCCTGATTTCAGCGTATTGAGGGTAAACCCCCACTACTTGAGTGTTGGTATTATTGCGCCCGGCTGTAATCTGAGCTCGACCAGAATATTCAGGCGAGACATTCTTTACTAAAGTAACCTTATTCGAGCTGGCTATAGCCAAAGCGTCATCTAAAGTTAAAGTGGTACCTGTTCCTCCTGCCCCTTGCACACCGCCAACATTTCTCCCCCTTGGGCTAACTGTTAACAGATTTGAACCAAGAGACTGAATCTGATTTTGCACTGATTTCTGGCTTCCCTGACCAAGAGACACCAAGGCAATAACGCTTCCAATACCAATAACTACGCCCAGAACAGCAAGCCCTGTTCTCAACTTGTTGATTGCAAGCGAATTCAAAGCCTCAAGTAAAATTTCTTTATAATCCATAATTAAACTAGCTTTTTTGAAATTTTCCTACTTTTTGTGTCTTTAATAATCTTCCCATCCCTCAAATAGATAACCCTTTCAGCATAAGAGGCAATATCTTCTTCATGAGTAATCATCACGATAGTATGACCTCTTTTGTGTAAATCAACAAAAATATTCATAATCTCCTGAGCCTGGTTAGTAGCGATATTGCCCGTCGGCTCATCAGCCAAAATCAAAGCAGGATCCATTGTTAAACTACGAGCAATGGCAACCCGCTGCTGTTGCCCGCCGGAAAGTTGACTGGGAGTGTAGTCAATTCTATCCGCAAGACCTACCATCTCCAAAAGCTGGCGAGCTTTTTCCAGGCGTTCTTCTTTCTTCACTCCCCCATAAACCATAGGCAAAACAACATTTTTCAAGGCTGTAGTCCGAGGTAATAAATTAAAAGCTTGAAAAACAAAACCTATCCTTTTATTTCTAATCTCGGCCAATTGGTCCTCATTTAAACTAGAGATTTCTTTCCCATCAAGAAAATACTTTCCACTAGTCGGTTTATCCAAAGCCCCCAGAATATGCATCAAGGTCGATTTACCCGATCCTGATGGGCCCATAATTGCCAGAAATTCGCCCTTTTTGACATCAAAAGAAACGCCATCAAGGGCTACAGTTTCAACAGAGTCATTCTTATAGACTTTCCTGATATCAGACACCCGAATAATTGGCATCATATTTATCTAATTCTAAAGCCAGCTCCGCCAAAGGAACTAAAGGGTGAAGATGAGTTAGTTCTACTTGAAGAAGCTGAGGAAACTGTACCTGTTATTACTTCATCCCCCTCCTTAAGCCCTGAAACGATTTCTGTCAGACTATCAGAAGAAATTCCCACTTTAACGGGAACATTGACTACCTTGCCATTCTGCAAAATTTGGACATTATATTCTCCACTATTTTCCACTAAAGCCGCATTGGGAATTGTCAAGACGTCAGTTTTTGTCTCAAGAATGATATTGACCGAGGCCGACATATTAGGAAGAATTTCAGAAGACGAGTTATCAAGCTGAACCAAGACAGGATAATTAGTCACCCCGCTTGAAGTAACTCCAACTCTATCTACTCCTACAACCTTACCAGTAAAAGTCTTATCAGCTATTGAATCAAGAGTAACGATAGCCTTTTGTCCTTGCTTCACCTTGGGGATATCTATCTCAGAAACATTAAAGGAAGCAATAGGATTTCCTTCGGTTACTATTACAGCCACTCTCGTCTGACTAGAAGATGTAGTAGAAGATTGACTCGAGCTACCTCCCAAGACCATACCATTTGCAAGACCTACACTCCCTACTGTTCCTGAAATAGGAGCTAAAATAAGAGGCGAGGCCATACGATAATTTAAAGAGGCAACTGAAAGACTAGCCTGAGCATTTTTAAGATTATCGTAAGCATTATCTTTGGCAACCTCAGCTTTAGTTCTAGTCTCTTTCATAGCAAAAGTTTCATCAGTATCATGACCTTTTATATCATCGTATACTTTCTCAAGAGAAGCTTCAGCCTGGCGCAGATTATTATTAGCAGCATTTAGAGCGTTATTTGCCGAGACTAGACTTGAATAAGCTGAGGCTAACCTTTGCTGGCCCTCAAAATCAAGCTCGATACTCGCTATTTTTTGCCCCTGATATACTTTTTGGCCTTCCTCAACAAAGACGCTTTTTACAACTCCTGTTGCGGTAGTATCAACCGGGATAAAATTAGAGGAAACTATGCTACCTGAAGCAGAAATCGTAGAAACAACAGTTCCCTTCTCAACCTTTGCTGTCTGATATGCCACTTTCTGAGACTTGCCCTGCCTGCTTTTAAAAACCAAAAAGACGAGAGATACTAACAAAAGCAAGGCCAACAACTTAACAAAAAGCGGCAATTTACTCAACCAATTCTTTAGTTTAATCATAAAACCCATATTTTCGCTATTTTAAAAACAATTCCTGAAAAAAACCTGAACAAAATAGTTTAGCTCTCAATCGGCAACTTAACAATAAAAGTACTACCTTCACCCCACTTACTCTTAACTGTTATCTCTCCCTTATGCTTTTCCACTATCTTCTTGGCAACAGCAAGCCCCAAGCCAAAGCCTCCACCATTACCTTTCTGCCGCGAGCTATCAGCTTGGTAAAAACGATCAAAAATATGTGGCAAATCCTTTTTCTTGATACCAATTCCATAATCGGTCACACTCAAAAACAAGAATTTCTTATCAATCTTTGAATCTATTTTAACAGTTTTGCCCTCCTGACTATATTTGATCGCATTATCAAGAAGAATAACCAAAAGCTCAATTACACTTTCAGGTTCAGCCATAAATTCAACATCCTTGATGCTCTTTTCAAGCTTTATATTTTTAGATAATAAAAGAGGCTTAACACGCCTTAAAGCTTCATCAACCACTAGAGAAAGATTTACCTTAGAAAAAACAATTTTGCCCACAGAATCATAGCGCGAAAGAGCAAGAAGGTTTTCAGTCAAAGACTGAAGTCTGTTAACCTCCTCAAGATTATCTTTTAGAAGCGATTTCGCTTTTTTAAGATTAATTTGCTTGTCTCTTAGACCCACTTCAAGAGAAGTTTTAAGAGAGGTAAGCGGCGTTTTAAACTCATGCGAGGCATCAGAAACAAACTGCTTTTGCCTTTCCATCATCTCCTCGATGGGTTTAAGTGTCTTGCCTGCCAGAAAATAAGAAAGACTGCCAACAAAAATTAATATTCCACTATTTATTAAAAACAAAAAAAAGATTAACCTTCTTTTTATATCTTCCACCAGCTCTTCATCCAAAATTATTGGAGGAGGATTGTCAAAATTGGGAGAGCGCCACTTTTGAAAACGTTCTTCAAGGCGTGCTTTTTGAAGATAAGAAAAACGATCTATCTCAGAAGATAAAGTTCGATAAACCACGAAAGAGAAGCTGACACTAATAAACATTAGAATCAGCAAGTACCAAAAAGTCAATTTTAAGCGAGCTTTATTAAACATAATTAAGATTCAATTTTATAACCAAAACCTCTGACTGTTTTAATTAGGTGTCGAGAAAAAGGTTTATCAATTTTACGGCGCAGATTCTTAATAAAAACTTCAACAGTATTAGGCAAAATATCAGCATCATAATCCCAGACATGACTGATAATTTGCTCTTTTGTTAAGATTTTGCCTTCGTTGCGCATTAAATATTCAAGAACTGCATACTCTTTTTTTGAAAGCAATATTTTCCTTTTTCCTCTTTTTACCTCAAAAGAATTGGTATCAAGCTCAAGATCTGCCACTTTTAAAACCGGATCAACTAAATTTCTAGGCCTACGGATCAAAGCTCTAACTCTTGCTAATAGCTCTTCAAAAGAAAATGGTTTAGTCAAATAATCATCAGCCCCTAATTCAAGACCCTGAACCTTATCGTCAAGATTACCACGAGCAGTCAAGATAAGAATAGGAGTCTGAATTTTCTCTTGACGCAAACGACGGCAAAATTCAAACCCGTCCATCTCGGGTAGCATTAGATCAAGAATTATGCAGTCATAATCCTCAGTTGCCGCAAGATCAAAGCCTTCAACTCCGCTATAGGCGATATCAACAGCAAAACGCTCTTGCTCCAAACCTTTTTTAATAGCAGATGCTATTTTATGTTCATCTTCAACTACTAAAATTCTCACTTGATTATTTCTGAACTATTATAACCTCTAAAAAATCGCCTCTTCCACGAAACACAATTTTATCTCCCTCCTTTATATCATCGAGACTTGCTTTGGTCTGAGTATATACCAAAGCATCAGAGGAAACATTTATCTCTTGAGTCGAGTTATCAGGAAACTTAACTGTTAATTTGTTTCCCTCCTTTTTAACAACCTCAAGATACCCCATACCAATATTTCTAGGTTTAACAAAACCATAACTTTCTCCATTCCTAAAATGCCCCACCTCGGCAAAAATAGGATATCTATTCAAGCCAAAGCCACTCTTAAAGGCAATTTTCTTACCAACCAAAAGACCAAAAGCAAATACAAAGATAATTACCAAAACCATTAAAAAAGCAATTGATGCCTTCTTCATCTTAATCACCTCCTTATCTAAACTATAGTCAAAGATAATCTTCAAAGCTGAAAAACAACTGAATGACTTTGGACAAGGTCCGACCTTGTCCAAACACACACAATTTCAAAGCTAAAAAATGGTGGCTTTTGACAAGGACGGACCTTGTCATTGGATACTAGATGAGTATCTGGCTATCCTTGTCCTCTTGCAGCCTGTTTTTGAGCCGCAACGCGAGGAGAAAGACCTTCTACTAGTTGAGGCTTCTCGCTATTAGGAGTGGCTCCTAATTCCTCTACACCAGCTATCTCAACTAACATCTCAGCTAGGCCTTGATCTCCCCTAGCCTTATCTAAAAAACTTCGCCAAATATCTCCCTTTCTGCCTATCTCCTTTAACTGCACTAATTGCTCCTGTTTCAAAAAATTTTTTAACCTCTCTGACGACATAATAGGAATTTTAGACCAAACACTCACATTCTACAATATAAACTTATAGGAAAAGAAAAGGAAGATTTTCCAGCCTTTTCTAGATCATCCTCAAATCCCATAGCCAAATTATACTACAAAAGGAAAAATAAGGAGTCCTAGAAATTGGAGAAGTCGCTATCTAATTGCTTGAGCCCAGAATCAATATCAACCGTCGTTGAATCAACTTCCTTTGACAAATTATCAAGGTCAGAAGTATCTTTAATTTCTGAAACAGAACCGGGCACAGGAGTCGAAGTCCCATAATATTTTTCAACGCTTGGTGGCAAATTAGTTTTACCCTCTTCTTGCGTCTCTTTCATCTTTTTGCCATTCCAAAGCAAAAAGCCAGCCACCAAGAGAAGAACAGCTGCCGAAACTCCCAAAATAATAATTGTTTTTTTGTCTTTCATAATTATTCAGCTTCAGGACTTGCAACAGGTGTTGGTTTAGCCACTTCACCTGCCACTTTCCTTATCGCAACTAAGAGATTTTTAATTGCCTTTCTGTACTCAAAGAGTTTGGTTTTTGTCTCCTGCATTGCTAGTCTAAATTCCTTATAAACCTCCTTGGGATTGTCCGCATTACAACTAAATTCATCAGCCAAACCTGAAGCTTTATCTAAAGAGGCAACCGCCTCAGTCCTAGTTCTTTCAATTTCAGCCAAAAGATCATTGTAATTGGAAACGGTCTTACCATTAGGAACCATTTTCCCCTCGTAAAACTTCTTTAACTTTTCCACCCATCCGTCCATCCTCTTAAGAGCTTCTGTTGCCAGCCTCAAAAGAGATTTCTTCCTGTTTTTGATAGCTTCTTCTCTTGCTTTACAGGCTTCAAGTCTTTTGCCTTCAAGCATATCTTTTACTCTTTCTCTTACTTCCTCTCTGTTTTCAACACGGGCGGGAGATGAAGAAGGAGAAGAAAGATTAACTCTCATATTTTCTCTTAGATTCAATCTCACTGATTCATCCTCTGCAAAAGCCAAGGAAAAAGAAAAAACAAGAAGGGCTAAAGAAGCTAAAAATCCTGCAAATACTTTTCTCATCATAATCAATCTAAGATAAGAGAGAAAAAAAGTCAAGACACAATTTCTATTTTCTTCTTACCAAAATAAGGCCTCAAAACACTAGGAACAACAACCGATCCATCTTTTTCCTGGAAATTCTCATAAATTGCAACCATCGCTCTGCCTAAAGCCAAAACTGTCCCGTTAAGAGTATGCAAATATTCGCTTTTATCTCCCCTTTTTACTTTTATTCCCAGCCTTCTTGCCTGAAAATCTGTGGTATTGCTGGTTGATGTAACCTCACGATATTTATTTTGAGACGGCATCCAAGCCTCAATGTCATATTTTCTTGAAGCAGCATTGCCCAAATCACCTGTTGCCATCTTTACTACCTGATAAGGAATCCCCAACTCCTGCCATATTTCCTCCTCAATCGACAAAAGCTTTTTATGCCAATCGTCAGACTCCTCAGGAAGACAAAAAACCACCATCTCAACTTTTCTAAATTCATGAACCCTCATTATCCCTCTTACATCTTTGCCATAGCTTCCTGCCTCGGTACGATAACAGGAAGAAAAACCTACATATTTTTTAGGCAGATCTTTGGCATTTAAAATTTCATCTGTGTGCATGCCAACAAGAGTAATCTCAGCAGTTCCAATTAAATCCAAATCCTCGCCTTCAATATGATAGATCTGTCTTTCCTTCTCACTTCTTGCCTGAAAACCGCAACCAACAACATTCCTTTCTTTGGCTACATTTGGGGTAATAACAGGCAAAAAGCCATGTTTTATTAACTTATCAAAAGCAAAACGCACTAAAGAAAGCTCAAGCAAAGCTCCATCACCTTTCAAATAATAAAAACCAGACTGAGCGACTTTGGTTCCCCTATCTAGATCAATTGTTTGAGTCAAATCACCAATTTCAACATGATCCCGCACAGGAAAATCAAACTTACGAGGTTCGCCAAATTTCTTAATAACCTCATTTTCCTCGGGGCTTCCAACTTTTACATCAGGAGCTGAAGGATTGGGAACTTTAAGAAGCAATTCTTTATACTCTTCTTCAATCTTCTTAAGTTCTTCTTCTTTTGTCTTAAGCTCAGCTTTAATCTTTCTCCCCTCTTCCTGACCTTCCCTACCCAATTTATTCTTTCTTGCGCGCAGAGATTCAACCTCAACTATCAATTCCCTTCGCTTCTTGTCTTTTTCAAGTAATAAATCTATAACGCTTGAGTCAAAACCCTTAGCTTTAGTCGCTTCTTTAAAAAACTTGGAATTATCGCGCAAAAGATTAATATCTATCATTGGCTTATTATACTACAAACCAATCTCATCTGAGATAGATTGAAGAGCTTCAAGTCCAATTTGTAAAAATTCATCAAGAGTAATTCCCAAAAGCTCGGCCTACTTAATAACTTCGCGGTTGCAGCCGCGAGCAAAACCAGAGCTTCTAAATTTTTTCTTCAAAGAATCAAGAGAAACGCTCTTTAATTTTTTATCGGGCTGAACCAAAGCTGAGGCAACAATCAATCCGGTTAAAGTTTCAGAAGCAGCAAGTGCATGCTGAAGCTTGGTCTTTCTTTCATAAGCGGCAAAAGCAGGCACTCCGCCCTTTCCCCAAGCGTGAGATTGAATAGTCTCAATCAAAAAAGGTGTAGTACCCGCTTCTTTCAAAATGCTCTCGGCAAGAAGACAATGTTTTTCAGGATTTTCTTTTGTTAAATCCCAATCTATATCATGAAGAAGACCAATTAATCCCCAAGCTTGTGAGACCTCATCACGGTTCATTTGAGCTTTATCTTCCTCGTCTAAAAGCCCTTGATCATAAAGATAAGAAGCCAGACGAGACATTATAGCCTCCGACTCAAGCAGGTGACATTTGGTTATCCGATTTTTGATATTTTTCTCAATCAACTCTTGAGCTTTTTTCCTGTCAATTCCCAACTTATCCATCATTTTTTCTTTTTCAAAAGTGGCCTCATTGTGGGGAAAAGAACCACCTCTTTTATACTCCAAGTATTGGTAAAAAACATTGTTAAGCGATCAATGCCAATGCCAATACCCCCAATAGGGGGCATTCCATATTCCATCGCCTCCAAGAAATCCTCATCAACCTGTTGCGCTTCCTCTCTATCTTTTCTTGCCGCTTTAACATCTGATTCAAATCTTTTTCGCTGAATCAAAGGATCGTTAAGCTCGCTCCAGCCGTCGCAAATTTCCTTGCCACCTACATATCCCTCAAATCTTTCAACCCAACCTGGCTCACCTGCTTTAGCTTTAGAAAGAGGACTAACAGCTTCAGGATAGTCAATTATCCAGACAGGATCAATCAAAAGATCTGTTACCTTGTGCTCAAAAATGGTGTAAATCAATTGACCTTTGCTTTCTCCACCCACAAGCTCGATTTCATTCTTGCGACAATAATCAACCAAAAACGATTCAGAAGCTTCCAAAACATCAATTCCCAGCTTCTCGCGAATAATATCTACCATTTTAATTCGCGGCCACTTTTTGGAAATATCAATCTCCTGCTCCCCGACTTTTATTTTCATCTTGCCAAAAATAGATTTAGCCAGATGCTTAAAAAGCCCTTCTGTTACATCCATCACACGATGATAATCAGCATAAGCTTCATAGTATTCAATCATTGTAAATTCTGGGTTGTGAGTTAAATCCATACCTTCATTTCTAAAATCCTTGCAAATCTCATAAACTTTCTCATAGCTACCAATCAAAAGTCGCTTCAAATAAAGCTCGTCTGCAATTCTTAAATACATATCGCAATCCAAAGCGTTAAGATGGGTCTTAAAAGGCTTGGCATTAGCACCGCCATAAAGAGGCTGCAGGGTTGGAGTTTCAACTTCCTGATAACCCAGACTATCAAGATAATTTCTAATCTCACGAACCAATTTAGTTCTTGTCAAAAACCTTTGCTTTACTTCAGGATTTAAAAGTAAATCAAGATAACGCTTGCGATAACGTTCCTCAATATCCTTTAGGCCATACCAAGAGGAAGGCAGTGGCCGAATAGCCTTTGACAAAAACTGAAAATCAGAAACACGAACAGTTATCTCCCCTGCTTGAGTCTTAATCACCTCGCCTGAGACAGCCAAAAAATCACCAGTATCAAAAAGAGAGATTAAAGAATACCTCTTACCCAAAACATTTTTCTGAAAAAGAAGCTGAATAGAAGCTGTAAAATCTTCCAAATCAAGAAAAGAGGCACCTCCATGGATTCTTATAGCTCTGATTCTACCTGCAACCAAAACGTTTTTACCCAAAGACTCACGGGCGTAAGAAATAGCCATCCTTTCCCCTTTTAAAGAAATAGACGAAGGATAAGGATTAACACCAAGCTTTAAGAGTTCCTCTTTTTTCTTCAATCTGTCGCTTCTAATCTTGATTATCCTCTGGGCCATAATAAGCCTAGTATAAATTGAAGAGGCCTTTTTTACAAGAAGACTATTCTATATCGACAATTTCGTAAACCATTGTTCCGGCCGGCGCTTCAACAGAGACCTTGTCACCCTTCGTTCTGCCAACCAAAGCCTGTCCCAAAGGAGAAGAAGGAGAAATCTTCTTCTCAGCTGGATTTGCTTCCCACTCACCAACTATATGAAAGATGGTTTCCTCGCCGTTGATTTTGACTCGCACCGAGTTGCCAACATCAACTGTTCTGGTGTCGGTACTTGCATCCACAATCTTAGCATTCTTAATTACTTCCTCTAGCTCAGAAATCCTGCCATCCAAGAAATCAAGTTCCTCACGAGCATTTTGATAATCACTGTTTTCCGAAAGATCTCCATGAGACCTGGCGTTGGCAAGCCTCTCAACAAGCTTAGGCCGCTTTTCTTCCACTAAAACCCTAAGCTCTTTTTGCAGAGCCTCAAAACCTTCCTTGGTAAATTTAGCTTTTGTATCAACCATATTCAAAAGAAAAAAGGCCGTTTCAATAAACGGCTCAACAAATTAATTACAAAGGGATTTTAGGCTTAAGCTAAACTCTTGTCAATACTTCAAAAAATATCAAAAGCAGACAACAAAATTAGAGATCAAGCTCAACTATAGTAGGATATTATATCAAAATATGTCAAAAATAACAATTAACAAATTAACTTAAAAATAGAACAAAGAACAAAGGGAAAAATTTCTGAATCTAGTATTATGAATTATGTATTATGGGGACAATGCATTTTCATGCATAATACATAATACAAAATACTAAATACTGTCTTCCGACCAGCTTTGACCAACTTCGACCAACCTCGCTGTAAGCGAGGACTAACTTTTGACTAACTCCGCCACAGGCGGAGACCAGCTTCGACTGATTACTCATTTTGTGCTAAAATAACTTACTCGGCGCTATCGTCTAGAGGCCCAGGACGGCAGGTTCTCATCCTGCAAACCCCGGTTCGAATCCGGGTAGCGTCACACAATAACTTAAAACTTAAAACTTAAAAATCAAAAATCAAAAAGTGGATTACAGATTACCGAATACAGATTAGAGAATAAAATTACAAATCCTAATATCTAAATTCTAAACAAATTCCAAATCACAAATTAACTCAAAACTTAAAATTCAAAAGTCAAAATTTAAATTAGAACAAAGAACATAGAACAAAGGGAAAAAATCAAGATTCCAAATCACAAATTCCAATATACAAACAATATACAAGTACCAATAAACAAATTACAAACAGATTAGGAACACTGAATCTAGTATTATGAATTATGTATTATGGGGACAATGCATTTTCATGCAAATACATAATACAAAATACTAAATACTATCTTTTGGCCAGCTTCGACCAACTTTGACTAACTTCCAACAGCTATATCTAGGCATCAAGCCACAAGAACACTAGGAGAAAGATCACGATTTTTCCCTGCAGCAATCTCTTTAAACGGATCTTTGGTCAAAGCTAACTTTAGAACTTCGCGCATATCTTCTACAAAAACAAATTTTATGCTCTTTTTTACCTCGCTTGGCACATCATCCATATCCTTTTTATTACCCTTAGGCAAAATAATAGTCTTTAAACCAGCTCGATATCCTGCAATAACTTTCTCTTTTACTCCACCTATCTCCATCACTTTTCCACGAAGTGTAATTTCTCCTGTCATTCCAACTTCCTTCTTAACTGGAATACCAGTTAATGCCGATATCAAAGCTGTAGTCAAGGCAATACCAGCTGAAGGGCCATCTTTAGGAACTGCTCCTTCGGGAACATGGATATGAACATCAGTTTTACTACCAAAATCAGGCTTGAGTCCAAACTCTCGCCAATGAGATCTTGCCCAGCTGAAAGCGGCTTTAGCCGATTCTTTCATTACATCACCAAGCTGCCCTGTCAGATAAAGCTTACCCTTTCCAGGCATTAGAGCTACTTCAACAAAAAGAATTTCGCCGCCAGCTGCAGTCACAGCAAGACCAGTAACCACCCCAACCTCGTCTTTTTTCTCTGCCAAGGCTGACGAAAACCTCCTTGGACCCAAAAACTTCCTTATCTCTCTAAGGCCGATCTTCTTGGGATATGGCTTTTTCTCAGCCACGCTTCTTGCAATTTTGCGACAGACAGTTGCAAGCATGCGCTCAAGCTCACGAACTCCAGCTTCTTTGGTATATCTTTCTATAATTTCATCCAATGCCTCTTTGGTTAATTTAATCTTTTTGTCTTCAAGACCATGAAGTTTTAATTGCTTTGGCCACAAGAATTCTTCGGCAATCTTTTGCTTTTCGTTTTGAGTATAGCCTGGAAAGCGAATTATCTCCATTCTATCGCGTAATGGATCAATAATATTTTCTGCCACATTGCCAGTTGCGATAAACATTACTTTGGAAAGGTCAAAAGGCACCTCAAGATAATGGTCAGAAAACTCCTTATTTTGCTCAGGATCCAAGGCCTCAAGAAGAGCAGACGAAGGATCACCCCTAAAATCAACGCCCAATTTATCTATTTCATCAAGCATAAAGACAGGGTTTTTGGTCTTCGCATTTTTAATCCCTTGAATTATCCTGCCAGGCAAAGCGCCAACATAAGTCCGCCTATGGCCTCTGATTTCTGCTTCATCACGAATGCCACCAAGGGAAACTCTGACAAAATTCCTACCCAAAGCCTTAGCTATTGAACGGCCAATTGAAGTTTTACCCACGCCAGGCGGTCCGACAAAACAAAGAATTGTAGGTTGCGCATCTTGAGACTTTTTACCCTTCTTGATTTTCATCACCGCCAGATATTCAAGAATTCTTTCCTTAACTTTTTCAAGTCCGTAATGATCCTTCTTCAAAATAGAAGCCGCTTTCTTAATAGAGATATTATTCGGTGACTCTTTGCTCCAAGGCATATCACAAAGCCAGTCAAGATAATTTCTAATATAGCCACTTTCAGGATTTTGGATAGGCATCTGCATCAAGCGCTTAAGCTCTTTCTGCGCTTTTTCTTCAACATCTTTGGGCATTTTTGCCTCTTTGATTTTCCTTTTATACATTTTTACTTCGTCTGAATCCAGCTCCGATTCTTCTTCTCCCAATTCCTCCTCAATAGCACGTTTTTTCTCCCTTAACATTGCCCTTCTTACTTGATCTTCAAATTTCTTCTGAGTCTTTGAGCTTATACTTCTTTCAATTTCAAGAACATTAACCTCGCGCAAAAGAGCCTCAAAAACTGCTCTTAATCTCTTAAGTAAAGATGCTTCTTCCAAAAACTTCATCCTCTCCTCAGTTGATACCTCAAGCAAAGAAGCTACCTGATCAGCAAGCTCAGACGGAGTTGACTGCCCAGAGACAACTTTCATCACCGTAACTATCTCGGCCTGCTTACCTAACTTAATTGCCCTTTTGAAAAGATCTACTATTCTTTTTGCCAAAGCATCTACTTCCGGAGAATTTTCTTTCTGCTCTTCAATTTCAATAACATCAGCCATCAAAAACGGTTCTGTTTCAACTAAATTTTGAATTTTAATTCTTGCCTGCCCACGGACCAAAGCATGGACATCCTCTTCAGAAGACATCATCTGAGCTATCGTAGCAATAGTACCCACTTCGTAAAGATCCTTGAGTTTGGGATCCAGTAATTCAGGGTCTTTCTGAGTAAAAATAGCCACTACCCTCTGGGACTGAAAAGCATTGTTAATAGCCAAAACCGACTTGGGCCTGCCAAAAGAAAGAATATTATCGGTATGCGGAAAAACTACCGAATCTCGAATAGCAATTACTGGAATTTGTCTTAAAACTTTAACTAATTTCTCGCTCATATTTATTGGTTTTAGCAGTCTAAAACATTGTCTGCTAAAAGTCAAGGGGTATTATTTTCTTTTTAAAGCCTTACCTTTAAAGAACAAGGCCTCAAGCAACAAAGCAGCAAAAATACCTAAAGTTGCACCACCAAGAACATCAACTGGAAAATGGACTCTGCTTAAAATTCTGCCAACTCCCACCAGACTGGCAAGAAAAAAATAAAATATTCCCAATTTTTTATCAATAAGAAAAATTGCAGTTGCCAGACCAAAAGCAGAGGCTGTATGACCAGAAGGAAAAGAATTGTCTACTGGTGTTGTCAAGGTCAAAGGATTTACTCCATTAAGCAAAAACGGGCGGACGGTAGGTAAAAGATCTTTGAACATTTGTGACAAAACCCAAGCCATGAGGCTTGAAACTAAAACAAAAAACAAATTTCGTTTTGGTATCTTGCCCAAGTAAAACCAAAGAAATAGACCCAGATACATAAACCAAATTAGGAAACTGGCCAAGAAAGTAATCCAATTATTAGCACCTGAAAATAACAGCCTAAAATCGACACGATTTTCATCTCGCCTAATTTGACTTATACCAAGAACTTTATTGCTCTCACCTGCAGGACGCCTATTGCCAAAAAACAAAAAATTTGAGTAACTTTTACAACACTCAGATTTATGCCTAAGCCCAGCGTTTTGCCAAAGAGCAACAAGTGCAAAGGCAAAAAACAAAAGGGGTAAAAACAAAAGCAAAAATCTCTTTGAATTCATATCTAATTAATGATAACATCTTAGAGGAATGAGTAAAACCCATTCAACATCAAAAAGTTTTGTATATGCCTCGGAAGGTTTGATAAAAGCTCTAAAAGATGAGCCTAATCTTAAAATACATTTTGCCTTCGCCATTTTGGCAATTACTCTTGCCGTCATTTTAAAGCTGTCAAATATAGAATTTGCCATTCTGACGCTCAGTATTGGAATGGTCATCACTCTTGAATTAATAAACACAATGCTTGAAGCCTTAGTAGATTTAGTCAGTCCTGAAATTAAACCTCAAGCAAAAGTTGCTAAAGATGTTTCAGCAGCTGCTGTGTTGATGTCTGCTGTTGTCTCTTTAGTTATTGGAGCGCTCCTCTTTCTGCCTAAGATTTTAGAACTTCTTTAAACCACAAAACAAATAAAAGCCAAAATCAGGCAATAAAAAGCAAAAACTTTAAAATTGCGTGAGAGTAAAAATTTCAAAGCCAAGCTAATTGATAGAAAGCCAAAAACAAAACTAGTTAGAAAGCCAAAAGAATAAACACCAAAATTAATTTGAGAATCAAAGCCATATTTCAAAACCTGCAAGACATTTGCTCCCAAAACAGCAGGAACTGAAAGTAAAAAGGAAAATCGAGCTGCTTCCTTTCTATCAAGACCTGAAACTACACCTGCAAAAATGGTAGAACCCGAACGAGAAACACCGGGGGTAATGGCCAAAGCTTGAAAAACTCCAATAATAAAGGAGTTTTTATTGTTTAATAAAGAGGAAGCTTTCTGTTTCCTGTCGGATAAAAAATTGAAAATAGCGCTTAAAATCAAAGCCGCACCAACCAGTCTAACACTCTTAAAAAGAAACTCTATCTGATCTGAAAATAAAAATCCCACAACAACCGCAGGAATAGTTGCTATGACAATAAATTTCAAATAAGAAAAGGAAAGTTTAAACAAGTCTTTTCTAAAATAAAAAAGAATAGCGAATAAAGTTCCAAGATGAAGTATGACATCAAAAAGAACTCCGGGTTGGGAGAATGAAGGAAATAAAGACTGAATTAAGACAAGATGAGCCGATGAGGAAACAGGCAAAAATTCTGTCAATCCCTGAACAACCCCTAATACTAAAGCTTGAAAATAATTCATAAAACTAATATATCATAAATCTAAAGCAAAATTTTGCCAATTATCGGAATTTAACTTCTCAAGCGGAACCGAATTTTCTACTTTAAAATCGCCTATCAAGAGGCGTCTTAATGAAGAAAGAAAAGCTCCTGTCTCAAGCTTCCTGCCAATATCACGCGCAAGAGCGCGAATATAAGTGCCAGATGAAACTTTACAAATTATTTTTATTTTTGGATAAGAATAATCAACCACTTTAATTGAATAAACCGTTATTTTTCTTGGCTTAGGGCTTAAGAACCTCCCTTTTCTTGCCATCTCGTAGGATTTTTTACCCTTAATTTTGATGGCAGAAAAAAATGGAGGCGTTTGCTCCTTTTCCCCTTCAAAACTTTTGATAACTTCCAGAACTTCTTCTTTAGAAGGCACTCTATTACTTCTTAATCCATCTTGCCTTGTTTCTCCTGTTATATCATCTGTTGTTCTTTCCTCACCCAAAGTAATTTCCGCTTCATATTTTTTATCAAGACCTAAAAAATAAGAAAGCCTTGAAGTAGAATCTCTTCCAACCCCTAAAATCAAAAGGCCACTTGCAAAAGGATCAAGAGTACCAGCGTGGCCGACTCGTCTTTCCCCTGTAATCTTCCTTACCCTACCAACAACATCATGAGAAGTTATTCCACAAGGCTTATCAATAAGTAAAAACATAAGCTTAATCTATATCAAAAAAAGCGCTAAATCAATAAATCAAAAAAATTGCATCCGAATCAAAAAAGAGGTAGAATTATACCCATTCGCACGTTCAAATCTTTTCTTTCAAGGAGGATCTGATGTTAACCCAACAAAAGTTAATCGGGGTTACCACTTTAACAGAGTGGACACAGATAATGTCTGACAAATACAGATCTCGAGTAGAAAACTTAATTCCATCAAGAGAGTACATTTCCATAGTAGAAGAAACTCACATTAAGTCGTTTTTCTCAAAAATTATTGGCAAAGATGAATTAAAACTACTGAGAAAACTTATGACCGATTGTAATGGTATAAAATGGGAAACGCCTGTTGATGGGTGTCCAAGTAAAAATCTCATAGACCTTGGCTTAGCAAGGTTTGATTGCGGCAAGGGTGAAAGATTACTTAAAGCTACAAGATTTGCCTTTTACCACCAGATCCAATTCCTAATAGGTCTGGTCAACAAATACTAATACCTACCACCCAAGTGGGTATTGGTTGACAAATCAACGCTGTCAAACCCAATACCCACTTGGCCTTATTTTCTACATCACAAAATGTACACTCAAGGGGTGTACTGAAGCGACACCTCGGTAAAATAAAACTAAAAAAGTAACCCACCTTTATTTTTATATCAAAAAAGATTAAAATATCCTCTTATGGATAAAAAATTAAGCTTATTTTTAAAGATCAAGAAAAGCGCCTCAAAAATTCTAAGAAGAAGAATAACTAAAATTGCCATCTTTTTGGCAATTATCATTTTTGGCTTTGTTACTGTTTCAAATCTAGTTCAACAAAAGAAAAAGGAAGCGGAGGCAGAAAAGTTTACAGTTAAAAGAGGAACTGTATCTAGTGATTTAATTCTCTCAGGAAAAATAAAAGCTGAAGAAGACGCTCAGCTCTTCTTCCCTACTTCAGGTAAACTTATTTGGGTACAAGTTAAAGAAGGTGATTTTGTCAAAAAAGGACAGGCCTTAGCTTCGCTTGATAAAACCCCACTTAACGCAGCTTACCAGCAGGCTCTAAATAACATCAGAATGTATGAAGCTAATGTTGAGGCAACTTATGACTCCCTGCAGGGAAAAGACACTAGCGAAACATTTGCTCAAAAAGCAACTCGAACCACAAGTGAAGTAGCAAAAGACAACGCCTACGACGCTCTTAAAATTGCCGAATACAACCTCAAAAACGCAACCCTAATTGCGCCTTTTTCAGGATCTGTGACCTACCTTGCCAACCCTTTCTCGGGAGTTAATGTTTCCGCTGCCCAAATGCAAATTGAAATTGTTAATCCTCAAACAATTTATTTTGAAGTTACAGCTAGCCAAGATGAGGTTACTAAACTTAAAGAAGATCAAGAAGTGAAGATAATTCTTGACTCATTTCCTGAAAAAGAAATTAAAGGAAAAATTAGTTTTATCAGCCTTACCCCTATCAACATTCAAGAAGGCTCGGATTACAAGGTAAAAATATCCTTTACAAACCTTCAGGAAGAAGACTTGAAAAGCTTAAAAATCGGAATGACAGGAGATGCAAGATTCTCTCTTGAAAAAAGAGACGACGTTCTTTACGCCCCATCACAATTCATTAAAGCCGACAGAAAGGGAAAATATGTCAATCTCGGCTCAATCAAAAACAAGGTTTATATTAAAACCGGCCTTGAAGGCGAAGAATATACAGAAATAAAAGAAGGAGTCAAAGAAGGCGATATTTTGTATGATTAAACTAGTTGATGTCTGCAAGACCTATTACCTTGGAGACGAAGAGGTAAAAGCAGTTTGTGATGTAGATCTTGAAATAAAAGACGGAGAATTTACAGGCATCCTAGGTTCTTCAGGTTCTGGCAAATCCACATTAATGTATATGATTGGACTCTTGGAGAAGCCGACAAGAGGCAAAATAATTATTGATGGTCAAGATGTATCTAAACTTTCAGACGAAGAATTGTCTCATCTAAGAAACAGATATATCGGCTTTGTTTTTCAATCCTTCAATCTAATAAATCGCTACACAGTTAAAGAAAATATCCTCCTGCCTGTTAAATACGCAAAAACAAAAATAGACTTTGACCCCGAAAAAAGAGCTGAAGAGCTAATGAAAAGGTTTAATATCTACCAAAGACAAGATTTCTTCCCCAACAAAATCTCAGGTGGACAACAACAAAGAGTGGCAATTGCAAGAGCATTAATTCTTAAACCCAAACTGATTCTTGCCGACGAACCAACAGGAAATCTTGATTCAAAAACGGGAGAGGAGATTTTAGATCTCTTGGCAGAGTTAAATAAAGACCTAGGTGTAACTGTGGTAATTGTAACCCACGAAAAAACAGTTGCTGATAGAACAAAAAGAAAAATTTTTATCAAGGATGGCAAAATAGTCAAAAAATATCTCTAATATGGCGGCATTAAACGGATATAAAGACATTATTCAAGCAGCAATTTCTGACTTTAAGCGCAATAAGGTAAGGACTCTTTTGACTTCCTTAGGTATTATCATTGGAGTCCTGGCGGTTGTGATGCTCATTGCCCTTGGTCTTGGTATTAAAAATTACATCAGAGAACAATTTGAAAGCTTGGGGGCAAACTTAATTACAGTTCTTCCAGGAAGCGGCTTTAGTGGCGGAGGTGGTTTTGGAGCAGGACTAGTAGGAGGAGGAGCCAAATTTGATGAGAAAGATATCAGAGAACTTGAAAGGATACCTGAGTTAAAATATGTTGTTCCCGTTTTTTTTAAAACATCAAGAGTTGAAGCCAATGGCAAAAAAGAGTTTGCCTATATAAGAGGAGTCAATGAAGACTTCTTCAAATTAAGAAATGTAAAAGTTATACGAGGCCGACAGTTTAATGCCTCCGAAGATCAGTCTAAAGCTAAAGTGGCTGTTCTTGGCTATACAATAGCAGAAAAACTGTTCGACAATTCCGATAACGCAGTCAGCAAAACTATCAGGTTTGACAAACAAAGGTTTGAAGTAATAGGAGTTATCGAAAAGAGTGGCAACAATGAAGAAGATTTAGGTGTTATCCTGCCTTATAAATCAACCTACGGAGGGATAAATCCCGACAAGACTTTCTGGGCAATAAATTTAGGTGTTGAATCCGAAAAAGATGTAGAAGTAGCTAAGAAAAAGGCAAAAGAAGTTCTTCTTAAAAGATATAAGGAGGATGATTTTTCAGTTGCCGAGCAGACTGAAATACTTTCAACTATCAATCAAATTTTCAATATCCTGAATTCTGTCCTTGTTGCTATCGGCTCAATATCGCTTCTTGTGGGAGGAGTTGGTATTATGAACATAATGTATGCTTCTGTCACCGAACGCACCAAAGAGGTAGGCATAAGGAGAGCAATTGGGGCAACAGAAAAAGATATTCTAGTTCAATTTATGGCAGAAGCAGTTTTACTTTCAGCTCTAGGAGGATTTTTAGGTCTTCTTCTCGCAACTATCATCGTAATTTTAGTAAGGCCATTTTTCCCTTTATCTATTAATCTTCTTTCAGTTGTTATCACTCTAAGCGTTTCATCCACAATTGGAATTTTCTTTGGTGTTTTCCCCGCCCGCCGCGCAGCAAAACTACCACCAATTGAGGCAATAAGATACGAATAGAAAACTCAAAATTCAGCTCCTCTAAGTTTCGCCTGATAAAGATAATAGTCAGCTTTTTCCCGATCGCCAATCTCGCCATAATAAACAGCTAAACCCTTAAGGGCGTCTTTGTGATCAGGGTTAATTAAAACAGTCTTAAGCCACATCTCAGCCGCTTTTTGCTTCTCATTTTGGTCCCAATACAAAAGGCCTAAATTAAAGAAGGCGTTATCATAATTGGGATTAATCTTAAGCTCAAGCTCAAACTCTTCTTTAGCTTTATCAAAATTGTTCTCTCTCATATAGATTAAACCTAAATTATTGTGAATCATAGGCTCTTCAAAATTGATTTCCACCGCCTTAAGGAATTCTTGCTTCGCTTTGTCGTACTCATGGTCAAGATAATACATTGCCCCAAGATTCTTATGAGCCAAAGGATGAGAAGGAGAAGTTTTAACTGCTGAAGTCCAGAAAGAAATCTTGTCTTTAAATTTGTTGCTATGCCAGATATTTAGAATTGAAAAGATAACAACAATCAAAACAAAGATGAAGTTCACTAATGGCTTACTAAAATCAATCTTTTCAAAAAATGAAAGATTGGAGAAAATCATAAAGATACCAACTAAAGGCAAATAAATTCTATGTTCCAAAAAATCAGGCACATAACCGGAAGGTCTAATAAAAGAAGGTAAAAGAAAAATCAAAAACCACAATAAGCCAAAAGTAATTAAAGAGTAGTTTTTCTTCCTTGAGAAAATAAATAAAACCAAGATTAAAACAAGAGAAATAAAACCATAAACCAGAGTTGAATCTTGCAAAGTGGGTAAGACAGAAAGATTGAAGGGCAAAATAACTTTCCCGATATAAAGAATTATAGCTTCAAGATTGTCAAAAATACTCTTGATAGAACCCAAAATTGAGTAAGGAACAGGACTTGACAAAAGAGCTATGCTTCTTAAATAAAACCAGACACTAAATATAACTATCCACCCCAAAAACAAAATAGGCAAAATATTAACAAAAAGATTCCTCTTATCAGAAAGTAATAAGCCATAAAACAGAACCAAGACTGGGATAAATATAGAAGACTCTTTGGTAAATAAAGCCAAAGCAAAAAATAGAAGATAAAGCCATAGATAGTAACTTTTTCTTTTTTCAAAAAAACTAATCAAGAAAATAAAGGACGGCAAAACAAAAAAAGCCAAAAGAGAATCGTTTCTACCAGGAAGCCAAACAACCGCCTGAACCAAGACGGGGTGAATAGCAAAAACAATAGCCCATAAAAAAGAAAGCTCCCTTTTAATTTTTAATTTATTAAGAAAAATAAAAACAAAAACGGAAGTTGAAAGATGAATTAATACATTTGTCAAGTGATAAAAGAAGGGATTATTCCCAGAAATTAGAGCATCAAACATATAAGAAATGGTCAAAAGTGGGCGATAATAAGCAGCTGATGAATGCAGTACATGGAAAACCTCAATTGTAAAAGCTTTGAAAAAGTTATTTATATCTTTCAAGAAAAAGAGATTATCAAGAATCAGGACATTATCGTCAAAATAGGTAAAACCGAAAGAAAGACTTCTTACATAAACGAAAAAACCAAGTCCTAAAATCCAAAGATAAGGTCTTTTACCCTCAAGGAAAATCTTGGAGAATTCAAAATTTTTAACTTTATTCATCTTTCAATCTATATAATAACAGACTAGCTTGTTTTAGTTGATCTTCTGCTACTTTATCAACCCATACAGGACCACTGTTCCCCCAAAACACAGCTCCTAAAAGATAATAATCTTTACTAATTAGATCTTTTATATAATCCAAAAGTATTTTCGGCGAATCCTTTTCCCAAAACCCACTCACCTCTTTATTTGAATAAACTATGATACTAGGTTTATTTCTACTTAGATCTTTAACCACTTCAGTCTGATAAATTTCTCTTTTAGGCGAATAAATGTTTAAAGGATAGGTAATAATAAACCTAGTTGGTGATAATCTTTGAGAATAAAAATAAATCTGGGGTTCACTACCGGCTACAAAAATCTTATCGGAATAATTGGAATTCTCAACAACTTTTTGAGCCACAAGCTTTGATTCATTAAAGGGATTTTCCAGACCATAAATCCAAATTCCTAATTCATCCGGTGTTAGACCAAATTGCATCCTCAACGGATAAATTAAAAAAAACAAAAGTGCTAAAAAAATATACCAAAAAGACAACTTAATGCTTCTTCTAATCAATAAATAAAAATCCCAAAGAGCAAAAGAAACTGCTAAAGACAAAAAAGGCATTAAGATAAGATAATAATGCCCAATTGTCGTTCTCGATGTTGCCACTAAAGAAAATAATAAGAGTCCAAAAATTAGTCTTTTGTCCTTATTTTTCGAGAATAGAAAAAGTAAAAGAAAAACAAAGAGAATCCACCAAACACGCACTAACTTTCCCATCTGAAGATAAAAACCAGAAAGGCCATAAGAATTCCAAACTTGAGAATAGTAAAGGTTAAACCGCCAAACGCTTTCAAGAAGATAAATGATTTTGCCAGATATCAAAAATGGCAAAAGTACAAAAAAAGTTGAAACCAAAAATCCCAACAAAAAGCCCCAAAACATCTTGAAAACAACTTTCACACCCGCCTTACTCTTAAAAATTTCATAAGCCCAAAAAAGATGCAAAAAGAAAAGTGGAAAAAAAGCAATTGGCTTATAAAGAATAGATAAAGAAGAAAATACGCCAGAAATAAACCATATTAGAAAAGAAGCCTTATTTCTATAATAAAAATAAAGTCCAAACGACGCCACTAAAAATAAAATCATAAAGATCTCAGTATTGGCAGCAAGAGCGGTGAAATGAGGAAAACTTAAAGTCAAAACGGAAAGAAAAGAAACAGTCCAACCCAAACTAGAATTATACTTCTTAGAAACCACAAAACCCAAAATTAAAGCCGTCAAAAAAACAGAAATAAAAGCAAGCAATCGAGGCGCCCACAAAGAATTTCCACCCACTAATTGAGCCAAAAAATAGGTATAAATAATCATTGGAGGCTTTTGCAAAAAAGAATTTTCATAAGGCATTATTCCCTGCCTTAAAATCCAAGCTGAATAAGCATATTCACCCTCATCTCTTTCAAAAGGCATCTCAAAAGAATTCCAACGGAGTAAAAGCAAAAATAAGAAAAGAACGGTCAAAAGAATAATGTTCTTCAGGGTAAATATTTTTTTTAGATCCATAAATAGCTTTTAGATACGAAAAAGTTTAAAATAAGGCTATGATAATTGACATTTTAACACTATTTCCTGAAATGTTTGAGGGACCTTTTGATTATTCTATTCTCAAACATGCCAAAGAAAAGGGGGCTGTCAAGATTAACATTCACTATTTAAGAAATTGGGCAAAAGATAAACATAAGACAACAGATGACAGGCCTTTTGGCGGCGGAGCTGGGATGATACTTAAAGTTGAACCTATTGATAAAGCTATAAAAGATTTAATTAAAAAAGATAAAAAGGGCACCAAAAGAAAAATAATCTTGCTTAGTCCTCAAGGCAAAGTCTTAACCCAAGAAAAAGTTAAAGAACTCTCAAATCTTGATCACTTGATTCTAATCGCCGGACATTATGAGGGAGTTGATCAAAGAGTGATTGACCACTTAATTGACGAGGAACTCTCAATTGGAGATTATGTTTTAACAGGAGGCGAGATACCAGCAATGGTAGTTGTAGATAGCGTAGTCAGACTATTGCCTGATGTTCTAGAAAAAGAGGTAACAGAGAACGAATCTTTCTCGAAAGGAGACATTCTTGATTATCCCCAATACACTCAACCTAGAAACTATAAAGGTTGGAAAGTACCTGAAGTTCTGCTTTCTGGAAACCACAAAGAAATTGAAAAATGGCGAAAGGAAAAAGCGCTTGAAAAAACAAAAGCAAGAAAACAGGATTAAATAAGATTACAGAATAGAGAATAGAGATTATAGAGGAAAATTACAAATCACCCGCCTGCAAAAGCTATCGCTTTAGCGATTGCGGGCAGGCAAATCCCAAACAGACAAATTCCAAATCACAAATTACAATATACAAACAATACACCAGTACCAATAAACAAATTACAATATACAAATTCCAATTTCTAAATTCTAAATCCTAAACAATTCTACAATTATCCAATTTTTCAAATTACAAACTAAATTAAAACTTAAAAATCAAAAGCCAAAACTTAAAATTAGTAGAAAGCAGTAAGTAGAAAGTAGAAAGGATAATACACAACTTTTAACTTTGAACCTTTAACTATATTGAGTTATGAATTTTTGCTTTCTACTTACTACGTTCTACTTTCTACTTGTATTCCCTGCATAATACATAATACAAGATACTAGATACAATCTTTCGACCAACTCCGACCAAGCCTGCTTGATTCGTGATACTTGACACTATTACGCCCCAATCCCTGAACTTACCAGCTTATCAATTATCTCTCTCCACGAACTAAACTTTATTCCCAATTCACTTTCTGTCTTTTCCACCTTTAACCCACCGTAAATTGGATATCTTACCTCAATAAAAGGATTGTCAAGATTTGCTTCCTTTTGCTTTTTGATAAACTCGTGGATAGAACTTGGAATCACCACCCCTTTCACTCCCCTCGCTTTTTCTAAAAGATATGAAACCAAATCATACGGAGTAGAACTATCACAACTTGAAGCATGAAACACTCCTCTTGCCCCTTTTTTTAAAATAATATTAATCGCTTCCGAAACTTCGTCTATAAAAGCTATAGAAACTTGCTGGTCATCAAACATAGGATAAAGTTTGCCTTCATCAAAAAGTTTGAGTGGCTTTCTTAGATAATCAAGCTTACCCTCAAACTTCGCCCTCACAGGATAAATTATTCTAAGTATTGCTGCATCTTTCCCCAAAATACTCTCAATTACTCTTTCAGCCTCAGCCTTAGTGAAACCGTACCATGTCAACCTTTTACTATCCAACTCAGAAACACTATCTTCAGAATAAGGACCGGGGTAATCTTTCGATCCAGGGAAGACCATATCGGTTGAAATGTGAATCAAAAATCTTCTGTGTTTTTTACAAAGCTTGGCTAAATTTTCAACGCCTAAAACATTAACTTTAAAACAATTTCCTTCCTTATTATCTCTTTCATTTTCAGCCGCCGAAACATCGGTAAAAGCAGCAAAATTAACAACAGCAGAAAATTTACTTCTCTTAAAAAAATCATCAAGAGATTTGTAATCCAAAATGTTTAATTCACCTATCTCAGGAGTTAGAAGATCATAACCTGAAGAAAAGAGCTCAACAAAACGGGAGCCAACAAGACCTGCCGATCCAGTTACATAGACCTTACTTCCCTTCATACTTTTCAGGAAAAAGCTCGCGCATCGTAGGATTGTTTTTATCTCTATCCGAAATTATTGGGTCTGAGACAGGCCAATTAATGTTCAAATCGGGGTCATCCCAAGCAATACCCTTTGCCTTAGTATTGTCCCAATAATCATCAACAAGGTACATATAATTAACATCTGTGTTGCCAAAAGCGCAGATTGAATTACCCAAACCCTTTGAAATAAACAAAGCAAAATGTGTTGAATCCTCACTAGTATTATCAAAAATAAATTCTTCATGCTTGCCAAAAGTTTCGCTTTCAGGCCGCGCGTCAACTATAGCCGCAAACATTTTCCCAGTAACAGGATAAACAAGCTTATTCCAACCCTCGGTATGAATAGCTCTTATAACTTTAGGTTTTGATAAAGAATGATTCCATTGGCAAGGTTTAAAATCAATTCCTGTAGCTTTTTTTAATTCATCTAAACGAAAAACTTCGTGGAAAAAACCGCGATTGTCTTTGAAAATCGGCATTTCTATTTTATAAAGACCTTTAATTTTTGCTTCGTAGATGTATTCGGTAATTTGCCTCATTTTCGTTTATTATTTGATCTTTGATAAAATTTTTCCGCCTTTCTTTTTAATGGCTGCCACCACCACTTATTTTCTTGATACCAATTAACAGTCTTTAAAAGCCATTCATCAAAATCAAACTCAGGTTTAAAACCAAGTTCCTTTCTAATCTTGCTCCAATCAACAGCATAACGCCTATCATGTCCAGGTCTATCTTTAATAAACTGAATGTAAGAAGAGTCTTTCTTGAAAATCTTCAAAAGTTTCTTGGCTACCTCTAGATTGTTAATATCCTTGGTCAAGCCTCCTATCAAATAAGTCTCACCTACTTTTCCTTTCTTGATGACCATCGAAATAGCGCGGCAGTGATCTAAAACATAAAGCCAATCACGGACATACTTTCCATCGCCATAAATTAATATCGGTTTATCCTCTATCAGATTAGTGATTGCTCTAGGCAAAAATTTCTCAGGATCCTGATATGGCCCAAAATTATTGGAACAATTAGTAATGATAACAGGCAAATTGTAAGTAGCATAATAAGCACGAACCAAGTGATCCGAAGCTGCTTTACTAGCAGAATAAGGAGAACGTGGATTATACGGAGTTTTCTCATTAAATTTGATCTTGCTTCCAAGAGGGAGGGAACCAAAAACCTCATCGGTTGAGATATGACAAAAAAGCTTTATTTTATTTTCTAAAGCAGCATCAAGAAGAGTTTGAGTACCTAAGACATTTGTTTTAACAAAAGTGGCAGGACCAAAAATAGAGCGGTCAACATGGCTTTCGGCCGCAAAATGAACAACAACATCAACCCCCTTCATTACCTCGCCTACCAACTTAGAATTGCAAATATCACCTTTTACAAATTTATAATCTTTATTATTGGCAAAGTCTGAAGTAGAAGAAAGATGACCAGCATAGGTTAACTTATCAAGATTTATTATTTTGTCTTTTGGATTTTCTTTTAAATAGTAGCGTATAAAATTAGAACCTATAAAACCGCAACCGCCAGTGACCAATAGTTTCATCTTTTTTTAGATTTTTTAGCCCAATACTTATTTGCTTCAAATAAAGTTTCAAAAGTTCCAGCATCACGCCAATAACCTCTCAAAATAGACCATGTCAGTTTTTTCTCTTGCAAATAAAGATTATTAACATCTGTTATTTCAAGTTCTCCTCTTCCGGAAGGCTTTATTTTCTTAATCTTGGAAAAAACACTGAAATCATAGAGATAAAGACCTGTTACAGCATAATTTGATTTTGGCTTTTTAGGCTTCTCCTCAATTCCAATTATTTCCTTGTTCTTGCCAAAAACAGGAACACCAAAACGCTCGGGATCAGGAACTTTTCTTAAAAACAAATGGGCTCCTTCCTTAAACCTTTTAACATCAGCTGATATGTCAGCATCAGTGCAGTTATCCCCCAAAATTACACAAATAGAATCGCCGTCTGCAAAATCAAAAGCCAAGGAAAGTGCAGCCGCAATACCACCTTCACCCTCCTGATAGGCGTACTCAAGATGTTTTACTCCCAATTCTTTACCGTTTTTTAAAACTCTTACAAAATGCCCTGCATAAGGACCACCTGTAACTACCAAGACCTCTTTAATTCCAGCCTTGACCAAAGTAGAAATAGGGTAAAAAACCATAGGCTTATCATAAACCGGAAGAAGATGTTTATTTGTAGCGTAAGTCAGAGGATAAAGCCTTGTCCCTAAACCTCCAGCCAGAACTACCCCTTTCATAACTTTCTAATTATAGCAGACCTTTCAATTCCAAGCCGGGTTTGGAATTCTATTGACAACGCGGGAAATTTTTGGAATTCTATTGACAACGCGGGAAATTTCAATGAAGATATAAGTAAAACATGCCAATTCGAAAGATTCCCTTAAGAACCGGCTACATCTACCATATATTTAATCGAGGTATAAATCATGCTCCTATTTTCTACAGCAAAAGAGATTACCAAAGATTTACAAATCTTATAAGTTATTATCGCTGGGGTAATAATCCAGTGAAATATTCTCGCTTTCAGACCCTTTCAGATGAAATTAAAAATGAAATAATACAAAATTCTAAAGAGAAGTTGGTAAGTTTTATTTCCAACTGCCTAATGCCCAACCACTTCCACTTTGTCATGCGTCAAGAGAAAGAAAACGGTATCAGCTATTTTGTTAACCGTTTCTTAGCAGCATACACAAAATTCTTCAATACCAAATACAAAAGAAGTGGTCCGTTGTTTGAAAACAGATTCAAAGCTGTGCTAGTTGAAACTGACGAACAATTAATACACCTTGTAAGATATATCCACTTGAATCCTTATTCTTCGGGAGTGGTCAAAAGCTTAAGAGACTTATTGAGCTATCCATGGTCTTCGTTACAGGAGTATCTAGATCCTCAAGTCATAGGTATTTGTGATGAAAAAGAAATAGTCTTGAAACTCTTTAAAAACAACAGAGAGGCTTTTAAAAAATTTACTCTAGACCAAGCAGAATATCAGAAGAGATTAGACAAGATAAAGCATCTTATACAAGAATAAATCCCGCGTTGGCGTAGCTTTTCCAAACCCGGCTTGGAAATTTCAAGATCAAGTATGTTTATCAGCAACTGAAGAAGCGCCCCAGCTTTCGGGCTTAGTTTTGGCTACAAAGCCATTGCCTGAAACCATCCCCACAACCTCTCTAATCATCTCACGAGTTGGGCCCAAAGCCCCGACATCAATATGTATCTCAAGGTCGTATTTTGCTGCTGTAATCACTTTCCTTATCTCAGGCACTATCTTTTGGGCCAGTTCCAAAGACATCAAAGTCTCAGTATAAATTCTGTCCCGCAAGACGGGTTTTTTAACAAAAACCTTATTTTTCCGCCAAAAATATTTGGCACCACGACCCTGACGATGGACAACTACAGCCGTCACAAAATCAACTTCCGATTTCCCATTGATTCTATGAACCTGTGAATCAGTGCCAATGACAAGACGGTAAAAAGAGAGAGGCTCCTCCTCAACAAATCGAGCCATATCACAAACCATCTCTTGAACATTCATCTGTCCCTTGGTAGGACTCACAAAAACTATTTCTTCATTTTTTCCCATAGCCTAGATTATACTACCCGAAACTAATCCGAAGCAAATTAAGAAAAAAGTAGAGAAAAGACAACAACAAGCCCTAATAAAGCAACAGCAACATACTCAATTACGACTTGAAGGTAAAGATCATTGTGAATTTTGTGATGAATAACTCCCCAGACGATGTAAGATAAAGCGGCAGAAACAAAAACAGCCGCCTGAAAAAGCTTGTCATAAGAGAAAAACCAAAAACCCAAAACTGTCAAAAAAAGTATCCCCAAAAGCCCCAAATAATGGGGTAGGTGTCTTAGTTTTTGTTTCATAAAATTTTACCTGCTCTCAAAATAAAAGCGATTGCCAAAATCATACCAATAAAAGAAATATGAGCAAAAGAACGCCCTGAAACTCGGGTAATATTTTTCCTTGAGACAATGATAGCATCAATCAGAAAGACAACAAACAAGATAATCAAAAAGAAAAAGGATAAATCACGAACCAGATTAAAAGGCGAGATCAAAAACGCCCTTGGCGGAGGTGTCATTGAGACGTTTTCTCCCAAGGCAGAACCTGATTTAAGAACCAAGCTGTTTTGACTAGGGGCAAAAGCAAGAGGAGTAGGTTCAGAAAGAGGAGCTTGTGTAGGCACTGGCAGCGGTTTTTCTTCCTGGACTTTCACACTGGCAACTGATGGCTTTTGTTCCTCCTTCTTGGCAACAGGCGAAACCTGACTAGTCCCTGCCATTCTAGTTCCAAAAAACTGAACAATAAGAGTTGTATCAACTCCTGCCAAATCCCCTTCAACAACCGCTATTCCTATCTCCTCGTATTTGGGAGAGAGCATATTCTCACGGTGTGAAGGAGAAGCCATCCAAGCATCAACAGCAGAGGCAGCGTTTGAAAAATCGCGTGCCAGATTTTCCCCTGCATAGCGGTATTTATACCCAGCATCAAGAAAAAATTTCCAAGGCTCAATACCATCAGGCGAAACATGGGCCCAATAATCCTTGGCAAGCATATCCTCACCTTTATTTTTAGCAGCTTGACTTAAAACAGGGTCAAGTTTAAGCGGCGGAAGACCAGCCTCCTGCCTTTTCTGGTTTGTCAAACGGAAAACCTCATCAACTGAAATATTGGCAGCATAACCCAAGACACGAACGCCAGCTTTGGGAAGAAAATGCAAAAAAATCTGAAGAAAAGACAAAAGGAAAGCAATAATTACTAAAGTCGAAGGATGAAGCAACTTAGGCTTTTGATTATTTGAATGATGAGGAATAAAAAGATGAATTAAAAAATTGCGAATAGACATTATCTAAATATTAAACTTAAAATGAGGTTAATTCAAGCAGACAAATGAGGGTAATGGTATAATAACAAAGCGGGCTTATAGTTTAATGGTAAAACGCACCCTTCGCATGGGTGAGATCCGAGTTCGATTCTCGGTAAGTCCACCCAAATTTCCTCTTGACAAATAAATAAATCGACCTATAATATCCCTTACAACCGCTCCGATCTCGATGGTCGAGAACGCTAACGAAAAAGCGTTATTGAAGGTTCGAATCCTTCCGGAGCGTTTCCCGAATGACCCCAACTCTCAAGGGCGAGTGTACGGCACACAGAGGGTCATTCGGGATACTTTTTAACGCTTGGGGAAGAAAAAATAAGATTAAGATCTTAAAAAATCAAATCTTCTCTCCTTACTTTTCCCCAAGCGTTTTTTTATGGTTAAAAAACTCCATTAACGTTGGGTTTAGAATGGCTTAGATGAAGCCAAAAGTGTTATCATAATAAAGTTCAATGAATAGCCAGAAAAAGTCTTTCATCTACTTAACTCTAATAATTATCTTCTTTCTAACCCGCCTGATAAATTTGACCTTACAACCTATTTTTTGTGATGAAGCTATCTATATAAACTGGGCTCAAAAAATAGGAAGTAATCCTAAACTAAACGCCTTCTTGCCTTTAGTAGACGGCAAGACTCCTCTTTTTATGTGGATAACTTCATTAAGTCTTAAAATTTTCAAGGACCCGCTTTTTTCAGGAAGAATAGTCTCAGTTCTTGCCGGTTTTTCTTCTCTTGCTGCCGCTTTTTTTCTTGGAAGAGAAATTTTCAAAACAAAAACAGGAATTATCTTTGCTATTCTAATCACTTTTTTGCCCTTTACCCTGTTTTTCGATAGAATGGCTTTGGTTGATTCAATGCTTGCTTCATTTTATCTTTGGTCTCTAATGCTTGCCTTAAAAATATCTCAAAAGCCCAAGGTCAAAACAGCCGTTCTTTTAGGCTTAAGCCTGGGAGGAGGAATATTAACCAAAACACCGGGAATTTTTGCTTTTACCTCTTTACCCTTCATACTCATTACCACCAACTTAAAAAATTTTAAAAAGGTAACACTTAATCTTAGCCTTTCCGCTTTCATTGGTTTATTGATTTTTAACCTACTTAGAATTAGCCCCTATTTTGAAAACTTATCAAAAAGAGACAATGATTACTACTTTCCCATAAAACATATCCTAGAAAACCCCACAAATCCTCTAATTGGCAATACAAAATATCTAGTTGAAGCTCTTAGTAAATTTTTGACTCTGCCTATATTTTTAATCACCTTATTCTCTATCCTTTTGGTTTTTTATAAAAAAGACAGAAAACTCTTAACGATACTTCTTTGGAGTTTTATTCCAATTATTCCAATGTTATTTTTGCTTAAAACTTTTACTTCGCGATACATACTTTTTTCCACAATGCCGCTTATTATAATCTTAAGCTGGGGAATAACTACCTTGATAGAAAAATACCATAAAGTCGGCAAAATTATATTTGGAGCATCTTTAATTCCGGCTTTAATTTTTAATTATTATCTTTTATTTAATCCGACCAAAGCGCCTCTTCCTAAAGACGATAGAAAAGGTTATTTTGAAGACTGGACCGCTGGCTATGGAATTAAAGAAATTGCTAATTTTTTGAAAGAAAAAGCTAAAAAAGGCAATGTCTTAATTGTAACTGAAGGAGCATTTGGTACTCTTCCCGATGGAATCGCAATCTATACTAAAGGTAATTCTAATATTGAAATTTGGCACGCCAGTTCAATAATTGAGCCTTATATTTATGATGAAACAAAAACAAGAGAAGTCTATTTTGCTGTCAACAAATCAAGATTTGTAAATAATCCTAACTTAGAGCTGATTAAAGAATACCCCAAAGCCAAAAGTTTAGATGAGAAAAAAGGACAGGACGCCTTGCTTCTTTTCAAGATTAATCCCTAAGTAGGAGGTGCGAAGCTATTCCACCTGGAAGGTGGGACAGGTTCGCACCTCCTCTTATTACTCTTCTCTAACAATTAATTTGAATATAAAAGATATCTGAAGTCAAGAAAAACTAGCCCTCAAGTCAAGTAAAGAAAGGCTTAAAATTTTTAAATACTATTTCTTTCCCCCGGAGCGAAACTTCCTTAAACCAAGGTAACCTGCAAAAAGTAAAACAGCGATTATTCCAACTGTCAATTTAGTTCTGTCTTTGGCAAATTTAACAGCCTGTCCCAAAACCCCTCCTTTTTCTTCCTGAGGAGTCAAAGTTGGTGAAGGAGTTGCTTCTTCTGTCTTCTCTTCTCCCAACACCTCGCCTGTCTTCTTTTCCTTAGGCAAAATTTTAACTACTTCAGGAGTAGAAGTTGCAGAAACTGATGCTCCCAAAACTGATCCCGCCGAGACTTGAGTTTCAGGATCTGAAACGACAGATGAAGCATTGCCCGCCTTATCAATTGCTCTTATAGCAAAATAATACTCTTTTCCAGGAGCGGCAGCATTTTCTGAAGTCATCTCAGCATCCCTTGATCCCCAGATGGTTGCTACTTCAGTTGAAGAATCAGCCGTGAAATTGGTACTATCCGAACGATAGATTATTACCTTGTCAAAATCTTCATTGTCAGGGTTTCGCCAATAAAGCTTGTAGTGTCCATCCCCCAACTTTTCCTTCCTGTAATCGCGAACCGCATCGGGCGCTTGTCTGTCAACTATAGTTGAAGTCTCATCCTCTGCTGTTCCGCCATTAATTACAACCTTGAAGAAATATTTACCGTCTCCATTATAAATATCACCGCCTGAAACCTGAACATATCCTGACGCGCCAGTCAAAGCAGAACCCAAAGTCCTCCAAGACGAATCGCCATCTTTCCTTACATAAAACTGAGCTGAAATTGGATTTTCAGACAAAGCAGAGTATGAAATTTTAAAATCTTCTTTATTGATATAACTTGAAAGCTTGGTTATTGATACATAATCCGAGAAAGCCTTAGCAAAAGAAGCAAAAAGAGAAAATACAAGAAGAAAAAGTATTGAGGCAAAAATATTCTTTAATCCTTTCTTGAGACGGCGATAATCAATCCAGTTTCTATTAAGAGCAAAGCTGCCAAATTTAAGGAACAAACCAAAAATCAAAGCGGCAATAGCAAAGACAAAGAAGCGTGTATCAGAACCGGCAGCTGGCAAGACTTGCCCCGCTTCAGTTGCTGCTCCCAAGACCTGGCCTGTAACTCCAACTCCTGTTGAGTAAGCTAGAACTTGCTTTAACTCAACCTGGGAGTTAACAGGCGTCCCCTCATTGCTTTCTACCCTCGCGCTACTGTCTGTATCTTCTGATACCGCTAGAACCTCAATAGATCTAAATGCTGCATTGCCACCTCCATATTCATAAGGAGTATAGATTCCTGTCGCAATAGCTATATTTGGATAGACTCCAGAAGGAAGATCGGAACTTGTCACCATCTTGTAAGTCAAAGTCTTTGTATCGCCTTTTTTCCCGGAAGCTTCAAGCGTGTCAATATACCATTCAAGATAACCAGAAAGCGCAGTTGGCGTGATTGGATTGCCTTCAAGCAGACCAGAACCACTAACATAGCTAAATCCGCCGGAAGGAGCATCTTTAATAGTTACACCCGTTAAACGCTGATTGCCTGTATTTTTAATAACAAGAGTATAATTTACCTCGCTTCCTGAAGACAAAGCGCTCACAGCGCTATTTGATTTAGTCAAAGAAAGGCCCAAGACAACTTTTCTATTTTGGAAATTAAGATTTTTGACATCAGAACCAGAAATAATAACCAAGTTTTGACAATTTGTACCACTAGGATACATCCTTTGCCAACCTGATTGCTCAACCTCACAGATAGAATAAGTACCAGCAGTTAAACCTGTAAATTCAAAATAGCCATTATTATCTGTTTGAACTTTTACCTCCTCACCGTCCAAAATACGATTATCATTTTTATCAATAAATATCGTCCATCCGGGAAGACCAGTCTTCTTATCTTCGCCATACTTATAGCCTGACACTTTCCCTAATTTAAAGTTGCCAAAGTTAACTTGCACATCTTGACCAGCCCCAACTTTTACATTCTTACAATTTCCTTCTGTTGGGTCAGTTGCTATCCACCCTTCGCTTAAAACCTCGCAAACTTGATAATTACCAGGCGTCAAATTACTAAATTTATAATTTCCACTTCCGTCGGTCAGTATTAATGTCTCACCACTGTCCAAACTTCCATTTTTATTGGCATCAATAAATATGGTCCAGCCGGAAAGTCGGTTATTTTCTCCATCATCATCCTTTCCATTACCATTAATATCTTCATATTTATAACCCGAGATTGAACCGTAAGCTACCGCATTACCGAAGTTACAAGTATTTGTTTGATATGCATTTACATTGCAGTAACCAAAGTCATCACCTGTAGGTGCAGTTTGCATCCAGCCATCTTGAGTTTCTTCGGCAACAATCACGTTTTCACCAAGTTCACCGGTTAAAGTTAAAGTATAATTTCCATCACTACCAGTTGTTGTTTCTGATAAAACTTTATAGATTTTTACATTGAGGTTACCACTATTATTTGGTGGATAAATGTCATAGATCCTGAAGTTAATTGGCGAACCTCCACCGGTATAAGTTAACCAATAGACATGATTTGGGTTATACGAACCCCAATTTGGTGAAGCATTATTGATTTGTAGATCCAAAAGAGTTGGTCCGTAAGATTCATAATTTTGAACATAGTCGGTCCAAAAAGTATTAGGAGCGCGGACTGAATATTTGGCATCAGCAGTAATATTATCACCAGCCCCAAAAGTTCCGGAAACTCGCAAAAGATATTTTTGCCCTGATACAAGAGTAATATTTGAGGTTACCGTTGGCATATCTTTGGCGGCAACATTTATCTCATCAACCTTCTGAGCCGCTAGAATCTTCCAGTTACCAATTCCGGGTTCTGAATTATCAACACCATTTTGATTTAAATCGTTGAACTTTTTACCTGTAATTTCAGTATTTTTCCTCGCATTAAAAGCCACACAGTAATAAGTTTGCCCATATTGAGGATTATTTATCCATTCCCAGTTATCGTAGTTATAAACATCGCCGGTGCAGTAGAATTCAGCGCTAACATTCCCAGCATTTGAGAAAGGAAAGTAAGTATTGTCTTTAAAGACTTCTCTTACCTCAATTCTCCCACCAAAACTTGAGACATCAGAAATAATTGCAGTTGCTTCCCCCGAAACTGTTGGACCAAAAGTCACCCAAGGAGCACCCAACTCTGAAGTATTTGTTTGGAAATCACCGAAACTACCAGATCCAGCTTTAGCGTATTGGAACTTCCAGCCATCTTCAAGGCGGCAATGGCCCTGTGAGTTATTAACAAAATTTTGAGCAGTTGTTGCTCCAATTGTCGCTCCATGATTACCCCAATTAGGCAAATACTGTTCCGAATCACAAACAACTTTATAACCTTTAATAATTATTGGATTAATTTCATTTTTTATCTGAACTTTTGTAGTCTGATCCTTATTAACAGTTACTGTTTGAGGAGAACCTGTAACTATCCAATTATTACCAGGGTTTGTTTCAGTGATTGTATAATCACCAATCTGAATATTATTCCAAGACAAAGTCTGACCATCATAATCACTATTTTTACAATTTCCTGATTGATAGGATGATCCTTTTATACAAATTTCAAAATTCTTGGAGATATCAGGGTTAACATTCTTCCAATCAACTACTTTTGTTACTTCTAAATTACCCAATTTCGGCAATTCATTATTTACAACAGTGAAAGTTTTTTCAGAGCTATTAATAACAACTGTTCCAGAACCACTAGCTTCTTGCCAGCCGTCTTGTAAAATCTCACCCACTTGATACTGACCATAATGAACATTATTAAAAGTAATACATCCATTCTGACCAGTATCGCCTACATAACCTTTGTAGATATCAAGCTGCAGCGAACCTTCATTATCGCCATAACATCCCTCACCACTTGTTGAACAGCTGTCCCAAATTTTTAGACTCAAATTCCCTCCAGAAAATGATTTAGCATATTTATGTTGAGGATTATAATAAGTTCCCCAACCAGGAGCAGTTGGACCACCACTGGTTGAGAAATTCAAAGAAAGATAATTATTCATACAAGATGAACCTTCGCCATTTACCCAGCCATCAGTTGGACCAGCACAAGGCAAGCCAACATATCGATAAGAATTGGCCGCATCAGAAATCATCCTTGAATCACCATAGTTATAAGTACCTGATGCTAAAAGAACATAGTTATCAAGAGGATAATTACCAGCATTGACTACTGAACCATCTGATGGAACATTTATCGTGTTTCCAACTTTATTGCCTAAAAGATAAAGCCGCCAACCAGAAAGCGGATTTTGATTTTGATCTTTTTTGCAGAGAGTAACAGTTGATACCTGTCGTGGTTCTTCACAAGCCTGATAAACAACATCAACCGCATCTAAATCATAACCATCGGCATCATTAGTATGAAAACTATAATCGGTTGTATCAGTAATTTTTACATACTTAATCCATGACAATCCTGTGGAAGAAAAATCAACATAACCAACTCCATTCCCTCCATCCTTGTTTGTCACTTCCCAATTACCAAACCAGTTTGTCCCATTCTGACTAACCTCTATTTTTGCTTTTTCAACAGGATAATTGTCCCTACCCCATGTGACCTCATGAAAAGAGAGATCATTGCCAGAGACATCAATAACCCAACCATCAAAACCCAAAACAATTACACCACCCTTACCCAAAGAGAAAAAGTTAACACTATTGTTACTACTGTCAGGCGAGCCTAAAGCATTATAAGGATCAGACCTGTCCTCGCTAATTGTATTATCATCCTTCCTAGTGCCCTGTGTTGAATGAACAACCACACTCGCCCAACCAGTTCCTGCAGAACAGGTGGGGGTAGTTTTACAATCATTATTCCATATTGCTTGACCGTCGCTATCCCAATTCATTCCGGGGTAAGAAAAGTTACCTTTGGTATAGGGAGGAATAATATCGCCCCACTTAACACTAATTCCTTGACGCCAGACAGGACCACCGTGATTAAGATGCCCACCAGTTAAATCGCCATTATTTTTGATATTTGGTTCCTCTAGGACATAAGGATTAGAATGAGAGTTTGTTCGGTGACAAATTTTTATTTTATCCTTATCCTGATCCTGACTGTCCAAAAATGTAACACTCGCAACAAGAAGCCCAGAGAGAGAAAATACTTCTACTTTATACTCTGGCCTGTAGTTGCCGTCAAGTTGATAGGTATAAAAAAGGCTACCTGACTCATCTGTGGTGACCCTGTCTGAAAACCTGAAATTACCAGTTTCAGAAGTAATTACCAATTCATACTCTGTATTTGGCAAAAAGCCACTTCCTGTTATTACAACCGCATCTGTCGGAGCATAATCAAACTTGTCAGTCTTCAAAGTCGCACTTGTTGATTCAATATAGCTAAGATCAGGTTCTTCTATCTCCTCTGCTTTAACATTATCAACAACAAAAGCATCTAATTTAGGATTACTTTCTTTCTCTGTATTTGTACTCTCAGGTGACGGCGATAACAACTTAGTCTGCACCTCGGGTTGGATGGTTGCAGATGGAGAAGGCTCAGAAGTCGATCCCAAGACCCCCTGTGATAAATTTGACTCCGTTACTTGGTTTTGTGGAGTTGGTTCCAAAGTTGGTGTGGTGGTTACTTCTGGTGTCGGCGTATTATAGTTTGTTTGAGCATCTGATGTCGGCTCTACTGTTGGCTCTGGCGTCATTTCAACAACTGGAGTTGGTTCTGGAGTTTCTTGGGCTAAGACAAGCAAAGGAGACCAAAAGGATATGGAGTTAATTAAAATAGAAAAGGCAGATATTAAGGCGATTAGTCGTCTTTTGCTTTTATTCATTTACACTGGCAGATTAGCCTGATTATAACACTGCTATAGGCGTTGTCAATACTTATCAAGATACCCCTATTACAATTACTATATCTACTTTAATCCAACCTCACCATCTTGATTTGCAATGACAACCAGCCTTTTCAAAGTTGTTCCTGGAGGATAGCAGGTCTGAAGGGTCAATGTATTCCATTTTCCTGAATTGCCAAGATAAAAAACATCCTTCGCATCTACCACCTTTTTATCGGATACCTTATAAACAAACTTCTTTTCCTTATAATAAATATCTATCTCGTCTCCTCTTTCAAGTTTTCCAAGAAGATAGAAAACGGCATTGTAACGGCCGACATTGTAAAAAGCGTCAGTTGAATGGGCAAAAAGATAGGTATTGCCAAAACTGCCAGGCAAAGCGGAATATTTTGCATGAGCCACTCCCTTTTTCAAAACTGGCAAATACTCAGAAGCATTAAAAGGATCAACATTGGCAAAAACAGGAGCCGAAGCGCCAATTTTGGGAATAACAATTGAAAATTCAGTATTTGGTGGCTCTATTTCTTTAACTAATTTAGAATCAGATTTAACCAAGGCCTGCCTTGCCTGATAGACAATTTCCTCCTTTGTCGCAGGGCCGTAGATAAAAAACAAAGTCAAAAGCGAAAGAAAAATGAAAACTTCACCAGCCAAGTTGAGATAATAAGAGACCTTCTTTTTCTCGCTTTCTATCTTGGCTGCCATTAATTAACAATAACACAAATTAAGAAGAGTCAAAGCCTAAGAATTTCTTTAATAAAGGCGGAAATTTGTTTTGATATTTATTTATAAGATAGACTGCAAAAGAAGCGCCAAGAGTGTCTATTACTACGTCTCTAATTCTTGGCTCGCGGCCAGGAACAAAAGATTGATGATATTCATCAGACAGGGCGTAGAAAAAAGAAATTAAGATTGACAAAAAAGCAGATTTTTTGAACGAAAACTTGCTACCCCAAAAAGCACGAAAATAAAATAAAGAAAGAACCGCATATTCAACAAAATGAGCTGTTTTTTTAAGCAAAAAATCCTGCCAGTAGAATTTGCTTGTCTTGATAGTCGGAAGGGAGCTAAAAAAGAAAATAAGTGCCATCCATAAAAAGGGCGGCAACCATAAATTAAAAATCTTCCCGATCTTCGCTATCTTTGTTTTCATTTTGTTTTTCTTCTTTCTTCTTTTTAGACTTAAAATAAGCATAACTTGCCGCTGACAAAAAAGAAATACCCGCTATTATAAAAAAGACAGCCGCCAAATTAAAGTAAGAATCAGAGCCACTAGCTTCTTTATCCTCCTTTATCTTTGCTGATTCAAGACCCAAGACTCTTGGCTCAGACGAGGAATTTAGAGTTAACGCAGATTCACTGGCTTGGATAGTGTTTTCTGCCTCAAGCGAAGGGGTTGGCGAGGTCTTTGATGTTGATAAAGGCTTTGGAGTTGAGCTTGGAGTTGGAGTTGAAATAGTAAGAATAGGAGTTTCTTCATAACTATTACCCGCTGAAATATCAATCGTCTTGGTCCAATCCTTATAACCAGTTTTTTCAACTTTTATAGTATGGCTGCCAAAACCACAGGAAACTTTGTTTGAACCGCATTTGCAATCATCGCAAAAAGTATAAGTTTCAGGGGCATAATTGCCGGTATAATTTCCATCGATATAAATCTGCGTTGCACCAGTTACAACAATATCATTTTGATCCCTCGCGTCATTGATCTTCAAAGTAGCCTTAGATTTCTCAGAACTCTGTGTCGGCGTTGGTAAAGACGTGGGAGAAGGAGTTGGAATGGGTAATGCAACATTTATCTTAAAAGCCTCAGTCTCACTAGAATCGCTATAACTACTACAACTAGAGGTAAAACGAAAGGCTTTGATCACATACTCTCCATTAGGCAGGTCGTTATCATCTCCTATCTTAATCTTCAAGATATACTCACCATCCGAAGTTATCTTAAAATAACTTTTACATGCACCGTTATTCTTATCAGAAGAAAGAGAACCAATCTTAACCCAATCCCCATCACTGTTTTTAATATAACCAATATAGGAATTACTATTCTTAATACCCGCTTTGAAGAAAGAATCTCCCGAAGGTAGAGAATTGACCACAATCCTTACATCTATTACATCTTCCTTGGAAGAAACCTGTACTGGTTCTACCCCTGAAATATAAAAGCTAAAAGCAGCCTGAACAGGTCTTATAAAGATAAAAAGGACAAAAATAAGATTGATGGCCAATATTGTCAAAAACAACCCAGAGAATAATTTTGTTCTACCAGTAATAGCCTTCATAAATTCTTAATCTCAGATTCTCTATGGAAAAAATCTATTTAAATATTCCTCCCAAAAATCAAAAATTTAGCTTCGTTTGTATCAGCACACTAAAATAAGTATCAAGTATCACGAATCAAGAATCAAGTATTAAGAATAGTTAAAAGGCAAGAGGTAAAAGGTAAAAGAAATTCAAGTAGAATCTATATCCAAAAGTTCAAAGTGTAAAGTTAATTTGCTAGATTTTATTTGTGACAAGGACGGACCTTGTCACCCCCCTTTAAAGGCCAGGCCTTTAAAGGGTCCAACTCTAAATTCAGTATTTAGTATTTTGTATTATGTATTATGCAGGGAGATGTATTGTTCCCATAATACATAATTCATAATACTAAGTTCAAAATTTTTCCCTTTGTTCTCTGTTCTATGTTCTTTGTTCTAGTCTTAAGTTTTGACTTTTGAGTTTTAAGTTTCTAATGCTATTTGAAGCTTACCAACCTCAAGCTGGTAATATCTGAGACCTTGTATTTTTCGCTTAACTTGCGATTTCCGCCATCAGGCATAAATGGGTCATGCATTATGTAATCGCTGCCCTCCTTCTTTAAAATAACTATAAAATGATCAGGGCCTGAATAAAGGCCGGCAATCACAGGACCGCTTGAAAGCAGGCTATCAAGTTGAGAAGCAGAGGCTGTACTAATTGAAAAAGGCATCCCCTCCGCTGAATGATAAATATAGCCTGTCCCGGGAACAAAATAATTAGGATTAATAGCAATATCACCAGGCGTCAACTTTTTACCATAATGAGTTGAAATCATTGCTATTGAAGAAATAAGACAACCATATTCAGCAACGGAATATGAAGAACCACCAATACCAATTGTTCCCCACTGACTGTCGCGCTGGTTATAATAACAACCCCAAGAATCACATTTTGTCTGATTTGACAAAATTGTCGCTCCACCCTGGCTTGTAACGAAGCGCCTTAAAGCTGCAAGCTGGCTTTTTGCCTGAGCCAAAAGCCTCTGATAATATCTTTCGTCGTTTTTACTTGCCGCAAGCAAGTTTGCTTTGGCCGCTTTCTGAGCATCAAGATTGGCTTTCTGCTTCTCAAGCTGTTTTTGCAAATCCTCTTTATCACTCTTTTGGCCTTGATAAGTCGTTTGCGTTGACTGAAGCTTGACCAATAAATCCTGATCATAGCGCTGAATTAATTTAAGATAGTGAAAACGCGAAACCGCAGTTGAAAGATTGGGAGACGAGATCAAAAAAAGAAGCGGGTCTCCAAGCTTCACCATCTTATAAGTTTCAGCAGCACGAGATGAAAAAGCACGACTCAAAGCATCAAGAGAAGTCTCAAGCTGATCAATTCTTCCTTCAAGAAGTTCAATTTCCCTTTGAGTCTCTTCAATCTGAAGACTGGCAAGTTTAATCTGGGCATCATACTGGGCAATTTGGTTACTTAAAGTAGCAGACTGTGAGCGAAGGCGGCCAAGCTCTTCTTCATACTGTTTTATCTGATCTTGAAGCTCTTTCAGTTTTTGGTCTTGGGTATTTTCTTGAGCCTGGACTTGAAATATAAAAGCAAGACCAACAAGAAAAGAAAAAGCCACAAAGATTAAAGAAAATCTTTTTAGGAAAGAGTGCATTTTAGAATACTAAACTTTTTTCTTTGACAGACGCGATATGGCAAGGAAGCTGCCTACAAATGCCAGGACTAAGCCAAGAAACCACTCAACCACCAAAACCAAAGCTGACATCTTAAAAAGAACAAAAGTATCTTTAGGCAAAATCTCTATCTCCCCAAAATAAGAAATTAAAGAAGGCGCAAAATATAAAACCAAAACAAAAGCCAAAAGCCAGCCAATAAAAACACCCACCAGAACATAAATAAATGCTTCCAAAATAACAGGGCTTGCAACAAAAAACGGAGTTGCACCTATCAAATTTAAAATATCAACCTCCTGTTTTCGCGACATCAAACGCATACTGATAACAACCAAAAGAACAAGAAGCGAAGTTGTCGCCAAAACCACAGTAAAGATTCCGCCTCCAAGCCTCAAGTAGTTAACAATAGATTTAAGTCTATTAATAGTATTATTTAATGTTGCCTCGCCCCCAAGATTAGCAGTAAAACCAACCTGATCCACCAATTTATTTTGTTTCAACTCGCTTACTAATTCCTGGGCATAATCAAGTTTGACCAAAGAAAGCTCAAGACTTGCAGGAAAAGCCGTTGGGCTTACAAGTTCTGCCAAAAGGGGTGTTTCTGAAGTCGCATCTTTATAAATTTTAAGCGCGTCCTCTTTTGAGACATAACGTACTTCTTTAATCCGCGAATCAGAAGATAGTTTCTGCTGAAGGTTATAGATATCACCAGGAGAAGCATCAGTTTTAAGAAAAGCAATCACCTGAGGCCTAGTTTCAAAATAATGCAGAATTTGCCCTGAGGAATAAAGGAGAGCAGATAATATACTAACAACAAAAAAGGTAATAGCAAGAACAAAAACAGCAGCAAAAGCCTGAAAAGGAGAGCGAATTATATTTCTGATGGCTGTTTTAAAGTGAATTCCCATACTTATGAAAGGCTAATAACTTTAGTTTTAATTTTACTTCCTTTTTCAACTTTAGTATATTTCTCAACCAAATTTAAATGATGAGTTGCCATTATGACCAGCTTCCCTGATTCTGCAACCTTTTTAAACACCTCCATAATCCCTTCCGAAGTCTCCCAATCAAGGTTGCCTGTTGGCTCATCAGCCAAAAGCATTTCAGGGTTAACAACCAAAGCTCGCGCCAAAGACACTCTTTGAAGTTCTCCTCCTGAAAGCTGAAGTGGAAAAAGTTCGCTCCTTTTTTCAAGCCCTACCATCTTTAAGACATCGTCAACACGACTGTCCCACTCAGATGAAGGAACGCCAACAACAGCAAGAGCAATCTCAACATTTTCTCTTACCGTCTTTTCCGTCAAAACTTTAAAATCCTGAAAAACAACGCCAACTTTTTGCCGATATGAAGATATCTGGCTGCCCTTAAAAGAAAAGATATCCTCACCCTTAAATAAAATCCTACCTGTGTCAGGAGTTATTTCTCTTAAGATTAATTTAAGAAGAGTGGTTTTTCCTGAACCTGAGCGGCCGGTGATAAAGACCAGTTCACCGGGACTGGCCTCGAAAGAAACTTTATTCAAGGCGACTATATCGCCATAAGTTTTGCTAACATCAATTACCTCAAGCATTATCTTTCAGATTACTAAATTTTTGAAGTCTTAACAAGAAGGAAAACTAAATTGACAAGGTCCGTCCTTGTCAATCCTATAATTAATCAAGCACCTTGACTCTGCCGACATCCATCAGCCAACCAGCCTTGGCGCCTTTGATAGTCTCGCCCCAAACCTGAACATTCTTGCCCACAAAAGAATCAAGATCAATAACAGATGAGGTCAAATAAACATACTGTGAAGGCCCGCCATCCCGCTCTAAGTGATGCGTTCCTTCCCCGTTAATACCCCCTTCTTTGAGAAGCCCCTGAGCTGTATCTTTAAAAGTCTTCTCATCAGAAATTCCTGCTTCTTTCTTAGTTTGAGTTACATTAGTTCCCGTAACTTTTTGAGTTTTACCCTTTGACACTCCTGAAAGTAGCCAACCCGTCAAAATTCCAAATCCTACAACAACTACAGCAACAATTACCATTACCAAATTTTTAGAACCCGAAGCAGTGAATTTACCCACAAGAGGTTTTTTCTCAACCTCAGAAGCTACATTTTCAACAGGCAACTGACTGTTAACTTTATTTTCCTCCTCCATAACAATGACACTTTAGCCTACCTAAAAACAAAATTCAAGTAGCAAGAGATAATATTTCAGCTTCAATAAATTCATCTATTTCTCCATTTAAGACAGCCTCTGTATTTGAAGTTTCAACATTTGTCCTTAAATCCTTAACCATTTTATAAGGATGCAGAACATAACTTCTAATCTGATTACCCCATGAAGCAGGCCTATATTCACCCTTAATTTCCTTGACCTCTTTACTTTTTCTTTCCTCCTCAAGAGCCCAGACCTTTGCGCGCAAAAGCTCAAGAGCTATTTTCCTATTCTGCTCTTGAAATCTTTGAGTCTGACAAGAGACTGTTATCCCTGTTGGGATGTGTTTGACACGAACTGCTGTTGAAACCTTTTGGACATTTTGCCCACCTTGGCTTGACGAGCGGAAAAACTGCCATTCAAGATCTTCATCTTTGAGGTTGATATCAGACTCATCTACATCGCTAATCTCAGGTAAAACTCCAACCAAGGCAAAAGAAGTCTGACGCAGACGGTCTGCATTAAAAGGAGATTGCCTCACCAAGCGATGTGTGCCGCTTTCACCCTTTAAATAACCATAAGCATAAGGGCCAATTACCTTGAAAGTGACGCTTTTTATTCCAGCCTCCTCGCCCTCGGTCAAATCCAAAGTTTCCACCTTGAAATTCTTCCTTTCAGCATACCTTAAATACATCCGGTAAAGCATACTGGCCCAGTCCATTGCTTCTGTCCCACCTTGGCCTGCATGTATTGAAACAATAGCATTGCCGCTATCATATTTTCCAGAAAGAAAGGATGCCAATTTCAACTCTTTTAGTCTCTCCTCAAGAGAAGAGACATCTTTTCCAAAAATCTCATCATCTTTACTTTCTCTGACCAAATCAAGAAGAACCAAAACCTCATTCTCAAAAGACTCAAGTTTATCTATTAAATCACGAAGACTGCCAATTTTTTGCATTACTGACCTTGCTTTTTCCTGATCATTCCAAAAATCAGGGTCCAAAGACTGAGCTTCAAGCTCCCTAAGTTCTATTTTTTTCCTCTTGATATCAAGAGATTTTTTAATCTCCTCCAAAGAATCTTTTATAATCTCCGCTCTTTGCTTAATTTCAGGCATAATTTAGGGTCTACAAATTTCAGCTTTTACTTTTTCTTTATCGCTTTTACTTAGACTAAAAAAGAGCTTAATTAAAGTCTCGGAAGCTGATTCCTTTGCTTCTGAAGTCTTAATTTCTACGCTTTCACCCAAAACTTGAGCTAATCTATTTCTTCCAATGTCAAGAAATGTGGAAATAGGCTTAGGCGGATTCTTCCAACCTAAAAGCTCAGTAAACATAGTGCGACCAGCAAGAACAAAAAATCCTTCTACAATCAAGGCTACGATAAATCCCCAAATAAAAATAGCAATTGAATGCTTCCCCAAACTCCACTTGATAAACATATGCCGCACCCGAGCCAAAGACAAAAGCAAAAGAAATATCAAAAAAAGTATCAAACCTGCCTGAAAATAAGAAGCACTAAAGTCAATTTTGCCAATGCGATAGGTAAAATCATTCCTGTAAAAAAGCGATCTTAAACCTGAAAAGTTCATAATCTCATATTATCACAAAATATAAGTTTAAAGAGAAGTGTTAGGAGTTGGAGAAGAGGTTGGTTTGGCAGTCGGAGTAGATGTAGGTTTCGCAGTTGAAGTAGGTTTTGGTGTAGCCGAAGCCTTAGGAGTCTGACCTGACCTTAAGCCGGTAATTATTTCTACATCATAGCTGGTCGATGAGCTTTTCTTTGTTTCTACTTTCTGATAAATTTTTTCTAACTCTTTTGTTATTTCACTTACCACGCTAGACGAAAGGCTTGAAGAAAAAGTTACCTGAGTTGATTCATAATCTTGCTTTGCCGCATTACCAACTTTAACAGAAGTATAGCCAAGACTATTTAATCTATCCTGAAGATAAGCTGCCTCGCCCACTATCCCCGTACCATTTAAGACCTGTATCGATACCGATTTTTTATCTACTACTTCAGCTGGAGTGGCCGTGGGAGTGAGAGTAGAAGTTTCTTTCTCTTCAATAACCATAGGAGCAGAAGTTTCAACAGCATTCCCCCGAGTTTTGTTCTCTTGGTTCTTCTTCAAAGAAAGAAAATAAAAAACTCCCCCTCCAACCAAGACCAAAGCAATTAAAAGTAAAATTAAACCAACTGTTTTCTTGTCCCTTTTTGAAGATGGCCGAGACATCTGTCCTGAACTCAAAGGAGAGGAGACTGGTTGTTGTTCTTCAAGCTGATTTGGATCCATAGTAAACGAAATATATAAAGAAAAAAGCGTTTTGTCAAATTTTGTCCTAAAGAACACCTTACTAAATTATAAATTCGAAATCCTAAATTCTAAATTCTAAACAAATCCCAAGTTCAAATTAACTCAAAACTTAAAAATCAAAAGTCAAAAGTATAACTCAAAACTTAAAACTCAAAAGTCAAAAATTGGATTACAGAATTTTGATTTATGATTTAGGATTTAGGAATTTTTGCTTTCTACTTACTACGTTCCACTTTCTACTTGCATTTCTTTTAACTTTTACCTCTTGCCTTTTACCTACTAGGTTAGAACAAAGGACAAAGGGAAAATTACAAATTCCAAATCACAAATTCCAACATACAAACAATATACAAGCACCAATAAACAAATTACAAACAGATTATAGAATCTAGATTTAGGATTTAAGATTTATGAATTAAGATAGCAACCAACTCCGACAGCCGAAATCTGATATCTGATGCCCAATAGCTGATATCTGAAATCCGTTGCTTTCTACTTACTACGTTCTGCTTTCTACTTGTATTCCCTGCATAATACAAGATATCAAACACTGAATTTAGAGTTGGACCCTTTAAAGGACTGTCCTTTAAAGGGGGTGACAAGGTCCGTCCTTGTCACAAATAAAATCTAGCAAATTAACTTTACACTTTGAACTTTTGGATATAGATTCTACTTGAATTTCTTTTACCTTTTACCTCTTGCCTTTTAACTATTAATCATACTTGATACGTGATTCGTAATACTTGATACGACTTAACTCAAACCTTCTTTATTATGAAGTTGTTATCTTGCGGATCAACTTCAAGTCTAACCAAATCGCCACTCTTTATTCTGCCCGATAAAACTGCCTTGCCGAAAAGATCACCTAGAATAACATTAATAATTCTCCTCATTGGTCTTGCACCAAAGGCTGGTTCATAGCCGTCGCGGGCTAGCTTTTCTGCCGCTTCGTCACTAATTTCAAGCTTGATTCCTTTCATCTTCAAGTTTTGAACTAACTCCAAAAGCATCAATTTAGCAACTTTTACTAGGTCTTCTTGACTCAAAGGATTAAAAACCACAACTCCGTCAAAACGATTTAAAAATTCAGGCGCAAAAAGACCTTCCTTCAAAACATAGTCCACAACTTTATCCTGCAACTCTTTCTTATCCACCCCGCTATTGACCAACTGTCTGATATATTCAGCCCCTGCATTTGATGTGCCAATTACAAATAGATTGCGACAAACTATCTTGCTGCCAAAAGCATCTGTAAAAACCCCCTCATCAAGAAGCGATAAAAAGATATTCATAATCTCGCGACTTGATTTTTCAATCTCATCAAGCAAAAGCAAGGCGGCAGGATTCTTTTTAATAGAAACTGCAAGCTCCCCAGGTTGGTTATTTGAAACTGAACCAATAAGTCTTTCCAAACCCTCTCTTCCTGAAAATTCAGCCATATCAAAGCGAATAATCTCCTCCTCACTGCCAAAATAAACCCTCGCTAAAATTTTTGCTACCTCAGTTTTTCCAACACCAGTGGGTCCTAGAAAAAGAAAAGAACCAATTGGTCTTTTTTCATCTATCACCCCAACTGATTTTGCTCGTAAAGTCTCGGCAATCAAAGAAACTGCGAGTTCCTGGCCAACCAGCCTCTGGTGAATAATTTCCTCTAAATTTTCAAGCTTTTCTCTTTGAGCCTTAGTAATTTCAGCAAACGGAATCCCGATTCTTTCTGTCAGGATCGTGTCTACATCAGAGGTCTCAACAGCAAAAGATTTCCTCTTGAGACTAAAGGCCACAACCGCTTCAAGAAGCTCTAAAGCTTTTTCCGGAAATGGAGTTTCTGTTATATATCTATCTGATTCATCAAGAATTTTTCTTAAAACAAAAATCGGTATTATTATTCCCTTTTCCTTCTCGTATTTAATTGCAAGTCTGACCATTATCTTAAACGCATCATCTCTTGATGGGACCTCAGCTTCCACTAGATCAAAAAGATTTCTAATCCTGATATTGCCCGCAATAAATCTTTCATAGTCCTTATTTGTCAAAACAGCAATGACCAGGAGGTTGCCTTTTTCAAGATTTCTCTCAAAAACATCGGTAAAATCATAGCCTTCGACTTGAGGATTAACCAAGCGATGCAAATCACGAATCATTAAAATAACATTACCTGCAGAAGAGGCTTCCTTAAAAATTTCTTCAAGCCTTGTCTTTTTAGCGTTAAGGTCAATATCTTCTGCCAAAAGAGCGTTGTAATCAAATTCCAGGATTCTTTTGTATGCCATCTTCTGCCCCAGCTCACCTGAGGACGACCTTCTGGCAAACTCAAGAACTATTGTTTTCTTGCCAACTCCGGCAGGCCCAACAAGAAAAATGCTTCTGCCACTTCCTAGTGACCTTTCCATTCTTTCAACAATCTGAGACCGTCCTATTAATCTCTCGGCAAAATCCTGAGTAATAGTTAAATCGGTAGAATATTTATCAAGATTGGGTGTGTAACCTGTTAGAAGCTCAAGAGCAAGCCCTGAAGGAAAAGATGGCTTTTCAAAAAAACCAGATTCAGTTCTCTTAACATCATCCCACCAAGAAGCTACTCTTATAAAATCTTCCTTTGAAATTTTATGCTTTATAAAGAAATCATCATCCCAAACATTTTGCGAGACAAGAAATTTGATAACATTTTCAAAAGAGTCCTTGGGAAGCGAAGAAAAAAGCTGCTCTTTAGCTTTAGCTGAGGACAAAATATCATCAAGAGAAATTCCCGTATGAGACAAAAAGAAAGACCCGGCTTCAGAAGTAAAAAGTTCTTCCAGAAACTTACCGTTTTTATTCTTTAAAACTCTTGAAAAATAAATATCAGGCCTCTTTAAATACCTATTGTAAGTAAAAACGCCAAAGAAAGGCAGGAGTAAAACAAAAGGTAAAAGCAAAACACCAAAGACAAAAGCAAAGAGAAAAACAAAAAGACCTGTCAAAAGAAGAAAGATACGGACAAAAGCTCCTATAAAACGGGAGATTAAATTAAAAGTAAAAACCTCGATATACTTCTGAAGATTAAACCCCGTCCCCTCATAAACTAAGACCATTCTTTTCCAAGGCGCAAAAAGACTCAAAAGAAGATAAAGAGGAGAAAAATAATGAACAATAGACTTCAAAAAACCAACCCACCTTGAAACTAAAACCTTAATTCCTTCTCGGTAGTACCAGAAAAGATAATTCATTATTTAAATAATACAACAAAAGAGAATTATTCAACAGAAAGAAGCTCGACTTCAAAAATTAAAGTGGAATTGGGAGGAATATTACCCACAGCTTGGTTTCCATAGCCTAAATTTGGAGGAATAACAAGTTTTCTTTTTCCACCCACCTTCATTCCGACTAGTCCCTGATCCCAGCCGGCAATAACCTGACCCGAACCCAAGACAAAAGAAAATGGCTGGCCCCTGTCATAAGAGCTATCAAATTTTGTTCCATCAATTAAAGTGCCAAGATAATTAACTGTTATCTTTTTACCAGTCTGGGCTTCAGCACCCGTGCCGGGTCTTAAATCTTCCACTTTTAGTTCTTTTACTTCTTCTGTCTGACCCATCGTTTGAATATTTGGATTTTGACTATTTGCTTCTTTCTGGCCAAGATTAATCTTAAGCTCAGCTTGAGGCGTAGGAGTAGGAGAAACACTTGATGATTTACTATCAAAACCCACCAAGGCCGCAAATCCCGCCGCAAGCACTAAAAAAATAAAAAAGAGAACCCCAAAGTTGACTTTCAATTCATCCGGTCTTTCTTCCACATCAAAATACTCTCACAAAAGAAAAAAATCTGCAAGATGCGAGTATTATAGACCTAGCCTTTGAGATTAAATATTCAAAGCGTAAACTGATAGATTGAGAATTGTGCTCAAAAATTAAAAATCTTGTTGAAACAGGATAATAAAAGAGGAAAAGAAAATTAAAACAAAAAACTAGAAACTTTCTTAATCAATTTCTTCCCCGCCAGAGCCAGGCACTTCTGGGTACCAATTCCACTCATTCCTCCACAACTCTCCGAGAATTCTTTGAGGTAGCTCTTCAGCTGCTACATCCTCTACCCTAACACTAAAAGTGCTTGTATGACTACCATCTCCCAGGTCTTGTTTATCTTTATTTATTTTTTCAATTTCATCCATGGCCTCTTCGTAAGTTTTCCCATTGAATTCTAAGGCTGTTTTAACACCTGGATAATTGTCCTTTGCTCTAGTTCCAGCAACGAGAACAAGCTCTCCACGTGGGCCCACTGCATAAAAAGCAGGCCATTCACCAAAAGCAGAAGCCGCATTAATACAAATATACCTTTCTTTCGCACCTCTAGTAGCATTCTTAGCAAGTCTCTTTATTTCTCTAAAGGCCTCTTCTACCGTATGACTACGAAGCATAGCTTCTTCCATTTCTTCCATCGCTTCAGAGATCGATCTTACTTGTTGTTCTGCATTCTCCACACCTTAATGTTATAACAACATCACTTTCTTGTCAAGAAGAAGAAAATAAGGGATAAAACATCAAAAAAACAAAAATACTAAATCTGATTACGAGGCTAAATATTCAAAGCGTAAACTGATAGATTGAGAATTGTTGCAAAGGAAACCCAAAAAATATAAGGAAGATTAATAAGGCCTGCAATTTTATTAAGACGATAAAACTTGATTATCATTAAAATAAGAGTGAGCCACAAAGAGATAATTATAAATGCTCCAAAAAGCGGATTTTTCAATCCAAAAAAGCCAATAGACCAGAAAGAATTCAAAATTAATTGAATAATAAAGATACGAACCGCTTCATTTTTTTCTTTCCCGTCTTCTGTCTTTAAGATAAGATAAAAAGAAATACCCATTAGAAAATACAAAAATGTCCAAACAGGACCGAAAACAAAATTTGGAGGGCTAAAAGATGGTTTTTTCAAAGTAGAATACCAAGTGGAAATACCAGAAAAAGTAAAAATGGAGCCTACAAAACCTGCTAGAAAAGGTAAAAGCAAAGAAAAAAACAGCTTTTTCAGATTTAGATTAAGAGGAGATTTCATTAATTAAATATTAGCACTTTACTAATAATTAACCAAGCCATTTCTTTTTGAGGTCAACAAAATCACCATTGATAATAGAATCTCTAATTTGATTCATTAAATTATTGACAAAAAAGACATTGTGAATTGTCGCAAGCCTCAAGCCCAAAATCTCACCAGAAGTCAAAAGATGATGAATATAAGCTCTCGAAAAATTAAGGCACGAATAACAATTGCAAACATTGCTAAGAGGTTTTTCGTCCGACTTAAAAGTGCTTTTTTTAATATCAAGCCTAAATTTATTTAACCTTTTTCCTCCATCTTCAGGATGAATAAAAAGAAGCCCAGTTCTTGCCATTCTCGTAATTCCGGTGTTGTCAAAAGTATCAATCCCTCTTGCAATAGCTTCAAAGATGCCCTCAGGCCCACCCCCTAAGCCTAAAGCGTGAACTGGCTTTTCGTCAGGCAAGATATCAGAAATCGTATTAAGAGCTTCAGAGGTAATTTTGGGATCAGAGCCTATTGCCTCGCCTCCAATAGCAATTCCACAAAATCCGAGGGAAAGCACAAAATCAAGCGATTGTCTCCTTAAATTTTTATCCAGATCCCCTTGAACTATACCATAAAGTGCCTGAAATTCGCCTTTTTTATTCAACTTTTGCCAAGCAAAAAATGACCTTTCTTCCCACTTCAAAGTTCTCAAAAAAGCCTCTTTAGCTAATTTTTTCGGCATATTTAAAGATTGAGGTTCGTCAAGCGCCATAATAATGTCAGCCCCCAATATTCTTTGAATCTCAATTGATTTCTCAGGTGTTAAAAGATGCAAAGAACCATCAAGATACGATTTAAAAAGCGCACCTTTATCATCAATCTTAACAACTTTAGCTTCGTCTTCTTCACCTTTTGACCACAAAAAAGAAACTTGATAACCGCCACTATCTGTAATTGTTGGACCTTCCCATTTCATAAAATTTGCAAAACCGCCAAACTTTTCTATTACTTCAAGACCAGGTTTAAGATAAAGATGATAAGTATTAGCCAGAACCACCTGAGTTTTTACATCTTTTAAATCCTCAGGGCTTAAAGTGCGAACAGAAGCACGCGTTGCGACAGGAGAAAAGGCTGGAGTTTTAATTATTCCATGAGGAGTCTTGATAACACCAGCGCGAGCTTTAGTTTTTAAATCTTTGTCAACTACCTTAAAAGAAAAAAGAGACATCAGCAAATTCTAGCAAAAAGATTGGGGAAACTAAATTAAGGCGAAGATTATTCGCTATCCTCAGTGTCAATTTTTGCCCAAAAGCAGTTTTGACATTTCTTAGGTAGTCGCCCCAGAACTTTCTCTGTTTCCCCAATCTTTTCGAGGCTCCGCTCAAAAATCCTGTCTTCCATATCGGGAGGAAGACGGAGATCTAAAACTGAATTCAGATCTTCCAGAGCTTCTTCATACTCGTCTTGAATCCGAACAATAGTCTCTACCCAAGGACATCCGCCATTGCAACTAATTCTTTCAACCATAAACTAAATAGAAATTAAAATAATATAAACAAAAAGTCAAGTCAAAAGATCAAGCTCTTTCTATCAAGGACCAGTTGCAATCCCTGCTATCTTATACTTGCCAGTTTCAACCTCTTTAAGATTTATCCATCTTTTATTTATTCCTTCCACCCAACCGTAATTGGGAATAGGAAGATCAGTTAAATTCTTTTTAAGAGAAACATCTATATCAACCTCAAAAGAATTGTGAGTTTTATCTATCTTTGACTCTTTGATATTAACCAATTTAAAAGAAGAAAAATTGTTTAAAGAAACAGCCCAACTTTGCCTTTCTGCGTCGTCTTTCAGATCCATCATAAGAACAGCATCGGAAATTCTGCCTTCATCTATTAATTCACAAAAAGTCCTGACTATATCTTCTTTTGATGGCAAAGAGGCACTAATTTCAGGAGAAGGAGATGAAACAGCAGTTAAAACCGGAGAATTCAAGACCTCGGGCTCATTAGTATTTTTCTTATTTAAAAATTTACCTGCCAAAAAGAAAACTCCAACAAAAGCAGCCAAAATCACAAAAAACAAAACCCAGCTTTTTGCAATTTTTGCAAGCATTATATACACAGATTATATAGCAAAAAGAAGATTAACAAAAACATCAATTTGGTCCCGGATCAGGGTAATGGCATTTCTTCCACTTCTTACCTGAACCACACCAACAGGGGTCGTTTCGGCCAATCTTTTTGGAGGAAGCCTGAACCCTTTTGACCAAAGGCTGGCTTCCACTTACCGGCTCTTTTATTTCGGGAGATTGGCTTAAGCCCATCATATCAGATGTATCAACATTAGTTTGGGCCACATCAAGCGGAATCTCCTGAGGTCTTTCCATAACACCAATTCTAAATATCCTCCGCGTAAGTTCGTCATCAATTCTCTCAAGAAGATTTTCAAAAGAATTGTAAGCTTCATTTTTAAACTCAACCAAAGGATCCTTCTGTGCGTAAGCCTGAAGCCTTACATTTTCTCTCAAGCTATCCAAATAATCTATATGTTCAATCCAAAAATGGTCAATTGCAGAAAGATAAGCAAATTTGTCAATTTGATCTGAAATCTGAGAGCCATACTGCTTTACCCGCGCATCATAAACATCTTTTACAACTTTCAACAAAAACTCTCTTATCTCGTTCTCTCCTTTTAATTCGCCCAATTTTTTCTTAAAAGCGTCTTTTGAGAGATCGTCAAAAGGAACTACTTCCAAAAATCCAGCCAAAAGATATTCATAATCAAAGCTGCCTTCCCGCTGCGAAGACAAAATAATTCTGTCAATTTTCTTCCCAAGCTTTTCAAAAACAATATCATGAAGGTCATCTGCCATCAAAACTTTCCTTCTTAACTTATAAACAACCTCCCTTTGCTGATTAGCAACATCATCGTATTCAACTACACTCTTCCTCAAATCAAAATTGAAGCCCTCAACCTTAATTTGCGCCTGCTCAATCGCCCGCGAGACAAGCCTATTTTCTATTGGCTGGTCTTCAGGAATAGCAAGCCTATCCATCAAAGATTTGATTTGATCTCCACCAAAAATACGCATCAAGTCATCTTCAAGAGAAAGATAAAAACGAGAGGAACCAGGGTCACCCTGCCTGCCTGAACGACCACGAAGTTGATTATCAATTCTTCTTGATTCATGCCGCTCGGTGCCAATCACATAAAGCCCCCCAAGGCTAACAACTTTGTCATGATCCTCTTGCCATTTTTTGACTTCTTTTGATTTTGCCCATTTTTCCTTGGAAACCCCAGCCGGACAATCCGGAAAAGAACCTCCTAAGACAATATCAACTCCTCGCCCAGCCATATTGGTTGCAACAGTTACTGCATGGAGTTTACCAGCATCAGCAATAATTGATGCTTCTTTTTCGTGGTTTTTGGCGTTTAGGACATTGTGGGGAATTTTCTTTCTCTTTAAGTACTGGCTTATTATTTCGTTCTTTTCAATAGAAGTCGTACCCACCAAAACTGGCTGACCCTTTTTGTATCTTTCCTCAATATCAGAAACTATGGCTCCATATTTGGCACGAAGAGTTTTGTAAATCAAATCAGGGTGATCAACCCTAATCATTGGCTTATGAGTTGGAATAACAACCACATCAAGTTTATAAATCTTTTTGAATTCCTCAGCTTCAGTGGCTGCAGTTCCTGTCATACCTGAAAGAACCTCATACATTCTGAAGTAATTCTGAAAAGAAATAGTCGCCAAGGTCTTTGATTCCTGCTGAATAGGAACGCCTTCTTTGGCCTCAACTGCCTGATGCAAGCCATCACTCCAACGCCTGCCAAACATCAGTCTTCCTGTAAACTCATCAACAATAATCACCTGATTATCTTTGACAATGTAATCTCTATCTTTCAAAAAAAGCGTCTTGGCACGAAGCGCGTTTTCAATACGATGTATGGCATCAAAATCCTTCTCATAAAGGTTGGGAACACCCAAAAGCTTCTCTACCCTTGCAATACCATGATCAGTTAAAGTCGCTGTCTTTGCCTTTTCATCAATCTTAAAATCAGTATCAGGATTTAGTTTTTCAACAAGCTGGGCAAACTGGTAATACTTCTGGGTTGGTTCACTATCAGGAGCAGAAATTATAAGCGGCGTTCGCGCCTCATCAATTAAAACTGAGTCAACCTCATCAACCACAGCAAAATAATGCTCACCCAAGGCTTCTTTTCCACCAGTCTTTTTGCCAAGAGGTGATGATTGAACAATCTCATCCAAACTTTGGGCCATATTGTCGCGAAGATAATCAAATCCAAACTCATTGTTGGTGCCATAGGTAATATCACACTCATAAGCCTCGCGACGAGAGGATGGCCTTAAATGTTCAAGCCTCTCATCCCCATGGCTTTTGTCAGAATAATTAGGATCAAAGACAAAAGACTTTGACTCCTGAATAA